>ENA-OWPL01000006-OWPL01000006.1-human-gut-metagenome-genome-assembly--contig:-NODE-6-length-243447-cov-9.358081_pt1 | contig 243447 bp, 189 predicted proteins | sample MGYA00248263_ERZ651844 | MGnify/ENA primary metagenome ERZ651844 (study PRJEB26924, sample SAMEA4378256) | human gut metagenome | biome: human gut; feature: human-associated habitat; material: faeces...
AAGAAGGCATGGTCAAGTTATACTCAGATAATCGATAAAAAAGAACTCGCTAAAGGGCAGTCATTTCTGACTGCCCTTTACAAGTGGAAACCCCCAAATATTTAAAGCGAGTTTTCTATTGACCTCCCTTTAAAAATTAAAGGTTCCAAAGAAGCAGGTTTCCAAAGTATCATTGTGTTTTATTTCTTAACTGCTTTATGTCAAATATAAGCGAAATGCCTACTACTAATACTGTCTCAACTATACATACTGTCATTGTTTCATTCATTACTAAATTAATAATCACAATCCAAATAGCAAACAAAATATTTTTACATGCAATACGAATCAAATCTTTCTTTTTCATAAGTATCCACTCCTTCTATGCATAATTTGTGATTAACTTTCTACTATGTAAAATACTTCATAACTTTTTTTGCTCTGCTATTATTTACTACCTTCAACATTTCTTATCCTCGTTTCTCTTATGTGATATCGTATATCTACAATGTATAACTTAATTTGTTACATTCAAGAAAACAGGATTTAAATACACTTTTTGCGAATAAAACGCAAGACCTCACTAATTTCGAATAATAGATTAATTATAATTTCAATTTTTGTTTTTTTATTTTTTATTGGTTATGCGGCCTCCACCTCTTTTTTATCGTGATGCTCCGGCTCTGCCACAGCAAGAGAGATGAATAGCGTCGAAAGCATTGTAAACACAAACGCCTGAATGAAACTTACAAGCACATCCAGTAGAAGCATAAACAATGAGAAGAACACCGATACGGCGGTTGCGGCAGTCGTAACTCCCGCGCCAAACGGTGCGAAGATAAATATCAACAGCGTCAGCACTATCACTATCATATGACCGCCCATCATATTGGCGAACAGACGGACACAGAGTGCCGCCGGCTTGGTGAATATTCCAAAAAGCTCGATTACAGGCATGATTGGCAACGGAAACTTTAGTGTCAATGGCACGTCAGGCCAAAAAATGTCTTTCCAATAATGCTTGTTGCCTTTTATGTTGGTCACGACAAACGTGCATACGGCAAGAACAAGCGTCACGGCTATATTGCCGGTTAGATTGGCGCCTCCTGGAAATATTACTGCCAAACCCAACAGGTTCATAGTGAAAATGAAGAAAAACGCCGTCAGCAGAAACCCTGCAAACTTGGGAGCCTTCTCTCCGAGTGTGTTCTTAAGCACGCCGTCGTAGATAAACCCGATGAGTGCCTCTACGGCGCCCATTCCCTTGCGGGGGGCTTTCATGCCGTTGCGCTTGTAATAGCGCACCAGCGACAGCATTACCGACAACACTATCAGTGCGGCTACTATCAATGCTGCAACGTCCTTGGTTATCGACAAGTCGACCGGACGAAACTCTTTGCCGTCTGCCGCCACTTGCACCACCTTGCCGCTGTTGTCGCCCTCCGAGGCTATGCGGTAGACAACGCCATCGCCGGCGTCATAAGACTCTCCGCCTGTAACCCTCGAAGAACTGAACACGTGCCAGCCGCCACGATTGTCGTTGACAATCACAGGCAGCGGAATGCGGTGCTCGTGTGAGAAAGGAACTTCCCAGCCGTAAGCGTCGCCGAGGTGCTCGAAAATGATTTCCTGAAGGTTCATTCCGCCCTCGTCATCCTTTCCGTCGCCCGACTTTGACGAAGCCTGCATCGGCAACGCCAACGCAAACATCATCAATACCATTATGGCAAGTACTTTCTTCATATTACTAATAGATACATACTGACACCACATTGCGGTCCACATCAACGATTCCTCCGGCAATATCCATCGTCTCGCGCTGCGCGTTGTCGGCTCTTTGATATTCAATAGTGCCTTTGGTCAGCGCCGACACAAGGGAGGCATGGTTTTCAAGCACGGTGAAAAGTCCGGACTCCCCCGGAAGTGTCACCAACGAAACCTGTCCGTCAAACAGAATCTGTTCTGCAGAAATCACTTTTAGTGTCATCTCGTTTGTTTTTATTATTGGTCAATCTCAGCAAGCAGTTTCTTGCCCTTCTCGATAGCCTCGTCGATGGTGCCGACATTGAGGAATGCCTGCTCCGGATATTCGTCGACTTCGCCGTTGAGAATCATCTTGAAACCGCGGATTGTCTCGCTCAGTGGCACCATAACGCCCGGAAGTCCGGTAAACTGCTCGGCAACGTGGAACGGCTGCGAGAAGAAACGCTGCGCACGGCGTGCACGGGCCACAACGAGTTTGTCCTCGTCTGAAAGCTCGTCGACACCGAGAATGGCGATGATGTCCTGAAGCTCATTGTATTTCTGAAGCAGCTGCTTTACTGCCTGAGCCACATTGTAGTGCTCCTCGCCGATGATGTTCGGGTCGAGAATACGCGATGTTGACTCCAGCGGGTCGACAGCAGGATAGATACCAAGCTCCGAAATCTTTCGGCTAAGCACGGTGGTGGCGTCCAAGAAGTTGAACGTAGTTGCCGGTGCCGGGTCGGTCAAGTCATCGGCCGGCACATAGATTGCCTGAACCGATGTGATGGAACCCTGCTTCGTCGACGTGATTCGCTCCTGGAGAGCGCCCATCTCCGACGCAAGCGTTGGCTGATAGCCAACGGCCGACGGCATACGACCCAAAAGGGCAGACACCTCCGAACCGGCCTGCGTGAAACGGAAGATGTTGTCGATAAACAGAAGAATATCCTTCGATCCTCCATCCTGGTCACGGAACTGCTCGGCTACGGTCAATCCTGAAAGCGCAACACGCAAACGGGCGCCAGGAGGCTCGTTCATCTGTCCGAACACAAGGGCAATCTGCGACTTCTTCAAAGCCTCGGCGTCGACATCCTCGATGTTCCACTCGCCTTTTTCCATGCCCTTCATAAACTTGTCACCGTATTTCAAGACTCCGCTCTCGAGCATCTCGCGCAGAAGGTCGTTGCCCTCACGCGTACGCTCGCCGACGCCTGTAAACACGGAGAAACCGTTTTGTCCGATGGCGATGTTGTTGATAAGCTCCATGATAAGCACGGTCTTACCCACTCCGGCACCACCAAACAAACCAATCTTGCCACCTTTCAAATAAGGCTCCAAGAGGTCAATCACCTTGATTCCCGTATAAAGAATCTCAGAACTGATCGACAAATCGTCAAACTTCGGCGCCGGCTGGTGGATAGGACGGCGATTCTCGTCCGACAAGGCTGGCAAATGGTCGATTGGCTGACCGATAACGTTCAGCAATCGTCCTTTGACCTGTTCTCCCGTCGGCACTGAAATCGGTTGTCCCATATTCTCAACCTCCATTCCGCGTCGAAGACCATCAGTCGCATCCATTGCGACGCATCTCACCGTCTGCTCACCGATGTGCTGCTCCACTTCGAGCAACAAGTCGGTGCCGTCTGGACGACCCACCTTCAACGCTGTGTAGATTGGCGGAAGGTCGTTTTTGTCGATGTCGAATGACACGTCGACCACAGGTCCGATTACCTGTGTGATCTTTCCTTTGTTGTTGGTCATTTCGTTTTACAATTAATAAACTTTTTATTTACTCTCTCTCAAAAAATAAATCTCTTACAAACTAAGTCCGAATGCTACCACAATGAGCATCAACACGAGGTTGAACAAATTGATTGGCAACAGATATTTCCACTCGAACGCAAGCAACTGGTCAATACGCAGACGAGGGAACGTCCATTTGAACCAGATGATGACAAACGACAACGCTACAGCCTTGGCTACAAACCATACTACCGACGGGATATAGTCCATCACGGCGTTGAAGCCTTCCCATCCCGGGATGTGCAGCGGCATCCATCCTCCGAAGAAGAGCAGCGTTGCCACGCCCGAAACGATGAAGAGGTTAAGATACTCGGCGAGGTAGAACAGTCCGAAGTGCAGACCCGAATACTCTGTGTGGTAACCGGCTGTAAGCTCTGACTCTGCCTCCGGCAAGTCAAACGGACCGCGGTTGGTTTCTGCCGTTCCGGCAATCATATAGACAATAAATGCTATGACGGCGGGAATGTGGCCCTGGAAAATGAACCAAAGGTCTTTCTGTCCCTCTACCAGACCGGTAACCGACATTGTGCCGCTGAGCAGCACGATTGTCATGATCGACAAGCCGATAGACAACTCATAGCTGATCATCTGCGCGCCGCTTCGAAGTGCGCCGATAAGCGTATACTTGTTGTTTGACGACCATCCGGCGAGCAGAATGCCGAGCACTCCTATCGATGAAACGGCGGTCAGGAAGAAGATGCCGATATTGAAATCAATAATCTGCAAGCCTTTTCCCCATGGAAGAACCGCGAATGCGGCAAACGACGCCACAATCACAAGGAACGGTGCCAAGTTGAAAAGAAACTTGTCGATATTGTTGAGCGGAATCAACTCCTTAATAAGAATCTTGAACATATCGGCGAAACTCTGGAGCAAGCCGAGCGGACCTACGCGGTTCGGGCCGAGACGACATTGGAACGCGCCGCAGACCTTACGCTCAAAATATATGTAGAACAGCGCCAACAATGCATAGACCACCAAAAGCCCGACACCGATAAGCACACATTCGACCACAGTGGTTGCCCATGCCGGCATGAAGCCGTTGAGCAGATTGTCAAACCATTCTGTGACTACTTTGAAGTCAAAAATCATATCTTTAAATTTTCTTTGTTACTCAATCTGTTATCTTTATCTGTCGATTTCAGGCACCACATAGTCGAGCGATCCGCCAATCGTAATCAAGTCGGCAATCTTCTCGCCGCGGGTCAAGTGATCGACAACGCCGGCAAGACGCAGACATGTGCCGTTGACCTTCATGCGGTAAGGCGACTTCTCGCCCTTGCTGTCGATATAAACACCGAAAATGCCTCGGCATGCCTCAACTTCCTGATACCAATGTCCTTCCGGAAGCTTGATAATCTTCGGCACCTTAGCGCAATAGTCTCCCTCTGGGATATTGTCGACAAGCTGCTCAAGAATCTTGCACGACTGCTCAATCTCTTTCAAGCGCACCAAGTAGCGGTCGAACGAGTCGCAGCCGTCAAGCACAACCTGCTCGAAATCAAGCTCGCTGTAGATGGAGTACGGATTGGTCTTGCGGAGGTCGCACGCCCAGCCCGAAGCACGTCCCGACGGACCTGCCACGCCATAATCCACAGCATCTTCCTTCGACAGCACACCCACACCTTTCAGACGGTTCTGGAAGATGATGTTGCCGGTCACAAGCTGATGGTATTCTTTCAAGCGCTCAGGCATGATTGCCAAGAACTCTTTCACCTTTTCCTGGAATGTTGGATATAGGTCGGCACGCACACCACCGATAGTGTTGTAGTTGAACGACATACGCGCGCCTGTAGTTGCCTCAAGGATGTCAAGGATTGTCTCACGCTCACGCATACCGTAGAACAGCGCGGTTGTGGCGCCAAGGTCCATACAGTAGGTTCCGAAGAACAACAGGTGGCTGGCGATACGCGACAACTCGTCGACCATCACGCGAATCACCTGCGCGCGGCGGGGCACCTCGATGCCGAGAGCCTTCTCGATGCAGGCGCAGACACAATGCTCGTTGGGAAGCGCCGAGAAGTAGTCCATACGGTCGTAGAAGTGGATGGTCTGCGGATATGTGAGTTTTTCGCAAAGCTTCTCCACTCCGCGGTGGATATAACCGCAATAGAGGTCGATTTTCTTCACTTCCTCTCCGTCGAGCGACGTGCGGAAGCGGAGCACGCCGTGGGTTGCCGGGTGCTGCGGACCGATATTCACGACAAACTCCTCCGGGCTGAAGATTGTAGCAGTCTTTTCTGTCACATTGCCTTCAGCATCTTCCACGTATGTAACTGTCGTGTCGTCGGTTTTCTCGTGATAAAGACGGATCGGATTGATTTCCGGATTCTCGTCGTAGTCCTTTCTTAAAGGGAAACCCACCCAGTCATTGCGCAGATACAAGCGGCGCATGTCAGGGTGGTTGATGAATTTTATGCCATAGAAGTCATACACTTCACGCTCTTCCAGACGGGCAATTTCCCACACGTCATAGACACTGTGAAGCATCGGGTTCTCACGGTCGGTTGTTGTCACTTTAACCGAAACCATAGAATAGTCGGATGTCGACTTTATATAATAGGTGCAGCCCAGAGCGTCGCCCCAGTCCTCTCCTACTACACATGCCAGCCAGTCGTAACCGGCTTTCTTCAATGTCTCGGCAACGGTGTGCCATTTTGCGTCGGGAACGACGGCCAATGCCACTTCGTTTTCCTCAAATACGGCTTCCGGACAAACCTTGCCTATTATTTCTTGTATATTTACCATACCTTAATATCTTATTCTTGTACGTGTTCCTCTTTCGCTATCTCTGGGTTCTCGCGGAAGAAGTCTTCGCGCGTGCGCTTGCGGTTCACTCCGCCAAAGAATTTTTCCACCTTGACTTTGCGCTGAAGCTGCATCAAGCCATAAAACATCGCTTCCGGACGAGGAGGACATCCCGGGATGTAGACATCAACCGGAACAACCTTGTCAATACCTGTAACCACGTGGTAGGAGTTTTTAAACGGTCCGCCCGACACTGCGCAGCCGCCAACCGCGATTACATATTTCGGCTCGGCGAGCTGCTCATACAAGCGGCGGAACACCGGCGCCATACGATGCACGATTGTGCCAGCAACCATCATAAAGTCGGCCTGGCGTGGGCTTGAACGTGCCACCTCAAATCCGAAACGCGCCATGTCGTAGCGCGCGGCGCCAAGCGAGATGAACTCAATACCGCAGCAGCTTGTGGCAAACGTCAGCGGCCACAAAGAATTGCTGCGACCCCAGTTGATCAACTCATCAAACTTGCCTACTACAACGTTCTGTCCGTTTTCCTTCAGCTCGTTGACCAAGTTCTCGATATACTCGTTGTCGTTGAAGTCTTCCCACTTCATTCCTTTAATCTTTACTTCCACTGCAACGCTCCTTTCCGCCATGCGTAAGCAAGGCCTAAGATGAGTACAAACAGGAACACACACACTGCGAGAATGCTCTCGACGCCCATACCTTTGGCAATCACCGCCCACGGAAATAGAAACACTGTCTCGACGTCAAACATCAAGAACAGAATGGCAAACAGATAGTAGCCCACCTTGAACTGAACCATACTGTCTCCTCGGGTAGGGATACCGCACTCATAAGGCTCGCCTTTTTGCGGAGCATATGAGCGTGGGCCTATCAACGCTGCCGTCGTCAAGCCCAAAACCACCAGTGCGACACCGGTGAGGACGGCTACCAAAGCCGTCGAGGTACTTTCGATACCAAATATTGACAAATCCATATCTAAAAATTACTTATAATTTCTATGTTAAACAATGCGCACAATACGGATTAACACACTAAAAACCAGCCGACAAAGCCGGCGGTCGTCAATTTGTTCCCCTATTCTGCGCTTTTAAGCCGTGCAAATATAGCAATTCTTTTGCTTAAAAAGGCATTAATTTTCAATTAATTCTCATCGCATCGACAAAAAAGCACTCATTCACCCCGTGCCGCAAAATCACCAAATCTTGTGATTGCGTGATTCGTAATGTTTTTGTTCCTTTGCAGCCGAAAATCAGTTACGTTTTGAAAGTTAGAATCATCCTTTTCACAACCGCCTCCCTGCTGGCGACATCTGCTTTCGCCGCACCAGCGAAGGCTGGATTCGACGCCAACCAATACGGCGACTCTATCATAAACCTGAAAGAAATCTCGGTGATTGCCGCCAAGCAGTCGGCCGACGCGGAAACAGCGGGTTCGGCGTCGACTCTGATATCAAGGGCGCAAATCGAAAGGCTCAACATCGCCAACGCTCGCGACGCAAGCTCGATTGTGCCAAACTTCTACATCCCTGAATACGGGTCGCGCATCACGTCGTCAATCTACGTGCGCGGAATGGGCGCTCGCATCGACCAGCCTGTAGTGGGGTTGGTGGTCGACAACGTGCCGGTGCTCAACAAGGACAACTACGACTTCGACATAGCCGACATCGAGAGCCTGCAGATGCTGCGCGGTCCGCAAAGCACTATGTACGGACGCAACACGATGGGCGGCGTGGTGTCGATACGCACTCTGTCGCCGCTTTCACACCAAGGCTGCCGGCTGCTGCTTGAATACGGCAAGGAGAACACAACGAAAGCGTCAGTGTCGCACTACAGCCGGCCATCGCGGTCGTTCGGAGTGGGCGGCAACGTTTCGGTCTACCACACCGACGGCTTTTTCCGCAACCTTAACAACGGCAAAACCTGCGACAAGGAGACATCGGGAAGAGCCATGCTCAAACTGGCGTGGAAGCCGTCCGACCGCTTTATAATGGAGAATATGGCGGCGGTGTCGATAAACCGGCAGGGCGGCTATGCCTACGAGTTTGCCGACACGCGCGAGATAAACTACAACGACACGTGTTTCTATCGCCGCACGTCGGTAATCGACGGTCTGACAATGAAATGGCATGGCGAAAACATTGAGCTGACAAGCAGCACGAGCTATCAGTTCATCGACGACAACATGACGCTCGACCAGGACTTCCTGCCCCTTTCGTATTTCACCATAACACAGAAGAAGACGGAGCATGCAGCCACGCAGGACGTGATTATCAGCGGATCGGCTTCCGACGGCAAACTGCGATGGATAGGCGGCGCGTTCGCTTTCTTCAGACACATGAAGATGCTGGCGCCGGTCACGTTCAAGGACTATGGCATCGAGTCTCTGATTGCAGGAAAATGGAATGAGATGAACCCATACTACCCCATCGTCTGGGACGAGGACAGCTTCGTGCTCGGCTCGGGATTCACTATGCCGTCGGCGGGAGCGGCAGCCTACGGCGAGGTGTCGTATGCGACCCGCAGGTTTACACTGGTGGCGGGCTTGCGATTCGACTACGAGCAGTCGCGGCTCGACTACACAAGCGACTGCTCGACAAGCTACACCGTGATGCAGCGTGCCGGCGACGGCTCGCTCAGCCCTTATGCGTTCCACCCCGTGGAAATCCACAACGGCGGAAGCCTGAAGCGGTCGTTCACGCAGCTGCTGCCCAAAATCTCTGCCTCATACTCAATCCCGTCGCGCCACGAGGCGAAAGTAAGACTGACTGTTGCCAAAGGCTACAAGGCGGGAGGATTCAACACGCAGATGTTTTCCGACGTGCTGCAGCAGCAGCTGATGGAGAGCATGGGCATCGGACGCCGCTACGATGTGGACCAGGTGGTGGGCTACAAGCCTGAAAACAGCTGGAACGCCGAATTGGGAGCTTTGATAAAGACTGCCGACAAACAGTTTTCGGCAAGCGCCACGGCTTTCTACATCTACTGCCGCGACCAGCAGCTGACGGTGTTTCCCGAGGGCGACATTACAGGACGCATAATGACCAATGCCGGAAAAGCGCGCAGCGCTGGCATCGAGGTGTCGGTTGCCTACAGCCCGGTGGAACGGCTGACGCTCAACGCTGCTTACGGATATACCAACGCTAAGTTCATAGAGTTCAACAACGGCAAGGAAGACTACTCCGGACGTTTCGTGCCCTACGCTCCGCAAAACACCATTTTTGCCGCTGCAAACTATCTTATCCCCGCGCAGTTCGGACCGCTGCGCTACATCTCGACGGGACTGTCGACACAGGGCATCGGCAAAATCTACTGGAACGAAGACAACTCTACGGCACAGAACCTATACTTCAAGCTCGACGCGAGCGTCAAACTTATCTGCAACAAGTTTTCCGTGGATTTATGGGCAAAAAACATCACCGCCACGCAGTATTCCACGTTCTACTTCGTTTCCATTCAGCACGAGTTCCTGCAACGAGGCAAACCCGTGCAGTTTGGAGCTACTCTGAGAGTGAATATTTAAGAACATAAAAACTATAATTACAATGAAGAAATTAATTTCTCTTTTCGCCATTCTCGCAATGGTGTTCTCAATGCAGTCATGCATCAATTCAGGCGACACTCCCGACGCAACACAGACAATTGCGCTGAAGGGCTACAACCACATCCACGAGCCTGCCAAAGTCGACGCGCCTCTGCGCAACAAGGCGGCAAAATACGAAATGGACATCAACCTTTCACAAATGACGATGACACTCAAAGCAACCGGCGCCATTGAGAGCGACGGAGAGGAAATCTCGCTCGTGTTCAACAACATCGCATTGAAATACGACAAGACCAACGGAGGCTTCTCCTTCTCTCTTCCGGAGGCAACCCCTGTTGCAAGCGACGGCAACAACTACAAGGTGACCGACCTCAACGGTTCAATCGCAGCTTACGCTCTAAGCAACTCAACAGCATCGTCGATGGTCACCGCCATCACAGTGTTGCAGATCAGCTATACGGTCAACGACAAATACGACATTTTCGCCACGCTTCAGACATCGACAAGCGCGACACCGGAAATCTACTACACCAACTGTTCTACAACGACATCGGCTGAGGGCATCGCTCCGTTTACAACAACCGTGACAACATATCTCGTAAACTTCATCACGTCGACAAAGGCAAACGTGACCATCGTTTCAGCTCAGTTCGCACAGAGAATGCCGCAGATGACGATGGTGTTCCCCGGTGTTGATGTCGAGATGACGGCTTCAGGCTACGTATTCAAAGCCGACGAGCTGATTCCGAAAATCAGCGACACTCCGATGCCAAGCTACAAAGTGACAAACTTCCGCATGGAAACATCCTCAAAGGGCGCGGTTGCAAGCGTTGCGTTCAACTGCAACATCAAAGGCTTGAACTATTCCGTTGCAGCAATGGGCAAACTGCTGCCTTCTGCCAAGCAAAACTCTGAGAAATAAGCATCTGCAATAAAATAGTCAAAACGGCATATCCTGTTGCGGATGTGCCGTTTTGACTATTTTAAAGTTTTTTATAATCTGATTTATTTCTAAATTTGGATATTTCTGCAAAAATAGCGTACCTTTGAAACATATTATGCTCATCGACGATACTGAAATAGTCAAAAGGCTTCACGACCCGAAACAATGCAGGGAGGCATTCACTGAGATCATCAAGACCTACAGCGAGCCACTCTATTGGCAAATACGACGCATGGTGATGAACCATGACGACGCCAACGACTTGCTGCAAAACACGTTTCTGAAGGCTTGGTCAAACATAGAGAACTTCCGCGGCGACGCGAAGCTCTCCACCTGGCTGTATAAAATCGCCATCAACGAGTCTATTACGTTCATCAACAAGGAAAAGCAGAAACAAAACATTTCAATCGACGATGACGACTCGTTTCTCGTAAACTCGCTCGAAAGCGACCAATGGTTTGACGGTGACGAGCTGAAACTGTTGCTGCAAAAAGCCATCGCAACCCTGCCCGAGAAACAGCGCATGATTTTCAACATGAAGTATTTCGACGAGATGAAATATGAGGACATGTCGGAAATCCTCGGAACCACGGTGGGCGCGCTGAAAGCTTCATACCACCACGCTGTAAAAAAAATTGAACTTTTTTTCTCGCAGAATTAAACCATACGGCATTAACTAAGTCAAAACGGTACTATGGACAAAAAAAGCGACATATTAACCAAAGTTGGCAAAGATGCGGGTTTCAATGTTCCCGAAGGCTATTTCGCTGATTTTGCGAAGAAAATGGCTGCATCACTGCCCGAAAAGCAGATTCCTGCCAAGCGGAAGCCTACGCGCTGGTTGCGTATCCGTCCGTATGTCTACATGGCGGCTATGTTTGCCGGTGTATGGTGCATGGGATATCTGTTCAAAGATTTGAAGACTCGCAGTGGCGAAATCGCCGCCGAAGGTCAGATTGCAGAAGCGATGAAGGACAAAGACATGTGGAATGAACTGGAAAAATCCGGAACAGTGTCTATCGACGACCTTCTGAACGACACAATCGGCATTGACACTTCAATGGATTTCGACACTACGGCAAACTAATTTAAAAATCGACATGATCCGCAAATCAACCCTTATCTCTTTTCTTATCGCAATAATCCTTGCGCCCTGCGCTCTGGCGGCTCAAAGCACGGCGGCTCAACGGGCGAGATGGATGGAGCAAATAAGAAAAACTAAATTTGAATTCTTCACCAAAGAGGTGAATCTGTCAAAAGAGCAGCAAAACCAACTGTTTCCGCTATATGAGGAAATGGAAAAGACCATCTACAAGATGAACAGAGAAGCGGAGGCTCTGATGAAAAAAACGGCTGCCGACACAAATGCATCCGAAACTGAATTTGAAGCGGCGGCGACAGCAATGGCTAAAACCACTCTACAACAGGGTGAGATTGAATTGGATTATTTCAACAAGTTCAGCAAATTCCTGTCGAAAAAGCAACTTTTTCTGCTAAAGCAGGCGGAAGAAAAATTCACCCAATATTTGCTGAAACAACGACGCTCGAAATAACAAATCGAAACAGACATGGCACAAAGCGCTTCTTGCATAGACAAATGCTTGAGGCGCTTTTTTGTTACAACAAAACATAAAAAACTATGAGCAAACTACTTTTGGCTGCCGGAATGGCTCTTATCTGCGGTGCTGCGGCATGGGGCAAAAACAACGTTCCTGATTTCAGATATCCGGAAACCGTGATCAACGACGCGACAAAGCAAATCGAGAAAGCCGACAAGAAGGGAAACCACAAGGCTCTTGTCGACGGACTGGTGCGCCTCTCTATCGCAAAATCGCAAATATCAGCCGACTATATGCCGGAACTCATAAACCACGTGGACAGTTTCGCTGCAAGAGTATCTGACGTCAGGGCGAAATCACTGCTGCTTGGTCTGGAGTCCGACATTGTGGTTGCGGCATACCAGCACGAAAGCTACAAATACGACTCCCGTCAGAAAGCCGGCGACGTGCGTCCATCCGACCCTCGGGAATGGTGCCGGGAGGACTATGAAGACAGAATCATCGAGCTGACAGATTCGATTTTGTGCCACCGCACGGAGCTGCTCGCCACGCCGGTGAAGGACTATGAGAGCATCCTTGAGATGCCGAATGTGTGTCCGGAATTTGTCCCTTCGCTCTATGACATGCTCGCCCACCACTGCATCGCCAAAATCAACGACTTGGCCGACTCTTATCCCAACGACAATGAAAACAGCGCTGCAAGGCAATGCGTGGCAGGCATCTACGCCAGCCTGCTGGCAAGCCATGAGGAGGGTTCAGCCCCGTTTATCTACTCGGAGCTGCAACGCATCAAGGACTCCGAAAACAACAGCAAGGCTGCAGAAGCGGAGCTTAAAGCCCATCTTCTCGACCTTGCCGACAAATACAAGGACTCTCCCTATTCCGTGGAGATTCTGGACTATCTGGTCGACTTGGATTCAAGCCCCAGGACGGTGGCTCTTGCGCGCAAGGCTGTTGCTCGCCACAGCAATTATCCGCGCATCAACGCGTTGCGCAATTTTCTGAAGCGCATCGATCAGCAGACAATGGGCATAAGCTACTCAGAAGCGGCAAAACCAAATGAGGAAATCTTGATTGACATCAACAAAAAGAATGTAGACAGAATCACTATACGCGCATATTCCGTCGACGGAATCTCCGACATCAGGATGAAGAACCTGAAACAGATGAAGCCCATGATGGAATGGTCGGCAAATCTTAATGCCGACGACCATCAGACGGTGCGCTTCCCCGGACTGCCGACTGGAAGATATATTCTTGTCCCTGAATTCATTGACAGAAACTCCCACAACGCCGTTATCCCCAATCAAACGCCATCGGTTCTCACGGTGTCGGCTATCGACATCATGATGGTGAACCGCATCAACGGCGACTATTTTCTGATGGTGGTCGACACCGACTCTTCAAAACCTATCGAGGGAGCCACCGTGACCGTACGCAAGGACGAGGACGGAAAAATTGTCAAAAGCCTTCGCACTGACGCCAACGGCTATGCCATGCTCAACAGTCTCAACGACTACGGCTATTACTATTTCCATGCAATCGTAGGCAACGACCACAGCCGTTCATTAAGCACTTGGCTCAACAACACTTCAACCGACGACAACCGACACTTGAAAGCGTCTGTGTTTACCGACCGCGGCGTGTATCGCCCCGGCGAGACGGTCAACTTCGCTGTAGCAGCCTACGTTTCGGGGATGTGTTTCCTCGAAACGGCCAAAAAGAAATCGCTGACAGTGGAATTGCAGAACACTGCCGACAAGACCATCGCGTCACAAACACTGCAGACGGATGAATTCGGACGCGTCAGCGGATCGTTCACGCTGCCGACCGACGGACTTACGGGCACGTTCCAGCTTGTTGTCGTTTCCGGCGACATGCCTGTGGTGTGGAAAGGCATCGAGGTGAGCGAATACAAGGCGCCTACGTTCTTCATCGAAATCGACCGTGAAAAATCCGAGCTGTCCGACCTCCAGCATGTCACGATAAAGGGCAAGGCCATGACGTTCTCACAGATGCCTCTCGCAGAGACAGATGTAAAAGTGGCGCTGAGCGAGAGTTTCTCATGGTGGTGGGACGATATGGACTTTTCCGACTACGAGACAACCGTCTCCACCGACAGCAACGGCGAATTTTCAATCTGCGTGCCGGCGGAATGCTTCTCTGCCGCCAAAGGCGAGATTTTTGTCAATGCCAAAGTTTCTGCCACCGACAGCCGAGGCGAGACACAAACGGCTTCAGCAATACTGAAAATGGGAAAACTGGCGTCGCTGCCAGAACTTTCCGACATCACCGCCAATGCCGACAAGCCGGTGGCGCTGAGCCAGGATTTGAGAAATTTCGACAGCCTCACATACGAAATCACCGACTCCGCTTCAAACGTGGTGAAAAAGGGCTCTCTGTCGCCCGACAACATCACGATTGATGCAAACAACATTGCATCAGGCGAATACACCGTCACGGTATCAATACCCGACGGCAGTGGCAGCTCGTCGTTCCGCCTGCGGCTCTACCGTTTCAGCGACGCAATGCCCGCATTCGACACTCCGATGCTCATTGACAATGACACCGACATCAAGTGCGCCGCCGACGACTCGTTCTCTCTCAACTGGGGAAACAGCAGGCCGCATTGGTTCTTCTACGTGATTGCCTGCGACGGAAATGTGACCGACTACGGCTGGCACCATGCCGAGGCAGGAATGCATAAATTCACGGGCAAGGCTGAATTTGCGCCGCGCGGCTCTTCGTGCCTATGCCTCTACTGGACCGACAAGCACGAAACGAAGTCGGCATTCATCACACTTACTCCAGCCACGCCTCAAGACTCAATTGAGATTGTTGCCGAAACTTTCCGCGACAACATCACCCCGGGCGGCAAGGAAACCTGGAAACTGCGCATCAAGAACAACAACGGCAAAACGTTTCGTTCGGCTGTGATTGCCAACATGTATGACGCAGCGTTGAACTCGATTTGCATAAACACCTATCGTTTCAGCCCGACATATACAACCGCCGATGAGTACTGGCAGGATTTCAGAGATCCAAGCGATTGCCACTCAATCATATACTCTCCTCTACAGATGCTTGATGTAGCAACCTTTGTCGCCCCATGGCTGAACTACTACGGCCGTCAGCTTGGATATGACTACGCTGTTTTCGAATGCAATTCGGCTCCTTTACGCTGCTACGCCGCCGCTGCGCCAATGGCCGACGCAAAGCTCGAGGAAAGTCTCGTCACAAAGGAGTCAAAGACCGACGCCGAGGCAACAGAACCCGACAGGCAGCAGTCTGCCAATCTCCGCGATGAAGGCATAAAGACTGCGTTCTTCCTGCCCGGACTGGTGACAAACGAGCAAGGCGAGGTGACATTCACGTTCGACGTGCCAAACCGCAACACGCAATGGCAATTCTCGGCTGTGGCATACACCGACGACTTGCACGCCCACTACATCAACCGCATCGTGTCGGCTGCCAAGCAACTGATGGTGCAGCCAAATCTGCCGCGCTTCGTGCGCGAGGGCGACTGTGTGACAATCTCTGCCGCCGCACAAAACAACACCGACACTGAGCAGACCGTTGACGTGGTCATCGACATCAACGGGCAGAAACATGCGTTCAAAGGCATCGTGCTGCAGGCTAAATCATCAAAGACGGTAACCGCCTCTTTCAACGTGCCTGCCTCGACGGAAGTCGTCGTGACAACAAGCGTTTGTCAAAACGGCCGCACCGCCGACGGGCAGCGCGACCGCATAGCCGTGCTTCCGGCAACAACCGATGTCGTGGAGGCTTCGCCGTTCTATATCACTGCCGACAAGAGCCGTGCCGACATCGCCATGCCTCACTTCAACCGCAACGGACGCCTGACACTGGAGTATGCCGACAACCCTGCCTGGTATGCCGCTTCGGCGCTGCCATCAATGCAGCAGACGGCGGAAACGGCGACAGCCCACATCGTGAACTACTACGTAGCCACCGTGGCATCGCGCATCGTTGCCGACAATCAGGAGATTGCCGACGCTATTGCCGCATGGCAGAAATCGCCGTTGAAATCTCGGCTTGAGCAGAATGCGGATTTGAAAACCATTGCACTCGACAACACACCGTGGAGCCGACGCGCCGAGACGGAAACCGACATGATGGCGCACATTGCCGACATTGCCGACCCTGCTACAGTACAGTACCGCCAACAACGTGCGCTGACCGCCCTCAACGACCTTCAACGCCCCGACGGTGGATTCGAATGGTTTCGCGGTTGCCGCAGCTCGATTTGGACCACAGAGGAGGTGCTGAATCTCTTCGGCTACCTTAACGAGATGGGCTACTACCCTGCCGACGACGCAATTGCACAGCAAATCGTGAAGCGTGCGGTGGAATATTGCGACAACTATTACAACAAGATGAGCAAACGCGAGGGCGCGACGCGCAAAAGCGTAATTACCAGCGCATCCGACTATATTTTCATCCGCTCGATGCTTCCTGTGGCAGCTCCTGCCGACTCCATCAAGTGGATTGCCGACGGCGTAGTCGACATGGCGGCGTCAGGCTGGGGCGACTACAGCATAATGGGCAAAGCCAAAGCCGCAATTCTGCTTGCAAACAACGGCCGCAACGACGAGGCTCGCAACGTTGTGGAATCGCTGCGCCAATTCGCCCGCAAATCGGGCGACAGAGGCACATACTGGGACATCGATGGCATCGACAAGGTGACACTCGCAGCGACGGCTCTGAAGGCGCTCAACAAAGCGAATCCCGACGACCCGATGATCGACGACGTGCGCCACTGGCTGTTGCTCGCCAAGGAAACGCAATGCTGGGGAGGCGCGACAAAGGCGTGCGACGCCATCAACGCTCTGCTCACCACTGGAAAAAACTGGACTGCTGCAGTGCGCAAAGCACCACAAATCAAAGTTGGAAACGTCAAGATTGACACCGACGCCGCAACGCCCTACTTCGGATACATCAGACGAAGCATCGACATGAAACGCAACGATGGCAGTATCAGCATCCGCCGCGACAAGGAATGTCCGGCATGGGGAGCGGTATATTGCCAATACAATGCGCCCGCCGACAGCGTTAAGAGCCACGCAAACGCCGACATACGTATCGAAAAGCAGTTCTACGTCTACAACAGTGCCAACACGCTACGCCCCGATGCCACAACGGAATTTGCCGTTGGCGACCGCATACAAGTGCGGCTCACAATCCGTTCGGAGCGCGACCTCGACTTCGTGACGCTCACCGACAACCGTGGCGCATGCTTCGAACCGGCAGACCAGCTGAGCGTATACGAATGGCAAGACGGCACCGGATCATACCGCGAAACGCGCGACTCGGCAACCAACATCTTCTTCAGCCACATCAGCAAGGGCACATACGTGATTACCTACGACGTCTACGCCAACAATGCCGGCACATACACCAGCGGTATCGCTTCGCTGCAATGCCAATATGCACCGGCTCTAACAAGCCACTCCGCAGGTGCCACGCTGACAGTGGAATAATCCGTCATTCCACAAGCAACAAAATCTCCACCGAAGCATCGCTCCGATGGAGATTTTTTGTTCTAAAAAAGAATTACTACTTTTGTATGTCGTTCTTCTAAAGATAAGTATCGACAATTTTTAAAACACAACCGCTATGAAAAATTTGCTTTTATCTCTTCTGATTGCCTTGTCTTTCATCTCAGTCAATGCGCAAAGGTACGCTGCAAACTTAGATATGACGGTAATTAAAAATTACAAAAAAATCGAGAAGTCGTATGAGATATATTCTCTAAAAAAAGGCTCTACATACCACGTTGACAGCATCTACCAAATCACCACACCAATTCCGAATGAGAACAATGCCAATCTTTCTTTTTACATGAATACACCATATGCAATACTTGAAGTCGACAAAGACATTGTGAAACACATCAAATTTGACACCCCCGACATCCGTTCTTTTTGGAATGCCAAAGTTATAACAACCGTATTGCCACTTTTGACACAGAAAGGCTCACAATATGAGCTCAGGAGCGAGATGGAGGAAGAGGCTTTTGATTTTATCAACAAAATGCAGGACAACGGGCTTGAGCTAAGCGACCCTTATCTTGAAAGCTACATCTACGGATTGATTGCAAAAATAGCTCCGGAAAGCCTTGTTGACGGCAGACCATGCAATGTAAATCTTCTTATTGTCCAGCAACCGAATCCGATCTCCCTAATTTATCCAAATGGGACAATTGTGCTTAGCACCGGGCTGATTTCCTGCCTGCATTCAGAGGATGAACTTGTCGCTGTCTTGGCAAACGAGATTTCCCATTTCGTATTGGACCACAGCGTGTTCAACGTAAACAAAAGCATCAGCCGACAGAAAAGACAGGAATTCTGGGCAGGACTGGCAACTGTAGTCACCGCCGCAACAGAGGTTGCCGTCGCTGCAAAAACTGGATATTATGTGCCAGGAGTTCCAACTCTGGCAATGGCTGTCGCCACTGCCGAAATTTCTGACAAAGTTGTAGACCACTTGGGCATGAATTTCAATCGGGAGCAACGCCTTGAAGCGGATTCTATCACAAAAGATGTGCTGCGGATGCTTAACTACAACGAGAGCGCACTCTGCTCCGCCCTTAAAAGAATAAACAACCGATTTTCTGAAAACCGAATTTTCCTTGGCAACATAAACAAGGCTAAAGACATCTCCCTACCTGCCCGTATTGACAATCTTGGCAACACCGAGCTTCTTCCCGCCAACAAGCGATATGAACAAATCATTTCTTTTGCTGTAACGTCTCTTGTAAACATGCAGTTCAACATGAGGCATTTCAGGCAAGCAATAGCCCTCGCCGACCAAAACATAAACAATGGCGTTGCCTGTGCCGACGACTATCTGCAGAAGGCAAACTGCTTGCTGTTTCTAAAAAACGACCGACAGACAAACATTGAAGCAAACCAATTAATCGAAGAAGCAAAGAAACTGAATGCTCAGAATGTAAACATCTATCGTCTTACCGTCCTAATCGCTCTCAGAGAAGACAATTACGACCTTGCAATCACCTTATTGCATCAATATCTTGAAATTCTTGGAATTGACGCCGACAAGCCGACTGAAGGCCAGTTCAATTATCGTAATTCAGAATCGTACTGGGCTTTGAATATGCTTAGCAAGATACAGGCTATGAGAGCAAGCCGATAACGTCAATCGACGGATTTATGTCAAGCAATTGCTTGACAAACTGATGTTTGCTCCGCGGTGAGATTACCACCGAGCGGCGACCGGCACGCACCTCTATGCGGTCGAGCGACGCCGCCGGTGACGAAAGGATGGTGCGCGTCGGCTTTACCGACGTGATTTTATGGATGTCGAAAGTTTCAATGAATATCCAACAGCAGACCACGCGCAACTTGTCGCCGCTGATTTCATAACGGATGCTGAACACAACCGACACAACCAGAGCCAGCGACAGCAGGCACGCCGTCAGCGCACCCCACGAAAAATCGAAGAACAGCCCCGGCACGCATGCGGCAGCCATAATGCCTACCGACAGCGCCACAAGCCACACGTCAACTTTCGACCGGTAGACAGTCATTATCTTGTCATTGAGAACGAACGGGAAGCAATCCGATAATTGTCGACAAACACTTCCACATGATATGAGCCTTTCGACAAGGCAGTCGAGATGTTGTGGTAGACGGTAAGCGACAATTCACGCTGGTCGTATTCCACGGTTTTCTTTTCTGTATACACCACATTGCCGCCCTCAAACGGGAATGTGCGTCCGCTACCAAGCACCGTACCTTCCGGACTCACGATGCGCACGTAGAACGTTTTCTGTCCTACCGGAGTTGAGTTGTTCTGTGGTATTGTGAACGACACTACAAGTTGTTTTGCCTTGTCAATCTTCTTCTCCACCTTTCCCTTCTTGTTTACAGCGACAAACGACAATCCCGTAAGATTGAGCTTCTCCGCCAGCTGCATACGCTCGTTCAAACGCTGGTTTTTCTGGCTGTAGTCAGAAACGGTGGTCGACAGCTGCTGGTTGCGCGACTGCAGCTCCTCGTTCTGACTCCGTAGCGCCGTGTTTTCCTTGCTCAGCGAGTCAATAACCTCCACATAGTGGCGGAGCAATCCTTTGAGTGTTGAAATCTCGCCTTTAAGCTCCTTTATGCGCTTGCTGTTGGTGGCCTTCTCCGATTTCAGTTCCGCAAGCAGTTTCTCCACCTTGTCCTTAGCCTGCGAATATTGTTCGAGCAGCGAATCGTTTTTCAGATACTGCGCCTGATTCTCATATTGTTGAAACTCTTGATTGAGCGCTTCTGTCTCACCCGCGAGTTGCAGTTTCTCGTTCGCAAGTTTCAAAGAGTCAAGTTGCTGCTGCATCTTGTCCTTGTCAGAGCCGCCACACGACGACACACCCATTACAAGCAGACCAATCAGAGCCACGACAACCAATATCGCTCCGACACGCACCATGCCGGCAGCCTTTTTCATTTCCTTGTTTTCAAATTTTTCAGATTTCATATCCGTAAATGTAAAAAATCACCGCAAAGTTACAAAGATTTTCAGTAAGAAAACGCATACATCCAAAAATTGTTTCAACGGATTGAAGATTACATTATTTCTTCGTACCTTTGCAGAAGAAACCGACAGTACTCAGCGACTATCATAATGAGCGATTTTTTATCTCAAAAGATATTCAACGTGCCTGCGTTCAACCAGGCATTTTCTGCCAGCGGATTGCCTTTGGCGCAAACCACAACGGCACAAACATCAAACGCACAAATTTCAGAGCAACAGCAGCCGTCAAACGGCGAAACGAGCATGATTTCCGACCTCGGTATGATTCTCGTGGTGGCGGGCATTGCCACCGTGCTGTTCAAGCGGCTGAAGCAGCCCGTTGTGCTGGGCTACATTCTTGCCGGTTTTCTCGTGGGTCCGCACTTCGGCTACTTCCCCACCGTTGTCGACGAGGCCAACATCGACTTCTGGGCAGAGTTGGGAATCATCTTCCTGCTGTTCTCGCTCGGTCTGGAGTTCAGTTTCAAGAAATTGCTCAATGTAGGAGGCTCGGCTGCGGTGACTGTGCTTGTCATCGTGGTGGGAATGATGGCAACCGGCTACACTGCCGGACGGATGATGGACTTCACCAACATCAGCAGTCTTTTCCTCGGCGCGATGCTGTCGATGTCGTCGACAACCATCATCATGAAAGCGCTCAGCGACTTGAATATGAGCCACCGGCGGTTCACGCCACAGGTGCTTGCCGTGCTGATTGTGGAAGATTTGTTTGCCGTCATCCTGATGGTCGTGCTGTCATCGATAGCCGTCAACAACAGTGTCAGCGGCGAAGACCTTTTGTGGAGCGTGTTCAAACTGTCATTCTTCCTCATCCTGTGGTTTCTCGTGGGTGTCTACATCATCCCCACGTTTCTCAAGCGCCAACGCCGCTTCCTCACCAACGAGCTGCTGCTCGTGCTGTGCATCGGGCTGTGCTTCCTTATGGTGATAGCATCCACCTATTCAGGCTTCTCGTCGGCACTCGGCGCCTTCGTCATGGGCTCTATTCTTGCCGGCACCAGCGAGGCTGAACGCATGTCAAGAGTAGTGTCTCCGGTAAAGGATTTGTTCGGCGCAATCTTCTTCGTGTCGGTAGGCATGATGGTCGACCCACAGGTGCTGTCCACCTACACCGTGCCAATCCTCATTCTCTCGGCAATAGTGATTGTCGGCATGATTGTGTTCGGCACAGGAGGCATGCTTATCACCGGACAACCGCTGCGCATTGCCATCGAGTCGGGTTTCTCGCTGGTGCAGATTGGAGAGTTCTCGTTTATCATCGCCACTCTCGGCACGTCGCTCGGTGTGATCAACAAAACGCTGTATCCGATAATCGTGTCGGTGTCGGTAATAACAACGTTCTTCACCCCATATTTCATAAAATTCGCCGACCCCGTAGACCGCTGGGTGGAAAAGCATCTGCCGGCACGCTTGCTTGCTCTCATCGCGCGCTACAGCCAGTCGCAGACACGCAACGAGTCGGAGGTGACGCTGCTCTGGAAACAGGCTTTGCAGCGCACGATATGGAGGTTGCTGATCTACTGCGTGGTGCTCGTTGCAATTTTACAGCTGTCGGCGCATCTGCTGGCACCGCTGATGGAGTCGTTTATGAGAACAGGAACGGCAAAAGCGTTCACCGTGGGCATCACCCTCGCGGCAATGGCACCGTTCCTGCTTGCGCTCTGCTATCCGAGCACCAAGAAATGGGAACGCACAAAACTGAAAAGCAGCGTGCATTCCAACGTGCCGTTCATAGCCATGCGGCTTGTGCGTATCGTCATCGCTTTCAGCTTCTTGGTCTATTTCCTGTTCACGTCCTACTCCCACACTCTTGCAATCTCCATCGGCGCGGCACTGTTCGTGCTGGTACTGATATATTTCTCAAAGTCGGTAAGGAAACACATGAACTACATCGAGAATGTGTTTATCGCCAACCTCAACGAGCGGGAGTTGCGGCGCAGCGGACGCAACAACAACCTTGTCAGCGACATGCACCTCGCCTTTGTCAACGTGGGCTACAACTGCCCGTTTGTGGGTGAGAAACTGGCATCGTCAAACATCGGCCACCTCTTCGGCGTAAACGTGGCAAGCATCCAGCGTGGCGACCGCACAATTCCGATTCCCGGCGGCTCGACACGAATCTTCCCGGGCGACACTCTCGGTGTGGTCGGAACCGACGAGCAGATACAGCATCTGCTTGAGACGATAGAGCAGGCAAACACCAGCGCGGCAAACACCGAGGAAAATATCGACATTGAATTCACGAGTGTGCTGCTGTCGGAAAACTCGCCGCTGAACGGCAAGAAAGTCGCCGACGTCGACCTGCGCGGACAATACTCCGCTATGCTTGTATCGATTGAGCACGCCGACGGGACATTTGAGAACCCAAAAGCCGACAGCATGATGCACGAAGGCGACAACATCTGGCTTGTCGGCGACAAACGGCAAATACCTAAACTCGCTTAACTATAACAATAAAAAAACAGTAGTTTAAATGAATTTCACCAACCTACCAACCCTTGACAATTTCTTCCACGCCTCGGTGTCGACACCGGCGGCTGTAGAATCTGCCTCGCTAAGCACGTCGGTGCCTGCGGCAGACACCGCGCCAAACAGCGGCGAAGAGCATGTTGCCACAGGATTGATATCCGACCTCGCTTTGATATTGATTGTGGCCGGCATTGCTACTGTTGTGTTCAAACGCCTGAAACAACCCGTGGTGCTTGGCTACATCGTTGCCGGCTTCCTTGTCGGTCCGCATTTCGGATATTTCCCGACGGTGATCCACGAGTCGAACATCGAATTCTGGGCAGAGCTCGGCATTATCTTCCTGCTTTTCTCACTCGGACTTGAGTTCAGTTTCAAAAAACTTATGAATGTTGGCGGATCAGCCACCGTCACCACCCTGTTCTCCGTCACCGGAATGATTGTGGCTGGATATTTCGCAGGCAAACTGATGGGATTCTCGTTCATCAGCAGCCTGTTTCTCGGAGGCATGCTGTCGATGTCGTCGACAACAATCATCATGAAAGCCCTCGACGACCTCAACATGCGCCACAGGCGGTTCGCGCCTCAAGTGCTTGCCGTGCTGATTGTGGAAGACCTGATAGCCGTGATTCTGATGGTGCTGCTTTCCTCAATAGCAATCAACAACAGCGTCAGCGGCGAAGAGCTCTTATGGAGCGTCATGAAGCTGTCGTTCTTCCTGATTTTATGGTATGTGGTCGGCGTCTATGCCATACCTTCGTTCCTGTCGCGCCAACGCCGGTTTCTTTCCGACGAGCTTATGCTGGTGCTTTGCATCGGACTGTGCTTCCTGATGGTAATCACCTCCACCTATGCCGGCTTCTCCGCCGCGCTCGGAGCATTCCTCATGGGCTCCATCCTTGCCGGAACCAGCGAGGCTGAACGAATTGAGAAACTGACAGCCCCGGTAAAAGACCTCTTCGGCGCCGTCTTCTTCATCTCTGTCGGAATGATGGTAAACCCGCACGTGCTCGGCGAATTCTGGATGCCAATCGTAATCTTGTCGCTGCTCGTGATTGTCGGAAAATTCATTTTTGGAGTCATGGGTATGCTTGTCGGCGGTCAGCCGCTGCGCATAGCGCTCCAGTCGGGACTTGCCCTGCCGCAAATCGGCGAATTCTCATTCATCATCGCCACGCTCGGCATGTCGCTCGGAGTGATTGACAGCAACATATACCCTATCATCGTTTCCGTGTCGGTAATCACCACATTCTTCACCCCTTACTTCATCAAAGCGTCCGACCCGATATGCGCTTGGGCTGAACGCGGCGCCCCGCAATGGCTGTCGCAATGGATTGGACGCTACAGCGAGCAGTCGACACGCAATGAGTCGGAAATCAAGCTGCTGTGGAAAGACGTGGCTCGCCGCAACATCTGGCGCGTGCTGCTCTACAGTGTGCTCCTCACGGCAATACTCTGGATTTCATCGATATGGATGTTTCCTTTTGCCGACCGCACTTTCGGAAACGAGTGGGGACAACCGCTCGCCACTGTTGCTACTCTGTTGGCAATGTCGCCATTCATGCTCGCCCTGTGCTATCCAAGCATGAAGCGATGGGAACGCGAGAAACTGCGCCACAGTGTCCAGACCGACGCTCCGTTTATCGCCATGCGTGCGGTGAGAATCGCCATTGCAGCAGGCTTCCTGCTGTTCTTCCTGCTCGACACGTCGTCGCACAGCGTCTCAATCATTGTCGGAACGGCACTGCTGATTTTTGTGGGCATAAACTTCTCCAAAGTCGTGCGGCGTCACACCTCTAAATTCGAGACCAAGTTTGTCGACAACCTCAATGAGCGCGAGCTGCGCCGCAGCGGCCGCAACAACAACCTCGTAAGCAATATGCACCTTGCATACATCACCATCGGCTACACCTGCCCCTTTGTTGGCCAGCGCCTCGCCGACGCCAAACTGGCACAACGCTTCGGCGTAAACGTGGCAAGCATACAGCGCGGAGAGGATTTGATTGCCGTGCCTACCGCCGACATGCGCCTGTTTCCCAGCGACACAATCGGCGTGATTGGCTCCGACGAACAGATTCAGAACCTCATCAACGAGGTTGAGAGCAAACCGACGGAAAAGCCCAAGACCGGAGAAATGGAGTTTACAAGCGTTGTGCTGCAATCCGAATCGCCGCTTGCCGGAAAACGCATCGGCGACCTCGATTTCAGAGTCAGATACTCCGCGATGCTTGTAGCCATCGAACGCATTGACGGAAGCTTCGAAACGCCCTCGCCCGACAGCGTGCTTGCCGTTGGCGACAACCTGTGGATTGTGGGCAACAAACTATTAATGAAACAATTTTGTTTAGATACATAATATTTATTATTTATGCACGAAAAAATAATCATTCTGGATTTCGGTTCTCAGACCACACAGCTCATCGGACGACGCGTCCGCGAGCTTAACGTGTACTGCGAAATCGTACCCTACAACAAAATGCCGAAAGACGACCCTTCGGTCATCGGCGTTATCCTTTCCGGCAGCCCGTTCTCTGTCTACGACGAGAAGGCTTTCAAAATCGACCTGTCGGAAATCCGTGGCAAATACCCTATCCTGGGCATCTGCTACGGCGCGCAGTTCATCTCCTACGCCAACGGCGGCAAAGTGGAGCCGGCAGGCTCTCGCGAGTATGGCCGCGCCCACTTGTCGACAATCGACAAGACAAACCCACTACTCGCCGGACTTTCCGACAACACACAAGTGTGGATGAGCCACGGAGACACAATCACAGCCATCCCTGAGGGTTTCAAAACAATCGCTTCGACCGACAAGGTGGCAATCGCCGCCTATCAGATTGAGGGCGAGAAGGTGTGGGGCGTTCAGTTCCATCCGGAAGTGTACCACTCTGAGGAAGGCACAAAATTGCTGAGCAACTTCGTGGTCAACATCTGCGGTGCGAAGCAAGACTGGAGCGCCGCATCGTTTATCGAGACCACTGTAGCCGAGCTCAAAGAGCGCATCGGCAACGACAAGGTGGTGCTCGGACTGTCGGGCGGTGTCGACTCATCGGTAGCGGCTGTGCTTCTCAACCGCGCCATCGGAAAGAATCTCACCTGCATCTTTGTAGACCACGGAATGCTGCGCAAAAACGAGTTCCGCAACGTGCTCCACGACTATGAGTGCCTCGGACTGAACGTTATCGGCGTCGACGCTTCCAGAAAGTTCTTCAGCGAGCTGGAAGGCGTCACCGACCCTGAGCGCAAGCGCAAAATCATCGGCAAAGGCTTCATCGACGTGTTCGACGAAGAGGCTCATAAAATCAAGGACGTGAAATGGCTTGCTCAAGGCACAATCTATCCTGACTGCATCGAGTCGCTGTCAATCACCGGAACGGTCATCAAGAGCCACCACAACGTGGGCGGACTGCCTGAGAAGATGAATCTTAAGCTCTGCGAGCCTCTGCGACTGCTCTTCAAGGATGAAGTGCGCCGCGTGGGACGAGAGCTCGGCATGCCCGAGCATCTCATCGGCCGCCATCCGTTCCCCGGACCGGGCTTGGCTGTGCGCATCCTCGGCGACATCACTCGCGAGAAAGTGGAAATTCTTCAGAATGCCGACGACATTTTCATCCAAGGACTCCGCGACTGGAACCTCTACGACAAGGTTTGGCAGGCTGGCGTGATTCTGCTGCCTGTGCAGAGCGTGGGCGTGATGGGCGACGAGCGCACATACGAGCGTGCTGTGGCCCTGCGTGCCGTGACCAGCACCGACGCCATGACAGCCGACTGGGCTCACCTGCCTTATGAATTCCTTGCCAAGGTGTCAAACGACATCATCAACAAGGTGAAAGGCGTGAACCGCGTATGCTACGACATCTCGTCGAAGCCACCGGCAACCATCGAGTGGGAATAATCCACCAGCCATCATACAGCCAAGCGGCTTCAGCATCAATAGATGCTGAAGCCGCTTGCTTTTTCGTTGCATTTCTGCGTCAGAACGGATAGCCGATGGCAAGATTGAGGGCAAGGCTGTCTTTGAAACGGCCAATGTTGTAATAACCCGACTTGCCTGTGTCGTAAGGCAGGTGAAGCCCTACGCCAAGGTCGGCGCGCACAACAATCATACCCATATCAAGACGTAAACCCAAGCCTGTGCCGAGGGCAAGCTCGCGGAAGAAATTGCTGTTGAGCGTACCTCCGGAACGCATAGGGTCGTCTTTCAACAACCAGATGTTGCCGGCGTCGACAAAAACGGCGCCCTTCAGCACACTGACAATGGGAAAACGATACTCCGCATTCATTTCGAAACGGAACGTTCCCGTCTGGTCGTAATATCCGTTGCCATCGACGTTGCTGTGATAACTGCCCGGACCTATGCTGCGCACTGCAAAAGCTCTGACGGAGTTGGCTCCACCGGCATAGAACTGCTCCGCATAAGGCACCTCCTGCGAGTTGCCATAGGCATGTGCCGCGCCGGCATAGACGCGTCCCACGATGCGCTGTTCGCCTGAGATACGCTTGGAATAGACCATCTGCAACGTTGCTTTGACAAACTGCGAGAACGGCGTGCCGAAAAGTTCTTTCTGCCCTTTGTTTCCTGCAAGCGACCAGATACCGGCAAACAGGTTGCCGCCTTCAGTGAATCCAGCCTGCAGCGTAAAGTGCTGGTCGTCGCGAGTCTTGCCGAAGCCGCGGTCGAAAGTGTAGGTATATGCAAATTTCGGGATGAACTGGTTGCGGAAGCTAAGCGCTATTGCCGGATTTTCCTCCATTGTCTTGTCGAAATCGGCAGTGGTGCTCAGCAATTTGTTGTATTTCAAGCCAAACAGCGTCACCTGATTCTGGGAATAGCGCGAGCCTTTCCAATCGTAGTTCCAGCCGAAGTCGAACTGCACCATCTTGAAAAATTTAGGTCTGTTCATCACCGTCGCTCCGAGAGAGAAGCGCGTCCACGCCAGCTCACGCTTGATAAACGGTATGAAATGAGGTGCGAGCAGACGCGGAAACGCCAACTCGGTCTGCAACCCGAACTCATAAGAATTGAAGTCGTTGCGACGGCCGTCCACCTTGCCTATCTGCCACTCATAAGCAGCGTCAAACTTTACAGTCAACCGCTCGCCACCTCCGAAGATATTGCGGTTAAGCACTTGAAATGAGACACCCGGACCGAGATAGTTGTTGGATTTTGAAGTCAAGTTGGCCTCAAACTGTGTTTCGAGAGGCTTGTCGAAATGGCAAGTGATGTCGAAATCAAGGGTGGCTGTCTTCACTGAATCGAGCGGCGTGGCATTCACCGAAATGAAATCGAAAATGCCGAGCCTCGACAGGTAGGTCTGTGTGTTGGTGAGACGGCGCACGCTCACATCGTTGCCTTTGTTCAACGTGATGCACGACGGGATAAGGCTCTTGCGCAGACGCGACGGCGCCATCTTCACCACGATTCCCTTGTCGGTCATAAGCGTGTCGGGCGTGCCGCCATTGTCGTTGCGCATCACGAGTGTCTTCACGTCGCCTACCTTGTATTTCCACAACGCCTTGTCGGGGATGTTGTCGGCATAGTCAATCTTCACCACCACCTTGCCCGGCACTTGAAGCGTGTCGGCAAGAAACGTGATATACTCCGGACGGAAATAATAGTAGCCGTGGTTGCGCAGGCGGTTTGTCACACGGTTGCGTGCCACCGAAAGAGAGTCGTTGCAAATGATAGCGTCAAGTTTCATATACTTGTCGCGCTTCATATAGCGGTTGAGCATCACGTTGAGCTCGGAAGAGTCAGGCAGATATATAATCTCGGCTATGCGCTTTGGCGGCGCCAGACGCACATAGTAGTTTACGCGCGCCTTGCGGCTGTTTTTCTTGCTGTATTTCAAGTCGTAGGACGTGGTTGAGCCGAAATATCCATTCTTGTCGAGCATGTCTTCCACCATCTTCATCCGCAGGTCGGGACGCACGTCTGACATCAGCACCGGTTCTTCGGCAAACTTTCTATAGATCCATCCCTTAAGCCCCTTGGAGTCCTCCGGCCAGTGATTGTAGAGCCACAGCCCAAGCGGGAACGGCGAACGCACATAGGGCGAATACCATGAGTTGTTGGCTGGCACATCGATGATTTCACCGATGTTGTCGGATATGCCCGACGGAATCTTTACGCTGTCGGCGGCTGTCACGTCGAGTTTCTTCACTCCAGTATACAGCACGTCGCCCTCAGCCAACTTTGCAGTGGTTGAGCACGCCGACATCGCCAGCAACATCAATATGGCAAACAACAGTTTTTTCATTCTTTATTCTCTTTGGGCTTGCGTCGCCACTTTTTCAAAAATTTGAACATATCTCTAAACGACGAGATTTTGCGTTTCCACATAAATCCGGCTCCATACTCGGTTATCTCTCCCTCGAGAATGCTTTCGTATTCCTTGTGGTAGAACAGTTTCACGTTGGTTGTGCCCGTCTTGTTGAGTTTGTATTCAAACGAGAGGTCGTTGAGCAGATTCTGCGCCAAATTGTCCTCGGCGGAGGCATCGCTGGTGTAGTTGCCGCCGACAACAATCTTGAAACGGTCGTCAAACACGCTTTTCGACACCTTGTAGGAATAACTCATCGACTTCGATGTGCCTGTCGACGTCAGACGATCCTGCTGGTCGATGCCTATTGACAGGTCAACACCCGTGATGTTGCTTGCAGCCCACTTGTTGACCACCGACTCAAGGAAAGAGAAAGCCATGTTGCCCGACAGTCCGCCGGCAGGATTGCCCACACTGCTTCCAGTGCCGGTATACGTGTTGTAGAGCAGCAGGTTCATTGCCTGCGTGGCGCGCTGCTCCGCCGTCATGCCGCTGAGTTCGTTGGCTATCGTCATATCACCGTCGGTGCTGAGGTCGAACGAAACGGCAAGCGAGCTAAGCGTGTTGCCCACGTTGAGAATCACGTCAAACGGCACAGTTCTCGAACCTTGATTGCCACCGTTTACGTTTACCTTCATTTCCTGCACAGCCTTTATGTTGAGCGACGGGTTGAGCAGATTTCCGTTCCACGTCAGACTGCTGCCTTCCTGGAATTTAAAATTCTTTTCCGACATCATAGGCGGTGAATAGCGCACAAAACCGCTATTGATGGCATATCGGCCTATGAGCGATGCGTCGCCCTGGTCGTTTTGCGAATAGCTGAGCATTCCCTCCCCGTCAATCTGCACTTTGTCCTTGCCGTCGGGCGACAGGTTGACGTTGAACACAGCGTTAGGCTGCACAATCAGCGCCGCCTTTATGCGCATGGCATAAGGCTGTGCGGCAAGGCTGTCGGCAGCATGGCGGGTGGTGTCGGAGAAATTCACAAATTTCACGACGCCCTCGTCAGCGCCCTCCGTCAGCGCCACCGACGATGTCTGGCAAACATAGGTGAGATTGGTTCCGGCAAGGATGCTTACCGAGGCACGCATGTCGAGATTGTTGGCATAGCCTTTCACGGCGCCGTTTATGTCTACGAATCCCTTGCCGTAAAGTTCCACTCTGCCACGCTTCTTTCCATTGATTACCTGCACGTTGCGCCCTTTGAGCTTTAAGTCTGAATAAATCTTGTCTACATTCATCGACAAGTCGACATATCCATCGATAGTAATCGGCTTGCCGTTGGCGCCGCGCAACTCATAAGAGTCAAACCTCACACGCCCGTTGTCGACAGGGATGCGGCGGCCGTCAAACGTAAGCGCCGACCCGTAGTTCTGTATGCGCACCTGTGCGGTGTCAAACTGCAGATAGCCGTTGATTGATGGATTAGTCTCCGGGCCTACCACTTTCATAGAGCCGTTAAGATAGCCCGTCATGTCGCCGGTACCGTCGGGAAGAAACGCACTCGCCCTCGACAGCGGAAGACGCTTGATGGCAATGTCGAGATTGTATTCCGAGGTTGGCAACGAATCGTTTTTCATGCCGCGCAGAGTCATTATCTCCTTTCCGTCAAGCTCCATGTCAGCAAGTGCGTATGTCTTTTTCGCATCGTCGGTCATGGCAAGCTTGGCGTCAAGGTCGAGATTGCCCACAAGCTTCTTGCCGTACGACATACGGTCGACCCTTATACAACAGTCGCCCCAATAATATTGCTCGTTGAAATTGATTTTAGCATTGCCCGACAGCGTGCCGTCGATCGGCGGAGCAAAAGGCGACAACACAAGCCAATCGCGCAGCTCGATGCCCGCAAGCTCGGCATTGATGCCGTTGTGAAACAACCCGTCGCGGTCGGTGTAGAGCTTGATAAGACTCTTGTCGGCACTGTTGACCGTCATACTTGCCTTAAACAGATTCTTGTTCATGTCGTATGCCACGTAGTTGCTCTCGTTGACCGTCCAGTCGCGGAAGGCGATGCGTGGATTCAGCGGATAAAGGCGTGCCGTAACGATGCTGTCGGCGATTTCCGCCCGCAGTCCGAACTTGAATCCCGTCTCGTCATAACGGTCCACCTGCGTTATGAATATGTCGGCACAGTTTGCGCTCACCGCCCCCTTTATCGTAGCCGTTTTCAGAAACTCGGCATTGCCCGGCTTGTTGTTGACGCCGAGGCTGTATATCAGCGAGTCGCAGTCGGTGTGGCTTTCCATTGTTATCTCGTCGAAACGCACGTCGCCCACGCCGAAATCACGAAGCGATGCCTGCAGTTTCAGCTCTTCACGCTTCTCCACACCAATGTTGAGCTCGCCGTAGCTTGCGCTCATACCAGAGAAATATTTCTGCACGATGTTGCGGTCTTTCGACTTGAAGTCGAGAGTGAACAGCGGCAGGCATCGGTTAAGCTGTACAAGGTTGAGACGCTGCGCCACAAGCATACTGTCGACAGCCGGCATTATCTGTGCCAATGAGTCGGACAGAGCTGTCAGCCCCACCGGAGTCTGGAACGACATGCGCATATCGTTGTTGCGCAGGCGGAACCCAGTGTGTTCAGGATTTGAACGGAACCCCATGTCGATGCTGTCTGTGCGAAACGTGTTGCCCGGAAGCAGCACAAATAAATCGGACAAGCGCATATAGCCGGCATACTCTTCTTTTTTCGGATTTATAAGTCCTACGCCCTGTATGTTCATTCCTCCCGACAGACGCTCTGTTGCCATATTCATCGCCACAAGGTCGATATTGTCGATACGGCCGTTGAATTTCACATGATACTCATCAGGCGTCATTTGTCCCTGCAAATTCATGCCAAGCATCACCTTCTCATCGTTAGACGACAACGCCACATCGTAGCTGCCGTTATCGAGACTGGCAGATGCCGACAGGTCGCGGTATTCCACTCCGGCATATTCTATGCTTGCGATATCGGCAAACGCATCAGTGCGCATCTTATAGATATCGTAGCCCGAACCTTCGACGGTGACAGAGCCGCTGACAGAGCCTATATCGCCCGCCGGCAGCACCCCGCGCACGTTGAATCCCGCCAGATTCACCTCTGCGTCGTAATGCTCGTTCTTGAGATTTATCTTTCCGTCGGCAAGCACTTTGCCGCCACCGGAAGTGGCGCGCAGGATGCCGCTGGCCTTCTCGTCGCTGTAGTCAATCTTTCCTTTCAACGCCACCGCCGGCACGTTGACATCAGCCGGCAGAGCAAGTGCCCGCTTCAGATAGCTGCCGCCCGTCATGCGCCCGTCAATGTCGACAGCGCCACGCATATACTGTGGCTTCATCGCGTTGCTGAACCGGCCCTTGAGCTTAATGTCGAGCACTTTAGGAACACTCACCTCCACCCTCCTCACATCAACAGTGCGCATCGTGCCGCCCGCGTCGACGCTGAGGTCCACAGTGCGGCTGCCGAACGATTTCCACAAAGGCTTCAGCAGCGGCATAATCTTTCCGGCATCGGAAAGTGAGATTTTCGATGTTATCTTCGCATCCACCCGGGCATTGTCGTCGCCACTCAGCGCCGATGCATCGAGCCATGCGTCGATGCCAAACTCCGAGTCGGCTGTAGCCAGACGGAACTGCTCAACGCTCATTTTCTTGTCGTCGATGGCCACAATTCCCGATGTCGACGCCACCTTAAGCCCACAACGCTCGCGCGCCGTCAACGCAGTTAGCGGCAGACGAATCATCGAGCCGCGGTTATACAGATTGTCGACAGCAATGTTGATGCTGTCGAGCTGTATGTAGGCAGGATCAAAACCTATTCCCCCACTTGCTCCACTCGTGGCATAAAGCGCACGGCTGTCTGCCACCCTGAAATGACGCGCCACCACCGTCCACGGCTTGCCGGCGGCATCGGTTTTCATTGTGTCGGGAGGCAGCTGCGCCTCAAATGCCTTGGCTGATTTTTCAGTAGGCTGGATATATTCGGCATTCAGACGCGCCACTCCAAGCGACGCCACGCGCACAAGGTTTGTCGACATGTTGACACACACATCACGGATTTCTCCTTCGGCAACCGCCGCATCAAGACGTTCTATCGTCGGCATCATCGCCATGCGGTAGTGCAGATTTCTGATGCCCAGTTTGTCCACGGTGATGAGCAGAGGAATTTGCGCCGATGTGTCCTTCGGCTCAGGCTTTGCCTTGCGGTTGTCAAACAAAATGACCGCGTCGGCTCCGTCAATCATCGCCTCACCGAGGTCGATATGGTCAGACAACAGTCCGTAGCGGCTGCGCGACAAAGAGAAGCTGCGCAGACGCGCCGTGAGAAGCATCGACGAGTCTTTGCTCAGCATCCTGTAATATGCCTGGTCGACACTGACTCCTCCAATCCCGACATCGCCCGTCAGCAACGACAGCAGGCGCACGTTGGCTGCCACATGGCGGCTCTGAATCATCGTGTCGCGATGCTCGTCAAGCACAAGCAGATTGTCGATGGAAAGACGCAAAGGAAACTTAAGCGACAGCTCGCCAATCTCGACAGTGTAGCCGGTAGACTCTGCCACCTTCTCCACCACAAAATTTTTGACGGCACGCTGCACACCGGGAATATAAAGCAACGACGGCAGGACAAACAGCACAACGGCAACGGCGGCAACCGCTCTCAGTATCCGCTTTGCCGTCTTGTGCCGTACAATTTTCTTCTCTACAGGCTGCTGTTGTGTCTCTTTACCGTCTGTCATCAATGTTTGTTTTTTGCTGAAATCAGCCAAGCCAGAATGATGCCGTAGACAGCGCCAGCGATGTCGGCAAGCAGGTCATACCAATCGCCGCTGCGCCCCATCCGCATCTTCCATTGTGCCAATTCAATCAATCCGCCGAAAGCCGAGAGGCTGACAAATATCCAGCCCATAAGACGCGCTTCGTCGACCGGCTTCTTGCCACGACGGAAATCGAAATGATAGGCAAAAGCCATGGCTAAAAACATCATAAAATGCACCACCTTGTCGGCTCCCTCAAACAGAGGAATGCGCACACTCCCGAACGGACGCGGTGCCAACGTCAGATAAAGCACGCCAGCAGTTACGACCGCCGATGTCAGAAACCGTGGAATTTTATCCAATATCTTCATCTTTCTGCTTCAGCTTTTGATTAATTTACAAATTTAACTCTTTTTGCCGAAATCGCTGTCCTCACCACACTATTTTTATCGGTAAAACCGCAAATGGCACAAGTTTAATCAGAAAAGTTCGCAAGTGCGTATAATTTGCATTAAATTTGCACATAAATTTAAGGATATGAACAGAAAAGACTTTGAGATAATGGCCCCGGTAGGCTCCTACGAGTCGCTCTACGCTGCGATTCAGGGAGGCGCCGACGCTATATATTTCGGCATCGAGGGGTTGAACATGCGTGCCCGCTCTGCCAACAATTTCACCACCGACGACCTTCGCAAGATTGCAGGCATCTGCGACGAGAACGGTCTGAAAAGCTATCTGACAGTCAACACGATTGTCTACGACGAGGACATCGCTCTGATGCACGAGATTGTAAACGCCGCCAAGGAAGCGAAGATTTCGGCAATCATAGCCTCCGACATGGCCACAATCCTATATGCGCGCAGCATCGACGTGGAAGTGCACATCTCGACGCAAGTGAATGTGTCAAACAGCGAGGCTGCAAGATTCTACGCGCAGTATGCCGATGTGCTTGTGCTGGCGCGCGAGCTCAACCTGACACAGGTGGCGGGCATCTACGACACCATCCAGCGCGACAACATCTGCGGACCGCACGGCGAACGTCTGCGCATCGAAATGTTTTGCCACGGCGCGCTCTGCATGGCGGTGTCGGGCAAATGCTATCTGAGTCTGCACGAAATGAACTCGTCGGCAAACCGCGGAGCATGCACGCAGATATGCCGACGCGGATACGAGGTGACCGACCGCGAGACGGGCGACCAGCTCGCCATAGAGAATAAATACATCATGTCGCCCAAAGACTTGAAGACCATCCATTTTATGAACAAGATGATCGATGCCGGCGTGCGAGTGTTCAAAATCGAGGGACGCGCCCGTTCGGCGGAATATGTGCGCACTGTCGTGTCGTGCTACAACGAGGCTATCAACGCCTGCTGCGACGGTACATATTCGGAGGAGATGGTTGCCGGATGGGACGAACGGCTGAAGAAGGTGTTCAACCGCGGATTCTGGAATGGCTACTATCTCGGTCAGCGTCTCGGCGAATGGACATCAAAATACGGTTCTTCGGCGACTCGCGTGAAAATCTACGCTGCAAAAGGCGTGCGCTATTTCTCAAACATCCATGTGGCAGAATTCCTTATGGAAAACGAAGAGCTGCACGTGGGCGACGAGATTGTAATATCGGGACCGACAACCGGCGCCATCATCATGAAAGTGGAGGAAATACGCGTCGACCTGAAACCTGTGGAAAAGACAGTGCGTGGAGAGCGATTCTCAATAAAAGTCGACGAGCGTGTGCGCCCGAGCGACAAACTCTACGTGTGGCGCGATGTGGAGGAAGTGCGCCGGCAAAGGGTAATCAAGTAAACGCAATGGACAACGCAACGATACAGAACCGTCGGCTGGAACAGACAGCCGACGGTTCTTCAACAATATATCTGCCCGACCTCGACGAGCATTACCACTCTGTGAAAGGCGCGCTTACAGAATCGACCCACATTTTCATCAACTGCGGGCTACGACACTGCCGCAAGTCGGACGTGACTGTATTTGAAGTGGGCTTCGGCACCGGGCTCAACGCCGCCCTGACGGCTCTCAGCTCCGACAACCGGCACATTGACTACCACAGCGTGGAGCGCTACCCCTTGTCGGCCGACGACGCTGCCGCCTACAGCCGCACGGTGGAGGCTCCTGTCGACGGTATGATAAGACAGCTGAACGCAGCGGCGTGGGACGCACCGACAGCCGTCACGCCTCAGTTCACACTCCACAAGATTCTCGGCGATGTCGCCACCACACCGCTGCCCGAAGGCATCGATGTGGTCTATTTCGACGCTTTCGCTCCTGAAAAGCAACCGGAGATGTGGTCGGAAAGCATCTTCAGCCGCATCTATGACGCGATGGCCGACGGCGGCATCCTGACCACATATTGCGCAAAAGGCGCTGTGCGCCGCCTCCTGCAGTCGGTAGGGTTCACCGTCGAACGTCTGCCCGGACCGCCCGGAGGCAAGCGCGAAATACTCCGCGCCACAAAATAATGGCAGTCGAGGCATGCGGTAATCCGCACGCCTCGACAGTTTTTTATATGTTTATAATGACATCAATATGCCTCTGCCACCTCTTCGACGACAGCAGAGTCAACACTATAATCGTCTGGCTCTGACTCAAACACGGGCTCCTCGGCAACCTCGCTGTAGAACACGTCGACATGCGACCCGGCTAAATTCAGCTCCTTGTAGGAATCCTTTGTCTGCTCCTCGCCTTTCTCGTTGATAAGCACCCACGAATTACCGTCTTTGGCAAAATAGCGGTCGGCGACAACAGAAGTCTGTTTCAGTCCGCTGTATTCAAAATCAATAACAACATCGCCTTTAGCGTCAATCACGCCAAATTTAAAGTCGTCGTTGCAGGCAATGTAGCGGTTCTTGTTTGCATACTCCAACGATAAGTATTTCGGGCGCACAAGCACCTCGCCGTCGGTAGAGATGAGGCCATATCTGTCGTCTCTGCGGAACACCGTCTTGCCGTCGTTGATTTCATAGCAACCGTCACTCTCCATCTTGCTGTTGGTGAACGCCTCTTCGCCGTTCTTGTCAAGAAACACGACCTTGTCGCCCTTCGCAATCGGTGCATAGCCATTGTGATAGAATGCAATCGGGTTGTATTTATCCAGGCTCATCGACTTTATCGTCTCGCCTTTTTTGTCGATAATCAAAATCTTCTCATTCTTCAACACAAACGCCCGGCCGTCGGAAAACGGAGTGGCTTGATCGTATTTTGCAGGGATAACTTCCTCTCCTTTAGTGTCAAGAAATCCCCACTTGCCGTCTTTGCAGAATGCGGCAAGGCCTTCAGAGAAACCGCTTGTCCGCGACACTTTTTTAGGCAGTTTCTTCACCTCTTCAAATTTCTTGTTGACAATCATAATGCCTTGCCCTTCTTTCACAGCAAACGTCACGTCTTCATCGCCAAACGTGCCGAGCTGCGTATATTTGCCCTTGCCTATGGCATTTTTCGAGTCGTCAATCTTATAGCACTCATAGTAGCCACTCTTCGTGCGCACCACAAACATCCCGTCTTCAACAACCGACGGCATTTCATCAAAATCATTCTGGCAAAGCACATCGCCTGTCTTCGTGTCCAGAATACTCCACTTCTCCTCGCCGTCGAGCACCACTGGCACATAACGGATCTTTCCCTTGTCACCCGAGCAACTCCACAACAAGCTGCCCACCAACACTGCCAGCACGGCAGCCTTCAAACAATTGATGATTCTCATAATTATTAGGTTTATTTCGTTCTTTCCAACGAAGTTAAGCACTATTTTCCCGATTTCCAAGAATTTTTTTGTAAAAAGTCATCTTCTCTTCAAAATTCTTTTCATAAAATAGGCGGCATCTTAGCAAATCGTGCAAATAAATTTGCCGTTTTGCATTCGATTTGCACTATCTTTGCACTACGAAATAAACAGAACAAAAATATGAGCATCTTGAAACAAAATTGCCCAGTGGCGCTATGCAGCGACCATGCCGGCTACGACACAAAGGAGGCTGTAAAAGCCTACCTCGAATCAGAAGGCATAGCCTACAAGGATTTCGGCACTTATTCTACCGACAGTTGCGACTATCCCGACTTCGCCCACCCTTGCGCTGAGGCTGTGGAGAAGGGTGAATGCTATCCCGGCATCGCCGTGTGCGGCAGCGGAGAGGGCATCAGCATGACTCTCAACAAGCACCAGGGCATCCGTGCAGCCCTTTGCTGGATTCCTGAAGTGGCTGCCCTTTCGCGCCAACACAACGATGCCAATGTGCTTGCAATGCCTGGTCGCTTCGTTAGCAACGAGCAAGCCATCGAGATGGTGAAGACGTTTCTCAACACTGACTTCGAGGGCGGACGACATATCCGCCGCATCGAAAAGATTCCGGTGAAATAAAATTTGCGCCTATTAAACAATCTGAATGCGGACTGCCTTATCAGCTGCCCGCATTTTTTTATTTTCTCATCACAACAAGGACTGTTGGGCTGCTTTCAATAAAATAGGCGGCGCCTCGGAAAAGAAAATTGAGCAAGCTCTTTTCTTTCCGCTCGGCTTGCACTATCTTTGCAAAAACTATCTATTTATGGAGAAAGACGAGATTCAGAAACTGACATACTCTGAGGCGGTTGCCGAATTGGAGAAGATTGTGCGTGAGATGCAGAGCGATGCCTGCAGCATCGACAACTTGTCGCGACTCACGTCGCGCTCCCTTGAATTGCTGAAAGTGTGCAAGGCTAAATTGCTTTCCACCGACGAGGAACTGAAAAAAATCCTTGCCGAACTTGAAGCTTAAATACGAAATATTACCCTATGACTAAATTATAATTCACTTAACAAAACACTCTATGAAGCATTTTATCCTGACTGCAGCGGCTCTGCTTTCCGCATCAGCCTCGCTGGGCGCAACGGAGGTGCTGACGTCGCCCGACGGACGGCTGCAGTTGTCGTTCGACCTCACCAACGACGGAACGCCAACCTACAAAATGGATTACAACAACAAGCCGGTAATCGCTACAAGCCGGCTCGGTCTGGAACTTAAAAACCAGAAATCACTGCTCGACGGGTTCAAGATGGAACGCGTCAGCCGCTCGTCGTTCGACGAGACGTGGCAACCGGTATGGGGCGAGCAGTCGAGCATCCGAAACCACTACAACGAGATGGCTGTATGCCTGTCGCAACCCGACGACAACGGGCATCTGCGCGAGATGATTGTGCGTTTCCGACTCTACGACGATGGTGTAGGATTCCGCTATGAATGGCCGGCACAAGACAATTTCACCTATTTCACAATAAAGGAAGAGCGCACGGAATTTGCCATGACGGGCGACCACACTGCCTATTGGATTCCGGGCGACTACGACACTCAGGAATACGACTACACCATAAGCCGCCTGTCGGAGGTGCGCGAGAAAATGCCTGCCGTGAAGTTCAGCTACAATGTGTCGTCGACAGTGTTCTCCGACACCGGCGTGCAGACGTCGCTGCAACTGAAAACCGACGACGGAATATACCTTAACATCCATGAGGCGGCGTGTGTGGACTACTCCACAATGCACCTCAACCTCGACGAGAAACGTATGGTGCTGACGTCGTGGCTCACCCCTGACGCCCGCGGCGACAAGGGTTATCTGATGGCTCCGTGCCACTCCCCCTGGCGCACCGTGATGGTCACTTCTACAGCCACCGCCGCCCTCGACTCAAAACTCATCCTCAATCTAAACGAGCCGTGCAAGCTTGAAGACACATCGTGGATACACCCTACGAAATATATGGGAGTATGGTGGGAGATGATTGTGGGCAAAAGCTCATGGGCTTACTCAAACGCTTCGGCTGTCAACCTCGACAGCATCGACTACAAAACCATGAAGCCTAACGGCATCCACGGTGCAAACAACGACAACGTGAAGCGTTACATCGACTTTGCCGCCGAAAACGGATTCGACCAGCTGCTGGTGGAAGGATGGAACATCGGATGGGAAGACTGGTTCGGCCACGAAAAGGATTATGTGTTTGACTTTGTCACTCCAAACCCCGACTTCGACATCGCAATGCTCAACGACTATGCTCACAGCAAAGGCATCAAACTGATGATGCACCACGAAACTTCGGGCTCGCTGCGCAACTATGAGCGCCACCTCGACGCAGCATACTCGCTGATGAACAAATATGGATACGACGCCGTAAAGAGCGGATATGTGGGCAATATGGTGCCGCGTGGAGAATATCACTACGGACAATGGGCAAACAACCACTATCTCTACTGCGTGAAGGAAGCCGCCAAACACAAAATAATGGTCAACGCGCACGAGGCGACTCGCCCAACCGGACTTTGCCGCACATACCCAAACCTTGTGGGCAACGAGAGCGCCCGCGGAACGGAATATCAGCAGTCGGCAGGAATCATGCCGCACCACGTGACAATTCTGCCGTTCACGCGTCTGCAGGGCGGCCCGATGGACTACACTCCTGGTATCTTCTGCATGGACGTGTCGAAACTCAATCCTGAAAACCACGGACATGTCAACGCCACGCTGTGCAACCAGCTGGCACTCTACGTGACACTCTACTCTCCGCTGCAGATGGCAGCCGACGTGCCAGAAAACTATATGCGCTACGCCGACGCCTTCCGCTTCATCAAGGATGTGGCTGTAGATTGGGACGAGAGCCGCTATCTCGCGGCCGAACCTGGTGAATACATCATTGCAGCGCGCCGTGAGAAAGGCGGACAGCGCTGGTTTGTGGGCGGTGTGACCAACGAGGACGCACGCACAATGACCGTCGACTTCTCTTTCCTTACAAAGGGTCAGAAATATATGGCAACAATATATGCCGACGCAAAAGACGCCGACTATGAGACAAATCCTGAAAAGTATGTGATCTCGCGCCGCGTGGTGACTGCAAAAGACAAGGAGAAAATCTTTATGGCCCGCGGTGGAGGCTTCGCCATCAGCCTTATGCCCGTCGACGACCACACGCAGAAATTGAAAAAACGCAAATAACGACACACAATCCGTGTCAAGCACCCTTGCCATTATTCGGCAAGGGTGCTTTTTTATGCCGTTTTATTTGCCACAGAGCAAATTATAATGTAATTTTGGAAAGACAATAAAAGACTATAAGACAATGTTTGACACGTCACGACCATTCACGTTCGACCGCGTGGTGCGCATCCTGATCACCATCGCCACGCTTATCGGCGCCTACTGGCTGCTCAAAGCAATCAGCGGCGCGCTGCTGCCTTTCTGCGTAGCCTGCCTGCTTGCCTACATCTTCGAACCATTCGTGGCTTTCAACAAACGGCTGCTTCGCTGCCGCGGCAACGTGCTGCCGATATTCCTCTTTCTTGTCGAACTCTTCGGAGTCATCGCCCTGCTCGGCTGTTTTCTCATCCCCCGCATCATCGACGAGATTGTCACCGTGGGCAACCTGTTCAACGACTATGCCACATCAAGCAGCAGCCGCTACATTCCGCAGGCTGTACACGACTTTGTCATGAAATATGTCGACATGAAGACACTCGCATCCGTGCTGACGCAGGACCAGTGGAGCGACATAGTGCAAAAATCGCTGTCGGGCACATGGACCATGGTCAGCGGAAGCATCTCAATGCTGCTGACAGTGTGCAGTTGGTTTATCGTACTGCTATACTTCATCTTCATCCTGCTCGATTACGACCGCTTCATGAACAGCATGCGCAGCCTGATTCCTCAAAAATACAAACCGACGGTGCTGAAAATCGCCGGCGACATCAAAAACAGCATGAACCGCTACTTCCGCGGACAAACGCTCGTGGCGCTGTGCGTCGGAGTGCTTTTCAGCATAGGCTTCCTCATCATCGACCTTCCGCTCGCCATCATTATGGGCATGTTTATCGGACTGCTCAACATGGTGCCGTATCTGCAACTCATCTCGCTGCTGCCCACCACACTGCTGTGCGTGGTCTATGCCGCCGAGACAAATTCCAGCTTCTGGGTGATTTTCGCTTTGGCAATGGTGGTCTATGGTGTGGTACAGCTGATACAAGACCTGTATCTCGTGCCAAAAATCATGGGAAAGACAATGGGGCTCAACCCTGCAATTATCCTTCTGTCGCTGTCAATCTGGGGATCGCTGCTCGGATTCCTCGGTTTGATAATCGCCTTGCCGCTCACCACACTGCTTCTGTCATACTACAACACCTACGTGCTGCACGAAGGCAAACCGGAACAATCTGCTGAAAACCAAAATATCGAGAACTAAAAAAGCGGCACGGCTGAAGCATCAAAACCGACCGTTCCTGTGTGTGTCTACCACAGATTGAAGCGCCATCCCACTTTCATCTCCACACTGAACAGCGAGTTGGCAAGAATCGTTTTCTTGTCGGCCACAACAGCCACATCCGTCTTGCCCACAATTCCGGCAAACCATCGGCGGTTGTTCCATGTGACAGAAAGATTCAGGCGGTTGTACAGCCGGAACGAACACCCCGGATTGACACTCGACTGCTCGCCTTTCGACACCGACGGAATCACAGCCTCGCTCACGCCAATGTTGTAGTGCTTCGCCGGCACCCAGTTGTAGGCATAACCGCCTTTCACGCCACAGGTCTGCTCCTTGACGGTGAACACCCTCGAGTGCCATTCCTCCGGCAATTGAGGCTTCAGATAATCCGGCAGTTTCGCGAAATCGAAATTAAGGTCCTGATTGTTGTAGGAGAAACCCACGAAGAAAGAGCCCTGGCTGCGCAGCTGCAGTTTGCTGATTGAGAACGCCGCCGCATAGCTGTAGCGTTTGTTGTTGAAGAAATAAACCGCCTCGATGCCCCACGACGACGTGCGCACACCGTCAAACTTCTCATTGATGCCCTTCATGTCACCCACCCGCTTAAGGTTCATCCCCACATCATTCTTTATAGAATAAAGGCTTGCGGTAAACAAAGCACACGTAAAATCGAAATTGAACTTCGACTTGCGCCGATCAACGCCGCCAAACAGCTTGTTGATGTTGAAATCATAGCCGAGCGACACCGCGAGATACGTTATGTCGAAACCGATAGTGTTGGTCGACGGCGAACGCATCTCCACCTTGCAGTCATGGTCAATCAGAAAGCGATTGTCGTCAATCCAACTGTTGGTGCGCAATTTCACGTTCATCTTATAGCCCGTACCTTTTACGTATGCAGAATCGTAGGAATTGAAGAAACGGTCGCCCCAACGATAGGTGTTGACACAGAAACGAGGAAACTTACCCCACTCCGCCACCGAATCAAGTGCAAACGACAATGCCTTGCCCGGAACGGCAACACACACCATCGCTGTCAAAACCATTAAAATTTTCTTGATTCTCATCATTTTTGTTTGCGGACTGCAAAATTACAAAAAATCCAAGACTCCCGAAAAAAAACAATCTACACAACTCATCAAAAACTGCCGGGACAGCATACCTTGACAGCATCCCTGCAGATGGGTGACCAACAGCCTTCAACGGCGCATCACACCGAGTTTTCCAACTTCCTGTTTTCCCGTTTTTTCAAACCTAAAAATCCTTATTCAGACACAAAGTTTCCCAAAAATATTTTTATTCCACTCATTATAAGCAAGTTAAAAATTAACAATTGCCAAAAAGTTTCCAAAAATAAAAATTTACTTTGTTATTTGAAAAACAATATCTACCTTTGAACCCACAATCCAAAACTGAAATAATTAACCCAAGAATATGATACAGACAGTGATTAAACGCGACGGAAGAGTCGTGGGCTACAACGAAGAGAAAATCAAGGCGGCAATCCGCAAAGCGATGATTACGACGGAGAAGGGCGAGGACGAATCGCTTATCCAGAAAATCACCGACCGCATCGGCATGAACGGCAAAGAGCAAATGAGCGTAGAGGAAATTCAGGACAACGTTGAGCTTGAATTGATGAAGAGTTCGCGCAAGGAAGTGGCAAAACGCTACATCGCCTACCGCGACCAGCGCAGCATCGCACGCCGCGCCAAGACACGCGACATTTTCCTTGAAATCATCGAGGCGAAGTCGAACGACATCACACGCGAGAACGCCAACATGAACGCCGACTCGCCAGCCGGCATGATGATGAAATTTGCCAGCGAGACAACAAAACCGTTTGTCGACGACTACCTCCTCTCCCCAGAGACAGCCGACGCCGTAAAAGGCAACTATCTGCACATCCACGACAAAGACTACTATCCGACAAAGAGTCTCACCTGCGTGCAGCATCCGCTCGACAAAGTGCTTAAATACGGATTCTCGGCAGGCCACGGAGAGTCGCGCCCGGCAAAACGCATCGAGACAGCAAGCATCATCGGCTGCATCTCCCTCGAAACAGCTCAGAACGAGATGCACGGCGGACAGGCAATCCCCGCATTCGACTTCTATCTGGCTCCCTACGTACGCTCATCGTTTGTTGAAGAAGTGAAAAACACCGAAGCCATCTTCGGTCAGGACTTCAGCGACCTGTATGACATAAAACTTGACGACTTCATCAAAAAGCCGCTCGACGGACTCGAAGGTAAGGACCGTGCGCTGCAGCACGCCATCAACAAGACCGTCAACCGCGTACACCAGGCTATGGAAGCATTCATCCACAACATGAACACCATCCACTCTCGTGGAGGCAACCAAGTGGTGTTCAGCTCAATAAACTACGGCACCGACACCAGTGCCGAAGGCCGTTGCATTATCCGCGAAATCCTCAACTCAACATACGAAGGAGTGGGCAACGGAGCCACAGCCATCTTCCCTATCCAGATTTGGAAAAAGAAACGCGGCGTCAACTATCTGAAGGAAGACCACAACTACGACCTGTATAAATTGGCATGCAAAGTGACAGCACGCCGCTTCTTCCCAAACTTCGTGAACCTCGACGCCACCTTCAACTTCCACGAGAAATGGCGCGCCGACGACCCGGAACGCTATCACTACGAAGTGGCTACAATGGGATGCCGCACGCGCGTGTTTGAAAACCGCTTCGGCGAAAAGACATCTATCGGACGCGGCAACCTGTCGTTCTCCACAATCAACATCGTGAAACTCGCCATCGAATGTATGGGCATCCAAGACGAAAAAGAGCGCGTCGATGCCTTCTTCAGGAAGCTCGACAATATGCTTGAAATCACAGCCACACAACTCTGCGAGCGTTACGACTTCCAGAAAACGGCTCTTGCCAAGCAATTCCCGCTGCTGATGTCGAAACTATGGAACGGAGGCGACCAGCTGAAACCCGACCAGACCGTAGAGAGCGTTATCAACCAGGGCACACTCGGAATCGGATTCATCGGCTTGGCTGAATGCCTTGTGGCACTCACCGGCAAACATCACGGAGAGTCGAAGGAAAGCCAGGAGCTCGGTCTGCGCATTGTGGGCTACATGCGAAGCAAGGCAAACGAGTTCTCAGAACGCTACAACCACAACTTCAGCGTGCTCGCCACTCCGGCAGAAGGCCTTTCCGGAAAATTCACCAAGCGCGACCGCAAGACGTTCGGCATAATCAAAGGCGTGACCGACAAAGAGTACTACACCAACTCAAACCACGTGCCGGTATGGTACAAGTGCAGCCCTCGCCACAAGGCTGAAGTGGAGGCTCCCTACCACGAGCTCACTCGCGGCGGACACATATTCTATGTGGAAATCGACGGCGACGCAACTCACAACCCAGAGGCTATCGCCGACATCGTCGACCTCATCGACAAGTACAACATCGGATACGGATCGGTCAACCACAACCGCAACCGCTGTATGGACTGCGGATATGAAGACGCCACCGACAACCTCGACACATGCCCTAAGTGCGGCAGCCACAGAATCGACAAGCTGCAGCGCATCACGGGCTACCTCGTAGGCACCACCGACCGCTGGAACAGCGCCAAACTGGCAGAACTTAACGACCGCGTGGTTCACAAATAAAAACCACAGATGAGAATAAGAGTATTAGATATTGTTGAAGGCACAAGCGTTGACGGACCGGGACTCCGCACGTCAATCTACCTTGCCGGATGCCACCACCGCTGCCCAGGATGCCACAATCCGGAATCCTGGGCAATGGACGGCGGCAGAGAGGCCTCTGTCGACGAGCTACTCGACACCATTCGCTACAACGACTTCAACGTGACCCTATCGGGCGGAGATCCGCTCTACCACCCAAAAGAGGTGGCGGAACTGTGCCGGCGCATCAAGCAGGAACTGGGAAAAACCGTTTGGTGTTTTACGGGTTTCACTTGGGACGAGATACAAGCCGACCCGGCATTGCAGCTTCCGCTGCAATGGATCGACGTGGTGGTCGAAGGACGCTTCATCGAGGCTCTGCGCGACACGCAGCTGCGCTTCCGCGGTAGCCCCAACCAGCGCATCGTCGACGTTGCAGCATCAAGAGGGAAAACAATACCGGTGGAACTGACCGAATATTATTAATCAGACTAAATACACAATCTATAGAATGACGTTTCTACAACAGATACGCGATGGCATCATCGCTTTCAGCGACTTTATATGCGGATATCCGCTGTTTGTGCTGCTAATCGGCGGCGGACTGTTTCTGTTCATCTACTCCAAGGCTTTGCCAATCCGTTGGCTGAGCCTTGCGCTGCATTCGCTCCGCGTAAAAAAACAGGGAGAAGGTCAAATAAGCTCATTCCAGGCACTGATGAGCACCATCTCGTCGACCGTAGGACTGGGCAACATCGCCGGCGTGGCGATAGCTCTGGTTGTCGGCGGTCCAGGAGCCATCTTCTGGATGTGGGTGAGTGCACTTCTCGGAATGGCGACAAAATTTTTCGAGGGCACACTTGCCATAATGTATAAGGGCAAGGACGACCGCAACGAAGTGCAAGGCGGACCGATGTATGTGATTACCAAAGGTCTCGGCAAACGGATGAAGCCGCTTGCGGTGGTGTTCTCCGTAGCGGGAATGGTGGGCAGTTTTGCCCTGATGCAAGCCAACCAGCTCACCGAAGCAATGGCAACCGTCTGCATAAGTCCGCTGCTCGGCATCGCCGACTCCACAACCATGCGCTTCATCATCGGTGTCTGTATCTGCGCCATCGTGTCGGTCGTGGTGCTCGGAGGGCTGAAACGCATAGCCAACGTTGCCACAAAGATAGTGCCCATAATGGTGGGATGCTACTTTCTGATGGTGCTCTACATAATAGTCACCAATCTTGACCTGCTGCCATCCACATTCGCCGCCATCATCAACGGCGCGTTCAACCTGCAGGCAGGCATCGGCGGTATGGTCGGCACAGCCATCATCGGCGCACGCCGCGCCATGTATGTCAACGAGGCAGGTGTCGGTACGGCAGGAATGATGCACGGAGCGTCGATGAATGCCGAACCCGTGCGCGAAGGACTCGTAGCGATGCTCGGACCGGCAATCGACTCCGGACTCGTCTGCACCCTCACGGCAATACCCATCATAATGGCAGGCAACTTCCACACAGAAGGCGTTGCCGGACTCTCGATAGCCCTTGAGGCATACGACATACTCATCCCCGTTGTCGGAAAGTACCTGCTGCTTGTCATGGTTGTGGTGTTTGCCATGTCGACCATGTTCTCCTACTCATACTACGGCTGCAAATGCACGTCCTATCTATTTGGCTCAAAAAACACTAAATACTATCTGTATTTCTACCTTCTCACACTTGTGATTTCCAGCGTGATGACCCTCGGTCTGACTGTAAGCGTCATGGACATAGCCTTTGCGGTTATGGCATTTCCGAATATGCTTGCCGTGTTCTGCCTCGCGCCCAAAGTGAAAGAAGAAATCAAGAAATTCAAGAGCCTGAAATAGCGCCGCGTCAAAAAAACTTATAATAAAAAATACGAGACTCATTTTCTGAATCCCGTATTTCCATTTACACAAAATGTTTTATAGTGCCAGGATTTTTATATGGACTTCTTGTAACAATGTAATGTACTGAGGAATAACAATAAATTAAACATATCTGATTGCCCCTCCACTTCCAAAAGGATAATCGTTTACATCCTTGTTGAGGTAAGGAGAATCTGCAATCAACACACCATAAAAACAACATCTTTCTTTGCTGAAATATACTTTGCTTTCTGCATCATAAGAAGTCCATTCATAACCTTCGACTTTAAGGACAGCACGTACAATCCCGCGATATACGCCTAACACATAATCTATTTGACTTGCACGAGACTTTGCTATTGCCCAATACTTACGCGTTTTTTCATAGATGTCCGTTCTCCGATATATTCCATGAACTTTCGCATCATCAAAAGTTCTATTTAAGCTAACTAGTAACAATCGTCCACTTGGATTTACTTTGATTTTCTCACAATCATAAATGGAACTGATTTCATCGACAGTTTTAATACCCTCATCCCACTGGTGATGTCCGCTCACAATATTAGTCAACACTTGTTCAGTATTGAATTTTGGATATGTAAGAAAATCTATAAGAACGGATTCTATCTTTAAAGCCTCTTCTTTTGTTAATTTATGACGAAGGATAAAATGCTCAACTTCTGCCCCGGAAGAGATAATATCACGAATCAGATTAAGTTTTAGTGATTCATCGTTTTCATGAAGCGCAGCTTTGCTATGGTTAAAAACTCTATTGCCACAACCTTTCCCTATATAAAAGATTTTATTGTTTCGAGGGTCTGTTAACGAGTAAACATAATAGCCAAGTTCCTCTATAGTTTTGTCACTGAACTTATTCATAATATTTACATTATTCTTTTTGTAGCGAAATAATAATAATCGGGTATTCTGTCTTTTACTTCAACAACTTTCTTTCCCCATTATCGCCATTTTCCAGCACACTCATTTGGTGGATGGCTATTTGATTGAGTTTTATAAGTCGCTTTCCCTGTGGAATTCCCTGCTCGATAAACACAGCATTCAGATTTTCCATATTGGACAGGCATATAAGTTCATTGATGGTGGCATAATCCCGAATATTACCTTTCAAGTCAGGATTGTTTTCCCTCCATTCCTTTGCCGTCATTCCAAACATCGCTACATTCAGCACATCGGCTTCATTGGCATAAATGATATTTGCCTGTCTGGGCGTTATTTCAGCAGGAATAAGATTCTGCTTGATGGCATCCGTATGTATCCGATAGTTTATCTTTGACAATTCACGTTTTGCCGACCAGCCGAGTTGCCGTACCTCCTCGGTTTTAAGTCTTTGAAACTCTTCTATAAGGTAGAGCTTAAATGGTACACTGATTGCAGAACCAAATTCAAAGGCAATATCTTTGTGAGCATAAGTTCCGCCATAACGTCCCTTTTTTACAACAAGTCCAATAGCACTTGTACATTCAATCCATTCTGAAGCACTGAGTACAAAGGAAGGCAACCCGGCACTTTTTCTAAAGTGGTCAAATTCGACCACTTTAAAATTGGGATTGTGAATTACTTCCCAAGTTCCAAGAAATTCAATCGTATAGCGGTTTCTAATCCAATTCTTGATTATATCAGCAGATCGACTATCTCCCTCTTTGGCTGAAGCCATATCTGTAAGGGAAATGTAATCCTGTTCAGCCCATTGCAAAACAGTTATTGTGTATTTTGAACCGTAATCTTAGCCATAGCACTAAAGTGTTGAATTTCATTACAAAGGTAACCATAATTCACGATACTGTAGCATTTTCAAAGAAATATCATAGCGTTTTCTGATATAAACCATTATGGTATCTCAGAATTATATTACCTTTGTTGGCATAAAGAGTTATTTGACAGCATAGCAATGTAAAACGCTGAAATTCGCACGGTCTCTAACTCGTTACCACAACTTCTCAAATAGCTAGCTAAAAGTTTATTTCTCAAATGACTATATCAAACAGTTGAAAATCTATAATAAAAATTCGTACCTTTGTACAGTTTAAAAAATAGGTATGAAATCATTTCTGCAGATAGAGAATTTGACCAAGTCGTTTGGCGACAGAGTGCTGTTTTCCGATGTTACGTTCGGCATCTATGAAGACGACAAAATTGGCTTGATAGCGAAAAACGGATCGGGAAAAACCACATTGTTGCGCATAATCGCCGGCGAAGAGTCCTACGACTCAGGCAGTCTTGTGTTCAGAAACGATTTGCGTGTAGGCTACTTGAAGCAGTTGCCCGAACTCGACCCCAACCTGTCGGTAATCGAGGCGTGCCTATCGATCGACGACGAGCCGACGGCAGCCATACGCACCTATGAGCGCGCGCTGGCAAGCGGCGATGCCGACGCATTGGCAAAAGCGATGTCGCAGATGGACGCTGCCGGAGCATGGGACTATGAAGACCGCATACGCCAGACACTGACGCAACTGAAAATCATCGATATGAACCAGCCCGTCGGTCAGCTGTCGGGCGGACAGGTGAAGCGCGTGGCTCTCGCCAAAGTGGTGATCAACGAGCCCGAGCTGCTGATTCTCGACGAGCCCACCAACCACCTCGACATCGATATGATCGAATGGCTGGAAAGCTATCTGCAACGCAGCCGCATGTCGCTGCTGATGGTGACCCACGACCGTTACTTTCTCGACAAGGTCTGCTCAAAGATTGTGGAAATCGACAGCCGTCAGGTGTATGCCTACAACGGAAACTACGACTACTATCTGGAGAAACGCGAGGAACGCCTGTCGGCGCAAAGTGCGGAACTGGCAAAGGTGAAAAACCTGCTGCGCACCGAGCTCGACTGGATGCGCCGCCAGCCACAAGCCCGTGGCTCAAAAGCGAAATACCGCATCGATGCCTTCCACGACCTCACGCGGCGCTCACAGGTGAGACGCGACGACGCCGACGTGCAGCTGAACGTGAAGTCAACCTACATCGGCTCCAAAATCTTTGACGCTGTGGATGTGACAAAGGCATACGACGACAAGGTGATACTCAACGGCTTCGAATACACGTTCGCACGATATGAAAAAGTGGGCATCGTGGGCAACAACGGCGTGGGCAAATCGACATTCATAAAAATGCTCCTCGGCGAGGTGGCTCCCGACTCCGGACATTTCGACATCGGCGAGACGGTGAAATTCGGCTACTACAGCCAAGACGGCATACAATTCAACGAGCAGGACAAAGTAATCGACGCCGTAAGACGCATAGCCGAAGTGGTGGTAATCGATGAAAAAACACGCTACACCGCATCGCAGTTTCTGCAACTGTTTCTGTTCAGCCCCGAAACCCAGCAGAACTACATCTACAAGCTCAGCGGAGGCGAGAAGCGGAGGCTGTATCTTGCCACCGTGCTCATGCGCACCCCCAACTTCCTCATCCTCGACGAGCCGACCAACGACCTCGACATCACGACTCTCGGCATTTTGGAAGACTACATCACAAAGTTCCGCGGCTGCGTGATAATCGTGAGCCACGACCGTTTTTTCCTCGACCGCACCGTCGACCATTTGTTTGTGTTTGAAGGCAACGGCGTGGTCAAGGATTTCCCCGGCAACTATTCCGACTACCGCGAGTGGAAGACGCTCCAGAAAAAAGAAGAGGAAAAGCCGAAGAAAGAAGAGCCCAAAGCTCAACGCCAACAACGCACGTATGCCAACAAGATGACATTCAAGGAGCGCAAGGAGTTTGACTCGCTTTCTGCCGACATTGCCTCGCTTGAGGAAGAAAAGAAGCAAATAGAGGCCGACCTCAGCGGCGCGTCGCTCAGCGTTGACGAGATTACCGAACGGTCAAGGCGCATGCAGGAAATCATCGACGCCCTCGACGAAAAAGAGATGCGCTGGCTCGAACTTTCAGAAAAAGAGCAATAACAAACAATGGTCTACAATCAAAATACAAGCAATCAGCAGGCTGCCGAAAGCACAGCATTCTCCATTCTGGTGTGCACCGGGCTTTCCCACTTTATGAACGACATGATACAGTCGGTCATACCGTCAATCTACCCTATAATAAAAGACAGCTACGGCTTCTCATTCGCGCAAATAGGCATCATCACGCTGTTTTTTCAAATGATGTCGTCGATTCTGCAGCCGTTCACTGGATTCTATGCCGACCGCCATCCGCGCCCTTATGCCCTCGCCATTGGCATGTGCTTCACGCTTGCAGGGCTGCTGTCGCTCGCCTTTGCCGGCACATTCACACTCATCATCCTGTCTGTAAGCCTCATCGGACTCGGCTCGTCGGTGTTTCACCCCGAAGCGTCGCGAGTGGCACAGATGGCGTCGGGCGGCAAAAAAAGCCTTGCGCAGTCAATCTTTCAAGTTGGCGGAAACGGCGGAAATGCCCTCGGCCCGATTCTTGCGGCACTCGTGGTACAACCGTTCGGCCAGCGCTCAATCGGCTGGTTCTCGATTGTGGCTGTCATAGCCATCCTCACGATGCTGCACATCGGCTCTTGGTACAAGCGCCGGCTTTTAAATGCCACATTGCATAAAAAAGCCACACCGCAACCGTTCATCCACCTGTCGCGCCGACGCGTGCATTGGGTTCTTGCAATTCTTGTGGTACTGATTTTCTCGAAATATTTCTACCTGTCATGTATGACAAGTTATTTCACCTTCTTCCTGATTGACAAATTCCACATTTCGGTACAAGCATCGCAGTTCTGCCTCTTCGCCTTTCTCGGCGCGTCGGCCATAGGCACACTCGGCGGCGGACTGCTCGGCGACCGTTTCGGCCGCAAATACGTGATTTGGGCATCCATCCTCGGCGCCGCTCCGTTTGCCTTGATGCTTCCGTTTGCGTCGTTCGGATGGACCATCGCACTCGCCGTAGTGGTAGGGCTTGTGATTTCATCGGCATTCTCCTCCATAGTGGTCTACGCCACCGACCTTATGCCCGACAAAATCGGTATGATTTCAGGGGTGTTTTTCGGACTGATGTTCGGACTCGGCGGTGTGGGTTCGGCTTTCTTCGGATGGCTTGCCGACCGCACAAGTGTGGAGTATATATTTCTTGTCAGCTCGTTCTCTCCGCTGCTCGGCATCGTGGCAGGACTTCTTCCAAACACGCAGAAAAAGGCCGTCAGTCAACAATAAGCTGCATCTGCAAAGCGTCGACATATCCGCCGTCGGCACGCAGAAGCCAGTCGTGCAAAGTGCCCGCATTGCGGAAACCTGCCTTTTCAAACATCCACAGGCTCGGAGCATTGTCGACAGCCACAACCGCATAAACCTGATGCAGATGAAGCACGTCGCGGGCATACTCCAACAAGAGCGCCATCGCATCCCCGCCTATTCCCTGCCGCTGATATTCACGGTCAATCAACAGTCCGACAGCCGCCCGTCGGTTCACCGGATCGAAATCGAAAAGGTCAATCATCCCCACAGCATTGTCGGCAGTTTTCAAGCACACCATCATCCGGAGTTGCTTCTGTGCAAAAATGTCGGCAGTGTAGTTTTTAAGATATTCCCAAATCTGATGGCGCGAGAACGGAGCCGTCGCACATCCGAAACGCCACAAGTCGCAATCGTTCTCCCACCGATGAATCACATCGATGTCGGTAGGCTCGAGAGCCCGCAGATAAACCTTTCCGTTGTCAAGCATGTCGGTTTCTACATTTTAGGAGTTATCATCACCTTCGACTCCGACAAATAGGTTGCAAAGTCCATATTTCTGCGCGAAAACCGGTATATCGCCTTTATCGTTTCCGAATAAGAGCATTTGCGGTTGTCAAACACCACAAAAACCCTGCTGCTGAAAAAACGGTGAGTGCTCAGGTCGCGCACAATGCAATACTCATCATAAGGCACCTTCAATGCATTTCTGATTTCAAGATATTCATCAGTCACCGCCTCCACATAATCGTAGTATTCCACCTCAGGCTGCTTTTTGGGCAGCAAGCGGTCCACAAACCTGTGAGCAAGCCCCATCCATGAGCGCAGACTGATGGCAAAGCGTATCACCGCTCCATAGACCAAACTGTAGTGCGGATAATGCTTGCGGAAGAAAATCTGCATAGCCTCGTAGAACACCTTCACATAGCGATATGAATTTTTCTGAGTGCTCTCGCCCTTGTAATGTATTATGGGCGACGGAATATAGTAGTTTGAATAGCCAGCTTTCACAATGCGGTAAGACAAGTCGATATCCTCGCCATACATAAAGAAATCCTCATCAAATCCGCCAATGCTGCGCAGCAGATCGGTGCGTATGAAAATAAACGCACCGCTGAGGATGTCGACACGATGCGGACGGTCGTAAGGCAGATAGCGCAAATGATATTTGGCAAACAGCGGCGATTTCGGGAACAGCGACGACAGTCCGAAAATTTTGCAGAACGACACCCAAGGTGTCGGGAACGCCCGCTTCGACTCCGGCAGAAACCGTCCGTTTCCGTCGAGCATACACACCCCGATACCGCCACAGTCGTCGGCATGCTTGTCGTAGAAATCCATACAGTCGCGCAGCGTGTGGCTGCCAATTATAGTGTCAGGGTTCAATATCAGCGTGAATTTGCCGCGGGCAATGGCGAACCCCTGGTTGTTGGCACGTCCGAAACCGGCATTCTCCCTGTTTTCTATCACAATCACATCGGGAAAACACTTTCTCAAATGTTCTATCGAGTCGTCACCGGAATTGTTGTCGACCACAATAATCTCGCCCGAGAATCCAGCCAGCGCCTCCTTTGCCGAACGCACCGTCTGCTCAAGGAAATACTTCACCCTGTAGTTGACAATCACTATCGAAACGTCTATATCACTGTGTCCTGCTTCCATTCCATTCATTTAGTAGAGTTGTTGAAACTGTCGGTAAACAGCGTGCGGTTCTGTATTGACCGTCCGAGCGTAACCTCATCTGTATACTCAATCTCGTTGCCCACAGCCACACCGCGCGCCAGCATCGTGATCCGCACGTCGCTGCCGGCAAGTTTGCGGAAAATGTAGAAATTCGTCGTGTCACCCTCCATCGTGGCACTCAGTGCCAATATCACTTCTTTTACGCCGCCGGCCTCCACCCGCTTCACGAGGCTTTCAATCTCCACGTCCTGCGGTCCGATGCCGTCCATCGGTGAAATCAGTCCGCCGAGCACGTGATAAAGGCCATGATACTGGCGGGTGTTCTCCACCACCATCACATCCTTCACGTTTTCAACCACACAGACGGTCGACGCGTCGCGCGACGTGTCGGAGCATATCGGGCAACGGTCGGTTTCCGATATATTGTGGCACACCGAGCAATAGCGTATGCCCTCGCGCAATTTTATAATCGAGTCGCCGAGCGACAACGCGGCAGTCTTGTCCTGACGCAACAGATGCAGAATCAGGCGCAACGCCGTTTTACGGCCTATACCCGGTAATTTGGCCATCTCATTGACCGCATTCTCAAGCAACGACGACGAAAATTCATTTTCCATAACGACAAAGGTAGCAGAAAAAGTTGACAATCTCCACGGCATAGACTCAGGATTTGGCAAATTCATTAGTTTTTCTTTATTTTGTAGACTAATTTTTTACAGAAATGAAAAAATACGCAATCATAGTGGCTGGCGGTTCGGGAACGAGATTCGGCTCGACACTGCCAAAGCAGTTCATTCCTCTCGGCGGTGTGCCTGTGCTGATGCGCACCATCAAGGCATTCGCCGACTACGACCGGGACATCAACATTGTTGTGGCGCTTCCCTCTGAGCACCTCACGCTGTGGGGCGACCTCTGCGCCTCGCGCAATTTCGACGTTCCCCACAAAGTGGTGGAAGGCGGAGCAAACCGCTTCGAGTCGGTGCGCAACGCCCTGTTTGCCGTCAACGAGACTGAATGCCTTGTCGCCGTGCACGACGGTGCGCGTCCGCTTGTCAGCCGACAGGTGATTGCCGCCGGCTTCGAGACAGCGGCACGGTGTGGCACGGCTATTCCCACAGTGCCCGTCACCGACAGCATACGCCAGCTTGACCGCAACGGCAGCCACAACGTGAGCCGCGAGTCGCTTGTAGCCGTACAGACACCGCAGACATTCCGCGTTGAGATTCTGAAAGAAGCCTACACCACCGCCTTCAGCCCGCTTTTCACCGACGATGCGTCGGTAGTGGAGTTCAGAGGCACACCGGTGACTCTATATCCCGGCGATGTGAACAACATCAAAATCACACACCCTATGGACATCAACACCGCCGAATGGATACTCTCCGCCGACAGCAATGAACAGGCTTGACGAAATAGACATAAAATTTCTGACCGGAGTGGGTCCGAAACGCGCGGAGTTGCTTGCCGAGCAGCTCCACATCCGCACGTTCTACGACCTGCTCTACTACTTCCCGTTCAGATATGTTGACCGCAGCCGGATATTCCAGATACGCGAGCTGGAATCGGGCATGCCGTTCATTCAGCTGAAGGGGCGGTTTGTCACGATGACAACCGTAGGCGAAGGCGCGAAGCGCAGAATGCAGGCATTGTTTTCCGACGGCACAGGCACCATCGACGTGGTATGGTTCAACCGCATAAAATTCGTGGCTGAAAACTACCGCACCGGGGTGGAATACGTGATTTTCGGAAGACCGTCAATCTTCAACGGCCGCTTCAACCTCGCGCATCCTGAAATAGAGACGTCGGTGCCCGGCAACGAGCCGCACGGACTGCGCGGAGCCTACAACATGACCGACAAGCTGCGCAATCGCGGCTTCACATCAAAAACATTCCAGACGCTCATCTCCAACCTGCTGGCAAAGACCGCGTTCATTCCGGAAACGCTGCCGCAGACCGTGACCGAACGCTATCACCTGATTCCGCTGCGCGACGCGCTGGAAAATATCCACTTTCCGAAGTCGGTCGACCTTCTCAACAAGGCAAAACTGCGGCTTAAGTTTGAAGAGTTGTTTCTTATCCAACTCAACATACTGCGCATCGCCAACGGCCGCAAGGCACAGCAGAAAGGCTTTGTCTTCTCTCGCATCGGTGAATTTTTCAACCGTTTCTACAGTGATGTGCTGCCATTCCCCCTTACGGGGGCGCAGAAACGCGTGATGCACGAAATCCGCGCCGACCTCGGAAGCGGACGTCAGATGAACCGCCTGCTGCAAGGCGATGTGGGAAGCGGCAAGACAATAGTGGCGCTGATGTCGGCTCTGATTGCCGTCGACAACGGATTCCAGACATGCCTGATGGCTCCCACCGAGATTCTCGCCACACAGCACTATGAGTCGCTCAGTGCCATGGCAGGCAAGATAGGCGTGCGCGTGGAGCTGCTTACCGGTTCCACAAAAAAGAAAAAACGCGACGAGATACACGCCGGACTGACCGACGGCTCCATACACATTCTCATCGGCACACACGCCGTGATTGAGGACAACGTGGAGTTCCGATGCCTCGGGCTGGTGATTATCGACGAGCAACACCGCTTCGGCGTGGCGCAACGCGCCCGTCTGTGGAAGAAAAACTTCAATCCGCCGCACGTGCTTGTGATGACAGCCACGCCTATCCCGCGCACGCTTGCCATGACCGTCTACGGCGACCTCGACGTGTCGGTAATCGACGAACTGCCGCCCGGACGCAAGCCGATACAAACCATACTGCGCTACGAGAACAACCGCGAGTGGGTGAACCGGCTCATCGGCCACGAACTGTCGATCGGCCGACAAGCATACATCGTGTATCCTCTTATCCAGGAAAACGAGAAGCTCGAGTTGAAAGCGCTCGAGGAGGGATTTGAATATATCAGAAACACGTTCCGCAGCTACAAAGTGAGCTTTGTGCACGGCAAGATGAAACCTGCCGAAAAAGACTGCCAGATGCAGCTGTTTGCCAGCAAGCAGACACAGATTCTTGTGGCTACTACGGTTATCGAGGTGGGCGTCAACGTGCCAAACGCCTCGGTGATGGTGATTGAAAACGCCGAGCGTTTCGGACTGTCGCAGCTGCACCAGCTGCGCGGACGCGTGGGACGCGGAGCCGACCAGTCGTACTGCATCCTGATGACGAAACCCAACATCGCCAAAGAAACACGCCAGCGTCTTGAAATCATGACCGAGACCACCGACGGATTCCGAATCGCCGAAGCCGACATGCAGTTGCGCGGTCCGGGCGACATCGAGGGCACCATGCAGAGCGGCATCGCATTCAACCTGCGCATAGCCAACCTCGGCTCCGACGGTCAGATTCTCAACATCGCCCGCGAGACTGCCGAGGCAGTCCTCGCCGACGACCCCAATCTCCAGACGCCTCAAAACCGCATCCTCGCCGAGCAGTTACACCGCTTTTTCAACAAAAAAGTGGATTGGAGCAAAATTAGTTAAAACGAGGGGAAAGCCGCACCATTTGCAATAGCGACAATCATAACAACACATGCGCGAATCCTAAAAACCGCCATCGCCGAGACGGCAAAAGGAAGAAGGCTCAGCCAAAAAGTGGCGCTTAAATAGGCTGGGTTTTTCGGCAAAAATTGTGCTAAATCGATTGTGAAAATCACAAATAATGTGAAAATCAATAGATTTAGCACTCTTGTTATTTTGCTGTTTGCAGATAAATATATATCTTTGGAAGTCGTTTAGAAAAAATACAATATCGCAAAACATGGAAAAAACATTAGTCATACTTAAACCAAGCGCTATGCTGAGAGGATTGGCAGGCGAAGTTATCTCACGCTTTGAAAAGAAAGGTCTCATCATAATCGGCATGAAAATGATGACGCTTTCCGACGAAATTCTCCGCGAACATTACGCTCACTTGGCAGACAAACCGTTTTTCCCATTAATCGTAAAGTCGATGCAGGCTTCACCTGTAGTTGTGATGTGCCTTAAAGGTCTTGAGGCTGTCGACGTGGTGCGCAAAATGACCGGTGCCACCCGCGGACGCCACGCCGAACTCGGCACCATCCGCGGCGACCTTTGCATGAGCGGACAGCAGAACATTGTCCACGCCTCCGACTCTGTAGAGAATGCCGAGATTGAAATCCGACGCTTCTTCAAGCCGGAGGAAATCACCGACTACGAGACACCGATGCTCAAGTATCTCTATGCCGACGACGAACTTTAAACATTAAAACAGTAAACCAAAAGAAAACATCGGGACGATGATCATAAACAGGATAACAAAACTAATAGGCATCGGTGCATTTCTTTGCTGCTCGCTGACAATAGCGGCTCAGAAACTGCGTTCAGTTTCTGCCCACAGCAATATGCACCATGACCTCATCGCTTCACAGCGCGACATGAGCGACCAGATAAAGGTGCAGGAGACACGCGAATTCATGAACGAGCTCCTCGAAGACGAACAGGAACCGGAAATCGACATCTATACCGAAGGCTGGAACAGCAGCCTCGTCAACCCTTACGCCCACCAGGCGGTGCCAAACAACGTGCGTATCGATGTGTCTGACTACGCAATGCCTGTCCCTGGCTTCATCACCTCGCCTTACGGCTACCGTCCACGATTCAGACGCCAGCACAAAGGCGTCGACCTCAAACTCAACACCGGCGACACCGTGCGCGCGGCATTTGCCGGAAAAGTGCGTTTGACAAGATTTGAACGCGGCGGATACGGATACTACGTAATCCTGCGCCACGCCAATGGTTTGGAAACCGTATACGGCCACCTCTCGCGCTTCCTCGTGAAGCCGAACCAGACAGTGAATGTCGGCGACCCTATCGCCCTCGGCGGAAGCACCGGACGCAGCACAGGTCCGCACCTCCACTTCGAAACGCGTTTCATGGGCTACGCAATCAACCCTTGCGCAATCTTCGACTTCGCAAACCAGACTACGCATACCGACTACTATACGTTTAACAAAGGCACTTACACACAGGCACGCAACTATGCTCCAAGCAGCAGCGTGACATATGCCGAGAAAGCGCACAAGCAGGACAATCCGTATGCCGACGGCTCGCGCCAAACCTACCGCGTGAAGAAGGGCGACACGCTCTACTCCATCGCCAACGCCCACGGCACGACAGTCAACAAGCTTTGCAAACTCAACGGAATCAGCACCAAGAGCCGCATTAATCCGGGAAAGGTGCTGAGAGTAAAATAAAAACAGGACAATAAAACGACATCCAAGGTCAATCAGCCGCGTCCCGACTGATTGACCTTTTTATTAAGAACTCTATGGATTCGATAAAACAAATCTACCGCATAGGCCACGGGCCGTCGAGCAGCCACACGATGGGTCCGAAACGCGCAGCAAGCATCTTTCTGAAAAGCGCGGAGGGCAAGGATGCCGACCATTTCCGAGTGACACTCTACGGAAGCCTCGCCGCCACCGGACGCGGCCACCTTACCGATCAGGCAATCATCGACACCCTGTCGCAAAAAGGAGAAGTGGGAATCGTGTGGAAACCCGATGTATTCCTTAAATTCCACCCCAACGGCATGAAATTCGAAGCTCTTGGCACCGACGGCAGCACCGTAGACTCCTGGACGGTGTTCAGTATCGGCGGAGGCACTCTCGCCAACGAGCATTTCAACGAGCAAACAGAGCGCAAAGTCTACGAAATGTCGCACATCAGCGACATCCTCCAATGGTGTGACTCGACAGGATACTCCTTTTGGGAATACGTGGAGCAATGCGAGGGCAAAGAAATAATTGAATATCTGCGCGAAGTGTGGGACACCATGCAGAAAGCCGTGGAACGCGGGCTCAACGCCGAGGGAGTGATGCCCGGCGGACTCGGACTGCGCCGCAAAGCCCTCACCTACTACGTGCGTTCCGGCGGAATGTCGGGCAGCATGAAAAGCCGCGGACTCATCTATGCCTACGCCCTTGCCGTATCTGAAGAAAATGCCTGTGGCGGACGGATTGTCACCGCTCCCACCTGTGGGTCGTGCGGCGTGATGCCAGCCGTACTCTACCACATCAAGACAGCCCACGACATCAGCGACGAGCGCATTGTGCGGGCTCTTGCCACCGCCGGACTCTTCGGCAACGTTGCCAAAACCAACGCATCAATATCTGGTGCGGAAGTGGGATGTCAAGGAGAAGTGGGCGTGGCATGCGCCATGGCGGCAGCCGCTGCCTGCCAGCTGTTTGGCGGCACCGAATCGCAAATTGAATATGCAGCCGAGATGGGACTCGAACACCACCTCGGATTGACGTGCGACCCCGTGTGCGGCCTTGTGCAGATTCCTTGTATCGAGCGCAACGCCTTCGCCGCCGCCCGTGCATTCGACGCCAACTCTTATGCAAACTTCACCGACGGACGCCACCGCGTGAGTTTCGACCAAGTGGTCGAGGTGATGAAGCGCACAGGACACGACCTGCCAAGCCTCTACAAAGAAACGTCGCAAGGCGGACTTGCAGCAAATTTTGAAGACTGACAACAGTGCGCAACAATACAAACCAACCATCCATGAAATTTAACATTTTAACAATTCATAGTTAAACCATCTGACTTTTTCGTGGTCATAGATACTAACAACCCAAATTATAGAATTATGAAACGGATGAATTATTTGGCAATGGTACTGGCTCTGGCATTATCGATGCCGGCAACCGATATGGTAGCACAGCACACCGGCTACCGCGGAGGAACAACCACCGGAAACCCCGGCGGAGGACGCCGTCCCGACAGCAATCCGCAAAGACAACCAGGAAACAACCGTCATGACCGTCCGGACAACAAGCATCACGACCGTCCAGGCAACGACCGTCATGACCGTCCAGGCAACAACCGTTATGACCGTCCAGGCAACGACCGTCACGACCGCCCAGGCAACGACCGTTATGACCGTCCAGGCAACAACCGTTACGACCGTCCGAACAACAGCCACCACGGACATCCGGGGAATCCTGGCAATCCCGGGCATCCAGGACGTCCCGGCAATCCAGGCTCGACAAACCATCACCACGGATTTCATCCAACGCCACCGCCGCCACGTCCATACCGACCTATAGTACGGCCAGCCCCGCGTCCAGTGCCGCCGCCTGCGTTCAGACCATGTCCTACCGCACCTATGTTGACCGCCGTGTTCGGACTTCCGTTCGGCATCAGTATCAACATCAGCATCGACAATCTGCGCAGAGACGGATACTACATCGACGGCTACAACAACAACGAGGTTTATCTGAGAAATGTCTATGAGATGAACTATTCGTGGGACGACGGTGTTGTTATCTACGATTCAAGCGGACGAATGCAGTCTGCCAGACTTTATCAGTCGACCTATGGCTACGACTCTTCGCGCTTCGACAATCTATATTCGCAAATATGCAGCCAATACGGATTGCCGGCAACGCAAAAATACCGCAACGGAGAGAAAACAGTCACTTGGTATGACCGCAACGGCAGCCACTACGTGTCGCTTGCCTACAACCACATGACATCGGACGGAGGATATCCGCGCTACTATACGATTCTGTGCTACGGAATTTAGGTTATTACTATATTTGAAATATGAAGAAGAAAAAGACTCTGAAAAAGTCAGAACAAACTAAACGTAAAAAATTTATCGCACTCATTGTCGCGCTTGTCATCATCATGGCAGGCGCGGCATTGCTGATTTCTCTGCTGACGGCAAGCGCCGAGCGGGATGGAATGCTGTATGTGCGTCCGGAAATGACAAAAGAGCAACTGACTGACACCATCGCCGCACGATTCGGGAAAAGCATTGCCGACAAAGTGGAATTGCTGACTGCCGTGCGCGACATCGACCCATCGACACGCATCGGTGCGTACAAGGTGGAAAAAGGAATGAGCGCACTGTCATTGTGGAAGGCACTGTCGTCGGGGGCGCAGACTCCAATTAAATTCACATTCAACAATGTGCGCACGGTGGATGAATTTGCTGAAAATGCGTCGAAGCAACTGGCTCTCAAAAAAGACGACCTGCTGAAACTGATGACCGACAGCACTTATTGCCAGTCGCTCGGATTCAACCAGCAAACAATCCCAGCAATGTGCATCCCCGACACCTATGAAGTCTACTGGTCGATAACAGCCGACAATCTGCTGAACAAACTGAACTCGGCATACAAGGCTTTCTGGACAACCGACCGCGAAAAGAAGGCTCAGAAATTGGGTCTGACCAAGGTGGAGGTGTCAACATTGGCATCAATCGTCGACTCCGAAACCGCCTATAAACCGGAAAAAGCCACCATAGCGCGGCTATACCTCAACCGTCTTGAGAGAGGCATGAAACTGCAAAGCGACCCGACCGCCAAGTTTGCAGTCGGCGACCCGACCCTGCGACGCATTACGCTGGAGCATATAAAAACGCAGTCGCCATACAACACCTACTTCGTGGAGGGATTGCCGCCGGGTCCTATCAGAATGCCTGAGAAATCAACACTCGACGCTGTGCTCAACGCGCCTCAGAACAATTATATCTATATGTGTGCAAAGGAGGATTTCTCCGGAAGCCACAATTTCTCAGCTTCGTATGCCGAACATCAGCAAAACGCCGCACGCTATCGCCGCGCGCTCGACCGCAACGGCATAAAATAAGAGCCGACAGGTTTATTATATCAACGACATAGACAACTCCGCCTGCAAACATATTATGCGAGCGGAGTTGTTTATGATATGCTATTCGGGACACCAACTCGTGATAAAATAGGCGGCGCTTCGGAAAATAAAATTGAGCAAGCTCTTTTCTTTCCACTCTCCTTGCACTATCTTTGCATAAGATAAACTGCATCTCAGCATAATATTCAAGCAAGCTTGATATTATGCATTCAATTTGCACTATCTTTGCATAAAAATATCTGCGATATGAACAAACCCGATGATTTGATTCTTTTAGGCTCTATGCCAATCCCCGACGCCCACATAGTCAAGGGCGTGCTGGATGAATACGGCATACCTTCGGAAATAGTTGGCGAAACGCTGTCGACAGTGTTCGCCATGCCAGGGACGTCTTTGGGAATGACCCGTATATTCGTTTTCCGCCGCGATATTGAAAAGGCACTCGAAGTGCTTGACAAACAAAAAAACGACAATCCAAAACAATGAGAATATTAAAATACGCACTGTCCTTCACGCTGCTGACTGCAATGGCTGTCACAGCATCCGCCCAAAACTACTTCAACAGCCGCTCTCTGGCAAATAAGTTGAAGAAAGGGACAACACCCGAATGCGAAATCGTCGCTGTGGACAATTCGGAATCTCTTCTTCACACCGCCGACTCCATCGCCGCCCTCTCCGACAACAACCGCCCAAACATCATGTTTCTGCCAGTGGTGTTCACGTCATACAAGATGATGCAGCCGATGGCTCTGGAACAGCCCGACACTGTCGCATCGCTGACAAAACACGAAATGCCGACAATAGAAATCGACAATGAATGGATTGAAAACCTCTCTTGGCGAAACCGCTTCGAGAACGAGCATCTGCAACGTCTCGCCGTGGAATCGCCATGGCTCGTCCCCTACAACCTGAGCATGCTGCCCGAGCCTCCGAAACAATATGAGGCGAAACTCGACGTGAAGAAAAACATCCTTACCATCGAGGTGCGCAAACTTGAAGTTCCGGAAGCCGCTCCCGAACATGATTTGAAACGCAAAAACTGGATACACGCCTTCGACGCCACGCTACAGTTCTCACAAGCGTATATGACCGACAACTGGTATCAAGGCGGCGAGAAAAACATCAACCTCCTGGCTCATCTATGGTACAACTTAAAACTGAACCAAACACTGCACCCTCGCTTGCTGTTTGACTTGACCACGCAATACAAACTCGGTGTCAACTCGGCTCCCGCCGATGAGTTAAGAGGCTACAACATCAACGAGGACCTGTTCCAGTTAAACATGCAGTTCGGTATCAAGGCAACCAAACGATTCTACTACAGTATGAATATGCAGTTCAAGACACAGATGCTGCAAAATTTCCAGACCAACACGTGGAAGATGAAGGCTTCGCTGCTCACACCGGGCGAGCTCAACGCCGGTGTCGGTATGGCATACAGCACCAAGAACAAACGCGGCAACGTGACGTTCGACGCCTCGCTGTCGCCACTTTCCTATAACATGAAGATGTGGCGAGCAAACTACAAGCTGCTCGACGACAATGGAGAAATGCTCCACCCCGACAAATTAGAGCATCAGGTCGGTTCGAGCGGTGAAGTGAAATTCGGATGGGCAATGACCCGCAACATCTCACTCAGCTCGCGCATATTCGCGTTCTCCGACTATTCGTATCTGCAAGGCGATTGGGAAACCACTCTGAGCTTCTCAATCAACAAATTCCTGTCAACGCAGATTTATGCCCACGTGCGCTTCGACGACTCACAGAAGATTACCGACAGCAACAATTCTCATTGGCAATTCAAGGAAGTGTTCAGTTTCGGACTTCAATATAAATTCCGATAAATGCGCCTCGCTGCCGCCTGCATACTGGCTGCATTCATTGCCTGCTTCCAAAGCGCAGCGGCAATTGAAATCCCCGACACAGCGACGGTGCTGCCGGGCTATGCCTCGCGCATCGACGCCACGCGCAGAATCCTCGACGGAACGACCGACAACCTGACCGGACTGTGGAACTATCCAGAGGAACAAATGGTGGTGGCAATCAGGAAATCATCGGAATTCAACTATCAGCTTATTGCCGTAGAGGCGGAAAACGAAGCCATCGACTGCGGCACCGTAATCGGCTATCTGACCACAACGGCAAACAAATCAAAGATGCGGATGTGGCTCTACTCTGTGGTCGACGGTGACAGGCTGACATCTCCTGTGGAATGCGTGGCAGAACTGAGCGACGGATCGATACTCATCCAAAAACGACGTCTGAAAATGCATATATCCGTAAACCTGACGCGTTTTCTGCCATCGGTGTTCGGAGGAGTGAGGGTTTACCCTCAAATCAAATCGACAGAAATAACACCCGGTCTCCACAAAATTGAAGACAAAAAAGAAATCTTAATATTCTAAGACTATGCGTCAAGCGTTTATCATACTCTCTGCAGTCATTGCCCTTTTGGCGTCGGCCAAAACCAACACCACACGTCCTGTGGCAGGCATCTCGGAAAAGACATTGTTGATGAAGACAATCAATGCGGAAAACGACACCGCTTCGTTTGCCGACAAAATAATCCTGTCGGGCTACAAGAAGACGGTCAACGACGCGTTTGAGTCGTTCTTTGTCGACAACCAGACGCCTTTCCTCATTTCACACCTGACGCTGAAGTTCCAGTATACAAACGCACTGACCGGACAAATCATAAAAGAAGCAACCTATGAAGTGCCGTGCGACATTCCTTCCGGGCAAATGCGGCAGCTGAGCATCCGCACTTTCGACAAGCAGCACTCCTTCTACTATGCAAACTCACGCAAGCCCAACCGTCCGGCAACGCCCTACAGCATAAGCTACAAACTTATGGCATACGACATCCGCATCACAGTGGAGAAGTAGGCGTCACTTTTTCATTTTATGCAATTTGGAAAATTGCACGCATATCGCTAATTTTGCACTATAGTTGCCAAAACAACAATAGTTTATTTGTAAATGACAGATTCCACGAAACAAGCAATGCAGTGGGAACGCCTCATCTGCAACAAGCGGCTCGGAATGGAGCGCTACCGCACCTCGTCGGCACAAACGCGCAGCGATTTCCAGCGCGACTTTGACCGGCTTGTCTTTTCATCCCCTTTCCGCCGATTGCAGAACAAGACGCAAGTGTTTCCGCTACCTGGCAGCATTTTTGTCCACAACCGCCTGACACACAGTCTGGAAGTGTCAAGCGTGGGCAAATCGCTCGCCAACGAGGTGTATATCCAGCTGCAACCAAAATATGCAGGCACTGCCGCCGCCGAGAAGCTCAGCCACATTGTTGAAATTGTAGGCGCCGCATGCCTTGCCCACGACATGGGCAACCCCCCTTTCGGGCACTCCGGCGAACGCACCATAGCGACATACTTCTCAGAGGGGCGTGGACAAGCCATTAAGCCTCTGCTCTCCGAAGCCGAGTGGAACGACTTTGTAAACTTCGACGGCAACGCCAACTCATTCCGTCTGCTCGCCCACCAATTCCGTGGACGGCGCGAGGGCGGACTTGCCATGACCTATTCATCGCTCGCTGCCATCGTAAAATATCCATACACGTCGACAACAACACCAAAACACGGCAAATTCGGATTTTTCAAGTCAGAACTCGACTGCTTCCGCATGGTTGCCACCGAGCTCGGGCTCATCGAGAAATCGGCCGACGTGTTTGCACGCCATCCGCTTGTATATCTGATGGAGGCTGCCGACGACATCTGCTATCAGGTGATGGACATAGAGGACGCCCACAAACTTAAAATCTTAGGCATCGAGGAAGTGACCACATTGCTCACCGGATTTTTCAATCCCGAGCGCTGCAGGCACATAACCGGTGTGCTTGACAACATCGACGACGACAATGAGAAAGTGGCATACCTTCGGTCGTGTGTGGTGGGAGAATTGGTTGGCGAATGCGCAAAAGTGTTTGTCGACAACGAAGAATGCATCCTAAACGGTGAATTTGAGGGATGCCTGATCGACCACATATCGCCGGTGGCACGCAACGGCTACGCCGAATGCTCACGCACGGCTTGGAGAAAAATCTACAACTCGCCCGACGTTGTCGACATCGAGCTTGCCGGAAACCAGATTATCACGTTCCTGCTCGACCGGCTGATTGACGCAGTGCTGCTTCCTGAAAAGAACTATTCACGCCTGTTGCTCAGCCGCATACCACACCAATACGACACCAGCTCGCCGACAACCTACGGCAAGATACAATCAGTGCTCGACCACATCTCCGGCATGACCGACGTCTATGCCCTTGACCTTTTCCGCAAGCTCAACGGCTTGAGCCTGCCGGCAGTATAAACAACATCAAAACTATGTACTTGAGAAGACTTTCAACCACAATAATTCTTATCACCATGACTGCGGTCGCAGCCATGGCATACAGCATTGAGGAAATACCCAACGTGCACCTGACTGACAAGACCCAATATGTGTCCAACCCCGACGGAGTGCTGCGCCAAACCACCGTCGACAGTCTCAACCGAAGCATCGCCCACATTTGGCAGTCATCGTCGGCTGAAGTAGTGGCAGTGGTGGTCAACTCTATCGACGGCAACGACATCGACGACTATGCAACGGCACTGTTCCGCCATTGGGGCATCGGAAAGAAGGACAACAACAACGGCGTGCTGGTGCTTGTCAGCACAGAAGAACGCAAAGCCGTGATACGCAACGGATACGGAGCCGAGGGCATTCTCCCCGACATCATCTGCGGACGCATAATCCGCGACAACATGGTGCCGCATTTCCGCGAAGGCGACTACGACGGCGGTATGCTTTCAGCGGTCGCCCGCATCGACTCTCTGCTCACCACCCCAGGAGCTGTGGATGAACTCAAATCAAAATACAAAAACGACGAGCTGCAAGGAAACTACCACCCATTCTACGGCTATCTGGCTCTGGCAGGGTCCGCAGCCGCAATCCTGCTGCTCTATGTGCTTTTTCTCGCATTCACACCGAGCATCAAAAGCCGTTTCGACCGCTACAACCGTCTTAACAAAATCAAACTACTGTACATCTGCACCACATTCTTCACTCTCGGCATGGCACTGCCGGCACTGATTGTGCTGCTCACTGCGATGCACTATTGCCGCAACAGACGGCGTATATGCCCAAACTGCCACTCCAAGATGCACAAACTGCCGGAAGACGAAGACAACAAATATCTGACTCCGGCACAGGATCTTGAAGAACAGCTCGAATCGATAGACTACGATGTGTGGCTCTGCGACACGTGCGGCGAAGTCGACGTGTACCCATTCCCCAACAAGCACACCATATACAGCGAATGTCAGCAATGCCACGCCCGCACATCGTATCTTGAAAGCGACCGCATTTTCTCACAGCCAGACACCACCAGCTGCGGCTACGGCATGCGCACATACATTTGCCGCAACTGCGGAAAGAAATCGGAAATCTACTACGAAATCCCCAAGACTGCTGCACCTGTGGTAATCCTTCCGATGGGTGGCGGCTCCAGAGGTGGTGGCTTCGGAGGCGGAGGAAGTTTCGGCGGAGGCTCCACCGGTGGAGGAGGTGCTTCGGGAGGCTGGTAGAAAGTAACTTAAAAGACGAAAGACAAACAACCAACTATTTTTATATTATCTATGAGACAATTATTGATTGCTTGCGTGGCACTGGCGGCAGCATTGCCAGCAGCGGCACAGACCACAAAGGAGGAAATGCTGGCTTCTCCTGAGAAAACAGCCGGCGTGTATTATGCCTATCCGGCTCCAGAGTCAACAGACCACTACACAAAAGCACCCAAAGGCTACACTCCATTCTACATCAGCCACTTCGGACGCCACGGCTCCCGCTACCTGATCAGCGACTCGGAATACACCAACCCGATGGAGACACTCGAACGTGCCGACAAAGCCGGAGCCCTCAGTCCGTTGGGCAAAGACGCACTCAAACGACTGCACGAAATCTATGCAGAGGCAGCCGGACGCAACGAAGACCTCTCACCGCTCGGCGTGCGCCAACACCGCGGTGTGGCAGAACGTATGTTCACCGCATTCCCTGAGGTTTTCAAGGGCGACCGTTCCATCGAAGCCCGATCATCAGTAGTGTTGCGCTGTGCCATGAGTATGGCGGCATTCGGCGACCAACTCAAGGAGCTCAACCCTAAATTGAAGATTTCCTACGAGTCGTCGCAGAAATACATGCCTTATCTGACCGGACGCACCGACGAGGCCAACGCTTTCTGCGGGAAGAAAGGCATCTGGCGCGCCGCCTACAACAATTTCCGTGCGTCGCAGACCAATGCCGACCGCTTTATCGCCGCTTTGTTTGCCGACAAGCAGTATGCCAAACAATATGTAGAGTCAAAAGAACTTATGTGGCAATTCTACTGGGTTGCAGCCGACCTCCAGAACATGGAGACACCGATACGTCTTTACGACCTGTTCACCAGCGAGGAGCTGTTTGACCTGTGGCAGTGCTTCAACTATCAGTTCTACTCCACCTGCGCAAACCACGCCGACTCAAACGGCTCTGTCCGCGACAGCTCGAAACCGCTGCTCCGCAACATCATTGAGAGCGCCGATGCAGCTATCGCCAATCCGTCGCAGGCAGCCACTCTGCGTTTCGCCCACGACTCCAACATCACTCCACTCGCTGCTCTGATGGGCATCGAGACCTACGATGTGGCATGGCGCGAACCGGAAACGCTCTATCAGCACTGGTCCGACTTCAAGGTTTCGCCAATGTGCGCCAACCTCCAAATCGTGTTCTTCAACAAGAAAGGCGGCACAACCGACGACATTCTCGTAAAAGTGCTGCTCAACGAGCATGAGGTGCATATCCCAGTAGCCACCACCCAGTTCCCTTACTACCGCTGGACCGACGTGCGTGCCTACTATGCCAACGTTGTAGGAATGTAGAAACAGCACGGGGTTTCAAACGACCCAAGACATAACGAATAAGACACGCCACTGCAAAAGTGACGTGTCTTATTTGCTTTATCACCATCAATCAAACTCCCCCATCAACCATTTAAGAGCATTTATCCTCTTAATTCCGTCATAGTCGGCAGAAGGATCGTCGTCAAGAGTAAGTATATATTTCGGATATTGGTCGCTTATACGCTGCAGCGATGCCAGTTCCCGTTTCAATGTCATTTCATCCCTTACCGTTGCCGCCACCTGATAATAAACAATATTGCTTTCATCAATGGCAACAAAATCCACCTAAAGTGTCAAACTTAGGTTAAATCTATTAAAAAAGCTCAAGCAAATCTTATATCTTACCAACTATTAATACCTTTGCACGCAATTTATAATCAATATAGTATTGTAAAAGTCTCCAGCTAAGGAGTCATTTTCACCTGCTAAGATTATCCTTATTCAAAAGGATAACTTATTATTTAAGAGAATAAATATGAAAGAAGAAACAGAAAGTTCAGTAGTCTGCCATCATCATCGAATAGGCTTCCTGGGATTGCTCATAACATTAGGCATCGTGTTTGGAGATATCGGAACATCACCCCTCTATGTGATGAAGGCCATCCTCCATACAGGCGAAACCATCAACGAGAGCACTATCCTGGGCGCATTGTCCTGCATCATCTGGACACTCACCCTTCAGACCACCATCAAATACGTATGCGTGGCACTGAGAGCCGACAACAATGGCGAAGGTGGCATTCTTGCCCTCTATGCCCTGCTGCGCCGACTCAAGAACAAGTGGATTTATTTATTGGCTATCATTGGCGCAAGCACCTTGCTGGCAGATGGAATCATTACCCCAGCCATCACGGTTACCACAGCCATCGAAGGACTCGAAAGCATCAGTCCCAACCTGCCGGTCATCCCTATCACCCTTGCCATTATCACGATCATCTTCTTCGTGCAGCGCTTTGGCACCGAAAGCATAGGCAAGTCGTTCGGAGTCTTCATGCTGCTATGGTTCCTGCTGCTGGGCGTGACGGGAGCTTTCAGCATCGCGTCTTATCCATTGATACTGAAGGCTTTCAATCCCTATTATGCAGCCATACTGCTGGCCAAATCACCAGAATGGTTCTTGATTCTGGGTGCCGTATTTCTCTGTACCACGGGTGCAGAGGCACTTTACTCCGACCTGGGACATTGCGGCAGGAAGAACATCGCCATCAGCTGGGGTTTTGTTAAGACCATGCTCATTCTCAACTATCTAGGACAGGGAGCATGGGTGCTGAACCATGTGCCGACAGCATTGTCCGTGAATCCATTCTTTTCCATCATGCCGCAGAGCCTACTGTTCTTCTCCATCATCATGGCCACGGGTGCGGCAATCGTTGCGAGTCAGGCACTTATCAGCGGAACCTTCTCCATATTGAGCGAAGCCATGAACCTGCACTTCTGGCCCCGCATGCGAATCAAGCATCCTACCCATGTAAAGGGACAGCTCTATATCCCGATGATCAACTTTGCCATGTACATCGGCGTGGTTCTCATCATCCTGCTCTTTCGCGACTCCTCACACATGGAGGCAGCCTACGGACTCGCCATCACCATCACCATGCTGATGACCACCCTGCTGCTCGGTTTCTACCTGCACAGCAAGGGCGTGTCGCGAATCCTCACGATATTGTTTATGGGCGCATACTGCACCATCGAGACCATCTTTCTGGCAGCCAACCTGTCGAAGTTTCTCGCAGGAGGATGGTGTACGGTGCTCATAGGCGGCATCCTGTTCCTGATGATGTATGTATGGGTGAGAGCCATGAAGATACGCCGCCATTATATCAGCGCCAAACCTCTGGACGACTATTATCAGATTATCTCCGACATCAAGACCGACGAGAGCATTCCCAAGTACGCCTCCAACCTTGTCTATATAAACCATGCCAACCAGGAAGGTACCGTAGACGACAAACTGCTCTACTCAATCATCAACAAGCAGCCTAAACGTGCAGACCATTACTGGCTTATCAACATGGAGTTTGCCGATACACCAGACACATTGGAATACAGCTGCGAAACCCTTGTGCCCGACACGCTTTACAGCATAACGATGCACATAGGTTTCCGCATAGAACCACGTGTGAGTCTATATCTGCGACAAGTGGTGGAAGATCTTGTGGCAAGCAAGAAGGTGGATTTAAGAAGCTCCTATCCTTCGCTTCGCAAAAACAGAATCCCTGGCGATTTCCGATTCATCATCATTCATCGCGTATATTATCCGGAGAGTTCCGGCAACCGCCAGCAGAACTTGTTGATGACTTTATACGCTCTTATCAGCAAGATAGGTATCGACGATCCAAAGGCTTTGGGTCTCGACACTTCTATGGTGGTGGTAGAACGTGTGCCGCTCATAATCGACCAAAGCAATAGAAGCGTCAGGCGCATCATACAAATTGCGGAAGAAAAGTAAGTCCTGTCACAGGATAATATCCTTTCCATTTCTGAAAGTACGTATTTTTTATAAGTGATTGAGAATGAGATAAGTTTTTATCTCATAAAAAGAAGAGGTTACGAATTAGAAATAAACAGAATGTAGCATTCTGCTGTGATTTGCATAACCATCCTAAGAACTCTTTCGTTTGCAAAGGTACGATATTAAATCGGGGATAAAGAATGTTTTAAAATTTTTTATCCCCGATTTTTTGCTTGGATAAATCTGTTTTTATTAAACCATATTCTTCTCTATTCTTTGCTATATCCATTTCAATCCATTCAAACTTATGTTAAGCAATTGCCGACCTTTAATATTGAATCTCTTGGCCTCATAGAAAAAAACTGTTTCACACAAGGCAGACAAGTAGCGTTCCACTGTTTTCTGGTCAATCTTCCTCCCATCAGCAGTCATTATGTCAGCGATACGTTTTGTCGAGAAGAACCGAAAGTTTTAGGCATGACATTCATAAGACTTCCAAAAATCTCATAGTTTTAGGATTGCACGTCCACTTTTTTAGAACCCGGCATAGATAAACGGGGCTACATAGGCGGCACTGAACTCAATGATGAGCTGCAACAACAGGCAAAGCAGCAATAATTTGCCAAACCAACGCATCCCGACAAAGCGTCGCTCCGCCCACTCCGACATCCGGTCGGGCAGGAATATAAGCACATAGGCAGCAATCAGCATCAGCGTCCATACGGCACGTTCCCGCACGAATGCCTCGATTACTTCCGGTCTGAAATCCGTAAAAATGCGACAGAACATCACCGCCGTGTCGGCAAGCGAGACGCAACGGAACGGAAGCCACATAACCGTGACAAAGACAAACGTAGCGGCTATCCACACCTGCCGCGGCGCACGCAACCGCGACACCAGCGGTGAGAATGCCTTCTGCACAACCAATGCCATGCCGTGTGCCAACCCCCAGACCACAAACGTAAAGCCGGCGCCATGCCATGCCCCGCCCACAGCCATTGTCAGCAACAGGTTGAATCTCGTGCGCCACCGTCCGCAGCGGCTGCCTCCAAGCGGAATATAGATATAATCGCGCAGCCACGATGACAACGAAATGTGCCATCTGCGCCAAAACTCCGTGATGCTCACCGACTTATACGGCGAGCGGAAATTAAGCGGCAATTCGATGCCGAGCGTGCGGCTCATGCCGATGGCGATGTCGGAATAGCCCGAGAAATCAAGATATATCTGCGCGCTGTAGCCCAGCAGTGCGAGCAAAGCCTCCGTGCCGCTATAGCCGGCAGGATTGTCGAAAACAAGGTTGTTGAACTGCGCCAGATAGTCTGCCACCACCGCCTTCTTCAGCAGTCCTTTCATCATCAGAAACAGTCCGGCATACAGCATAGGGGGTGTGATGCGGCGGTTGCCCTCCAACTGCGGGAAAAACTCCGCCGCGCGCACAATCGGTCCGGCCACAAGCACCGGGAAATATGTGAGATAAAACACATAGTCGAGCATACGCCGCGGGGCGATTATCACACCACGGTAGACATCGACCATATAACTGACCGAGCGGAACGTGTAGAACGAGATGCCCACAGGGACAACGATGTCTGTCAGCCGGAAGTTTGCACCGACAATCGATGCCACCGACTGCATCATTCCCCCGTCGCACTTAAACCACACAAGCACTCCCACCGACAACAGGACACTGCAAACGAGCAATGCCCGACGGCGGCTGCGACTGCGGATATGCGACAACCATACCGACAACCAATAGTCGACCACGGCTTTGACAAGCACCGACAATGCAATCAATCCGCCCACCTTATAGGCAAACAGCAGACTGAATGCCACAACAAACACCATCATTGCCGACCGCCGGCGATAAAGCAACCCATAGATTGGATAAAACACAAGAAGCACCAGCCAGAAAGCCTCGCTGTCAAGAAATGCGCCAAAGGTGCTGAATATGTCGGTGAGCCGGTCAATCATCTGGTGTAAGAACTATGGTTTTCACTGGTTTGGCACTGCGTTTGTGCGGAACGTCAAGGCGCATCGGGCATACCGATTTTGTGGAAATCCACTCCGCCACACTGTCCATCCACACCGCCGCGGCTTCGCGCGTCGGATGAGCACCATCGGAAGCGCGGTCAAGACTAAGATTTGAAGAAAGGAAGAAATGCCCGTTGCCCACCTTTCCGGCAATCAGGCGGTTGATGCCCGTGTCTGGCTTCCAGTTTGGAGGACCGATCCAGACAAATGGCAATCCGCCGATATCGGCAATGATGGAGTCGACCATCGCCGCACGGCTGCGTTCCACATTGCGCAAAAACAGCTCGTTGCCTCCAAGGCACACCACAATGTAACCAGGTTTGAATTTTTCAATATATGCCCTCAGCTTATGTGTCGCGCCCCATTTTTCGGTTGTCGACCCATACCAAATCACCGTGTAAAGCGAATGCCCGTTTTCTTCGGCATAGGCAGCCAGACGCGGCGACAATCCTTCCAGCATGGAGTCGCCTACAAAGAGCAGCGTATACTTGCACGTATCGGTTGCGGCAACGTTCTTTTCAGACACGGCAACACTTCTGACGGCTTGACCGCCGACTTCGGGAGATGTCTTTACCTTAGCCATCTGATGCCCGAAAATCCGCAAGTCGTCAAACGTTGACAACAGCATAATCACGGCAAATGCCGTTGCCAACAATGCCCATAATCGCGCGTATGGCCATTTCATGGTCTTCTATATATTATGGGGACACAGCCCCTCGTTTTCTTGTCAATCCACGGTCGCCACCCTATTTGCCGTTTTTAATCTCAAGCGCTTTTATTTCAGCACGTCTGATGCTCTCGGGATTATTCTTGTCGATGCCGTATTTCTCCGGCGCAGGAATGCGCAGCTCGGCTCCGACAGGCAAATTGTCGGGATCGGTGATTATATCTTTGTTGTCCAAGTAAATGTATACCCAGAAAGCGTAATGTCCGTAGAATTTGCGGGAAATGTTGCTCAGATATGCCGTATTGGTAACCTTGAACGTCTGTTCAGCCTTCTTGCTCTCCTTCTCCGGCTCAGCCGTTTTTTCCTCAGACTGTTCCTGCGGCTTCTCCACGGCAGCCGTCGAGTCGGAATCAACCGCAGCCACCTTGGCAGTGTCATCGGCAATTACAGCCGGCTGAGACGACGGTTTTTTGACAACTCCGAACAGACAGAACCACGCAACGGCGGCTACAACCGCAGCAGTCACGAATCCGGCAAGGAATCCCCAAGCGAAACGGCATCCGCCACGTTTCGGCTGTGGCTCATCATCATATTCTTCCTCCACTGTTTCCTCCGTCTCTTCTTCGGCAGTTTCTTCCGTCTCTTCTTCGGCAGTTTCCTCAGTCACAGTCTCATCATCGGCGTCAGCCTCAGCAGTGTCTTCTTCTTTTTCCTCTTCGCTGTCAGCCTCTCTCTCTTCAAGCCCGTCAGTCTGACTTTCCTTTTCCTCCGGCTCCACTCCGTCGGCAGGACTCTCATCCGCCACGTCCTCTGTTCCTGCTGTCTCATCGACAACAGTTGTCGCCGTCTCCTCTTCGGCAGCGTCAGGAGTCTCATCCTCCGCCACTGGCTCATCGCCGTCGAAATCATCGGCAAGCTCTATCGCCTCAAAACAATCAAACGCACTGTTGATTGCTGCGGCCGTATCCGGGTCGGCGACAAAGCGCACCTCGCCGCCATCCACATCGAAACGGCCCACACCTTTAAGCGTCACCGAATCACCATCCATCAGCCGTTCGGCAACAATGGCAAACAATTCTTTGACAAAAGATTGGCACAAAGCCTCCGACGTGTCGGTCTCATGCGACAACGCCTTGACAATGTCCTGCAGCACAAGTACTCGGTTACTCATCGCCGGCTTCTCCTTTCTCCGCAATGCGGGTTTTAAGCCGAGTGCCCGGCACAAACGTCATTCTTATTTCGGGCGGATAAAGCATCCTGCGTCCAGAGGCGGAATCCACCTCCACACGCTCCATCAGCTTCTCCCCCTCAAACTTGCCGAAACCCGGCACAGCGACCGTCTCGAGAGCGCCGCAATGCTCCTTCAGCAGAGAGGCAAAACCGTCGGCAAGAGCCTCCACATCAGCCTCTCCCCGCTCCAAGCGTCGTGCCAGTTCAGCGACAATATCCTTATGTTGCATTTCTTTTTTTTCCATTGTAATGCAAATGTAGTGTTTTTCCACGAACCTGCAAAATGGCAGTCACCTCGTGACACAACGACCGCCACAACCGCCATATTGACACCATCCGCACGCTGGCACATTTTTGGCAGAAACCAATAGTGACCGCTTGAAGGAGCGGCAAGTAAACAACTGATAAATAAATATATAAAAAACATACAACTATGATGACCGAAAAATTACAAAAAGAGCTTAACGTGCAGATCAATGCAGAGATGTGGTCTTCAAACCTTTATCTTTCAATGGCATTTTATCTGAAAAACAAAGGTCTTGACGGATGCGCCAACTGGCTGATGAAACAGTCGCAGGAAGAACTTAACCACGCTTACGAGATTGCCGACTACCTGAACAAACGCGGAGAGAAAGCAGAAGTGGGTATGGTCGATGTCGTTCCTACAGGCTGGGGCGATGTGGCAGAAGTGTTTAAAAACGTCTATGACCATGAGTGCCACGTGTCGAAACTCATCGACGAGCTCGTAGATGTGGCATCGGCAGAAAAAGACAAAGCCACCCAGGATTTCCTTTGGGGATTTGTCCGCGAGCAAGTGGAGGAAGAAGCCACTGCAAGAGATTTGGCAGAGAAATTCGCAAAAGCCGGCGAAGCTGGCATCCTCTTCCTCGACTCTCAGCTTGCGCAACGCAAATAAACGCATGAGAAAATAGAAGCATAAAATTTGGTTTGGGGCGGGATTCATCCTTTTGGTTGAGTCCCGTTTTTTTATTACCGGTCACTCCACCCGGTAATTTTTCATCAAAGGACTCAAATATTCCGCAAATTCTGACTAAATTTGCGGAAACATCTAATTTGGCTTTTATGATCAACTTCGAATGCGACTACACCGAAGGAGCGCATGCAAGCATCCTTCAACGACTTGCAGAGACCAACATGGAGCAGACCCCCGGATACGGCAAAGACCGCCACTGCGAGAATGCACGCCAGATTATCCGACGCGTCTGCAATGCCCCCGATGCCGATGTGCATTTTCTCGTCGGCGGCACACAGACAAACAAAACCGTCATAGCCTCCATTCTGCGTCCATACCAGGGAGTGATATGTGTGGAAACCGGACACATCGCCGTGCATGAGACCGGTGCCATCGAGTCGACAGGACACAAAGTAATCACCGTGCCAGGCATCAATGGAAAAATCACGCCACAACTGATTGAGCAGGTGTATCGCCGCCATTTCGACGACAAAGGGTTGGAGCACTGCGTGCAGCCAGGAATGGTCTACATCTCGCAGTCGACCGAAGTGGGTACGGTCTACCATCTCAACGAACTTGAAGCCATCAGCGCGATGTGCCGCAAGCTTGAATTGCCGCTGTTTCTCGACGGAGCACGTCTGGGCTACGGACTTGCCGCCAGCGACAACGACACATCACTCGCCGACATCGCTCGCCTCTGCGACGTGTTCTACATCGGAGGAACAAAAATCGGCGCACTCTTCGGCGAAGCTGTTGTCATAAACAACCCGTCAATCACGCCGGGATTCAGATACATGATAAAGCAAAACGGCGGACTGCTTGCCAAAGGACGGCTGCTCGGCATCCAGTTTGAGACGTTGTTTGAAAACGACCTTTACATGCAGCTGTCGCGCCACGCCGTCGAACAGGCGATGCGCATACGCTGCGCGCTCGAGGCAAAAGGTGTGGCTCTTGCTTATGCTTCGACCACAAACCAGCAATTCCCCATACTTCCCGACAGTGTAATCGAGCATTTGTCTGACCGCTACATCTTCTCCACAACGGAGCACCTAACTCCCGGCATGACGGAAGTGCGTATATGCACCAGCTGGGCCACGCTGTCGGAAAATGTAGACCGTCTGATCGACGACCTCGACAAAGCATTGTAACATCTTTTGTAAGAAAAATAAGGGTCATCACCCTCTAAATGAAACGAGGCTGCATCTTTCGACGCAGCCTCGCTTTGTTTATGTTTTTTAGGAAGATTAATCGATTTCCTCATCAGCCTCGTAACCGCCCATTTCGCGGAGAGCGTTCTTGAGCATTACGTACTGCTGGAACAAGTGGTTTACAGGCACCTCGCCCTGAGTGTAGTCGTGCATCGGGCTCTTGAGGAAGAAGCTCAAGAAGCGCTGAGTACCGTAGCGTCCTGCGCGTGCAGCCAAGTCGCTGAGCAACACGAGGTCAAGGCAAAGAGGAGCAGCGAGGATAGAGTCGCGGCAGAGGAAGTTGATTTTGATCTGCATTGGGTAGCCCATCCATCCGAAGATGTCGATGTTGTCCCATCCTTCCTTGTTGTCGTTGCGCGGTGGATAGTAGTTGATGCGCACTTTGTGGTAGTAGTCTTTGTAGAGATCCGGCTGATTCTCAGGCACGAGGATTGACTCCAAAGTAGACAATTTGCTGACTTCCTTAGTGTGGAAGTTTGCAGGCTCGTCGAGCACAAGACCGTCGCGGTTACCGAGGATGTTTGTAGAGAACCATCCTGACAAGCCGAGGCAACGGGTTCCGATGATAGGAGCAAAACCAGACTTAACCAAAGTTTGACCAGTCTTGAAGTCCTTACCGGCGATAGGCATCTTGGTTTTTTCAGCGAGCTCCCACATAGCAGGGATGTCGACAGTGGTGTTAGGAGCACCCATGATGAAAGGAGCGCCTTCAGAAAGGGCTGCGTAAGCGTAGCACATAGAAGGAGCGATGTGCTCTTTGTCGTCAGCCTTCATAGCTGCTTCCAAAGAAGCGAGAGAGCCGTGGATCTTCTCGTCTACCGGAACGTAGATTTCAGTAGAAGCCGCCCAAAGCACAACGATACGGCTGCAGTTGTTTGCTGCCTTGAAGTTGCGGATGTCTTCGCGAACCTGCTCCATCATATCCCAACGGTTAGCGCAAGTTTTCACGTTGTCACCGTCAAGACGTTTTGCATAATTATGGTCGAAAGCCGCCTTCATAGGAACGATTTTAACCAATTCGTCCTTAACCGGCTCTATGTCTTTTTCTTTAAGCACCTCAGCGTTGATAGCCGACTCGTATGCGTTTGCAGGATAAACGTCCCAAGAACCGAAAACGATGTCGTTCAAATCTGCCAAAGGCACGATGTCTTTATAGTGAAGATATTTCTTTTCAGCACCGCGGCCAACGCGGATTTTGTCGTATTGTGTCATTGAGCCCACTGGTTTAGCCAAACCTTTACGAGCCATCAATACACCTGTCATAAATGTTGTTGAAACGGCACCAAGACCTACTACAAGTACGCCAAGTTTGCCTTCTGCTTTTTTAACGTTGCAATTTTCCATTTTTCAGAATATTTTTCTTTTGAGTTGTTTTCAAATTTGTCTTGCGGACCAAAATCCACGGGTCAAAAGTACTGCTATTTTCCTGAATGCAAAATTATTTTTAAATAAATAAATGGTCCAAATGGTCTAAACTTTGGTAAAAAAGGGCGCAACCAGATAATATTTGTTAAATACCACCTGATTGCGCCTTATTTTGTAAAAATTTCTAAACGAAGCGTTTTTCGATTTCCTCGAGTTTTTTGATTATTTCGGGATGCATGACGGCATCTTCCTCCGCCGTCCATCCTTTTCCTTTGAGCCACGCCACCTGGCATCCAATAGACTCAGCCGGCACGATATCCTTCTTATAGCTGTCGCCAACGACAAGCACATTCTCTGCAGGGACGCCAAGAGCCTCCACACCGAGCGCGAAAATGCGCGGATCGGGCTTTCGTATGCCAACCACAGCGCTTTCAACAACCTTTTTGAAATAGCGTGCCAAGTCGAAATCGGCAAGCACCGTCTCCACATTGCCGTAGAAGTTGCTCACGAGCACCATCGGCACCCGCTCATGCACAAACTCCAACACCTGACGCGCCTCCTCAACCGATTCCTTCGCACGGTTATAGCAATAGCGCGCCACGGCAAGCGCCTTTTCCTCCACGGGATAATCAGAAGGGAGCACTGCGTTTTCAACGAGGTTGCCTATCTCGATACGCATCTTGATGAGCAACAGGTCGTAGAAATTATGCTCGGGCAGTATATGGCGAGTCTTCGCCAGCTCACGCTCCGCATAGACGTAGCAGTCGCGGAACTGCTCCTTCGTCACCTGCACACCGGCCTCGCGGTATCCGTCCCAAATCACTTCGCTCCAATGGTCGCCACGGCTGTCGATTGTGCCGCCGTAGTCGAAAATCACACCCTTAATATCAGTATTTGCCATTTTCAACCTCCTCCGTAAACTTACGGCACATACGCTCATGCCGCCAAATCATATAAACAAGCATCAGATTGAGCACGACCAGCTCGAAAGCGAAATAGAGCCATGGCATCTTGACGAGCAGCGAGCATACAAGCGCTATCGAACGCAGATTGAACGACAGCCAGTTGGTGTATTTCATCAACGGCTTGCTGCTGGCACGGAACGCATCGCGGAACGACTGCGACACCTCCCCCTCGCCAAAACGTTTGCGCAAGGCGCGGCGCAGTTGCTGCATGCGTGGCGTGAGCACCTCCTGATTTGCGGTATAGTTGCGGTAGAAGAACATCGTGGACTTCTTCCAGAAGTTTCCCTTCCATGGCACAGCGGCATACGCCTTGTCAAGCTGCTCCACGCTGTCGAGCTCACTTCCTTCTTTTCCTTTCAAGAAATACAAGTGGAACTGGCGATAATAGTCGGCAGCTGCAGCCTGTTTCGCATGGCACAGACCTGCGGCTACGGCTATCACCCAAATGACCCACTGGTGCTCCATAAAGAACACGCTGGTACAGTTTTCACGGAAGCATATAGCCAAATAGATCGCCACAAACCAGAAGTCGCCGCTCAGACCGTCGAGTATACGACCGAGGCGTGAGTACTGTTGCGTCATACGCGCCAACTGACCGTCGGCACTGTCGAAAGAGTTTGCCCAAACGAGCAACAACACCCCCACAATATTCAGCCAAAGGTCGTCGAAATAGAACATCACTCCAGCCGCCACACCTATAAATATAGAAGCAATCGTAATGGCGTTTGGCTTGATGCCGAGTTTCGCACACAGCACAGCCCACATATAACCTATCGGGCGATAGAAACAAAGGTCGATCGTTTCCTCCGTGTCCATCGACTTGAGGGTGTCTTTATAAGACGCTTTCAATTCTTTTATATTCATCGGCGTCGTTATTTAAGTTTTGATTTGACATAATTCAGCACCGCCTTGGCAATAAACGGAGCAGCCTCGTTGCGGCAAGGCGCGAAACTTGGCCAGTCGTTGAAATCGATGATGCGGATGTCGCCTTCCGGCGACACGATGCAGTCGCCGCCATAAATCTCCACGCCGAGAGCCTCGGAAGCGTCGTGGCAGATGTCCTTCAAGCGCTCGATGTCGAAATCAATGCCTTTCGACTTGCCGTTGATAGCCTCAAGTCCATATTTACTGTGTCCCTCGTCGAAAGGATAGAACCAGAAGAAGAACGGCGAGTTATGGATGCCGTAGAATTTTATAAGGTCGCCCACAAGATGACGGTTGATTACTGCACGCTTTATGCCGCGGTAGAAATATTCCTGCAGCACCTCCTGCGCCTCTTCCGCATGGCGCACATAGCTCACGTCCTCCTTATGCATGGCATGGAAGTCGCCGCGCTTTATCCAGCAGTTGTTGATGCCCGCCTTTCTCAGCTGGTTTACCACAGCCTCGTCGGTGTTGACAATAACACTGTCGGGATACGGAATGTTGTGCCCCATCAGAATGCGTGTCATGCGCTCGCGTGTGCAGTTCTCGATGCCGTAGCCAGAGTTCACCACAATGCAACCATCGTCCTCCATGTCCTGAAGGCGTTTTATCGACTCCTGTTCACGGCACATATTGAGGATTACGCGCTCCTTCACTTTGCCGCTGTTGAATTGCTCCTCGCTGTAGATGTTGACCGTGCAACCGCGCTTGCGCAGCTGGTCTGCCGTAGCGTTGAAAATCGCAGCGTCGTTGCCGATATGGTTTGGCGAGTAAGCGCCGGCTCTCATAATGCCGGCAATTGTTATTTCTGCCATTTGTATGTTGTTTCTAAACTTTATTTGCTGTTGATGAAATTTTCCGCCTTCTCGATGTCGCCGGCATGGTCTACATCAAGAATTTTCCCCATCGGATACGCCTTCAGTCTCAGACCCGCGTCGACGAGCGCGCGCTGGAAGTTGCGCATACGCGCCACGCCTCGCTCCATGCAGTCGGCAAGCACATCGATGGCTTTCTCATTGAGAGCGTATATGCCTCCCGAAATGTATTTTGCACCATCATACCGCTCGTCGCGGAAAGCCGTGATGTTCAAATCGTCGTCGGTCTGCACATACAGGGGCTTCTCATCGTCTATATAGTCGGTCACCGCCATCATTCCGTCATAACGTTCATCAGCCTCCATCGCCTCGATATATGGACGGAAATCCTGCTCGCGGAAGATAGTGTCGACCGTTGTCAGGCAGAAGCGTCCTTTCGGGATCACCCTTGAAAGCTCGAAAAAGCTGTGCATCGAGCTCGGAGTTGTCTTCACCACCAGGTTCAGCGGGATGTCGAGCGAGAGGCTCTCAATATATTCGCGCACCTCAGTCATCTGCTCGTTGACGATTATGCTGATGCTCTCCGCATTACAGCGGCAGAAAAGATTTATCAGGCGGCCTATCATCGGTTCGCCACAGATGTCGACAAGCGGTTTTGGTTTTGCCACGCCCTCTTGTGCGAGACGCGAACCCTCGCCAGCGGCTATTATCGCATAGTTCATTTTTCTTTCGTTTTTTAAGCGTTAAGGATTTCCGACGACTCATCATCGTCCTTTGTCAAGTCGAGCACCTCCTTGTCGCCGCTCTTGTCGTAGTACTGGCGACGCAACGGATGTGCGTTCATTTCATAAAAGCGCGTGCGGTTTCTGAAGATGTCGATAGCCTTGAAAATCGCAGAGCGCAGCGAGGCCTCGCTTGCCTGGTTCTTTCCGGCGATGTCATATCCAGTGCCGTGGTCGGGCGAAGTGCGCACATACGGGAGTCCGGCAGTGAAATTCACGCCGTCGTCCATCGCGATTGTCTTGAACGGAGCCAGACCCTGATCGTGGTACATGGCAAGCACACCATCAAAGTGCGTATACTGCCCGCTGCCGAAGAATCCGTCTGCGGCATACGGTCCGAATGCCATGATTTTTCTTGAATAAGCCTCTTCAATGGCAGGCGTTATCACCTCCTTCTCCTCCGTGCCGAGCATACCGTTCTCCCCGGCATGCGGATTGAGCGACAGCACAGCGATGCGCGGTTTTATGATGTCGAAATCCTTTTTCAGGGAATCATTGAAGATTTCAAGTTTCTCCACGATGGCATCTTTTGTTATCGCCTCAGGCACCTGAGCCAAAGGCAAGTGGGTGGTGACCAGCGCCACGCGCAGATGGTCGTCGAAAAGAATCATCAGCGCCTTGTTGCCCTCGCCGATGCGCGATTCCAAAAACTCCGTGTGACCCGGAAAATGGAAATCTTCGCCCTGGATGGAGTCTTTGTTGATAGGCGCCGTCACCATTACGTCGATGATGCCGTTGCGCAGGTCGTCGGCAGCACGTTTCAGCGCAGCCAGCGCAGCCTTTCCTGCAGCCTCGCTCGGCGATCCGAGCTCGATTCTCACCTCACCGTCGACCACTTCCACCAAGTTGTTGACACCGTCGGCGGCATCCTCCGCCCGCGGCACAAGCGTGAAGTTCACGTTTCCCATCTCCAAAGCCTTGCGATGGTATGACAGCGCCTTCGACGAGCCATAAACAATCGGCGTGCACAGATCCGTCATCAAAGGATCCTCAAGCGCCTTCATTATCACTTCATATCCAATCCCGTTGATGTCCCCGTGGGTAATGCCAACGCGTATTTTTTTGTTCTGAGCCATATTATGCATTTTTTTCAATCTACAAAAATACGAAAAATCTGCGAGATAGCGAGAATTTAACAAAAAAGTAGTGTTAGGCGGTCAATATCACGCTGAAAATTCGTATTTTTGCAGACTGATTGCAAACAATGCATACAAGGCAACTGTATTATTGCCAACATTTTGATGTTCAATGCGTAAGAAATGGACAATTCAATAAAGCAACATCTGCTCGACCACCGCTACCTGCGGATGGCTCAGATATGGGCGGAAAATTCATATTGCCGGCGACGCCAAGTGGGCGCGCTGCTGGTCAAGGACAAAATGATTATCTCCGACGGGTTCAACGGCACTCCTTCGGGCTTTGACAACGTTTGTGAGGACGAGACCAACCACACCTTCCCATACGTGCTCCATGCAGAGGCAAACGCCATCACGAAAGTGGCGCGAAGCAACAACAGCAGCGACGGTGCCACGCTCTATGTGACCGACTCTCCATGCATCGAGTGCGCCAAGCTGATAATCCAAGCCGGCATCAAGCGCGTGGTCTTCTCCAAGCTCTACCGGCTCAGCGACGGACTCGACCTTTTGCGCGAGGCAGGAGTGGAATGCTCTTTTATCAACACTGACACTGAAGCGGAAAACAATCTATAACAAACAACAATAGAATGAGAATTAAACATAATTCCATAATTTGGTATCCATTGGTTATCTCGATAGCGATTGTGCTCGGTATCGTCATAGGCAACTACATATCAACAAAAAAATTCACCCTCGACAAAGACCGCAAAATTAATGCTGTGCTCAACTTGATCCAGAGTGAATACGTTGATTCCATCGACGTGAAGGACCTTGTGGAGCAAGCCATTCCGGCAATCATCGGCAACCTCGACCCGCATTCATACTACATTCCCGCTTCCGACATCCGTGCAGAAAACGAGAAACTCGACGGCTCGATGAGCGGCATCGGCGTGTCGTTCTTCATGATGAACGACACCGCCAACGTCGACCAAGTGATTCCCAACGGACCGGCGGAAAAAGTGGGAATGCTTGCCGGCGACCGCATAATCTCGGTCAATGGAGAGTCGATTGTCGGCGGCACGCTGACGGCAGAGGGCATCCGCAGCAAAATCCGCGGAGAAAAAGGCACAAAGGTGAGAATCGGAGTGAAACGCAACACATCAAAGAAGACGCTGACTTTCACCATCACACGCGACGACATCCCGATGAACACCATCGACGTGTCGTATATGCTTGACGACAAGACAGGATACATCAAAATCGCACAGTTCGGAAAGAACACATACGATGAGTTTTTCGCAGCGTTGTCGAAGCTGAAGAAAGACGGCGCCTCCCGCTACATAGTCGACCTCCGCGGCAACCCCGGCGGATATATGGAAATGGCTATCCTGATGGTCAACGAATTTTTGGAACAGGGCGAACTTATTGTCTACACAAAAGGACGCAAAGAGCGTGAGGACATACAGGTGTGGAGCGATGACCAAGGCTCATTCCACGACGCTCAGGTTGCCGTGCTGATCGACGAGTATTCGGCAAGCGCCAGCGAGATTATGGCAGGAGCGTTGCAGGACAACGACCGCGGACTTGTTGTGGGTCGACGGTCGTTTGGAAAAGGACTGGTGCAGAAGCAGATTTACCTGCCAGACAGCAGCGCCATCCGTCTGACCATAGCCCGCTACTACACGCCGTCGCACCGATGCATACAGAAAGACTACACGCTTGGTGACGAAGACGACTACTCAAAGGAGCTCTACGACCGATACACCCACGGCGAGCTCTACAGCGCCGACAGCATCAAGGTGGACAAAAGCAGGATTTTCCGCACTGCCAACGGAAGAATCGTATATGGTGGCGGAGGAATCGTGCCCGACATATTTGTGCCCAACGACACCACTGGTATCACCACCTACTACCGCGCCGTCGCCAACCTCGGGCTGCTGCAGCAATATGTCTACACCTACGTCGACATCAACCGCGACCAGCTGAAAAACGTCAAGACCGTCAAGCAGCTGATGGGCATGATGCCGTCAGACGACGCCCTGACATACGATTTTGTATGCTATGCCCGCGACAACGGCGTGCCGATGCGTTGGTACTACATAAACCTTAGCCGTTCGCTGATAGCACGCCAGCTGCGTGCCCTCGTGATTCGCGACGTGCTCGGCTCAGAAGAGTTCTACCGCTATTACAACCGCACCGACAATACAGTCAACGCCGCCTTGAAAGCACTCAACGACGGCAAGGGCAAGTTTCCAATCACTCTGACAAACACCAAGAAAAAGAAAGGGAAACGGTGATGGCTACAAAAACCGACATCAGACGCGACATCCGTCAGCTCAAGCGCATGCTTACCGATGAACATAAGGCAATTGCCGCCAGCAAATGCTTCTCACGGCTCGAGCAATGCCAGGAGTTTATCGATGCCGACCGCATACTCGTCTACGCCTCCCTGCCCGATGAAATCTCCACCGATGAATTCATCAGCCGCTGGTATGGCAGAAAACAGATTTTCCTGCCGCGCGTCAACGGCGACGACCTTGACATACTGCCCTACCGACCCGGCAATACCGCAGAAGGAGCATTCGGCATCAACGAGCCAACGGGCAACGAATGCCGCGACATTTCAGAGATTGACCTTGTTGTTGTTCCGGCTATGGCATTCGACCGCCGCGGCAACCGTCTCGGACGCGGACGCGGATTCTACGACCGTCTGCTGCACAACGCCACCTGTCCGCTGATAGGCGCCGCCTACGCCATCCAGATAGTGGAGCACATTCCGGCAGAACCTCACGACATAAAGATTCCAACAATCGTCACCGACGAAGAAACCATAAGAATTCAGCAATATGGCATTAGTAACTCCTGACACCAAGCTTTGCGAAGTGATTGTCGACGAGCCTTCGGTTGTCCCAGTAATCAACCGCTTCGACATAGTGCTCGGTGTGGGCGACCGCACCATAAAGTCAATCTGCAAAGAAAAAGGCATCGACACATCATTTTTCATCACAATCCTTAACGCGTTCATCCACGAATCGTTTTTTCTGGAAAATGTGACCGGAGCTTTCAATGCCGGCGACGTGGTCGACTATCTGCGCAAGACAAACAACTCCTACCTGCGCAACCAGCTGCCAAACATCGAGCGTCATTTCGCAGCTCTCATATCGCGCAGCGACTCAAACAACAACTTGCCGTTGCTGTTTAATTTCTACAGAGAGGTGAAAACGGAGATAGAGCGGCGCATCGACAGCGACAACCAATGGTTTGACGCCATAATCTCTGCCGAACAGTCGAACTCCGAAGTTTCTGTTGCCGGCAATGCCGTACAGGCGGAATCAGACTCAATCGAGGACAAATTGAGCGACTTGATAAACATGTTTGTGATTCATCTGCGTGGCGACTACGACCGCAACCTATGCCACGCTGTGCTTTTCGCCGTCATCAGTCTTGAAAAGGACATTTGCCAGAACAACCGCATCCGCAACCGCGTGCTCCGACCGCTTGTCGATGCGCTCAACTCGCGAAACTCTTAACGACGTGACGCTATGACAAATCTGAATGTCAGAATCATCACCGACGACACGGCTGTGGCAATAGGTCTGAAACAGACTCTTGCCAATATGTTCGACGTGGAGGCTTCGTGGACAAGACCATCGGCAGTGGCAGCAGAACCCGACATTGCCGCCGACCTGTTTATTGCCGACGCCGACGCCTTCGCCTCCCTGCCAGGATTTTTCATCCCCAAGCGCAACCGGCTTGCCCTGCTGTCCAACTCAACCGACGACAATATCGGCTTTACGCTCAACCGCCATTGCGACGAGGCTGCATTTCTAAAGCAACTCGGCGACATAATCGAGACGTCGCGCCACAACCGCTCCGACGGCAACGAGCTGTCGCAACGTGAAATCGACGTGCTTTGCCTGTTGGCGAAAGGGTTTACCAACAAAGAAATAGCCGACCGTCTGTTTATCAGCATCAACACCGTATTGACCCATCGCAAGAATATTTCAGCCAAACTCGGCATACGCAGTGTCTCCGGACTGAGCGTATATGCCATAATGAACGGCTACATCACCGACATACCAGACATCTAAAATCCCTTTTCATTCGCCATTTTTTTTGTATTTTTGCACTATCAATCGATTATGGAAGAGAATACAAACAAAAACATATCAGAGAAAACAGCGACAGAAAAGGCTGCGAAGCCAGTAGACAAGCGTATGCCTCGATGGCTTGCACTAACACTGAAAACGGCAGCATGGACTGTCGGGTCGGTGGCGGCGCTGCTGGTAATGGCGCTGTGCCTGACGGTGTGGATTCTGACACCCGACCGGCTGACACCTATTGCCGAACGCCTTGCCAACGAGAACCTCAACGCGGATGTTAAAATCAAGCGTATGGAACTGACCGTATGGAAAACGTTCCCATACATGACCATCGACGTCGATGGTCTAAATGTGCGCTCTCGCACGCTCGACAAGCATAAGGCTTCGCTGCCAGCAGGCGTAGACTCGCTGCTCGACGTGGGCTGCATGCGCGCACGGTTCAATCTTGCGCGTCTTGCATTGATGGACGTTGAGATAAAAGAAATCCTTGTCGACTCCCCGAAAGTCAACCTTGTGACGGTCAACGACTCCCTCAACAACTACATGATTGTGCCGCCATGCAAGGAAAAGAGCGAGAGCACGCCAATCGTCTTGAAGTCGCTCGTGCTTGAGCACCTCAACATCGTTAACAACCGCGGCATCCGCTACCGTGACCTCAAAAGCGGCATGGACTTCACGCTGCACACCGACACACTTTCGCTAAATTTCAAAGACAAGGAGAAACGCTATCGCCTCACCTTTGGAGGCAACGTCAAAGCAAGCGTTCCCGAAGCCGATATAAACCATTCTGTGCCATTCCGTCTTGGAGGCGACGTGGCTTGGGACATTGCCAAACCCGAGAATCTGGCTCTTGACGATTTTTCAATCAACATAGCAGATGTGCCCGCCACAATCAGCGCGGCGATAAAGATGGCAGACAAGACATCGGTCGACAAGCTCGACATAGGCATAGGTCCTGTGGTCTACGACAAGGTATTGGCAAACGCCCCCGACAAATACCGCAAAAGTCTTGACGAATACAGCACCAACCTGCAACTGTCGATGGCGCTGCACCTTGAAAAGCCATACGTCGTAGGCGGAAAAGACCTGCCAACATTCGCAGCGCAACTGACCACCCCGGAATGCTACGTTGCCAACACACGCCACAATGCCAGGATTGACAAGTTTGCCGCTGATGCAAAGATTGCGTTCAACGGGAAGAATCCCGATGCCAGCCAACTGACTCTCAACAAACTGCTGATGGAAGGATTCGGCATCAGTCTTGACATATCAGGCTCTGCTACAGAAATAATAAAAGACCCGTCGGTGAAGGCCAAAATCAAAGGTCGGCTCGACCTTGCACGCGCATCTCGGCTTGCTCCAAAGCAACTGCCGTTCACGATTTCCGGACTGTTCTCACTCAACACCGACGTGAAATTCCACGTCAGCGACTTTTCTGTCAACACCTTCCACCGCATCCGCGCCAACGGCAACGCCACACTGAGCAACGTGCGCTATTCCGTGCCTTCCGACTCGCTGCGCATGTTTGTCGACCACAGCGTAATCCGCTTCGGCACCGACAGCAAAATCAAAGGACAGGACAACATCACACGCAACCTTCTCATGGCTTCCATACAAATAGACTCGGCAATCATTGCCGACCCGCACGGACATGTCACCGCCAGCCGTCTAAAAGCCGGAGTGGGCAGCACCGGAGAAATGCACAACCTGATGGACACCACAGCCATCACGCCTCTCGGCGGACGCATCACGCTTGGACGCTTTACGATGCTGAGCCTCCCCGACTCAACACAGATGCAAATGTCGGGGATGGAAACGAATGCCTCAATAAGACGGTTCCAAGGACTTGGACGCACTCCGATATTGAGCTTCGGCATCAAAGCAGACCGCATACGCTATTGGGACCGCACCACGATGATGAGTCTGCGTGAAGGCAACATACAGCTGAGCGCAAACAAGCGCGTGAAGAAACAAAACTCACGGACAGAGGCTCGGATAGACTCTCTGCAGCGTCTGTATCCCAATCTCAGCCGCGACTCCCTGAGGACAATCTACAGAAAAGAACGCCGACAAAGGCGGTTGGCTGAGGAGGCAGCCGACACCTCATTCCGCGCCGACTTTGCCATCGACAGGCAGTGGCAGCGGCTGATACGCAACTGGGATTTAAACGGAAACATAACAGCCCTCAGAGGCCGTCTGTTCACCCCTTATTTCCCGCTCAGAAACCGTCTGAGCGACGTCGACGTCACATTCAACACCCAGAAACTCGACATCAACAACATAACCTATCGTGTGGGCAAAAGCGATTTGCAGCTGACGGGTGCGGTTGACAATATCCGCAGCACGCTGCTCGGCTCGCGACGCAACCCGCTGACCATCTCGCTTGTTGCCAACTCTCGCACTCTCGACCTCAACGAACTAATGGCGGCATTGTACAAGGGCAACAATTTTGCGAACAACGAGGAGCAAAAAACTTCGTTCTCAATCAATGCCAACGACGATGACGAGCGCATGCAACGCAAGATAGAGAGCGCCACACAGGAAGACGCCGATACGATACGCTATGCCATCCTCGTGCCAAGCAACGTGGTGGTTGACATCGACCTGATGAACGACACCACCTGTTACGCCAACCTTGTGCTCAACCGTCTGCACTCATCAATCGGCATGAAAAATGGCGTATTGAGCCTGCGCGACCTGTCGGCAAACAGCAACGACGGATCGATGAAACTCGACATGATCTATGCAACAGCCAACCGCAACGACATCGGGCTCGGGCTGATGCTCGACCTGCACGACATCAAAGTGGGACGACTGATGAAGATAATGCCCGAACTCGACTCTATAATGCCAATGATGAAAGGCATCGACGGTGTAATCAACGCCCAACTGGCAGCCACGACAAAAATCGACACTCTGATGAACGTGATACTGCCAACGACGAGCGCCGCCCTCAACATCAGCGGAAAAGACCTTGTGCTGCTCGACACCGAGACATTCCGACAAGTATCGAAAATGCTGCGTTTCAAGAACCGTAACCGCAATGTGATCGACAGCCTCTCGGTAGAGGCCACCGCGCTCAACTCGCAACTTGACGTCTACCCTTTCATCCTGCGCATGGACCGCTACAAACTCGCCGTGGTTGGATGGAACGACTTCGACACCAACTATAAATACCACATTTCCGTGCTTGACTCTCCGCTTCCGTTTAAATTCGGAATCAATCTGAGCGGAAACATCCTCAGAGACAATATGAAGTTCCGATTAGGAAAGGCGAAGCTAAAGGAAAACGAGGTGGCTCAGACCTCATCAATCACAGAAACCACCAAAAAGAATCTGTTCAGGCAGATGGATGAGATTTTCAGACGCGGAGCCGAAGCCGGGCTGCGTGAGGAACAGCACCATCACAACGGTCCGGTGCCCGACACCAACAACCGCCGCCGAGGTTTTGATGCCATCAGCGAAGACGACCGCTTGACAGCCGCCGACAGTCTGCAACTGATTGCCAACGGGCTGATTGAGGCTCCCGACACGACAGCGGTGGCTCAACCATCAAAAACCGACAAGAAAACAAAAGATAAAAAAGGCAAGAAACGCAGCTCAACGCGCAGCTCTGCAGCGATACGCGAAAAAGAGGCGGTCAAGCCTAAAAACTGACAAACAATCATGACAAGAGAAGAAACTGCATACGCCGACTACCTAAAACGCACTGGCTTTTCCGCCACGCCGATAAGCACCGCCCTGATCGACATGGACGGTGTGCTCTACGACTCAATGCCCAACCACTCGCGCGCATGGAAACGCCTTGCCGCGGAAAGAGGATGGCACTATGCCGACAACGAGTTTTTCCTGTATGAAGGTATGACCGGAGCGGCGATAATCCGACTTATGGAAGAGCGCGAATGCAACCGCGACAACGTCAGCGATGATGAATGCAAGGCGATATATGCAAAGAAAGCCGAATATTTCACGGCTCTGGGCAAGGTGGGTCAGATACAGGGCACTGCACGGATGCTCAACACGCTGCGCGATGCCGACATCGCCCGCGTGCTTGTCACGGGCTCCGGACAAGCCACCCTGCTCGACCGTCTGAACGCCGACTATCCAGGCATTTTTTCCGCACCGCTGAAGGTGACCGCCCACGATGTGCGTCACGGCAAACCAGACCCAGAACCATACCTTATGGGAATGGACAAAGCTGGAGTGCAGCCATGGCAGTCGATCGTGATTGAGAACGCGCCTCTCGGCGTGAAGGCCGGAAGTGCGGCAAAATGCTTCACCATCGGCATCACCACCGGACCTATTCCGGAAGACATCATGCTTGAAAACGGTGCCGACATCGTATATCCAACCATGGAAGCGTTTGCCGACGCTCTGCCATCTATCATCAACCTCAGAAAGCAACAGTTATGAAACATCAGGACGTTATTTTCACAAACTCTGTCGGCGATGCCTTGAACAAAGCTGTCGAGCAACTGTCGCCACGCAACGTGTTTGTTCTGACCGACGAGAATGTGGAGCGCGAGAGTCTCGCTTCTTTCCGCCTCCATTCTGAATGGCAGAAAATTGTCATCCCAGCTGGCGACATCGACAAAAACCTTGACAGCGCACAAGCCGTTTGGAATGCACTGCAGAAAGGTGGCGCCACCCGCAAATCTCTGCTTGTCAACATCGGAGGAGGCGTAGTGACCGACCTCGGTGGCTTTGCCGCCGCCACATTCAAACGTGGCATCCGCTTCATCAACGTCCCGACAACGCTGCTCAGCGCCGTCGACGCGGCTGTGGGAGGAAAGACGGGCGTGAATTTCAACGGTCTGAAAAATGAAATCGGAGTGTTTAAGGAGGCAGAGACTGTGATAATCTCCACTGTTTTTTTCAGCACCCTGCCCGAACGCGAACTGAAGTCAGGCTATGCCGAGATGTTGAAGCACGGGCTGCTCGACGGCGAGGCGGTCTACAACAAATTGCTCGACTACGATTTTGACAATGTGGCAGGCAACGGCTTGCTGCGCCTCGTCGAGGAATCGGTCAACGTGAAACGCCGGATTGTGGAGCAGGATCCGTTTGAACAAGGACTGCGCCGCGCCCTCAACCTCGGACACACTGCAGGACACGCTTTCGAGAGCCTCGCCTTGAAACGCAATTCGCCTGTGCCCCACGGATATGCCGTGGCTTGGGGCATGGTTGTGGAGGCTGTGCTGTCGCACACCGAAAAGGGATTTCCATCAGCCGAACTCTATCGTCTTGCCGACTACGTGTGCCGCCACTATGGTGCATTCCACATCACGTGCGACGACTATCCAGAGCTCATCGAATTTATGCGCCACGACAAGAAAAGCGAGCACGGCGAACTCAACTTCACGCTTCTCCACAACGTAGGCAACGCCGAGACGGGCTGCGAGGTCGACGTAAAACAAGTGGAGGCTGCGCTCGACATCTACCGCGACTTGATGCACATATAGAAACGTTGCAACCAGGTTGCAACAATTTTACCATAAATTTGCACCGACAAAAGGATAAAACGTAGATTTATGGAACATATACACAACGGGCACGACAGCCTGAAAAGCAAAATCGCCATCATCGCAGCGACAACCATCCTGCTCTCGGGAGCCGCTTTGATTGAACACTACTGCAGTCTGCCACTATGGCAGCTGCTGTTGATATATCTTGTGCCCTATCTTCTCGTAGGACACGACACATTGAAAGAAGCCGCCGAAGGCATCGTCGCCGGCGACGTCTTCAACGAAGACTTTCTGATGACCATAGCCACCATCGGTGCCCTGTGCATCGGCTTTATGCCAGGCGCCGACACCGAATTCGCCGAGGCTGTGTTTGTCATGTTGTTTTTCCAAATAGGCGAACTTTTTGAGGAATATGCAGAAGGAAGAAGCCGCGACAGCATCTCCCACCTGATGGAAATACGCCCCGACACCGCCCATGTGGAACGCAACGGAGACGAGATGACGATAGCTCCGGAGGAGGTGGCTGTGGGCGAAACAATCATTGTCAAGCCGGGAGAGAAAGTGCCGCTCGACGGCATTGTGGTTTCTGGCACATCCTCGCTCAACACCGTGGCGCTGACAGGCGAAAGCATGCCACGCGAAATCAGCAAAGGCGACGATATTTCATCAGGATGCATCAATCTCTCCGGGTTGCTGCGCGTCAAGACGACAAAGACTTTCGGCGAAAGCACCGTCGCAAAAATCATAGACCTTGTGGAAAATGCCAACGAGAGCAAGTCGCGCAGCGAATCGTTCATAACCAAATTCGCACGCGTCTACACCCCTGTCGTTGTCATCGCCGCCCTGATTCTCGCCTTTCTGCCGCCATTGCTTTCATCAGCGGCTTTCATTGACTCGTTCACCACATGGCTTCACCGGGCGTTGATATTCTTGGTGGTGTCGTGTCCATGCGCATTGGTAATAAGCGTGCCGCTGACATTTTTCGGCGGACTCGGCGGAGCGTCACGCAAAGGCATACTGATAAAAGGCAGCAACTACATCGACACATTGTCGCGGCTGGGAACAGTGGTGTTTGACAAGACAGGCACGCTGACACGTGGCGAATTTGCCGTCGAGGCTGTGCATCCTTCCAACTACAACGAGAAAGAACTGCTGCATCTCGCCGCCCATGTGGAACACTTTTCCACCCACCCCATCGGCGCGGCTCTGCGCAACGCGTTCCCTAAAGAGGCAAGCGACGGATGCGCGGTGACCGACGTTGAAGAAATTGCCGGACGTGGCGTGAAGGCCACCGTAGACGGGCACACGGTATGCGTGGGCAACAGCAAGATGATGGCCGACATCAATATGGAGTGGCACGACTGTCATCTTCCCGGCACAATCGTCCATGTGGCTGTCGACGGGCGATATGCCGGACACATCGTAATCAACGACCAAATAAAAGCCGACAGCGCAGAGGCTGTGGTCTCGCTGAAACGGGCTGGAGTGGAACGCACGGTGATGCTGACCGGTGACCGCGAGGACACGGCAAAAGATGTGGCTGAGAAAGTGGGCATCGACGAATATCATTCCGAACTTCTTCCGTCAGACAAAGTGGCACACGTTGAGCGGCTGCTCAACGAAAAGCCTGCAGGAAAGAATCTGGCGTTTGTGGGCGACGGCATCAACGATGCGCCGGTGCTTAAACGCGCCGATGTGGGCATTGCCATGGGCGCGCTTGGCAGCGACGTGGCGATAGACGCTGCCGACGTGGTGCTTATGGACGACAAACCGTCGAAAATAGCCACCGCCATAGCCATCGCCCGACGCACCATAGCCATCGCCCGCCAGAACGTGTGGTTTGCAATCGGTGTCAAAGCCGCCATCCTTATTCTCGCCGTTTTCGGACTCGGCACAATGTGGATGGCTGTGTTTGCCGATGTCGGAGTGACGGTTATCGCCGTGCTCAATGCCATGAGGGCTTTAAAAAACTGAATTTCGGTTTATTGACCCTTTATTTTGAAAGCCTTTTCTCTTTTTTGTCCAACTTGTATGATTTTTCATTAATTTTGCATTGAAAAATCAAAAATTATGAAACCTCGTATTTTACTTTCATACGTCCACATGGGAGGTACTGAACGCGACTGGGTGGAGAAAGCCTTCGAATCGGAATGGATTGTTCCTCTTGGTCCAAATGTTGATGAATTCGAACATAGACTTGAGAAATATCTCGGCGCGCCAAACGTTGTGGCTCTCAGCGCAGGCACAGCTGCCATCCATCTTGCACTGGTTGCCCTCGGTGTTGGCTCTGGAGATGAGGTGATTTGCCAATCGTTCACGTTCGCCGCAAGCGCCAACCCAATAAAATACCAGGGCGCCGACCCTGTGTTTGTCGACAGCGAGCCCGACACATGGAACATGTCGCCTGACGCGCTGGAAGAAGCGATTATAGACCGCAAGAAGCAGACTGGACATTATCCAAAAGCAATAATCCCAGTTTATCTCTATGGCATGCCGGCTAAGATGGATGAAATCCGCGCAATAGCCGACAAATACGGCATTCCTATCGTAGAAGACTCCGCCGAGGCTCTCGGTTCGGAATACAAAGGCAAGAAATGCGGAACTCTCGGCAACTACGGATGCTTGAGTTTCAACGGAAACAAGATTATCACCACATCGGGTGGCGGCGCATTGGTGTGCCACTCCAAAGAGGAAGCCGACCGAGTGAAATTCTATGCCACACAAGCCCGCGAGCAGCGGCCGTACTACTACCACGAGACAATCGGCTACAATTACCGACTTAGCAACGTGAGCGCCGGAATTGGCTGCGGACAGATGGACGTGCTGCAGCCTCACGTGGAACTGCGCCGCGCAATCCATGTTTTCTACACAAAAGAATTGGCTGGCATCGAAGGCGTGAGCGTTCAGCAAAATCCTTCCGCCGACTTCAATTCCAACTTCTGGCTGTCGACGGTCTTAATAGACCCAAAAACCGGAAAAGACCCGGAATCACTGCGGCAGTTCATGCTCGACGCCGGTGTGGAAACGCGCCGTCTGTGGCGGCCTATGCATATGCAGCCCGTATTCGCCAATGCGCCCTACTATGGCGGCACGACGTGCGAGACGCTGTTTGACAGAGGTCTATGCCTGCCGAGCGGTTCCGGACTTAAAGAAGAGGAGCTGCGCTATGTGGCAGACAAAATCAAAGAGTTTTTCAACAAATAGCTAATCAAAAAATCATCATAAAAAACTATGGCTGAAAAGCAAAAAGTAGCATTGATCACAGGCATCACCGGCCAGGACGGTTCGTTTCTGGCTGAATTTCTGCTTGATAAGGGATACGACGTGCACGGCATAATCCGCCGCAGTTCTTCTTTCAACACCGGTCGCATCGAGCACCTTTATTTCGACGAATGGGTGCGCGACATGAAGCGCCGCCGGCTCATCAACCTGCACTACGGCGACATGACCGATTCAAGTTCGCTGATCCGCATCATTCAGGAGTTGCAGCCTGATGAAATCTACAACCTTGCGGCACAAAGCCATGTGAAAGTGTCGTTTGAAGTGCCGGAATACACTGCCGACACCGACGCCATCGGAACTCTGCGCCTGCTTGAGGCGGTAAGAATGCTTGGGCTCGACAAAAAAACCCGCATTTATCAAGCCAGCACGTCGGAGCTGTTCGGACAGGTGCAGGAAGTGCCTCAGCGCGAAACCACTCCGTTCTACCCGCGCAGCCCTTACGGATGCGCCAAACTTTATGGCTACTGGATAACCAAGAACTATCGCGAGAGTTACGGCATGTATGCCGTAAACGGTATTCTTTTCAACCACGAGAGCGAGCGGCGAGGCGAAACATTCGTGACACGCAAAATCACGCTTGCTGTGGCGCGCATCTCTGCTGGACTTCAGGACAAACTGTATCTCGGCAATCTCAACGCCCGTCGCGACTGGGGCTATGCCCGCGACTATGTGGAGTGCATGTGGCTGATTCTTCAGCAGGACGAGCCTGAAGACTTCGTCATTGCCACTGGCGAATTCCACTCCGTACGCGAGTTTACTGAGCATGCTTTCGCCCGCGCCGGAATCACTCTGCGCTGGGAAGGCGAAGGTGTGGATGAAAAAGGCATCGACATTGCCACCGGACGTGTGCTCGTCGAGGTGGATCCTAAATATTTCCGTCCTTGCGAGGTGGAGCAGCTGCTCGGCGACCCTACAAAAGCCCGCACAAAATTAGGTTGGAATCCCCGCAAGACGTCGTTTGAACAACTCGTACACATTATGGTGGACCATGATATGGCTATGATTCGCAAACATGGCTCCGAATCTGAACGAATGATTTAGCAAACAGAAAAATGGAAAAAGACGCTAAAATATATGTTGCCGGACACCGCGGACTCGTAGGCTCGGCTATCTGGAAAAACCTCCAGCAGAAAGGCTATACAAACCTTGTGGGACGCACGCATGCCGAGCTCGACCTGCTCGATGGAGTGGCGGTGCGCGAATTTTTCGACGCCGAAAAGCCCGACTATGTGATTCTTGCCGCGGCTTTCGTGGGCGGAATCATGGCCAACAGCATCTATCGCGCCGACTTCATCTGGCGCAACCTGCAGATACAGCAGAACGTAATCGGCGAAAGTTTCCGGCACAACGTCAAGAAACTACTGTTTCTCGGAAGCACGTGCATCTATCCCCGCGAGGCTCCTCAACCAATCCCCGAGAACGCGTTGCTGACATCTCCGCTCGAATGGACAAACGAGCCTTACGCACTCGCAAAAATCGCCGGACTGAAGATGTGCGAGAGTTTCAACCTGCAATACGGCACAAACTACATCGCCGTGATGCCGACCAACCTATACGGCCCTAACGACAATTTCGACCTCGTAAGCAGCCACGTGCTGCCGGCAATGATACGCAAACTCCATCTGGCGCGCCTGCGCATGGAAGGCGACCGCGAAGGCATTCGCCGCGACCTTGACCGCCGTCCGGTGGGCGATGTCGACGGCAAGGCGGCAGATGAAGCCATCGACGCTATGCTCGACAAATACGGCATACTCAACGGCTCGCTCAACCTCTGGGGTTCCGGACGGCCTATCCGCGAGTTCCTCTGGAGTGAGGATATGGCCGACGCTTCAGTCTACGTGATGGAACACATTGATTTCGACCAGCTGAAAGGCGACAATCCGGAAGTGCGCAACTGCCACATCAACATCGGAAGCGGCAGAGAGGCTACCATAGCACAAGTGGCTGAGATGGTGAAAAACGCCGTAGGATTCAAAGGCGAAATCCACTGGGACTCGTCAAAGCCCGACGGAACAATGCGGAAACTCACCGACGTGAGCAAACTGCACGCCCTCGGATGGCGCCACAAAGTGGAGCTGGAAGACGGCATCCCGGCGCTCTATAAATGGTATCTGGAACACTAACCCACAACCTCATACAAGACAACGCGCAGCGGAAAGCGTATCGTTTTCCGCTGCGCGTTTATTTATCTCACAGCCGATTGTCAACGGCCGACACACATGTCAATCTTATACCGCAACGTGTCAGACGGAGCAAGCTTGTTGGCAATTTCATAATACTGGCAAGCCTGGGTATAGTCGGGAATCTCCAACTGAGCATCGCCAGCCTGTTCCCACGAACGGCTCGCCTCCTTCAGCTTCACATCAAGACGCTCCTGCAAACCCTTGCTCTTGTCAAGCACCTCACCACTCTGCTCTGCCTCATCGCTCTTCTCCACTACACGGATATCGTCGAGCAACGTTTTCGCCTTGAGCAACGGCTCATATTCAGCATTGTCGCCATTGTTTATCAAACTGTCGCATGCAATGCACTTCTTCTCATACCGCGCAAGCACATCAGAGTCATCGCCACCGCTTGACGTCGACGGCTTGGAACCGCCCATCATCGACCACACTCCGGCTCCGATGCCGCCAACCACAACCACTGCCAGCACAACAATCAGCCACTTAGGAAACTTGCCGCGGCGACGGCCACCCTCGCCTATCACACGAGTGGCACGCACATCATCCCCTCCCACATTCGGAGCGGGAGAAGGCGCAGGAGCAGGTTCCGGGACAGGTGCAGGCTCCGGAACGATCTCCGGTTGAGCCGTCGGACAAATCTCCATCACAAAATCATCGACCGTAGCCGTCCTGTCATACTTATTGTAAGCCATCGCACGGCTTATCGCAAAACGCACAGCATCGCTCACCGTCGGAGGCAAAGCCTTCTCCACCGTGTCGCGCTGCATCTCAGTGGCAATGATAGGCACCCTGCCAACAAGCATATAGTAGAGCACCGCACCAAGAGCATAGACATCGGCCTGCGGAGAAAACGTCTGCAAACCGCTGTACTGCTCCACCGGAGCGAAACCATCGCTGCAGCCCTGCACACGGATAGTCGACGTAGGTTTGCCCTTGTCGTCAAAATGCTTCGCCAAACCAAAATCAATCAGCACAGGCATACGCTGACCAGTATGATAGTCCACACGGAACATAATATTCTCAGGCTTGATGTCGAGATGATTGATGTGGTGAGAATGCAAAAACGCAACCGCCTTAGCCACAGGCAGCTCAATGTCGAGCGCAGCCTGCTCCGACAGCGCACCGTTGGCCTTAACCAAATCGCGCAGCGTACCCCCGTTGAGATACTCCATCACATAATAGACCGTATTGTTCGCCTCAAACACCTCGCTCACAGGCACCACATTAGGATTCTTGCCGCTGATCTCATTCAGCCGGCGAGCCTCCGCAAGAAAATCGCCACGGCTCTCCTCCACACGCGACTGCAAAGGCTTGGAATAGCCCACACCGCCCGAAGCGTCGCGCTCGCAAGCATCCTTCATGAAATGCTCCTTTATGGTGAAATATGTAAAAATAGGCACCTTGTCGAACATCACCGTTGTCGACACCTTATATGTTATTCCAAAACCGCCCTGACCAAGCACAGCCTCAATCCGATAATCAAACTTCGGACTTTTCAGAATAGTGCCGACAGGCAACGCGCGCTGAAGTTCGTTCTCTTCCATATCCCTATAAAATTATTCGTTCTCAAATTTTTTAAGTCCCCCAAATTTAGATATTTTTATTGAATATACCCCAATTTCAAAAGAAATAAAAACAACAAACCCGCCTTTAAATCAATTATGATTAAAAAAAGCACACTTCTTTCTCATATCTGGCCGAAATTCATTACCTTTATCCGCATATTACAATTCCAGAATCAACAGTCAAGAAAATCGACCTCGGGAAAACCTCCCCACCACCGTTGATTCACAAAAATACTGAATATGACTGATAAAGAGAATAAAAGGAAACCCAAAATAGCAAAACCATTCATAAAATGGGCAGGAGGGAAAGGTTCGCTCGTCAAAGTCTTAGCGGAACATTTACCTGCCGGTTTCTGTGACATTAAAAATGTCACATATATAGAACCTTTTGTTGGCGGAGGTGCAATGCTGTTCTATATGCTTACGCATTTCCAAAATATCAGCAGAGTCGTTATTAACGACGTGAATGCGGATTTAATTCTTTGTTATCAACTTATCAAAAATAATCCAGAATTGCTAATTGAGCATTTACTGAGAATCAGAAATGAATATTACCAATTACAAACGATGGGTGAAAAATCTATCTATTATTACCAAATGCGCGATAAATACAATAATAAAATTACCAACCTTGAAGAACGGGCCGCTTGTTTCATTTTTTTGAACAAGACATGTTTTAATGGCTTGTATAGGGTTAATACCAGCGGAAGGTTTAACGTTCCATTTGGCAAATACGAAAAGCCCAATATTTGTGACGATGAATTAATCATGCTCGACCATAAATATCTAAAACACGTTGATATTTACACTAACAATTACAGCGCGGTCTTAAAACATCTAGGCAAAGGATACAACTATATTTATATCGATCCTCCGTATCGTCCGCTATCAGGAACAGCACACTTTAAAGAATACTCCCATAACGTTTTTGATGACAACGAACAGGAAATGCTGAAAGTTTTTTGTGACAAACTTACAGCCAAAGGCTGTCAAATAATGCAGAGCAACTCAAACTCTATGGATGATGATGGGACTTCTTATTTTGCTAAATTATATAACACATATACCATTCATCCAATTTCAGCGCATCGATTCATAAATGCCCATGCAGGAAAACGTGAAAAGGAAACGGAATTACTCATTATGAATTATTAATCCACAATAATTCTCACAAATAAATGAACTAATATGGCCTCTCTAACAATCTCTCAGATTCAAACCATTCAGAAGCATATGACTTATGACGAATCTACCCTAACTAAACAGTTTAAAGCAAGAAAGACTCCATACGACACACGGTCTATTTTGCTAAATGAGCTAGATGACTACATATCAAAAGGATGGGAAGAAGTTACCACATTAAAATATAAAGCAAAAATCCAAAGACTCAAACCTGCCGGAAGAAGGTTTGAGGATGATATTTGGTGTATGTTTTATAATCTTGGTTTTAGACACCTAAATTATGATGAGAATCTAGAAGTCCAATGGGGTGATAACCCAGAGGATAAGCACCAATTGGATGTCGTTGCTATTGGAGAAGAGGCCATATTTGTTGTAGAGTGCAAAGCGACAGAAAATATTAGACCTGCATCATTCAAAAGGGATATAGATAATATGCGCTTATATAAAAATGGTGTAACGAAAGCTTTGCGTCAAATATATGGAGAGAACAAAAAAGTGAAATTTATTTTTGCCACACGCAACTATACATTTACTGATGGTTGCGAAGACGAGAAACGATTGGCAGAAAATAGGATATTCCAATTTACAGATAATACATACGATTATATCAATAGTCTTATAAAGGCATATCGAGCAACTGTAATTTATCAGTTCTATGGCTTAATGTTCCGACATGAACGCATTAACAATGATAAAATCCGTATTCCTGCATTAAAAGGAACAATGGGTGGTCATACTTATTATATGCTCTCTATGGAACCAGCGACATTGCTAAAGATCGGTTTTGTATTACATCGCACAGAGTTAATACACAAATTACCATGCCAACATATCAGAGACTGCTAGTGCCTTCAAGGTTAAAGGGCATTGGAGAATTTATAGATAAAAAGAATGGATACTTCCCCAACTCTGTAATTATCAATTTTGACAATTCTGAACGAAAAAATAGAATTCAATTTGAATTGGCTTCAGGTGGTTCTGATGACACAAGGACAAAATTGGGATACCTAACAATCCCTAATGCTTATTGCATTGCATATATAATTGATGGACAACACCGTGTATATGGTTATGCTGGCTCTAAATACAAAGACACTAATACTATTCCTGTTGTCGCTTTCGATGGTTTGCCATCAGACGAGCAACTTCGAATTTTTATGGATATCAACGAACATCAAAAAGCAGTAAGCCCATGTTTAAGATTAGATTTAAATGAGGATTTAAACTGGGATTCTCCTTACCTAAATTCTCGTCTAAAAGCACTGCGTTCATCAATAATCAAACAGATTGGTAGAGACAGCAATAGTGTTTTAGCACGTAAAATAGCGATCGGTGAAGATACTGCAAAACTTAAATTAAAACCATTTGATACCGCTTTGTCCAAATCATCGTTACTGCCAAAAGCTACAGCAAAAGAGTTTACTGATCATACTGATGTCTGTCTATACAACACAAATTGTGTTGAACATAACGAGGCCATGCGAGACGCTCAAAAACGAATAGCTAATTTGATAAAAGAATGTTATGCTTATGTTTATTACCGAATGATTGATGAGCATAAATACGAATACGAAACATTCATTGAGTGTAATCGTGGTACTTTTGCATTTGTAACATTAATTGCATCACTAAATGAGTCTCTCATTCACAGTGGCATATTATCACAAAAATCTAGCACAAAAGAACAGATCGACTCAATGACGCCTTATTTTGATGTGTTGATCAATTATTTGTGCAATATGCCGACAGACGAAAGATCTCAAATTGAATTAATCAAAGGTCAAGGTGCTGACACACTATGGCTTCGAAAGTATCAGAATGCTATACATAAACAGAAACCAGAATATAATCCAGACGGTTTAGAAGCTTGGCTGGAAACTCAGGACAAAGATTTACAAGATGCAGGAAAAGATTGCGGTCTAAAGATCGAAAAAATTATAAAGGATCGTATACTTAGTAAGCTTGAAGAACTGTATGGAGATAAGTGGGAAAGTAAGGTAAAAAAGATTATGGGTAAATGTCTCCAGCGCATGGACGACAATGAAGATTCCTATAATCAAGATTGGACGGATCTCATGACATTGCAAGATTACAAAGAGATTATTGAAAACAATTGGAATATCCAGAAAGATGGCGATGAATCGTTTGTTACATTTGAAACTGAATTTGCGATAAAAGTATCAGATTCATTTAAAACAAAGACCGACAAACTTAAATGGATAAACGATTTAATATCATTTAGGAAAGCTTGGACTACAACTAAAGGAAGACCCCTTTCCCTAACAGAGGTAAACGAAATGCAATCAATATTGCAAAGTTTGAGACCAACAGAAGATTTCTAATGATTGATTATAACGAGTTTTGTCAAAAAGATATCACCCTTCGTGATTACCAGCAACTTGCTAAAGAGGAAATCTTTAGCAAGTGGAATTGTGTTGACAATATTTTATATCAAATGCCAACGGGAACCGGCAAAACTCGATTATTTACATCTATAATTCGTGATATCAATGTCTGGGGGCTCAGACACAATATCAATTATCGAATATTGATTATTGCCCATCGTAGCGAGTTGATCGAGCAAAGTTCACGTAGCCTAGACAAATATCGTATTAAGCACGGCGTTTTAGCAGGGACGATGAAAGATAAGCGAGATTTAACCCGAGCAATTCAGGTCGCATCTATCCAAACTATTACTCACCCATCTAATCGATGTTTAATTGAAGATCTCCAGTTTGACTTCATTATTATTGATGAAGCACATCACGCCGTAGCCAATTCTTATCAGAAGTTATGGAAATTCTGCCCAAATTCTAAAAAATTAGGAGTAACAGCAACTCCATGGAGAATGAATAATAGCGGCTTTGCACAAATCTTTGATGCGTATATTCCATCTATGTCAATAAAAGAGTTTATTCAAAAGGGATGGTTATCGGCATATCAGTATTACTCCATTCCCAGTGACTCTGAAATTATTGAATCAATAGAATCTATTCGAGAATTTGATATAGAGGGAGATTATAAAAGTAGTGTTTTAACTCAAGTCTTCGACACGTCCAAAATTCGAGCTCAACTATATAATAGTTATGCAAAGAATGCGTTTGGGAAAAAAGGAATTATATACAGTATATCCCGTGAACATAGTGAGCATATCTGTTCTCAATATCGCAGTCATAATATAGCAATTGAAAACATTGACAGTGAAACCCCAGCAAAGGCTCGAGAAAACATTATAAAAGCTTTCAGGAATGGAGAAATTGACATTATTGTAAATGTTGATATTTTCTCTGAAGGCTTTGATTGCCCTGATATTGAATTCATTCAATTAGCTAGACCGACTAAATCATTAGTAAAATATATACAACAAGTTGGACGAGGATTAAGAAAAAATGGAAATAAACGTTGTGTCGTTTTAGATAATGTAGGTATGTACTCTCGTTTTGGGCTACCAGATGAAGACCGTGACTGGGAGTCTTTTTTTTACGGGAACAACAAAGATACCTCTGCACAAGTTACACACACAAGAGAGAACCTCAATATTAACAACTATGTTGAAAAGGATATGAGTGAAGGCAACGAAAATATGATGCTCATCCAAGATGTAAAAACTACCATTCCAACATCCGACTCATTCACCATTTCATCCATTATGGAAGATGATAATACTATGTCCACATCAAGCCTAAAGACAGAAGCCCCAACAAATGCCACACAATCCTCTTCCGACAAAGCCATCAATCACTTTCATTTTTCAATATTAAGCAAGCCCTTCAATTCGGCGAAGTACGCAATAGAAGAAACAGAAGAAGGGTTTTACATCGTCAATCTACGTAATAAAAATCGAATGTTCCTAACAAAAACAAAGACCTTCCCTGGTGGTGTAATAATCGTAAAAAAAGATTTAGCCCAAAATAGTTTTTCTATTATAAAAGCCTTGACTTCGTCAACCTTAAATTCCTCATCAAGCAGAATTATAGGCACTTTAAAAAAAGAAGGACTTCTTATGAGGTTCTCCGCATTAGACAGATCAACAAAGAATATAACAATAAAAGTATGACATCCCCTCTCTTCAACAATTGATAGATCTAATAAATAGATTTCATCGCGGATATGATCAGGAAGGATACATTAATTTATAATCAATCATGTCAACATTTCTACTTAAACATCCAGTCGACATTTCGCTCTTGACAAACGGTTTTCACATTCAGACAGCATTCCATAAATTGGTTTATTCCCTGCCTGGAGGTATATTACAACATGGTGAAAGCAGGGAAATTAAGGTACTGATTGACGGAGAAGAGTTCTCTACCAAATTATATAACATTGGATTTGACCAAACAAAACATCCAGGTCATCCGGATTTATTGCAGGTAAGATACTCTCCCAACTCACCTATCGCAAAGAAACTGCAAGCCATATTCGCCGATGACTACCAATATTTCCTTGACGCACGCGAATCAATTGGTCCAAGAAAACAGATACGATTACCCAAGCACAATCATGACGAAATCGTTTTCTACGGAACCTCAATGCCCGATGTATTTATCTTAGACTGCATACTCAGCGATGATCAAGAACAAGTTTCTGACGAGATACATCAAATGGACGAGCTTGACTTCGAGACTTTCGAGCCTCGCGAAGACAAGAATGCCGGGTTTAAAGAAGTCACCCGACTGCAGAAAGTGCGCCATCTTGACCGTTCTATAGGCGACTCCCTCAAACTGCTCTACGACTACCGCTGCCAAATGACTGGAGAGAGAATAGGCGACAATTACGACGCCTTAGTGGTAGAGGCACATCACATCATCCCCTTCACCGAATCAATGGACAACGACACGTCAAACATTATCATTCTATCGCCATCGTATCATCGAATAATTCACAAGGTCAAGCCGCGATGGGACAGGAAAGATTTGTCATTCCGTTTCCCAAATGGATTGACTGAGAAGGTGAAGCTTAACAAGCATCTGAACATTTAGCCTGTTGTACTCGGTCGGCTGTTTATCGCGCATCGCCCGTAAAAATGCCAAATGGAACACCGCAAAACGCCAACGCCAAAAGTTATAACAAACAAAAAAATCCGTGCAACCTTTTGAGTTACACGGATTTTTATTTATTTCGCTTATCGATTCTTTACTTCACCTCCTCGAAGTCGGCATCTTGGACGGTGTCGCCGTTGTTGCCGGCATTGCCGCCCTGCTGCGCTCCGGCGTTAGGGTCGAATCCAGCGCCCTGCTGTGCGCCTCCGGCTTGCTGCTGGGCATTGTAGATGTCCTGAGCGGCTGTCTGAAGGGCTGCGTTAAGCTTATCGATTGCAGGGTCGATGGCGTCGATGTTCTGAGCCTTGTGCGCTTCCTTCAACTCGTTGAGCGCCGTCTCTACGGCTGCGCGCTTGTCGGCAGGGAACTTGTCGCCGAGGTCTTTCAACTGCTTTTCGGTCTGGAAGATTACGGCGTCGGCCTTGTTTACTTTGTCGATGCGCTCTTTCTCTTTGGCATCGGCTGCCGCATTGGCTGCCGCCTCGTCTTTCATACGCTTGATTTCCTCGTCGCTCAAGCCGCTTGACGCCTCGATACGGATGCTCTGCTCCTTGCCTGTGGCTTTATCTTTTGCCGACACGTTGAGGATGCCGTTTGCATCGATTTCGAATGTAACCTCGATCTGAGGGATTCCACGCGGTGCCGGTGCGATTCCATCAAGATGGAAACGTCCGAGCGATTTGTCGTCGCGCGCCATTGGACGCTCGCCCTGGAGCACGTTGATTTCAACTGACGGCTGGTTGTCGGCTGCCGTTGAGAACGTCTCGCTCTTGCGCGTTGGTATCGTTGTGTTGGCTTCGATAAGTTTTGTCATCACGCCACCGAGAGTCTCGATGCCGACCGACAATGGAACGACGTCAAGCAGAAGCACGTCTTTCACGTCGCCGCTGAGCACACCGCCCTGGATTGCAGCACCTACGGCTACCACCTCGTCAGGGTTAACGCCCTTCGACGGAGCTTTGCCGAAGAATTTCTGTACGATTTCCTGTACGGCAGGGATACGGGTCGAACCGCCCACGAGAATCACGTCGTCGATGTCTGATGCAGTCAGTCCAGCATCCTTCAATGCCTGCTGGCAAGGAACTACGGTTGCCTGGATAAGGCTGTCGCAAAGCTGCTCGAATTTAGCGCGGGTAAGCGTTTTTACCAAGTGTTTAGGCACACCGTTTACCGGCATGATATACGGCAGGTTGATTTCTGTCGACGTAGAGCTTGAAAGCTCGATCTTTGCTTTTTCAGCAGCCTCTTTCAAGCGCTGAAGAGCCATCGGGTCCTGACGGAGGTCAACACCCTCGTCGTTTTTAAACTCGTCAGCCAGCCAGTCGATAATCTTGTGGTCGAAGTCGTCACCACCAAGGTGAGTGTCGCCGTTGGTCGATTTCACTTCAAACACACCGTCACCAAGCTCAAGAATTGAGATATCAAACGTACCGCCACCGAGGTCGAACACCGCAATCTTGCGGTCGCTCTGGCTCTTGTCAAGACCGTAAGCCAACGCTGCGGCTGTAGGCTCGTTCACGATACGGCGAACGTTCAAGCCTGCAATTTCGCCGGCTTCCTTAGTTGCCTGACGCTGAGAGTCGTTGAAGTATGCCGGAACGGTGATTACGGCGTCGGTCACTGTCTGTCCGAGATAGTCTTCTGCCGTCTTCTTCATTTTCTGAAGAATCATAGCCGAGATTTCTTGCGGAGTGTACTGGCGACCGTCGATGTCGACACGCGGAGTATTGTTGTCGCCCTTTACTACCTTATAAGGCACACGCGCGATTTCTTTTTGCACGGCATCGTAGGATTCTCCCATAAAACGCTTGATGGAGAACACCGTACGAGTCGGATTGGTGATTGCCTGACGTTTTGCAGGGTCACCGATTTTTCTTTCGCCACCATCGACGAAAGCAACGATTGAAGGCGTTGTGTTGCGGCCTTCGCTGTTAGGAATTACCACAGGGTCTTTACCCTCGAGAACTGCCACGCAGGAGTTCGTAGTACCTAAGTCTATACCAATGATTTTACCCATGATTCTATATTTTTTGTTATTATTCAAGTTTTCTCTGCCGTGCCCTTGCGAGACGCGGCACACTCGGATAAACAAATCGCGTGCCAAACTCCGGCTGCGCGAATCCGACAGCCGCCGATGCTGACATTACGTCAGTCTGTTACTGACATTTTGCGCTAAAACTCTTCAATTAACCATATTTTTACAAATAAAAAAGTTGTTCTTGATATTTTTTCGTACTTTTGCGAACAGGTAATCTTTTTTAGAGAACTTTTAAAATTTAAATATTATGAATATCTCTCACATCGAACATCTCGGAATCGCTGTCAAGAGCCTTGACGAAGCCATTCCTTATTATGAAAACATTCTCGGAATGAAGTGCTACTCTATCGAAGAAGTTGCCGACCAGAAAGTAAAGACTGCTTTCTTCAAGGTTGGACAAACAAAACTCGAACTCCTCGAGCCGACTTCTGAGGAGAGCCCTATCGCCAAATTCATCGAGAAGCGCGGCGAAGGCATCCATCACCTCGCATTTGCCGTTGAAGACGGTGTTGCCAACGCTTTGGCTGAAATGGAAGGCAAAGGCGTGCGCCTCATCGACAAAGCTCCTCGCAAAGGCGCCGAAGGTCTGAACATCGCGTTCATCCACCCGAAGTCGACACACGGCGTTCTTACTGAATTCTGCGAGAAACCTGAATAAGCAAACACTTAAACTATTAAGCATTTTAATATGAGCAATCAACTTGAAAAAGTGCAGGAGCTTATCGCCTTGCGCGAGAAAGCACGCCTTGGCGGCGGCGAGAAAGCCATTGCCAAGCAGCACGAAAGAGGTAAATACACCGCACGTGAGCGTATCGCCCAACTGCTTGACGAAGGCAGCTTCGAGGAATTGGATATGTTCGTGCAGCACCGTTGCACCAACTTCGGACAAGACAAGAAACATTATCTCGGCGACGGCGTCGTTACCGGCTACGGTACAATCGACGGCCGTCTCGTTTATGTTTTCGCACAGGACTTCACCGTTTGGGGCGGCTCGCTGTCGGAAGCCATGGCAATGAAGATTTGCAAAATCATGGATATGGCAATGAAGATGGGCGCTCCGGTCATCGGTTTGAACGACTCGGGAGGCGCACGTATCCAGGAAGGCATCAACGCCCTTGCCGGCTACGCTGAAATCTTCGAGCGCAACATCCTTGCATCAGGTGTAGTGCCTCAAATCTCTGCAATCCTCGGTCCTTGCGCCGGCGGCGCTGTCTACTCTCCGGCTCTTACCGACTTCACAATCATGACAAAGGGCATCTCATACATGTTCCTTACAGGTCCGAAGGTTGTGAAGACAGTGACTGGCGAGGACGTTACTCAAGAACAACTCGGCGGCGCAACAATGCACACCACAAAATCAGGTGTGGCACACTTCGCTACTGAAGACGGAGAAGAGGCATTGAAGCTCATCCGCAAACTCCTCAGCTACATCCCTCAGAACAACCTCGAAGAGGCTCCGCTCGTAAAGTGCACAGACCCGATCGACCGCGTGGAAGACGCTTTGAACGAAATTGTGCCCGACTCTCCAAACAAGGCATACGACATGTATGAGGTCATCGGCGCAATCATCGACAACGGCGAGTTCCTCGAAGTGCAACGCGACTATGCAAAGAACATCATCATCGGTTTCGCCCGCTTCAACGGACAGTCTGTAGGTATCGTTGCCAACCAGCCTAAATTCCTCGCCGGAGTGCTCGACTGCAACGCTTCGCGCAAGGCTGCCCGCTTCGTACGCTTCTGCGACGCTTTCAACATTCCTTTGGTTTCTCTTGTCGACGTTCCTGGATTCCTTCCTGGCACAGGCCAAGAATACAACGCCGTAATCCTTCACGGCGCGAAGCTCCTCTACGCCTACGGCGAAGCTACAGTGCCTAAGGTGACTGTGACAATCCGCAAGAGCTACGGCGGAAGCCACATCGTGATGAGCTGCAAGCAACTCCGCGGCGACATGAACTACGCATGGCCATCGGCTGAAATCGCCGTGATGGGTGCGTCGGGTGCTGCCGAAGTGCTTTATATGAAAGAAGCCAAGACTCAAGAAGACCCGAAGGCCTACATCGCAGAGAAGGAAAAAGAGTACACCGACCTCTTCTGCAACCCTTACAACGCAGCGAAATACGGCTATATCGACGATGTAATCGAACCGCGCAACACGCGTTTCCGCATCATCCGCGCTTTGCAGCAACTGGCTACAAAGAAATTGACCAACCCTGCCAAGAAGCACGGCAATATTCCTTTATAATATAGTTACGTGTATGAATAAAAGATTTTTAACGCTGCTGTTGCTCTGCTCCTTCTGCGTTGCCGGACTGTTTGCCCAAGGACGCAAAGGCGTTTGCATCAACGAAGTGATGGTGCAGAACGACAGCAACTATGTAGACGACTACGGTATGCGCCACGCGTGGGTTGAGCTGTTCAACTCCACGTTTGGTTCGGTCAACATCTCAAGCATGTTCCTGACCGACGACAAGGCAAACCCGCGTAAATATCCAATCCCACGCATGGACGTCAACACCAAGATCCCGCCACGCCAGCACGTGGTGTTCTGGTGCGACAACGAGCCCGACAAAGGCACGTTCCACGTGAATTTCAGCCTCAAACCCGGACAGGACAACACAATCTACCTGTTTGACAGCGACGGCACAACCCTCATCGACGAGGTAACCGTCCCTGCAACACTGCCTGCAGGCGCTTCGTTTGCCCGCAAGATCGACGGACAAAAGGCTGAAAACGACGCCGAAGCATGGGAAGTGCGCGACGGAAAGAATGGCAAATACATCACTCCGAGCAGCAACAACGTGATCATCGACAAGAACGAGAAAATCGAGAATTTCGAGAAGCACGACAAGACCGGTGTCGGAATGACAGTGATGGCAATGACCATCGTATTCCTTTCGCTGTTGATTCTTAGTTTATGTTTCATTGGACTTGGTTTGTTCCACGCTCAATCTGCACGCCGCAAGAAGCAAGCCGCAACAGGCACTGTCGACGACAGCAAGCCGCTGATGGCAGGTCTCGACTCAGGCGAGGAGATCGCAGCAATCTGCATGGCTCTCCACGAGCATCTCAACATGCACGACAAAGAGGATTTCGTGCTCACCATCAACAAGGTGAAACGCGCATATTCTCCATGGAACTCAAAGATTTATTCTCTCCGCGAGCTTCCTCACAAATAATCCAAATCCACTTTAAATCATTGAATTTATTATGAAAGAATATAAATATAAAATCAACGGACAAGAATACAAAGTTGCCGTAGGCGACATTGAGAACAACATCGCTGAAGTTTCGGTCAACGGAACGACATACAAGGTGGAACTCGAACAGGCTGCCGCTCCGGCTCCTGTTGTGAAGAGCGTTAAACCTGCAGCCGCTCCACGCACCGAGGCTGGCACAAAAGTCGTTGCCAAACCGGCGGCTGCCGGTGGCGCCGGCGCAGTGAAAGCTCCGCTCCCAGGTGTAATCCTCGACCTTAAGGTCAACGTTGGCGACACTGTTGCCGCAGGCGACACTGTTGTTATCCTCGAAGCAATGAAAATGGAAAACAACATCCACGCCGACAAGGGTGGTGTTGTAAAATCCATCTGTGTAAACAAGGGCGACTCTGTGCTCGAAGGCGCAGACCTGCTCATAATCGAATAATCGTATGGATTTAGTTAGTTTCTTAGGTCAAAACTTTCAGCGCTTCTGGGAATACACAGGCTTTGCCAACGCAACGCCTGAGCATTTCGTGATGCTCGCTGTCGGCTTGCTGTTCATTTGGCTTGCCATAAAGAAGAATTTCGAGCCGTTGCTGCTGGTGCCGATTGGATTCGGTATCCTCGTGGGCAACATTCCTTTCAAGTTGGACGCCGGCCTTGAGGTGGGCATCTACGAGCAAGGTTCGGTGCTCAACATTCTCTACGACGGTGTGAGCGCCGGATGGTATCCTCCACTGATTTTCTTGGGAATCGGTGCGATGACCGACTTCTCGGCACTTATCGCCAACCCTAAATTGATGCTCATCGGAGCTGCCGCACAGTTCGGCATCTTCGGCGCGTATATCGTTGCCATGGCCATCGGTTTCGCACCCGACCAGGCTGGTGCCATCGCCATCATCGGCGGCGCCGACGGTCCTACGGCAATCTTCCTGTCGTCGAAACTTGCGCCAAACTTGATGGGAGCAATCGCCGTGTCGGCATACTCCTATATGGCCCTCGTGCCGCTGATCCAGCCACCGATCATGCGCCTGCTCACCACAAAGAAAGAGCGCGTAATCAAGATGAAACCGGCACGCGCCGTGTCGCAGAACGAGAAAATCATGTTCCCTATCGTAGGCTTGCTTCTCACCTGCTTCGTTGTGCCGTCGGCCCTTCCGTTGCTCGGCATGCTCTTCTTCGGCAACCTGCTCCGTGAGAGCGGCGTGACAACACGCCTTGCCAAGACCGCAAGCAACGCCCTCAACGACATCATCGTGATGCTGCTCGGTCTTACTGTCGGCGCGTCGACACAGGCTTCTGAATTCTTGACTTTCGACACACTGAAGATTTTCTTCCTCGGTGCAATGGCGTTTATCATCGCCTCAATGTCGGGTGTGCTCTTCGTCAAGGTGTTCAACCTGTTCCTGCCGAAAGGCAAGAAAATCAATCCACTCATCGGCAACGCAGGCGTTTCTGCCGTTCCGATGTCGGCACGTATCTCAAACAACATCGGTTTGGAATACGACTCAAGCAACTATCTGCTCATGCACGCCATGGGTCCGAACGTTGCCGGAGTGATTGGTTCTGCCGTAGCTGCCGGTGCATTGCTCGGCTTCCTCGGATAATAGATTTCACCAATCTGAAAATATCCACAAGAGTGCTGGACTCACGTCCGGCACTCTTTTTTTGCATACACAGCGACCGCTGATGACTATTTATGCACGCGCGCACCGCAAGCAAACCAATGCACAAATCTAATATATATGAGCAGTATTGACATTTTTCCTACTTTTCCTAAATTTTATCGCAATTTTACTTGCAATATGTAATATAGAGTATTATTTTTGCAGTGAATATATTTTCAACAACAGTTCACATTTATGAACATAGGACAAACAGACATTCACAATTCATCAGGCAATTCTCGCATTCATCAAGGCTGCCACCCTTAACACCGCCCGTTTCCAAGAAACGGACAGGAAACAAGATTCCGGACAACAAACCAAACTAAATAATTTACCAACTTTATCAACAAATGCTTATGAGAAAATTCATTTTCTTTCTGACCCTATTGGGAACCGCCTTAGGATTATCCGCGACAGAGGTTCCCGATGCCGTCAGAGTGACACCCGTCACAGGCGAACCCATCGTGTTCATGTTCTCCGCCAACCCGGAAATCACCTACACGGCGACAGGAGCTACAATCTCCACAACAAACCAAGATCCGGTGACATTCGATTTCGAAGCCATCGAATTTATCGATTTCGTAAAATATGGCTCTGTCAACGAAATTGCAGGCACACCAGTGTCGATGCGCGTCACCCATGACGCCATCGTGATTGAAAACGCTGGAGAAGGAAGCATGCTCTCCATCTACACCCTTGACGGGCGTTGCGTGGTCAACACCACAATCCCCGACAGCTACAGCGTTGAGCGCTCACTGCTCGCTAAAGGCGCCTACATTATCAAAATCAACAAAACAACATTCAAAATCTTATTGTAACAAGCTATGAACAAATTTTTATACTCTATACTCATCGTCGCTGCAGGATTCGGCACTCTCAACGCCCAACAGAAAGTGATGAAAATCGAATACAAGGACGGCACCACTGAAATGAAAAACGTGACCGACGTGTCAAAAATCTCATTTGTCAGCGAAGGACAGGTAGACCCAAGCGAAAAGATGGTCGACCTCGGACTGTCGGTGAAATGGGCGTCATACAACGTCGGCGCGGCAAACCCTTGGGAAGGAGGCAATTTCTATGCATACGGCGAGATTGAGCCAAAAACAGAATACACACTTGAAAACTATCAATGGTATTGCGACAACGACGGCGAAGATCACGACCAATGGGAAGAGTACTACAAACTGGGTGCAACAATCACCGGGACAAACTACGACGTGGCACACGTGAAATGGGGCGGACAGTGGCGTATACCTACCCGCTATGAATGGCGCGAACTCATAAACAACTGCGACTTCACTTGGACTGGCATGGAAGGCGTGACCGGCGCGCTCATCACATCGCGCATCAACGGAAACAGCATTTTCCTGCCTGCCGTCGGAAATATGGTCGGCGCTGAGCACACCCACGACCAACTGGGTTGCTTCTACTGGACTTCCACTGAATACGAGCAGGCTGACATCACTCAAGAATGCCGCAACTACCGCGCGAACATCGACGCGAGCAACCGTTCTGCCGAAGGCTACGACTACCCCGACGTTGGATTCTCAATCCGTCCGGTATATGGTCCTGTGCCTGAGCCCGCTTTGCCATCCTACACCGCTCCGACCGAAATGGTCGACCTCGGTCTGTCAGTGAAATGGGCACCATTCAACATCGGAGCTCAAGGTGCGTCAGAAACCGGCGACTACATCTGCTGGGGTGAAATCACCGAAAAACAGTACAGCCACATTTACAACTACAAATGGTATGACCCTATCACAAACGACTATGTGGAAATCGGCGACCAAATTTCAGGAACTGAATATGACCCAGCCAACGTGCTCTGGGGCAACGGATGGCGTCTGCCTACCGAAGCCGAAATAAAGGAACTCATTGAAAAATGCACTTGGACTGCTGAACAATACGGATACACGGTAACAGGTCCTAACGGAAACAGCATCTTCCTTCCGGCATGCGGCATGCAAGGCTACAAAGGCGCTCCGCGCGGCAATGTACAGTCGGGCTACTACATGACAGGCAACGCCGATGTGCGGACCAATTATCAGGGTCTGAAAATGACCAGCAGTGCCGCCACATTGCGTTTCTCCCGCGGAGCTTTCAACAAGTTCAACAAGCCTGAGGCTTCATTCTGCTCGAAGGCCGGCGGCATACAGGTACGCCCTGTTCATCAATAGGCACTGACTTAATGCAGGATTATAATCTGTCCTGCTCCAAAAGCTTGTGAGGGGGCTGCATTACTGAATGCGTCCCCCTCTTTTATTACTCAATGAATTAAGATTATGAAACATCTATACTTGTCAATTTTTGCCTCTGTATTGGCGATTTCCTTAAACACAAAAACCCAAGAGACAGAGGCGCAGCTCGACGATAGAAAGATTTCTTGAATGTTTTGGCAAATCTTCAAGAAAAAAATCATAACTTTGCAGTCTCATTACGGAATTTTAAAATTTCACTAAAAATATATGATTAACGCTCAAGACATTAAGAACGGAACTTGTATCCGTATGGACAACAAGTTGTATTTCTGCATCGAATTTCTTCACGTAAAACCAGGCAAAGGCAACACTTTCATGCGCACTAAGCTGAAAGACGTTGTTAATGGTTACGTTATCGAACGCCGCTTCAACATCGGCGAGAAACTTGAAGACGTACGCGTGGAGCGTCGCCCTTATCAGTTCCTCTACCAAGAGGCTGGCGACTACATCTTTATGAACCAGGAAACTTACGACCAAATTCCCATCCACAAGGATTTGATCACCGGCGTTGACTTCATGAAGGAAGGCGATGTTGTTGAAGTTGTAAGCGACGCTTCTACTGAAACCGTACTTTTCGCTGAAATGCCTATCAAGACTCAGTTGAAGATCACCTACACTGAGCCGGGACTCAAAGGCGACACTGCCACAAACACTCTTAAGCCTGCAACCGTTGAGACTGGCGCAACTGTACGCGTTCCGTTGTTTATCAACGAAGGCGAGACTATCGAGGTCGACACTCGCGAAGGCTCTTACGTTGGCCGTGTGAAAGCATAGTCACAACTACACAGATCCATAAAGCGCAGAATCTTAAAGATTTTGCGCTTTTTTTACACCTTTTCTTTTTTTTGCACTATCTTTGCAAAAGATAGTGCAAATCGAGAGAAGAACATTCAAGCTTGCTTGAAAATGTTATTCCGAGATGCAGCCTATTTTATGAAAAGACAGGTTGCTATAGGCAATCTGTGAACAAGCTCACATTGCGCTCATTTGCGCCATTGTTGCTCTTATTCAACCGAAAAACGGGATTTTAGATACGGACTTCTCATACAGAAATGAAACGACTGAGTTTACTTATTTTGTTCGCGGTGCTGCTTGCGTTGCCTGCCTTGTCACAGCAAATCAGCGTGGAAAGTTTCACACCGCTTGAAAACGACCTGACAGCCAACACTGCCGGCACAATGAAAAAAGACCAGAACGGAAAAACCTGTGCCTTGATAAAAGTGGTGACCTCCGAAAAAGGCTTCAATTTCGACGTCGGAATACTCGGTGTCGTTGCTACAGAACAGAAAGTGGGAGAAATTTGGGTATACGTCCCTGAAAAGATAAGGTTCATTACGATTGCGCATCCACAATTGGGCGTTCTCCGTAATTATCCTATCCCTCAGCAAGTTGAAAGCGCACGCACATACGAGCTGAGGCTTGTCACCGGCAAGGTGCACACCGTAATCGAGGAGGCACAGACCGACCAGTTTGTCGTGTTCCACATTTCACCAGCCGACGCCATACTCGAATTTGACGGGCAACCGCTGCTGCTCGATGCCGAAGGCTCTGCATCATGCTTCAAGCCATTCGGAAAATACCAGTATCGCATCGAGCGCAAAGACTACCACACCGAGGTGGGTTCGGTGACGGTGACGGCAGAGAAAGCATCCGTCAACGTGAATATGCGACCGATGTTCGGATGGCTGGAAGTAAACAGCGCCAACGCCGGCTCCGACGCCAGGGTGTTTGTCGACGGCTCCGACCATGGCACATTGCCGCTGCACATGCTGCAACTGAGCAGCGGCAAGCACTTGCTGAAAATCATAAAGCCGCTTTACCATATTTTCCAACAGTCGGTAACCATCGCCGACAACGACACTCTGCGCGTCAACGCAGCTCTGAAAAGCGACTTCCGAAACTACACCGTCACCGGCGATGCCGACGCCGACATCTATATCAATCAAGAATACAAAGGTCACGGTTCGTGGAGCGGTCCGCTGGCATCGGGCACCTACCGCGTCGAGCTGCGCAAGCCGAGCCACCGCACGACTATCCGGTCCATAACAATCAATGCCAACGACCTTTCGGCAAACGACATCATCTCGCTGCCCGCTCCGACACCAATCTACGGCTCTCTGAAAGTGACTTCGTCGCCAATGGAAGCCTCTGTTGCAATCGATGGCAAGGTGATGGGCAAAACGCCTTTGTTCATCAAGGAAGTTCTAATAGGCTCACACAGCGTGACGCTGAGCAAGGTCGGCTACAAGACCGAAACTGCAACCGCCGACATCGACGAGCGCAAGACGTCGAAGCTTAACATCGTGCTCAACAACGCCATCCGTGTGAAGTTCACGTCAAATGTGACATCAGTCGTGAACATCGACGGAAAATACATCGGACTGACTCCCTGCGACGCTTTGCTCACATGCACCAAACATGAAATCAGCATGAGCGCCGACAGATATCAGAGCCGCACGGAAACCATAGACATATCCGAAGGCTCAAGCCTTATCAGCTGGCAACTAAAGCCCAACTTCAAGAAGGTCACCATCTCATGCAACCAAAACGCGAATTTTTATATCGACGGCAAAATAGCGGGCAGCGGATATTCCATTTCCCGCGACATCGACTACGGTGAGCATTCCATTTCCGCATACTATGAGGGCAAGTCAAAAGAAACGACTATCACTGTGGCGGAAGACAACGAAAGCTCCGTGGATTTCTCTTTCCGTAAGAAGCGTTACCATGAGAACTATGTCTCCAACGACGCTTTCTATATGGGAGCCATCTATCAATGTCTTAATTTTCAAGGCGCAGGAGCGATAATGGGCTTTTTTGCCGGAAAATTCAATATGGAAGTCAGTTTCATCGCCGGCAATGAATCAAAGGAGGTCGATTGGTACACATCGACAAATTCTCTTGCCCACACCTCCGACTTCAAGAACTGGCGTATAAACGGCAGAATAGGATGGGGACTCAGATGCGGCAATGTGGTGCGCATCACGCCTCAAATAGGAGCCGCTGTGCTGGCTCTTCAGGACAGGTCGAAAATCGACGACGAGACAGCACCATCGGCATGTTCGTTTACCGGATCTGTGCAGTTTGCCCTTGTCTATAAGAAACTGTGCATCTCCGTAACACCGGAATACTACGTTCCCGTGGCTAAATCCGACGGAATGAAGGAACTTGTAAAAGTGTCTGACGCATACGACAAGGCATTAAAAGGCTTCGACCTTCAAGTCGGAATTTCTTTAATCTTCTAATCACAAAAACGACAATGAAAAGACTTTTCAGCATAATCCTGTCGGTTGCAATCGTTTCTGTCTTTACCGCCTGCAAAGACGACTACGACGGATGGCTTCCCGACAATCCCGACAAACCGCACACCACAGAGACAATCTCAACGAAAAAGGCATCGACAACGACTTCAACTTCCGGACAGATTGATTTCTATATCGGTGACACAAGATTCAATTCCATCTACACTTATCTAAGATATTGACAACAATGAAACGTTTGCTGACATTCATAATAGCCGCAATCATATTCTTCCCCTGCGGAGCGCAAAGTTGGGAAGAAATCAAGAGCAGCCGGCAATACATCTACGGCGAGGGCTGGGGATCAAGCGATGCCGAGGCCGACAAGAACGCGCTTGCCGACCTTATAAGCAAGATTTCCGTGCAGGTGCAAAGCTCGTTCACGCTGACGGAAGATGAGCTGAGCCACAACGGGCAGGTGGACGGCGAGACTTATGCCCGGTCGAAGGTGCAGACCTACTCACAAGCCACGCTCACCAACACTGAGAAAATCGTGATTGAATACGAGCCTGACGCACATGTGGGACGCTACATCCTGAAATCGGAAATTTCACGCATCTTCGAGGCGCGCCGACGACGCATCGACGAGATGCTCGGACTTGCGGAGACTGCTGAAAAAAATGCAAAAATCGACGATGCGCTGCGCTATTACTATTGGGCGTATGCCATGCTGAAAACGCTGCAGCATCCGAATGAGGTCAGGGACTCGAACAACCATCTGCTGTCAACTTGGATTCCAGCTCAGATGAACGACATCTTTGACGGCATAAAGGTGAGACCGATGCGCAAGACGTCGGACAACGTGCTTGAGGTAGCGGTGACATACAAAGACAAGCCTGTGGCAAGCTACGACTACACATATTTCGACGGACAGAACTGGAGCAATATCTACAGCGCCAAAGACGGACGCGGCGTGATTGAGCTAAACCCCGGCGCAATAACCGACAATCTGAGGCTGAAAAGCGAATATGAATATCGCGGGGAGGCTCACATCGACAGCGAAATCGATGCGGTGATGTCGACCGTAAGAGGTCAGGCGTTCCGCAAATCATACATCAATGTCAGCGGCGACACTCCTTCAGTCGCTGCCACCCGTGAGGCAGAGTCGGCTATCGAGACCGCTCCTGTGACCAACGCCATTGAGTATTTATCAAACGACACAGAATACCGCAAAACAATCGGTAAGGTGCTTGCCGCAATAACAGCCAAGGACTATGCGGCTGCTGAAAAATATTTCACGCCGCAGGGCGCCGAAATGTTCCGCAGCCTGATTAACTACGGACGTGCCCGAGTGCTCGACACCTCAGGACTGACGTTCTATCAGAACGGAGACCGCGTGGTGTGCCGCAATGCGAAAATGTCGTTTTCGTTCCGCAACGGCTTGCGCAAATCGTTTGTCGAGGACGTGGTGTTTACGTTCGACTCGAAAAAACGCATCGACTACATTGCTTTCGGTCTTGGCGAAAAGGCTGAACACGACATCCTCAACAACGACGAATGGAATGAAGCCACACGAAAGGCTTTGATGAACTTCCTTGAGAACTATAAAACTGCATTCGCACTGAAAAGAATCGACTATCTGCGAAACGTGTTCGACGACAATGCCGTGATTATTTCCGGGTGCGTAATCACCCCTGGAGGAAACCGATTCGCCGACAGCAACTCGCATTATGCCCAAAATCAGTATGTGCGCTACACGCGGGAGGGCAAGAACGAGTATATAGCACGCATGGCGCGCAGTTTTGCAAGCAAGGAGTTTATCAACATTCGCTTCTCCGACAACTCGGTCAAGAAACTCGGCAAGGGCATGGAGTCGTACGCAATCCAGATAAAACAGGACTATTACTCGTCAAACTACGGCGACACTGGCTACCTGTTTCTCTATGTGGACATAAACGACCCCGAGAATCCTATCATAAAGGTGCGCACATGGCAGCCTAAACCCGACCCGAAATTCAAGCTGATTGATGCCGGATATTTTTAAAACAACGATTTTTTTACTAACCAATAAATAAATGCATTATGAAAAAACTCATCGCATTGTGCCTCGTGCTGATTCTTGCGGCACCGGCTTTAACTACAAACGCAGAGAGCAGTCTGCAAAAGGAACTGAACAAAGAACTTGTAAAGCAACTGAAAAAGAACTATAAGAAAAAGAAAAAAGAATTGGAGAAGGACAGATGGAAAATCTACGGTTCTTCAAAAACTCTTGAGGTTGCATTGCTTGAACACTACACAAAACTGTACAACGACGGCGAAGTGGCTGAGGAAATAATCGGCACTGCCGACAATTTCAAATCAAACAACGTCGGACGCCGTCAGGCTGTGACCAACGCCCAAGTGGCTTACGCCCAGAGAGCCGGTGCTCAAGTGAAGGCCCGCATCGTGGAGGACATCGCAGCAAACTCTGCCGACATCAACGCTGAATTCGAGCATTTCTATGCCGCCTACGAGGCTCAGGTGCAGAAAGAAATCGGCGCTGAGCTCCAAGAGAGTTTCACCATCGTACGCCCGCACACAAAAAGCAAGAAATGCAACACATACGACATGCAGGTTTTCTTCATCATCAGCGAGGACGCTGCCACACGCGCCCGTGTTCGCGCCTACGAAAACGCGCTGAAGGAGTCGGAGGCTGCACAACGCTATGCCGACCGCGTGTCGCAATTCATTCAGGAAGGCATCTCTCCTTCTGCCCCTCAGAACTAATCCTCTGTAGATGAAACGTTTGCTCATATTCGTCATTGTCATGGGGGCGGCATTCCATTGCCACGCTCAGGATAATGACGATTTTGAATCATTCCGCAGCGGTCTGATGGACGGATTCCAGTCGTTCAGGCAGGAGGTGCTGACTGGATACACTGATTTCCTGCGAACCGCATGGGAGGATTTCAACGTGTTCCGCAGCGAAAGCCGCGACAGCAAGCCGAAGCCACGCACTGCCCCTACTGTCGACTCGCCGTCTCCACAGCCAACGACACCGGAACCGCCGGCAAATCATCCGACACCGGCAGCCACTCCGCCCGCTCCCGGCCCTGCGCCTGCCGTACACAACAACATTACGCTTGATTTCTACGGCACACGGCTTATGCTGCCGGCACTGAAAGAGGCTGCGCTCCGCTCTTCCGACAACAATGGCGTCGCCGATTTCTGGCAGGCTCTCGACAGTCAGGGTCTTGGCTCCAAGACTGGCAATGCCCTGAAAGAAATTGCCGAACGCCATCGCTTCAACGACTGGATGATGCTGAAACTTGTGGAAACCTACGTGGCAAACCAACTGTCGACGGCATCTGCCGACACGCGCACCGCCATGCGCCAATATCTGCTATGCCACACAGGCTACGATGTGCGCGTGGCTCAAAACGACGGGTGTCTGGCCTTGCTTGTGCCATATTCCACCACCATCTACAGCAGCAGTTACATTGATGTTGACGGGAAGCGGTTCACGTTGGTTTTCGACGCAAAGTCGGGACGCACCACAGCCTGCGGAAGCGTGCGCACCTACCGTCTGCCGGGCGAGCGCAACGCGGGAGGTCTAATAGACCCCGTGTTCCGACAAGCCCCAAGGGTAACGGAGTCGATGGTTTCTGTAAAACTAACCGACAAAAAGACATCTGTGGCGTGCAATGTCAACGCAAACCTTGCAAAACTTCTTTACGACTATCCACAGATTCCGCTGATTGAATATTCCCGCTCATCGCTGCAGCCGTCGTTCCGCAAGGAGCTGACATCGCAGTTACGGCAGACAACAGCCGGGATGACTCCGGAAGCGGCTGTAGGCACCCTGCTGAACCTCGTGCAGCACGCTTTCAAATATGCCACCGACCAAGAGCAGTTCGGATTTGAGAAGCCCCTCTTCCCCGAAGAGTCAGCAATCTACGGCATCAACGACTGCGAAGACCGCGCGTTGCTGTTCAGCATGCTCATAAGGCAAGTGACGGGGCTCGACTGCCTGCTCGTCGAGTATCCCGGGCATGTGGCGTGCGCCGTGCGCCTGCCTGAATATCAAGGCAACGGCACCTGCTACTCGTTTGAAGGCCACCGCTACGTTTTGGCCGACCCTACATTTGTCGGTGCAAAAATCGGGATGTGCATGCCCGCCTACCGCGGCTCTCATCCCAAACTTTCCAAACTTGACTGATGCCCTACAGCATACCCCACAAAAAAAGGTCGCGTCCCACACAAGAGACGCGACCTTTTTATTATTTCTTTTGCAATTGTCTAATTATACGGCATAACCGCTATCAAATCGGCAAACTTCTCTGCCGCATCCTGCATAGGCTTTGAAAGCATCGTCTTAAGGATAGGATTCAAATCAATTTTCACCTCCACATGCGCATTGGTGGTTTCAGGAGCGCCGCCGTCGGCCAAACACACATCAATGGAAAGAGGGAAAGGCGAACTTACCGTTTCCAGATGCACCTTCTCGTTCTCAACACCATTGGCGATTCTGAATGAAACATCACCCACCGGTTTTGCCTCCAATGTTATCACATCGCCGTCGATGCGGATGTTGCCCACCTGCTGCTTCAAATCGTCGGGTACATTGTCTGCAATCCCCTTGAAACTCTCAGGGTTGTTGAGACGTGAATAAATCAAGTCACGACCCGCCGACACGATTCTTTCAGAACTCTTGAATGTAGCCATAGGATTGTTTTATTCGTCGATAGTTGCTGTAGGCGTCCAGTTTTCAGGATCCTGTCGCCACAATTTCAATGTCTCGAGATCTGCCTCCTTGATATAATTGATTTTCAATGCTGCGTCGAGCATCGCGGTATAGTTGCCGAGAGTAAGCAGTTTGACACCGGCTTTCTTGAAATTCTCTTCTGCCAACGGGAATTGATATGTAAAGATGGCAAGCATGCCGACAACCTCCGCGCCAGCGTTGCGCACTGCCTCTACGGCTTTCAAGCTGCTGCCGCCTGTTGAAACAAGATCCTCGATAACCACCACCTTCTGTCCAGGCTTAAGGTTGCCTTCGATAAGGTTCTCCAAGCCATGGTCTTTTGGTGACGAGCGCACATAAATGTAAGGCTTGCCAAGAGTATCGGCCACGAGAGCTCCGAGAGCGATGGCACCGGTTGCAACACCTGCCACAACTTCTGCATCAGGAAAATTCTCGATAATCAATCGGCTCATTTCCACTTTCAAGAAACTGCGGGTTTCTGGATATGACAAGGTCTTGCGGTTATCGGTGTAAATCGGCGAGTTCCATCCCGACGACCAAGTAAACGGATTATCTGGTTGTAGTTTGATTGCGCTGATTTTCAGCAATTTCTCTGCTAAGATACTTTCCAATTTTTTCATAAGGCAATAAATAGTTATGCTATTAAGACAAGATAGATTCCACATCCACCCTATTTTGTGTGCAAAGATAGTGCAAGGCGAGCGAAAAAGAAAGGAACTTGTTCATTTTCTTTTTCCAAGCCGCAGCCTATATTATCAAAAGATAGTGCAAGGCGAGCGAAAAACCGAGCAAACCAAGCGAAAAATGAAGTTTACTTCAATTTTTCCGAGGTGCAGCCGGTTTTATCAAATAACAAAATAAGCTTGCTTAATTTTGTTTTCCCGAGCCGCAGCCTATATTATCTCACATTAGAAATTTCCGGAAGATCAAGAATTTCTCCAAACGTTATTATTCCTTGCGTTCAGGCACCACCACATCATCGACCACTGCGTCGGGTTTCGGCTGCGACACCTCTTTCTTTGGCTTGTCGCGATGGAGCGGCAACGTGTATGCCACCGACAAACTTACGTTCAAATGATTGTCGCGCACGCCGTAGCCCGGGATATAGTACGGCCGCGAATTGGGCGAATCCTTGACGGAAAACGGGAAATTGTAGCGCACCGACCATCCCATTGAGAAATTTTTAAACAGTTCAACCTGAATGCCTACCACTGCCTCGCCCCAGAACGCAGAGCTGCTTTGCCCGCGCAAGTCAAACGTCGACGGGTCCTTGCCCCAATAGCCATTGTCGACAGTGATGCCGGTAACGTCATAGTTAAACTTTGACGCAGCAAAGCGCACACCGGCATACAGCTGATATTTAGGGTCTTTGGCATAAAGGAAATTGTAGTTCATTCCGATTTTGCCATACAAAGCAAGTTTACTCTTATATGTAAAATTACCGTCCTCAGGAGAGCAGTCGGCTTGTCCGAAACCCACTTCCGCCACCGGGATATAGCGGTTTCTGATATTCACTGCCGCCCACACGTCGCCATCGCCATAGTCCTGACCGAGCGCACGCATCAGAGGCCCCCAAAAGTTGACACCAAGCGTGACTCCCATCAGCGTCGGGCGATATACGCGTTTCGACGCACGCTCGATTGAATCGCGGCGCAACGAGTCGAGCGTCAACGAGTCGGTGCGCAGGAATTTCAGCTTCTCCTGGCGCCGTATCTCCTTCAGCTCCTCCTTCGTCACAGGCTTCAGCTCGTCGGTCGACGCCACCGGTGTCACCTTGCGTTGAGCCACTGCCACAACAAGCGTCAGCAGCAGCACCGCAATCACAGCCAGCCGCCTCATTGTGCGCCGGCCTCCCCTGTCCGGAAGAATATCTTGATATTTTCAGTGTTGGTGTTGTCTATACGCCGCTGCGGCACTTGGATGGAATCAATCAGATTGTGCGACACGCTGTAGTCCGTGACGTCAAACACATAAAACGCACCACAGTCCTTGGAGTAGAAAAACGGCACACGGTCGTAGCTGACCGTCACCGTGTCGGTTATGCCCTCCAAATCCTGCTGGTTATACTGAATCACAAAGCGCGAGCAATCAGCGTCGACATCAAACGGAAGATAGACCTGCTTGGTCGACGACTGGTTGCGGATAATCGCCGAATCGCCAGGAGACCCGATGCCATAGACCGTCAGCGAGTCAATCGCAATCGACGTCTTCGTCTGCGACGAATAAAACCCAGCCAACGGAAGACTCGAGGAATTCTCTTCGCAGCCGTTGTTGCTGCACGACGCCATCCACATAATCACACCTATCGACAACGCCAGCAATATGTTGCGCAAAGCCGTCATACTCCCGTTAAATCTCCTCACGAATTTGATAATTGTTGCGTCCCTCGGCATTCCGGGCAATCAGCTCGCCGATAAATCCGGCAAGGAAGAACTGCGAACCCAGCAGCATCATCGTCAGAGCGATATAGAAATACGGAGAGTCGGTAACCAGACGGTAAGGCATACCGCTATACATCGCACACAACTTCATCGAGCCAACCACTATCGCTGAGATAAAGCCGATTAGAAACATTATTGAGCCGAGGAAGCCGAAAATATGCATCGGCTTTCCGCCGAACTTGGAAATGAACCACAGACTCAGCAAGTCGAGATAACCGTTGACAAAACGGTTCAAGCCAAACTTCGTAGTGCCATATTTGCGGGCCTGATGGTGCACCACCTTCTCACCGATACGTGCAAAACCCGCATTTTTGGCAAGATAAGGGATATAGCGGTGCATCTCGCCATAAACCTCGATGTTTTTAACCACATCCTTGCGATAAGCCTTCAGACCGCAGTTGAAATCGTGCAGATTCTTGATGCCGCTCACCTTGCGCGCCGTGGCATTGAAAAGCTTTGTAGGAATCGTCTTCGACAGCGGGTCGTAGCGCTTCTGCTTCCATCCCGACACAAGGTCGTAGCCATCCTCCATAATCATCCGATAAAGTTCCGGAATCTCGTCAGGACTGTCCTGAAGGTCGGCGTCCATAGTAATCACTACATCGCCCTCGGCGCGTTCGAATCCCACGTTCAGCGCCGGCGACTTGCCATAGTTGCGGCGGAAACAAACACCCTTCACAGCCGCACTCTTGGCCTTCAAGTCGTTGATAACCTTCCACGAAGCGTCGGTCGAGCCATCGTTGACAAAAATAATCTCATACGAGAACCCGTTGGCTTTCATCACGCGTTCAATCCAAGCCTCCAGTTCAGGCAGCGATTCCGCCTCATTATACAGCGGAACTATAACAGATATATCCATAAATTCTTTCTTGTACGTACAGTCTGCAAAATTAGCATTTCCCATCGTAACAAAAAAATCGATTGCCGTTTTTTGAAAGTTTTTTTGATTATAGCCGCCCTCTGTCGATGCATACCGTCACGTTCGCCGGTCAAAGCCGCCCGCCCGACACCTTTTCGCCTCCAAATCCACCGACAAAAAAACAAGCACCCCCGCAAACGTTAAAAACTTCTCCTCAACACCAATTTTCCACTCGTTTTTTTCCTTAATCTTAGTTTATTTACCTACCTTTATGGTCGAATTATAACAATCCTATCAAAAGAAAGTCTATTGGTTTAATCTAACCTCTGAGCAACAACATTGGAAGATAACACCAAGCAGCCTTTAACGGCTGACGCCTCATTGTATAATGGGCAACCTACTGACACAGGTCCATCGTGTCCAAGTGCAAGACTTACCTCCTGCACGCCCTCCACCTCAAAGAACAAAGGTGGGGTGTCGGTAGAGAATGTGTCTGGCGCAAACGAGCAATGGTTTGTTCTTCGTGTATCGTATGGTCGCATTCTCAAGGCTCAGACCTATATTGAAGGCAAAGGCATTGATTGTTATGTGCCTTTGCGATATAAACAAATAACCAAGCAAGGCAAGAAACGTATTGTGACAGAACCTTTGCTTCCTTCATTTATCTTTGTTCATGCTACAGCAGAACAAGTAGAAACCATGATTCACGACAATAAGGTTGTGACAAATGAAAGCAGAGCTTTACTTAGCTACTACTTTGACCACACAATCCATCGTCAAGACAATCCCGATTGCAATCCACCGCTCACAATCCTGGATGAAGCCATGAACAACTTCATCCGTCTTACCGTCATCAAGAATCCCAATATTATCCCTATAACGTCCCCAAATATACAATATAAACTGGGCGATAATGTTGTTATAACTGAGGGAAAGTTTAAGGATATTCATGGTAGAGTTGCAAGGATTGCTGGGCAGCAAAGAGTTGTCGTGGAGTTATTTGAAGGCTATTTGGTCGCAACCGCTTATATACCCAAAGATGCTATAAAGATAATCAATGATTAACAATACATAAATAAAAATATTAGCTAATGGAATTAGATTTTTTATCCAGCATAATAAAAGGTGACAAAAATCCTCCTAATGGGAAAATTGTTTTCGATTCATCAGACCATGTCCGTTTCCAAAATGGGCAAGATGTCTCCGGACATAACTACAATTGTCATCGTAGAATAACAATTGAAAAGAATATTGAAGGTGCCGAAGGATACACTGTAACAATGTACAATATGGATGGTATGCATCCATTATGGCAGAACAATATTCAAATGTCCCCAAAACGAATGAAAATCGTAAATAAGCAAGAGAGCATTATTGAATTCAGAGGTTATGGTTATGACGAAAATGCTTTAGCAATCGGAGCTCCTATGGAAGCAGCATCATTTGCAAATTATGGTTTAGTTATTATGATTGAGGACAATAGTATTGTTCGAGCGCAACTAAATATGTTTGACAGACATGTAAGTATCGTTTATTTGAAATAGAGAAAATATTTACTAAATTATTATATATGAATCACTGATTCAAAAGTTAAATTATTATTATTAATTCCTTATGGCAGAATTAGACATTAGACAAATTGAGTCCAATATCTACGGCAACGTTGAAGATTGTGAAGCTCTTCCTTTGTTCGTTAGATATACTAGTGATGATGCCAAATTCCATGACAAGGATGCACAGGTATCTTTTGAGAATACAATTGCCCAATTGTCAGGTACGCACACCTGTTCGTTTATTCATCGTAGGCAGAAAGGCAGAAACAAAGTTTATGAAGAACTTGCAATAAAGTTCGACGATCTTCCTTATTGTATGACAACCCAACTCGCTAGAGATGAATACACTTTGCGAGCACCGCATTTTACTGTAAAAAATATGGTCTTGCCAGAAGAAAAGGACCAATTTATTATCAGAAAATGTGAGGTGCGATTTGTTGATTTGTATGAAGATTCATTCAAATTGATTAGTGGTGTAGGTCCTTATTGGATAGGTCATGTTAACGAGATTACACAATTTATGAAGGATTGTTTCTCTTTGCCAATTCCTCCTATTGAAATTCAAATAGAAGAGGATAAAGAGATGTGGCAAGCCTATCTTGATGGTCTAAATGCCCTTTTGGAAAATAAACGTGATTTAATCAAAATTCAAAACATAAGCAAACAAAAAGGTGGTTTGCTGAAATTGGATTTTGATATGGACAGCTATGCTCAGAATCTTAACAATGCCATTACCGACGAATTAAAAGGAAAATGCGAAATGGAAGCAAAAGTTTCCATCGATGATGGTGAATGCCTTATATCATTTGATGGTTACCAATCCATTCCAGAAGATACCATTGAAAGTATTAAGACAATAGGAAGGGACTATTGTTATCAAGCTGATTCTGAACCTACCAATACGGTAAGCGGAAAGATTGCAATCATATCTGACTCTGAAGAGTTGGCAGACATTACGTCTTCTATTGATTCTGAATTGACAGAGTTTGGAGTCGAACTAAAGAAAGACGAATCTGGAGAGTTTCTTCTAACCTCTGATAAGGATATTGTATTCCTTCAGAAAATTGTAGATACTCATCATAAAGGTATTGCAGAGGTTGTTCGTACAACAAAATTAATCATGCCTTTATTGCCCTCCGTTGAATCTATTGATATAAACAGTTATTGTAAAGATCTTCCTGATGATGCTCAAGTTATACCACACGGGAAACACTTTGTGATAACTTCTAAGCGTCCTCTTGATATAGGGCTAACAATTTTTAGCAAACTTCGTTTTGCAAGTTGCATGGTATCAATTTCGCCAAAACAGATAGATACTAGTATCGAAATTGAAGGTGCGAACATAAAAGGTAATGCTTACACTTGGATTGTTAATAATCCGAGTGAACTGCCACATCTTGGACGTTATTTCAATATGGTTAGGAAAAACTACTCAAACCAATATGTTAGCAGTACCTTCCACTATGCTTTTGCACCACAGATTGAAAAGTCTGTCCTTGCTGATTTGAAACTCCAGAATTATGGCAAATCTTCACTTCAAGTAGATGTACCAAGATCGTACGTGGTTTTCTACCCAAAATCTCAAGAAGACTATATAACTCTTAAAGACGATATTTTCTCACAGTTAGATGATTCAATTTGCGCAGAAGCTCCAGAATATAAGCCAACAGCACGTATAGAGTTCCTCTGCGAGAATGAAGAATATCGTCGAAGTGTATTTGAAAAGGTCAATATTGCACTCGCAGACAAGCGCAGCAATTTCACCACAAATAGACTTAGCAAAGATGCTAAAGAGTTGCGTTTTGCTTTCATTTTTTTTGATATTGATGAAAGAGACAATATTGAGAATATAATAGAAGGGGCTCTTGCTTCTATTCATGGAATTAAAATTCTCTACGATGATAACAACAATAAAGGAATCACACAATGGTCACTTTCGGAAGACCTTTCTCTGTTGCAAGAATTGGATCGCAAACTTCAGTCAGACTTTAGAAATGAAAATGTTAATTACATTAATGGCTCAACTTATGATAAGTTGAGCGAAGTTGATGAAGAAGAACTTGCACATAGTCGGTACTCTAAGGAAAGTATTGTACGTCGTCGTCGTCGTCAATACCTCCAGAAAAGCAGTCTGAATATTGGTAATTGTGTACGACGGACAAGAGACTATGCCATCATTGAACCTAATGATGACGTTTTAGAATTGTTGTCTTCAAAGGAGTTAAAGATAGTAGCTGGTGACTATATACAATTCCCTGCCATGGGTGAAACTATGGAATTGATGCGTCAAAGCAAGGCTATGAGTCGTATTTTAAAGCCAGAAAGTAAATATAACCATAGACCTATCAATCCGAATCTTCCAAATTTCATCTTTGATCCAAAGTATGCTGGTGAAACCGTTGTTGACATAAATACTGCATTGGAAGACATCCGTACTCATAAGATTGGAAATTTGAATGAAAAGCAACTTGAGGCGGTTACAAAGTCTGTTCTTGCAAAAGACTTAGCACTTATTCAAGGTCCTCCAGGTACTGGTAAAACGACTGTTATTGCCGAGATAATTTGGCAAGAAATTCGCAAGAATCCTGATTGCAGAATTCTATTAACATCACAGACAAACACAGCTGTTGATAATGCACTTGAGCGTTTGCAGACTCAAGCTGGCATTAGACCTGTTCGTATTCTAGGTCGTCTTGATGATAGGAAGATTAAGAATTTGGCACCAGAAGCATTGCGTTTCTCTACATCCATTATTGATACATGGAGTCAAGACTCAACAAAATGCAATGATAATGCTGCAAAAATTTGGATGGATAGAATTATTTCCAAAATTTCTAATAATCCGAAGTATTCGTCAGCGATAAGTTCTTGGAAAGAAGAACTTGAAGCCAAGGATAAACATTCAAGAACAGAGTTTAGCCGTTTATACAAAAGCAATGTAAATCTTGTTGCAGCAACATGTAGTATTTGTGGTTCTCGTGATTTTATGGAATCATATTCTGACATGTTTGGTGGAAATGAGCGTTCTGATATGTTCTTTGATGTGGTAATAATGGATGAAGCTAGTAAAGCTACACCAGTAGAAATGGCTGTACCGCTTGTCTTGGGCAAAAAAATTATCGTCATTGGTGATCACAAACAGCTGCCTCCAATGATGGATGAAAATACAATTGACAGTGCCCTTGAAAAGATTGGCAAAAAAGATATTGCGGAGAAATTACAAAAGGCAGAATCTCAATTTAAGCGTTTATTTGAAGCTGCAGCAAAGGTTAGAAAGACAATTGTTGCTACGCTTGATACCCAGTATCGTATGCATGAACAGATTATGAATACAATTAAACAGTTCTATCAAGAAGAACTTGCTGCTACTGGTGGGTTAAAGTGTGGTATTACAGAAACAATGGACATCCCTGATTTGACAAACAAGGGAAGTAGATGGCATGGCATTACATTAAATCCTATAATTCAGCCAAGCACTCATGCTGTATGGATTGACGTTCACACCCCAGAAACATACTTGAACCCAGGTTATAAAAACGAAGGAGAACTTAAGGCCATAGATTTAGTTCTTAAGGCTTTGCAACAAGCAGATGGCTATTCTAATTTTGTTAATGCACAGCAAAAAACAGAGGACAAAGAAATTGGCATCATAACATTCTATAGTGCCCAAAACCGCGAGATTAAGAAAAAATACGATTATAGGTTTAACAAGCACATTAACAAAGGAGAGTACATTTGTGATGTGGTCGATAGATTCCAAGGAATGGAGCGCAACATTATTATTGTTTCAACAGTTCGAAGTAACCCCAAAAACAATATTGGTTTTGCAAAAGAAATCGAACGTATTAACGTCGCTTTTTCTCGTGCCAAACGTCTTCTTATAGTCGTAGGTAACAAACGCCAATTTGAGAGTAATAGTAATTATGCCGCTTCCATTGCAAACATGGAAACTGTTAGTTTTGAACAACTTAAAGATGCAGTGAGATGAGCAAGATAAAAAATAAAGAAAATGCAGCGCCCCAAAAGGTTCTGGAACCTATCGGAACTCGTATAGCAAAAGCTGTATTCGAAGAAAAGAAAATTTCAGAAAGAATCTTTGGATATATTTCTTATGACATTAACTTTGTTAAAGCCACTTATGCTGGTAAAACCCAAAGACCTGCAAAGATAACATCGCTTGAAAAGGGCATTGTCGGCATACTTCTTATCGATGAAACATCATCTTTTGAAAAAATAGGATCGATTTTGGGCTTGGACGTAGTTAACGACAAAGCAGAACAGTCGATATTGCGGACAGCAATCGAGACACTTCGAGGCTTTAATGCTATTGAAGGTGATGATTCATGTATGGCTCTTACAGATGCAGGTCGCATGTACGCAGAGAGGGGAGAACGTCCTGATACTTATACAAAATCATTTGATATTTACATTGATAAGTCTCACCTGTCGTGGTTAAATATTAAAAATTGCATAGGTGATTATCTTTCAAAAATCAATGAGGTTAATACTCCTTGTGACGATCTAAATCTATCTTTGGAACAAATTAAGCAGTATGCTGAATGCCAAGCGCAGGACGTACATTTCCCACAGAATCGTTACATTTTGGAAAGTGCAATCTGGAAGGAAGGCCATGAGGCTAGTTACAAGGTATATGTGTGTTTTGTACAAAGTATAGCTTCATCAGAAGAGGTTCGTGCATTAGTTTTTGACGAAAATTCAAATGCATTAAATCCAATTATGTCAGAACAAATCAATTCTAATCCAGAATTGTTAGCAGAACTCCTTGAAAACTGTATTAAGTTTGAGTGTGAAATTGATAAAGAAACTATTGTACTTGAAGGAGATGCTGTTGAGACGGCAAAATCAGAAATATCTGAAGATATAAAAGAAGCAGAAAAGCAACTTGTACTTGAAGAAGAGAATGCTCATAAAGCCTCTTTATCGGATACAAGTGCAGACTCTTCTCAACCAACAAATACAACTAATGACAAGGAAAGACTTCATAAAAAAGCACTATACGATTCTTTGTCTTTTGAACTTGAACTTCATAAGATTTTCAATGAGGATGATCCAGATGAGGTTTGGCTCATAAGTCCATGGATTCGAAAAGGTGCTTTTATGCACGATCGTGGTCCACTTATTGAAAATTTCCTCAAAGACGAAAATAAGAGAGTTTTCATCGCTTATTCTGAACCTGCACTAAATAATGATGGAAAACCTATGATGGACGAGGAAGTAGAACCAGGAATCAAGTTATTGGATGAGCAATATCCTAACTTTTTCTATGTTCAACTCCCTGAGTTTACTATGAAAAATGTCATAGAAGTTAAAGGCGATCAGAAAATTCTTTTCTCGGGAAGTTTCAATGTGTTATCATTCTCTGTTTCAGAGGAACAAAAGCATGTACGAAGAGAAGAAATGACCTTGGCACATCATACTGTTGCTAAGAACAAATATGCAGATTTCCAATTGGAATTTGCAGAGATTTACGCATCAAGAATACGTAAGGAAATTGAGAATCTTGAAGTTACATCTTTATCGAATTACAAGAATGAACGTTTGGATTATTTCTTAAACATTGATAATCCTGAAGTTCATAAGTTGTTTAGTCCCATAGAAGATTTACTTGAAGAGAAAATCTTAGGATGTCTTAAAGAAAAACTATATAAGAATCTAGCGAAAATAGGACAAGAGTTAGTCGTAGCATCAAATATGGGCGGTCTAAACATAAAGGATAAAAAGAGATATAAAACTTCATTGGAAAGTATCTCCAAAGAATTATTGTATAATTCTATTGATGATCCTTCTACAATGGAGTTGTTAGAGAATAACCTTTTGTTGATAGACGCAGTCCCAGAAAAGAAAATATTCCCTGGAAAAGTTCAAAAAGCACGTCAAATAACAAATAACAACAAACGAAATAATGTTGTTGCTGTAAATTCTTCTATTAATGACTTTGCGACATCAGTTATTGATGGTCCTAACCCTCAGAACAAGGACGAACTTGACAAACATTTGCTTGCGCTTTTCTATTGTTCGACGAGAAGGCTAATCAATAAAAATGCCTTGGTCCATACTTATCTAAAGAATTACGTTGTAAATTACTCTAGATTATATGATGGATTAATGATTGAATCATCCTCCAATGAAGGGTTATATGACATTACATTCATTGTTTCAAATCATTCATTTAAGTTTAGGAATCTTATGTTCTCTGCTTCTTTACGAGAGAAGTGGTCTTCTTTTATTAAATACAATAATACGGAACGACGTTTGACTTTTGTAACTACACAAAGTGTTGAAAGTTTATTGACCAAATACAAAGATTGATATGTCTAGATTTGAATCATCAAGATTTGTACGCAATCCTCATGTGATGCACGTAGATGTTTTAAAATCTGCGTGTGACACCTTGGGGTGGACGTATTCTATTAACGGAAAAGAGTTACTTGTAATAGATGCAAACCATGGAACTAAGTTGTACGGTGAATTTGCCCTTAAACTTAATCTTACAACAAATGAGGTAACATATAATACCTATTATATGCCCAATGCAGTGCAAAAAGTAGAAGAATTACAAAACCAATTCTATGCCTTAAATGCCGCATATGCCAAAAACTCCTTGGTTCAAGAATTTAAGAAAAAGGGCTTTACTTATAAAGCGAATGATCGATTCACCCCTACAACTGAAGAAGTTTATTGCTTTTTTATGGTGGGTCGTTCAAAAGATAAAAACGAGGACGAACCTGTTGCGCAGATAAAGTTTGTCATTTTAAAAGATGGAACTATTGTTACAGATTCTGACTATCTTCCTAACGATGTTAATGAAAGAGCTCATGATGCTATGGATGTTCTTGAACAGTTGCTGGGTAACAAAAGAATCATGACAAAGAAAACAAACATTCCTGCTAAGTATTTAGCAAAAATGAAACCTCGTAGAAATAACATACAATCCATACAACAGAAATAACAATATGATGGAAGCCGTATATTCGAAAATAAGAGATATGCTGAAGGCATATTATCCTGTTCTGTATCTAAATAGTTTTGAATACGATAGAACTAAGCAAAAAATAGATGGTATAATAAATATCCTCAAATCAGAAGGAAAGGATGTTCGACTTTTCAATTGGAATTGCGTAGAAGGCTTGCGAGAGTTTAATAGCAACAACGCCCTTCCCATTAAAAATCAAGATGGTGAAGAAATCGTTGAACCTGAAGAAGTTCTGAAATACATCCACAATGATAAGGATACAAGAAAGGATGTTTTTATATTAGAAGATTTCAACAACTATATAGAAGAGGAAAATGTCAAATACTATATTCGTTCAATTGCTGAAAAAGCAAGACATACAAATACTCATGCTATAATTCTGTCTGCTATTTATAAATTGCCAGTAGAATTGGAGAAATATGTAACGGTATTGAATATCCCATTACCAGATAGATTTGATATGGAAAAAACACTTGGTGTAGTTGAAAGACAATGTAAAATCAATCTCTCTGTGGAAATGCGTAACAGAATGGTGGATGCGGCTTTAGGTATGACCTCAATGGAAGCCGATTTAGCATTTTGTCTTGCCGCAGTTAAAGACGATCTAGGACAGAATGCGCCATATACGGTTTCGTCTGAAAAAGAACAAATCATAAAGAAATCAGGTATTCTTGATTATTTCCCGAAGAATGAGAGTCTAAAGGATGTTGGTGGCATGGAAATCCTTAAGGATTGGCTATTCAAAAGACAAAAAGCTTATGAAAAGAAAGCGCGAGATTTTGGATTGCAAGAACCAAAAGGACTTCTCTTATTAGGTGTTCCCGGATGTGGTAAAAGTCTTACAGCAAAGAGTATAGCTTCCTTTTGGAACATGCCTCTGCTAAGATTAGATATTGGAAAAGTTTATCAAGGACTTGTTGGTAGTAGTGAAGATAATATCAGAAAGGCTATTGTTACTGCGGAGGCAGTTGCACCTTGTGTTCTATGGATAGATGAAATTGAGAAGGGACTCAATGGAGTACAATCAAGTGGCTCCACTGATGGCGGGGTTACCTCTCGCATATTTTCCACAATTTTGACTTGGATGCAAGAGAAAACTTCTCCTGTATTTGTAGTGGCTACCGCAAACAACATAAATCTTCTGCCTCCAGAATTACTGAGAAAGGGACGATTTGATGAAATTTTCTTTGTTGATCTTCCAACAGCAAAGGAGAGAGAAAACATATTCTCTATTCATCTAAAGAAAAAAGGACAAGATCCATCTCAATATCCCATAGGTATGTTTGGAAAAAAAACTGAAGGATTCAATGGTGCAGAAATAGAAGAGTGTATTAAGGAAGCAATGTTTGCAGCTTATGTTGATAATCCCGAGAGTCCAGTTCTAAATGCATCGCATATTATGGACGCAATATCAGAAACGGTTCCTTTATCAACTACAATGAAAGAGCAAATAGCTGCACTTAGAAATTGGGCTGCTACGAGAGCAAAAAATGCTTCGAGCATTGTAAAAGAAAAGCAAAAGGAAATGCCAATTCTTTTGACTCGTCCAGAATTGGAACTTGAAAGGTCATTTGATATAAATTCCCCAATTTAAAGTTTTTACGAACGAATGGGTATGTCTTTTTTTGATTATGACATTTTAAATGGCAAATGTAGTAAGTATGAAACAAACCATTTGCACATGTACGTAGATGATAATATTGATTTGGAGAACTTGGACAATATGACATTATCTGCATATGCAACATTTGTTCATGAATATATACATTACATACAGCATATCACAAGTCTATATGGCATAAGGATGAGTGATATGTACAATAGAATGTTTGCGAAGTATCGTGATTATATAAGAAATAACGATGAAATAAATGTCCCATTAAAGTTATGGGAAACAGATGGGCACATTCATCAATTTATATTCCATTTCAACAATCTTGAAGGAACTAAAACAACAGATTTTAATATTTCCGACATAGAAATAGATGAACGTGAAATATCCATCGCAAAAAAAGAGAAAACAGCTGTATGGATAGGGTGTTATGATTTTGAAAACGACAAAGCGAAAGAATATGGATTTCAATTTGGACATCGTTGTGTCATTGAGGGTATGGCTCATGCTATTCAATCTATGATTAATAACGATGTAAGCCACGCCATAATACCCTACCATGCAGTCGAACTTATTCTAAGTAAAACTATGCCTGATATAGCACAGGATAATAAGATAATAACGTCTATTTGTTTGTGTGCTTTGCTTTGGGATAATCCAGGCATTGGTTTCTTTGAAGTACTCAAGTTATTTAAACAGCATCCAAATTGGGATGGAAAGGACTTGTACCAATCTGTTATTCGCGACTATGCTGTTTCATATAAGGGAAAGAATCAGAGTGTACTTCCAAAAAATATGGTCGGTGGAAAAATGTCTGCATACAAAGAGTCAGCGATATTGTATGGAGTAGAACTAATTATGGCGAGATTATTAACGTATAACAAGAAAAAAGAATGCAGACGTTATCCTATATGTTCATCAACGATGTTTTTAGAAGATGCGAAATGTGATGCTACTGAAGAATGTCTTTCTACCCAGTGGAAAAAGAATAAACCATGTATTTTTACCGAAACACTAAGGTATTTTGGGATAAAAGACAAAAACTATCAAGATAAAATATGAAAATACTTGAACACGACCTACAACAATACCTCCTTCATGAGTACCCACAAGAGAATGCTCGCTGCGAATGGAAAGAATTTAAGAATCTGAAGAACTCGTTCTGTGGGAACGAGAAAGATGATGTCATAACCTACGTGTCGGCTATCGCCAATATGGAGGGAGGCCATCTTGTGATTGGTGTTAAGGATAAGACGCTTGAAATTGTCGGGACTGACATTTCAAGGCTTACCTTTAATGGGCAACCGGCAAATACACAGTCTGCAACTTTCAAACTCACCGAAAGTTGCGAAGTTCTCTGAACGTCAAAACCAAAGCGCACAGTTAACGCCTTTATGTATATCCGATTGCCTTTCCTCAATCCCTCTGAGATTTTCAGCGTGGGCAACACATTGCAAATGTATGAAATTTTTCAATCAAAAAAACTTTTTTGCAAATATTTTTTTCTGAGCGTTTATTTGCGCTCTATTCCACTGCTGTTTCTTTGAAAAATGGCAGTTTAAGAGTAACTTTGCCCCAAGTAAACCAAAAACGATGACAACAACTAAAAAACGGGTGGCTGCGTTCGATGTGCTGAAGGGCATCGCCATATATCTGGTGGTGATGGGGCACGTGCTGACGATGTGCATACGCGACATCGACAGTGCGGTGCTTTTCAAGCTTGTTGGAGAAATACATATGCCGATATTTTTCTTTATCAGCGGCTATTTCACCTATAAGCTTACCGGCAACGGCGATTTCGCCATGCCCAATCTGCGCAAACGCTTCTGGCAGCTTATCATACCGTTTCTGGCAGTAAGTGCGCTGTGGATGTGGTATTTTCCGCACAGCCGTCTGCAATCGCCCTTGTCGCAGTCGTGGCCGCAACTTCTCACCACTTATTGGAAAGACGGCTATTGGTTTACGCTGACACTGTTTGAGGTGGTGCTTGTCTATGCCGGCATAAGCCGTCTGATGGCTGCCGCGCGACGCTTGTGGATGCAGGTTGCCATACCAGCCGCCGCATATCTGGCGTTGATTCTTGTGTCGCCCCTTATTTCCGACCCCGCCGCAAACTTCGACCCCGTAGGCATCGGACTGCTCACACAGTTTTTCCCGGTGTTTATGATGGGAGTGTTCGCCCGCAAATATTCCGACGCGTTCCGCCGCATGGCTACACAGCCGTGGGTTGCCACAGCGGCTGTCATAGTGGCGTTCGGCACGTGGTATTATTCCGTATACACGTGGGAGTTTCCTGCCCTACCGGCATGGTGCCAGTTTGTGGCGCAACCCGTGCTCCACGCCTCGCTGATGACCGTGGTGTTCGGGATGGTCTACCGCAGCGACGTTGAGACGTTTGCCTCGACGCGCGCCGGACGCTGGCTGACTCTTCTCGGCAACGAGAGTCTCGGCATCTACCTGCTCCACTACTTTTTCCTCTTCCCTCTCACACCGCTTCAGGAGCCTATGCGCATGCTTGGGCTCACGTTTATGCCGTCGGTGATGGTGTCGGCGTTTTTCGCTTTCTTCATCATTCTTGCAGCGCTTGGAGCCAACTGGGCGATAGGGAAAAACAGAGTGTTGGCATTCCTTTTGATTGGTAAAACTGTAAAAAAAGATATAAAATGAATATAGCGATTGTTGGTTCCGGATATGTAGGTCTTGTTTCGGGCGCATGCTTCGCCGAAGTCGGCGTCGACGTGACCTGTGTCGACATCGACGAGAAAAAGATTGCAAACCTTAGAAACGGTGACATCCCCATCTACGAGCCGGGGCTCGATGACTTGGTCAAGCGCAACGTGGAGGCAGGACGCCTGCATTTCACCACCCGTCTTGAAGACGTGATCGACACGGTGGAGGTGGTGTTCAGCGCCGTCGGCACTCCTCCCGACGAGGATGGCAGCGCCGACCTTCGCTACGTGCTTGAGGTGGCGCGCACATTCGGCCGCAACATCAACAAATACGCTCTGCTCGTCACGAAGAGCACCGTGCCTGTCGGCACATCCCACAAAATCAAAGCCGCCATCCGCGAGGAGCTGAAGCGACGCGGTGTCGACGTGCCGTTTGAGGTGGCGTCAAATCCGGAATTTCTGAAGGAAGGCGCGGCGATAAAAGACTTCATGTCGCCCGACCGTGTGGTAATCGGCATCGAATCGGAGCGTGCGCGCAAAGTGATGGAACGCCTCTACCGTCCGTTCCTGCTCAACAATTTCCGCGTGATATTCATGGACATCGCATCGGCGGAAATGACCAAGTACGCAGCCAACTCAATGCTTGCCACGCGCATCTCGTTCATGAACGACATCGCCAATCTGTGCGCTCTTGTCGGAGCCAATGTCAACATGGTGCGCAAGGGCATCGGCGCCGATGCCCGTATCGGCACAAAGTTCCTCTATCCTGGCTGCGGCTACGGCGGATCGTGCTTCCCCAAAGACGTGAAAGCCCTTATCCACACCGGCGCGGAGCATGGCTACCGCATGCGCGTAATCGAGGCAGTGGAATCGGTCAACGAGCGTCAGAAATCAATCGTCTACGACAAGCTCTCCGCTTTCTTCGGCGGCGACCTGCGCGGCAAGCGCATAGCCCTATGGGGACTGGCGTTCAAGCCTGAGACCGACGATATGCGCGAGGCTCCGGCACTGGTTGTCATCGACAAGCTGGTTGAAGCCGGCGCAGAGGTGGTGGTCTACGACCCTGTGGCAATGGACGAATGCCGCCGGCGCATAGGCGACCGTGTGGCTTATGCCCGCGACATGTATGACGCCGTGGTCGATGCCGACGCCCTTGCCCTTCTCACCGAGTGGAAACAGTTCCGCCTGCCTTCATGGGGAGTGGTGAGCCGTACGATGCGCGGCAACGTCATCGTTGACGGACGCAACATCTACGACGAAGCCGAACTCTCAGAGGAAGGCTTCATCTACCACTGCATCGGAAAGTAAAGGCTTATGCGGCAACCGCCGCGCTTTCGAATCAATCGGCTGGCGCAGCGGGGTTAATTTAGCCAAAATCGGTCATTAGAAATTGGCTACTAACGCCTTTCCAACAACCGATTTTAAGCATATCTTGCAACTTTTTTCCACTGTTTGATATGCGAATTTGCAACTTTTTCCAGCATTTGCGCCGCATATCTTGCAACTTTTTTCCAGGCGATGCCCGAAAATTCAGAGCGACGGATTGGAAACAAGACGGCGTACAGCGTCGTAGTCGGTCGGGGCAAACCAATGCATGCCGGCGTCCTTGGCATACCACGTAAGCTGCTTCTTGGCGTAGACGCGCGTGTTTTTCTGCAACCGAGCCACGGCTGTCGGAAAGTCCATCTCACCGTCGAAATAGGCAAACATCTCCTTGTAGCCTACGGTGTTGAGCGAATTGAGGTGGCGCAGCGGATAGACGCGGCGAGCCTCCTCGACAAGCCCCTCCTCCACCATCTTCTCAACGCGCCGGTTGATGCGGTCGAAAAGCTCCTGCCGCGGCAGGTTCAAACCAATCTTTACAATTCTGAACGGCCGCTGCTTCACAGTGCCCGTGCGCAGAGACGAGTAAGGTTTTCCCGACTGCAGACAGATTTCCACCGCATGCGCCACGCGCTTCACATTGTTCAAGTCAACCTGCTCATAGTATACGGGGTCGAGCCTGCGCAGCTCCTCACGCATAGCGTCGGCACCATCCTCGGCAAGCCGGCGCGCCACGTCGCGGCGCACGTCGTCGCTTATCGTGGGCAGCTGGTCAATGCCCTTACACACTGCGTCGACATACATCATCGAACCTCCGCACATCACCACATAGTCGTGGGTCAGGAACAAGCGTCCGATCACCGCCAACGCGTCCTCCTCAAACTGCGCGGCGCTGTAGTATTCGTCCAAACCGAGGATTCCGACAAAGTGATGGCGCACAGCAGCAAGCTCGTCGGCTGTAGGGGCGGCAGTCCCGATGGGAATGTCACGAAAAATCTGGCGCGAGTCCGCCGACACGATTTCCGTGCCGAGGTCACGCGCCAGACGTATGGCAACCGCCGTTTTTCCCACCCCCGTGGGTCCAGTAATCACTACGAGAGTTTTCTGCGGCATACAGCGTTTTTCTTTATCGTTGAGCCACGAGTTTGCAGATTTCCACAACCACATCGGTTGCTTTCTCCATTGAAGGAATCGGCACAAACTCATAGCGGCCGTGGAAGTTCAGTCCGCCGGCAAAGATGTTGGGACAAGGCAGACCCTTGAACGACAGCTGCGCGCCGTCTGTGCCGCCACGGATAGGCTGCACCTTCGGAGCCACATCGGCATTTTCCATAGCCTGCTTTGCGATGTCGACAATATACATCACCGGCTCGATTTTCTCACGCATATTGTAGTATTGATCCTTGATTTCTATCGATGCGCAACCGGGATACTCATGGTTCACCTTGCGCACAAGATGCTCAAGTTCCTTCTTGCGGCGCTCAAAGCGGTCGCGGTCGTGGTCGCGGATAATGTAAGTCAGCTTCGACTCCTCCACCGTGCCCTCAAAGCCGATAAGGTGATAGAATCCCTCATAGTCCTCGGTGTGTTCCGGAGTTTCCCACCGCGGCAACATGATGCTGAATTGGTTGGCGATGCGGATAGAGTTTATCATTTTGTGCTTGGCATAGCCCGGATGCACGTTGCGTCCCTTGAACGTAACCTTAGCCGACGCTGCGTTGAAATTCTCAAACTCAAGCTCGCCTATCGCTCCTCCGTCCATAGTGTAAGCCCAGTCGGCGCCGAAACGCTCCACGTCAAACTTATGCGCGCCCAGACCAATTTCCTCATCGGGATTGAACGCGATGCGGATGTCACCGTGCTTGATTTCCGGATGAGCCTGCAGATATTCCACAGCAGTGATAATCTCAGCGATACCCGCCTTGTCGTCGGCTCCGAGCAGCGTCTTGCCGTCGGTCACGATAAGGTCCTGACCCTTGTATTCGCAAAGCTCAGGGAAATCGGCAGGCGAAAGCACCACATTGCTGTCTTTGTCGAGCACGATGTCGCCGCCCTCGTAAGCCTTCACGATGCGCGGGTTGACGTGGCGTCCCGACATGTCGGGCGACGTGTCGAGATGGGCGATGAATCCCACAGTAGGCACTTTCTTGTCAATGTTGCCCGGAAGAGTGGCCATCAAATAGCCATTCTCGTCGAGCGATATGTTTTCAAGCCCCATTGACTGCAATTCCTTTTCAAGAGCCTGGGCAAAAATCATCTGTCCCGGAGTGGATGGTGTAAGATTGGTAAGTTCGTCACTCTGAGTGTCGAACTTGACATAATTTAAAAATCTGTCGACAACATTCATATCTGTTGAGTTTTTCTGATTTCAAGATGTTAATTGCGTCGCGCGAACGACATTGCAAAGGTACAACATCTATTGCACAAAACTACCCCGCCGACAATGTTTTTTAATGCCGTAACGCAGTTTTATGCTCCAAAAAATTTGCGACATAGGAAAAAATTTGCAAATTTGCAGTCTAAACAATGGGAACGGCCTGCAACAACCTTGATTCACTACAGGCAACCAACGTTTTTTTTACAACTCTTTACTTGATTTATCAATGCTGACATCTAAGGACATATATCGAGAAGGCGCTCATAACGGTGTGTATATGGGTCTGTTTCTGGCTGTTGTATCGGTGCTGTCGTTTCTCAGCGACCGCAACTCGCTGCTCGGCATCATCGCCATGCCTATGCTCGTCTGCGTGCCGGCGCTCCACTTCTCGCTGCTGCGTTCCGCCTACCGCAAATACGGCTTAGACGCATCGTTTTCAGCACTATGGATGCTCGGCATCACAATATTCGTCGGAGCGTCGATGATTTGCGCGCTTGCCACCTACTGCTACCTCGACTTCGCCGACCCCGACTTTTTCTACCGCACCGCAACTGCGATGATGGAAATCATGAAAGGCCGTCCGGAGATGGCCGAAACCTACAAGACTTTCAAAGTGATGGTCGACGGCGGACTGCTGCCGTCAAACATCGAATTCTGCATACAAATGATGATGCTCACAATTTTCAGCGGCTCGCTGCTGACGATTGTCCTCATCCCGCTTGTGAAGCTGCGGTTCAGAGGCTTCAACAAAAGAAACTTCCAATAACAATTTATCCCCCAATAATTAGACTATGAAAAAGCAATTTATTCTCATCATTGCTGCCGTCGGCTGTCTGCTTACGGCAAGCTACGCTGTCGCCGACAACCAACCGACCGACGACATTTATGCCACCGAGAAAACTCCGACTCTGACCAAAGAGCAGAAGAAAGCGGAAAAAGCACGCAAAAAACGCGAAAAAGAAATCGAAGACTCAATCAGTTTCGAACTGGCGAAAAAAGCCGTGGAGGAAGGACGCTTTGTAATCACTGCCGACCAGATTCGCGGCCGTCACGGACGCACCGTCAACGTGAACCGCACCACCAACTTCGTCCTCGTGCAGGGCGACACAGCCGTTGTGCAGTTTGCTCTTGAAGGCATTGTCAACAGCCCAAACGGCATAGGCGGACTTACCGTGGAGGGACGCGTGACAAAAAAACGCATCGACTACGACAAACGCGGAAATCTGAACTACACGATGTATGTGACCGGCACTGCCCTTTCCGCCGACGTGACGTTCACTCTGCCCAAAGGCTCAACCCGCTGCAGCGCTACCGTAAACTCAAATTTCAGCAGCGACCAGCTGACATTCTCCGGTGAGCTGTGCCCGTATCGCTCGAACGTGTATCAAGGATGGACTTTCAAATAACGCTTGTCTGAAAACAAAAGCTCAAAATCATACAACAAACAGATACAAAGTATTTTCAATTAAGCATATCCATAAAGAGTAGACAACAAACCGCCAATTGGTTCAATATTAGAAATAGAACCAATTGCACCTTTTACGCAATCATCAAATAGCTAAAAAATGAAAAAGATATTTTATTTCATTGTTACTTTGTTGTTTGTAAGCATAGGAAGCTACGAAATAATACGAGATACTGAACCTATACTTAAAGTTGAAGGGACTCAAGAACATTCAGATTCTCTTGTAAAAGCTTATGTAGACGAAATATCTAAAATGGATATAGCGGAACGACTAGAAGACACTACATCAATGTCAAAAGAAGAGGCCGCTATGTTCGATTCTTTAAATAGGGAGGGGGGTTACCTTTTGATTAGGGGTAGTAATAGATACTTAGATACTATTGTTAATCATATACACTATATCTGCATAACAGAAAAATAAAAATTATACTACTTAACTATTATAACAATAGATGATAAATAAGATTTTATTGACTTAATGTTGGTAATTATCAAAATTATTCTTAAATCATATAAATAATGATAAAAAACTACGACAACACTTTATACGGACAATATATAAGAGATATTGAAAATTCTGACAGTATCGGATTTTTTAATGGAAAATGGTATGCTCCTTCAAGTCCTAAATTTGATAAAAATAATAGAGGAATGGGGGTTGATATTACTTTTAATAAAAAATCTTTTAAATTATATTCCCACTTTTTCTTCTAATTGTATGCTGACGGCATCTCAATGGGTTGATCCACATAATGCCCTAATGCGTTCTGCAAGTCTTTGGAGGACCCCGGAGAAGTACGGATATACACAAATTTCACAAGATACGGCAATCCCCGGCAATCTCGTCATCGCCAAGAATCCGAATGATGAAGTATATCACACTATGATGATAAACGGATTTGCAGACAAGGACTATCAATTTAATTTTAACGGGAAATTATATCCCGTTAAAAAAGGTGAAGTAATGGTAAATTATAGCCGTGGAGGAGATTCTCCCAACAACTTAAGGACAAATATTCCGTTGTCTGTTTATATTGCAAACAGTGAGGGTAAAACCGACACAAAATATTTCAGATATAACTATCCAAACTCAATATTGTTAGATAATGTTACGGTTTCGTATGACAAAAAGAAAGGGGCTAATAATTAGCCTTATCGTGTGGATTGCAGCAAGCTTGATGCTTCTTTATTTGTTTTTTGTCCCAGTTGATGAAGAATATCCTTGTGAGACAGAGAGGCATCCTACTACAATTGAAATGATAATATATTCATTTATCAACCAAATATCTATCGCTTACTGGATATTCATTTGGCTTATATACTTGTCCAGACGCTTTTGGATTTGGTTATTTTCCAAAGAAGAATGCTGATAAAATAAAAAGAGGCCATGAAGAGCCGCTGGACAAACTACTAATCAAAAATAGCTAAATATGAAAGCAATAAAAATAGGTAAAGGTATTCTTGACAAGATAAAAAATTCTCTTATAGATGTATTACCAAATACAAATAGTTTACCTGCTGATTGTACTACAAATGATGAATCTGTTCATATAGAAATAGATAGAGCGTTAAATACTTTACAAGACAGGTCAAGAGAAATATTGAAAATGTATTACGGAATCGGATGTCAAGAGTTAGATATGGAAGAAATAGCAAATAAATTTGGAATTACTCGAGAACGAGTAAGACAAATAAAAGAAGAATCCATAAAGAAACTCAGAAAAAATAGTAATTTTTTGAAGGAATTGTTATAAGTTTATAGTAAGTTTTGATAAGATAACTCACAGCAAATGTTTTATTATAATTTATAGCCAATACAATAATTTATTATAGTTATCTGTAAAATGGAACACAAGGTATTATTTCAGATTTAATTCTGAATATTCAGGTTCGATTCCTGATGTTCCACAATACCAAACCAGTTATTATTAATAATAAGATAATGTAAATAGCTAAAATGAAAAAGATATTTTATTTTATAATAGCATTGACTATTGTCTGTTGTTCAAGTTGTAAAAGAGATAAACCAAAAGAAGAATTAAATGATATGTCAGATTTTATTAAGACAGAGCAGCCTATAACTATTGATATAGACACAGTTCTTGAAAATGGAAAAACTCAATACTATTTATATTGTGAGACAAAAGACGTATGGGATAAAGTCTCTATTGAAGACAGCGTTTTATTGTTCAATGGAATATATGCTATTCCGCATATAAATTTAAAATCAAAATTAGTACATATTAAATGAGTAATAACCTTAAACGTGCCATTAAATACAACAGAGTCAAAGGTTATTGGTATTTAGAAGGCTCAAATCATTCTGAATATAGGCAATTACAGAATGGTGAACGGTTGACGACTAGAGGTACTGTCCAATATTTTTCTAATGGAACAAAAAAATATTTGGCCAAACTGGACTGTCGCAATAATGGATCTAGTTCCCAATTTTTTAGCGGGACAAGACGTAAGAAGTAAGGTCGGCAATATCAAATTACAGACAGGAGACATCGTTGATATTTACATGCCATTCAGTCCAAGCTCCAAAAGAGCCGCGAATGAAGGTCGATTTCAGAATAGGACGTCCACTCATACTGGCCGGATTTATATGAAACCAATTAATGGGAAATCGGTCCCATTTATCATTCATAATATCAACGGAAATGTTATTGCTGAACCTTATGGGAATTTATCGAATCGAATAACCCGTATCTCACGCCCTGTAGAATCTCCTTCAAATAAATCACATTTAAGGTATGATTTGCCCAACAATCGATACATGAGAGTTTATGAAGATGGAAGAGAAAAACCTGTTAATGAAAATGAATTAAGATGAAAACATTAAAGAAATTTGGATTGATTGTTGCCTGTTTTGCTACAATCGTATGCGCATGGCAAATATATAATTATTTCTATGCGCCAGTCATACCCAAATCCCAACTTCAGAAAGTGCCGAAAGGATATAGCGACATTGTTATATTTGTCGATTTCAAAGAGCCTTCTGGCAGGAATAGGTTTATCGTCTATGACAAATCAAAAAATAAAGTACTGCTCCGAGCCAATTGCTCACATGGACAAGGCGGCGGTTCTACAATGAGAAATCCTGTGTTCAGCAACCAGCCAAGCAGCAATTGCTCGTCATTAGGTCGATATAAGATTGTAAGTCCGGGGCGAATGAGCAACGGCTATCCAAGCTATGTTCTTGAAGGGCTTGACCCGACAAATTCCAACGCGCGGATGCGTCAGATTCTGATTCATCCAAGCAAGGTTGTTTCCGCATTTGGCTTCGGAGCTTATCCTTTTTATTTGCCATTAAAAAAAGTCAGTTCCGGATGCTTTACCATCTCGTTTTTTAATTTCAAAAAGCTGCGGCATATAATTAACCGAGAGACAAAGCCCGTAATGCTGATTGCATATTATTAACAACTTTTGCAATAGACAATAAAATCCCCGCGGTTAAAAACTTTGAAGCAATAAGCTTTTTAGGAAGAAAACCGTTTACATTAAAACAACAACTTAATATCCATCACGACCCCTTATGGTGAAAATAATATTGATAACATTAGTAATTATAGTAATCTTGCTTCCCATATTGTGGTGTTAGGAAACCTGTATATTGTTTTGTCTCGCTCTTTATTCTCACAATAAATGTGATGAAGCAGACAAAGTTGCAAAAATGTATTTAAAGAGAAAATAAATACAAAAAATGCCGCAGGATTAACCTCGGATGAACCAATAACTCCTGAGTTGTTTGAATATTTTAGAAATAATTATGACAGATTATATGGTAACACTTATAGTGTTACTAAAAATTTGCCTAATTTTGACAAGTTACCTGACGTTGTACAAATAGAAGTTCCAGACTTAATAATCAATGAAAATAATAATATGACTGAATGGTTTAATTCTATACCATCAGAGAAGGTAAAAGCTTTCCTTAATTGGGGTAATAAACATTCTTTAGCTTTGGCTGGAGCTATAGCTGGCGGAGCAGGAATAGCAACTCAAAATAATGAATAATAATGGATAATAAAACAATGGAAACTATCAAATTAAAACTCCCCGTAGATGAAATTAGGTATCGTGTCTATGGATTTAGAGTAGGAGATGAAACAATCATCAAAAAGAACGAAGTTTCTGAAGATGAGTGGAATTATCGTATAAATAATTTAATATTTGATCACAATCCCGGTTCAGAAGGTACGCATTGTGAATTATACAATAACGGTTTCGAAGTATTCTCAGGAATGTTAGATTGGGGTTGTATGTGTAAACATTAAATTAATATGCAAATAAGAAAAAGAAACATATAATGCTATAAAGCAAGCTAAAGAATGGCTTAAACAAAAACAAAAGTTATGATTAAAAGAATATTTTTAATGCTTTTATTTATTATGTCTACTGTGGATATTAACTATGCCCAACACATGAAATTCAATGGAATATCTATGGGCGAAACTCCTACAGTCTTTATAAGTAAATTAAAAGCCAAAGGATTTACTCCAATATCTCAAAGTGGAGATGTTTTGACGGGAAATTTTTGTGGTGTATAAGATTGTACTATTGTAGTTACAATTAAAAGAAATACGATATGTGGAACTACTGTAATATTTCCACAAGTGGAAATATTTAAAAAATCGTTATAACTGCTTTAAATCCATATTAATACAAAAATCACCTGCGTATATTCGCCTGCCAAGAACGTGTTAAGTCTTTCTGACCAAGCAACACATTGCGCTCCTTACTCTTCAGATGGTCGAGCGCCGTCATACTGAAGGAATGTATAAATAGCTATTACTTTAACTATTTGCAGGTCAGAAGAGTCGCGCCGCCTGATAACCGGCATAGAGAGCGACAAAGCCAGCCACAAGACTGACCACGACATTTAGGCACATGCCGGCAGCATCGGAAATGCGCAGCATTTGCATGTTTTCGTTCATAAACGTGGAGAATGTGGTGAACCCTCCACAGAAACCCACCGTAAGAAACAATTTAAGGCTTTGCGGCATCCACTCCTGCGACAGTCCGCAGAACAGACCTATCAGCAAGCAGCCAAGCACGTTGACAGCCAGCGTGCCGGCGGGCATACATCCGTCAAACCAATTCTGCACCGTGCGTGACAGCAGATAGCGCAACGCTCCGCCCACAAAACTGCCGCACCCCACTATCATCAATGATTTCAGCATATCCATATTCTTATTGTTAAAAAGCCTTCAATGCCGCGGCATTGAAGGCTTCACTATTTGTTTTCGTCCGTCACAGGCGTATTGTGCGATAAACGAACGGCTCCTTCAAAGGGATTTTTATCTTCAGCCGTTTGTCAATGTGATTCACATAGTCGGCAGCCTCGGCAAACGTGTCAAATCCTTCGGCAACGACGAAATAGTCCTTCGCCCCGTTCTGAATCACGTAAGCCTTCGCCCCGTTCTGCCGTAAGCGCGTGCAAAACGCCTTTGCATTAAACATCTGACGCATCGCACCCACAACCACGCTGTAGCGCTTCATCTTGTTTACATCGTCGTCAAACGCCTGCCACACGTTGCCTTCAAGATACAATGCCGAGCAGCCGTCGACGGTCTGCACATACGGACGCGAAGCCTCCATTATTTTGTTGTGGATTGTCGGCTCGACAACGCTGTCGAGATCAGCCTCCGCGGCATTGCGGCTGCGCACCGCCGCCTCATACGACTCACGGTAGTTGCTCTCCGTTGTCTTGCAACCCGCCAATGTCAGAGCCGACAGCACTGCGATAACAACCAAACGCTTCATTGCCTGCTACTTCTTTTGATACTTATATATATCCTTGAGTTTCAAGAAATAATGCAGATGCGAGTAAGGCAGGATCGTGCCTTTGCCAGAGTTGCTGTAAGCCTGCTGGTAAGGAATCACCACCTCGCACGAATCGCCCACGTTCATAGCCATCAACGCGATTTGGAAACCGGTGATGTTGGCACTCAACACAGAGCGGTAAACACTGTCGGCAGGCGACGTCAGCAAGTAGGTGGAGTCGACGCCGACACCTCTGCACGTAAGTAGCTTATACTTCACGTCGACAGTCGAAGAAATCAGAGGCGACAAGTTGCCCTCCGTCGCCGAACGGTCGGTAAAGTAATGAATCAGCACATAGGCGTTGCGGTCAAACTCCGGTACCACCTTCTGATAGTAAGGTGTGCCGTCGGCATTTGTGCGCGCCTCCTGCTGTGCCAGCCACGCATTGTTTTCATTGCGCCAGTCCTCATAGTACTCCCACACGTCGCGCACCGGATCGAGCTTGCACGCCGAGAGCACCAGAAGGAACAACGCCAATAAAGGAAATTTTTTCATTAAAATTCTACTTTTGGAGCAGTCTGAGCCGCTTCATCGGCTTGGAACTGCGGTTTCTTTTCAAATCCGAACATTCCGGCAATTATGTTGCCCGGGAATTTCATCACGGAATTGTTGTATTTGTTGACAGCGTTTGTGTAGTCCACACGCGCCGTTGAGATGCGGTTTTCGGTGCCTTCAAGCTGCGTCTGAAGGTCGCGGAAGTTTTCCGTGCCCTTGATGTTTGGATACGCCTCCGAAACAGCGAGCAACGACTTCAATGCGCCCGACAGCTCATTTTGCGCCTGCTGGAACTTTTTCAAGTTCTCCTCGGTCAGCTGGTCGGCTGTGATGTTGACAGTTCCCACCTTCGCGCGCGCGTCGGTCACGGCCTGCAGGGTGTTTGCCTCATGGGCAGCGGCGCCCTTCACCGTGCTCACCAAGTTTGGCACAAGGTCGGCACGGCGCTGATATGCAGTCTGCACCTTGCCCCAAGCGTTCTCCACCTCGTTGCTGTCAGCAACAAGAGTATTGTACTTGCCGACAGTGCAACCGCCGAAAATCAGCAACAGCACAACCACTGCCGCAAGCACAATCCACAATGTTTTTATCTTCATAACCGATTGATTGGTTTAGTTATCGATTTAGAGCAATTTCTTAAGCAACGACTTCATTGTCACCTCCTTGTCGAGGATGCCAGCGAGGTCGGCAATGGCAACACGGCTCTGCTCCATCGTGTCGCGGTGACGGATGGTAACGGTGTTGTCCTCAAGAGTCTGATGGTCGACAGTGATACAGTACGGCGTACCGATTGCATCCTGACGGCGGTAGCGTTTGCCGATAGAGTCCTTGCCGTCGTATTGCACCTTGTAGTCGAATTTAAGAGAGTCGATGATTTCCTGAGCCTTTTCTGGAAGTCCGTCTTTGCGAACCAAAGGCATGATAGCGGCCTTCACCGGAGCCAAAGCAGCAGGCAGGTGAAGCACCACGCGGGTCTCTCCGTTCTCGAGTTTCTCCTCCTCGTAAGAAGAAGCATAAACTGAAAGGAACATACGGTCCACACCGATTGATGTCTCGATTACATAAGGCACGTAGCTCTGGTTGAGCTCCGGATCGAAATATTGAATCTTCTTGCCAGAGAATTTCTCGTGGTTGCTGAGGTCGAAGTTTGTACGCGAGTGGATACCCTCAACCTCCTTGAAGCCAAACGGCATAAGGAACTCGATGTCGGTTGCGGCGTTGGCGTAGTGAGCCAATTTCTCATGGTCGTGGTAGCGATACTTCTCATCGCCGAGACCAAGAGCCTTGTGCCATTTCAAGCGGGTCTCCTTCCATTTCTTGAACCATTCAAGCTCATCGCCTGGACGCACGAAGAACTGCATTTCCATCTGCTCGAACTCACGCATACGGAAGATGAACTGACGCGCAACGATTTCGTTACGGAAAGCCTTGCCAATCTGTGCGATACCAAACGGAATGCGCATACGTCCTGTTTTCTGTACGTTAAGGAAGTTCACGAAGATGCCCTGAGCCGTTTCCGGACGCAGGTAGACGCGCATAGAGCCGTCGGCAGTGCTTCCCATCTCTGTCGAGAACATCAAGTTGAACTGACGCACCTCAGTCCAGTTCTTTGTGCCTGAAATCGGGCATACGATGCCGTAGTCAAGGATAATCTGACGCAATTCCTCAAGGTTCATGTCGTTCATCGCCTTGGCATAGCGCTCATGCAGCTCGTTGCGCTTTGCAGTGTGCTCAAGCACGCGCGGGTTTGTCTCACGATAAAGTTTCTCATCAAAACCCTCTCCGAATTTCTTTGCAGCCTTTGCTACTTCCTTGTTGATTTTATCGTCGAATTTTGCGATTTCGTCCTCGATAAGCACATCGGCACGATAGCGCTTCTTAGAGTCGCGGTTGTCGATCAACGGGTCGTTGAACGCATCGACGTGTCCGGAAGCCTTCCAGATTGTCGGGTGCATGAATATAGCTGAGTCAAGACCAACGATATTCTCATTCAACTGCGTCATGGCGTCCCACCAATAGCGCTTGATGTTGTTTTTCAACTCAACGCCATTCTGTCCGTAGTCGTAAACAGCCGACAAACCGTCGTAGATTTCACTTGACGGAAATACAAAACCATACTCTTTGGCGTGAGCCACAATTTTCTTGAACAAATCTTCTTGTGCCATTTTTTATCTTGTTTTTTCTAATAAATTCAATGTTCCGGGGGTCTGCTGACCGCCTTTTCGTTATTTTAAGGTGCAAAGTAAATAAATTTTCTCGATTTTCTTCTTATTTTTGCAGAGGCTTTCCTCTGAAATTGTATTTATTTGGTAAATAACCTACTTTTTTAACGACAAAAACATATTTCCAGAAGCCTAAAAAACTGACCCAACTATGAAAGAAGACGAAATAGACGACATCTCTGAAAAAATCGACGACGCCTCAACCGGCGCCGAGGCTCACTCCACTTATGTGGTTCCGAAAGACAAAAGCAAGCATTTGTCGGGAATGTTCCAAAACTGGTTTCTCGACTATGCGTCATACGTGATTCTGGAACGCGCCGTGCCCCACATCCAGGACGGTCTGAAACCCGTGCAGAGGCGCATCCTGCACACAATGAAGGAACTCGACGACGGTCGCTTCAACAAAGTGGCGAACATCGTAGGAAGCACCATGCAGTATCACCCCCACGGCGACGCCTCTATCGGCGACGCCCTCGTGCAGCTCGGACAGAAGGAACTGCTTGTCGACACGCAAGGAAACTGGGGCAACATCCTCACCGGCGACAGCGCCGCAGCGCCACGTTACATCGAGGCGCGTCTTTCAGAATTCGCCATCGAGACGGTCTACAATCCCAAGACAACCGATTGGACTGTAAGCTACGACGGCCGCAAACCCGAGCCGGTGACGCTGCCGGTGAAATATCCGCTTCTGCTTGCGCAGGGTGCGGAGGGAATCGCCGTCGGTCTGTCGTCAAAAATCCTTCCACACAACTTTGTGGAGATTCTCGACGCTGCGATAGCATATCTGCGCGGCGAGGAGTTTGCCCTGTATCCCGACTTCCCTACTGGAGGTTTCATCGACGTGTCGAAATATAACGACGGCGAGCGCGGAGGGTCAGTACGCGTGCGCGCAAAAATCGAAAAAATCGACAACAAGACATTGGAAATCACCGACGTGCCGTTCGGACGCACTTCGGGAAGCGTCATCGAGACTATCATCAAAGCTCAGGAAAAGGGAAAAATCAAAATAAAACGGGTGGACGACAACACAGCGAAACACGCCGACATCATCGTGCACCTGCTGCCTGGCACGTCGAGCGACCGGACTATCGACGCGCTCTATGCCTTTACCGACTGCGAGGTGAGCATTTCGCCAAACTGCTGCGTGATTTCCGACCGCAAGCCGCATTTCCTGTCGGTGAGCGACGTGCTGCGCCACAGTGTGGACACCACCAAGCACCTGCTGCAACGCGAGCTCGAGATTCAGCGCGGAGAGCTGCGTGAAAGCCTGCTCTACGCCTCGCTCGAGAAAATATTCATCGAGGAGCGCATCTATAAGGACAAGGAGTATGAGCAGAGCAAAAGCGTCGACGAGGCTGTGGCACACATCGACAAGCGTCTGGAGCCTTTCAAGCCATCGTTTGTGCGCAACGTGACACGCGACGACATCCTGAAACTTCTTGAAATCAAGATGAAGCGCATCCTTAAATTCAACGCCGACAACGCCGACACCTACATCCAGTCGCTGAAAGACCATATCGACGTTATCAACGACAAGCTGACACGGATGGTAGAAGTGACCATCGACTGGTACAAGCATCTGAAAGATAAATACGGCGCCCATTATCCACGCCGCACCGTGATACGCAATTTCGACAATATCGAGGCGACGCGCGTTGCCGAAGCCAATGAGAAATTGTATATCAACCGCGAAGACGGATTCATTGGCACCGGACTGAAGAAAGACGAGTTTGTGTGCAACTGCTCCGACATCGACGATGTGATTATCTTCTACAAGGATGGTAAATACAAAGTGACTAAAGTGGCAGACAAACTTTACGTCGGCAAGAACATACTGTATATCAACGTATTCAAGCGCAACGACCAGCGCACAATCTACAATCTTGTCTACCAGAACGGCAAGGGTGGCGTGGTCTACATGAAGCGTTTCGCCGTGATAGGCATCACGCGCGACAAGGAATACGACATGACACAAGGCACAAAAGGCACTAAGATATGGTGGTTCTCCGCCAACCCCAACGGCGAGGCTGAGACGCTGCGCGTAACTCTGAAAGAAAAACCACGCCTGAAGGTGCTGCAGTTCGACATAAACTTTGCCGACCTTGCCATCAAGGGCAAGCAGGCGATGGGCAACATGGTGACGAAAAACGAGGTGCACCGCATATCGCTCAAAGAGCGCGGAGTGTCGACGCTCGGCGGCCGCGAGGTGTGGTTCGACCCCGACGTGCTGCGTCTGAACTACGACGGCCGCGGCACATCGCTCGGCGAGTTCAACGCCAACGACAAGATACTGATCGTGCTCAAGAACGGACAATTCTACACATCTTCGTTCGACGCTGGAAACCACTATGAGGACAACATCCTGCTCATCGAGAAATTCGAGGAGAACAAGGTGTGGACAGCCGTGCTCAACGATGCCGACCAGGGCTACCCCTACATCAAGCGTTTCACGTTTGAGGCAGCATCGAAGAAGCAAAGCTTCATCGGCGACAACCCCGACTCTTCACTGATTACGCTGTCCGACAAGCGATACCCGCGCTTCCGCGTGACCTTCGGCGGTGCCGACGAATTCCGCGAGCCTCTCATAATCGACGCTGAAGAATTTATCGGCGCCAAGAGCTTCAAAGCAAAAGGCAAACGCGTCACAAACTTCAATATGGACAGCATCAAGGAAATTGAGCCGCGCGAGATGCCAGAGGAAGAACTTGAAGCTCCGGCTGTCGATATCGATGTGGACAGCGTGGACGGCGACGACGTTATCAACCAGAACGACGTGCGCGATGAATTGACCGGACAACAACGATTGTTTGACGACGAAACCAAGGAATGATGCGCCTGAGACTGTCGATATTGGCAACGCTGCTTGCCGCTGCGATATGCGGACAGGCGGAGCCGCAGGATTCCACAGTTCTGCGTCCAGCCACAGTGACTGTGGCAATCGACGCAGGCGCGACACACAGCCTCGACACGTATCTCAGCCCGCTGTTCTACGACGGAATGCATCTGCGCATAGGATTTGAGAGGCAACGCGCATCTCGCTTCAACCCAGAGCGGTGGACAAACAAAATTGAGGCGGGTTTCACCTACGACCATCCGTCGAACCCCGCCGGCAACAACTCGCTTCACACCATCATCGCAGATGTGGATTTCGCCATGCTGCACCGATGGCGCGTGGCGCAGGGGCTTACGCTACATGCCGGCGCCGGCATCGGTTTCCGTGGAGGCGTGACCTACAATCCCCGCAATTCCAACAATGTGTGCTCGCCGCTGATACGCCTCTATGCCGGAGCAAGCGGCATGGCGGCTTACCGCTTCAATGCCGGCAGGCTTCCTATGACGGTGCGCTGGCAGGCGACGCTGCCGGTGGTTGGAGGTTTCTTTCTTCCCGACTACGACCAATCGTTCTATGAGATGTATCTCGGCAACTATCGCAACACCATTAATTTCGGGTTCTGGCACAACCGCTTCGATATGGACAACACCGTATGCCTCGACTTCCATTTCGGCACGTCGTCGCTACGCCTGGGATACCGCAATGAGTTTACGACGGTTTGGGAAAACAACATCAGCCAACGCCGCGCCACACACAGCCTCGTGGTGGGAATTCAATGGGAATCGCTGCGGATTGACACGCGCCGAGCAATGCCTGAACGTGCAAAAATAATATCAGCAACTTATTGAATATGAAAACTGTCTGCTTAAACATATTGGTTATGCTGCTGTCGATTGCAAGCCTCACGGCATGCCACGACGAGCCCCAGTTTGCCGACACGCCGACAGGCAATTTCGAGGCGCTGTGGTCGGCTCTCGACCGCCATTACTGCTTCTTTCAATACAAAAACGTTGACTGGCAGGAGGTGCACGACCGATATGCCGCAAAAATCAGCAACAGCATGACCTCTGAAGAGCTTTTCCGCGTATGCTCCGAGATGCTTAAAGAGCTTAAAGACGGACACACCAACCTGTCGTCATCATTCGACACGTCGCGCTACTGGATTTGGGAACAATTCCCGCAAAACTACGACGAGCGGCTTGTGGAGGAACACTATCTGCACTTCGACTACCGCCGCACAAGCGGAATCACATACCGCATCCTCGACAACAATTATGCCTATATGCGCTACCCGTCGTTCTCATACAGCATCGGCGAAGGCAACCTTGACAACGTGCTGGCAACGCTCGCCCTTGCCGACGGTCTGATCATCGACGTGCGCGACAACGGAGGAGGCATCATCACCAATGCGGAGACTCTCGTGGCGCGGTTCATCGACAAGCGCATTCTCGCAGGATACATCTCGCACAAGACCGGCTCCGGACACGACGATTTCTCCGAGCCATACGCTTACTACATCGACCCGGCAAAAGGCAGGGTGCATTGGACCGGAAAGCCGATAGCCGTGCTTACAAACCGTTCAACCTACAGCGCCGCAAACAATTTCGTGTCGATAATGAAGAGTCTGCCCAACGTGGTTGTGGTGGGCGATGCCACAGGTGGCGGATGCGGAATGCCGTTCACGTCGGAACTGCCTAACGGCTGGAGCGTGCGGTTCAGCGCGGCGCCTATCTACGACGCCGACCGACAGCTCACGGAGTTTGGAGTGCAGCCGACCGACGGCTGCCAGACTGATATGACCGATGCCGACCGTCAACGAGGCGTGGACACCATCATCGAGCGTGCGTTCGAAGCTCTGACCGACATGCAACGATAATCGTCAGCGTATATAAGGCTTGAAATTGTCGAGGAGCGAAAGCTCGTCGACGTGGCATGCCAACGACTCCGCCACAGCTGTCAGCTGCCCGGCAGTCAGCGCGCTTGTCTGCCCACCGTCGTTGACGGCAAGGCGATGGCTGGTGGCGGCAGGCTCTCCCGACACCGCCGCATCCACCAACTCTTTTAAAATCTTGGCAAACGCCTCGTCGGGACACGCTCCCTCTCCCCTTTCAGCAGTGTCGCCACTACGCACAAAATAGTATGCCCTTCCTCGATTGCCGCCGCGCTCAATACGCGTGCGTACATATAATTCAGGACTGACCGTCAAATCAAATTCCAACGATGTCAGACCCTCTTTTTCCAATATTTCAAGTATTTTGTCCATTTCTTACAATTTCAACCGAAATATCGCACTTTTTTTCTTTTCTTGCAAATATCTTCCACCAATACGCAAACGCCCATACAAATCACAACAATTAACACAAGACAGTTGCTTTTTAACGCGTGGTTGACTATCTTTGTGAAATCATCAACAAGGACAAAACCTCAACGACAATGCAATCAATACTTATAGTAGAAGACGATATTACTTTTTCAACGATGCTGCGCACATGGCTCGGGAAAAAGGGTTTTCAAGCAGAGACAGCAGGCAGCGTGACTGCCGCCAAACGACTGCTTGAAAAGACTGCGTTCGACTTGATTTTGTCCGACCTCCGCCTGCCCGACGATGACGGCATCACACTGCTGCCATGGAAAAAGGAGCAAGGCATCGACGCCCCGCTAATCATCATGACAAGCTACGCCGACATCCAGAATGCAGTGCTTGCAATGAAGGAAGGCGCGAGCGACTATGTGTCGAAGCCCATAAAGCCCGACTTGTTGCTGCAAAAAATAAACGATGCCTTGGCTAACGGCTCAACCGCCGACAACGACGTGGCTGAAAAACCGGCCACTGACAGCGCCGACGACTCCGACCCCGATTTTCTTGAGGGCGAGAGCGAGGCGGCACGAAAACTGTACAGCATGGTGTCGCTGGTGGCTCCCACCCAGATGTCGGTGCTTATCAACGGCGCGAGCGGCACAGGCAAGGAATATGTAGCCCACCGCATCCACCGTCAGAGCAAGAGGGCGGACAAGCCGTTTGTCGCCATCGACTGCGGTTCAATACCCAAAGAGCTTGCTGCATCTGAATTTTTCGGTCATGTGAAAGGCTCGTTCACCGGCGCGCTTGCCGACAAGACAGGTGCATTTGTGGAAGCTAACGGCGGAACACTGTTTCTTGACGAGGTGGGCAATCTAAGTTACGAGGTACAGGTGCAGCTGCTGCGTGCGCTTCAGGAGCGCAAGGTGCGTCCTGTAGGCGCCACCAAGGAAATCGATGTCGACGTGCGTCTTGTCACCGCCACCAACGAAGACCTTCAGGCCGCAATAGCCAAAGGCACATTCCGCGAGGATCTGTACCACCGCCTGAACGAGTTCACGCTGCAGATGCCGGCACTCCACGAGCGTGGCGGCGACATACTGCTCTTCGCCAACTTCTTCCTCCGTCAAGCCAACCGCGAGCTCGACCGCAACGTGGAGGGTTTCGACGCTGAATCGCAGCGCATACTGATGGACTACGCATGGCCGGGCAACCTGAGGCAGTTGAAAAACCTCGTGAAACGCGCCACTCTGCTTGCCGCCGACACGTTGATTCATCCTCGGGATTTTGCCGACGGTCTTACCCCGGCGTCAGCACCTGCCGACGAGGCGGCTCCGCAAGCACAGGCTCCGGCATCGCTGCATCTGCGCAACAGCGACGAGGAGCGGGAGCGCATCATCGAGGCCCTGCAACAGACAAAATACAACAAGAGCAAGGCGGCTCAACTGCTTGGAGTGGACCGCAAAACGCTCTACAACAAGATAAAGCAATACGGACTTTGACATATTCTGCCACACAAAGTGAGGATTTACGACACCTCATCGTGTGGAAAAATTCCCCACTTTGAGAAACAGATTGCGCAAATATTCGTTTATAACATATTGATTACAAACAATTTTGAAGCGCATCGGCGCATTGGCACAATTGTTGTCGCTTCAAAACATGGAGATAACGCACTTCGGCACCCTTGAAACGTTGCCTCTAAAAAGAAGACAGCATTTCAAGAAATGACTCATTAGTTTTGTGTGATAGTTCGTTTTTTTCATCGGCGGAGATGCCGACGCATAAGTTATAATTCCCTACGGTGTTGAAAGTGTGATTAGTTATTCAAGAGGCCATTTCCGCGACGGAAACGGTCTCTTTTTTAATGCTTCGCCACCTTGTCGGCATTGCGCGCCACAAAGTCCTTCCACGAAGAATAAGATTTCTGCGCTACAGGCCGCTGCGACTCGTAGAAATGACACAACGCCACGCCAAGAGCGTCGGTGGCGTCGAGATGCGGGTCGATTGCCTCACGCGGAATGTTGAGAATGCGGCGCAACATCTCAGCCACCTGCTCCTTTGAGGCGGCACCGTTGCCCGTAATCGCCTGTTTCACCTTCAGCGGCGCATATTCGGCAATCGGAATGTCCTTAACCAAAGCGGCAGCCATAGCCACCCCCTGCGCGCGTCCGAGTTTGAGCATCGACTGCACATTCTTGCCATAGAACGGTGCTTCAAGCGCCATCTCGTCAGGCAGATACTGCTCTACCAAGCCCGTGACACGCTCGGCGATGCGGCGCAGACGCATATAGCGGTCGTCAAACTTGCTGAGCATAATCACGCCCATGGCAATCAGCTCCGGCTTGCGCTGGCGCACGCCGAGAATGCCATACCCCATCACGTTTGTGCCAGGGTCTATGCCAATGATAATCTTGTCCCAGTCAGCCTGTCTTTCCATCTACAAATCCACCTCCTCAAGAAGCGTTGAGAAACCAGCCACCTGATGTCCGAAGCGTTTTGCCATCTCCTCAACAAGCTCGTCGCCCACCTCCTCATACCACGCACGAAGCGTGTCGACATCGCTGGCACGGAACTGCAACGAATAGTTGCGCCCGTCGCTCTCCTCGGCGTTGAGCACAAGCGTAAGCCGCGGCTCCGACAACCGCCCGTCGACGGTGGCTCTGGGAATATACTCCGCGCGAAGCCATTCAAGAAAGCGCTCCACGGCATCATTATGCGCATGGAAAGTTGTATTGTATACTATCATCTTTGTCGATTAAAAGTTAAACGAAGCCGTAATGCCGAAATGCTCGCCGTCGCTCACGGGAGCCATGGCAAGATTATGCTTTTTGGCAAACGGACGGGTAAAAATATAACTGCTGCCGGCACCTATCGCCGCGCCAGTCACCACATCCCACCAATCGTGCTTCTTGGCATAGGTGCGACTCCAGCCCACATACGTGGCAAGCACATAGGCAGGCACGCCAAACTTCCAGCCGTAGCGGCGCTGCACAAATGCGGCGTTGGCAAACATCACCGCCGTGTGGGCCGACGGAAATGCGTGGTTGTCACTGCGGTCGGGGCGCATCTTGTGCACCGTATACTTCAACAGATACGACGCTCCGAGAGTGGTGGCCGTTGAAAACGCAGCCTGCTTCAAACCCTGCCAGTCGCGCTCCACAATCACAGCCGTCAGCGTAGCCAGCGGCATAGCCACAAGCAAAGCATCGCCGGTGCGCTTCACCGCCTGGCGGGTGCTGTTGATTTCCACAACCTCCTGCGCGCGACAACCCATAGCCGCGGCGGCAATAGCCAATATAATCACAAATACACGTTTCATAGCAAGTCAATCAATTTAGGAACAAACACAATCAGTCCGACCACAAAAGCCGCCACAGCCGTCAGCAACACGCCCCCGGCAGCAAGATCTTTGGTGCGGCGCACCGCCTCGTCGTAGCCCGGTGACACACGGTCGGAAAGCGCCTCTATCGCCGAGTTAAACGCCTCAGCGGCAAGCACAGCCCCGATGCACATAGCCACAGCCACCCATTCCAACGCCGACAAGCCAAGCCACAGCCCGAGCGTCACCGCCGTCACCGCCGCCGCCGAATGAATCCACGCATTATGCTCCCCCCGCAGCAGCATAACGATGCCACGAAAAGCATATACAAAACTTTTAGCCCTCTTGCGCCAACTGAATTGTTTCTCTTTCATATTGCAAAGATAGTGCAAGGTGAGTGGAAAGAAAAGAGCTTGCTCAATTTTCTTTTCCGAATCGCAGCCTATCTCGTAGAGTCCATCAGCAAGTGCATAATTAGCGAAAGAACTTGAAGAATCTATCTTTTGGCGTGTCAAAGTCAATTTTTCCCTTGGTCTACGGTTGTGCTTCTTCTGAATTTCCATAATTCTTCTGTCTGAGAAGTCGGCAAAATTGGCTTTCTTCGGGATGTACTTCCAGATAAGCTTGTTGGCGTTCTCAATTGCGCCCTTCTTCCAAGAGCAGTAGAAGTCGGCGAAATATACCTTCCCACGCTCTTTCACAGAGGATTCAAGGGCGGCGCAAATGCGGTGCTGCTGCAAGGCAACAGAATCTGATTCTGCCACGTGGCGCGACGCATGCAACAGTGCTTTTGCCGAGGCTAAAGCCTCGTTAAGTTTCGTGAAGATTTTTTGCACATTGGTTGAAAGTTTAAGTCAAGTTTTTATACCTCGTTAACAATTTTTATTGGTAATTTTGTAGTCAGAAAAAAATACAAAATCAATACTGATTATGACTCTATTTGAACGACTTACCCAACAAGCCAAAGCAAACAAACAACGCATCGTCCTCGCCGAAGGTGCGGAAAAACGAACGCTTACCGCTGCCGACCATCTTATCGCCGACGGCATCTGCGACATCACTCTAATCGGCAATCCCGCTGAAATCAAACAACTTGCAGCGGAATTGAGTCTAAAAAACATTGAGCATGCCACAATCGTCGACCCTGCCGACGAGGCGTTTACTGAGAAATATGCGCAACTCTACTATGAGCTGCGCAAAGCCAAGGGCATGACGCTCGAGGGCGCGCATAAACAGGTGCACAACCCGCTCTATCTGGGCTGTCTGCTCATCAAGAACGGCGATGCCGACGGTCAGGTCTCTGGTGCGTTGAGCACCACAGGCGACGTGCTTCGTGCCGCTTTCCAGATTATCAAGCCCAAGAAAGGCATCAGCGTTGTTTCCGGCGCGTTCCTTATGCTGCTTCCCGAAGGTTCTCCTTACGGGACTGACGGTATGATGGTGTTTGCCGACTGCGCCGTAGTGCCTAATCCTACGGCACCGGAATTGGCACAGATCGCCGTATCGGCGGCAGAGACAGCCAAGGTGCTCGGCGGCTTTGATCCGCGTGTTGCCATCCTCAGCTTCTCAACCAAAGGCAGCGCAAAGCATGAGATGGTAGACAAAGTTATCGAGGCTACAAAGATTGCCAAAGAAATGGCTCCGGAGCTGGCTCTCGACGGCGAGCTTCAAGCCGATGCAGCCATCGTGCCTTCAGTGGGCAAGAGCAAGGCTCCGCAAAGCGACATCGCCGGCACTGCCAACGTGCTTGTATTCCCGTCGCTCGAAGTGGGCAACATCACCTACAAACTCGTGCAGCGACTCAGCGGTGCACAGGCAGTGGGTCCTATCCTGCAAGGCTTGGCAAAGCCGGTCAACGACCTGTCGCGCGGATGCTCTTGGGAAGACATCTACAAAACTGTTATCATCACTTGCAACCAAAGCATAATAGCAAATCAAAAATAATGAAAATCCTCGTACTCAACTGCGGAAGTTCATCGGTGAAATACAAGCTGATTGAACTCGACGACAACGCGCAAAACGTCCTCGCCGAGGGCGGCGTGGAAAAAGTGGGTCTGCCCGACTCTTTCCTGAAATTCAAATACAATGGCGAAAAGGTGACAATCACCACGTCTATGCCAAACCATAATGTGGCTATCCGCATCATCCTCGACAATCTGACAAGCGCTAAATATGGCTGCATCAAGGATTTCGGAGAAATCGACGCCGTAGGCCACCGCGTGGTGCACGGAGGCGAGAAATTCAATTCGAGCGTGCTCATCACCGACGAGGTTATCGCCAAGGTGAAGGAATGCTACGACTTGGCTCCGCTCCACAACCCAGCCAACATCGTGGGCATCGAGGCTATCAGCGAGATTATGCCCGACGTGCCACAGGTGGGTGTGTTCGACACTGCTTTTCACCAGACAATGCCTGCACGCGCATATATGTACGCTCTCCCGTATGAGGTATATGAGAAATACGGAGTGCGCCGCTATGGCTTCCACGGCACAAGCCACCGCTACGTGGCACGCCGTTCATGCGAATTTTTAGGGTTGCCTTACGAGCAGCAGCGCATCATCACCTGCCACATCGGCAACGGTGGCTCAATAACCGCCGTAAAAGACGGCAAATCAATCGACACTTCGATGGGTTTGACTCCGGTAGAAGGCTTGATGATGGGCACCCGCTGCGGAGATGTCGACCCTGCTGCCCTGCTCTACATCCAGGAGAAAGAGCATCTCGACAATGCCGGAATGCAGAAACTCATCAACAAGCAGAGCGGTCTGACCGGCATCTCTGGCATCTCTTCCGACATGCGCGACATCGACGCTGCCATTGCCGCCGGCAATGAGCGTGCGCGACTGGCTCTCGACATGTACAGATACCGCATCGTTAAATATGTTGGTGCATACACAGCGGCGCTTGGCGGTGTCGACGTGATTGTGTTTACAGCCGGTGTGGGCGAAAACCAGATTCAGCTGCGTGAGAGCGTATGCAAGCAACTGGAATTTCTCGGCATCGATTTCGACCCAGAGCGCAACAACTGCCGTGGCGAGGAGGTTGAAATCACACGTCCCGGCTCGAAGGTGCGCGTAGTTGTCATCCCGACCGATGAGGAATATATGATTGCCTGCGACACGAAATCGATTGTCGAAGGCGCGAAGAAATAGAAAAAGCTATCAATGTGCTGCATCATTGTCCCGCTTTGCGTAAAGCAGGCTTTGATGCAGCTTTTTTCTCAAACAAAATGGTCAGAAAGTTAACTTTCGGCATCTTCATGATGCTCTTTGGCAAAATCATTCTCGGCTTTGTGCTGCTGTCGGTGATCAGCGTAGCCATCTACCGATGGGCGCCTGTCAGATACACGCCTCTGATGGCGATACGCAGTGTTGAGCAGATGCTCGACGGACGCAAGGTGCGCTGCGAGCATAAATGGGTGCCGCTCGACGAGATGTCGCGACACATGCCGATGGCTGTAATCGCCTCTGAAGACAACCGCTTCGCCTCTCACCACGGATTCGATTTCGTGGAAATCAAGAAAGCCGTGCGCGAGGCTGAAAACGGAGGCCGCCACCGGGGAGCAAGCACAATAAGCCAGCAGACGGCTAAAAACGTGTTTCTTTGGCCATCGTCATCGTGGGTGAGAAAAGGCTTCGAGGCTTATTTCACTGTGCTTATAGAGGCTCTGTGGAGCAAGGAGCGCATCATGGAGGTGTATCTGAACTCTATCGAGACCGGCGACGGACTCTACGGCGTGGAGGCTGTGGCTGAACAAAACTTCAACACCACCGCCGACCAGCTGACCGCCCGCCAATGCGCACTCATCGCCGCCACTTTGCCCAATCCGCTGCGATTCGACTCCGCCAATCCTTCGTCATACATGAAGAAGCGCCGCTCGCAAATTCTGAGGCTTATGCGCCTCGTTCCGAAGTTTCCTCCGGAGGAAGATTGACAGTACATACAAAAAACGGGAAGCCGCCAAGCCTCCCGTTTTTTGTATGTACTGCAGAACAGCAATCACTATTCCACTACAATCTCTTTTACCACTCTCGCACCGCGTTTCACGATTACCACAGTTCCAGGCTGCGGTTTTGCAATCCGCATGCCCTGCAGGTTGTAATAGACAGGCGCAACATCGGCGTCGTCGACAGTCAGATCATATACGCCGGCGTCGTTGAAATGCTTGTAGCGCGTCTTAATCGACGGGATTTCAAGACGATAGGCAGTGTCTTTCTTTCCGCCCGACAGATTGAGGCGCAACGAATTGAGACGTATCGGGAAAATGCCCACATTGTCGACATCGGCAATTTGCGCAAAGTCAACCGTATAATCTTGAGCGTCGCCCGACTCAAATCCCGACAGATTAGCCGACACATTGCTGCCATCGGCAAGCGTGAACGACACCACCGAGTTCTTGACAGCCACTCCGCCAGTCAGTTTCATCGTAAGCCGCAGCTCGTCAGGAAGGCTGTAGAGAAGCGTCGGCTGAACAGGGACAAGCGTAAGGTTGGGCGCACGCGTGCCCGACAGAGCGAAGTCGACTGCCAGACCGCCGCCGGCAAGCGCAGTTATCGCCGCATCACCCTTCACATTGTAACTCTCAATTTTCCAAGCCTCCGGATTCGATGCGTCTTCAATAGGCATCAATTCCGCCGTAGGGCACTGCACCGTAACGCCGACAGTGCACGTAATGCCATCCTTGACACCCGTCAGCGTCGCCGTTCCGTTTTTCAATCCCTTCGCCACGCCGTCAGCAACAGTCACCACCGATGCGTCGCTTGATGTCCAGTCAAGCGCACGCGGCTCGACAGCCATCTCCTTGCCTCCGACAATAGCGTTCAAGCCAATCTTCCATTCACGGCAGTTGTCGAGAACCACTTCCGGATAAGCCGCCTTGACATCGTCGGCAGCGACAATCGCCACCGTCACCTCCGCTTTTACTGCTCCCAGCGAAGCTGTAAGCACATGCGAGCCGCTGCCGGTGGCATAGAGAGTGGATCCGTCTGCCACAATCTCGCCAAGCGCGCCGTCGCAGGAAAGCGTGACGCCGTCAACATCCATATCGATGAGTTTGCCATATTTGTTATATCCGTAGAAAACCGGACGATAAGAGCCATACCGAGGCATCCGCACCGCATAGTCGGCAAAACGTATCTCAGCCACCTCCTCATCGTCGGGAGCGTGGAGCACCGCAAAGATGCCGTTGCCCACCGCACGTTCTGGCGACACGCACGGACGGTTGATTGTGCCTTCCATCGCGTCCCACATCAATGTAGAGCCGCCGCCGTCGAAATCAAGAGCGTCGTAGCATCCGTATGAGCGCATAAGGTCGGCACCCTGCGGATAGGTAGTGCCGCTGCTGATGGTGCTGCGTCCGTCGATGGCACAGATTACGAGCATCGTGCGCTCCTTGTCATAGCCAATCAGCGTGCGTGGATTGAACGCGTCGCGAGGATTGATCCATCGGTTCGCCTCCAGCACCGTCTCGCCTTCGCGAAGGATTTTGACATCGCCGCCTATAATCTCCTGCACGCCCTCGGGCTTGAGATTGCCATACGACGGCAACGACAGCGAATAGTTGACAGTAATTTCATCACCCGGCTTCAGAGACCGCAGCTTCTCGATGTTTGCCGTAGCAGCCTTGCCGGCCGAGATGACTATTCCGTCGGCAGGTATCGCCATATTTCCACCGTCGTAAGCCGCCTGGCTCACCACCATTTTCAGATTCTTGTTCAATGCCCAAGTTTCGCCAGGAGCGAGCGTGAAAGCCACTTCCACGCCTCCTGCCGCCGTCTTGGTGTATTTTCCCATATACGAGTTGTAGACCACCGTTTCTCCGTCAAGCCGATGGAAATTAGCATTTGAAATCGGCATCTCCACGCCGCCTATCGACGCGCTGTACGACAGGTCGGTGGCATCGATGCGCATATATCCGTCCTTGTCGATTATAAAGGCGTTCTCACGGCTCACCCTGTCGATAACGTCGGGCGACATCAGTTTTCCTCGGCTTGCGCTCGACATGTTTGGATAGCCCACGATGCCGTATTGCGAATACGGTCCGCCGAAACTTCCGGTGATGAAAAAGTCGCCGTTCACACCCGTAAGATAGCGTTCGCCCTCCACCGAGTGACGCCGTCCCATCGAAGTCACCGTTTCGGCGTTAAGACAGGAGTCGTTGCCAATCTCCACCTTGAATTTCACATTTTCTGCCTCGCGGAGCATTGTTTTTATCACAAACGCCTGAATGCGCGTGTTTCCTGTGGTCGAGCGGTATTCAAGCGCGGTGCGTGTCATTCCCGGACCGCATTTGTAATGACGCAGCGTGTCGACGGTAAACGTCTCGCCCTGCAGGTCGACAATGGATGGGGTTGAAAAAGCCGATGCCGAAGCGACAAGCGTAAAGCAAACGGCTGCAATTGGTTTAAATAATTTCATAATAGTTATATGTTTGGTTTGGTCTGTTTTGTATGATGCAAAATTACGTGATTTTTTGGGAATCCGCACAATTTCCACACCCCTAAAAAATGCAAAAGCGGGGCATCCCTTCAAAAGAGATTACCCCGCCTTGTGTCTGTTGCCCATAGGCACAAAGCCTACAGCTCGTAGTCAACGCAGGCGCGCATATCCTTATGCTCACCGAGCAGCCCTGCCGCAGCCACATGCGCCGGATGCTTGGCATAGACCTCCACATCCGCCATTTTGTCGACAACTGCGGTGAGAACCACGTCCCACGTTTCTGCCGGATTCTGATTTAGCCCCACCTCTATCGAGCGGAGCACGTCGATTTTCTCAGGAAGCGCCTCAAGGGCGGCCTTGAACTGAGAAGCCACGGCGCGGCGTTCTTCAGCCGTGCCTTTGAGTTTAAACATTACGATATGCTTTACCATCGTTGTATATATTTATTTGGTGTTGTACATTCTTTCACGTGTAGCCTGCACCTTCTCGTCGGTGAGATAGTCGTCGAAGTCCATAATCTTGTCGATGATTCCGTTTGGCGTCAACTCAATCACACGGTTGCAGACCGTCTGTATGAACTCGTGGTCATGGCTCGACATCAGGATGTTGCCCTTGAAAGCCTGCAGCGTGTTGTTGAACGCCTGGATCGACTCAAGGTCGAGATGGTTTGTCGGAGAGTCGAGCACAAGAGTGTTTGCGTCGGTCATCATCATCTTGGCAATCATACAGCGCATTTTCTCGCCACCGGAGAGCACAGATGCCTTTTTCAGCACCTCCTCGCCCGAGAACAGCATTTTTCCGAGGAATCCTTTCAGATAGATTTCGCTCGAGTCGTTGCTGTACTGGCACAACCAGTCGACAAGGTTCAAATCCGTGTTGAAGAACGAGGTGTTGTCGAGCGGCAGATAAGCCGTGGTGATTGTCTGTCCCCAGTCGTAAGTGCCGGCGTCGGCCTTGCGGTTGCCATTGATGATTTCAAACAAAGCGGTCATGGCGCGCGGGTCGTGGCTAAGGAACACCACCTTGTCGTTCTTCTCAATCTGGAAGTTTACGTCGTCGAAGAGCAAGTCGCCGTCTTGAGTGGCTTTCAATCCCTTCACCTCAAGAATCTTGTTGCCCGGCTCACGGTTGGGCGTGAAGATGATTCCCGGATAACGGCGCGACGATGGCTGGATTTCCTCTACATTGAGTTTCTCGAGCATCTTCTTGCGGCTTGTGGTCTGCTTCGACTTTGCCACATTGGCGCTGAACCGCTGGATAAACTCCATCAGCTCCTTGCGTTTTTCCTCTGCCTTCTTGTTGGCTTGCTGCTGCTGGCGGAGAGCCAGCTGGCTCGACTGATACCAGAAACTATAGTTGCCGGCAAACAGCGTTATTTTGTTGTAGTCGATGTCGAGGGTGTGGGTCGACACGGCGTCGAGGAAGTGACGGTCGTGGCTCACGACGAGCACCGTGTTATCGCAGTTTGACAGATAGTTCTCAAGCCAAGCCACGGTCTCAAGGTCAAGGTCGTTGGTAGGCTCGTCGAGAAGCAGGTTGTCGGGATTTCCGAAAAGCGCCTTCGCCAGAAGCACGCGCACTTTCTCCTTACCGCTGAGGTCCTTCATCAGCATGTAGTGCTTGTCTTCCTTGATGCCCAGACCGCTGAGCAATGCGGCAGCGTCGCTCTCTGCGTTCCAGCCGTCGAGCTCGGCAAACTTCTCCTCCAGCTCAGAGGCGCGGATGCCGTCGGCATCGCTGAAGTCTTCCTTTGCATAGAGGGCGTCTTTCTCTTTCATGATAGCCCAAAGCACGGTGTGTCCTTGCAGCACGGTGTCCATCACCGAAAATTCATCAAACTCAAAGTGGTCCTGGCTCAACACCGACATGCGCTCGCCCGGTCCTTGCTGAATCATGCCGTGGGTCGGCGTCAACTGTCCTGAGAGGATGCGCATCAACGTACTCTTTCCGGCGCCGTTCGCGCCGATAATTCCATAGCAGTTTCCTTGCGTGAATTTCAGATTCACATCCTGAAAAAGCACACGCTTGCCGAACTGCATTCCTAAATTGCTTACAGCTATCATAATTTACCTAATATATACCTACTTGAATCAGGGTGCAAAGGTACGAATTTTATGCGACATCGGCAAATCGCATTTTTCCACAGCCGTTGCCTGCCAAAAGAAAGAGCGGCCCGCCGGGGTCGCCCTTTCAATATCAATTATTTGCTACTGTTTATTTCCAAGGTGTGTTCTGAGAAACAGCAGAGTTGGTCAATGCAATCTGGTCTCCAGGAATTGGATACAGATACTGACGAGCATCAAACGTACGCACGTGGTTGAACGAACCATCTACGTAGTCGCCTTTCATATCAGGTTTAACAGTTGCTGTAGAAGCATTCGCACCTAAGAGGATGTTTGGATGCACTGAGCTGTCGAGGAGGTCGAGTTTGTGCCAACGAACCAAGTCCCAATAACGATAGTCCTTGTCCATAATCAACTCGCAACGACGGCAACGGCGAACTTCCCAAATCAAGCTGCTTACGCCCATATTGTTAGCAGGGTCGTTCATTGCAGTCAACGATGCTACAGTCTGGTCTGGAAGACCAGCGCGCTCATAAAGCTTGTTGAGAGTGAGGTTCATGTCGGCATCTGTAAGAGTGCCGAGCTCAGCCTTAGCCTCAGCATAGTTCAAGCAGATAAGTGCTCCCCAGTAGAGAGGTGCGCAAGTGTAGTTCTTCACTGTGTTCTGACGGTCGTCAATAGGCAACGAAGTGTTGTCAAACTTGGCTACACCATAACCAGTAGAAGAAGTCATCGCCATTGCGCCTGCACGCTGCCATGTCATGTCCTGATAGAAGATAACCGGGTCGATAGTTTCCGACAGACGTCCGTCACGGACAGCGAGAAGATCTGCAATTGAGTATTCACCCTTATCGTTGTAGACTGGAAGGTCTGACTTGTTCTCCGAAGTCAAAGCCAAAGGCTTGCCATCTTTGAAGAGATATGCGTCGAACGCGTCCTTTGTGATACCGTTCACCTTAGTAGAGGAGCAAGTGTAAGAAACGGTTGAGTGACACATATTCTGCTGGTCGTATGCCTTCATGAAAATAATCTCGCCATTTTTCTGGGCATCAGAGCGTACGCTCTGATACAAAGCCTTATAGCTTGCGCCGATAGGATATTTGCCAATCAGCTGCTCTGAAGCGCTGACGCATTCCTGCAAGTATTTGTTAGCACGTGCCTCATCGGCAGCATAGCCGTTTTCAGCAGCAGTACGATATTTGCAGAATGTGCCTTCCCACAAGCAAATGTCGCTCTTCACTGCCAATGCCAAATCCTTGCTCCAAACTTGCTTGCCGTTGTTGGCAGAGATTGTTGCAATCGCATAGTCAAGGTCGCGGAGCACAGAGTCCATAACCACGTCGCGGTTTGTACGCGGACCGTAAAGAAGACCCTTGTCGTTAACGTCAACTTTGTGGTCAACCCAAGTCACATCACCATAGCGTTTCACCAAAGTGAAGAATTGGATTGCACGGTTCAAGCGAGCCTGACCCTCGAAGTTGTTGCGCTTCGCAACCTCAAGTTTTGAGCTGCGTACGCCTTCGATGATTGACATACAGTGACGGATGTTCTCATACGGGCCTGAATACAAGCCAGATGAACTCGGAACAGTCTTGTTGTTCCATTCCGTAAACGAGTTACCAGCCTGGTCGTCAGAAAGAGTGCTGAAATAAAACTCACCGAGAGAGTTTCCACGACCATATCCAGAGAAGAAATTATACATATAGTTGCACTCCTGCTCAACGAGCGACTCATTGCTCCAGAACTCAGGGTTGCTCACCTCCGAAGTCAACGGATAGCGGTTGTTGTCGAGGAAATCGTCACAACTTGCAAGCGAGAGTCCGGCGAGTGCGAAAATGCCTAATGCTATCTTTGTTTTCATTGTTTCGTAAATTTAGAGAATTAGAATGTTACCTGCAAACCGAATGAATAAGTACGCATCATTGGATCTGTACGTCCGAAAGTACCATTGTTGTAAGCCTTGCTTGTTGTCCATGTGCTACCGATTTCAGGGTCAATCGGGTTCTTGCCGAGACCGTTGTAGAGCAAGCAAGGATTTTCAGCAGTGAAATAGATACGTGCTTTCTGAATCAGAGCCTTCTTTGTAATCTCCTGTGGAAGAGTGTAACCGATAGTCACTGTCTTCAAGCGGAGGTAAGCCATGTTGAGCAAGTATTTCGATTGAGGATAGAAGTTGTAACGACCTTGTGACAAGCCAGAAACAGCACCTGCACCTGCCATACCGTCATACATACAAGGATAATCGTTGTTCTGATTGATCTCGTAACCGATAATGTTGCGAGCGTCGTCGAAGATCATCTTGTTGTAAGAATTTTGGTGAGCGTAAGAAGCATCGGCGCCACGAGAGAATGGCATTGTGAATGCGTTCACATACCACATGTCGCGTTTGCCTACACCCTGGAAGAACAAGTCAACGTCGATACCCTTCCAAGCAGCACCCAAACGGAATGAGTACTCATAGCGAGGAGTTGAGTTGCCAATCTTCTTCAAGTCACCGTGGTTGCGTACAGTACCTACAGGAATAAGGTTGCCTTCAGCGTCTTTCATTGTAGGATCGCCACCATTGATTACGCCATTGCCGTCCAAATCCTTGAACTTGATGTCACCAGGACCATAAACGAATGTGCCCTGCTGCAAACCGGTCTGGTCAGCTACGCCCGGAGCATAAATCCATGAGCCGTCGGCGTTCTTGCCTGTGAAGTCTGACTCCTCGAAGTAACGGTCTGTCTCGAAGCCCCAGATTTCACCATACTCCATACCGCTGTAGAATTGGTTGATCAACTTGTTAGGGTTGTTGTACTCAGTAACCTTTGTCTTGCCGTCATAGATATTGGCGCTTGCGAAAACGTCAACATCGCCGAAGCGGTGATTCCAGCTGACACCGAGCTCCCATCCGCGGGTGCGGAGCGAACCGCTGTTTGCATAAGGAGCAGAAGCACCAAGAGTAGCCGGAAGAGTCATACCCGGAGCAAGCATGTCCTTAGTGTCGCGCTGGAACCAGTCGAACGTAACGTTCAGGCGGTTGTTCAAGAAACCAAGGTCAAGACCGATATCGGTAGTTGCAATACGCTCCCAAGACAAAGTAGAAGACACCATTGAAGGTGTGTTCAACATTGACAAGAATGTACCGCCGGCATTTACCCAGCTGGTATATCTTGTGTCCAACTTAGAGATTTTCTCCAAGAACATATAGTCACCGATAGCCTCGTTACCGATGTGACCATAAGAAGCACGGAACTTAGCGTTGCTTACATATTGTTTAGCCTTCTCGAAGTAAGCTTCCTCAGAGAAACGGTAGCCGACAGATGCCGATGGGAAGAATGCCCACTGGTCGTTGGCTGGGAATGAAGAAGAACCGTCGTAGCGACCGTTAACCTCCAACAAGTAGATTCCCTTGTAGTCGTAGTTGATACGGCCGAAGAAACCTGCAGTTGCGTGCTTGGTGATGGTGTTGGTGATTGTCATGCTTGTACCGTCGGCACCACCAGTTGCCAAGCCAAGATAAGGTTTGTCGTTGTCAGAAAGAACGTTCTTGCGTGCAGAGAAGTAGTTGTAATACTTGCGGTCTGCCTGTCCGCCGACCATAACCTTGAAGTGGTTGTCCTCAGCCACATCGAAGTCGTAGGTAGCGTAAGCATTGACTGTCCAGACATTCTGACGGGTATTCTCCTGTTGAGCGTAAGTGTCTTTCTGCTGTACCAAATAAGATGGAGCTGTGCTTGAGTTAGACCAGTTGTTCCAGCCGAAGATAGGCAGATATGACTTGCGCACGTTGATGTCCATCATGTCGTATGTGAAGTCAGCGTGGATGTTCAAGCCCTTGATTGGGTTCGCCTCCATCCAACCTTGCAAGCGAGTGTTGCGGGCAATGTCCTCATGCTCGCCGCTCTGCTTACGGTCAGCAATCGGCTGAGCGTCGTAGTACTTGCCGTCGCCGTCATACTTGCGGTATCCGTAAGGACCGAAGAAAGAACCCCAACGCCAGAAGTATGTGTAACCTCCACGGCCCCACATGTTCTGTCCGTCATAGTCTTTCTGCGAATAGTTTACCTGAGCACCGGCTTTCAACCATGAGAATATTTGAGTTGAGAGGTTGGCGCTTGCGTTGTAGCGCTTCACAGAGTTGTCTACAAACGACATCAAGCCTTCACGCTTGTCATAACCGAACGAAACGCGGTATGTTGTGTTGCCCGAGCTGCCGTCCAAGCTTACGTTGTGCTTCTGAGAAGGAGCAGTGCGATACATAATATCCTTTACATCCCAGTCAGCATAGTACATAGTGGCTTTTGTCACAGGGTCCTGATAGAAGTCGCCCACGTTGTCCATGCTCTGGTATGGCAACATCTCGCTGTAGCCTTTCTTCTTGCCACCGTTCTGCTCATACCAAGCCTTTGCGTAAGGAAGCATCTTGTCGAGATACATACCGAACAATTCCGGGTCGGCACCCTTACGGTAGTTGGTCTGAAGCAATGCTTCGATTTGTTCAGGCACTGAGCCATAGTCAGGCAATACAGTTGCGTTGCTCCAACCGAAGTTGTTTGAATATTTTACAGAAACGCGGTCGCCTTTCTGTCCTGATTTTGTAGTAATCAATACAACACCGAATGCTGCACGAGTACCATATACAGCAGAAGAAGCAGCATCTTTCAATACTGAGATTTCTGCGATATCGTCAGGATTGACAAAAGTGATGTCGTCGGTAGGCACACCGTCGACAACGATAAGCGGGCTTGACTTCTGTTCGTTTGACAACGTACCCGTACCACGGATTTTGATAGATGCGGCTGAGTTGATCGCACCGTCACCTGTTGTGATAGTCAAACCAGGAACAGCACCTTGAAGGGCTTTGGTAACATCGCCCACTGGACGTGCGTCCATTGCCTTCGACACATCGACTGTTGCGACAGCACCGGTGAGGTTGGCACGTTTCTGAGTACCGAAACCTACCACAACGACTTCGTCAAGAAGAGCGTTGTCCTCTTCCAAGGAAACGTTCATTGTCGGCGCAGCCTTGAGGGTCTGTGTCTTGTAGCCCAAATAAGAAACTGTAATTGTTGCTCCAGGGGTTACTTTAAGCGTAAACTTACCGTCCAAGTCAGTAACTATACCACGATTGGTACCTTTCTCCATAACGTTGGCGCCAATGACAGGCTCTCCCTTGGAGTCTTTTACTGTACCAGAAATGGTTAGAGTTGCTTTCTGAGCGGATACAACTTGCGGAGCGGGGGCGGCATTAGCCTCGAATCCCGCACTGCCTAGCAAACACATTGCGACTGCGGCAGCCGCAACTAATTTACATGAAGTAAATTTTTTTCGTTCAGCAAATTTGTCCATACTTGATTCAGATTAAACATAGTTTTATATTAGTACATCGTTGTCTCAAACGATTTCTAAGCCACAAAATAAGCGTTATTTTTCAATATTTACAAGAATTGTAATCAAAATTTTACGTTTGTGAGTTGTTTTTTTTATTTTCGGTAAAATTTCATTTTATTAAACATTTCTGTACAACATTACTATACAATTATGTTGTAAAACATATTTTTATTTTTTGTTTTCTTCGACCTCTTATTCAAGCCATAGCAATTAAATTTGCTGCCGTTTTGTTTCAATCCGTCAGTTTTATGCCAACTTTCATAACAAAGCACATTTCCAGCACCAAATTATCGGCAACCCGCCAAAAGTTTAATATGTGTTAACGACAAGTCATCGGGTACAACGCCTCCGACACCCCTTTTTCACCGCCACACCAAATTAATTTACAAGTATTTGCCAATCATAGCCCAAAATTCCGTAATTTTGCAGCAGATTTGGGGCAAAGCGCGCTGAACGAAAACATTTAAGACGAAAAAAACAGATGACATTTGAAGAATTAGAAATAAGAGAAGACCTGCTGCACGCAATCAAGGATATGGGATTTGAAAAACCGATGCCTGTACAGGAGAAAGTAATCCCTCACCTGCTCCACGAAGACGGCGACGTCGTGGCTCTCGCACAGACCGGCACCGGCAAAACCGCGGCGTTCGGACTGCCCGTAATACAGCGCACCGACACGTCGCTGCGCCAACCGCAGGCTCTAATCATATCGCCGACACGCGAACTCTGCCTGCAAATCGGCGGCGACCTTGCCGATTTCTCGAAATACACTTCCGGTCTCAGTGTGCTGCCGGTTTATGGCGGCTCGAGCATCGAGAGCCAAATCCGCACGCTGCGCAAGGGTGTGCAGATTATCGTTGCCACACCTGGGCGACTGCTCGACCTGATAAAGCGCGGCGAGGTAAACCTCAGCGGCGTGCACACCGTGATTCTTGACGAAGCCGACGAGATGCTCAACATGGGCTTCCTCGACGACATCAACGCCATCCTCGACAACGTGCCCGACAACCGCAAAATGCTGATGTTCTCAGCCACCATGCCCGACGAGATCGCCAAAATAGCGAAAAACTATATGCACAACCCTCAGGAGTTTGTAATAGGCACACGCAACGAGGGCTCGGAGAATGTGCGCCACATATATTATATGGTGAACGCCAAGGACAAGTATCTTGCCCTCAAGCGTATCGCCGACTCCAATCCCAACATCTACGGAATCATCTTCTGCCGCACCCGGCGCGAAACTCAGGAGATTGCCGACAATCTGATTGCCGACGGCTACAATGTCGATGCCCTCCACGGCGACTTGTCGCAGATGCAGCGCGACACGGTGATGAAGAAATTCCGCGAACGCACCCTGCAGCTGCTCGTTGCCACCGACGTGGCAGCACGCGGTCTTGACGTGGACAATCTGACCCACGTAATAAACTACGGCCTGCCCGACGATCCAGCCACATACACGCACCGCAGCGGACGCACCGGACGTGCCGGCAAAACCGGCGTGTCGGTTGCCATCATCCACTCGCGCGAGAAATCGCGCCTGCGCACGATAGAGAAGAAAATCGGAAAAACGTTCGAGAAGGGTTCGGTGCCTACACCGCAACGCATCATCGAAAAGCAACTATACAACCTTGCCGACCGCATAGAACGCGTAAAGGTGAACGAGGACGAGATTGCAAAATATCTGCCGGGAATCGTGAAAAAGTTGGAATGGCTGTCGGAAAACGACTTGCTGAAACGCATCGTGTCGCTTGAATTCAACCGTCTGCTTGAATACTACAAGGACGCGCCCGAAGCCATCGACTACGAAGAGCGCAAGCCGCGCGACCGGAAAGCCAAACGCGACGACAAAGAGCCGCGCGACAAGCAGCAGAGCGGCTCGCGGCAGAACAAAGACCGCCGCACCGCAGAGCAGGGATATGAGCGCATCTACGTGAACGCTGGAAAGAACGACGGTTTCTTCCCGGCGCGCCTGATAGAGACACTCAACCAGAACATGGAGGGACGCGTGGAGATTGGCCGCATCGACCTGTTCCCCGGCTACGCATTGTTTGACGTGAAAAAAGGTGAATCGCGCCGCACCGTGTCGGCATTGAAAAACGCCCGCTACTTCGGCAAGCGCCTATATGCCGAGATTGCCGACCCAAACCGCGACTACGCCCACAGCTCCGAGCGCAAGTCGAACAGCAAGGGCCGCCATGCCGACGGCGACGACAGCTTCGGCAAATTCAAGAGAAAAAGTAAAAAGAGCAAACGATAAAGTGCTATGAAACCTATATATGCAGTGCTCGGCATCGCCGTTGTATCGGCAGCGTATGCCGGAACTTTTCCATCGCCGCAGGCTGCCTCTTGGCATGAGGATGCCGACAGCATCACTGAAGTAGACTCTGTCGCCGAAGTGAGCATCGAGTCGGTTTCCGACTTCTTTCTCTTTGCCGACGAGTTCAACACAATCGAACAGTCGGTAAGGATGGACATGCTCGACTATTACGCCAGCGGAATGCGCAAGCACATGCCGACACGGCTTGGCGGACAGGCCGTAATCGACTCAATCGCCGGCGACCATTACATGAAGGTTTCCACATCATCGGTGTCGGAAACGGAGGTGCAGATGTATGTCAACAACCACGGCGACAAGCTATTCGGCGTAATCAACCGCGTAAAGATGCCAGCCACCGACAGCCACATCTCGTTCAGCCAGACCTATGCCTTGGGTTCTCCAAGCGTAAGCCTGATTGAGGAACCGAAAGTCAGGGACTTCCTCACCGCCAAAGACAAGAAGACTCTCAGCGAGATAGAGTCGAAAATCGCCTTCCCGCTCATCGACTACCGCTTTCTTCCAAACGGCGATGTGGAGGCGCGTCTCACGGTCGGAGAGTTCCTGTCGCGCGAGGATTCCGCTGCCGTGATGCCTTTCGTAAACAGCGGTATCACATACCATTGGGACGGCAAGCGATTCAAAATAAAGAAATAGTATGGCGCTGCGCAAACGTCACATATTACTGATTGTGGCGCTGCTGCTTGCCTTCATCGGCATGGCAACAGCTGCGATTTCCATTCTCAACGGCAACGTCATATCGCCGTCGGAGTCACTCGACATCGACGCCTACAAGATATCAGGCATCGACGTTTCTGCCCACAACGGCAATATCGACTTTGCAAAAGCCCGTGCGGCGGGCACCGAATTTGTTTTTGTCAAAGCCACCGAAGGTGCTACGTTCCGCGACAGCGCGATGAACAGCAACCTGCGCAAAGCCCACGAAGCCGGACTGAAGACCGGCGTCTACCACTTTTTCCGATTCGACGTCGACGGCGTGAAGCAAGCGCACAATCTGCTCAAAGCCATTGCCGGACGCCCGTTGTCGCTGCCACTGGTCATCGACGTGGAGTCGCACACCAACCCCTACACCCCCGCCGACATCGTCACCCGCAAAATCCATGACATGGTCGATGAGCTTACCGCCTACGGCTATCCAGTGATTATCTACAGCAACAAAAAAGGATTCGACAACCACGTGCGCGACGAGTTTGCAGACTGCGGCGTATGGCTCTGCTCGTTCACCCAACCCAACCGCGGCAAAAACTGGACTTTCTGGCAGTACAGCCACAAAGGATCCATCCCTGGCATCGACAGCGATGTCGACCTTGACCTGTGGCACGGCACTGCCAGCGAATGGCAACAGTACACCGCTAAAACCGAAAAAGCGATTTCCGTGGCGAATATGCTCTACGCTACAATAAACGCCAACCGTTTGCGTTAATATATTGATAAGGAATCTTTTCCTTACAGCAAACGATTGGATATTCGGATTATGTTGAAACACAAGGCTATACGATATATTTTATTCTTCTTTGCCCTACTTGCGGCAATAAGCGGCAATGCGGCGTCATACGCCGAGACTTCCGCCCTCAACACCGGCAAATGGGTAAAAATAAAAGTTGAAGACACGGGCATCTACCAGATTTCAGCAGCGACATTGTCGGGCTGGGGCTTCAGCGACATCTCTAAAGTGAAGATATTCGGCTACGGTGGTGCCATGATTTCTGAAATCATGGGCAACGGCTACATCGACGACCTGCCGCAAGTGCCGGTGATGCGCTCGGGCAACAGAATCATGTTCTACGCTCAAAGCAACGTGTCGTGGACAGAGACATCGGGCAAAATCCGCTATCAGCAGCAACAGAACCCGTATGCAACCGCCGGCTACTATTTCATCACCGACCGCAACGACATCGATGTGGCTGAGATGCAGACCACTGCCAAAGCGGAGAAAGCGTCCGACAAAGTGATAACAAACACGCTTGCCCGCATTTACCACGAAAAAGAGCTTACCGCCCCAGGAACCACCGGCCGCACATTGCTCGGCGAGGATTTCCGCTCTGCGGGCACACAAAGTTTTCAGTTCAACCTGCCCGGCATCGTCAGCGACACCGACCCGGTGGTGAAAGTGGCATTCGCAGCCTACCACACATCAGGCACCGCGCGCACGCTCACCGTGACTTCCGGAAAACAGGAAGTGATGAAAGTGAGCGTCAGCTCGCTCAGCGGCAGCAACGAATACGACATCTGCTCCACTGCCTCATCTATCGGCACTGTGTCCTATCCTGGCGAAAAAATGACACTGCAGCTGTCGTTTCCCACCGGCACGGCTGTGCGCCTTGCCAACCTTGACTACATCACCGTCAACTACCTGCGCAACCTCAACCTTGCCGACAAGCAAATTGACTTCCGCAGCTTCACGGCAAACTGCCGCGACAGCGTGTTTGCCGTCAGCGGCATCAATGAAAAGACGGCGATATGGGACGTAACCACAACCTATGCGCCGCTGAAAGTTGACTTCCTTGCCGACAACGCTTCGGCACAGTTCCGCCAAACGGAAAATGGCAAGCGCGAATACGTGGCGTTCAACACCGCTGCCTCCTTCCCCACTCCATCGTTGGTGGGCAACGTGAGCAATCAGGACATACACGCCATGACACCGCCAACGATGCTGATAATCACGCCGGCGGCGTTCAGAAACCAGGCGGAGAGCCTCGCTGCCATGCACCGCGCCAACGACGGCATGGCAGTGACCGTGCTTACCGACGAACAAATCTACAACGAATTCTCGTCGGGAACTCCCGACGCAATGGCATACCGCAAGGTGGCGAAGATGTGGTACGACCGCACAGCGTCAACCGACCAATACAGCAACGACCGATTCCGCTACCTGCTGCTGTTCGGACGCGCGGTGTTTGACAACCGACGCATCACCTCGACGGCACGCAACCTCGGCTACCCGACGCTGCTCACTTGGGAGTCGGCCGACATCACAAGCGAGAGCAGCAGTTTCAACACCGACGACGTGTACGGCTTCCTTGAGGACGGCAGCGACGCCGGACGCACGAGCCTGCGCAAAATGTGTATCGGCATCGGACGCATCCCCGTTAAAAGCGCGGCAGAAGCAACCGAGACTGTGCAGAAAATCAGCGACTACATCAGCAACCCCGACATGGGCAACTGGAAGACGCGCATAATGATGATTGCCGACGACGGCGACAGCGGAATCCACATGAGAGACTCCAATGATGCCATCGACAGTCTGCGAGCGAATGGAGCGGGCAATTATCTGATACAACGGCTGTTTATCGATGCCTACAAAGCCTCGTCGAGCGGTTCGGGCCACTCTTTCCCGGAGGCGCGCACCCAGATGCTTCAAAACTTCAAGAACGGTGTGCTGTTTGCCTCCTACGTAGGCCATGCCAACCCCACATCGTGGACCCACAACGGACTGCTGCGCTGGCCCGACATTGAGAACGAATTCTTCTACAGCCATCCCCCTTTCGTGTTTACCGGCACTTGCGAGTTCACTCGCTGGGACTCTCCTACCGTGTCGGGAGGCGAAGTGTTGTTTCTAAACTCGCGCGGCGGATTCATCGGACTGCTGACAGGCTCGCGCGTGACATCGATAAGCGGCAACGGCGACCTCTGCCGCGCTGTCGGCGCCGAGACGTTCAAGCCTCTGCCAAACGGCGAGATGCCACGCCTCGGCGACATCGTGATGAATGCCAAGAACAACTATTGGTACACCCACTCGCGCTACTCTTCGACACTGACAAAAAACACCGAGCACAGCCTCAAATACGCACTCATCGGCGACCCTGCGCTGCGCTTGAAATACCCTAAATACGACATCCGGCTGACAGCGGTCAACGGCGAAAGCGTCGACGGCGAGGTGAAACCGGAGACTATGGCGCGACAGGAAGTGGAACTCGAAGGAAAGGTTGTCGATGCCGACGGGATTACCATGACCGATTACAATGGTACGCTGACAACCACCGTCTACGACGCGGAAGTGTCGATAACCACCAACGGCTACTACGAGGGCGGCACCGACACCGATGACAAGTGCAAAGTGACCTACCAAGACCACACAAACCGACTGTTTGTTGGTTCGGGAGAGGTTAAGGACGGCCTGTTCAAAATGAAATTCCGTATGCCTACGGGCATTATCAACAACTACACTCCGGCTCTTGTCAACCTATATGCTCAGGACGAGAACAAAGGCGACGCCGTAGGCAAGAACGAGGACTTCTACATCTACGGTTTCGACGAGTCGCCAGCCGACGACACCGACGGACCGGAGATACGCCTGCTCGCACTCAACTCAACGGCATTCAAAGACGGCGACAAGGTGAACGAGACTCCTTTTCTCGTAGCATCGGTCTACGACGTGTCGGGAATCAACCTGTCGCCAGTCGACATCGGACACGGCATAACCGCGACTATCGACGGAACAACCGTTGTTTCCGGTCTTGAGAACTATTTCTCGCAGGACACCGACGGCGTGAGCCACATAAACTACCAGATGGGAGAACTCACCGAGGGACAGCACACACTGACGTTCCGCGTGTGGGACGTGCTTGGCAACATGTCGGAAAAGACAATCGCATTCAGTGTGGTCAACGGCATCAAGCCGCAGCTGTTCAGAGTCTACTCAACAGCCAACCCGGCAAAGACAAAGGCCAACTTCTACATCGAGCACAACCGCCCCGACGCGGTGCTCAACGTAACGCTGAGCATCTACGACATGATGGGACACAGTGTCTGGAGCACATCGTCGACCGGACGCAGCGATATGTATAAGTCGATGCCTATAACATGGGATTTGACCGACGGCAGCGGAATGCGCGTGCAGCGCGGCATCTACATCTACCGCGCAACGGTCTCGACCAACGGCGGCGACGAGGCGTCAATCACCCAACGCATCGCAGTGGCTTCGGAATAATCGCATCGGATTATTTTTCTGACACAGAAAAGTAGGAGAAAAAATAAGTAGGGTTCATGAACCCTACTTATTTTTTTACTATCCTTTGAATGTTTCGCAGTAATCGTCAGGATGGACGGTGTGGCGATGAAAAGAGCATTGGTCGCTGGGAGTGCCGGCAACATAATAGCAGCATCTCCCACAGCGGTGGTTGACGTCGCGCTTTTTAGAGTTAGAGCCTTTCGACGAGCCGCCGGCAAGAAACACTGCTGCAAGAAACAACCAACAAAAAATCAAATACCCTATGCCGTGGAATAACAAAAAGAATGCCTCCACCACTGCCGGACGAAGTCCTCCAAGTTTCTTTGCCCGCATGCACAGCAAGATAATCTCATACGCCACCGGCAATGCGAATGCAACGTAGAAGTTATGCGTCACGCCAAACGCCGCGCCTGCAACAAACACGAAAATAAGCGGCCGGAAATAGGTGGCTTTCGAGCACCAGGTCACCCTTGTTCCCGCAAGAGAGTCAAAGAAATTCTCGCACGATTTAGGGCCAAACAGCGACCACAGCCCCACGGCAATGCCCAACAGCATCATCAGCGAGATTATGCCCGTAATCCATCCTGGCATGTGTGCGCCTGAGGCTGCGCCGTCGCCCGATTCCTCGACATACTCGATGCGGTTATTCATATTATTTTCCTGCAACGGCTCTACGCTTTCACGTCCTTCCGCAACAGGCTCCGACGCCGGCTGCCGCTGAGCGACGGAAGTCTGGCTTTGTTGACTACTGCCGTCTCCGTCGGCAGCAGTGACGCTGCTGCCTTCGTCCACCATTTCGCAGCAATAAGAGGCTATATACGCCTTGCGGCCATGGAACGTGAAGACAAACATACTCCCGTCAGTACCCTCCGATTCATAGACTTCGCCACGGTATGCGCGTCCGAGGTTAGTTATTCTCTCGGGTTCGGCAAAGACTGTCACATATTCGTCAGACACCCTGAATCGGGCTGCAAACGCGTCGGGAATGCAATTCAATAGAATGGTTAAATACAGCAGTATTCGCAAAAATCGGTTCATAATAATAGCTTTTACAATGACAAATATGCAAATTTAATAATTATCGCAGCCCCAACAAATAAAAAAGCGCAACAAATAATAATATCAAGCAGAATATATTAATATATTAATTTCGCACTTGCTTGTTTAATCTTCGATTCAGATATCCACATTTGCAAAATTTGACAAAAAAAACTAATTTTGCAGTTTGTAAGGAAGTTAATAAATTAGGAGTTACAATGAACGAGGATGGTCAGAAGATTCTATTGCCTGAGCCAACATTGCGCAGGCTTCCGTGGTACTTGGCATACGTCAATATGCTTCGCACCCAGAAGATAGAATATGTTTCGTCGACACAGATTTCACGCAAAATCAATGTCGACGCGTCGCAGATTGCCAAAGACTTGTCGTTTCTCAACATCAAGGGAAAAACACGCATCGGCTATCAGGTTGAGACGCTCGCCACCGAATTGTCAAATTTCCTCGGATTCCACAACGACCACACCGCTTTCATGATCGGTGCCGGAAGCCTCGGCTCCGCACTGATTCAAGACTCCGGACTGATGCAGTTCGGTCTGCACATCGTGGCAGGCTTCGATGTTGACGAGAAAGTTGTGGGCACAGAAATCTGCGGCATTCCCATCTACCACATCTCCGAACTTCCAGAACGCGAAAAGCAATACAAGGCTGAAATCGGCATCCTCGCCGTACCGGTGGAACACGCACAGGAGTCGGCCGACCTGCTTGTGGCAAACGGACTGCGCGCCATCTGGAATTTCACGCCGTTCCGCATCAAGGTGGCTGACAATGTGGTTATCCAAAACACTTCCATCTATGCCCACCTGGCAGTAATGTACAACAGAATCAACGGGAACAAATGAAAATCATAAAATTCCGAAACACCGACAATCCTGAAAAACTGGAAATCGACGTAATCCCCGACTCTGCAATCCAAAAGAGCGGCAAACCGTTTTTTGTGCCCGACTTCGCAAGCCGCTTCCAATTCAGCGCAGCCGCCGCGGTACACGTGTGCCGCCTCGGAAAAAACATCGCGCAACGGTTTGCAAACAGATACTACGAGGAGGCTGGGCTATGCCTTGTGTTTGAGGCAAAAGACTTGCTCGACACCCTCAACGCCAACGGCAAACCGAGAGCGTTGGCAACATCGTTTGACGCTTCGCATATCGTTGGCGAGATGACTCCTACCGACATCGCAATGTTCGGCAAGAACACCGCAACACTGGAAATCAACGGGAAAGATACAGAAAAATTCACGTTGCCGTCATCTGCCGACTTCGACAAATGCATCGCGACGGCAAGCCGGTATTTCACGCTGAAAATCGGCGACTTGATACTAATTGAAAACGGCGAATGGCACAATGCGGAAATCAACAGCCGTGTAACAGCTCGTTTGGGCGACTTTGAATCAATAAACATAAAGATAAAATAACCAAGGAGATATGACTAAATACATCATCGCTGTGGCTGTTGGCGCGGTTCTCGCCTCTTTCAGCAGCCAGGCTGCGACAAAATTCAAGGACTCTTCCGTCCTTTCATCAGGGAAATGGGTTAAAATCAAAGTCGGCGAAACCGGCGTCTATGAAATCACCGGCGAACAGTTGAAGCAATTCGGATTCTCCGACCCCAAAAAAGTGAAGATTTTTGGCACTGGAGGCATCCAGACCACCGACAATTACAACAAAGACTATACCGACGACCTTGAGCAGGTGCCGGCAATGCGCACCGGCGACAAATTATACTTCTATGCCAACGGCTTGACATACGAGGAAATAAGGAGCATTGACTACACCACCAACTTCGACATATACCGCTCAATCTCAAAAAACGCCTACTCTCCCGCTTCTTACTACTTCCTTACAGACAGCGAGGATTTTGACGCACGCGATATTGAAACCGTCGACACCAACGAAAGCAATCTTGCCTCCGTCAAGGAATGGCGCTCGAACGGCGTGGTGTCGATTTGGCACAAGAACGACATCGTAAACCCTACCCGCTCAGGCAAACTTTTCCTCGGCGAAGATTTCTCAAGCACTAAAGAGTTTGAAATTACGATGTCTACGCCAGGCATCATCAGCGGAACAAATGTGGTTGTAAACATGTCGGCAGGCGTAAAAACCGCCGACTCGCAAACTGTGACACTGTCGGTCGACGGCACGGTTTTAGACACAAAAAATGTGTCAAAATCAGCCGATACCGCAATCTATAAACTGATCACTTCTTTCGGGTCCACCCCCGTGACAGAGGCGATGGCGCAGGCTGAGTCGGTGACAGCGAAAGTGAGCACGTCTGTGTCGCTGCCGATTGCGAAGATGAACTATATTTCCGTCTCCTACAAGTCGCCGCTTGCCCTTCCTGCCGACTCCTCACAAATGCGCTGGCTCGTGAAGACAACCAAAGAGTCAGGACTCGTAATCGGCAACACCACTCCTACAACACACGCCTGGCTTGTGTTTACGCCAAACAATTCTCCTTACAAAATCTACAACACAAAACAATACACCATCACAACAAGTGAGGGAACAAGCTGCATTGTCCCGAATCTTGGCACAACGGCTTATGCGGAATACGTGATTTTCGACACCGGAAAGCAGCAGAAGCAAGTGTCTTTTGCAGGCAACGTAGCCAACCAGAACCTGCATTCACTCGCCACGCCCGACATGCTCGTCATCACCACTCCCAAACTGAAAGCCCAAGCCGACCGCATTGCCGACTTCCACCGCCAGCACGACGGCATGGACGTAGAGGTGGTGCTGCAGGACGACATTTTCAACGAGTTCGGCAACGGCATGCGCGATGTTTTCGCATACCGTCAGCTGTGCAAGATGCTCTATTCACGCAACCCGTTGAAATTCCGCTATCTGCTGCTGTTCGGCAGCGGCAACTACGACAACCGCGGAATCTTCGGCGGCGACATCGAGGAAACACTGCTCACTTATCAGACCGACAACAGCTACCACAGCGTGTCCTCCTACTGCTCCGACGACTATTTCGGCGTGATGAACGACGAGGCTGTCAACGTGGAAGGCTCAAACGCTCTGCTCAACATCTCGATTGGACGCATCCCGTTCTCCTCTCCAGCCGACGCAAAAACATACGTAGACAAACTGCTTGCCTACATGTCGCACAAACCCGGCAAGACCGACACGTGGAAGAGCAACATGCTCATGATTGGCGAATATGGCGACCAATACATCCACACGACACAGACTGAATCGTTTATCGACAACTTCAACTATGAGATAACCCCGAAGACATCAGACACTCCGGAAATCAGAACGAGAAACGACAATGCCATAAATTTCAACAAGATTTATCTTGAGCCTTACGACAACGTGGACAATCTGCAGGCCACACGCGAGAAACTGGTCGAAGATTTCAATGTAGGACAGAATTTCATCCTCTTCGTGGGGCACTCCAACATTGCATCGCTCACCAAACCGACCGTGCTGATGAACCTGCAGCAAGCAATCGACACGAAATATGACGTGCCGCCAGTGATGTATTTCTCTTCATGCGACGTGGGCAGATACGACGGCGGACAGACTTCATTCATCGACAAACTGCTGCTCAACCCCGACGGCGGCATTATCGCTGCCGTGGCAGCGACACGCGAGGCATACACATCGTTGAACGGACGCCTGACCGACTCGTTTGCCAAGTATCTCGGCATCAGCGAATCCGACAGCCGATTCTATGCTAAATACGAAAAAACCTGGGGCCGCGTGTTGATGTTTGCAAAAAACTTCTCAACCGACCGTTCACGCAACCGTCTGAAATACCACCTGCTCGGCGACCCGGCAATGCTCGTCGACATCCCGTGTGACCGCACCGAGGTGACCGAAGTCAACGGTGTCGCCGCCTCGAAGGGCATCGCCATAGGTGCTATGACTCCAATAACCATAAAAGGCCGTGTCAGAAACGATGCAGGAGAAGTCGATACCGATTTCAACGGTTATGCGAAGATTTCGCTCTACGACTCCGAAAAATACTATATGACACAAGGTGACGAGACGCTGACCGAGCGCGGAGCCGAACTTGCCGTGACAAGCGCCGACGTGACAGCCGGCGAGTTTACAGCCACAATCATAGCGCCAAACTGCATCACGACCGACGACAAAGAGAAACCGCTGCAAGTGACCGCTGTCAGCAACGACGGCACTGTGGTGTCGGGATTCTACAACGGTCTGACATTCGACCGCTCGCTCTCCGCCGTTTCCGACGACACGACAGCGCCAACCATCAACGCCTTCTACATCAACGACAAATCAACGTTCAAGGACGGCATGGAGGTGGAATCGTCGCTGCGCCTCAAAGCGGAAGTGACCGATGATGTTGCCCTCAACCTGTCGCATGAGCAGATTGCCACTACTGCCTACATTTCTATCGACGGCGGAGAGCAGGTGTATCCAGTATGCACTTACCAACTCGACGGTGTTGACAAATGCATAATCGACCAAGGCATCTACAACCTGAAATCAGGCCGACACACGGCAGAACTTGTCGTTGCCGACATGTCGGGCAACGTTGCCACCCGCACAATAGCCTTCTATGTGGCAGCCAACGACAATGCCTCACTCTCCGTCGATACGACAGCCCTGATACACTCCGTGACATTCGATGTTGAGAACGCCGACAACTACACCGACGCGCAACTCGTTGTCAGCGACAACAGCGGCAACGTGGTGCTGCGCACCGACGTAGGCTCATTCCCATACACATGGGACGGCAGCGACAACAACGGCAACCGCCTTGCCGAAGGAGCCTACAACGCAACGGCAATCATCGACGGCAAAAGCCTCCGTCAGAAAAAAATCGTAGTCGTAAAGCAATAAATACCACTATTTTCAGTTTTGATAAATAGAACTACATTTATAGAAAACGAATGAAAATTAGACGGTATATAATCATTGCTTTGGCATCGCTCATCGCTTTGCCTGCTCTCGCCGACAGCAACGGCAAGAACCAATTCAACCCAGTGCAAACCGGTGTGACATCGCTCGGAATCGCCCCCGACGCCCGCGGCGCAGCCATGGGCGACCTCGGTGTGGCCACCGAGCCCGACGCCTATTCGCAATATTGGAACCCGTCGAAATACGCCTTCGCCTACAGCTCGGCGGCAGTCAGTCTCTCCTACACCCCATGGTTGAGAAAACTGGTCAACGACATATTCCTTGCCAACCTTTCCGGCTATTGGAAAATGGGCAGCGGCGACAACCAGGCTGTCAGCGCATCGTTGCGCTACTTCTCGCTCGGCGAGATTCAGATGACCGACGGTGCTGGAACTGTTGTCAACTCCGTCAACCCATACGAAATGGCTTTCGACCTCGGCTATTCCCGCAAACTGTCGGAAAGCTTCTCCATGGGTGTGGCTCTGCGCTACATCTATTCCGACCTCGCTTTCTCCGACGCATATTCTGCCGAACAACAGAAAGGAGCGTCGGCATTCGCCGCCGACATCTCGGGCTTCCTGACCACATATCCTGTGGTGGGACGCAACGAATGCCAATGGTCATGGGGTTTCAACATCTCCAACATCGGTTCAAAGGTGTCGTACAACGACGGCAATGACCCTGCATTCCTGCCTACAAACTTCCGCCTCGGAACAACATTCACCTTCCCGGTGGCTCAATACAACAACATAGCGCTCTCGCTCGACGCCAACAAGCTGCTTGTGCCCACACGTCCACGCCAGTCAGACTTCACCGACGCCGAAGGCAACTATGACCAGGAGGCTTATGAGTCGAAACTTGAGGACTGGCGCAACACGTCGTCGATTTCAGGCATCTTCAAGTCGTTCAGCGACGCTCCGGGCGGATTCAAGGAAGAGCTGAAAGAAATCACGCTCTCCGTCGGTGCCGAGTACAACTACAACCAGCAGTTCTTCGTGCGTACCGGATACTTCTATGAGAACGCCATGAAGGGCAACCGACAATACTTCTCTTTCGGTGCCGGATTCTCGCTCAACGTGGTGCAGCTCGACGCAGCATACATGATTGCAACGGCTCAAAACAGTCCTCTCGACCAAACGCTCCGTTTCTCGTTGACGTTTGACATGGACGGACTCAAACACCTGTTAGGCAAAAAATAAAACGATATGGCTTTACCCTTCCGCACCGGCTTCGGATTTGACGTACACCGCCTTGTCGAAGGTCGCGACCTTTGGATTGGCGGCGTGAAAATCGAGCACTCACTCGGGCTGCTCGGCCACAGCGATGCCGACGTGGCAATCCACGCACTCTGCGACGCAATGCTCGGAGCTGCGGCGCTGCGCGACATCGGTTTCCACTTCCCCGACTCCGACCCTGCCTACAAAGGCATCGACAGCAAGAAGCTGCTCAGATGCGTGGCCGACTTGTTGCGTGAAAAAGGCTACACCTTTGGAAACGCCGACATCACCATCTGCGCCGAGGCGCCGAAGATGAATCCCCACATCCCCGCCATGCAGAAGGCTATGGCTGAATGCATTGGCTGCGATCCAGATGACATCTCGGTAAAAGCCACCACCACCGAGCGACTTGGCTTCACCGGACGTCAGGAAGGCATCTCCGCATATGCCACCGTGCTAATCGCTCGTAATTGACAAGAAACTCTCTAAAACCTTTGATTATGAATACACAACAATTACCACAACTTTCTATCGGAGAGGCACTGAAAGCCGCATGCAACAAAATCTTTCAGTTTAACGGCCGCTCGCGCCGTTCGGAATTCTGGTGGACCGCGCTTGTCGTTCTTATCATCAACGCAATCACGCAAGACACGATATCTTGGCTAATGTACCTTCTGATGATTCCAATCACATTCCGCCGCCTGCACGACACCGGACGCAGCGGATGGTGGTGGGGTGCGGGAATAATCGCCACATATGCGATCTGCATAATACTCGCCATTGATTTAGGAATCAGCTCTTTAATCCACTTTCCCCCAGCAGCAGTATCAGCGTTTCTCGGCAAATTCATATTGTTTGCCATCGCATATATAGCCTACCACATAGTCATGATTGTGTTCCTCTGCCAAGACAGCGAACCGTTTGAAAACCGCTACGGTGAGTCACCGAAATATGTCGTAGACCCCGACTCCGACGGAATTGACACCCTTGATGACAAAATTGATTAATCCGTAATTTCCTCCTTATTTCATATTGAATATTCCCAAAATTATGTAAATTTGCAGTTAAACTGCAAATTTACATAAGATATGGCCGAATTTATCAACCGTAAAATCACCCAGGCAATTGAAAACGCTGCTGCATCTTTTCCTGTAATAACCATTACAGGGCCGCGTCAATCCGGCAAGACAACGCTTGCCCGACACATGTTTCCAGAATATCCGTATTTTAGTCTTGAGAATCCCAATGTCAGGAATTTGGCGATGGAAGACCCCGTAGGATTCCTCAACAACACCACAGAGGGGATTATTCTTGACGAAGTTCAGAATTCCCCACAACTGCTGTCGTACATACAAGGAATCGTTGACAACGACTATGAAAAGCGTTTCATTCTGACTGGAAGCAACAATTTCTCAATGCTGAAAAACGTATCACAGTCACTTGCCGGACGCTCCGCTGTTTTTGAATTGCTGCCATTCTCCATAAACGAGCTCAACAATTACGAGACCGACACCGACTCTCTTATATACAAGGGAGGCTATCCGGGCATATGGTGCGACGGCAAGGACACTTACACATTTTATTCAAACTACGTCACAACCTACCTTGAGCGCGACGTGAGAAATATCATCAACATCAAGGATCTCGACACATTCCAAAAATTCATCCGCATCTGTGCGACACGCATAGGAAGCATTTGGAACAGCTCGGAAGTGAGCAACGAAATCGGGGTGTCGGTCAACACGGTTAAATCCTGGTTGTCCGTACTCCAGGCTTCATACATCATCTTCATGCTTCAGCCTTTCTTCACAAACACCCGGAAACGCCTCACCAAATCGCCCAAGCTTTTCTTCACCGATACCGGTCTGGCAAGCTTTCTGCTTGAAATAGAATCCGAGTCGCAAATCAAACGTGACAAGATGCGCGGGCATCTCTTTGAAAACATGATTGTTGCGGAGGCATTGAAGCAAAGATTAAACGCCGGTCGCACCAACAATCTATGCTTCTATCGCGACAGCAACGGAAATGAAGTCGACCTCATAACAAAAAGAGAGGGTATGCTAAACCTTTACGAAATCAAATCGTCGGAAACATACCATCCCGATTTTGAAAAAGGGATAAAATCGTTTATCGGCAGTTTCGGCGACATAGTGGGGTCAAACAGCATAATCTACAACGGATCGCTTGAAAACGAATCAAGGGAAATAAAATTGATAAACTACAAACACCTGCCTCCAATTATGTAAATTTGCAGTTGTACTGCAAATTTACATAACCAAAACACATAACAAGGCAAAAGAATAAAATTCTGTAAACGGACTTAATTATGACCGTTTGCAGAATTTTTTTGCTATCAGCACCATCGTTTCAAGAACAATTTTCCAAGTTTCAAAAAGCTCTTGGAGGATTCATCTTTACGCCATAACTTTGCGGTGTGAGAATAGAAAATCAGTCAGCAACCAATCTTAAAAGCATATAGATATGGCAACAAAGAAATATCACTTCGAGACGCTCCAACTCCACGTTGGTCAAGAGCAACCGGATCCGACAACAGACGCACGCGCCGTGCCAATCTACCAAACCACGTCGTACGTGTTCAGAAATTCGCAACACGCAGCCGACCGATTCGGCCTGCGCGACGCTGGCAACATCTACGGACGTCTAACCAATCCGACACAAGGAGTGTTTGAAGACCGCGTTGCCGCTCTGGAAGGCGGAGTGGCGGGACTGGCAGTAGCCTCTGGCGCAGCCGCCGTCACCTACGCTCTCCAAAACATCCTTTCGCAGGGCGACCACATTGTTGCCGCCGACAACCTTTACGGCGGATCGTTCAACCTGATTACCCACACACTTGCCACTCAGGGCATCACCAACACCATTGTCAACGTCAACAACCTCGAAGCACTTGAGGCTGCCATCCAGCCCAACACCAAGGTTGTCTATGCGGAGACATTCGGCAATCCCAACTCCGACGTCACCGATATCGAAGCCATCGCGGAAGTGGCACACCGCCACAACATTCCGCTGATTGTCGACAACACATTCGGCACCCCATATCTCATCCGCCCAATCGAACACGGTGCCGACATTGTGGTGCATTCCGCCACTAAGTTTATCGGAGGCCACGGCACGAGTCTCGGAGGTGTAATCGTAGACGGCGGCACTTTCGACTGGAAGGCCAATGCCGACAAGTTCCCAACACTCGCCAAGCCCGACCCAAGTTACCACGGCGCAATCTTCGCCGACGTAGCTGGCAAGGCTGCTTTCGCGACACGCATCCGCGCCGTCATCCTGCGCGACACCGGTGCCGCAATCTCCCCGTTCAACGCCTTCATCCTGCTGCAGGGTTTGGAAACGCTGTCGCTGCGCGTAGAACGTCACGTAGAAAATGCCCTCAAGGTTGTCGACTATCTGAGCAAGCATCCCAAGGTGGCCAAGGTCAATCATCCGTCGCTGCCCGGCCATCCCGACCACACCCTCTACCAGAAATATTTCCCCAACGGCGGCGGAAGCATTTTCACCATCGAGATAAAAGGCGGAGAGAAGGAGGCATGGAAATTTATCGACTCTCTCGAGATTTTCTCGCTGCTCGCCAACGTAGCCGACGTGAAAAGCCTCGTAATCCACCCCTACACCACCACCCACTCGCAGATGACACCAGAAGAGCTTGCGCAACAGCACATAACGCCGTCGACAGTGCGCCTGTCAATAGGCATCGAACATATCGACGACATTATCGACGACCTTGCCCAAGCACTTGATAAGATATAGGATTCTCATAGTCCAACTTAATGATTTTTGAATAAGATTTGTGTGAGAAAACCGGGAATCATCCCGGTTTTTTTATTGCTGAAAATTTATTCCCAATTTAAAAAATGTCATAAAAACAGCATTTTTGATTACATTTTCCCATTTATAATAGCAATCGTATGGAAAAAGTTTGTATTTTTGTGGCAATTTGAAAATCTACAAAAACAACAGTATATGAAAGCAACAGAAGTAATCGACGATTTGCGTCGCCGTTTTCCAAACGAACCGGAATACTTGCAGGCGGTTGAAGAAGTGGTCACATCAATCGAGGATGTCTACAACGAGCATCCCGAATTTGAACGTTACAATCTGATTGAGCGGCTTTGTCTGCCCGACCGCATCATCTCGTTCCGCGTGTCGTGGGTAGACGATAAAGGACAGGTGCACAACAATATGGGCTACCGCATCCAGCACAACAATGCCATAGGTCCGTACAAGGGAGGAATCCGCTTCCACGCATCAGTAAACCAGTCGATTCTGAAATTTCTTGCTTTCGAGCAGACATTCAAGAATTCACTCACCACGCTGCCTATGGGCGGAGGCAAGGGCGGATCGGACTTCAGCCCAAAAGGTAAGTCGGACATGGAAGTGATGCGCTTCTGTCAGGCATTTGTGGCTGAACTGTGGCGCAACCTTGGCCCCGACCGCGACGTGCCTGCCGGCGACATCGGCGTTGGCGGACGCGAAGTGGGCTACATGTATGGCATGTACAAGAAGATGGCGCGCGAGAACACTGGCACGTTTACCGGCAAAGGCCTTGAATTCGGAGGCTCGCTGATACGCCCTGAAGCCACCGGCTACGGCAATGTCTACTTTCTTCTCAATATGCTCGCAACTCGCGGCATCGACATCAAGGGCAAGAAGGTTGCCATCTCCGGCTCCGGCAACGTGGCGACCTACACAGCGAAGAAACTGCTTGAGCTCGGCGCCAAAGTTGTAACGATGAGCGACTCCGACGGCACAATCTACGTGCCTGAAGGATTGAGCCAGGAACAACTCGACTTTATCTTCGAACTTAAGAACATCTATCGCGGACGCATACGCGAGTTTGCGGAGAAATATGGCTGCGAATATTTTGAGGGCGGACGCCCATGGGGCGTGAAGTGCGACATCGCAATGCCGTCTGCCACACAGAACGAACTTGACGGCGACGACGCGCGCACGTTGCTTGCCAACGGATGCTTCGCTGTGTCGGAGGGTGCCAATATGCCTTCCACTCCGGAAGCTGTGCATGAGTTTGTCAACGCAAAAATCCTCTATGCGCCAGGAAAGGCGGCAAATGCCGGTGGCGTGTCGGTCAGCGGACTTGAGATGGCACAAAACTCACAGAAACTGACGTGGACCGCAGAGGAAGTCGATGCCAAGCTGCGCGGCATCATGGCTGACATCCACACCCAATGCCAGAAATACGGCAAGGAAGCCGACGGCTACACAAACTATGTGAAGGGAGCCAATGTGGCTGGCTTCATGAAAGTGGCGCGGGCAATGATGGCACAGGGTATCCTGTAGAAACCCTGCCACATAAAAATCCAGCCGCCCTGCAATTGCGATTGCAGGGCGGCTGATGTTATATTCAAGTCTGCTTACTTGTTTTTGAAAAAGTCTACAATTCTGCGGCATGCCTTGCCGTCGCCGTAAGGGTTGACAGCCTTCGACATCTTATCATAAGCAGCCTTGTCGTCAAGCAGCTTGCTCACCTCGTCCATAATCTTGTGATAGTCGGTGCCCACAAGATGCACTGTTCCCGAAGCCAGCGCCTCCGGACGTTCTGTCGTGTCGCGCATCACGAGCACAGGCTTGCCCAGACCGGGAGCTTCTTCCTGGATGCCGCCCGAGTCGGTGAGCACAATCGTTGATTTGCTCATCAGATACACGAACTCAAGATACTGAAGCGGCTCGATGAAGAACATATTGCCCAAACCATTCAAATCTTCGCCGAAAACTTCATGAATTGGCTTGCGCACATTCGGATTCAAGTGCATCGGATAAACGAAGTCAACGTCGGCATACTTGTCCTTGAGGTCGCGGATGGCCGTACACATATTGATGAATCCATCGCCGAAATTCTCACGGCGGTGGCCTGTGATAAGCACCAGTTTTCTGCCGTTGTCAAGACGGCTTATGTCGTAGCCTGCCTTTGCGAGCACTTCTTTCTGCTCTGCGGCAAGAACCTCGTCGTGCGTCAGTTTGTCAACAACCATGTGGAGCGCGTCGATAACGGTGTTGCCCGTAACGACAATCTCTCCTTGCACTTTTTCCTCCTTGAGGTTGCTTTCCGAAAGAGGGGTCGGAGCGAAGTTGAACGACGAGATGCGGCCCGTCAGCTGACGGTTCATCTCTTCAGGCCACGGCGAATAGATGTTGTGGGTGCGCAATCCCGCTTCCACGTGCCCGACAGGAATCTGTTGATAGAACGCAGCGAGAGCAGCCGCAGTCGACGTTGTTGTGTCGCCATGCACAAGCACCACATCTGGCTGCGCTTCCTTCAGCACGTCGCGCATACCCAGAATCACCCGGGCAGTGACATCATATAAATCCTGTCCCTGCTTCATTATATTGAGGTCATAGTCAGGCTTTACGTCAAAAATAGTAAGCACTTGGTCGAGCATTTCCCTGTGCTGACCGGTCACACAGACAATTGTCTTGAAATTTTCAGCGTCCTTCTGGAATTCCTTCACCAGCGGACACATCTTGATAGCTTCTGGACGTGTGCCAAAAACCAACATTACTTTCTTCATAAGATATCGTTTTTCAATGTTTGTATACAAGCATCACAAAGGTTTGCGATCCCTTTCTATTGCAATATTAATAATTTATTTTGAAATGAGCAAATGCCACTATCTGTCGCATTCGGTTTTCAGGTAGTGATGGGCGGCGTGACATTGATGGAGTGCGTGGTCGACAATCCAGTGACGGTTTGCCATTTCTGAGATTACGGTCATCTCATGCGACACAAGCATCACCGTGCTACGCTTCGCCAAATCGGCGACAATACCATAAATCTGCTCCACAAATGCGTGGTCAACATACGACAGTGGCTCGTCGAGCACCACTATGTCGGGATTGGAGATGACTGCCCTTCCGAGCAACGTGCGCTGCAACTGGCCGCCCGACAACGTGCCTATCACCTGACGGCGGAATCCGTCGACGCCCATCATCTTCATTGTCGCCTCAATCTTTTCACTGGCGGCGTCGGAAAATTTTCCGCGCCAGTTCCGGCGTTCTCCGAGCAGTCCCGAAGCCACAACCTCCTCCACCGTTATCGGAAAGCGGTTGTCGATGTTGCTTTTCTGCGGCAGGTATCCGAAACGCAGGCTGTCAACTTCCTCATCGCCGTTGAAATAGCGCACACGTCCTTTCGTGGGCGTCAGCAAATGGAGCATCGTTTTCAGCAACGTGCTTTTCCCGCCACCGTTCGGACCTGTTATCGCCACAAAATCGCCGGCATTGATTTCTGCGCTCACATTGTCAAGAGCGCGGAAATTGCCGAAATCCACCGTAATGTTTTCTACCGAAATTATCTTATTCTGATGTGATTCCATCTGCAATCCTCCTCATCTCCTTTTTCCAATCGTAACTCAGCGGATTTATCTCCACGCGGCGCAGTCCGATGCCGGCACACACCGTCTCCGCCTGCCGGCTGCCGGCTCCCGTCTGCATAAAAAACACACGGGCATTCTTTTTCCGTGCCTCTTTCATTTTTTCTGCCACAAATCCCGCAGGAGCTTCCTTGCCCTCATATTCAATGCCGATTTGCTCCAGACCATAGTCGCGTGCAAAATACGACAACGCCGGATGCCACACCACAAATGCCTGCCCGCGCACCGGCGCCAGCACTTGCCGCAACGAGTCGGCAAACGCAGCCAGCTCGGCATCAAGTTTTCTGTAGTTCGCCTGATAATAATCCTTTCCGTTGCTGTCTATTTTCACAAGAGCGTCGGTCATATTTTTTGCCACGATGCGCATATTCTCCACCGACATCCACACATGGGGGTCGGCCTCCATCTCGCCGTGATGGCTGTGTCCGTCAATTACAGAAATGCCCTTCGACGAGTCGACAACGGTTTTTGCTTTGCCGGCAGCCAACCGCTCGAAGCCCAAATTTCCTACGACAAAATATGCCCGGCAGTTTTCCAAATCCATCATCTGCGACATGTCGGGATCGTAACTCTCCGCCGAGGTCGCTTTCTCAATCATACTGCCCACAGTCCACTTGTCGCCGGCTATGCGTTCAAGCACATATTTTTGCGGCGGAATGCTGACCATCAGCGTCGGCTTGCCTCCGACCTTGCCTCCACATGCCGCCATCATGACGGCAGCGAAGCATATAAGCATCATTCGTATAAGTTTCATCTTCTACTTCACTCCATAAACATCGCGATGTATACGCTTCACATATTTGTCGCCGGCAGAAAGCGAAATCCCGCCATAAGTCATCAGCTTCAGCTCTATCGCATGGCGGTCAGGGCTGTAGGGCGGCTGCACATACTCAACGTCGTTCCACAAGCGAAGCCCATTGCGCTCATAAAACCCTATGCGGCGGCATGCCATCTCATCTGTCGGCGGCTCAACCTCAATCACCAGCGGACGGCTGTCGGACGCAAGAAACCAGCGCAATGCGTTTCCGCCGATTCCGCCGCAACGCATTTCCGGACTGATAGCAAAATGCTCACCATAGCGGAAATCATCCCACTCCCAACTTGTCAGAAACCCGATAAATTCGTCATTGTCTCCGACAAACACATTGATGTGAAACTTCTTTTCCGTGTCGGCAAGCCGGGAAAATTCTGCCACTTCCCGTCTTTCATCTGCAGGAAATGCCGCCTCATAAAGGCCAACGACATCTCCGAAATATTTATTTTCTGAAGAAATCTTCAAAATTTTCATAGAATTTCATTTTTTTGAAGTATATTTGCTAACAAATGCACAACAATGCACTTTTATTTGTCAAATGCAAAGATAATGCATTGCAGCTGATAAAAAAAACGAAAATAAAAATCATACACATATGGCTAATTCACAATTAGATTCTTTGGATTATAAAATCCTTCAAATGCTTTCGGTCAACGCGCGCAAACCTTATCTCGAGATTGCACGCGAATGCAACGTGTCGGGCGCGGCCATCCACCAACGCATACAGAAACTTATCAACACGGGCGTGCTTATTGGCTCGGAGTCGTTGGTCAACCCTTCTGCGGTCGGTTATGAAACCTGCGCGTATGTGGGATTTTTCCTTAAAGACCCTTCGCATTTCGACCAGGTCGCAGCTCGGTTGAAAGAGATTCCAGAAGTCGTGGAATGCCACTTCACAACGGGTCAATACGACATGTTCATAAAGTTGTATGCCAAGAACAACCACCATCTGCTCGAAATCATCCACGACAAGTTGCAGAACCTCGGATTGGCGCGCACTGAGTCAATCATCTCGTTCAAGGAGGTGTTCAAACGCCAGATTCCTATCATCGAGGAAGACAACGATTAATATCGATTTCATTCACTCATTGCTATGACCACATACGAGCAACTGCTTGCCGACTGTATCCGCTGGGCGAAAGAAGCCGGCAGGATTCAATTGGAACTGTTCAGAAGCGACCGCCTCAACATAGAGGCGAAGTTCAACGACAGCGACGTGGTGACAAATGCCGACAAAGCTTCGGAAAAAGCCATCATCTCGGAAATACGCCGTGCATATCCCGAACACTCCGTGCTGTCGGAAGAGGCTGGAAGCGACAAGCGAATGAACGATTGGCTATGGGTGATCGACCCTCTTGACGGCACAACAAACTACAGCAGCGGGCTGCCTAATTTCTGCGTGTCGATAGGCGTGCAGCATAAAGGACAGACCGTTGTCGGTGTTGTCTATGCGCCATATCTTGGCGAAATTTTCACCGCCGTGCGCGGAAAAGGAGCTTTCCTCAACAACCGCCCAATCCGTTGCAGCACGAAGACCGACATCCACAAAGCGGTGGTGTCGACCGGATTTCCTGTCGACAAGGACCGCACAACCGACTGCAATGTCGACAACCTGGTGCGTGTGCTGCCATACGTCAGAGGCATGCGTCGTCTTGGCGCCGCTGCAATCGACATCTGCTATGTCGCCGCCGGACTGCTCGACGGCTATTGGGAGATGAATCTGCACGAATGGGACATGTGCGCCGCACTGCTCATTGCGGAAGAGGCTGGCGCCGTCCATAAGTTTTTCCGCACAGACCGCAACGTGTCGGTCGTGGTGGCTGCCCCCGGCATCATGCCGTCGCTCGAACCCCTGATTTCAGAAAAGCCGTTTGACGGCGATTTCAAAACATTCCAAATGTAATATGACAAAGATAAAATCCTGTGCCTCCGTATTGGTTGGAACGGCATTGGCGGCGACCATGACTTGCTGCGCCAACAAGCCCGTAACGCTTCCGCTCGTAAACGAGGAGCGTCCCGTTGTAGCTCTGCAACCAGCAAGCTCCATGCCCCATGTGATTATCTACAAGACCACACGCGACTATTCCCAAAACGTGCCGGTGATAATGGACGCGTCGCGCCAACGCATCGTGTCATACCCCGACCCTGCCGATCTGCGCGGCAACTGCCGTCCGCAAGCGCTGACCAATGGTTTCCTGCTCGACAACCGCGGCATCGGCGAAACGGTGGCTTTCCTGTCGTACACCTACGATGAATATGCCGCCCTCAAATCGGCTCCGACAATGCAGCAGCTGCTCGACAGCATCATCGACCGCCATCCGCTCACGGCAATCACCGACTGCGGCAGCCGATCGGATTTCAGCGGCAATCTCGTTGATGCCGTCAATGAATATATCCGCTCGCACGGATTAAAATAACGGGAAGCACTACCTATCCAGGCGGTGCCTCTCTATCTCTATTAATGGAAAAATGCTTTTGTAAATGCTACAGTGCAAAGATAGCACTCGTAGCATTTCATTTTTATGTCATTCCGGCAACAATTCTGTTACATTCTCACGAAACATGAAACCACGGCAATCACAGCCACCGTAAACGCCCCGACCAATGTGACCACACCGGTGTTGACACTCGGCTTCAGATGCGGTCTGTCCACTCGGTCTGCCACATAGCCGGCGGCAAAAGCCATAGCCAGACCCGCCGCAGTGCCAATAATTGCTCCGACAAGCAAATCGCCTGGATAATGCACTCCAAGATAGACGCGTGAATAGGAATTAAGCACCGCCCACGCAAAAATGAAAAGACTGAGTTTGCGGTTGGCAAACAGCAATGTCAAAAATGAGGCAAGAGCGAACGAATTGGCTGCGTGACACGACGGGAAGCCGTAGGAACCGCCTCGATAGCCCCCGACAATATGCACCATCTCCGACAATGGATTCTCTGGATTGGAGGGGCGCAGCCGGCACACTTCCGGACGTATCAGCGTGGCACACACTTGGTCGGCTATCGTAATCGCCAACGCAACGCACACCAACACTGCAAGCGTCTGCCGCCACCGGTAATTGCGCACCACGGCAAACAGCACCGCGGCATACATCGGCACCCATATCCATTTGCCCGTAAACAGTTTCATAAAGGCATCGAAATATGGCGCATGCAAGCCGTTGAGTGCCAGAAACGCTTGTGTGTCTATCGTATTCAGCCAGTCTATCATAATGGATTATCGTTTGTCAAGATCATCATACAGCTTCTGCAGGAATGCCTTTCCAGGCAGCAGATTGCGTCCTTTTTCAGAGCCCTCGTCAAGCATCACCTTTTCTCCGTCAAGGTTATAGACCAATTGGTTGGTGTCGGTCACCATTCCGAAAAACGACGGCTCGGTGAAATATCCGAAATGCGGCGACGCCGGATTAAGCATATTCTTGCTGAATATAAATTCACTATGGTCAATGCCAAGCTGGTAAAGCAACGTGGCTGCTATGTCGATTTGCGACGCGGGGACATCGATTTTCATCGGTGCGGCTACAGCACCGCCAACCAACACGAGCGGTATGCGGTGGCGCGCCAACGGGTCGTCAAGATGATGCGGATAGGCTCCCTGATGGTCGGGGACAAGCAGCACAACCGTGTTTTTCCACATCGGCAATTTCCGCAATTCATCCACAAACTTGCCCAGACAGTCGTCGGTGTAGGCGAATGCATTCTTCACCTTGTCGTCAAACTTATGAAACGGCACCTCAAACGGCTCATGGCTGCTCGACGTCTGCAAGATTCTGAATATCGGCCTCCGCGGATTCGGATCGGCTTTAAGGTCGGCGAGCATCCGTTCAAACACCAGATGGTCGGGCGCTCCCCACTTGCCTGTACGGTCTTTCAGCGGGAAATCCTTGTCCGATACCACCTTGTCGAATCCTGCCGACACCAGATATGCCAGCATATTGGTGAAATTGGCATCACCCCCATAATAATATTTCAAGTCGTAGCCCTCTCGCTTCATTGCCTTCGGTATCGACGGCAGATGCTCCACCTTCTCGGCAAATTTCATAATGCTCGTGCTCGGCTGTGCGGGATAGCCGCTGATTATCGACACCAGACCGCGGTCGGTGCGGAAACTGTTGCCCCAGAAATTAGTGCAAGTCACGCCCTCCCTGCTCATGGCGTCAAGATTGGGTGCCACATTCTCACCGCCGAGCGACGGCAGCAAGTGGCTGCTGAAACTTTCGAGGATTATGAAAATCACATTGGGACGGTCCGTGGTAAACAGCCGCGGCACCGAGTCGGCATCAGTCACAGGCTTGTCGCGCAAAGCCTCCATCAGACGTTCCGCCTCGGCATTGTCCATAAAACGATATTGCGACGCGAAGTCGGTTTGATGCGCCATTGAATGCATAAAACTGAACAACGGATTTATCGCGGCGTGGTTCAGTCGCTGGTTCTGGCTGAAATATGCGACCGACAGGTTCATTGTCGACGTCGTAAAACCGCCTCGGATTGGGATGAAGAGCACTCCTGTGAGGACTATAGCCACCGCCGTGGCGACTATCCGGGAACGCAATGTGGGCAGAAGCGGAACGTCTGCCGTCAAGATTTTCTGTAAAACCCAATACACTCCTGCGCCATAGGCCGCGGCGGCAAGCAATCCCATAACCACAAACCAACCGCTGACACTCGCCACGGCATCGGCGGGCGACGTGAAGAAATAAAACACCGGCGTGGCGTCGAGACGGAAGCCCCAATAGCCATAAAGACACAAGTCGACCACAAACGACAGCGACACAACTGCAGCTGCCACCGCCGAATAAATGCAGGCGGCGTATCGCATTGCCCTGCCTGCCGTCCACACCGACGCCGCAGCAAGCAGTCCCGGCACAATGGCAAGGTAGCCTGCCATAGCCATGTCCATACGCAAGCCATGCCAAGTGGCGGCGCAAACGCCACCAAGTCCGACTCCGCGAAACAAAGAGTGGTAGCAAGCGATAAACACTGGATGCTGCAAGGCAAAGATTGCCACAAGCACCACATAAATGAGCAATAATTTGTATATGCGTTGTTTCATTGTTCCAAACATCTTGATAATTGGTGCAAAAGTACAAAAAAATGTACTAACCATCCAAGTCCTCGCAACAAACCGTATGCCCAGACATAAAAAATTGGCTATCTACGAAGATACACACAGACATAAATCGAGTAAAAGAAAACGCGAAGTAGTTCTCTCCCTGCTCGATTCTGTGTCCGACAATTGTTGACACAACCCACATATTAGTTGATTTGAGGTTAAACGCAATGAAAATAATGATTTTTATTCAGCTTTTTATGTATTTATGATGGAGTTTCGGATAAACATTGTAACTTTGAAATCAAGCACAAATTAAAAGTCGATGAACAATAAGAATCTCAATCGGATAAAGGTAGTTCTTGTAGAACAAAAGAATACCTGCAAAATGGTTGGCGGAATAGGTCGAAAAAGATCCTGCCACTGTTAGCAAATGGTGCACCAACGCCTCCCAACCTTCGCTCAAAACACTTGAAAGATAGCAAGTATCTACAGGAAAAATGAGTGAACTAGTACGGAACGCTTAACGATTATAGTATGGCTATTATATATTTAAGTAACAAATGCAATCATACGATATATGGCATTACCAATTAACATTGATGATCTGCTGAGCAAGCAAAAGGTTGAGTCAAATAGAATAGAATTCAAAGCAGGATGGAATCCTGCTTCTATATATCATTCGATATGTGCTTTCGCCAACGACATAGATAATCTTGGTGGAGGTTATATATTAGTTGGAGTTGAAGAAGAAAACGGAGTTGCTGTTCGTCCCGTTAAGGGACTAGAAGATAATCAGCTAGACAAAATTCAGCGTGAAATGCTTCAGTTTAACGCAATGATGGATCCTATATATTATCCAAGAATATCTGTGGAAGAGATTGATGAACGGAAGATACTTGTTATATGGGTTACTTCCGGACATAATCGCCCATATACTGCGCCTGCTGATGTTACAGCGAAACTTAAGAAGCCTGTATTTTATATCCGCTATGGAACATCTTCAATTGAAGCTAAAGGAGAAAATCTTGATAGGCTTCGTGATATGGCTAACAGAGTGCCTTATGATGACCGTGGCAATGAGGACATAAGTGTTGACGACATCTCTCCTCTATTGGTAAAAGCCCATTTAGCCTCTATTGGCAGTAAGCTCGCAAAGGCAGACTTTACATCTGACATGGAAAAAATCCTGGAACAGATGGAACTACTTGATGGTCCAAAGGAGAAACGCCTGGTAAAAAATGTTGCTGCCATGATGTTTGCAGAAAGACCTGAAAAATTTTTTCCTGTAACACGTGTGGAAATAGTTGTATTCCCAGAAGGGAGAGAAAACAATCCTGATAATTTCATCGAAATACCTGCAATCACAGGACCAGTGCCAATGATGATACGAGACACTCTTAACTATTTGCGTACGAATATTGTTAAGGAACGAATCATCAAGCCTACCGATAATGAGAAGTCTATAAAGGTATACAATTATCCATTCCAGTCACTTGAAGAGGCTGTTGTGAACGCATTGTATCATCGTGATTATAAGGAACGTGAACCTGTCGAAATAACCATAGAGCCAGATAAAATAAGCATTCTTAGCTATTCTGGGCCTGATCGATCTATTAGTTTAGAGTCCATTAAGGAAGCAAAATCTCTTCGTTCACGTCGATACAGAAACCGCCGATTGGGAGAGTTCCTGAAAGAGTTGGATTTAACAGAAGGTAGAGCTACTGGCATTCCAACCATCCAAAAGAAACTGTTGGAGAATGGATCTCCTAAAGCGACGATAGAAACAGACGAATCACGCAGTTATTTTTTGATTGACATTCCATGTAGGAAAGATTTTGTCCAAGATAACAACGTCCTTACACAAATTGACATTCAGCGTGTTACAAGGAATCTAATGGTCAAATGTCCAAGATATGTCCAAGATATGTCCAAGATAGAAATAGAACATTTAGCGGTATGCATTCTTAAATCAAGATCTGCGGTTTCTGCTCAAATTATGTTGGAAGGCGGTGATAAGATTTCATATAAACAAAAACGTCGCAAATATCTAGACAAATTACTTGAAATGAGAATTTTGCTGATGACTATTCCGGAAAAACCGACAAGTAGGAATCAGCAGTATACACTCAGCGAATATGGGAAAGATTTACTTGAATAATATTGAAGATATGGATAAATACCACGACGCAGAAGCTCATCAATGCAGCGGCTCTGGGGCTGATGGATATACGTTGAGCCAAACGTTCGGCATAACCTTTGAATCGGTAGAATTTAGCTCCCACTAAATTTCTACCGACCCGGGGAAAATGGGTTATCTGCCGAAGATACACACAGACATAAAAAAAGTGTGCCGATGTCGGTCGGCACACCATATTGTCAGAAATACAGTCTGTGGTTTTTACTTCTTGAAGAAGCGTTTGTACAAGCCCTCGAAGCCTTGTCCATGACGAGCCTCATCCTTTGCCATTTCATGAACAGTGTCGTGGATAGCATCGAGGTTCAACTCTTTCGCACGCTTTGCAATGCGCATCTTGTCGGCATTGGCTCCCGACTCTGCTGCCATACGCTTTTCGAGGTTGGTCTTTGTGTCCCAAACCATGTCGCCAAGCAGTTCGGCAAACTTCGCTGCGTGCTCAGCCTCTTCCCAAGCATAACGCTTAAACGCTTCTGCAACTTCAGGATATCCCTCGCGGTCTGCCTGACGCGACATTGCGAGATACATTCCCACTTCTGTGCATTCGCCGTTGAAATGAGCGTTGAGGTCCTTGATCATCTCTTCGTCGCAGCCTTTAGCCACGCCAATCACGTGCTCTGTAACGAAAGACAAGCCTTCGTCTTCTTTCAATTCTTTGAATTTGCTTGCTGGAACACCGCACTGTGGGCATTTTTCCGGAGCTGTTTCACCTTCGTGTACGTAACCGCACACTGTGCATATAAATTTCTTTGCCATAGTTGTAAGGATTTAATTTGTTTTGTTTTATTAATGTTTCAATTCTGTTTCTTTCATGATTTCAATGCATTCGCGGCAATAGCCTCGATAGTAAACTTCCGTTTCTTGTATAACAAAATCGTGCTCATTTTGTTCAACATCAACCTTTTGCAACGGAATGTCGATTATCTTGCCACAACGTTTGCACTGGAAGTGGGAATGCGGCGATGTGTCGCCGTCATAATGCGCGATATGCTTGTCGATTGTCAGCTCGAGAATCGCATCGTTCTCGCCAAGCAAGCGCAGCGTGTTGTAGACTGTGGTGCGCGACAAGGTCGGCATTGTTCCAATGAGGTCGTTGTAAATCATATCGACCGTGGGATGCGTCCTGTGGCTAAGGAGATACTCCATAATGGCAATTCGTTGTGCCGACGGTTTGATGTTGTGCGCTGTCAGGTGCGCGATTGCTTCTGTCATCATAGTTGTTTACATATCACATTTGAAATCATTACAAAAGTACGCATAATTTTCGTATCTACAAATTTTTTCATCACTTTTTTTGCATTTTCCTCAAAAAAAATTTTCCACCAATAAAAAAAGCGGAAATCGGCGACACCGATTTCCGCAGAGCAAACTATTTATTTTTCAAGCAGTTACTTGCCGTGATTGAATGTAATCGCCATACCAAGCACAACATTGAATTTTGCCGTGCTCAAAGGGATTCCCTCTTTAGAATACTTAAACGGAATATAGTCCGAGCCAAAGAAGAAGTTGAAGCCCTTCGGACAGAAGTTGATTAAAGCTCCTAATGAATGTCCGAGGTTCGACGTTGAGAAGTTGACCGTTGCATTGAACCACTGCACCGGACGGAAGTTGGCAGAAGCCATCACCTCTGTCCACTTGCGAGGAGTTCCGAGTCGTGTAGACCACAGCAATCCGAATCCGATTTTATCGTTAAGGATTGAATATTCACCGGCAAGGTTGAGCATCGTTTGCAACGACTGCGTGCGGCTTGCTCCAGTCTCATTCTGGAACCGCACCAATTTTCGCAGGTCTTCCTCCAGCTGGTCGCCCTCACGGCTGAGAGCCGAACTTCCATCGGGATCCTTTTCAGCCACAAGGTGATGGAAACCGTCATACACAAACTCGTCTGGATTTACCGACGCGTTAGAGCCTTTCCATGCAACGAAGCCCACATCAGTGAGCGAAGCCGACAACACGAGGTTGTCGAGCAGCTTGTACGAAGCGCCGAAGTCAAATCCCAAACCATTGCCAGCCACGCCAAACGAACCTGTGGAGATGTCGTCAATCTCGCCGTTGGGCTTATACTGAATGTCGATTGCGTCGGTGGTAAACATCTCTCCCTGCTCGCGCACGCTCCACTTGTCGGCGCTCATAGCCACGTCGATGGCATCGATGCGCGCGTCGGCATAAGCGACACCGGCGATGTATTTCACCTTTGCACCAACTCTAAATCTTTCTCCAAGGTTACGTGAATGTCCGAAAGCGAGCTCAAGGTAATTGGACGACTGCACCCGCGTGTCCTTTATATTATAAGATGTGGGAGCGCCGTTTACCTGACCTATCTTGGCAAACTCAAACAATTCGTAGGGCAACGTAGCCGACGTGGCCGACTTCACGTTGATGCCTATGGTGTTGAAACCGCCAAGAGCCTTGAAACCCAACGACACCACACTGACGCCGGAGTTCACTTCCATATAGTTCCGGCTCTTCAAGCCGCTCAGAAACTCATCGTTGCCCACACTGCTGTGCAAGCCTGTAACCACCTCGCCATTTTTCTTAAACAGGAAGTTGTCAGCTCCCACATTGCTGTTCATACCAGCCGATATGCCGCCAATGGCAGGTATCGCCACATAATCATATTCGGGAGCGAACGCCGGGTTCAGATTGTGGCGCATCGGAAGATTCTCTGAGAAATATCCGTTTCGGGGAGTCTGCGCAGCCAATGGCAGGCAAAGCGAAGCCGCAAGCCCCAACATATATATTTTTTTCATCTTGTTGCTTTTTAGGTTAGTTTTTGATTGTCACACCCTGTGGCAGACGCGCCTTGAGTCCCACAAGAACATATTGCGTAGGCTTCAGAACGGTCACAGCGTCGCTGGTGTTGCCCTCCACATCAATGTCAATTTTGTCAAGTCGTCCGATAGCGCCTTCTTCTTTCTCTTTAAGCGTGATGGTGCGTTTCTGGGCTGCCTGCCCTTCCGCTCCCGGCGACACATTCACGGTCTTCGTGTATTCAATCACATCCGAGAGATCGTTGCCTTCAACATCGCGCGGTGTTATCGACACTGCCACATCAAACGGCACAGTGCTGTAAATGTCGGCATCAATCTCCAGATTAAGGTTTTTAACCTTGTCGGAGAAGTCCTTGATGTCGTCGGCAAGGCCATCGACCCCGTCGCGGTATATGATATGCGACCCGGCACCGAAGTCAAACGGCATATAGGCAACATATTCAACACTGCTGTGATATGTTTTGCCAAGTATGATATGATGCTCTTTTGTCTTGTCAACATTCACGTCGGCATTGATTTCCACTTCCGACGGAATCTTGTTAACCAATTTAGCGAGGTTGGGAACGAAAACCTTCGTATAGCCAGGCTCGGTCATTTTATCCGAGTTTGTGAGCAGTAATTTTGTAACGACGGGCTCTGTGGAGCCGGCGTTGACGTCAATGTGCGCTGTCACCGTCTCATTTATGTATCTGCCGTTTTTGTCCAGGGCACGAAGGGTCAAATCTGCGCCAAACGGCACTCCTACAGGATTTGACACGTCAAGTTTAAGGCATATCGTGTTGAGATTCAACGATGTCGACTCGTCTGTCACGAGATCGGGCAAATCGCCCATATTCACAGTTTCCGGTTTGATAACCACGTCGGCGTCAACCGTTCCGTGAATATCCTCCACCTGAAAGTCGGGCACGTCGTAAACAAAAGTCAACTGCATTCCTGAAAGGTCGGCGGCAGTGACTCCGTTCGCCACGCCAACAAACGTACCGCTGCAAACCACACGCTCATTGACTGTCATCTTATGGTTCTTGATGTCGGGCAGCTGACGCATACCGACAATCGGGAGTGCCACTGAAAGGTTTCCTTCGGAATCGAAATTCTTGTTTATTGTCACTCTGTTGGTTTCGTAATCCATTCCTTCTATTCCCGCACCAAACTGCAGCATATCAGGAAAATCCATCACAAAATTCTTCACTCCGGCGCCCGTAATCTTGCCAAGTCCAGGAGCCGTCAGTTTAAGATGCACGGTAGTGACTACCGGGCTGACGCTGAGCGACGTGATGCGTTCCACTTCGGTCGGCATATTCTGAACAGCGTTGATTGCCATCGTCACGCTCATCGGTGTGGTCAAATCAAGAGTAGGCAGTGTGCCAGGAATTGAAGGCACAGAAAAGTTGAAATACTCAGGCGTTGTGCTCAAGTCTTTGATTTGAACATGGTCAATCCTGTCAATGTCAAGCACTGTCGAGCCGTTGGACGTAAGAGCATACGCTCCATTCTCATCCACTTTCAGATTGTCTGTAAGATCAATCAGTCTTGAGAGAGTCAATGTGTCGGTAGCACCAATGGGCGCGGCAATACTTCCCCCGACAGTGATGTCAGTGTTGATGTTCGAAAGATCAAAATCACTGTCGCATGAAATCATCAAGCCTGCTAATCCCATACAAGCGACAACCGCAGCGCCTCCTCGCTTTAAGGTCTGCCGTAAAATCATAATAATTAGTTTTTGATTAGTTCGTTATTACACAAAATTAATCCTAATTATCAAAATTTCAAAAAAAATTGTCTCAAAAATCTTTTCGCATAGTCATCCCGACTGAAAATCAATGATTTTCAGTCGACACATAGCACTTTTTAAATCTTAAAACTGCGTTTTGAAAAAATCCGCGGCATTGCGGTCGGTCACCTCCGACACCTCTTCCACGCTCACGCCAAGCGTGTCGGCAATCTTCTCTGCAATCAGAGGAATGTATGCGCTCTCGTTGCGCTTGCCGCGGTAAGGCACCGGCGTCAGATACGGACAGTCGGTCTCAAGCAGTATGCGGTTCAATCCGATAGGTTTGAGAAGGTCGTCGACATGCGCGTTTTTAAACGTAACGACTCCATTGATGCCGAAATAGAAATCGCCATAACGGCGTATGCGGTGCAGGTCGGACAAAGAGCCTCCGAAGCTGTGAAACACGCATTCGGGCAACGTGCGTCCGAAACCGTCAAACACATCACATATCTCATCAAGTCCATCGCGGCAATGGATGATTACGGGCAAGTCGCGCGACGACGCCCAACGCAGTTGTTCGCGGAATGCCTTCATCTGCTCCTTGCGGTAGGTGCTGTCCCAATAAAGGTCGATGCCCACCTCTCCTACCGCCACAAATTTGTGGTCGTCGAAATGGCCCTCGGTGGCATCCAGCTGTTCAATCCAGTCTGCCTCGACCGAAGTCGGATGCAACCCCATCGCCATAGAAGTGTAGCCGAGATATGCCTCATGAGTGCCTACCATGGCGTCGTATGTGTGCATATCCACATTAGGAAGCACCAGATGGCGGAGTCCAGCCTTGCGGGCATGCTCCACCACCGCCTCACGGTCGTTGTCAAACTCCTCAAGATATATGTGAGAATGCGTGTCGATCATCTTATTTTTTCCTCCCCATCACCATTTTGTCGAACGCCTCGAAAAATGCCACTGCCTCCGGCGCAAGATTGGCAGAATGAAGTGCCTCCACAGCCTTGCGGCTATATTCAGCCACAGCGTCAAGGCAAATCTGACCGATATTGAGACGGTCGTAGATGCCGGTCACACCGGCTATTTTCTCGCCTGGATAAGCCGACTTGTTGCCGAGCCAGAACACAAGTTCCTCCTTGTCGGCGCCTTCGGCTTTCTGCATTGCGTTGATGAGCATATAGGTTTTCTTGTTGTTCATTATGTCGCCGCCGATAGCCTTGCCAAACACGTCGGGATCGCCATACACGTCGAGCCAGTCGTCCTGCAGTTGGAACGCCAGTCCGAGATTGACTGCGAAATCATACAGCGCATTGGCGTTGCGCTCGTCGGCGTTACCCATAACTGCGCCTATGCGTGCCGCTCCGGCAAGAAGCACCGACGTCTTCAAGCGAATCATCTCCATATACTCGTCGATGGTCACATCGGTGCGCGCCTCAAACTCCATGTCATACTGCTGTCCCTCGTAGACTCCGATTGCCGTTTCGTTGAACTCCTTCAACAGGCGCATCGCTTTTTGCGGCTCCACACCGTCGACCACGAGCTGCGTGGCGAGGGTGAGCATGGTGTCGCCCGACAGGATGGCGGTATTGTCGTCCCATTTGTTGCAAACCGTAGGTTTTCCACGGCGCAGGTCAGCCTTGTCCATAACGTCGTCGTGGAGCAACGTGAAGTTATGATACATCTCTATGGCTGCCGCTTGCGGCAGAGCCTTGGCACTGTCACCGCCTACAGCGTCGCACGCGGCGAGCAAGATTACCGGGCGAAGGCGTTTGCCGCCTTGCTCGAGTCCGTAGACTATCGGTTTGTACAAGCCTTCGGGATTTCTCCCTGCAGGGCACGCTATAGTGTCGACGGCATTTCCCGCCATTTTGATATATTCCTCAAGTGTATGCATCGCTTTTTATGGTTTTATCAGTCTTGAAACAACTCGTTTGATTCGATTAATCAATTATGCAAAAATAGCGATTTATTTTGCTTATGCGCACAATATCTCTGAAAATATTTTTTCTCATAAAATTAGGGGTACCTCGGGAAAGAAAACCGAGCAAGCTCTTTTCTTTCCTCTCGGCTTGCACTATCTTTGCACCTATGGACAATTTTTCGGTTACAATATTGGGATGCGGGTCGGCTAAACCCACCGTGCGCCATAATCCGAGCGCACAATTGGTGTGCCTGAACTCAAAATCGTTTCTGATTGACTGCGGCGAGGGCACTCAGACTCAATTGATGCGCGCGCTCTGCAAGTTCAACCGACTGCGCCACATATTCATCTCGCATCTGCATGGCGACCATTGTTACGGGCTGCCTGGTCTGCTTTCAACAATGGGGTTGACCGGACTCGACGGCGAGACTGTAATACACCTGCCGGAAGAGGGAGTGCGGCTGTTCAAGCCATTGCTCGACTATTCTGCCCACGACCTCAACGTGCGCTTCGAGCCCTACGAATATGGCAACAACATCATTTATGAAGACCGCTCGCTGACGGTCAACACTGTGCCGCTTGTCCATCGGCTGCCTTGCGTGGGATTCGTGTTTCGTGAAAAGCCCAAGCCTCGGCACATAAATCCCGACGCTATCCAACGCTGGCAGGTGCCTACATGCTATCGCAACAACATCAAGGCTGGCGATGACTATGTGACGCCCGACGGCATCGTTGTGCCGAACGACGCTTTAACCACCGACCCCGACCCTTCGCGCGTGTATGCCTACATTTCCGACACGATGCCGCTGAAGGCCGTGGTCAGCGAGGTGGCAGGCGCCGATCTGCTCTACCACGAAGCGACTTTCCTCTCTGACTTGCGGCAACGCGCCAAGCAGACTCTCCACACGGTTGCCGCCGATGCGGCTGCCATTGCCCGTGACGCAAAAGTGAAACGGCTGGTTATCGGGCATTTCTCCTCGCGCTATATCAACGAGTCGATGTTGCTCGACGAGGCAAAAGCCGTTTTTCCCGACACGATTCTCGCCAAAGAAGGTCTGACAATAAACATCTAAGCACGCTGATGAATAAAAATTTGCCAGAAAAATTTGATTTTTCATTGCACAGTAAAAGAATTTACGTATCTTTGCAAACAAAATAACAACTTTATGCAGACTATGCAACTTACATATCATCGTCATCATCACGTCGACCTTTCCCCAAAAGAGGCTGGCCAGTTGGCTTTTGTGTAAGTTTCATATATGATTGACTACTAACGACCGATTATCCGCCTCATAGGATGACCGGTCGTTTTTTTTATTTCTTAAAAAACTATGCTTAGAATTGCTGTACAATCAAAAGGCCGTCTCTACGACGAGACAATGGACCTGCTCTCAGAAGCAGGCATCAAACTTACCGCAGTGAAACGCTCACTGCTCGTGCCGTCGCGCAACTTCCCTGTCGAACTGCTGTTTCTGCGCGACGACGACATTCCCGACTCTGTGGCTACCGGAACTGCCGACCTCGGCATTGTGGGTTACAATGAGGTGCTCGAGAAACAACGCGACGTGACGGTAATCAAAAAACTGGGATTCAGCCGATGCCGCATCTCTCTGGCTGTGCCAAACAGCGCCGGCTACGATGGGCTGCAGTGGTTCAACGGCAAAAAAATAGCCACTTCATATCCGGTCATACTCTCCAAGTTCTTCCGCGACAACAACATCTCGGCAGAGCTGCACGAAATCAGCGGTTCGGTTGAAATCGCGCCGAGCATCGGTCTTGCCGACGCCATCTTCGACATCGTGTCGTCGGGAAGCACTCTCGTGAGCAACAACCTTAAAGAGGTGGAGAAAGTGATTGACTCGGAGGCTGTGCTCATCGGTGGAAAAGCCCTCGACGCCGAGAAGCAGGAGGTGCTTGACGAACTGCTGTTCCGCTTTGAGGCTGTAAAGGCGGCTTCCGGCAAGAAGTACATCCTTATGAACGTGCCGCGCACACAGCTCGACACGGTGCTGCAGATTCTGCCAGGCATCAAGAGTCCGACAGTGCTGCCTCTCGCCGACAAGGACTGGTGTTCGGTACACACCGTTCTCGAAGAAAAATTCTTCTGGGAAATCATCAACCGACTGAAGGCTGCCGGCGCTGAAGGCATACTGGTGTTGAACATTGAAAAAATGGTATTGTAGCAATGGAAATCAAGATTTACAAGTATCCCAAAGACACGAAGGATTTGCTGATTCGCGACTTCGACCCCAATCTCATTGGTGAGGCGGTGTCGGCTATCAGCGACATCATCAACGACATCGAAGAAAACGGCGACACTGCTTTGCTGAAATATGAGCGTCAATTCGACTGCCCATCAATCGAGTCGCTGAAGGTGACGGAACAGGAGTTTGAGGAGGCGGAAGCCGCTGTCAGTCAAGAGCTGAAGGATGCGATGAAGGTTGCGGCCGACAACATCCGCAAGTTTCACGCCGCACAACTGATGGAGCCCATTGAGGTGGAAACGACCCCTGGCGTGGTGTGCCGGCAGAAAGCCGTGCCGCTCCACTCCGTCGGACTATATGTGCCCGGAGGCAGGGCGCCTTTGTTTTCAACGGCGCTGATGCTTGCCATCCCGGCACGCCTTGCCGGATGCCCCAAGATTGCCATCTGCACGCCTCCCGACAAGAGCGGTCGCGTCAACCCCACAATCCTTGTGGCGGCACGTCTGGCTGGCGTAACCGAGGTGTATAAGGCCGGAGGCGCACAGGCGATAGCGGCAATGGCATTCGGAACTGAAACAATACCAAAAGTAAACAAGATTTTCGGTCCCGGCAATCTTTACGTCATGCTTGCAAAGGCGTTTGTGGCGAAACAGACCCACACGCTTGTCGATTTGCCGGCAGGACCGTCGGAAGTGATGATTGTGGCTGATGAAACAGCCAATCCAACATTTGTCGCCGCCGATTTTCTATCGCAGGCCGAGCATGGCCCCGACAGCCAGTCGATACTTGTCACCACAAGCGAGCGTCTTGCCGACGAAGTGGCTAAGAATGCCGTGGAGATGGCAAAAGAGTTGCCGCGCGTGGATTTGATAGAGCAGTCGTTGAAGAAAAGCCGCATTATTGTGGTGCGTACCGACGACGAAATGATGCGCATAGCCAACGAATATGCTCCGGAACACCTCATCATAAACCACACCGACGCCGACAAGCTCGCCGAGATGGTGGAGAACGCCGGAAGCGTGTTTCTCGGTCAGTATGCCTGCGAAAGCGCCGGCGACTATGCCTCTGGCACAAACCATACGCTTCCCACAAGCGGCAATGCCAAGGCTTACAGCGGCGTGAACATCGACAGCTTCATGAAAAAAATCACGTTCCAGCGACTGACGGCAGAAGGCATCGCCACGCTCGGTCCGGTGGTCGAGACTATGGCTGAGGGAGAAGGTCTGCTCGCACACAAATTGGCGGCGACCGTAAGAATTGAACAAGTAAAAAAGAGGTAAGATTATGGATTTGAAAAAGATTGTCAGAGAAAACATCTACAACCTGACGCCCTACAGTTGCGCCCGCACAGAGTTCAGCGGAAAGGCGTCGGTGTGGATCGACGCCAACGAAAGCCCGTACAACAATCCCTACAACCGCTACCCCGACCCGTTGCAAATGGAGCTCAAACGACGCATCGGGCAGATGTGCGGTGTCGTTGCCGACCAAATTTTCCTCGGTGTGGGCAGCGATGAATGCATCGACATGGTCTATCGCGTGTTCTGCCGCCCGGGCATCGACAACGTGGTGGCGATAGAGCCAACCTATGGCATGTATGAAGTATGTGCGGAGGTCAACGATGTGGAATATCGCCGCGCTCCGCTTGCCGACGACTTCTCTATCGACATTCAAAAAATCTTTGAGCAAATCGACGACAAGACCAAAGTGATATGGATATGCTCGCCCAACAACCCTACCGGCAACGCCTTCCCGCGCGACGCCATAGAGGCGGTGTGCGCCGGATTCAACGGAATTGTCGTGGTCGACGAGGCTTATGTCGACTTCTCTACAAAAGGATCGATGGCGACACAACTCTACCGCTATCCAAACCTGATTGTAATGCAGACGCTGTCGAAGGCGTGGGCAAGTGCGGCTGTGCGGCTCGGAGCGGCTTTCGCGTCGCAGGAAATCATAGGCATTTTCAACAAGGTCAAGTACCCGTACAACATCAACCTGCTCACACAGCAGTATGCCATGCGCATGCTCGACCGCCGCGAGGAGGTGCACGGATGGGTGACCACAATAGTGGCTGAGCGCAAACGCCTCGCCACCGAGCTTGCCGTCTTGCCGGTGGTCGAGAAGGTGTTTGACTCCGACGCCAACTTCCTGCTTGTCAGAGTGACAGACGCCGACGCCGTCTATGCGTATCTGCGCGACAACGGCATCGTGGCGCGCAACCGCAACCGCGTGGCGCTGTGCTCGCAATGCCTGCGGTTCTCTGTCGGAACCGAGGATGAGAACAATCGTCTAATTTCAACTCTCAAAGGTTATGGAAAATAAGAAACGCGCGCTGTTCATCGACCGCGACGGCACGCTTATCGTCGAGCCGCCGGTGGATTTCCAGGTGGATTCGCTTCAGAAACTGGAATTTATTCCCGGCGTGCTGCGCAACATGCATTTCATCGCTTCGACTCTCGATTTTGAACTTGTGATGGTGACCAACCAGGACGGACTCGGCACACTGTCGTTCCCAACATCCGACTTCCTTCCGCCCCACGAGAAGATGTTGCAGACGTTCAAGGGCGAGGGCGTGGAGTTTGACGATATCATAATCGACCGCACATTTGAAAATGAGCATAAGCCGACGCGCAAACCGGGCACGGCATTGCTCGGGAAATATATGGATGGCAGTTACGACCTCGAAAATTCTTTCGTAATCGGCGACCGTATTACCGACATTCAATTGGCGAAGAATTTAGGTGCAAAGGGCATCCTGCTGCAGAATGCCGACGCCGGCAAGCGGATGATTGAGGATGCCGGACTTGAGCAGACGTGCGTGCTTGTCGCCGAGTCATGGGATTGCATTGCCGATTATCTGCGGGGCGGCGCGCGCACGGCACAGGTGAGCCGGAAAACGTCGGAAACCGACATCTACATCAGCCTCGACCTTGACGGTCACGGTCGTTGCGACATTTCAACCGGACTAGGATTTTTCGACCACATGCTCAACCAAATCGGACGGCATTCGGGATTCGACCTTACCATAAAAACTAAAGGCGACCTCTATGTCGACGAGCACCACACTGTTGAAGACACGGCGCTGGCTCTCGGCGAAGCCCTGAGAAAGGCTCTCGGCGACAAACGCGGCATTGAACGCTACGGCTTTGTGCTGCCGATGGACGACTGCAACTGCACTGTGGCTCTCGATTTCGGCGGACGTCCGTGGCTCGTCTGGAACGCCGACTTCAAGCGCGAGCGCATAGGCGACGTCCCCACCGAAATGTTTTTCCATTTCTTCAAAAGCCTGAGCGACGCGGCGGCGATGAACCTATATGTCAACGCCGACGGCTCCAACGAGCACCACAAGATTGAAGGCATATTCAAAGCGCTGGCAAGAGCACTGCGCGCTGCCTCGCGACGCGATGTCTTCCGCTACGACCTGCCGTCGACAAAAGGCGCGCTCTGACAATCGCTTCCCGCGGCGCGCGCCGCGGGAATAATTTTGCGGTGTTGCGCATAAAGTGTAACTTTGTAAGGAAATTTTTATTTACGAATATGGCAACTAAACTTTGGGAAAAATCAGTGGTGGTAGACCACGATGTTGAAACATATACTGTAGGACTCGACCGCGAGATGGATCTTTATCTCGCACCTTACGACGTGCTTGGCTCGATGGCACACATCACGATGCTCGAAAGCATCGGTCTGCTGGAAAAAGATGAGCTCTCTGCGCTCCTCGCCGAGCTGAAAAAAATCTATCACGAGGCGGCAAACGGCAAATTTGTGATTGAAGAAGGCGTGGAAGACGTTCATTCTCAAGTGGAACTTATGCTGACACGCAGTCTCGGCGACATTGGAAAAAAAATCCATAGCGGACGCTCGCGCAACGACCAGGTGATGGTCGACCTGAAACTGTTTATGCGCTCCGAGATAGAGGCTGTGGCACTGACCACAGAGAAGCTTTTCCAAACGCTCATTGCCCAAAGCAACAAATACAAAGACGTGCTTATCCCCGGCTATACACACCTTCAAGTGGCTATGCCGTCGTCATTCGGACTGTGGTTTGGCGCATACGCCGAAAGCCTCGCCGACGATTTGACTGTGCTTCAAGCAGCCTACCGCGTCACAAACCGCAACCCGCTCGGATCCGCAGCCGGCTATGGCTCTTCATTCCCGCTCAACCGCGAGATGACCACGCGTCTGCTTGGTTTTGAATCGATGAACTACAACGTGGTCTATGCGCAGATGGGACGCGGCAAGACGGAACGCACGGTTGCCAACGCGCTGGCAGGAATAGCATCCACGGTGTCGCGCCTGGCTTTCGACGCCTGCCTCTACAATTCGCAGAATTTCGGTTTCATCAAGTTGCCCGACCAATACACCACCGGCTCTTCAATCATGCCCCACAAGAAAAATCCCGACGTTTTCGAGCTGACACGTGCCAAATGCAACCGCTTGCAGTCGTTGCCTTATCAGATTACGATGATTCTCAACAATCTGCCATCAGGATACTTCCGCGACATGCAGCTGATAAAAGAGGCGTTTCTTCCGGCATTCGACGAATTGAAGTCAATCCTCAACATGGTCAACGCAATGTTGTCGGAAATCAAGGTCAACACCGATGTGGCTCAGGACGACCGCTATAAATTCATGTTCTCCGTCGAAGAGGTAAACCGTCTGACACGCGAGGGAATGCCGTTCCGCGACGCATACAAGAAAGTGGGTCTCGACATCGAAGCTGGACGCTTCGAGCCGGTCAAGGAGGTGCACCACACCCACGAAGGCTCAATCGGCAACCTATGCAACGACCGCATCGAGGCGCTGTTTGCCGAAACGCTAAAGGCTTTCCGCTTCGACGAATACCACCGCGCCATAGACGCCCTCTTGAAGTGACGAGACTGCTATGCAAACACTGAAGAAACGTGATTAAAGAAATGAAGATACTGAAATACATTCTCCTGCTGTCGGTGATGCTCTCCGCAATGGCGTGCGAGTCGGTCGACAGCCAACGCATTCCCGCGCTCAACGTCAATATCGACCTCAGCAACGCCGGCCTGTGGAACACATACGGTGTGAGCGGCTACGGAATGTGCCGCATATTTGACCGGGAGCAGAGGATTCCCGATAATTTCGCATACACCGAACGCACCTACACCGGCTACGGCGGCGTGATGCTCGTCTACGGCATCAACGGCCCTGTGGCATACGACAGGGCATGCCCTGTGGAGGTGAGCAGAAAAGCGGTGCTTTACTTCGACTCGTCGACACTCGAGGCATACTGCAAGCAATGCGGTTCGCGGTTCAACGTCTGCGAGGCCGACGGAGTGCCAGTAAAAGGACAGGCGCTCGAGAACCGCTACGGGCTGCAACGGCTTTCGGTTGTGCCTGCCGGCGGAGGATATCTGATTACCCGCTGATTGAAAATTTTTTATCTTTTTATAATTATTGTTTACAACAGTCTTGTTTCTGAAAGATTTTGCGTAAATTCGTAAAATTTAAGACAGACCAACAATGAGACTACGTAAAACATTAGCGACATGCGCTCTTGGAGCAATCCTTGCCTCGGGAGCGATGGCGGAGAACCTTGTGATTCTCCACACAAACGATATGCACAGCAACGTGCGTCCAGAACAACTGACGAAACCGGGAGGAATGGTACGCGTGAAAGCGGCGGTCGACAGCATCCGCCGGGCAGAACCCTACGTTATGCTGCTCGATGCCGGCGACGACGTGCAGGGACAGATGTATTTCACGCTGTTCAAAGGCGAGGTGGAATATGAAATGATGAACCGCATGGGCTACGACGCGGCGACCATCGGAAACCATGAGTTTGACAACGGCATCGAATCGCTCGCCGACAACTACCGACGTGTGGAATTTCCCGTAATCAACGCCAACTATGGCTTGAAAGAGACGGCATTGTCCGACCTTGTCAAACCATACATCATACGCAATTTCCACGGCAAGAGATTTGCCGTAATCGGTGTCGGAGCAAATCCGGACCGTCTCGTCATTGCCAACAACTACAAGGGAATGACATACCGCGACCCAATGGCTCTTGCCGACAGCATCGCCGGAGCTCTTAAAGCCGACGACCGTGCCGACTACGCAATCGTGCTTTCTCACATCGGCTACCGTCCTGGAAAAGCAGGGCTTCCGTCAGACAGCGTGATGGCGCTCTCATCAAGCAACATCGACCTTATCCTCGGCGGACACTCACACACTTCAATCAATCCGGCCACCGGCAATCACCAATACGTGTTTACAAACAAGGCTGGCAAAAATGTTCTGGTAGCTCAAAACAGAAACGAATGCCACACTATAACAAAAATAACCATCGACCTCGACGACTTGCAGAAGCTGCCTGATTACGAGCTGCTGCCTATCGACTCCCGCTACGACGGCCGTCTTGACGCCGCCACTGAAGCGTGGCTGAAGCCATACGACGAGGAAGTGGCTCGTGTGATGGCTATCATCATCGGCTCTACCGACGAGGATATGCAACGCAACTCAACCGTTATGAAAAACTGGGCGGCGGATGCCGTAAAGACAGTCGGTGAACGGCTGTCGGGCGTTGAAGTCGACGCCGGAGTGACAAACTCCGGAGGTCTGCGATCCGACTTTCATAAAGGCGAGTTGAGTCTCGGCGAGGTCTACAACCTTATGCCGTTCGACAACAACATCGTTGTGCTCGAGATGAACGGCGCGCTGCTTCAGGAATGCCTCGACAACCTTGCAATGAAAGGCGGACAATGCGTGAGCCGCGGAATCTCGTTCACAATCAAGGACGGCAAAGCCGTAAACGCAAAAATCAACGGAAAGAAAATCGACAAGAACCGCACCTACCGCATCTCGACGATAAGCTACATCTACGAGGGCAACGATGACCTCGTTTCCTTCGCAAAGGCGAATTTGCTCTACAGCAGCGACCGCCCGATGAAATTCGACATCGCCGACTATGTGAAGGAAAACCCCAAACTGTCGCTTGACCACACCAAACGTACAACCAATAAATAAGCCCAAGACAATGCATCTAAGAAAATTTTTACTATTAGGCATCAGTCTTATCGCCGTCAGCATCATTACGGCAAAGACTCCATTGTTTATCAGCAACCAGCCCCAGGATGAAATGGATGCCTGGGTCGACTCTGTCTACAACTCCATGACTCCGGAGCAACGAGTGGGTCAGCTGATTGCTCAAAGTTTCCAGTCAAAAGATGTCAATGCTGCGAAACGCCAAATCAAATCGACCGTAGAAAAATACCATATCGGGTGGGCATACTTTTCCAGCGGCAAGGCTGAGCACTACGCCGAACTCGCAAACTACGTCAACAGCATCTCATCGACACCGGTTGCCATCGCCCTCGACGGCGAATGGGGATTGTCGATGCGCATGCCCGACACTCCGCGTTTCCCTAAAAACATGATGCTCGGCGCCGTGCAGGACGATATGCTCATCTATGAATACGGACGCGAAATGGCTCGCGAATGCAAAGAGATAGGTGTGAATGTGAATTTCGCCCCTACTGCAGATGTCAACAGCAACCCTCTGAACCCCGTAATCGGCACGCGCTCGTTTGGCGAGGACGCCGAAAACGTCGCACACAAAGTAGTGGCTTACTCTCGCGGTCTTGAGGACGGCGGTGTGCTGTCGGTGGCTAAGCATTTCCCCGGACACGGCGACACGGAGAAGGACTCTCATAAGACGCTGCCGATTGTCGACCGCTCGCTTGCAAGCATCGAGTCGATCGACCTTGTGCCGTTCCAAGCCTACACCAATGCCGGACTTTCGGGCGTGATGGTAGGACACCTTCAGATACCGGCATTGAAAACGGGCAACAACCCTACATCATTGACTCCAAGCGTTGTCACAGGTTTGCTCAAACAGAGATTAGGCTTCGGCGGACTGGTGTTTACCGACGCGCTTACAATGCAGGGGGCAAGGAAGTCGGGCAATCCTAACGGACTGAGGGCTTTCCTCGCAGGTGCCGACGTGCTTCTTGAACCGTACAATCTCGAAAAAAGTTTCAACGAGCTTCTCGACTACTACAATCAAGGCGGTGACAAGCAAAAGTCAATCGAGCTGACGTGCAAGAAAGTGCTGAGATACAAATACGCTCTCGGCCTCAACAATTACAAGCCTGTCAACATCGACGGTATGATGGAGCGCATCAACTCACGCCACGCACAGCTCGTGCTGCGCAAGCTCTACGCAGCGGCGATGACCATAGTGAAAAACGACGGCGACTGCCTGCCTGTGAAGCATCTTGAAAACAAGGTGAGCGTGGCTGTGGCTGGAGAGAAAGTCGACGACGCGAAGGTGTTCACTCAGACATGCGCCCTCTACACCGACATCACCACCCACCATCTCACCGAGCACAACGCCGAGTCGTGGGCTGAAGACAACGACAGCGCATCGGCTTTGGTAATCGGCGTGTTCAACAACAACGGCGGCACCAAGCGTGCCATCGCGAAAGCCATCGCGAAAGCCGGAAAGAGCAAAGTGGTTCTTGTGTTCTTCATCAAGCCTTACGACCTTGCCGACTTCAGCGAGGAGATAGCCGGAAGCGCGGCTGTAATCGAGGCTTACGAAGACCATGCCTTTGCTCAGGAATATGCCGCACAAGTGGTGTTCGGCGGTAACGACGCCTCTGGCCGCATGCCGGTAAGCGTTGCCGGAGTTGCAAAAGTTGGCGACGGCGTCACTGTGATGGCGTCACGCCTTGGCTACGACGTGCCTGAAGCCGTAGGTCTTGACCAGAAACTCGTAGAGCAAATCGACTCAATCGCCAACCTCGGCGTGAAGGCAGGAGCCTTCCCTGGCTGCCAAGTAATTGTGGCACGCCACGGAAAAATCGTTGTAAAGAAAAGTTACGGATACACCGACAACGGAAAAGACGACGCCGTCAACGGCAACACGCTCTACGACCTTGCATCTGTGTCGAAAGCCACTGGAACCCTGTCGGGCATCATGAAAGCCGTCGACGACAAGAAGCTAAACATCAATGGTTTCCTCAGCGACTACATTCCTCAACTGAAAGGTTCGTCGAAAGGCGTGTTGACAATCCGCGACCTGCTTTTCCACGAAACGGGTATGCCACCGTCGCTGAGCATCTACGAACAAATGACCGACCCTAAAAGCTACACCGGCGCGCTCAGCGTGGGCAAAAAATCAGCCAACTACAAGCGGTTTGCCGGAGGCGCATATATCAACAACACTGCACACGTGCGCTCCGACATCACTTCGCCTAAACGCACCGACGAATTCAACGTGCAGATTGGCAAGAACCTATGGGTGGGACAAATCACGATGGACTCGGTGATGAACATGATCTACAACGAGCGCCAGCGCACAAACCACAATTATGTGTACAGCTGCCTCAACTTCTGCCTGCTCCGTCAGGCGGAGGAGAACGTGACCGGAGTGCGCCACGACCGCTATGTCTACGACAACATTTTCCACCGCATCGGCGCTTTCCGCACCGTCTACCGCCCGCTCGACTTCTTCCCTGAAAAAGAAATCGCAGCGACAGAGTTCGACGAGTATTTCCGCGAAGGATATATCCGCGGCGTTGTCCACGACGAGACAGCGGCATTCTCCGGCGGCATACAAGGAAATGCCGGACTCTTCTCCAACGCCAACGATCTTGCCAAACTGTGCCAGATGTGGCTGTTTGGAGGAATGTATGGCGGCGAGCGCATCCTCTCGCAGTCTACTGTCAACACGTTCCTGACAATGAGATCGCTCAATTCGCACCGCGGACTCGGATTTGACAAGCCTAACTTCAAGCGTCCGAGCTACTCTTCGATAACGGATGCAGCAAGTGCGGAAGTGGTGGGACACACCGGATTCACTGGCACATCGTTCTGGGTTGACCCGAAGGAAGACCTGATTTACATTTTCCTCAGCAACCGCGTCTGCCCAAGCCGCAACAACCCGGCGTTCTCAAAGATTGGTGCCCGCTACAACATCTTCGACTACATCTACGACTCTATCAAGCGCAACGCAAAGCAATAGCAACGCGACAGACAAATTGAGAGGGAGGAAAACAAACAGTTTTCCTCCCTCTTTTGTTTTTCCGGCATCCCTTCGAGGCACGTCTCTTCGATTCTATTGTCGGATTCCGTCCTATCGTGTGAATAGAGAGTTCCTTTTCGGGCATCTGACTACAAAAGACTCTCAAGGTAGCAGTGATTTACTATTGCACTGCTCGATTCAGTCCTTCCCTATAGACAGGGTCCTATGACCTCTGCTGACTTCTCTCGGAACGTGCTGTAAATGTGCAACCGATTTTGACCTTGGTCAAGCAACGATAAGCTAAACACGTACTCAACCGCTGCAAAAGTGTACCGCAAAAGTTAGTTACAAATTACCGCAAAAGTTAGTTACAAAACAGCACAATTCATCGCACTAAATATGCACAAATGAATGATAAGGCAAAGCTACTTATTGCACGCAATTATGTTGATGCCATATGTCGGGACGATATCTCCAGAGTAGATGATGTACAAAGGCTACGGACAGGAGGCCGACCTTGTGCTTCATCTCGACGATGGACGCTACGTCCTTATAGAATGTAAACTTGGCAGTCGTGAAAAACGCGAGTTCGGGATAACGCAATGCTCATGCCGAGCATACCAACAAACAACCGCCTCTGTCATCGTGACAAAGGCGGCCATATCGTGAATGGGACATTGGCTGTGACAAGGTTACTCCAAGAAGCTCCTATACACGCCCTACCCTTTCTCTATTTTTTGATTTTCTTTTGCCATTTATTTACTTTGTCGCGGACGTTTCTCACCTTTTGTGAAACGTTTGACACACCGTTGCCACGCCAGCGCACAGGATGCAGATAGTTCCTGTTGAACTCGAGATGCTGACCCGTATATTTATCCTTGATTTCTATCTTGCCGTTGTTGTTTCTCATACGATAGACCCACACACGCTCGTAGAAGCCCAATGTGGAATTGGAGGAACCAAGGGCATCGTGGCTGTTGGCAACAGAGATATAATCACTCTTTTCACCATCTGATACGGTCTGCGCCCATCCGGTGTGCTGTGCCATCGTGGCGCGCTCGGCAGTGGCGAGCGCCAGCTCGATGGAGCAAGCGCCGTCGGGCACAAGAGTGGTTGAGGTAACGGGATCGACAAGCTCCAGAGCCTCCATAAACGCCATAGGCTCCTTCGCCCACGGTTTGATTTGCTGACTGTCGGTATAGGCATCAAGATTGGAGTCGTATTCGGTATAAGTATACTCCGAGTTTTTCTCAATATAGCGCATGGCACGATAGATGAGCGTTGCCATCTCCTGACGGGTTACAGCGGCATTCATGTCGAGGTTGCCACCGGCGATGTCGGCAAAGAGGTTCAGCTTACCTTCATTGGCGTCCTTTCCGGTCATCTCCTTGATGAGCCTCTTGGCTATCGATGCCACCTGTTGGCGCGTGGCGGTAAGGGTGTAGTCGTCGCCAAGCAGCTGCTCGTCGACAAGGTTGTCGCAAAGGGCGCGCGTCACCTCGTCTTCTGCCCACTTGCTCTTCTTCACAGTGCTGCGGGCTGGCAGTGTAAACATATCCGGCTGAGCGGTAGTGCTCAGTTTTGCCTCGTCCTCACGCATGTCGAGCGCTGCCTCCATATGTTTGCGATACAGTGCCAACGTGCCATCAGACCCCGACAGGCGGAAGTGTTTCTCTGTTAGGTGGCGCTGCTCATAGTTGTAAGACAAGCCACACCATTTGCAGCTCTTCCAATAGACATGCTCGCCCGCGGCATTGGTGCCCACATAGGCCTGCTCGGTAGCAAGGTCGGCAGTAAATGAATGAACGCCCGATATGTATCTTTTCTCCGCCTCTTTGTCGACGAACATGAAGGTGTGGCGCGGATTGCGCTCACACTCCCCGCAGATGCTGCACGAGTAATACACTTTAGGGTCTTGCTTACAAGTATAGTGCTGCATCACACGGTCGGCTGTATGCAGACGTGCCACAAAGTTGTGCCTTGTACATGGATTCTTGGTGACTCCGAGTCCGGCCTTCTGGGCTTCGTACACGTTACCGGTATATGTTCTTACGGTGTAGCACGGGAACTTGCTGTGACGTGCCATCTGCGCTTTGACGGCAGCAGCCTGACTGGCTGGCACACACAGAGTTGCGTCGCCGGCAAGGAACATGGTGCTATGGCCATAGAAATGATAATAGTTGGGGAACAGATTGCTCTTCATGCCTTCGTCGAGTTCGCGCATAAACTCCACGGCGTTGACTTTGTCGCTGAGCCACACCTCCTTGAGGTTGTAATAGCCGCTCATATACTGGTCCATCGCATGGGCAAACTTTAAGTAATCCGTCTTGTTGCCGGTGTCTACGATAACCTTGGTGAGAAAGACTCGGTTGGGTCCTTCAAACTCTGGCAACGGGTCGTGGGTCTCAGTAATGGAGACCACATCATGGGGATGGAATGAAGCACAGCATGCATCGGCTGTCTCTTTTGTATAGACATTATTGCTGGCACGATTTTTCTCCTTGTTTGCATTATAGTCAAAGAGCAGATTCTCCTTTTTGAGATTGCCGCCATCGCCGCCAGGCACGGTAACCACAAAACTGCAGCGGGGGAAGTAAGGGCTGCCGACAAGCACTCTGGCAGGCTCGCCGTTGACGGTAATCTTCAGCATAGTGTCGTCGACATAGTAGTCGCCATCGCGCATCGCATACTTGATGATGTAGGGACTCTGGGTGTCGAGCATCAGTTTCATGCTGGCACGATACGTATAGCCTGCCTGGAACTTGGGAGAATCGGAATTTTTTCTGTTGAACTCGCCTTCCCATAAAAGGTCATAGACCGACGCAACGCCTTGCTGAACCAGGTCGCCATACGCTGTCTTGGCTGCGGTGATTTGGATCTGCCCGCCATCCTCGATACCCATACCGTCTTTGGGCAACGGAATAGTGATGTCGATAGATGTTACCACCTTCTTGCCGGTTCCATGCATGGCCGTCGGAAGCAGCAAAAGCATAGCGATTAGTAATGTCAGGAAATTTTTCATGTTCGTTTTTTTCATTTAGTTAGAAAATCATTTAATTCGCAACTCAATGGTTAATAATCTTAAAGGTATCAATTATAGACGGCAATCTTGATTACGCCGTCTTCCTTGTTCTCAAATATACGGTATGCCTCCTCTATTCTGTAAAGCGGGAAGCGATGCGTGATAAGCGGAGTGGTGTCGATTTTCCCCTGCTCAATGAGCCTGAGCTCCTCCTCGCAGTCGCAACCGTCAACACCGCCGGTCTTGAACGTCAGGTTCTTGCCATACATATCGGGCAACGGAAGAATCTGCGGAGCGTCATAAAGCGCCACGACCGTGACAATGGCATTAGGCCGCGCACAGCGCCATGCCAACTGGAACGTATTCTTTGCGCCAGCCACTTCCAGCACCCTGTCGGCGCCGCCATGGTCACTGTGTTGCTTCACAAACTCCTCGCAGGCATCCGGCGTGGTCAGCAGCACGTCGGGATAATGCTCCTTGACAAAAGCCCGCCGCTCTTCCGACGGCTCACACACGATGATGCGCTTCGGGCGCTTCAGCATCGCGCAGATCAACGTGCAGATGCCCGTAGGTCCGGCACCGACAATCAGCACCGTGTCGTCGGACGTAATCTCACTTATGCGAGCCGCCCAGAATCCCGTGGCAAGCACATCGCCAACAAACAGAGCCTGCTCGTCGGTCACGCTGTCGGGAATGCGGTTCAAGCCCTGCGACGCCAACGGCACACGCACATATTCCGTCTGTCCTCCGTCGATACGACAACCGAGAGCCCATCCGCCATGAGGAGATGTGCAGTTGTTGACATAGCCGTGCCTGCAGTAGAAGCACTCACCGCAGAAGGTTTCCACGTTGACGGTCACACGATCGCCTACCTTCACGCCTTTCACGTCGGCGCCGACTTCTTCCACCACGCCGACCATCTCATGGCCGACAGTGATGCCCGGCACCGCTCTCGGCACACTCCCGTGCTTTATATGCAAGTCGCTTGAACAGATGCTGCCGAGAGTCACACGGACAATGGCGTCTGTCGCTTCCTGTAGCTCTGGTTTAGGCTTGTCAATCAAGGCAAACTTACCCTTCTCTATGTATGTATATGCTTTCATTCTGAATATAATGTTACTGATATTTTGCTCTCACCGCCTTTGGCAGCTTGCTGACTATAAGCTCATACGACTCTTTTATCCACTCCGTTACAGTTTCTGCGGCAAGTTGCCCATAATACACGTCGCTCCAATGCTTCTTGTTCCAATGAAACGCTGTGGTCACCGCCGCATATTGCTCGCGCAACGCCTCGTTTCTCTCCGGAGTCAGTTTACATGCAAACCGCGGATTCTCACCCTTCATGCCGAGCCGACTTCCACCCAGCCAAAGGCACAGAAAAATCTTGCCCTCAACACGAAAGGTGACAACGTCATCGCCAAACGGCTGATCCTCAGTCACACCAAACAAAGACAAAGCGTATTTCCTGACTTGCTCAATGTCCATAAAGCATTATTCTTTTCTTTCTTCCGGAGGGACACATGGAGGCTCTTCCTCATATTTCGGCGACGCTCCGTAGCGATTTTCGCCCTCCGCACTGTCCTGGCAAAAGAATATTATCATCACAATCTGATATACAGAAACTATGCCACAGAAAAATATATACTTGCCAAATACCACAAACGGAGTAATGGTGTCCTCAAAATCATCCATCGTCATAAAGCTAAGAACATCCGAGACACACATTGAGACAATAATGATTGTGGCCACTACTGGGAAAAACATCCACCATCCGCTGCGTCCCGTATCGTGCAACCGTCTGATTGATATAGGTATGGTCACAAGCCAAAACGGAGGAAGGAAATTTGATATGAAATAGGCAACCAGCATAGCCCACCAAAACTCAGACCGGCGGGAGCGTCCCTTTGTTTCAAAAATTCGCTTTGTGGCAAGCGACAATGCATCCTGAAAAGAAAGCTGTTCGTGTACAATCATAATATCACAGATTTTTATGTTTTATTTGCAAATTTAGCACATTTCAGCGATTTTCAGATGTGGACAGCACCTTTTTTTCCTTTTGTCATTTAAAAGGCGTAACTTTGCAGCCGAATTAAATTTTAAAACTAATTGATTATGTCAACTTACACAGAAGACAAACGAAAAGTGACTACTCGCCGCCTGCTCGAAATGAAGCAGCGCGGAGAAAAAATATCTATGCTTACAGCCTACGATTTCTCGATGGCGAAACTCATCGACGAGGCTGGAATGGACGTGATTCTCGTGGGCGACTCCGCCAGCAACGTGATGGCTGGAAACGTGACCACTCTGCCGATGACGCTCGACCAGATGATTTATCACGGCAAGTCGGTGATGCGTGGCGTGAACCGCGCGCTCGTGGTTGTAGACATGCCTTTCGGAACATACCAGGGCAACTCTAAAGAGGCTTTGGCTTCGGCCATCCGCATCATGAAGGAAACACATGCCGACTGCGTGAAACTCGAGGGCGGCGCCGAAGTGCGCGAGTCGATTGAGCGCATCCTGTGCGCCGGCATTCCCGTGATGGGTCACCTCGGACTGACACCACAGTCAATCAACAAATTCGGGTCATACACCGTGCGTGCCCGCGAAGAGGCTGAGGCAAACAAACTTATCGAAGACGCCAAACTGCTGCAGGAGATTGGATGCTTTGCAATCGTGCTTGAGAAAATCCCCGCCACATTGGCAAAAAAAGTGGCAGAAATGCTTGAAATTCCTATCATCGGAATCGGTGCCGGAGGCGGTGTCGACGGGCAGGTGCTCGTGATGCACGACATGCTCGGCATCAACAAGGGATTCTCGCCTCGCTTCCTGCGCCGCTACGCTGATGTGGGCACAATCATCACCGACGCTGTGGCAAAATACATCGAGGACGTGAAGACCTCTGATTTCCCCAACGAGAAGGAACAATACTAATCAGCAACACTCACAAACAACAACCGCGGAAAGCCTATGCCCTCCGCGGTTATTGTTTTTATTCTGTTCCGTCAAATATTGCCTTGTGCCGGTTCCGACGGAATTTCATTGCCGTTGTTGTCAAGCTCGATTTCTTCCTCGGGCATATCAATGTCTTCAACATCGGTGCTGTCAACATCTGTAGTGTCGGAAGGCGCCACATAGCCCTGACAGTTGTACGGGCGGTCGTCGACCCTCAGTCCGGGCCACGGCTTGTCGGAAATCTTTCCCCGATATTTCGCAGCCAATTGCGGGTCGCGCAGCACTTTCTCCATAAAATAGCCAAACGCAGGCAGCGCCGTGTGGCTACCCTGCCCCATCCGTCCGCTGCGGAAATGCACGCTGCGGTATTCTCCTCCACACCAGCATCCGGCAACAAGGTTTTTCGTCACGCCCACATACCAGCCGTCACTGTTGTTTGACGTAGTGCCTGTCTTGCCTCCGAAATTGGTGTCGAAATGATGGATGTCGTAGCTCCACAAGGCTTGCGACGTGCCTCCCGGCTCCGTCATACCAGCCAGCAGCATCTGCTGCATCAAGAAAGCCGACTCCTCGCTGATTGCCTGCTCGTTTTTCGGTTCAGCCACATAAAGCACCTTGCCGTCTTTGTCCTCGATGCGGGTGACAAATTCCGGCACGTTGTGCCTGCCCTTGTTCATCACCGTGCAGTAGGCGTCGACCAGTTCGAGCAGAGTGACATCCTCCGTGCCGAGCGGCATTGCCGGAGTTTCTTTTATCGGAGACGTGATGCCCAGTTTATGAGCCACGTCGGCAACGCGGTTCAAGCCCACCTCATGCGCCACCGAGACAGCCACCGAGTTAATCGAATTTGAGAACGCGTGCTTCAGCGACATCGCTCCGCCGGTATAGTATCCGTTGGCATTGCGCGGAGTCCACTTCGTCGGCTTACCGTCTTTGTCGAAAGCGTCATACTGCTTCCACTCGTCCACACGGTCGTCGCACGGGCCGAGTCCAGCCTCCATCGCGGCTGTGTAGACACACAGTTTGAATGTGGATCCCGGCTGACGCTCAGCGGTCACCTTGTCATATTGCCAATGATTATAGTCAATATCGCCGACCCAGGCCTTGACAGCGCCCGTTTCAGGCTCCATCGCCACAAATGCGCAATGCAGGAACTTCACCATATATCTGATGGAGTCCATCGCACTCATCATTTCCGTGCGCACCTGGTCGGGAGCATTGTAGTCAAACAACTTCACGCGGTGAGGCAGATTCATATAATAATTCACCGAATCAGGGTCGTCGGGATAACGTGCCGACAACTGCTTGTAGTAGTCAGTTCTTTTGGCGATGTCCTCAATAAATCCCTTCTTCTCCTCGCGGTTCTCGTCGCGCCACGGATTCTCATTGCCCCAGTCGGACTTGAAATTGCGCTGCACCTGCTGCATGTGCTTCATCACAGCCTCCTCGGCATACTTCTGCATACGCGAGTCGATGGTCGTGTAGATGCGCAGTCCGTCGCCATAGAGATCCTTGTCATTGTCCTTGCACCATCCATTCTGCAGCTCCTCGGCAAGCACGTCGCGGAAATACGGTGCCTTGCCGTCGGTAGGCTTCACAGGCGTATATTTCAGTTCTATCGGCAGCTCGCTAAGCGAGTCATACTCCTCGTGCGTAAGAAACTTCTTGCGCAACAAGTTGCTCAACACCACATTGCGACGGCTTTTTGAATTCTTCGGATTAAGACGCGGATTGTAGGTCGTAGTGGCCTTCAGCATACCGACAAGCACAGCCGACTCCTCCGTCTTCAGCTGCATCGGCGTCGTGTTGAAATAAGTCTTCGCCGCCGTGCGGATGCCGAAAGCATTGCTGCCGAAATCCACCGTATTGAGATACATCGTCAGAATCTCCTTTTTTGTATAGAACATCTCCAGTTTGACAGCCGTCACCCATTCCTTCGTCTTCATCACCAACAGACGCACGCCAGGTATAAATCCAGTGAGTCCAGTGGAATACTCCGTGCGTGTGCGGAACATATTCTTGACCAGCTGCTGAGTAATCGTGCTCGCTCCACGCGCCTCGTGGTGCACAGCCATATCCTTCATCGCAGCCGCCACACCCTGAAAATCTATGCCGTGGTGGGAATAGAAACGCTCATCCTCCGTCGACACCAACGCGTTGATGAGCATTGGCGAAATCTCGTCATATTCAACAGGAATACGGTTCTCGCGATAGTAACGTCCGAGCACCTTACCGTCGGCACTGTAGACAATCGACGCTTCATCTTGTTTGGGATGGGCTATGTCATATAAGCTCGGCGATTTTCCGAAAAGCCACAAGAAATTGATGTCGACCAATATCAAATAAAGGACAAACGACACCACCACCGTGGCACACACAATACCCACTTTTCCATACCAACGCGCCTGCTTGTAAGTGCGCCGATACCAATTCCACATTTTGACGCAGCCGCGCCAAATGTAACGGAGCAACACAAGCACTCGCCTAAGAAGCCCCTTCAAAAAATTTGGTTTCATCCGGTTGTTGTTTTATCAACTGCAAAGATAGTGCAAGGTGAGTGAAGCGCAAAACAAATTTATTTGATTTTGCGATTCCGAACCGCAGCCTATTTTATTGAAAGTAGTGCAAGGTGAGTGAAAAACATTCAAACTTGTTTGAAAATGTTTTGCCAAACCGCAGCCTATTTTCCAATAAAAACAATCACCCGCGCACCCATTTTAATTATTGTGTCACGCTTTTGTTGTATTCACTTTCTTTTTGCCACTTTAAACGTGTTTGCAAAACTTTTTTCCATAATAACGACTATTTTTATCGCATTTAGTTTGCAAGCTTGGTGATTTTCCATATCTTTGCAGTCAAAATGTAAGCAAAGAAGAGAAAAAAGCGGGATTATGAAAGAAAATTTGAACAAAAACAATCTTTTTTCCAAGAAGATAGACCAAAAAGACTATCCAAGTCACCAGCCCTTGGGGCTGTATGACTCTTCCTACGAACACGACGCATGCGGTGTTGGCATGCTCGTCAACATCAATGGTGACAAATCCCACGAACTGGTCGATGCGGCCCTGACAGTGCTTGAAAACATGAAGCACCGCGGCGCAGAGGGTGCCGACAACAAGACAGGCGACGGCGCCGGGATTATGATTCAGATTCCACACGAATTCATTCTTCTTCAAGGCATTCCAGTGCCGGAGAAAGGCAAATACGGCACCGGACTGGTGTTTCTGCCAAAAGACGAGAAACGCCAAGCCGCAATTATGGGAATCGTGATTGAAGAAGTGGAGCGTGAGGGACTGCAGTTGATGCACATGCGCAATGTGCCCGTACGCTCAGAGATTCTCGGCAAAGACGCCCGCGACACAGAACCCGACATAAAGCAGATTTTCATTACCGGAGTTACCGACACCGACACTTTTGAGCGCACGTTATATCTTGTGCGCAAACGCATCGAGCGCCGCATCGACGACAAGGACTTCTATATAGTGTCGCTGTCAAGCAAGAACATCATTTATAAGGGTATGCTCTCGTCAACCCAAGTGCGCGAGTATTTCAAAGACCTCACACAACCATATTTCACAAGCGGGCTGGCGTTGGTGCACTCCCGCTTCAGCACCAACACGTTTCCAACCTGGAGTTTGGCACAGCCGTTCCGTCTGCTGGCGCATAACGGCGAGATCAACACCATCCGCGGCAACCGCGCCTGGATGGAGGCAAGAGAAAGCGTGCTGTCGACGCCGGCGTTGGGCAACGTCAAGGACATACGTCCAATCATCCAACCGGGCATGAGCGACTCCGCCTCGCTCGACAATGTGCTGGAATTCTTCGTAATGTCGGGACTAAATCTGCCGCACGCCATGGCAATGCTCGTGCCGGAGTCGTTCAACGACAAGAATCCTATCAGCGAGGATTTGAAAGCGTTTTATGAATACCACTCCATCCTTATGGAACCGTGGGACGGACCGGCGGCACTTCTTTTCAGCGATGGGCGTTATGCCGGCGGAATGCTCGACCGCAACGGTCTGCGTCCGGCGCGCTATCTGATTACGAAAGGCGGTATGATGGTGGTTGCGAGCGAGGCTGGAGTAATCAACATCGAACCTGCCGACATCGAAGAAAAAGGACGTCTGCAACCTGGCAAAATTCTGCTTGTCGACACACAGGAAGGCAAGATATACTATGACGGCGAGCTGAAAGCGCAGCTTGCCGCCGCACGCCCATACCGACAATGGCTGTCGACAAACCGCATCGAGCTGCACACGCTACGCAGCGGACGCAAAGTGGACAATGCCGTCAATCTCTTCGGCAGAAAGCTGCGTGCTTTCGGATTCACGCGCGAAGATGTGGAACGCACCATAAAGCCTATGTGCGTGAACGGGTCGGAGCCTACTGCCTCTATGGGCAACGACACGCCGCTTGCCGTGTTGAGCAGCCGTCCGCAACTGCTGTTCAACTACTTCCGTCAGCAGTTTGCACAGGTGACCAACCCCGCCATAGACCCAATCCGCGAACAGCTGGTGATGTCGCTGACAGAATATATCGGCGCTGTGGGCATGAACATCCTTTTGCCAAGCGAGTCGCACTGCAAGATGGTGCGTCTGCCCCACCCCGTGCTGACCAACACCCAGCTCGACATTCTCTGCAATATCCGATACAAGGGATTCAACACCGTGAAGCTGCCAATGCTGTTTGATGCGGCAAAAGGCACCGCCGGGCTGCAGGAAGCCATCTATGAGCTGTGCCGCCGCGCCGAGGCATCGGTCGACGACGGTGTGAACTACATAATACTGACCGACGAGGGCGTCGACCGCGACCATGTGGCAATTCCGTCGTTGCTGGCGGTGAGTGCTGTGCACCATCATCTGATTTCGGTGCAGAAACGTGTGCAGACCGCTCTTATCGTCAAGAGCGGAGAGATCAGGGAGGTGATGCATGCCGCACTGCTGCTTGGCTATGGAGCAAGCGCCATCAACCCTTATATGGCATTCGCCGTGCTCGACGACCTGGTGAAGCGCGGCGATGTGCAGATGAACTACGAAACGGCTGAAAGCAACTACATCAAGGCTCTTTGCAAGGGTCTCTACAAAATAATGAGCAAGATGGGCATCAGCACCATCCGTTCCTACCGCGGAGCAAAGATTTTCGAGGCTGTAGGAGTCAGCGAGGAGCTGCTGCGCAACTATTTCGGGACACAGACATCGTCCATCGGAGGTATCCGCCTGAAGGAAATCGCCGACAGCTACACGCATTTCCACGATGATGGCTTCTCCATTAAAGACGAAGACGAGATTCTGCCAAACATCGGGCAGTTCTCATATCGCAAAGACGGCGAGCGCCACGCCTGGAATCCTGAAACGATTGCACTGCTGCAGCTTGCCTCCCGTCAAGGCAACTACAATAAATTCAAAGAATTCACAGCCGCCGCCGACCACAAAGCAGAACCGATATTTCTGCGCGACTTCTTCACGTTCAAGAAAAATCCGATTCCGATTGACGAAGTGGAGCCGGTAGAAGAAATTGTAAAGCATTTCGTAACTGGAGCAATGTCGTTTGGAGCCATCAGCAAGGAAGCCCACGAGGCGCTTGCCCTGGCAATGAACCGACTCGGCGCACGCAGCAATACGGGCGAAGGCGGCGAGGACAGCAGCCGCTTCCACGAGGCGGTCGACGGAGTGTCGCTGTCGAGCAAGACAAAGCAGATTGCCTCCGGCCGCTTCGGCGTCACAACGGAATATCTGGTCAACGCCGAGGAGATTCAAATAAAGGTGGCACAGGGAGCGAAACCCGGCGAGGGAGGACAATTGCCCGGATTCAAAGTCAATGAGGTGATTGCCCGCACACGCCACTCCATTCCAGGCATCTCACTCATCTCTCCGCCACCGCACCACGACATTTACTCAATCGAAGACCTCGCGCAACTGATTTTCGACCTTAAGAATGTCAATCCGCGCGCAGCCATCAGCGTGAAACTCGTGGCGGAAAGCGGTGTCGGCACCATCGCGGCGGGTGTGGCAAAGACAAAGGCCGACCTGATTGTAATCTCAGGAGCCGAGGGAGGCACAGGAGCGTCGCCGGCTTCATCGATGCGGTATGCCGGAATCTCGCCTGAGATTGGTCTGAGCGAGACGCAGCAGACGCTCGTGCGCAACGGGCTGCGCGGCAAAGTGCGCCTTCAGACCGACGGTCAAATGAAAACCGGACACGACATCGTGAGCATGGCGTTGCTCGGCGCCGAGGAATTTGGATTCGGCACGACAGTGCTTATCGTATTGGGATGCGTGATGATGCGCAAATGCCACTCAAACACCTGTCCTATGGGCGTTGCCACACAGAATCCTGAACTGAGGGCACACTTCCGCGGACATGCCGACCACGTGGTCAACTATTTCCGTTTTCTCGCCGAAGAGGTGCGTGAATATCTTGCAGAGATGGGATTCCGGAAATTCAACGACATCATAGGCCGCACCGATTTGATTGAGATAGACAAAGCAGTCAGCCAGAAGTCAGAGCTGCTCGACTTCTCCCGCCTGCTGCATAAAGAAAGCGGAGACGCAAGCATACGCCACACAGAAGCGCAGATGCACGACATCGACAGCGTGCTCGACCGCACAATCATAACAGCCTCCGATCCGGCTATCAGCAACGGCAAAGAAGTGTCGCTCGAATATGCAATCGCCAACACCGACCGCGCTGTAGGCGCGATGCTGTCGGGATTGATTGCCGACAAATTCGGCAACGAGGGTCTGCCCGACGAGAGCATTTCCGTCAGATTCAAAGGCTCTGCCGGACAAAGCTTCGGAGCGTTTCTCGCCCATGGCATAAGTTTCAAGCTTGAGGGCGAGGCCAACGACTATCTCGGCAAAGGACTCAGCGGCGGACGCATCGCCGTGGCACCCCCAGTCAGAAGCCATTTCGCGGCAGAGAAAAACACCATTGCCGGCAACACGCTCCTTTATGGAGCCACAAGCGGCGAGGTTTATATCAACGGCCGTGTCGGCGAACGTTTTGCCGTGCGCAATTCAGGTGCCATTGCCGTTGTTGAAGGTGTCGGCGACCACTGTTGCGAATATATGACCGGCGGACGCGTTGTGGTGCTTGGAGCAACCGGACGCAATTTCGCAGCCGGTATGAGCGGCGGCGTGGCATACGTTTGGGATCCCGACCGCAAGTTTGACTACTTCTGCAACATGGAGATGGTTGAACTCTCGCTCATCGAAGACTCCACGGCACGCAAGGAGCTGCACGAACTCATTCGTCAGCACTACCGCTACACCGGCTCGGCGCTGGCACGCCAGATGCTTGATGAATGGAACCGGTATGTCGACGACTTCATACAGGTGACACCTATCGAATACAAGCGGGTGCTTGCCGAGGAACAGATGCTCAAACTACAACAGAAAATCGCCGAGGTGCAGCGTGACTATTAACTTATTTTCCCAACCGATAAAACGAAACAACATATATGGGTAATCCTAAGGCTTTTCTCACCGTACCACGCCAGGAGGCGGGCTATCGCCCCATCCACGACCGTATCCGTGACTTCGGAGAAGTGGAACAAACCCTCAACACATCCGAACGCCGCCTGCAGGCATCCCGCTGCATGGACTGCGGCGTGCCGTTCTGCCACTGGGCATGTCCGCTTGGCAACCGCCCTCCGGAATTTCAAGACGCCATCTACAGAGGCAACTGGCACGAGGCTTATGAAATACTGTCGCTGACCAACGATTTTCCGGAATTCACCGGACGCATATGCCCTGCCCTGTGCGAGAAGAGCTGTGTGCTTAAACTTGCCGTCGACGCTCCTGTCACCATCCGCGAAGACGAGGGCGCAATTGCCGAGACAGCATTCCGCGAAGGATATGTGGTGCCGCGGCAGTATCAACGCAACGGCAAAAAAGTGGCGGTAGTGGGCAGCGGCCCCGCCGGACTGGCAACAGCCAACCAATTGAACCGCCGCGGCTACGACGTCACCGTGTTCGAACGCCGCGAGGCTGTTGGAGGACTGCTCCGCTTCGGCATTCCCAATTTCAAGCTCAACAAAGCCATCATAGACCGCCGCATCGATGTGATGAAGGCAGAAGGCATAACTTTTGAGGTGAATGCCGACATCGACATCCTCAATCTTCCCAAAGGATTCGATGCCTATGCCGTCTGCACAGGCACCCCCCAGGCGCGCGACCTCAACATTCCCGGACGCGACCTCAACGGTGTGCATTTCGCGCTCGACCTGCTGAGCCAACAAAACCGGGTGCTTGCCGGACAGACATTCTCAGCCGACGAGCGGGTGACGGCAAAAGGCAAGCGAGTGCTGGTAATCGGCGGAGGCGACACCGGCAGCGACTGCATAGGCACGAGCATCCGTCAAGGCGCCGTGGCTGTGACGCAGATTGAAATCATGCCGAAGCCTCCGGTAGGCAACAACCCAGCTACCCCATGGCCACAGTGGCCGCAAGTGCTGCGCACAAGTTCGAGCCATGAGGAAGGCTGCGAGCGAAGGTGGTGTCTGTCGTCGACCAGATTCATCGGCAAGGACAACAATGTCATCGGAGTGGAGGTGGAGGAAGTGGAATGGACGCCAAACCCCGAAGGCGGACGCCCGCTGATGAAACCCACCAGCAAAAAGGAAGTCATCGACGCTGACCTTGTGTTGCTCGCCATGGGATTTCTTAAGCCCCAGCAACCCGAATTGCCCGGCAACGTGTTTGTGGCAGGCGACGCAGCCACAGGGGCAAGTCTTGTTGTGCGGTGCATTGCCGCCGGACGCCAAGCGGCAGCCGACATCGACAAATATCTTAAAACCAAACAAGTCTAAAAAAAGATACTATCATGTGTGGTATAGCAGCAATCTTCAACATCAAGAGCGACGTTTCGGCATTGCGTCCCAAGGCATTGGCAATGTCAAAAAAAATACGCCACCGCGGTCCTGACTGGAGCGGCATCTATTGCGGCAAGTCGGCCATTCTCGCCCACGAACGTCTTTCAATCGTCGACCCCGAAAGCGGCGGCCAACCATTGTTCTCCCCCGACCGCAAGCAGATTCTTGCAGTCAACGGCGAGATTTACAACCACCGCGACATCCGCCAGCGCTACGAAGGCAAATACGACTTTGCCACAGGGTCTGACTGCGAGGTGATCCTTGCGCTCTACCGCGACAAAGGCATCGACTTTCTCGAAGACCTCAACGGCATCTTCGCCTTCGCACTGTATGATGAGGAAACCGATGATTTCCTCATTGCCCGCGACCCCATAGGCGTGATTCCGCTCTACATAGGCCATGACAACGAAGGGCGCGTGTACTGCGCCAGCGAGCTCAAAGCCCTTGAAGGCTTCTGCGACGAGTATGAGCCATTTTTGCCAGGACATTACTACCGCGGCAGCGACGGCAAGATGGTCCGCTGGTACAAACGCGACTGGATGAGCTACGATGCCGTCAAAGACAACACCGCCGATATAAAAGCCCTGCACGACGCCCTTGAAGACGCCGTCAGACGGCAGCTGATGAGCGACGTGCCCTACGGTGTGCTGCTTTCCGGAGGACTCGACAGTTCGGTAATTTCCGCCATTGCCAAAAAATTTGCCGCACGCCGCATCGAGACCGACGACAAGAAAGAGGCATGGTGGCCTCAACTCCACTCTTTTGCCGTAGGATTGAAAGGTGCGCCCGATTTGGCAAAAGCCCGTGAAGTGGCAGACTATATAGGCACCGTGCACCACGAAATCAACTACACTATCCAGGAGGGTCTCGACGCCGTGCGCGATGCGATATATTTCATCGAGACCTACGATGTCACCACCGTTCGCGCCTCCACGCCGATGTATCTGCTCGCCCGCGTAATCAAGAGTATGGGCATAAAGATGGTGCTCAGCGGCGAAGGCGCCGACGAGGTGTTTGGAGGCTACCTTTACTTCCACAAAGCTCCCGACGCACGCGCATTTCATGAAGAGACCGTGCGCAAGCTGTCGAAGTTGCACCTCTACGACTGTCTGCGTGCCAACAAGTCGCTGTCGGCATGGGGCGTTGAAGGACGCGTGCCGTTTCTCGACAAAGAATTTCTTGACGTTGCGATGCGGCTCAATCCGGAATCCAAGATGTGTCCCGGCAAAACCATCGAGAAACGCATAGTCCGCGAAGCCTTTGCCGACATGCTCCCAGAGAGCGTCGCTTGGCGACAGAAAGAGCAATTTTCCGACGGAGTGGGCTACAGCTGGATCGACACCCTCAAAGAAGTGACTGCAGCAGCCGTCTCCGACGAACAGATGGCGCATGCGGCAGAACGATTCCCCATCAACCCGCCGCAGAACAAGGAAGAATATTACTACCGCACCATCTTTGAAGGATATTTCCCGTCCGACAGTGCGGCTCGCAGCGTGCCGAGCGTGCCGAGCGTGGCATGCTCCACCGCCGAAGCCCTCGCCTGGGACGCCTCGTTCCGCGGTGTCAACGACCCCAGCGGCCGTGCCGTGGCGGGCGTCCACGACGATGCCTACACAAAGGAGCACACTGAAAAAGCCAACACCATATAGGCGTGGAAAGCAATCGGCCTCCGCAGCCACGGGAATGACTCGTTTTATAGGTAAATACAAAAGCCAGCATTCAAGATTTGTCAACGTCAGGAAATAGTTTTGACGATTGCCCTGCGGCAATACTTTTATAGACAAAAGGACCGACACCCCGTGCCAGTCCTTTTGTTTATATATGCTCAACGTAAAAAAGACGGAATACGCGAGCTATGCGCCACGAAACAATGTCAACGCGCGATGCGGCTATTCTACCACTATCTTCCGTGTCTTGCCTGCCACGGTGACCTCTACTCCGGAGAACCCACTTATGTTGCTGAATTCATTCCAGACTTCCGCCTGCTTATAGGCGACAACAGATCCTTCCGGAACAATCAACTCACAGTTAGTTTTATTGACTCTGTCAAACACTCCGGAGCCACACACTGGCGGAATTTCAGCCAACGATGTTATCTTCGACAAGTCGCTGCAACAAATGAAAGCACCATCTCCGATGCTCGCCACGCTGTCCGGCAATGTCAGTTCGGTCAAGCCGCTGCAACCATAGAAAGCATAATACCCAATGCTCGTCACGCTGTTCGGTATGACACTGTTTTTGCATCCAACAATCAATGTGTTGAATTCTGTATCAATTATTGAATTGCAATTATCTCGGGAGTCGTAGCAACTGTTTCCACTCTCTACTGTTATCTTTTCTAATCCGCTGCAATATGTGAAAGCAATATCCCCGATGCTACTCACACTGTTCGGCAATATAAGTTCGGTCAAGCCAGTGCAACCATAGAACGCACAATCCCCGATGCTCGTCACGCTGTTAGGTATGACACTGTTTTTGCATCCAACAATCAATGTATTGGTTCCCGTTTCAATTATTGAATTGCAATTACCCCAGGAGTCGTAGCGTTTGTTTCCTCGATCTACTGTAATCTTCTCCAAGCCACTGCAATCGCTGAAAGCATAATTTCCGATGCTAGTCACGCTGTTCGGCAATATAAGTTCGGTCAATCCAGAGCAACCATAGAACGCACAATCCCCGATGCTCGTCACGCTGTTAGGCAATGTCAGTTCGGTCAAGCCACTGCAACCACTGAAAGCACCATCTCCTATGCTCGTCACACTGTTCGGCAATGTCAGTTCGGTCAAGCCAGTGCAACCATAGAACGCACAATCCCCGATGCTCGTCACGC
>ENA-OWPL01000008-OWPL01000008.1-human-gut-metagenome-genome-assembly--contig:-NODE-8-length-230034-cov-11.984664_pt1 | contig 230034 bp, 189 predicted proteins | sample MGYA00248263_ERZ651844 | MGnify/ENA primary metagenome ERZ651844 (study PRJEB26924, sample SAMEA4378256) | human gut metagenome | biome: human gut; feature: human-associated habitat; material: faeces...
ATCGAGCCTTGACAAGCAAATGCCGACGCGGGGACGCGTCGCCCCCAGGTTAGGACGCGTTCCCCCTGCAGGTGAGGACGCGTCGCCCCTGGCAGAGGAATATGAAAATCCTTCTCATCTTCTTGTAATTTATTAGTGTTAACATTATTTAATACCCCCCCCAATTTAATTTACTTTTGTTTTATACTTTTGCACAATAATAAATACTTATGTGTTAATAATCAATGCACAAAAGCATTCTTTGCCAATCAAACAAAAACAAAATATTAATTAAAAAACGTAAGTGTTATGAGAAGAATCTCTTACCTTTTCACGTTGCTCCTGCTGATAGTAGGAGCAGTGTCTGCTTATGCCCAGACGCCTACGGCCGATCCGATAACGGCCGAAGAGGTGCCTGATGGGTATTATTTTATTGCGAGTACGCAATCAACAATTGGCAATGTGGCCAATCCGTACATTGCTGCGAATGGAGGCACCATGAAATTGGTAGCTCAGTCGGCCGTTACTACTGATGCGAGCACAAGTCAAGTGGGACTTTGGTATATCAGAAAGACTGGTACTGATGGTTCTGACAATCATTCTACTTTTTCTATTCAAAGTATGGAAGGTAGTAAATTCTATTGGGGTGTTGGAGGTGATTGCCCTCTTCAAACCACCATTGGTATCTATCGTATAGGCAAAGATGATAGTGGCTATTATTTCTACGGTAATGGTACGACGGGTAATATTACGAACACAGATTACGTAAATGCTGCCTCAGCAACAGCCTTTGGCCGTAATAGTAGTGGTGCTAACAACAAGTGGAAACTCATTCCTGCTGGTGTAAAGGATATTACCTTAAATTATACGGCGGGAACAAACCACTTTAGCGTTTCAAAATTAGTTGGTACAGGCAAGGAACTCTCTACAAGTCTCGAATTCTATAAAGATTTCGCACCTGCAACGATTACTCCTGATGATGCTACAAGTTCGTATAGCGTAACTTGTGCTTACAATTTTCCTTTCGAGTTTGGTAAGTATTACAAAATGAAGATTCGTTGGGCAGATAGAAATGATAAGAATAATGAAGCATCAGATGGTGTTTACACTTATCGTTCTGTTGTATGGAATGGTCAAGTAAAGGGAGGGATTAGCACACGCGATGTTGTGACCGAAACCAACAATGCTTTGTGGTCATTCCAAATAGTAGAAGGTACTGCCAATCAGGTTTACCTCAGTAATGCCTTAGGTGGCCAAAAGGTAACGATTGATAATGCTACGACTGATGGACTAAAGGCATATATGGGTCCTGTAGGAACTCCATTTTATGTAAAGAGAGGTAATACAGGTAGTAATTATACTAATGGCTTTCGCCTTCAATCTTTAACGAACGAAAATGCCAATTTGAATGATATTAGTGGAGGACTTGGTTACTGGGTAAATGGCAGTAGTAGAGAAGATGCAGGTTCTACTTTTACAATCGAAGGAGGAGCTGTTTCTTGCACTGACTATGTAATTAATAAGGTGGTTGCAACTAACACGGCCAACAATGAAGTTATTACCATGAATAATTTGAGTATAACGGAGAAGTTGACGGGAAAGACAGGCGATAAATGGCTCTGCAACACCTTCTTTACGACCAGCAATGGTTCTTACGATAGCAGTACGAAAACGTTTACAGTAAGTTATACACCGACCGCTTCCGCTCCTTACCAACTCTCAAGCCTTGCTGATAATGGGGTGATGCATTGGCAAGTAATTCGTACACGTAATGATGCAAACCCCATTAAGAACTGCTACCTCAAGCTGAATGGTGATAATATTCAATCACGTGACAATGCGATTGATCGTACTTCGTTAAGCAGTATTCGTACTTTCACAGAAACCAATGAAAACTATTGGGCAATTGTTCCTGCTGGAAACTTCAATCAATTCTATTTGGTTAATAAGGCGGATCAAACGAAGAAAGCTTATTTAGCAAATGAGGATCAAGGTACAGTCGTAACGATGTCAGCTACTAATGCCACTGGTTTTTATCTCAATGCTCAGCCTACATTCTCAGGTATCACGGGTGGCTTTACCATTCAGCCTAACAATTCCAATAAACATGCTATTGGTGACCATGGTAATTCGAATTTGTGTTATTGGAGCAATCGTAGCGGTGATAATGAATTGAACGATGCTGGTTCAATCTTCTACCTTGTAGACTTACTTGCCGACTGCAAGAGCGTTGCTTCAGCTACTTCAAGTTATGTTGATGGCTTCAGTGCACAGTCAATCAGTGCACTCAATGCAACAACGGCTTGTGAGGGCTTCTTTACAAAGTATGATGAGTTGTTGGCTTCAACAGGAAACGACGTTTATACTACACCTGAAGAAAATGCACTTTATCGCATTACCTTCAATCGCGCTAGCGTTTCTCCTTCATTGACAAATTCTACGGCTAATGCCAATGGTGAGGTGAATGAAGACGAGGCTAATCGATTGTTTACTTATGTTACTTCAACAACCAACACCCCTTCAGCTATCGTACGTTTTATTAAGAGAACAGAGGATAATACTTACTATATTCAAGATGTCAACTCAGGTCTGTATTATGGTTATTATGGCAATGGTTCAAGCTATGTACCCGAGACTAAGCTTTATGGTGTAAAAGATAACCAATATGCAGGTCATTACTCCATTATTAATAGTTACAATGGAACTCTAACCTATGTAGCTTTAAAAGACAACAGAAGAGCAGATGATCACAAAATGCAGTGCCTGTGGTTGCGTGATGCGAGTTGGACAGGTTGGAATTATGTAGCTTTCCATAGTTCTCATTATAATAACGAAGAAAATAACTCAAATATTGAAGTTGGTTGCGTTCTTCGCATTCAAAAGGTAACCACTTACCCCGTCAGCATCTCTGCCGCCGGCTACGCTTCGCTCTGTTTGCCTTTCAGCGTGACTTTACCCGAAAGCGGATTGACTGCTTATAAGGTGACTGCCATTAATCGTAATAACAATAACGAAATGAATTTGGAAAGCGTGGGTCGCACCATTCCTGCTGGTGAACCTGTTATCTTACAAGGTGCTGCAGGTAACTATACGCTTACAATCAATGCCGATAACGGCACAAAGGTTACGGGCAATATCTTAACTGGTGCTACCGTTAAGCGCACGGGCATTAGCGAAGACTATTATGCTTTGGCTAAGAAGACAATTGACGAGACCGAAACGGTTGCTTTCTTCCGTGTAAGTACTACCAATATGCCTGCCAATAAGGCTTACTTGCTGAAGAAGAACATTCCTGCATCAGCTAATAACGCTGCTATGTTTATGTTCAACTTCGATGGTAATGGTGGAGAAGTGACTGATATTAACACTGCTACGAAGGCTGAGACCGAGAGCAACGTGTACTACGACCTCAACGGCCGCCGCGTACTCTATCCCTCACACGGCATCTACGTGAAGGGCAACGGCCAAAAGGTATTCATTAAGTAATCTCCTAAACAGTAACAATTATGAAAAAAGCATATACGGCTCCTAAAGCCGAAGCCATTGACTTCTATATGGAAGGTGCGGTGGCAATCGCCCTCATGTCGGGTTCTACCGATCCGACGATTAATGACGACGCTGAAATCCTTTCTAACAAGAAGGAAAACCCTATCTGGGGCGAACAGAAAAGTGGTATGTGGGATAAAATGAACTAATCCTGCTACATGAATAAAAGAGTTGAGCCAACGACATTGGCTCAACTCTTTTTTTGTAACTGCAATTTATCGGCCTTTCAATCCATTTTGTTCCAAACAAAAAAGGCAGTTAGTCATTGCTGACTAACTGCCTTACAATTCAAAGTCGGGGTGACTGGATTCGAACCAGCGACCACACGCCCCCCAGACGCGTACTCTAACCGGGCTGAGCTACACCCCGAATTGCGAGTGCAAAAGTACGGCTTTTTGCCTAACTAACAAATTTCTAAGCCACTTTTTTTGAAGAAAATGTATTTACACCCTACATTAAGCCACTTTTTCAGCGAAAAAGCGATAACTTTGCCATCAAATAAAGCACAAGCAGAAGCAAAAGATTGACCTCTCTTGTGCGGTCAAGATAGGCCACCTCCTACTTCACACGAAATGATACAGCCATGACATATATTCCTCACTTGCCTCATAAAATTCAAGCGACCATAGAATTGCCTTCGTCAAAGAGTCTCAGCAATCGTGCATTACTACTCTGTGCCCTAAGCGGTACGGGATCAAGCGTAGAACGTATGTCGATCTGTGACGACACACGTGTAATGTGGAATGCCTTACGCAATCGCCCCCTCACGGTGGATATTATGGCGGCAGGTACGGCTATGCGCTTTCTGACGGCTTTCTTTTCTATATGTCACGACGAGGAACATATTATGACGGGTACGGAACGTATGCGCCAACGTCCCATCGGAGTACTGGTCGACGCACTGCGTGAATTGGGAGGCGAAATAGACTACGTCGAGAAGCAAGGCTATCCACCGCTTCATGTGAAAGGACATCAACTAAAGGGGGGTAACATTCAACTGCCCGCCAACGTGAGTTCGCAGTATATCTCTGCCTTGCTAATGATAGGTCCTATGATGGACGAGGGATTGACGATGCATTTGGTAGGCGAGGTTATCTCGCGGCCTTATATCAACATGACGGTAAGCATGATGCAAACGTTTGGAGCAAACATTGCATGGGTAGACGACCAAACGCTGCACGTTGCTCCAGGCGGGTATCATGATGACGTGATATACTCCATTGAAAGCGATTGGAGTGCAGCCTCGTATTGGTATGAAATCATGGCTTTAACCGACGATGCTGATGCTTGTATCACTTTACCCTGGCTGCATAAGGAGAGTCTGCAAGGTGATAGTGCCGTACAACACTTCTTTGCTCCATTGGGAGTGAAGACGACGTTTGACGAAGCACGCGGAAGTGTGATGTTGACACGCTCTAAGGAAGCACGGATCGCTCCCAACGAGGTGTATGAACTCGATTTAGTTAACCAACCAGACTTAGCCCAAACATTGGTTGTGACTTGTGCCTTATTAGGCCAACCTTTCCGATTTACGGGTCTACAGTCGCTTCGCATAAAAGAGACGGACCGCATGGCGGCATTGCAAAATGAGTTGCTCAAGTTGGGCATTACGTTGGGCATTGAGGGCGACGAGGTACTTTATATTTACCATTATCCAGCCAATGCTCCTCATTATAACGGACAACCCATAGCTACCTATCACGACCACCGCATGGCGATGGCCTTTGCCCCTGCTTGCTTACTGTGCGAAGGAGTCGAAATAGCTGACCCTGAAGTAGTAAGCAAAAGCTACCCACACTTTTGGCGCGACTTGGGAAATGTGCAAATGTGAGAATGTGCAAATGTGCAAATGGTCGCCTTTGTACACGCAGTTATTAAAACATTAAATCATTTGCACATTTGCACATTCTCACATTTGCACATTTCCCCCGCATTAGCATATTAGCACATTAAGAAACATGCTTGTTCTCATATTATCACTTATTGTACTTTGCGTAATAGCCGCTATAGCAGGTTGGTTGCGCAATCGCTCACTGCAACGGCAACTTGAACGCGGTGAGATAAACGAGATGCCACACATTAAGAAGCGTCCTGAAGGATGTTGTGGTAAGCATGCCGTTTGCGAAAAAGACGAAATGGCAGCGGCTTTGGCTCAACCGATTGAATACTTTGACGACGAAGAACTTGACTCCTTCAAAGGACGGCCTTCTGATAGTTACACGCCCCAAGAAGTAGAACAATTCGAAGAGGTCATGACCACGATGCAACCACAAGAGGTAGCTGCATGGTTGCGTTCTCTACAACTCCGATCTGTCAATCTACCCGACGACCTCAAGGACGAGGCCATGCTCCTAATGGCAGAATAAAATACACATAAATGCTACTCACATATACCTTTTTTCAAAACGCCTTAGTAGGTGCATTGTTGGCTTCTGTGCTTTGTGCCATTATAGGCACTTACGTTGTGACACGCCGTATGGTAATTGCGGGTGGTGGCATGGCCCATGCCTCGTTAGGCGGTGTAGGCCTGGGAGCTTACTTTGGCTTCTCCCCCTTGTTGGGAGCAGCCTTGTTTGCTACACTTTCTGGATTAGGCATACGTTGGATTAGTGGCAAGCGCGCAGTACGCGAGGACTCTGCCATTGCCCTACTATGGACGTTGGGCATGGCCTTAGGCATACTCTTTGCCTACCTTGCTCCAGGCTTTATGACGGACTTGCCTTCTTACCTCTTTGGCGACATACTGAGCATATCGCATGCCGACCTTATTGTATTAGGACTACTCACCCTATTCACCATTGTGGGATACGCCCTTCTGCAACGTACGATTATAAGTGTGGCTTGTGATGCAAACTTTGCCCGTACGCAAGGCATTCCTGTTACGACCATCGAATTAGGTATGACACTGCTCACAGCTCTCACCATCGTAGGTTGCCTCCACATGGTAGGCATCGTGATGGTCATCTCACTACTCAGTGTGCCCCAAATGACGGCCGCCCTCTTTGCCCACACTTATAATCGTATTGTGTGGCTTTCAGTGCTTTTTGCGTATATGGGTTGCGTAGGCGGTCTATTACTCTCGTATTACGTCGACGTGCCTGGCGGTGCTTCTATCATCTTAGTCAGCATTGCCATTTATGCCATAGCAAGAACAATAAAAGCTATCCTTGCACGTTTATAAGTCTACAACTACTTTCCCAAGTTTTACCTTCCACCAACCATACACCTTCACTTCGATTGAAACGTTTCACTTACATATTTATAAGCATAGCATTACTGCTATGGGGGCTCACGTCGTGTTCTACTAAGAAGAATACGGCGGGTTCGCGCTTTTGGCAGTCGTTCACGACACGCTACAACGTATTCTTCAATGGTTCGCAAGCCTACATCGAAGGCGAACAGGCCAAAGTAAGTGGTCATAAGGACGACTATACACAATTGTTGCCCGTATTCTTGGTAGGCAACGAGAAGTCGCGTACAACGGGCAAGAGTAATTTCGAAACGGCTATTACGAAATGTCAAAAGGCCATTTCGCTACATAGCATTAAGCGTCGCCCCGTGGTGAGTGCCAATAAGCGCAAGTCGCCTAAGATGAAGGCTTACTTACAACGCAAGGAATTTAACCCATTCTTGAAGAATGCTTGGCTCTTGATGGGGCGTTCGCAATTTATGAAGGGAGACTTTTTTGAAGCGGCAGCCACCTTCTCGTACATCACACGCCTCTACGCGGCCGAACCCGAAGTGGCCTCTGAAGCACGACAGTGGTTAGCTCGTTGTTATGCACAGGTGAAGTGGTACTACGATGCCGAAGATGCGCTAAAACGTATGCGTCGCGACTCCGTTACGCGTCAAACGCTACGTGAAGCAGATGCCACACAGGCTGACCTACTACTGCGCCAAGAACGCTTTGAAGAAGCCTTGCCTTATCTTTCGAGAGCTGCTAAGCATGTAAAAGGCAGTTATCGACAGGCTCGCCTTTACTACTTATTAGGACAGGTTAATCAACACTTAGGAAACAACAAGGAAGCATACGCAGCCTTACAGAAGTGCATTCGTAAGAGTCCTCCCTTTGAACTGGCCTTTAATGCTCGCATCTTACAAACGGAAGTGTTGGCTGAACAAGGCGGACAGGGCAAAAAGATGATTAGCAAGTTGCGTCGCATGGCACGCTCGGACAATAACAAGGACTACCTTGACCAAGTGTATTACGCTATGGGCAACATCTATTTGGCACAGCACGACACGGCTTCTGCCGTCAGTGCTTACGAAAAGGGGCGCACGAAGAGCAAACGCAATGGCATCGAAAAGGGCATTCTTCTGCTCCGACTGGGCGAGGTGTATTGGGACCGCCGACAGTTTGATCTCGCACAACCTTGCTATACGGAGGCTATCGGGCTTATCGATAAGACGCGCGAGGACTTTGAGGACATTACGCGTCGCTCAAAGATACTGGACAAGTTGGTGCCTTTTACCTCTTCTATTCACCTACAAGACAGCCTGCAAGCCTTGGCACGCATGAGCGAGGCGGATCGCAATGCGGCCATTGACCGCGTGATTGACGCGCTGAAGAAGAAAGAAGCCGAGGAACGCAAGGCAAAACGTGACTCCGCTGCTCAAGCACGTGCTGACGAGAATGCGCAGAACAACAATGGGGCGAACACAAGTTCTACTACCTCACGTCCCAACATTCAACAAAACAACAAGGCTTGGTACTTCTATAATCCCACGGTGGTGATGCAAGGAAAGCAGGACTTCGTAAGCCGATGGGGCAAACGTAAGAATGAAGATAATTGGCGCCGTTCTAACCGCACGGTCATTGCTATGGACAATGGTGAAGGGTTCGACTATGAGGCTGATGATTCGCTTCAAGCGGCTCAGGACTCTTTGGCACAGGTGGAAGACCAGCGTGAAGAGGGTACTGAGGCCAACGACTCTGTGGCCAACGACCCTCACCAACGTGAATATTACCTTAAAGATATTCCCTTTACCGACGAGGCGCGTGAAGCTTCTGACAAGGTGATCATGGACGCTCTCTATAATGCGGGATTGATAGAAAAGGACGAGTTGGAGGACTTCCCCTTAGCTGCTTCTACCCTTGAACGTATTACGAAGCAATACCCTACGTATGAACAACTCGCTGACGTTTACTATCAGTTGTTCTTGCTCTATTCTCGTTGGGGACGCACCGACCGTGCTACGCTCATGCGGCAATACATGGCGCAACACTTTGCCGACGACGAACGAACAAAGGTGATTAACGACCCTGATTTTGAATACAAAGCACGCTACGGCAAGCAGATGGAAGACTCGCTCTATACGGCTACTTACCAAGCTTATCGCCAACGCAACGTACAGCAAGTGGACGCTAACTTTGAACGCTCTACCAATGAATTTATGAATGGGCTGAACCGCCCGAAGTTTATACTCGTACATGCTTTGGCGCATCTCAACACATCTACTACGAAGGAGTTGATAGAGGAACTGCGTGGATTGGTAGAGAAATATCCTGAAAGTGATGTCAGCTCGCTTGCAGGCATGATTGTAAAAGGATTGGAAGCCGGACGTAAAATCGGAACGGGCACTTTCGATCTCGGTTCGCTATGGGACCGCCGCACGGCCTCTGCTGATGCTGCAGTCGACGATGCCAATAAGAGTCGACAGTTCACGGCTGAGCGCAACGCGCCCTACCTCTTTGTGTTGGCTTACCCTACCGACTCTGTCAATGCCAACCAACTGCTCTACGAAATGGCGCACTTCAACTTTACGACGTTTGTAGTGCGTGGATTTGATATGAATATCACAACGGACAATGGCCTCAGTCAATTTGTAGTTTCGGGCTTTAACTCTTACGATGAAGCTCACGCTTACGCACAACGTGTGTTTAAGTCGAAAGAGATGATTCCCTACCTCAACAAGGGACGTGTGTTGATTGTGTCAAAGCAAAACCTCGACCTTATCGGCACTGCGTTTAGTATAAATGACTACCAACAGTTCTACGACAAGACTTTTGCTCCACTCCAACTGCCTCAAAACTTACCGCTTGAAACGGCTCCGATTGAGCAACATTACGAAGACGAATATACTCCCGAACAACTTGAACAAATGAACAACGACAATAGTTCTGGTGGAAACAGCTCGTCCGACGATGACGGAGAATGGTATTAAAGTTTAATGGGTTTAATGAGTTTAATGAGTTTATAGGTTTAATGAGTTTAATGAGTTTAATAAGTTTAATAAGCCCCGCCAAACTCATTAAACCTATAAACTCAATAAACTTATTAAACTCATTAAACCCATTAAACCCATTAAACTCATAAACTCATTAAACCTATAAACTTATTAAACTCATTAAACCCATTAAACTCATTAAACTCAAGAATAAACTTCCCCTATGCGCAATTCATCATCACTGCGTTACACCACCTTTCGCGTAAAGGAGGCCACTACGCTACTCGAATTTATACAAAAAGCATTAGACGGTGTGAGTCACAACCGAGCAAAAGCCATTCTTACAGGTGGCGGTGTGCGCGTTGACCATAAGAACACACGACAGTTTGATCTTACACTACAACCAGGCCAATTGGTCGAAATCTCTAAACGCAAACCCAAAGGCGAACTACAGTCGAAGTTTGTTAAGATTGTTTACGAAGACCCTCAAATCATTGTTATCGAAAAGGCACCAGGCATTCTCTCCATGGCCTCTTCACACCACTCCTTTTGCGTAAAACAGGTGTTAGATGACTACTTCCACCGCACCCACCAAAAGTGTAATGCTCACGTAGTACACCGTCTTGACCGCGACACCTCAGGCTTGCTTGTATATGCCAAGACACTTGAAGCAGAACAAATACTTGAACACAATTGGCGCGACATCGTGACCGACCGCCGCTATTTGGCACTCGTCTCAGGCGAACTGCCCCAGCAGCAGGGAAGTGTCGAAAGTTGGTTAAAAGACAACAAGGCTTACTTTACTTACTCTTCACCAACCGACAATGGTGGTAAATACGCACTCACGCACTATCGCGTATTAAAATCAAATGGTCGTCACTCATTGGTAGAACTGAAGTTGGAAACGGGACGCAAAAATCAAATTCGCGTTCACATGCAAGACTTAGGACACCCCGTCTGCGGCGACACCAAATACGGCAATGGCGACGACCCCATCGGACGCCTTGCCCTACACGCTTTCCGCCTCAATTTCTACCACCCCATTACGGGCGAACCTTTAAAATTTGAAACACCCGTACCCAAAGGATTTCGTTTATAAAACACAACGTCAATGTATCTCACACTACTTCTTCCACTATCAGTAGCCAACACCTACACCTACGTGCTCCCTTCTGCATTAGAGGATAGGGTCAGTGTGGGATCGCGCGTCATCGCCCAATTTGGGGCAAAGCGCTACTACACCAGCATTGTTTTGGCCATTCACCCCAACAATCCGCAGCCTGACATTCAGCTCAAACCCATCACCGATGTGGTGGACGACGCCCCCATCGTACTACCTTCACAACTCAAGTTGTGGCAATGGATTGCACAATATTATATGTGTACGCAAGGCGAAGTGATGCGAGCTGCACTGCCTACAGGACTGAAGTTGGAGAGTGAAACGCTCTTGGTGCGCAATGACGATTTTGACATTGACTCCGTACAACTCTCTGAACGAGAACAGCTTCTCTACAATGCCCTCAACGATGAGAAAGGACATAAACTGCTTTCTCTCGAGAAGGACCTTGGCGAACGTAACCTCATGCGTCCCGCTAAACGGCTCATTGACCTCGGTGCTATTGCCGTGCGCGAGACGATTGCGGAGAGTTTCAAGCCACGCAAGCAAGCCTTCGTCCGTTTGGCCACTGACTTTCAAACGGAAGAAGCACTCCACCAAGTACTCGATAGCCTGAAGCGAGCCAAAGCGCAAGAGGCATTGCTTTTGCGTTACCTCGACCTATCCAAATCGACTATGGCCATTACTTTACAGAATGCACAACTTTTGCAGCCTGTAAGCCGTCGCGACTTGTGTCAAGAACCGAATGCTGCTACAGCACTCACGGCCTTGCGTAAACGGGGCATTTTGGAGGTGTATGAAGTAGAACAAAGCCGTTTGCAGTCCATTGACGAACGTAGCGAAGGTCCCTCTCTGGTCAAGCCGCTCAGCACGGAGCAACAACGTGCACACGATGAAATCCTTTCAGCCTTCGAAAGTAAAAACGTTTGCTTATTACACGGTGTCACCTCGAGTGGTAAGACAGAAGTGTATATACAGCTCATCCGCGAAGTGTTGGCACAAGGCAAACAGGTGCTTTACCTTGTGCCAGAGATAGCACTTACGACCCAACTCACCAATCGATTGGGACGCGTATTTGGCAGCAAAATGGGCATCTATCACTCTAAGTTTTCCGATGCCGAACGAGTAGAATTATGGCAACGCCAACTCTCCGACAAGCCTTACCCACTCATATTGGGCGTGCGATCATCTGTTTTCCTTCCCTTTCAAAACTTGGGCCTTATCATCGTAGACGAGGAGCACGAGACGAGCTACAAACAGCAAGACCCTGCCCCTCGCTATCAAGCACGCGACACGGCTATCGTGATGGCCACACAGTTAGGAGCAAAAGTGCTCTTAGGCACAGCCACGCCGGCCATTGAAACTTATCACAATGCATTGACCGGCAAATACGGACTCGTCAAGATGTTACACCGCTTTGGCGACGTTCAAATGCCTGAGATTGTAGTGGCTGATGTGAAAGAACTGCAACGCAAGAAGTTGATGAAGACTCCTTTCTCTCCCGAACTCACTAACGAAGTACATACGGCCCTCGCACAAGGTGAACAAGCCATACTCTTCCAAAATCGTCGTGGTTACTCTCCTGTGCTAATGTGCAAAGCCTGTGGTTGGACTCCTCGTTGCACGCGTTGCGACGTTACGCTTACTTATCACCAGCGACTGAATAAATTGGTGTGTCACTACTGTGGCGCACAATACAACGTGCCGAAGTTGTGTCCTAACTGCGAAGAACCGAACCTACGTGACATGGGGTATGGCACCGAAAAGATAGAATCCGCTGCTGAAAGCATCTTTGCAGAGGCAAAGGCCGAGCGTATGGACCTTGACACTACGCGCACTCGCTCGGCCTACGAACGCATCATCAATCGCTTCTCGCAAGGACGAACCAACCTACTCATCGGCACGCAGATGGTCACCAAAGGACTCGACTTCGACCGTGTGCGCGTGGTGGGCATCTTAAATGCCGACCAGATACTCAACATGCCTGACTTCCGTGCCTACGAGCGTGCTTATCAAATGCTAAGTCAAGTAGCTGGGCGCGCAGGCCGTCGTGGCAAGCGAGGTAAAGTGATACTACAAACGCGCCAAGTGGACAATCCGATTATAGGTCAAATCGTGCGTAATGACTATGAGGCTATGTATCAGTCTCAATTGGAGGAGCGCCAACTCTTCCACTTCCCGCCTTTCTATCGCCTTATCACCATCTACCTCAAACATCGCAATGACGATGTAGTCGACCACGCAGCTCAGCACCTTGCGGCCTTGTTGCGTCCTTACTTTAAGGACGACCTCTTAGGCCCCGATCGTCCCGTCGTCTCACGTGTGCAACTGCTCTATATTCGCAAGATTATGGTTAAGATTGCTCCTCAGTTCACCCCTTCCAGTGTACGTCAAACCTTGCTCTCTGCTCGCGATATTGTCCAACACTTCGATGTCTACAAGAGTGTAAACATCTACTTCGATGTGGATTGATAGCAATATCTCGGATTGCAAATGAGCCTCTCCCCCTAATAGGTCCCCTTTTAAAGAAGTATAATATGTGTGGCGAAACGAATAACAGAGCAAAAAAACTACTAACTTTGTAGCCTAAAAAAGAAAAAAGAAGTGCGTTCGCGAGAAGACATATATTCAAAAGAATGGTGCGACCTTGTATTTGAGGGGCGCAACAAGGCATACGGGGCTTACAAATTGCGCGAGCAGACGGGAGCACGCTATCGGCGTGTGTTGACGTTGCTGCTCGGCACGTTGTTGGCTTTTGCCCTCGTGCAAGGAGGGTGGGCTTTGTATGTGCACTATATTACCGCGCGCAATATGAAGGAGGCTGAAGATGTTTTGTCAAAGAAACCGTCTGAACTGAAGGAAGGCTACAAAGTAAAGTTCTTAGCTACTGCACGACAAGCACCTACTGTGCGTACGGCACCGGGGGCGAAGTCGGCCGCACACCCCAAGATAGTAGACGGACTGCCCCCACTTGAAGTGATAGGCACGGACGGCCCAATAGACTACGACCCTGAGGATAAGGTGATTACGACACCGATAGTTGATACAACGGGCATTCATGATGAGACGCTTCCTATTGCCAAGCAGAAGGTGGTGCCTACGGAGCAAGTGTCGCAAATGCCTGACTTCCCTGGAGGCTTGCGCGCCTTTATGAAGTGGCTGGACGAACACATCGTTTATCCGTCTAACTGCATAACGGCTAAAAAAGAAGGTTCTATAACACTTACCTTTATCGTTGGTAAAGACGGCTACGCAAAGGACTTTGACGTAAAGAACGCTTTCGACTCGGCTATTTATCGCACAGCCATGGACGCACTAAAGCGTATGCCGAAGTGGAAACCCGGAACGAACGAAAAGGGCGAACCGACTGACGTGCGCATCACGATACCTGTTGACTTTAAGTTAAACTAACGCTTTTTTAAATGCTTAGTTAATGTGCAAATGTGAGAATGTGCAAATGTGCAAATGGTCGCTTTAGGTGGCTGAGTTATAACATTCTCACATTTGCACATTAACCAGGCATTCTTTCATTTGCACATTTGCACATTTGCACATTCTCATATTTGCACATTCTCATATTTGCACATTTGCACATTCTCACATTTGCACATTAACTAAGCATTTGCACATTAACTAAGCATTTGCACATTAAAAAGTACCATGCACATCGAAATAGACGAATCATCGGGCTTTTGCTTTGGGGTGACTACTGCCATACGCAAGGCTGAAGAAGAACTGGCTCAAGCAGGGTCACTCTGCTGCTTGGGCGATATTGTACATAATGGTAGCGAGTGCGAGCGTTTGCGCCAAGCGGGGTTGCAAACGATTACGCACGAGGAACTGAACCAACTGCCCGAAGGCACGAAAGTGTTGCTGCGTGCGCATGGTGAGCCACCTGCTACGTACGAAATGGCTGATGAAAGGGGCATTTGCATTATTGATGCCACCTGCCCCGTGGTATTGCAGTTGCAGCGCCGCATTAAGAAAGTATATAGTGAAAATCCGCGACCACAAATTGTCATCTATGGCAAGCGTGGCCATGCCGAAGTGTTAGGACTTGTCGGGCAAACGAATGGTGAAGCCATTGTAATAGAAGGGGTAAATGAGGCTGAACAGTTGGACTTTACACGTCCTATTGCCTTGTTTTCGCAAACAACGAAGCCGTTAGAGGGCTTTCGTCAAATCGTTGACTATATCACACAACATATCGAAAGTGAAACGATGTTTCGCTACTTCGACACCATCTGTCGTCAAGTAGCCAACCGTCTGCCCAACATTCGCACGTTTGCAGCACGACACGATGTAGTCATATTCGTATGCGGACTCAAGAGTTCGAATGGTCGTGTACTGCACGAAGCTTGCCGCAAGGTGAATGCCCACACCTACCTTGTCGACACCCCCGAAGCCATACAGCCTGAATGGTTTGCCAATGCTGAAAGTGTTGGCATCTGTGGTGCCACCTCAACGCCCAAATGGCTCATGGAAAAGTGTGCGGAACGGATTAAAGCGTTCGTAAGCAATATGTAATTTCAGTCTTTAGTTTACTCACACGATTCGTAACAGAGCCTTAATTTAAACTTTTAAACAACCTTGTTTTAAACAACCTTGTTTAAAAACGCTTCGTTTGTTTACTTTGCTGTATATGGCAATTACAAAACCATGTGTCGTACTGCCTTTATCACTTTGGCGACTTCTTTTACCTAAATAAGATTAGTGAAGGGAATTGGGTAGGGTGTTCAAAATCCTCTACGAAATGTTTTAGAACGTCCTAAATAGGCATTGGCTTACGTATATTTTACCAATGGTGTTTTTTGCTTTCATGTTTCATTTTTATGTTTCAACCTATTGATTATCAATTCTTTTGAAGGCTGAAACATGCGACTTTTATGTTTCATTTTTGGTTTCAATGTTTCATTTTAAAAAACACTGTGGGAGAAAAACAAAAACACTGTGGGAGCGATTCAAGAACACTGTGGGAGCGTGAAAGCGCTCCCACAGTGTTTTTTAGAATGAAACATGAAACTAAAAATGAAACATTAAAGTCGTATGTTTCACTCTTCGAAATGACTGATATTCAATTACTTTATAACAAAAAAATGAAACATGAAAGATAAATCAAAGGTTCTGAAAATGTATGGATATCATTAATGTTCAAAAGCCAAAGCGCGAAGCGCGCCTTAATGTTCATTTCTTCGTTTTAAACACGAAAAAAAGGAACCACCCACGAACGTGAGTGATTCCGTTTTTATTTGAATTTACCTGTATTCCAAATTATGAGTTTGGAAGATGCGTTTTTTAGAAGTTATAAACTACACCGAAGTTGAGGTTATTGCCAGAGAAGTTGAAGCCAAAGCCATCTTCGCCATAAGCGCAGTTGGCATCATCAGCCTCGCGATAACCGAGGAAGCCAGCGTGAGCAATGAAGTCGAGGTTCTTGCAAAGGGCTACCTTTACACCAGGTTGAACACCTACGCGCCAACCTACCTGAGCGTCAGAAGAGTGGTCACCAATCTTTGTCTTATAAGTAGCTACACCAAAGCCCATGTCGAGGAAGAGACTAACAGGACCAAACTTAACGTATGACCAACGAGCGTAAGGATCTACCTCGAAGCTATTCGTCTTAACGTGGTTTTTATAATTGTGTTCGTAACCAATGCCAATGCCTAAGTCCCACTTATCAGAGAGCTTGTAGCCGAGGTCGGGCTTAATAGTGAAGTTAGTGTGATTGGCATCCTTATTGCGCCAGAGGCCTACTTCGCCACCTACATAAACTTGTGCACTTGCAGTAAGAGATGCTGCTGCAACTGCGAGAGTAAGAAACAACTTTTTCATTTTCTTCTTATCGATTAGTTTAGGTTTGTAATGTAACGCACAACAACTAAGGGCGAATGAGAGATTATGTTCGCACGCTGTTGATAGCTTATGCGTTAATAAAGATATTTATTTGTTTCTAAATCTGCTCGCAAAGATAGGGGGACAATTTATACAATGCAAGTATTTTTTTAGATTTTACACGGTTTTCGGAATTATAGAACAACAAAAGGGGCTTTTAGGCAAAATCTACAACTACATTTGAGGCCTCTCCCCCTAACTCCCTCCCTGGTCGGGGGAAGGGGTTAGGGGGAGAGGCCTTATGGATTTTTTTTACAATGGGAAAGAGATGCCTAATGAAACGTTGCTGTTAGCACGGTTCAAAGGAATGCCCTGCTTGCTCAACTTGCCAAAGAAGCGGTCGGTGCCAAGCGTGATGTTGAAGTGCTTAGCGTGGAGACTACCTACCATACCGCCTTGAACGCCGGTGCTGGTAAAGCCCATGCTTACTGCGAACTCAAACCACTTTACTGGAGCAATGTTGGCTGAGAAGCGGCCTTGGTGGTAGCTGTGGCGACCTGCCATGCGGCTTTGGTAGAGGAAGCCGAAGCGAAGGTTGCGATAAACGGGTAAGGTATATTCTGCGCCTAAACTGAGTGTGGCAGCCAACGCACGGCTGGTTGACTTGCAACCGTCGTCGTAAACGGCAAAGGCATCACCTAACTCATCGCCGAGGTCAGAGAACTGATCGCCAATGTCGCGGCCGTCGTTGTTGACAGGGATTTCTTCTTGGTGGTTGCCCTTACCAAAACCCTCAAACTCCCATTCACCTGCTGAAGAGGCGTGCTGAGCGTTCTTCCAATTGATGAAGCCAAGGTCGGTAAGCGCGGCACTTACGGTGAGATCGTCCATTACCTTATAAGTAGCACCGAGGTCGAAAGCCAAACCAAAGCCTCCGAGTCCTGGCTTGAAGTCGTCTAAACCGTCAATACGATGACGGTCGGGATCGTCGGGGTCTACCTTATCAGAAGTGGTGAACTTTGTGTTCATCACGGCGGCTGTAGCCTCTACGTTACCCGTTACGGCCCACTTGTCTTCCGCCATGCGGAACTTCACATCGTTTGCCTTTACATCAGCATAGGCAAGGCCGAAGAGGAGCTTTACTTTACCGCCCACGGTGAGTTTTTTGTCGTTAATCTTGTGTGAGTGGCCAAGTCCGAGTTCTACGTAGTTCTCAGAACGAATGCCAAGGTTCGACACGTCGTATTCCTCTTGACCGCCAATCGTCTTCATAAAGCCGAAGAGTGACTTAGGCAATGCGAGGTTGGTGTTAGAACGGAGGTTCATCTCTACCGAGTTGATACCGCCAAAGCCTTTGAAACCAAAACCGAAGAGTTGGTACTTGAGGTTAACTGACATGCGGTTGTTATCCTTCAGCTTACCAAGGAATTCATTGGCATCGACCATGGGGTGCATAAAGGTAGTGAGATTGTTGCCATTCTCACCATAGCCTTGCCAAGTGGGTTCCATTTTGTAAACGAACGTTTTCAGACCGAAGTTACCCGTTGTACCTACGTTGAAGTCGCCCATAAAGAGGGGCATGCTCACGTATGGCTTGTCAAGCAAGGCGGGGTTGATATCATGTCGGTTGACCGACGATTGCATAAAGTAGTTGGTCGACGTCTCTTGTGCCACAGCGGGCAAAGCGAGCAGGGCGGCCATTGATAATATATGACGTAATTTCATGTTGGATTTTCTTTTGGGTTGTTGAGTTGACGAACTGACGAGTAAGTTCGTTTGTATAAACAATGGAAGCTCACTCGTTAACTTGTCTACTCGTTAACTTGTTAACTAAAAAACTATTAGTTGAAATCAGCTATTACGCCGCCCTCAACGCGTACTTTAATATCGTTCAACTTGAGATATTGGGTTGATACCAATTTGTGGTTACCATTGTTACTACTTTCGGCACGAACCTTAAAGTAAATGCGGTCGATCTTGCTCAAGTCGTCCTCGTGAGTCAACTTGGCCGAGAGCGTAAGTGCAGAAGCCTTCTCGTTGGTGCCGTCACCAGCCTCAGCTGTAGCTTCAGTGAAGGTGATACCCGGAATGACGTCGCCATTCACATCGCGTGCTTCGAGTCCTATAACGAGGCCAAGGGGAATGGTGTTGAGCACGTTGGCTGTCACCTTGAGCGTACCATTCGACTTCAAGTCCTTCAAGTCGTCGTGCATGCTGCTGGTTGAGTCGTTATAGACAATGGTCAGACCGCCGTTAAACTCGAAGGGAACGAATACGCTATAAGCAGCGTTGGCTTCGTAGTTGCGGCCCAATTCAATGGTATAGAGCTTATTTTGTACGTTTACCTTACCATTGCTAAGGTCTACCTTGATGCTCTCAGGCAGTTTTTCAATCAAGCTGCTAAGGTTTGTCACCTTGGCTTGGTCTGTAGCTACGCGTTCGCCTTCGGGATCGTAGGGGGCAGCGCCTTGGTAATAGTAAACGGTATTGTTCTGTTTAGCCTCCATGCTCGTAGCGGGCAAGCTAACCAACTTATTGTCTGACGCATTAGTATAGACAGAGGTAAGGTCGCCACTGAGGTTAATACCTACGGGTATGTTGGTCATGTCGGACGTGAAGCGGAGTGTGGGGTTAGAAGCAGCGATGCGTACTTCGTCGTCCTTTAAGAAGTCGGGCAATGACTCAGCGATGTTGATGTCATTCACCGTAGGATTGATAGAGGGGCAGAACTTACCCGTCACGGTGTTGGCCGTGAGGCGATTGTTGTTGCCCACCTTGATGTCGAGGCGTACAGAAGCGTAGTCGCCTTCGTGCATCTCAAACTGGCGGTTGCTATAGTTACCGAATGTCACCTTACCAGCGAGCGCGATATTGGCCTCATCGCCAGAGAGTACTATTTCCTTAGAGCTACCAATTGAGCGGTTCAAGTCAACGCGGTCGAGCGAGAGATTGCAAAGGTCAACCTCAGCTACGTTGTTAAGCGTGAGTGTACCCTTCTGCTTGAGCACGTGGTGGGTAGCGTCTCCTGTAGCTTCCGTGAGTTCCCACTTCGTCTTATCGTAGCCACCTACGTGGAGTACTTTAGGTATCTTGATTGTTAATCCCTTCACTGTCCTGATACCCAACGCTACGTTGCTTGATGAGTTCTCCTTATACAGCTTCAGTGTAATGGGAGTAGGCGTAACGGCAATGCTCTCTACGAACGATACGTCGTTAATGTCCTTAATCTTGAAGTCGATGCTTTGATTACCCTCTGCTTCTGCCTCTTCGGTCACGAAGTTGGCAGCAATGGGCAGTGGAGTGCCAGCGGGCACGTTAATGCCCTCCGCAGCTAACTGCTCACGCACCTTTTCATAGTTGACTACCTCGTAGTTCATGCTCATGTGCGTATCGTTAAAGGTGGTGTTCACCTTGTCCACCTTTACGTTGAAGTGGGTCGTACCGTCTTCTACTAAGTAGTAAAGGTTGTTCGCATCGAGCTTCACGCTTTCATCTACGGAGAGAATGTCGTCCAAATAAATCTTTTCTGTATTACCTAAGGGAGCGCTCAAACCTTCTGAGCCGAGCTTCATTGTTAGGTCTATCTTATTGACGTCATAAGTATCGTCAATGCAGCTTGTCAACAACAGTGCCGAACCAGCACACATCGCACTGCCTAACAATAAGTGTTTAATAAAGAGATTTGCCATAATTTAAATAGGTTTTATAGGATTATGGTTTAAAGTTATCAGTTTACTTACGGCAAACCTATTGTTAAGTAATCTGTTTTTGTTAATATAGGTTTACCTTTTATTGCCACAAAGGTAAAACAATTTGTTTAATATTTCCATTTAATTAAGAATTTTATTTAAAAGTTTTTAAAATAAAGAATAAGTGGCTGATATACGTGCATAAGTGGCTGATGTGTGGGACTTTATTGAGAGAAAGGAAACATTAATGAACATTAAGGCGCGCTTCGCGCTTTGTTTTGAACATTAATTATCATTAATTGAACATTAATTATGGTGAGTTTATATGACATTACCCCCCAAACAGAGTGGCGCATAAATAAAATGCTTTCATATCAGTTATAGGAGATATAAAAAAACAACAGATATGAAAGCATTAATTCAAAAAGAGATTATCCGTAAGCCTATTTATCCCCACGGAGAGGATATAAATGGACGAATGGAGTCAGAAAAAACAACAATACGAATATTTGGGATTATAGTTTACCAAAAAGTTATCGAACTTTCGTCAGTGCGTTAATAGGGAAAGTAACCTTTTCAAATTTATAGGTTTGTCCATTGAAATAAGCACAAGTAACGTCTCCATCTATCCATACAATAGTCATTTCAACTCTATCTTCCGAATTTAAATATACGACATCACCTATTTTGAATTCATTCATATTATCCTCCTTTCTGTACTAAAATTAAACATCGGCACAACGCCTACCAGTTGCGCTTGGTGTCTCATAGCTACTGATGAGTCCAGTATCAGCCTCCGTGTCAAGGGTTAGGCTGATGCTTTTTTATATAACAAACTTCGTGCCAATATAATACGGCAGACAATTTGACCGATACAGCGTTCAAAGTTTATCCCCTAAAAACAGTATTTATGAACGAGCAGAGCATAACAATCCGTTGGGATAAGAACCCCGATGGCAGTACCGACATATCGGTCAGCGTAGATATTGATGGGCAGACGTATTTTCGAGAGGCATTCCTTTCGTTGGATATGTTACCGCCACTATACGATATTAGCGAAACGAAAACGAGTGGCGAGAGTGCTGGAAATTCGGCTACCGTATCACTTCTTCGTAACCTAATAGAGATTATCCGAAAGAGTAATAAGATAAACGGGCATATTATAACCGAGCAAGAACGCAATTCAAAATTTCCACTTACGGATTTGATAACAATTCGCAAGTTTGCCCAAATAGCGGGCATAAAGATTGATGAGCGGAAATTCCGTAATCGAAGAGAGTTTCAAATGTATTTTCGGGAGTTGATGAAAGAGTAGAAATGGATTTAAATATGATTTGTCAATTTATACAGGAGAGCCTTTTTGCATCAAATCAGTATGATGCTTTTCATACTCTTCATCAGAGAAACTCTCAGAAGTACTTTTCGAGTGCATTAGAACGCGCAAATTTTCTTGGAACAAAATTTCCTGGCGAGACATTTGAGACCCAAAATATGTTGGTGAGTAGAAACGGTCAATCTCAGTTTGTTTCAAATTCTTATAGCCCAGGGCCAACGCCATTTCAGAAAGCAAATCAAGTAGAAAAGCATTGTTATTTTGAAAATGCGGCGATTGAGCATTCAAACTATCAAGATACTCACGCCAAGCTTGTCTTACCTTGTAATTTTCCTGAAATACGACATCAATAGTATTTAAGGCATCTACCCATTCTTTTGTTATAGGATTAGCCTTTCTGTTTGCCATCAATGTAAGAAATAAATTAAGTTGTGCATCACGTTTAGCTTTTCGATTTTGATATTTAATTCCCCAAAACCAAACAATGATTGGGATAATAGCCACAGCCAAGATTTGGCCGATGCCTATAAGTAACTGTATTGAGTCTGCTGTCATAATATTCTGTTATATAGGTGCAAAGTTACAAAAATTTCGCTAACTTTGCACCGTCTTAGAGAAGACAAAGTTTGAAATAACTGAGAAGTGCCTTACTTCTTGTAAAATCGCCAAAATATCTACAAAGAATATACAAGGCACGGAGCAGCTCATATACGTGGGCTGCCTATCCGTGTTGTATATTCAGGTGTTTGGCGATACCTACAAGAGAATACGGAGGGCAGCCCACTTTCTTTAACAACAAACATTGTAATTCCTCCAAGCTGGCTGTCTGAGGAGAACTCTTGTAAAATTCGCCATTATGAAGAGATTATTGTTATCCTTAATCGTTACCTTGTGTAGCGTGTTCGCTTGGGGACAAGCTTTGTCCGTTGTCGATATTGGCAACAAGTGTTTAATCAAGAACAACTTTGCAGCAGCAAAGCAAATTTTCCGTGATAACGGATTAGTTGCAACAGATGAAAATGCCACTAAGTATAGTGCGCTTATTGGTTGGGATGACCCTTATACAACTTGTTTTGCCACTATTGAGGCAAATCCCAACAAAACAATAAAAAGGGTTTATTTTGTCATAGGTGGCTACTATCAAAACAGATTAGATGTTGATATGGATAGATTGGGCTATAAATGTCTCAGCAAGAAATTATCCTATGTCACATTGGGAAATGGGGCGGTAGTACCGCAATCAACCTATGGAACAGGAAATAAACGTATGTATTTGCGTGATTGTGGCGGTACTTTGCAACTGATTTTTAAGCGTCAAGCAACATCCACAGCAAAACGAAAATAAGGAGGAATAAGATGAAGAACATATTTATTGTTTTGCTGCTATGCGTATTTTCCATGAACGTATCAGCACAGAAGAGAACAACGACACGGAATAGAGTTAAGCAACCTACAACGCTTGTAACAAAGGCTATGGCTGATAAAATTGCTGATTTTTGTTTATACGAGCAAGGCTATGGTAAAACCGTATTCTTTTCTGCTAATAGTGAGTTCCTTTCGTTTTCGGATTTAGCACAAGGAAAAGGAACACAAGTGCTGCATTCTTTGTCTAAATATCCTAAGTATTCTGAAAACTTCATTGTTGCGGTATATCAGGAATGGGGCATAGATGGTTGGAAACAGCTTGGTTTTACAGTTGATGAGATTGCCAAATCTAAGAAAATCGTTGCTAAAAAGCAACCAAAGTAAAGATTTAAAACTCTTAACACTCCGACATGCCCCACTTTTAAGAGGGATATATAGCAAATGCGAGCGTCCTCACGGATTGCTCGCATTCTTTGTTGTCGCTTAATCTTTGTACCTTTGCACTACTGAGGTTCCAACTCAGTAGCAAATATTGTTCAACCGTCTAAAATTGAAGCATTATGGAACAAACAAAGAAAAGCAACAACAACCAAAATTATGATGAACGTCCAGTGGGCGGGTTCTTTTGGATAGGTAATAGACTTATCCGTCTTGTAAAACGGATATACTATTGATTACTAATAGTTGGAAAGGCAGGATTTAGTTTTTGCCTTTCTTTCTGCCTTTCTTCTTGTTGGTATGGAGTATCTTATCCATAGCCTTATCAAAATTACCGCTATTGTTATCAGCCTCCATAATCTCTTTCAGCCGTTCTTCGGGCATGTTTTGAAGAAAGTCAGGCAGTTTTGTTCTATCTATCATTATGCTGTGAGTTTGTTATACGTTAATCTACTCTTGCAATGCAGAATAGCCTCCGCAAAGCGTTCGTTTATAGAAACGTTGCGGGTATTATAGCGGAAACAGAACTCATCAAAATACCGTTGCATGTGCTTACGGCTAACCCAGTTGTATATGCCGTTGATAACACGTTTGCAATAATTCCCCCAAAAGGCTTCAATCGTGTTCGTATATGCACCACCACTAACATAGATACCATGTCCGTGGTCAACAACGTGGTGCTTATAGACTTTCGGAATTAGTCTATATCCTTGCCACTCATCAGAGTATATCGTGGCGGAGTGCTTAACTTTACACAGAATAGGCGGTGTTAGCTGCTTGTAACTCGTATTTTCTACCACTTTACAGAATACCTTACCGCCACGCTGCAATATACCCATTACGGGAACTTTATCAACGAATGCTCTGCCTTGGCATTTCTTCGCTTTCTTGTTCCAATGGCGGTTTTTGTTCTTACCACCAACGAATGTTTCATCCAGTTCAACCTCACCATCAAACTTTTCCTTGTAGTCTTGCTTGAAGGCTTCACGTATGCGGTGCGTCATAAACCACGCTGTTTTCTGTGTAACGTGAATGTCCTTAGATAATTGCACAGAAGATATACCTTTCGTGTGACAAGTTACCATATAGACGGCATAAAACCACTTACACAAAGAGATTTTAGAGCCTTCAAACAGCGTACCTATCCGTATGTTGAAGTTCTTGCCAGTGCTCTTACAACGATACATACCATCACCCCTTCGGTAAACTTTTGAAGTTGGGTCGTATGGAGATACTGGCTCGCTATTCTTCCAAAGTTTACTTTCAAGGTAACGGATACATTTCTTCTCTGTATTGAACACTTGCATAAGTGTGAATGCGGAGTTGAAATTACCAAAGCTAATCGTCTTCATAATCCAAGCATTTTGATGCTTGGTTACATTAACTTTGGCAAGATTTTGCGTTGAGCAAGAAAAAGGCTAAAATCTTGCGATTTTAGCCTTTGTAAATACGCAACGATCAGTGTATCAATTGTTATTGAGAGATGGTTAAACTTTGTAAACGGAAATTTTCGGCTACCCTATATTAAGGGTATTGTCGTATATAGTCACCTAACGAAAAAGGTGCTGGCAAATTCGATTTGCCGGCACCTTGATTCAAAAATCTTTATGCCATTAAGCCTTTTTCACACGGCTTCCAACCATTGCATAGAACAACAAATAAGCAACGGCTGCGATGAGCACCCAATAGCTTGACAAATATCCAGCCACGTCGGCAACACCGCCTTGAATCAGCGGAAGTATGCCACCGCCGCACACCATCACCATAAACAATCCTGAGGCAACTGCAGTGTATTTGCCAAGGCCTTCAACTGCGAGGTTGAAAATGCCGCCCCACATAACTGACGTGCAAAGACCGCAAAGCACGAAGAACAGCACGCATGTAGGCGCCTCGATCATTGTAAACGACATGTTCTGGAATCCAGGAATGCTGATTGTCGAATCAGGCATACACAATCCGCAGAGCAAGAAAGCGATTGCCACAGTGGCAACTGTTGAGAGTTGCGCACGGCTTGAGAATTTAGAGCCAAACGATCCGCCCACAAGACGTCCGACAAGCATCAACAACCAATACATACCCACCAACGAACCTGCAGCAGAAGGGTTCATTCCTTTACCCGGTTTTTTGACGTCGTTATAAATTTCATAAGCCGATTCATATTGTTTCTCACCGATTACTTTGTTTTCATATCCAATCATAGCCTTTGCTTCCTCTTCCGAGAATTTCGACTTGTCCTGCTGATAAGCTACAAGCGCATCCGCATTTGCCTTGTCGGCTGCTTGAAGCTCAGCCAAATAGACAGGGTCATTCTGCTGCTTGTTGTATTCGTCAACAGTAGCGGCAGCCTCTTCCTTGGTCTGTGTGGTCATATAAAGATTTGCCATGTTGGGAATGCCCACCTCGATACCTACATACAAGAAGATTGCAACGATACCGAGAGCAAAATGACGATATTTCAACGCGCCGCCAATAGTAGCCTTCTCCTCATGCTTAATCTCGCCTTGCTTTGCCTCTTCAAGAATAGGTTCCGGCAATTTAGAGAAGAAAAGCACAATCAATGCGAATGCAAAAATGCCCATTGCAATAAACAATGCCGGACGTGCAGCACTCAGCGTGAGGCCCTTCAGAGTGTCGCCCATAAGATAGCCGACAAGCACCGGGCAGATTGTCGCAGCCAAAGAGTTGGCAGAGCCACCGAATTGCAGCAACTGGTTGCCCTTATTGCCTCCGCCTCCAAGCGTGTTGAGCATCGGGTTTACAACAGTGTTGAGCATACACATAGAGAAACCAGCCACAAACGCGCCAGTCAAATAAACCGCAAACACACCTGAATCAAGCGTGCTCGACAAGAACATCAGCGCAACGCCCACCAAACCGACAAGGACGGCTGCAATGGCTGAGAATTTATAACCTTTTTTTTGAAGGATAAGGCCAGCCGGAATACCCATGAACGCATAAGCGATAAAGTTGGCGGCATTACCCAACTGCGATTCGAAGTTAGTCAGGTCAAACTGCTCTTTAAGGATTATTCCAAACGGATTTTGGAATCCAGTCACGAATGAAATCATCGCGAACAAGAAGAACATCACCACGATAGGCAATGTGTAATTTTTCTTTTCTTGAGTCATAATTTTTAGATTTTAAAGTAGTTATTGTTTAATTTCACAATCAGTATTGACGAGGTCCGAAAATATGGCTTCCTACGCGAATCATGGTAGAACCTTCCTCAACGGCTATCCGATAATCATCGCTCATTCCCATGCTCACGATGTCGAACGCGGGATTTTTCGCCATTATGCCAGACTTCATTTCTCTGAACACCCCGACAATTCGCTGAAACTCCTTTCGTATCTCTGTCTCATTGTCGGTATTCGTAGCCATTCCCATAACACCTCTGACCCTCACATTCCGGCAATTATCAAGCATACCCGTTTTCTCCAGGCATACCAAATCGCTCATGTCAAAGCCATATTTTGTTTCCTCCTGCGCTACGTGAAGCTCAAGCAACACGTCCACAATCTTGCCAATTTTTTCCGCCTCGGCATTGATTGCCGTCAGCAGTTTGCCACTGTCAACGCTATGTATCAGAGTCACAATCGGGACCACAGTCTTGACTTTGTTGGTCTGCAGATGCCCGATGAAATGCCATTGCACATCAGACGGCATCGTCGCCGCTTTCTGCACAAGCTCCTGAGCCCTGCTCTCTCCAAAGACCCTCTGCCCTGCATCATAAGCCGCCATCAGAGCCTCCGTAGGGTGGAATTTAGAAACTGCCACCAAAGTCACACTCTGTGGCAGTTCCTTTTTCATTTGTTTTATATTTTCTGCGACATCAATCATAATTATTTATTATGCCTGTGCGCCCTCGTTTCCGCCTAAATCCTCTTTATAGACATCCATTATCATTGTCTCATTGATAGAGGCCACCTCAAAGTCGGACATCGTACCCTTCATTCCTTCCATAAAGTTGTCGTAGGCTTTCTTGAAATCCGCAGCCTGTACCATCATGAAATTGGCAGTTTTCTTCTCCACTGCAGTTTTCTCATCAATGGTCACGAAGTTCACCTTAACCTTATACCACTTATCGCCCTCCTCGTCCCAGAAGATTTCCGCGATATTGGTCCGCTTTACAGCCGTCACCTTCAGCTCACCGCCTGTCACAAACGGAGTCATCTCTTCTATAATTCGAGCCTCAGCCTCAGTAAACGACAAGGCATCAACCAAATATGGTTCAGTTACCGCTTTTTGTTGACCATTTTCTGTCAACTTCTCATATTTCACTTTGCATTCAAACCAAGTTGCCATTGTTTTCTTTCTTTATTTTTTCGTTACAAAAGTAATAATTTCTCCGAGAAACAGGATAACGTATACTCCCATTTTTTATCAACTATTTCTCGCCTTATAATACAGAGTGGAGCAATTCGACTCCGCAAACAAAGCCGATGCCACGTCTGCCATTCGCCCAAGGGTCGTAGCCCTATATCTCTCCACCTCCTCATTTATCATCTCCGCATTGCCAAGCATCTCAAAATATGCCAGATTTGAAGCCAGCTCATCGTTGTTAAGATTACTGAACAGCGCATTAGACTCATATTTGTTGACCACTTTGTCCAACTCATACTGACTCACATCGCCATCAGCCACCTTGCGAAGTTCATCTGCTATCGCCGCCTCAACCCTGTCGAAGGAAACGCCAGGGAGCAGCTGCGCCTTGACAATCAGCATTCCAGGATCCTCATCGCCAGTTATCGACGCGTCTATCGACGCGACCAGATTGCCTTTCGCATAGACGTTGCGGAACAGTCTCGACGACCTGCCGTTTGACAGCACGTCGCTCAACAAATCGCAGACAGGATAGTCATTGTCAAGGCGTCCACACATCCGGTATGCCTTCACTATCATATTATGCGGCACGTCGCGTTCAACCTCCTTCACCCTCGCCGACAATTGAGTCGGCTCGCAAGGGAGTGTACGCTCCGGCATTTCCGCGCACGGGATGCCAGCGAACCATTTTTCAGCCAACGCAAACACATCTTCAGAGTCCAGATTGCCCACTACCGACAATATGGCATTTCCCGGATTGTAATAGCGTCGATAGAAAGCCTTTATCGCCTCGACCGGTACATTCTCAATGTCAGACAATGCTTTTCCTATCACCGGCCATTTATATGGATGCACCTTATAGACCATTTCGCGGAGAATGTGTCCGACGTCGCCATACGGAGCATTCAGACAGCGCTGCTTGAATTCCTCCTGCACGACGCTGCGCTGCACTTCCACCGACTTGTCAGACAGCAACAGATTCTGCATCCGGTCGGCTTCTACCCAAAACGCCGTTTCCACGTTTTCAAAAGGAAGGATGTCATAATAGTTGGTGATGTCGCTGTTTGTCCATGCATTGTTGTCACCGCCGGCCTCCACCATCACAGAATCGAATTTAGGGACAGCCGCAGTGCCTCCAAACATCAGATGCTCGCATAAATGCGCAAGCCCAGTATATTCTGGCGACTCGTTTTTAGCCCCGACACGATACAGCAAATTGACCGCAACCATTCCTGTCGCACAGTTTCTGCTGTGCACAACCTGCAGCCCATTGCCCAACCGATAGCGCGACGTCTTTGTCATTCAATCACCGAAGCTTTCAGGATTCTGACATCTTCCTTGGGTCTGTCGTTGCGCGCTGTCTCGACGCATTGAATCTTGTCGACCACATCCATTCCAGAAACAACCTCGCCAAAGACACTGTATCCGCCATCCAAGAACGGAGTGCCGCCGACAGTTGTATATACCGACTTCTGTTCCGGAGTAAACTTGAACAGTTTTCCTTTCAACGAGGCCTCCGTTTCTTGAATCAGACTGTCTTGAAGCTCCTGCAGCCCCGCTGCGTTACGAGCTCTGCGCAAATCCATTATTTCCGCGCGATGCTCCTTTGCCAACGCTTGAAACACCGATTGCTTTTGCTGGTTCTGCAACGACTTTTCCATCGCCACCAGCTCCGATTCATTATACACCTTTCCCGTGACAATGTAGAACTGCGAGCCAGACGATTTCTTTTCCGGATTGACAGCATCGCCCGTGCGGGCAGCCGCAACAGCGCCACGCTTGTGGAACAATTCAGGGAGAACAAACTCACCGGGAATCTCTTCGCCATAATCATTCGCGCCAAGAACCGCATCCGGTGTCGCCGTCTTCGACGTCGGATCGCCGGTCTGAACCATAAAATCCTTTATCACCCTATGGAACAGCACACCATCGTATGCGCCGGCCTCTACATTTTTCACAAAATTATCACGATGTCCGGGAGTCAATTCCGATAAAAGAATCACGATATCGCCCTCGGACGTTTTCAACAGCACTTTCATTGCCTTATTTTCTTTTTTTGAAGATTCGACAGCACCTCCCGACAACGGCATCCATAAAAGAGCCATCGCCAACACCGCCATTAAAACACCTGATTTCAAATCAGAAACCCTTAGGGTACACTCTTTTATATATACGTCGGAAATTATTGTCGGAAGCACTCAACTCTTCCGCTTTCTCAACATAATCCTCACCCCAAATGCTTGCCAACAAACTCGGCATATACTTTCTATCACGATCCTTTTCTATAGAAGCGTCAAGCAATTTGGATATGCTGTCAGAATATTTCTCCTTGTCAATCGCAGCCAGATAACGAGCCGTGCTTACAATAAACTGACCGTTGCGGTCAACTTTTATTATATTATCGACCAATTCCGGCATATCACCGTCACAACTACCGATGTTGTTGGCTATATATTCATATGTAGCCAGCCCATCCTCGTCTTTTTTCAACTTTTTCAAAACGTCTTCGTTCATCAGTTTTTCTTTATTATTTTTACAAAGGCACCTCAAACCGCACCAACGACTCTGCAAAATCCAACATCATTGACGGTCTGTGGGATTCCCACACAAAGGTAATGCGTTTTTATGAAATAATAGCCCTTCCAATCCATTTTTTACAACACATCACCGCCGACAACATCGTTGTTTTACTCTAATTTCTTCTGTTTTAGAAATAAAATCGCTATCTTTGCGCCAAAATAGATGTCACGTTTTTTATATGTCTAATAAGAATGTAAGCCCGACCATCTTGTTTGAGACAAGTTGGGAGGTTTGTAATAAAGTTGGAGGAATATATACAGTATTATCATCAAAAGCAAAAGTTTTGAATGAGCGGTTAGGCGACAAAATGATTTTTGTCGGTCCTGACGTTTGGACTTCTCAAAACCCCTCTCCTTTTTTTAAAGAATCAAAAGCACTACTTAAGAATTGGCGGCAGTCCGCCAATCTTCCTTATGGCATATCTGTCAGAGTGGGAAGATGGATGGTTCCGGGAAATCCGGTTGCAATCCTTGTCAATTTCGACGGCGTCTACCCCAAATTGGATGATTTCTACGCATTGATGTGGGAGAAATTCAAAGTCGACTCGCTGCACTCCTACGGCGACTACGGCGAAGGCTGCGCGTTTGCCATCGCCTCTGCCATAGTAATTGACAGCTTGTCAAAATTCTTGGCGAAAAAAAACGACCGTGTTGTCGCTCAGTTCAACGAGTGGACCACCGGCATGGGACTGCTTTATCTGAAAGCCAACTCGCCACAGATTGCAACCGTCTTCACAACGCATGCCACAAGCATCGGAAGAAGCATCTGCGGCAACGGAAAGCCCCTTTACGACTACTTCAACGGCTACAACGGCGACCAGATGGCATCCGAGCTCAATATGCAGTCGAAACATTCACTGGAAAAAACAGCCGCTCACAATGCCGACTGTTTCACCACCGTAAGCGACATAACCGCTCGGGAATGCGAGCAGCTGCTTGAAATCAAGCCGCTTGTCACACCGAATGGATTCGAGCTCTCAATTGTGCCGGAACGTCAGAAATACACCGCGCAGAGAAAGAAAGCCCGCGCCAAATTGCTGCAAGTGGCAGAAGCCCTGACCGGAAAGCATTATGACGACGACACATTCCTATATGCCACCGCCGGACGCAATGAATTCCGCAACAAAGGTCTCGACATGTTTATCGATACGACAAACGCTCTCCGCAACGGCTATGGCATGAATCGGCAGGCAATCGCCTTCATACTGGTCCCCGCATGGGAAAACGGCGCGCGCGAAGATTTAAAAAGCCGTTTGGAAAAAGGCGAGACTCAAGGCGCTTTGGAAGACTGCATCATAACACACCGCCTTCATGACTATTCCTCAGATGCAATATACAACAAATTGGAATATCTGGGAATGCACAATTCGGCGGACAGCAAAGTAGACACAATCTACGTGCCCTGCTATCTCAATGGTTCTGACGGGATTTTCAATATGCAATATTACGATTTGCTAATTGGCTTTGACGCCGCCGTTTTTGCATCCTACTACGAGCCCTGGGGATACACTCCCCACGAAAGCATGGCGTTCGGAATACCCACAATCACTACCGACCTTGCAGGCTTCGGGCAATGGATTCTGTCCACATTCGGAGGAGGCTTCAGCAAGTGCGGTGTCGAGGTTACCCACCGGTCAGACTCGAACTACGAAATGGCAGTCAACGACATTGCCGAGAAACTCAAATATCTGCTGACCGCCGATGTCTCTTTGACAAAGAAAATCAGAAAAGCAGCCATCAGCTCCTCAAAGGGTACAGCTTGGGCTGACTTTATAAGATATTATGACACAGCCTATACAATGGCTTTAGAAAACAATAAACACAATTTGGCATAATGCCTCTAATTTTAATATTTTAACTATGAAATTGAAAGTAAGCAACACAAATGCCCCTGTATGGCGCGACATCACAATCCATGCAGAATTACCAGCCAAGCTCAAGAGCCTTGACGAATTGGCACACAACGTATGGTGGTCGTGGAACAGCGAGGCGCGAAATCTCTTTCAAGACATTGACCCTAACCTATGGTTGCAGACGGATGAGAACCCCGTCTTGTTATTGCAAAAACTAAGTCTGGAGCGTTGTCAGGAATTGGCTAAAGACGAAGCCTTCCTCGCACGTCTCAATGAAGTGCACAAGGCATTCAAAGACTACATGAAGAAGCCATACCGCAAGGATGTGCCTTCAATCTCCTATTTCAGTATGGAGTATGGTCTTTGCAGCGCGTTGAAAATCTACTCTGGAGGTCTTGGTGTCCTCGCCGGCGACTACATCAAGGAAGCTTCCGACTCTTGTGTAAACTTGACTGCTGTCGGATTCATGTATCGCTATGGATACTTCGACCAGTCTCTTTCAATGGACGGACAGCAGATTGCTGAATATCCAGCGCAGAACTTCAACCAAATTCCTGTGGAGCAAGTGCTCAACAGCGACGGAACTCCGATGGTTCTTGCCGTTCCTTACCCAGGCCGCAACATCTACTGCAACATTTGGAGAGTGAATGTGGGTAGAGTGAAACTCTACTTGTTGGACACAGACAACAACCAAAACTCAGAGTTCGACCGTCCAATCACACACAAACTTTATGGTGGCGATTGGGAAAACCGCATCAAACAGGAATACCTGCTCGGTATCGGCGGCGTCATGATGCTCCGTGCTTTGGGCATCAACACAGAGTTGTATCACTGCAACGAGGGACACGCAGCCCTGCTCAACCTCCAGCGTCTTGTTGAATACGTACAGAACGACCATTTGAGCTTCGATGTAGCACTTGAATTGGTTAAAGCCACAGGTCTCTACACCGTACACACTCCAGTGCCTGCCGGACACGACTATTTCGAAGAGAGCCTCTTCGGAAAATACCTCGGTGAATATCCTGCGAAACTTGGCATTTCGTGGTCAGACCTTATGAATATGGGCCGTGAGAACCCTGACACAAACGAACGGTTCTCAATGAGTGTATTCGCACTCAACACTTGCCAGGAATCCAACGGTGTAAGCTGGTTGCACGGCGAAGTGTCAAAACGCATGTTCCAAGGTGTATGGAAAGGATACGCTCCTGAAGAGTCACACGTTTCATATGTGACAAACGGTGTGCACATGCCAACATGGGCTGCTTCTGAATGGAAAGATTTCTACAAGAAGACTTTTGGCGAGCACTATTGGGAAACTCAGTCGGACGAAATGACTTGGGCTCCTATCCTGAAAGCCAAAGAAGAAGATATCTGGAACATACGCATTGCGTTGAAAAACAAGTTTATCGACTACGTTAAGCGCGAGTTCAAAGAGACATGGCTTAAGAACCAGGGAGACCCTTCACGCATCGTCTCCATCATGGACAAAATCAATCCAAACGCATTGATTATCGGTTTCGCACGCCGCTTTGCGACTTACAAACGTGCGCACCTGTTGTTTACCGACCTTGACCGTTTGGCTAAAATCGTTAACAACGAGAAGTTCCCTGTACAATTCGTATTCGCCGGCAAGGCTCACCCAGCCGACGGTGCAGGACAAGGACTCATCAAACGAATCGTAGAGATTTCAAGAATGCCGCAATTCCTTGGCAAGATTATTTTCTTGGAGAACTACAACATGACATTGGCAAAACGTCTGATTTCAGGTGTCGACATCTGGCTGAACACTCCGACTCGTCCATTGGAAGCCTCTGGTACTTCTGGCGAGAAAGCGGAGATGAACGGCGTGCTCAACTTCTCCGTACTTGATGGATGGTGGTATGAAGGCTACCGCAAAGATGCCGGTTGGGCGTTGACTGACAAGCGCACATTCACCGACCAAGGTCAGCAGGACAAGCTCGATGCCGCAACCATCTACTCTATGCTTGAGAACGAGATTATTCCTCTTTATTTTGCAAAGAACTCAAAGGGATATTCTCCAGAATGGATTCAATACATCAAGAACTCCATTGCCCACATCGCTCCTAACTTCACCATGAAGCGTATGATTGACGACTACATCGAACGCTTCTATCTGAAAGAAGGAAAATACGGCAAGGATCTCAAGAAAAACAATTTTGCAAAAGCCAAAGCATTGGTTGAATGGAAAGACAATGTGGTTTCCCGTTGGGACGGCATCAAGGTGCTTGAAGCCACTCCGCTCGATCCTTCAGCGAACTCTTTCGGCGACAAGATCAAAGTTGACGCAAAGATTGACACCAACGGTCTTGCAGACAGCATTGGTGTTGAAATGGTGGTTTATTCCGTTGAAGAAGGTCAGCAGAAATTCCTCAACCGCTACGATTTCAAAGAGGTTAAGCGCGAAGGCGACATTGTTTCTTACGAACTTAAGCACGAAATTGCAGTTCCAGGCGTGTTCCACTATGGATTCCGCATCTATCCTAAGAATGCAGAGCTCGCACACCGTCAGAGCTTCGCTTACTTGAAATGGTTCTAAGCCACACGAACTGTTTGGCAATAAAAAATCGGTTGGAGATTAAATCTCCAACCGATTTTTTATTCTCCTATATTCTACTAGAACTTGAATCCTACAGAAACAGCCACTTCATTGTTGGCATCCTTCAGTGTTGACGACGGAGCCTCAGCATTGAAAAATCCATAATAATCACTTTGACGGCTCGTTCTCACATATGCCAAATCAGCATAGAATGCTTTATACCGGTATCCAGCACCTGCCGTATAGCGTTGAGTTTTATTGTCCAGGGTATACGACATCGAAGTTCCCGCAGTAGGATCCTGTGCAAGATTCTCTTCAACCGGTGATGTCTTATACGAATATCCGGCACGCACGCTGAAACTTGGCGTCACCTTAAACTCTCCACCGATGCGGATTTCATTGCTTGCCTTAAAGGTTGTCCTTACATTGTCGGCCACGACGCGATCCTCCCGCCCATTATAAGACGTGCGCATACCACCATACATAACCCTTTCATAGTCAAGACTGATGATGCCACGTCCGCCAATCACTCCGGCAACGCTTCCCATCACCTTCCATGGAGTCCTTGCGTCAAATTCCGTCTTGCCGTCATATCCGGCATTCGTTTCTGCCGTACCTTTTATGTTTGATACTCCGCTACCGGCAACATTCGCATCAAATGCATACGACGTGCTTGCATAATAAGAAGAATTGACATTGAAGAATGTAGGCGTATGGAAAGCCACGCCCAGTCTGAGTTCATTTATAGGCTTGACAATCAAGCCCATTTTAAAGTTCACGCCTGCGCCCGTCATATTCAGATAGTTTTCCATGCCCCATGCGGCATTTCCTTCCGCAAGGTAAGTATTGTCGCCATAAATATAAGGCACACGAGCTTTTTCCAAGCTCTCTCCATAATATGAATACATGCTGTATTCCAAATCCGAGATACCCACAGAAGCACCCCAATACACCATGTCCATCACATTTCCGCCAAAACTTACGTTATACTCGTTCAAATGTCCAGACTCCTGAACTTCCATCTCCGCATATCCCGTGGTGCCATTCTTATACAATCCGCTATAAGAATCGTTGCTTGCCGACATCGGATTGATTAAATATGAATTGTATGCCAAAATGCTTATCCACGGAGCGTTGGAGTCCATATACGGATCATATCCGCCTTTAACGGCGCCAAGGTCCGATGTGGTCCAACCTTTTGAATTTTCCGCCACATAATTTGTCATTGAATTACGCATTCCGTGAATCACGCCATTGTAATGACGTTTGAAATCCAAGGCTTTGGTATACGACACACCCCAAGAGAATGTCGGCGTTGTTTCGTTTCCCGTCTTAAATGTCCCGACATAGGCAATGTTGTCAAAATTAAAATTAGAGTTCGATGTTTTAAACCCATTCATAGTGACATTTTTCTTGACACCGCCCATTGTCATTCCCACCTCGGAACTGCGGTAGACACCGATGCCGCCAGGATTCTGATTGAGCGTTGACAAGTCAGCGCCTAACGCACCAAACGCGCCTGCCATAGACATAAACCGGGCACTACCCCTCAAGTCCGTCTGCGATATTGTATATAAATCCAATGCACCCTGAGCTCCTGCCGATGCAGCGTAGAGGGCACACAACAAAGGGAATAAATTTCTTAATTTAGCCATTTTCTTTAGATTTTGTTTTCAAACATTGTTATCGTCTGCCACCACGGCCGCCACCGCTGAAAGAGCCTCTGCCCCCACTTGACGAACCGCCTCTAAAACCGCCGTAAGAACTGCCACGGCTTGGCGAAGATGTCGACGGCTGCCTGTATGAAGGCGTACGGTCTGTGGAACGGCTCGGAGATGAATACGACGGAGTGGTACGCTCTGTGCTCACCGACGGACGGCGTCCCGGATTAGTGCTTGGCGACGTATATGTTGTCGAGCCACCTCGATATCCACTGTAGGTTGTCGACGGGCGGGCGGTGTCCGAAGGTCTTGTCGACGGAGTGTAATAAGAAGACGACGGACGGCGGCCTGTTGATCTGTAACTGTCGGACCCGCTATAATTTCCGTGTCTGCTCAATTCCGGTCTGCGTCCGCTCGGGCTGTGAGATGCACTGAACGGTCTGCGTCCGCCATCAGAATAGTAATGATGTCCGCCCGGATAATATGGATAGTATGGATAATAGTGCGGATAACTCCATCCATATCCCCAACCGTAATATGGATATGACGGTCCCCAGAATGGGTCATACCATCCGTAATATGGGCGATAACATCCCCATCCAAATGACCAATCCCACGAATTGTAGTACCATGACGATCTGTAGCACGGGCTGTACCACGGATCATAGAATCCGCCAATCGACCATGTAACCGATGGTGTCCCTACATATATATTCACATTGTCAGCATAGTAGAGTTCCTTCAATCTGCTGTCGTCAGACGAAACCACGATTGTAGGATTGTCGAAACGCTCCATACGCTCTGTGTATTGGAAAACATCAGGATTTGCCACCACTGTGTCGGCAGAAATTGTGTCGGCAGAAACTTTGTATGCGCCACGGCGGTTGTATTCATCGACATCGCGAGGATTGCTTGTATACACCTGGTATGTCGGTTCTTCAAAATCCGCAGTTTCCTCAGTTTTCTGCTTTTTGACTTCACGCTTCTCCGTCTTCTTTACTTTAGATGGATTGTAGTAAATATCATCGTCATAATAGCTCTGTCCTGACACCAACAGCGGAGTCAAGACACTTGCCAAAATTAAAAGATAATTCCGTTTCATAGTCTTTCACTTTTATTCTAATGACAAATAAACTTTCATTTAGTTTAATCAGAATTGACGCATTTATATATTTTTACAACTTATTAAGTCAGTGGATATAAAAAGCTTCCGTAAGCATTTTGAATTCCCTGCTTCGCTCCGGTCCTTCCTGAAGCACGATTTCCGACTCCTCCAATGCCGCCGGCAAATTTGAGAACTCCCACAAGTAACGCCTTATGGGTTTCTTCAGAGTTGTTCTCACTGCAGTGCGGCGCCGAAGCCACAAATTTGCCTCTCCTGCCCAGAACTCTATTGTCTGCCTTACCTCTGCCGGAGCAATCAAGCCAACAAGTCCGTCGTCTGACAGCAACGATTTGCATCTGCCAAAGAACTCAGAGAAAGGCAACGTGTCAGTATGTCTCGCCATAGCTCTGCGTGCATCGGGCGCTCTTTCACCCGAATCGAAGAATGGTGGATTGGACACTATATAATCATACTTTGAGCCACTTTCAAAGCGCAGGAAGTCGCATTCGAATATTTTTATCCGTCCGCCCCATGCGCTGTTTTCAGCATTCTGCAAAGCCTCCTCCGCTGCGACGGCGTCTATCTCAACAGCATCCACCATAGCGTCGGCATTGCGCTGAGCCGCCATAAGAGCCAAAATTCCTGTTCCTGCTCCGACGTCCAATATTCGGTTTCTTGCCACAAAATCAGCCCATGCCCCAAGCAGGACAGAGTCTGTCCCGACTTTCATTCCACTCTTTGCATGCCGCACAGAGAATTGCTTAAATTGAAATTCATCCAACGTCTTCATTGCGTAAAGATACAAAAAAAGCGCTGAATTCAATGAATCCAACGCTTTTTTGTCTTTTTCTTGTCGATTACCAGATTACCACACGGTCTGCCGGCGCTATATACATCGGATCGCCTTCCTTGATGCCGAATGCCTCATAGAAAGCATCGATATTCTTCAAGGTTGCATTCACTCTCCAACGACCAAGCGAATGAGGGTCGGTAGTCGTGCGACGACGGATTTCCTCTGGACGGATATTGTCTGCCCACACATTGGCATACGACAAGAAGAAACGCTGTGCTGGCGTGAAACCGTCAACAACTTTGTTTTCCTTCGCTTCTTTTGTCTTAAGGTATGCAGTGTAGGCAACTCGCAAACCGCCCTGGTCAGCGATATTCTCGCCAAGAGTCAACTTGCCGTTGGCATGGAGAGAATCAATGACCACAATCTTGTCAAATTGAGCCTTCAATTTGTTTGCAAGAGAGTCAAACATTTCTGCATCGTCCTTAGTCCACCAGTCTTCCATATTTCCATCTTTGTCAAACTGACGTCCGTTGTCGTCAAATCCATGAGTCATCTCATGTCCGATTACAACGCCGATTGCACCATAATTGTCGCAGTCGAGAGCGTCAGGAGAGAAGAACGGAGCTTGAAGGATACCTGCAGGGAAGCAGATTTCATTGGTCGACGGATTGTAATATGCATTTACTGTCTGCGGAGTCATACCCCACTCTGCCTTGTCGACCGGCTTGCCACATTTCTCATTAGAGTCCTTCACATGGAAGATGCTTGCCGACTTCACATTTTCCCAATATGATTTTTTCGGGTCGATGATGATTCCTGAATAATCCTTCCAAGTGTCAGGATAACCTACTTTTACTGTAAATGCCGACAATTTCTCCATTGCTTTCGACTTGGTGGCATCGCTCATCCAAGCCAAGTTCTGGATGTGCTCGCCAAGCGACGTTTTCAGATTTCCGACAAGTTCAAGCATTCTTTGCTTAGACTCCTCCGGGAAATATTTCTTCACATAAATCTGTCCCAATGCCTCGCCAAGCATTCCGTCAGGAACTGACAATGCACGTTTCCAACGCGGTCTGTCCTGCTCCGCACCTGAAATTGTGCTGCTCATCTCAAAGTTCACCTTGCGGAAATTGTCGCCAAGATAATCCGACGCAGAGTTAACCAAATGGAAAATCAGATAGTCCTTGATTTCACGCATACTTTTGTTTGCAATCAATTCGTTCACCTTCTCCAACGACTTCAACTGCATTACGCACATACTGTCGACAATAGGAAGATATTGAGCCGTCAGATACTGCTTCCAATCAATATTGGGGCAAAGTTTTTCAACTTCTGCGAGAGTGCGGATGTTGTATTGCGCCATATAGTCTCGCTGCTCCGTACGGGTCATTGCCACCTTTGCAAGTTCCATCTCTATTCCCATAACGTTGTCGCGCATACGTTCAGCGTCAGCCTTTTTATAACCCGACAGCATCAGAAGCTTCACGATAAATTGCTTGTATGCCTCACGGATTTTCAATGTCTGGGCATCATCATTCATATAGTAGTCGCGGTCGCCCAAGCCAAGGCCGCCTTGACCCCAATAAAGGATGTTGATGTCAGAATTTTTCAGATCGCTCATAACGCCCACTCCGAAGAATGCCGATGAGAAGCTGTGCATCCATCCGAGAATGCCTGTAATATCTTCGCGTTTTGCCTTTTCAATGCGCTTGATGTCAGCCTTTATTGGTTTTGCACCTTCTTTGTTCAAGCGCACGCTGTCCATACCCATAGAATACAAATCGCCGATTTTCTGCTCTACAGAGCCATACGTGTGAGAGGTGCCGCACAGACCCTCAACCAAATCATGCAACTGCTTCTTATTGTTCTCGCCAAGCATGTCAAAAGAGCCATAGCGCGAGTACTCAGGCTTCAGCGGATTCAATTTTTGCCATCCGCCACATGCATATTGATAAAAATCGGTGCAAGGAGAAACAGACTCATCCAGATTCTCTCTCGACACACCAGTCTTCGGCTCACCGGCATTGGCGCTCATCACGCCAGCCAAAGCCAACAACATAAAACTGTACTTTAGTTTCATAATGTCCTTTTATTTAATTGTTTTTCAAATTTTCCAATTCCATTGTAGCATCTTCCCATTCCGACATAGCCGCATCCAAACTCTTGCTGACTTCGCCATGCCGCTCAAAGAGATCATTGTCGGTTGCACCGGCAGCCAGTTTGTCCTCAACAACTTTCAGTTCCGCCTCGAGTTGCGAAACTTTCGCTTCCGCATCCTTCACGAGCCGCTCCGCTTTTCTTATCTGTTTCTCAAACTCCTTCTTTTCCGCATACGACTGCTTTCCGGAAGAAACTGCCGGCTCCTGAATTTGGTCATTGTCGGTTTTGGAGGGCACAGACTTCTCCAACTCGCGCAACGATTCCATCTGCTTGTGCTGCAGGAAGTCGTAAATTCCACCCAAATGCTCGCGCACCTTGCCTCCGCCAAACTCATAAACCTTCCCAACCAATCCGTCGAGGAAGTCACGGTCGTGCGATACGACAATCACTGTTCCGTCAAAATCGGCTATTGCCTGCTTCAACACATCCTTTGTCTTCATATCCAGATGGTTGGTAGGCTCGTCAAGGATAAGGAGGTTGACAGGCTCAAGCAACAGACGAATCATTGCCAATCGAGTTTTTTCTCCACCCGAAAGCACTTTCACCTTCTTGTCAGACGCCTCGCCTCCAAACATAAACGCACCGAGGATATCCCTTATTTTCGTGCGGATGTCGCCAACCGCCACTTGATCAATCGTGTCAAACACCGTTATTTCGCCATCAAGCAAAGACGCTTGATTTTGAGCGAAATAGCCGATTTTTACATTATGCCCGATTTTCAGATTTCCATCATACGGAATTTCGTTCATTATGCACTTCACAAGCGTTGACTTTCCCTCACCGTTCTTGCCCACAAAAGCGACTTTCTCGCCGCGTTTGATTGTAAGGTCGACATTGGAAAACACTGTGTGGTCGCCATATTTTTTGGCAACACCTTCGCAGATTACAGGATAGTCGCCCGACCGTGGAGCAGGAGGAAATTTCAGATTCAATCGCGAATTGTCGACCTCGTCAACCTCTATTTCCTCTATTTTCTCCAACTGCTTTATGCGGCTCTGCACCTGCACCGACTTAGTAGCCTTGTAGCGAAAGCGCTCAATGAATCTTTCAGTCTGCTGTATTTGCTTTTGCTGATTCTCATACGCCCGCATCTGCTGCTCTATACGCTCTTGATGCAGAACGACATACTTCGAATAATTAACCTGATAGTCGTAGACCTTGCCACACGAAATCTCCAACGTGCGGTTTGTCACATTGTCAATGAATGCACGGTCGTGCGACACGAGAACCACAACGTTAGCCTTCTGCTTCAAGAACGTTTCAAGCCATTGAATAGACTCAATGTCGAGGTGGTTGGTCGGCTCATCGAGCAACAACACATCCGGACGCATCAGCAACAGTTTTGCCAATTCTATACGCATGCGCCATCCGCCACTGAATTCCGATGTGTTTCTGTCAAAATCAGAACGGACAAATCCCAGACCAAGCAACGTCTTTTCAAGTTCCGCCTCCCCGTTCTCGCTCTCCTCCATCTGAACCAAGTCGCTCAGATTAGAGATGCGGTCAATCAGTTCGGCATACGATTCCGACTCATAATCCGTCCGTTCGGCAAGCTCTGTGTTCATACGGGCAAGAGAAGCCTTCATCTCGTCCAATTTTCCGAACACAGTGCGCACTTCCTCCACAACAGAACGTTCGTCAGTCAGAATCATTTGCTGCGGGAGATAGCCGATTGTAATGTCTTTTTGCGCGGCGACGACACCGCCTGTCGGTTCCTGGAGCCCGGCTATTATCTTCAACATCGTTGACTTGCCGGCTCCATTCTTCCCGACCAGGGCTATTTTGTCACGCTTGTTTATGACAAAATTCACACCGCTGAAAAGGGCTGTACTATTAAATTCTACGCTTAAATTCTGTATAGAAATCATAGAATCTCAATGGCTTACAAACCCATTTTCTTCAAAAGGTCAGACGGCACAGCCTTTTTGTTGACCAATATGCTCATTGTCTTCGACAAGAAATATGCCTCAGAAACATAGAAATAGCCTTGGTAAACTTGGTCTGTGTCCCACGAGTTTTTTACCTTATAATATTTGTTTCCTTTCTGATCCTCAGCCTTTCCAATGATCACCATACCATGGTCATCAGTTGTCTCATAATTGTCGAATCCTTTCTGGCGCGACTCCTGAGTCACCTCAATTTCCTCAACCGGACCCTTGAAGTCATAAAGTTCTTCTTCCTTTTCCGACGATTTCAGTTTGACCCACTTTGCCAATTCGGTTCCCGTGCGCTCTTTGTTGCGGTCAATCTTCGGCATCAAAGCCACACCGTCGTACCATTTGAAACCCTTTTCGCTGACATCTGCCGCCCAAAGCACAGTATAGCCTTTTTCAATGGCATCGTCAACGATTTTCTTCAACTCGTCAAGTTTCACATTGTAATACAGACCATTCGACCAATTGTCGGGCACTTCAAGCACAAACGGCTTATAGAAAGGATGATGTGTGAACGATGTCACAGGAATAAAGTCATCCATTTTCAAACCGAGCATATCGGCGAATGAGCGTGGAGTGTACTCCTTGCCCTTGTACATAAATTTCTCAGGCGCTTTTCCAAGGTAAGCGTCCAAAATTCCGATATATCCGTTGAGCCACGCTTCCGACAATTTCGCATTTGGATTTTTCACAATTTCCTTCAGATACGCCTCAAGCACAGCTGCAAGTTCTCCGTGGTTGTGCTTTTCCTCGCCATAATTCAAGCCGGCGTATACCTCTTCCGGAACCATTCCATACGCATCGTAAACATACGGCACATCAAGGATGCTGCCGCCCTGTCCAAAATTTGTGGCGCCGCAATACCGCACATAGTGTATTGCCTTGTCTATATAGCATTGACGGGCTATATACATTTCCGACAAGTCAAATTCGCCCTTGCCATTTTTAAGGAGTTCGTCCTCCAAAAACGAGACGCCCGAAAAACTCCAACATGTACCCGACTTGTTCTGGTCTTTGACCGATGTGGTCGGGTTCACCTTTATATCTTTAAAAACGAATGTAGTGTCGGCAGCTTCCTGAGCCAACATCGCCGGCGTTGATGCAAGAGCCAACGCCATCATCAAAAATATTGCTTTCTTTCTCATTGTTTCTATTTTTTTAGTATTCATCCCACGATTTTATCTCAATGTCGTCCATTCCATATTTGCCAATTGCATCGATAAACGCCGATGCCAGACGCGCATTGGTGAGCAACGGCACATTCAAGTCGATTGCCGCACGGCGAATCTTATATCCATTGCTCAGCTCCTTGCTGCTCAAGTTCTTTGGAATGTTCACAACGAGGTCAATCTCCTTATTGTGAAGCATATCCAGGGCCTGTGGCTGCTGGCCTTCTTCACTTGGCCAATACACCCGGATAGCCGGAATATTATTGTCTGTCAAATATTTATATGTACCGCCTGTGGCATAAAGTTTATAGCCTTTCTCATACAGGATTGAAGCCGCGTCGAGCATGTCGGCCTTCTGTTTTGCAGAACCCGTGCTGAGGAGCACGTTCTTTTTCGGGAATTTATATCCGACAGAAAGCATTGATTTCAAAATCGCCTCCGATGTGTCGTCGCCAAGGCAGCCTACCTCACCCGTTGACGACATATCGACACCAAGCACCGGATCGGCTCCCTGCAAACGTGAGAATGAGAACTGCGAAGCCTTTATGCCGACATAGTCCAAATCAAACGCGTTCTTGTTAGGCTTCTCCACTGGAATTCCAAGCATCACCTTTGTCGCTAAATCAATGAAGTTGAGCTTAAGCACCTTTGATACAAACGGGAAACTGCGGGATGCACGCAAGTTGCACTCAATCACCTTTATGTCGTTGTTCTTTGCAAGATACTGAATATTGAACGGACCCGAGATGTTAAGAGCTTTTGCTATCTGGCTTGAAATCTTCTTGATGCGGCGCACTGTCTCAACATACAATTTTTGCGGCGGGAACTGAATTGTAGCATCACCGGAATGCACTCCGGCAAACTCGATGTGCTCTGAAATTGCATACACCTTTATCTCGCCATTCTGAGCGACAGCGTCCATCTCAATCTCTTTCGCATGCTCAATAAATTCAGTAACGACAACAGGATGCTGTTTAGACACATTGGCTGCGAGCTTCAAGAAACGTTCCAGCTCCTCATCGTTAGAGCATACATTCATCGCCGCACCTGAAAGCACATACGACGGACGCACCAGGACAGGATAGCCCACCTCGTCGACAAACTCATTGATGTCGCTCATCGACGTCAACTCGCGCCAACGCGGCTGGTCAATGTGCAGCTCATCGAGCATCTGCGAGAACTTATGACGATCTTCCGCATTGTCGATGCTCTTTGCCGATGTGCCAAGGATGTTGACCCCGTCTTCATCCAGGCGGGTGGCAAGGTTGTTAGGAATCTGACCTCCTGTCGACAGAATCACGCCATGAGGAGTTTCAAGATCAATAATATCCATAACCCTCTCATAGGTCAGCTCGTCAAAGTAAAGACGGTCGCACATATCGTAGTCTGTCGACACCGTTTCCGGGTTATAGTTTATCATCACTGAGCGCCAGCCTTCCTTTGACACGGTCATAAGGGCGTTTACACTACACCAGTCAAACTCCACGGAGCTTCCGATTCGATAAGCGCCACTGCCAAGCACCACAACCGACTTTCCGTCGTTTTCATAGTCAATGTCGTGAGCGGAACCGTTGTAGGTAAGATACAGGTAGTTGGTTTTAGCTGGATATTCCGCGCCAAGCGTGTCAATCTGCTTTACAACAGGAAGAATGCCATATGCCTTACGCAATGCACGCACCTTTCTGTTTGCCGCTTCCGACTCTGTCATTCCGTCTTTAAGCACAGCCCTCGCAATCTGGAAATCGGAGAATCCCTGCTCCTTTGCCTGTCGGAGCAACGCCGGAGAAACAGAATCCAAATCAGAGTATGTTTCAAGTTCGACAGCGGTGTCGAGCAAGTTTTTCAACTTGTTCAAGAACCACTTGTCAATCTTTGTAAGTTCGTGGATTTTATCTACAGTATATCCTTTTCTGAAAGCCGATTCAATCACAAAAATTCGCTTGTCGGTCGGTTCTTTCAAAGCGCTGTCGATGTCTGACACTTTTATTTCCTTGTTCTCGATAAAGCCGTGCATGCCCTGGCCAATCATACGCAGACCCTTCTGAATAGACTCCTCAAAAGTTCTGCCTATTGCCATCACCTCACCAACCGACTTCATCGACGAGCCAATCTCTTTCTTCACTCCATGGAATTTACCCAAGTCCCAACGCGGAATCTTGCAGACCACATAGTCAAGAGCCGGCTCAAAGAAAGCGGAAGTCACTTTGGTAACGGTGTTTTTCAAATCAAAGAGACCGTATCCCAAGCCCAATTTTGCCGCAATAAACGCCAACGGATATCCTGTTGCCTTTGACGCCAGCGCCGAGCTACGGCTCAAACGGGCATTGACCTCGATGACACGATAGTCCATCGACATCGGGTCATAGGCATACTGCACGTTGCACTCTCCTACAATTCCTATGTGGCGGATAATCTTTATCGCCAGCTTGCGGAGCAAGTGATAATCATCGTTCGACAGCGTCTGAGAAGGCGCGACAACGATGCTTTCTCCTGTATGGATTCCAAGAGGGTCGAAATTCTCCATGTTGCAGACTGTGATACAGTTGTCAAATTTATCACGGACAACTTCATACTCGACCTCTTTCCAGCCTTTCAATGACTTCTCGACAAGCACCTGCGGAGAGAACGACAAAGCCTTCTCCACCAGCGAAACCAACTGCTCACGGTTGTCGCAGAATCCACTGCCGAGACCGCCAAGCGCATAAGCGGCACGCACAATCACCGGATAGCCCAAAGTTTCCGCCGCCGCAATGGCGTCGTCGGTTGTCGACACAGCCTCGCTCTTAATTGTCTTGACATCGATTTCGTCAAGTTTCTTGACAAAGAGCTCACGGTCTTCGGTGTCCATAATCGCCTGGACCGGCGTTCCGAGCACCTCCACTCCATATTTTTCAAGCACACCGCTCTGATACAAGTCCACGCCACAGTTGAGCGCGGTCTGTCCGCCGAACGCCAACAATATTCCCTGCGGGCGCTCCTTTGCGATAACCTTTTCGACAAAGAATGCCGTCACCGGAAGGAAATATATCTTATCGGCGAATCCCTCCGAGGTCTGTACTGTTGCAATATTCGGGTTTATCAACACGGTTTCAATACCCTCTTCTTTCAACGCTTTCAGCGCCTGAGAACCGGAATAGTCAAACTCACCAGCCTCTCCAATCTTCAAGGCTCCGGAACCGAGCAATAAAACTTTTTTTATATTTTCTTTCTTTGAATCTGCCATTTGTTGAGAAATTTTGGTCATTACAACAGTTTTATAAAATCGTCAAATATGAATTCCGTATCAAGCGGACCGCTGCACGCTTCCGGGTGGAACTGAGCGGAAAAGAATGGTTTAGATTTATGGCGGATACCCTCGTTGGTTCCATCATTCATATTCACAAACAACGGTTCCCAATCTCTGCCAAGAGTTTCGTTGTCTACAGCAAAGCCATGGTTCTGTGACGTGATGAAGCAACGGTTTGTGCCCACTTGACGCACCGGCTGATTATGGCTGCGGTGGCCATACTTCAACTTGTAGGTCTTTGCACCAGCCGCCTTCGACAGCAACTGGTTGCCCATGCAGATTCCGCAAATAGGCTTGTCGCCGGAAAGGGCTTTCTTTATATTTTCCACTGTCTCTCCAGCCATATCAGGGTCGCCAGGGCCATTGGAGATAAACAATCCATCATAATCAATCTGAGAAAAATCGTAATTCCAAGGGACACGCACCACTTTCACGCCCCTCTTCACAAGACAACGAATTATATTGTTTTTAGTGCCGCAGTCAACCAGCACAACGGTCTTGTCTCCATCGCCATAAGTTTCAACCTCCTTGCAGCTGACCTTCGCCACCAAGTTTTCCTTGTTCGGGTCATAGAATTCAGGTTTTTCAGCGCCCTCTATAAAAATACGGCCAAGCATTGAGCCTTTTTCTCTCAACAACTTGGTCAGCGCTCTTGTGTCTATTCCATAGACACCAACCACCTGTTCTCTCTTCAGCCAATCCGAAAGGCTTTCTTCGGCCAGCCAATGGCTATACTCCCAAGAATAGTCCTGGCAAACAATCGCCTCGCAATGAATTCTGCTGCTTTCAAAATAGCGGGCAACACCATCCTGCTCTTCTTTTGGAGGCACTCCATAATTGCCGATTAGCGGGAACGTCGTCACCAAAACCTGACCCTCATAAGATGGATCCGTCAAACTCTCTGGATAACCGGTCATCGCGGTGTTGAACACTACTTCTCCAGAACATGCCTTCTCAAAGCCGAACGACTTTCCTTCAAAGACAGTACCGTCTTCCAATTCAAGGATTGCTTTTTTCGTTTCTCTCATATCAATTTTTAGGAATTACTTACCAATTTTACGGTTTGCAAGATTACCATCGAGAAAACCATACAAAGTTACTGATTTTTTCCCATCCGTCAGTCATATATATAGATTTTTTAGGCAATTCCACGCTTTTTAGCAAACTTGCCGACAAAAAAAGCGGGGATGCACGATGTGCATCCCCGCCATAAACTCGCGATACGTATACGATTATTCCGCAGCAGGAGCCTCTTCAGCTGTTGCCTCGGCATTTTCAGCCTCAGCCGCAGCAGCCTCCTCAGCCTTCTTGGCAGCCTCAGCAGCAGCGATTTCTGCTTTCTTCTTTGCCACCAACTCAGCCTTTGCCGCGTTCTTTGCTTTCTCTTCCTCCAAGCGTTTGCTGTCAGCTTGCTTCTTGTCGTTTGACAATTGCTCCTTCTTAGCGTTCAATTGTGCTTCCTTATTCTTCTTCCACTCCTCGAAACGACGATTTGCTTCTTCTTCAGTGAAAGCACCCTTCTTGACGCCACCGAGCAAGTGCTTCTTCAAAAGCACGCCCTCGTTAGAGAGAAGGCGACGAACTGTATCTGTAGGTTGTGCACCTACGCTAACCCAATACAAAGCTCTTTCGAAATTCAAACTTATTGTAGCAGGATTAGTGTTCGGATTATAAGAACCTATCCTTTCAATAAATTTACCATCTCGTGGTGCCCTGCTATCAGCGATAACAATAGGATAGAACGCATAGCGCTTGCGGCCGTGACGTTGTAATCTAATTTTTGTTGCCATTTAAGTTTTGTTTAAATAAAAGTGTATTAAGTTTATCGGGCGCAAAGGTACTCACTTTTGCGCACTTATGCAATTTTTTCTGATTTTTTTTGATATTGCCGTCAAACGTGCTATCTTTGTAGTTATGGAAGAAGACTTAAAGACAGCCGTCGAGATCATGCGCAAAGGCGGCGTAATACTTTACCCGACCGACACCATCTGGGGCATTGGATGCGATGCCACCAACGCAGAGGCCGTGGACAAAGTGTACAAAATCAAGAAGCGCGCCAACAACAAGGCTATGCTTGTGCTTGTCGGCAAAATGGAAGATGTGGAGAATTATGTGGAGACAGTTCCCGAGATGGCTTACCAGCTCAACGAGCTGAGCGAGAAACCCATCACGATAATATACGACAATGCCTTAAACCTTGCGCAGGAACTTCTTGGCGACAACTCCAGCGTAGGCATACGGGTGTCGCGCGAGGTGTTTACACAGCGATTGTGCAAGATGCTCCGCAAGCCAATCGTTTCTACTTCCGCCAATATCGCCGGCGAGCCTTCGCCAGCATTCTTCGACGAGATTTCCGACGAAATAAAGTCGGCTGTAGACTACATCGTGAAATACCGGCAAGACGACAAGACCCCGCATGCCCCATCAAGCGTGGTGATGCTGTCAGCCGACAATACAATTAAGATTTTGCGCCCGTGAAAAGTGAGCAAAGATTCAGATTAAGATATATAATTTACGATTACCTTGCCGTCAACATGTCATGGCTGGTTTTCACCTTTGTCAGATACTGCCTGACAAAGGACTTTGGAGCCATGCGCGAAATCGACGCGTTCACAACCTATCTGTCGTTTCACGACATCGTGCTTGGGCAAATATTATTTCCTTTTCTCATTGTTTTTATTTGCCTCCTGTCGGGTTTTTACAACAAGCCTTTTTCAAAGCCCCAGATGCAGGTGTTTCTCAACACTGTCGTCTCATCGTTCTTCGCGTCAATGGTTGTATACTTCGCGATTCTAATCAACGACAACCTTCCAGAGCGCAACATCAACTATGAGCTGATATGCTCTCTATGGCTCATCATAGGAACCGCCTTATACATCCCGAGAAAAGTCATAGCCAACAACATACTACGCCACATCAAGAACGGCGACATCAGATTCAACACTCTCGTCATCGGCGACAAGCCGACAGTCGCGCAAGTGCTGGAAACCGTCACAAAATCAAGAGATGAAAGCGGCGCTCACGTTGTCGGGACTCTCGCTTTCGACGACAATATGGCCGATTTGGACAAGACGTGCAAGGCGCTTGACGTGCAGAGCATCATAATCGCCCCGTCCAACCGCACAAACTCCGAGACCCTGCACTTGATAAACAACCTTTTCCACCTTGCCATCCCCATAAAGATTGCGCCGGAAACCTACGACATCATCACGTCCAACATCCGTCACGCCAACATCATAGGCGAGCCGTTTGTAAACATTGCCCAAAGCAATATGCCCGAATGGCAAAAGAATGTGAAACGGATGTTCGACATCTGCATCTCAGCGACCGCCCTTGTAGTCCTTGCTCCGGTTTTTGCCGCCATAGCATTCGCAATAAAGAAAGACTCGAAAGGCAGCATCATATATTCACAGGAAAGGATCGGCAAAAACGGCAAACCTTTCCACATATACAAATTCCGCACAATGGTCACAAACGCAGAAAGCGGAGGAGTACCGATGCTGTCGAACGAAGAAGACAAACGCATCACGAAAATCGGGCACACGCTGCGCAAGTACCGCCTTGACGAGACACCGCAGTTCTGGAACGTGCTGAAGGGCGACATGTCGCTCGTCGGGCCAAGACCAGAGCGGAAATTTTTTGCAGAGCAGATAATCGAACGCGCACCATACTATACACTCACCTATCAGATTCGCCCCGGCATAACATCGTGGGGCATGGTGAAATATGGATATGCAAAGAATGTCGACGAGATGATAGAACGGTCAAAATACGACCTCATCTATCTCGACAACATGTCGCTGTTTGTTGATTTTAAAATTATTTTATACACCGTCAGAACCGTACTGACAGGAAAAGGAATGTAGATATGCTGAACACGATGCAATTAAAAGACAACGCAAATGCAGTATTGATGAGAGTGCTGCAATGGCGGGAGGACCACATCAACGAGAAGACCTTTCTTCTCATTCTCGCATTCTTCATCGGCATCTTATCCGGATTCGCCGCCCTGCTGCTGAAATTCCTCATCGCCACCATCTCGTCGCTGCTGACAAATCATTTCAACGTCGACGGAGCCAACTACTTCTATCTTGTCTATCCCGTCCTGGGCATTCTGATTGTCGGGCTATATGTCAGATACATCGTCAAAGACAACATCTCCCACGGTGTGACAAGAGTGCTTTACGCAATTTCACAGAACAAAAGCCGGCTGAAGTTGCACAACACATACTCATCGGTCGTGGCCAGCTCCATCACCATCGGCTTCGGCGGTTCGGTAGGAGCCGAGGGTCCGATTGTCAATACCGGAGCCGCAATCGGGTCGAATCTCGGCAGTCTTTTCCGCCTGTCGCCGCAAATTCTGATGATGCTTGTGGGCAGCGGCGCGGCAGCCGGTGTGGCAGGCATCTTCAAAGCGCCTATCGCCGGAATGCTTTTTGCCGTAGAGGTGCTGATGATCGACCTCACCACAGTGTCGGTCATGCCGCTTCTTGTGTCGTCAATCACGGCAGCCACCGTCTCATACATATTCACCGGCTATAGCCCAGAATTCAGCTTCGACCAAAGCGAGGCTTTCCTTACAAACAACATCCCGTATGTAATAATCCTCGGCATTGTCTGCGGATTCACGTCGCTTTACTTCACAAAGGTAATCGGCGCTGTTGAGAATATGTTTACGAAGCTGCGCAATCCATGGTATAAGTTTGCTATCGGATCAGTAATCCTCAGCGGTCTGATATTCTGCTTTCCTCCGCTCTACGGAGAAGGCTACGAAGCCATCACCGAATTGCTCAAAGGCGACCCTTCGACATTGCTTGACGGCAGTGTGTTCTACAGCCTAAGAAACAATGTTTGGTTCGTAATTTTGTTTCTGTTTCTGATTATTCTCACCAAAGTGTTTGCCACAAGCGCCACAAACGGCGGAGGCGGCGTCGGTGGAACATTCGCGCCATCATTGTATGTGGGCTGCATGACAGGCTTCCTTTTCGCCTATCTCGCAAACACTCTCGGGTTATTTCCAGGGGCAGAATTGTCGTGCAAGAACTTCGCTCTGATGGGAATGGCAGGAGTGATGGCGGGCGTAATGCATGCCCCGTTGATGGGCATATTCCTCACCGCCGAGATGACCGGCGGCTACCAGCTGTTTCTTCCGTTGCTGATGGTGTCGACAATATCATACTGCACTATACGCATATTCTTGAAATACAGCATCTATACAATGCGTTTGGCAAAGCGCGGCGAATTGCTCACACACCATAAGGACAAAGCCGTGCTGACGCTTCTGAAAATGGACAGCGTCATTGAAAAAGACTTCATCGAGGTACACCCCGAGATGTCGTTGAGGGAGATGGTGCATAAAATTTCCCAGTCAGACAGAAACTTGTTTCCTGTCACCGACCACAACGGCAACCTGCTCGGCATCGTCCTTCTGAACGACATCCGCAACATCATGTTCCGCCCCGAGTTATACGACCGTATGTTTGTGCGCAAATTTATGTGTATGCCACCTGCAAAAATTGAAATCAGCGACAACATGGAGAATGTGATGAAAACATTCGACAGGACAAACGCTTGGAACCTGCCTGTCGTAGAAAACGGCAAATACATTGGATTTGTGTCCAAATCAAAAATATTCAACTCATACCGTCGGGTGCTGCGCCACTTCTCCGACGACTAAACATTTTTACACATAATGGACAAAAAGGATTTAAAAATAGTTTTTTTCGGCACTCCAGAATTTGCAGTAGCAAGTCTGGACAAGCTTGTAGAAGGCGGCTACAACGTGGCTGCCGTTGTCACCATGCCCGACAAGCAAGCCGGCAGAGGCCACCACATGATTCAGTCGGACGTAAAGAAATACGCCCTTGAAAAGGGACTGCGCATTCTCCAACCGGAGAGACTGAAAGACGAGACGTTTGTCAGCCAACTGAAAGAAATAAATGCCGACCTGTTTATCGTCATTGCTTTCAGAATGCTTCCAGAAGTGGTTTGGGGAATGCCTCGTCTCGGCACATTCAACCTCCACGCCTCGCTACTTCCAAAATACCGTGGCGCAGCTCCTATCAACTGGGCTGTGATCAACGGCGAGAAGGAAACCGGCGTGACAACATTCTTCCTCAAGCACGAAATCGATACCGGCGACATTATCCAGCAGAAAAAAATAGACATAGCCGTCACTGACAACGTAGGCGCCATTCACGACCGACTTATGGAGCTTGGCGCAGGGATGGTCATCGAGACAGTCGACGACATCATCAACGACTCCGTAACCACAATTCCGCAGGACGCTTTGATTGACGGCGGGGCAGACACATTGCCGGCTCCGAAAATCTTCAAGGACACATGCCACATCGACTGGAACAAAGGGGCTGAGTCAATCTACAACCTGATTCGAGGCTTGTCGCCCTACCCTGCCGCATGGAGCAGTTTCGAGAAAGACGGCAAGGAATATTCCGTGAAGATTTTCTCCACCTCACTTCCTATGAAATGCAGCGACACCAAGCCGGGCAAAGTGAGCGTCGAGAAGAACCGGATTTTTGTTGACTGCGCCGACGGCAAATTAGAGATTCTCTCTTTACAGCAGTCCGGGAAAAAGAGGATGGACTCAGACGCCTTCACAAGAGGCTTCGACTTGTCGGAAATATATTTCAAATAATGATTTACAAGGGGGTTGCACATTTGCAGCCCCTTTTTATTCCGGCAACATATCTGACGGCAAGGTTTTACTGGTTTTCGCCCCAAGCTTCTTCAGATTCTCCACCTTCGACACGATGCAGCCTCTGCCGGTATGCAATTTAGACATAGCACTGGCATAAGCCTCGCTTGCCTTGCCAAGGCTTTGCTCCACAGTCTGCATATCGTTCACGAAACCCACGAACTTGTCATACAGCTTGCCTCCTTCTTCGGCTATTTTCAAAGCATTTTTTGTCTGCTTGTCGCGCGTCCATAACTGAGCAATCAACCGCAATGTCGAGATCACATGCGCCGGACTGATTATCACCACCCTCTTCTCATACGCCTCCATCCAAAGGTTATTGTCCAATGTCATCGCCGCCATGTAGGCATGTTCATTGGGAATGAACATCAACACATAATCAATCCTGTCGTCATTGCCCACCCCAACAAAGTCCTGATACCTTTTAGTTTCCAACTCCTTCAAGTGGCTGCGCACAGACAACAGATGCGCCTTTCCGAAACGCTGTCGGTCGTCATCGTTGTCGGCATTGATATAATTAACGTATGCCGTCAACGACACCTTTGAATCTATCACAATGCATTTCTTGTCGGGCAATGCCACCACAACGTCAGGGCGCAGTCTGCCGTTATCGTCGTTCTTTATCTGCGTTCCATCGTCGTTTTTAGTGCGCTGCACAAAATAATTCTCACCTTCCACAAGCCCTGATTTGACAAGAATGGTCTCAAGAACCATTTCACCCCAATCTCCCTGCACCTTCGTGTTGCCCGACAGAGCCTCCGTCAAATCGCGCGCCTCCTTGCCTATCGACATATTCAGCTCCATCAGCCTTTTCATCTGCTCACCAAGCAGCGTGCGCTCCTTCGAGGAGTTCATATACGTATCGTCAACCCTGCGTTTGAAATCTTTGATGTCCTCCTTCAGCGGATTCAGAATCTCGCTCAAACGGGTTTCATTCGCCTCCTTGAATTTTTCCGACTGCGAGGAAAAGATATCTGCGGCAAGCGACTTGAATTGAGCCTTCGTCTCTTCTCTGACCGAATTGTTGAATGCCTCTACATTGCCAATTTTTTCTTTCAATCGCGCATTTTCAATCCTCGCCTCCTCCAACTCATTACGCAGCGCCCTGGCCGCTTTGTCCTTAATTGCCACAAGCGCCACAAGCACAATGCACACAACCGCTGTCACACATAAAAATACCAGTTCCATCTTTCTGTTTTATTTTGACTTTACACTCAATATCCGACCATAATTTTGCAGGTTGGCGAATATTGACTAACTTAGATGCAAAATTAAGACACAAATGACAAAATTCAAAATAGGCGACGAGTGGTGGACCACTCCGACAGAAAGTGAAAACGGCAACCGCATAATCGTTACCGGACGCCGTGGTGTGGAAAATGCCATTGCATCAGGCAAATTCAACGACCGTATAGAAATAACGTGGAAATATGATTCCGATAAAAACGGGATGCCCGACTTTAAGACGTCGTCGCTGATGGAGGCTGTCACCGATGCGCTGAACGCCGCCTTCAAAAAAGACCAAGCCGCCATTCTGACAGGCATCTATACCGGTGACGGCGAGCGCAACTGGATTTTCTACACACGGAATCTGAAGAAATTCCAATACATCCTCAACGATGCGCTCCATGACATGGAAGTGCTGCCACTGACATTCTATGCCGAGAACGACCCCGATTGGGAAGAATATCAGGAAATGAAGGTCAAGACCGAGATTTTGGAAGAAGAATAGTGTTAACATCTCCGATTTAAATATTCAAGCATATATATTATAAATAGTTTACACTTCGACTTCGCCACGCCCAGCTTTGATTAATTAAACTTAAATATTCCGCGCACAAAGAACAAATATGCGGATTTAGATGTAATTTAGGCGCGAAGAAAGTTAAAATTAACTATTCAACATATTAATAACGCGAATATTTAACACTTATCATTATGGGAAGATTTAATAAAGTGAATTCAGCGATAGCATTGATGTCGGCATTGATTATGGCAACACCGTCAGCGATGTCGGCTGAAATTGCAACAACGGAGAGCAGTGCTCCTCGCACCACAACATCCGCACCAATCGATTTCACAAAAGCTGCCGAAGCGACAATCAACCGCGTTGTCAGCATCAAAAGTTTCGCCACTCCCCGCCAGAGCCGCATGTCGGAATTCAACGACCCATTCTTTGAGTTCTTCTTCGGACCAAACTTCGGCGGACGCCAGCAACAACAATCACAGAAGAAATCAGATCCACAGCCATTGGGCTTGGGCTCCGGTGTGATCATCAGCGCTGACGGATATATCGTGACCAACAACCACGTGGTTGAAGGCGCAGAGAAACTTGAAGTGACGATGAACGACAACAAGACATACAATGCCACAATCATAGGCACCGATGCCAACACCGACCTCGCCCTGCTTAAAATAGACGCATCCGACTTGAATTTCATCACCTTCGGAGATTCCGACAAGCTGAAAGTCGGAGAATGGGTTCTTGCCGTAGGTAATCCTTTTGGATTTACATCAACCGTAACCGCCGGCATTGTAAGCGCAAAAGCACGCAACATCTCAACTGTCACCCACAGCCGTCAATTCGGCATAGAATCATTTATACAAACAGACGCCGTTGTCAACCAAGGCAACAGTGGCGGAGCTTTGGTAAACACCAAAGGCGAGCTGATGGGCATCAATACATTGATTTATTCCCGCACCGGCGACTACAGCGGATACGCTTTCGCCATTCCTTCATCAATCGTGAAGAAAGTGATTTCCGACCTCAAGCAATACGGCACCGTGCAACGCGCAATGCTCGGAATCACGTTCACCCAACTGACTCCCCAGCTTTGCGAAGAGAAAGACATCAAACTGACAGAGGGCATATATGTGACTGAGGTGCAAGACCAAAGCGCAGCAAAAGAGGCAGGCTTGGAGAAAGAGGACATAATCACAGAAATCGGCAGCACAAAAGTGCGCAACACTGCCGAACTGCAAGAGGCAATCAGCCAATACTCTCCTGGCGACAAAGCCGTCATCAAATTCTATCGCAAAGGCAAACCACGCACCGCGACTGTAACATTCCGCAACTCGCAAGGCAGCACAAAAATCACAAAAGAGACTGACTTTGCAGCGTTGGGATGCACATTCTCAAAACTCCCTCAGAAAACGAAAGACGCGCTCGGCATCAGCTACGGAGTTGTTGTGGGCGGCGTGTCGAAAGGCAAGTTTAAAGACGCAGGCATCGCCAATGGCTTCATTGTCCAAGAGATAAACGAGCAGAAAGTGAATTCGCAGAGCGACGTTGAAAGCATCTACAATGCAATCATGCGCGACTCAAGCGCCGACAAAGTAATGTATATCAAGGGTCTTCTCCCTACTGGCCGACGCACATACCTCGCCATTCCTTTGCTTGACGAAGACAATTAATCCCATCTCTTATAACAGAAAAAAAATAGAGCCGGACACAAAAGCCCGGCTCTATTTTTTCATTATAATTCAAATTTATCGCTTCATCACCTTGACTGTCTGTCCGGCAACCGACACAAGATAGATTCCGTTTGAATAAGACGACAAGTCGACAGAACCACGTCCCTCCGGCATCAATTCACTGTAAAGACATCTGCCTTTCAAGTCAAACACCTGCGCCAACGCTTCCTCGTAGAGAGTGAACGACACAAGGCCCGATTGGTCGACATACAACCTTAGCCCGCTGTTGTCCAGACTTTCGACGCCACCATAACGCGCCAAAAATTCTGCCAGCACCTTCTCGTCAATCACAATCGACTCATCAACCGACTCCGCATCGCCAGTTCCCACCGAGTGGGTGTTGACAACCCTTACAACTTCTGTGCTGTTTTCCCCCAAGATTCCATTCGTCTGGTTGACTCCGGTATAGATTCTGACGAAATCCACGCCGGGCAATTTCACCGCATTGCCATTGGCGTCTACAGCCCAATCAATGTCGATCATCGCGCCCTCATTGCGCACCAGTCCGTCTTTATCAGAGAAATTAGGATAGTTGTCGGCATAGCCATAGTCAAAAGCTTTAAGCACAATGTACGGATCGTCAGCCGTGCCCTCGTTCACACTATTGTCAGGCAAACGGCACCCCTGGAACGTAAGTTTCGACCTGCCACTGAGCCACTGCGGCCAATATGGCTGTGTGTGGAACGGTATTCTGTTTACAAATCCGCTGTTTCCCTGATTGTCCATCCACATAATATCGTCCTTGTCAGAAGCCGGGCGAATATAAGAGACCTCATAATTGTGGATTGATTTCGAATATTCACTTCCGGCAATCTCAAACCACTCATTTCCATCCGGAATCCCGTTGTGGTTGATGTCGTATGCCACCATCACGACTCCCGGCTCACTGTTGCCTCCTTTTGTCGACGACTGCGAAGACTGAAACGCATTGCCTTCGATGTAGATGTCGCGTTTTCCCGGTACATTGACGATAGTCCGTTCAAAGCCCACCGTAACATATCCGCCCCATGCTCCAAGCGATATATAATAACCCTCTTCGGTCATATATTGCAACGCCTTGGCAGCCATAGCCTCAGAGTCGTCGCCGTCTTCCCATTCAGGCAGCACGTTTACAAACTGTCCCGGAGCGGGCACATAATCTATAACTCTATTATGAACCGGACTGACAGCAAAAACCGTCAATGGACACAGCGCTGCGAGCGCAATCATTTGTTTTCTCATATCTTTATTGTTTTATTTTTCCTTTAAAAGCGAAATGTGCGGGAATCTGACCAGCAGTCTGTTTCCACTTCAACACACCATCTTTACTGAAACAGTAGACCGTGCCCGACACCACATAAGACTTAGCGTCGGTCACATATATATCTTTAGTAACAGGATTCACAGCGATGCCGTATGGATGTTTTATGGACGCATCCGTACCATCCTTGATGAAATTTCTGTCGAGCACTTCCATCGTAGCCATGTCTATCTTGGCATACGTCACCCGATTCTCCCCCGTAACATAGCTCCATTCCGTGCTTATAACATATGCCACATTATCGTCAACCCACACGTTGGAAACCGGAATCTTCAAATCCTTCACAATAGTCTTGCTCCGTGGATCGACCACAAAAAAGTCAGAGTTTAAATCGCCATAATAATTTCCGCGCGAGCTCACCCACAAGCGTCCCTTGCTGTCGTGCACAAGACGATGGAAGTTGGCCGTGCCATCGAGCACAATCACGTCACACAACTGAAACGTCGGCAAGTCGATAACAGATATGGTGTTGTCATAATTCGGCTTCCTGTAGCCTCCCGAATTCGCCACATACAGGCGGTCGCCCACCACGGTCATCTCTTCAGGCTGATAGCCCACCTCCACACTGCCGACAATCTGCATCGACAGCGTGTCGACCTTAAAGACAGCACCTTTCGGCGCATTGATATTCTCTTGCACAGGAGCGACATAACTGCTCACATACACATATCCCTTGTCGCCGACGGCATAACGGCAGTTGGGGACATCTATCTTTGCACACCTGACAGCCGTCGAAGCGTCCATCACCTCCACCTTATGCGAGCAGTTGATCACCGCATACAGCTTGCTTCCATATATCAGCAAGTCATTTCCCACATCGCCCAATTCTTTAACCACCGACGGGTTTCTCTCAGAATATATATTTTTGTAATACGTTCCCTCTCCGTAGTCAAAATAATCGAGAGTAGACTTGTTGCTGCCCATATTGCCCTCATTGAGCAAGTAAAACCCCTCAACGTCGGTATACTCCGGCTCTGCGACATGAATCTTCTCCATATCGACAAGCACCTCATCCGTGCGGCAGGCGGCAAACAGCACCGCCACAATCGACAACGACAATATGTAAAATCTCCAATTCATAACAATCACATTGAAAAACGCGCCGACAATTTAAAGTTGCGGCCAGGCATTGGGTAATTGTGGATTACCTCATACGCCTGATTGAAAATGTTATTTAACTCGCCCGTCAGTTTCAAACGCGTTTTGCCAAAGACAAACTCACGCGCCAGCGACATGTCGTGGGTATACCACGGTTGCTCATAATTGTAGCGGGAGTTTTCCTGCTCGTTGTAGCGTTCTCCCGTATAGATAAAGCTATAGTTCAGCTGCCATCCATTCCAATCGAGGCGACACGCCACCGAGCCACTGTGGCGCGGCGTGTATGGAATCTGGTCGCCATAGAACGAATCCTCCTTGTCGGTGCAGTCATAGGCTTTCTGAAACGTATATTGCAGATTGAGTCCGACCGCAACCTTACGCACAGCTGCGTCAAGCACCAACGCCGACTCCACACCGCCAATTCTCACCTTTCCAAGATTCAGCATAGTCCAGCGGAACTGTTGCCCTGTCGGGTAGGCTATGATTTTGTCAGTAACCGTATTATAGTAGCCGTCAGCCCTGAATTTAAGACCCTTGAGAAATCCACCGCCAAACTGCAATCCGTAAGCCACACCCAAATCATATTGCCATGTGCGCTCCGGCTTCAAGTTGGCATTGCCTATTTCGGTGTAGTATAAGTCGTTGAACGTAGGCATCCTGAAAATGCGCTTGAAAAATCCCGTTATCACAAAATCGGATTCAGACATTGGCGTATAACTGAAAAAAACAGCCGGCGACAACTCCCTCTTATCGGGCGATGCCGTATACAATTTGCGCGAACGCGTCGACTCCTGAATGAATGTGCCCAGCAGGCTCGCCTGCACGCTGACCTTCTCGAAATCAACCGATGACGCCACCGAGGCCAGCTCCGTCCAACGTTTAGGATATGCAAAATCCTGCAAATCAGCGTTCATTTTATTCATCTGAACATCCACTGCCACCGACATCCGCCACCAGTCAGTAAGCGTGAACAAGTTAGCCAACGAAAGATATGCCTCTTGCTGATAATAATGATTGTTTATGTAAAGCTCCTTCGGGTCGTCACGCAAGAAATTAGAATAATCCCACGCAAATTTTCCCGTCACCTTCAAGGAGTAGAACGGAGCTATACGCGTCTGCAATGCGCCCTGCCCGAATGCCGACTTGTCGACCTGCCGCTCTCCGTGCCGGAACACATTGTTGACAATCGCCCCGGGAATGCCGCGGTCGGACGTGTAAAAATACCCGTTGACATTCCATTTTCCATTTGGCAGAAATCCATAAAGGCCCAACTCCGTACGCAGCGACTCCACATCGCCGTTGCGACGCACAGCGGTAGTGTCGTAAGCCACCGACCCATCAAGATTCATTCTCTTATAGCGGAATTTGTAACGTCCGTTGGCATTCGTATACTCCGCACTTGCCGACAGATATGTGCTGCCGCCAAGCTTCTGTTCCCAAAGAAGCGAAGGGTTTGCCAACCCGAAACTGCCGGTGCGCATCTGCGCAACCATATTGTAGCGTTTTCCGCCGGTAAATCGCGGGCGTCTGGTTGTGACATATATGGCACTTGATGCACTGAAGTCCTTCGCCGTTTGAAAGATGTCGCTTTTCTGCCCGTTGTAAAGAGAAATCGACTCCACATTGTCGAGCGAATAACGTCCCAGGTCGACCTGCCCGTTCTGAGCGTTGCCAAGTTGAACGCCATTGTAGAACACGCCCACATGGTTTGTGCCCATGCTGCGGATGTTTACAGTCTTTATACCACCTATTCCTCCGTAATCCTTCACCTGGACTCCAGTGAAATAGCGCAGTGCGTCAGCGACCGACTGACTGTTGAGGCGCTGCAGCACAGAGTCTGTCAGCACCTGCGGCTTGACAATTGTGCGCTCACGCACCGCGACGACACTCACCGCATGCATTTCCACATGCAATGTGTCTCTTTCTATTTTTTCAGCCAGCACACCACCAAAGCAGCAGGACAAAGCCAGCAATGTAAACAATATTCTTCTCATTTTCCAAATCTTTTCAACCCGAAACTTCCACAATCAAGCAGAAGGAACTCGCAGGTTATTAAAAGCCATCGTTCCTGTCACCGTATTCCGACTTCCCCTCTGGCTTATGCGTTCAAACCTTCCCAGAATCACCATTCCAGTGGCAAGAAACCCAGTTTATCAAATTGGGGTTACGGCAGCGAGCACTGTCCGGGACTTTCACCCGATTCCAAGGCATAAATAGAATCATGCCATCTGTCAGGAACAAGACAAAGATAACTATTTTTTTCCGATTAAGCATTATTAACCTATATCACCGCTTTTGACAACTTGTTTTCACACTATTGGGATTAAGTTAATTTAAAAAAACCCATATATTTGCACTATTAGAAACCGAAAAGGACAAACTATGAGCAGCATGTATGAAGTCTTAATGGATTTACCTTTATTTCAAGGTGTTAGCCATACGAAAATTTCAGAATTGATTGAGAAGATACGATTCAACTTCTTGAAATATCTGAATAACGAGAAATTCATATCCGCAAACGACAGTTGTCAGCAACTACGATTTCTCATATCCGGAAAAGCCAGGATTGAGATATTCAACATGAACCGTCGCATCCGTGTGCTCGAGACCATATCCGGACCAAACGTTATTGGTGCGGAGTACTTGTTCGGCAAAACCACAGCCTATCCATACAATGTATATGCAGAGCCGGAAGCCGGAATCCTCCAGATTGAAAAGTCCGACTATCTGAAGATAATAAAGTCAGACTCCGTTTTCCTGTTCAACATGCTCAACTATCTGTCGCGCAACTCGCAGACACCTATGGAAGCCGTTTTGTCGCTGACGTCGGGAAGCATCGCCGAACGTCTGGCATTCTGGATTACGTCGCTCACATACCGCAACGCCACCGACATCGTAATCCACAGCAAGCACAAGGACATGTATACAATGCTCGGTATACAGCGCAGTTCGTTTATAAACACGCTCAGCGAACTCAAGGAAAAAGGCTACCTCGACTTTGACAACTCAGAGATACGCATCACCGACCGCGACAAAATGTTTGAACTGATGAACTCCAACAAATAAACAAGGCGGCTTCTCTCGAAGCCGCCTTTGTATTTTTCAGATATTCTGTTGGTTATAAAGACATAGTATCGTATAAAAACTTACACCTATTTTCAATTCCAATCAATAAAGTTTCTAAATCTTCTTTGTGTGCAAAGAAAGCAACATTATCGCAACAAAATATAACAGCCTTGTAACATTTCCGCAAAAAGATGTCTGCGGCAAGTTCAATTATGCCGCCACACACTATTATATCCAATAATTTTGTTACTTTTGTATACAACTAAATCAAACGATATGGCAACACCAGTTTTAGGCATAGTAGTGCCTTGCTACAACGAACAGGAAATGCTGGAAACCACAATCCGGCAACTATCGGCTGTCATCTCAGGACTTGTCGACAAGAACAAGGTTGCAGATTCAAGCTGCATGATTTTAGTCGACGACGGAAGCCGCGACGCCACATGGGACATCATTTCAAAACACGCCGCAGAAACAAGCGTTGTTTGCGGGGTGAAACTCGCCGGCAACGTAGGCCATCAAAATGCCTTGATTGCCGGTCTGACCGCCGCCGTTGAGTTTTGCGATGTGACAATTTCAATTGACGCCGACCTTCAGGACGACATCAACGTCATCGAGCAGATGGTAGACAAATATCTTTCAGGCACCGACATAGTATACGGAGTGCGCGACTCGCGTGCAACCGACACCTTCTTCAAGAAGAACTCCGCCCTGATGTTCTACAAGCTGATGAACGCACTTGGGACAAAGACCATCTACAACCACGCCGACTACCGTCTGATGAGCCGTCGGGCAGCAGAGAAACTGCTTGAGTTTCCAGAGCGCAACCTCTTCATCCGCGGCATCGTGCCTCTCATCGGTTTCACCACCGACACCGTGACCTACGACAGGAAGGCGCGTATGGCTGGAGAATCGAAATATCCGTTGAAGAAGATGTTGAGTTTTGCCGTCAACGGCATCACGTCGTTCTCCATCCGCCCCATCCGGCTGATTTTCTCCGTTGGCATAATAATGCTTCTCGCCACCATCGCAGTGTCGCTCTACACGCTTCTGGCATACACAGCCGGACACACCATCAAAGGCTGGACATCGCTGATGTTGTCGCTTTGGTTCATCGGCTCGCTTATACTCATCTCGCTTGGCATTATCGGTGAATATATCGGCAAGATTTACGTTGAAGTGAAGAAGCGCCCCCGCTTCTTCATTGAGAAAAGCATCATAAACCGCACTGAAAAAATTTCGAAATAACTATGGAATACGGATTTGTCAAAGTTGCCTCCGCCGTTCCCACAGTGAAGGTAGCAGACTGCAGGCACAATGCCGGGCAGATGGCAGAAATGATTGCCGACGCCGCAAATCAGAATGTGGAAATCATCATATTCCCAGAGTTGAGCATCACCGGATATACATGCGGCGACTTGTTCGCACAAAGCGTCCTGCTCGAAGAGGCAGAGAAATCGCTGGAATGGCTGGTTGCGGAAACACAATCGCTTCCTGTGATTTCGATCGTTGGAATCCCGCACCCTCACAACGGCTCTCTCATAAACGCTGCCGTGGTGTTCCAATCAGGCAAAATTCTTGGAGTCGTCCCTAAGACATTCCTTCCCAACTATAAGGAATTTTACGAAAAACGCTGGTTTGCATCAGCCTTGCAAACCCCAGAATGCGTGACTTCAATCTGCGGACAACGCGTGCCAATGCAGCGCGACATGCTGTTTGCCACCGGCAACACAACATTTGGCGTAGAAATCTGCGAGGACCTTTGGTCAACGATTCCCCCAAGTTCATTCTTATCGCTCGAAGGCGCTGAAATCGTGTTCAACATGTCGGCCGACAACGACTGCGTCGGCAAGCATTCCTATCTGAGGAATCTTGTAAAGCAACAGTCGGCAAGATGCATCGCCGGATACGTATTCACTTCCTGCGGATTCGGCGAGTCAACGACCGACGTTGTTTTCGCTGGCACTTCAATAATCTGCGACAACGGCTCAATAATCGCCGAAGGAGAGCGCTTCGCCATGGACAGACGGATGACCGTAGGAGAAATCGACGTCGAGAGTATCCGAAACGACCGCCGCGTCAACACCACGTTTGCCGAGAGCCGCGGACTGCACTCTCGGCAAGCCGTCACGATAAACGCTTTGCCGCAGACTCCGTCGGCACTCAATCTGACAAGAGCCGTCAACCCCCTCCCGTTTGTGCCGTCAGGCTCCAAACTCGATTCTTGCTGCGAAGAGATTTTCGCCATCCAATCCACCGGATTGGCACAACGGTTTGCCCACACGCATGCGGAAACAGCCGTAATAGGCATCTCCGGAGGTCTTGACTCCACTCTTGCGCTTCTCGTGGCAGTAAACACATTTGACAAGCTCCACAAAGACCGCAAAAACATTATCGGCGTCACAATGCCTGGATTCGGCACCACCGACAGGACTTATACCAATGCCCTATGCCTTATGAAGTCGCTCGGCGTGACCATCCGCGAGATTTCAATCAAAGATTCCTGCATCCAGCACTTCAATGACATCGGCCACGACATAAACGTGCACGACGTGACTTATGAGAACTCTCAGGCCCGTGAACGCACCCAACTGCTTATGGACATTGCCAACCAACGCAATGGAATGGTAATCGGAACAGGCGACTTGTCGGAGCTTGCTCTCGGATGGGCCACCTACAACGGCGACCACATGTCGATGTACGGAGTCAACGCAAGCGTGCCCAAAACGCTGGTAAAACATCTTGTTGCGTGGATTGCCAACCGCCTTGACGACGAAACGGCAAAAACCACATTGCTCGACATCGTCGACACCCCTATCAGCCCGGAACTGATTCCAGCCGACAAAAATGGCAATATAAAGCAAAAGACTGAAGACATCGTCGGTCCATACGAACTGCACGACTTCTTCCTGTACAATTTGCTCCGTCACGGATTCTCTCCGAAGAAGATTTTTGCGCTTGCACAAATCGCCTTTGACGGAGAATTTGACAATGCCACCATCAAGAAATGGCTGACAACATTCTGCCGCCGTTTCTTCAACCAACAATTCAAACGCTCTTGTCTGCCCGACGGCCCGAAAATCGGACTGTCGCTGTCGCCACGCGGCGACTGGCGTATGCCAAGCGACGCCACATCACGTCTGTGGCTTGACGAATGCGAAAAACTTTAACAGAAATGGATAAGAAAATTTCTTTTATAGGCATAATTCCCGCCCGCTACGGCTCTTCGCGCTTTCCTGGGAAACCGTTGGCTAAGATAGGCGGAATGACAATGATAGAGCGCGTGTGGCGGCAAGTCGCCAAAGTGCTCGGAGACGCCGTCGTTGCAACCGACGACGAACGAATACTCAAAGAAGTGGAACGATTTGGCGGACGTGCCGTAATGACCAGCGAAAGCCACAGAAGCGGCACAGACCGCTGCTTCGAAGCCTACCGCAACTGCGGCTCGACTGCCGATGTGATAATAAACATACAAGGCGACGAGCCGTTTATCCACGAACAGCAGATTGAGGAGATTATGCAATGTTTCGACGACGATGACACTCAAATCGCCACACTCGCACGTAAGTTTGACAAAGAGAAAGGCTTCGATGCGCTAAGCGACTGGACAAAACCGAAACTGGTCCTCGACAACCGCAACTATGCGCTCTACTTCTCACGTTCGGTCATACCATACATCCGCAACAAAGAAACAGGGGAATGGGCTGAATCGTTCCCGTTTCTTATGCATGTAGGCATGTATGCCTATCGTGCGTCAGTGCTTGAGGAAATCACCCGTCTGCCTCAGTCGTCACTTGAAATCGCAGAGTCGCTTGAACAACTGCGCTGGCTGCAGAACGGATATAAAATCAAAGTCGGACTGACCGAACACGAGACTATAGGAATCGACACGCCTGCCGACCTCGAGCGTGCAAACAAATTTCTTGAAAGCAGCAATTTGCCAAAATGATGCAACGCCCTGAAATAAAAGAACTGTCAAACATACAGATTTTCAAGCCTCAGTCTACAACACTCGACAACGGCATCGATATGAAATCAATAAGCATCGGCGACCAGCCAGTGTCGAGGCTTGACATCATTTTTGAAGGAGGCAGATGCGACGGCAGAAATCAAACCGTAAGCGAAATGCTTTCGGCAATACTCCGCGAGGGCACAACAAGCCTCAACGCGCAGGAGATTGCAGAGACTCTCGACTACCACGGCGCATGGCTCGGATGCGACGCTTCGTCACACAATGCCACGCTGTCGCTCTATTCGCTGAACCGCAACTTTGAGAAAGTGGTGCCCATTCTTGCCGACATTGTGATGAACCCGTCGTTTCCGGAGCAAGAACTCAGCAACCTGAAATCGCTTGCCGCCAACCGCCTGCGCATCAACCGGCAGAAAGTGGCATTTCTTGCCATGGAAACGTTTGCCCAGCGGCATTTCGGCAACGGCTCCAACCTCGGCAAGTCTGTCACAGAGGAGAGCATCGACAGCATAACGGCCAGCGAACTCTCAAAATTCCACAAGCAATGGTTTGCCCCGCAAAACATGTCTGTCATCCTGTCCGGGAAAGTGGAACGGCAAATGCTTGACGTGGTCAATGAATGTTTCGGCAAAGCTCCCGTTTCAGGACTACCGCAACAAAGTGCCACCGACAGCCCGTCAATCAAATTCAAGCCCGACACCGTTGTCGTCGACAAACCCGACGCTCTGCAGTCTGCCGTAAGGATGGGTATGCCCACCGTGCTTCGCTCCGACGCTGACTACATTCCTCTACGCATCCTCATCACAGCTCTCGGCGGATATTTCGGCAGCCGGCTGATGACCAACATTCGCGAAGACAAAGGATACACCTACGGCATCTCGGCATCGTTGTTGGGCTATCGCAACAATTCATTTATCTCAATCAGCTGCCAATGCGACACATCCCACACTTGGCAAGTGGTGAACGAAATAAAGACTGAGATTGAGAAACTGCAGAACGACAAAATTCCCGATGATGAATTGCGTAGATTGAAGTCGTTTATGATAAGCGACCTGGCGCGCACCCTCGACACGCCATTCTCAATCGCCGACTATTACGCGTCGCTCCACAACAACCACATCAGCACAGACTATTTCGAGCGGCAGCTGGCTACAATCAACTCCATTTCCGCCTCCAGCCTCCTCGACATAGCACAACGCCGACTGTCATCGACAGAAATGCTCACCGCTGTTGCCGGCAACGCCAAAGATTTGTAAACAAATGGCAACTTAATCCGGACAAAGCATCTTCGGGTAAATCCGGTGCTTCCAACAGCGGGTGCTGCGTGACATTTCTTTTTGGGGGAATTATCACAACTTTGTGTATCAGCTCCTTTTATGTCTGACAAGTGCTATTTTATCAATAAACCATCAATCATTAAAGATTTATAATAAATAATAAGAACAACGTAGAAATACGCTACAAATCAATAACTTTGTATCAACAATGATACGCAACCTAATCATAGCACTCGTTGTAGCGATATTTACAGCTTCGCTTACCTTGTCAGAAGAAATGGCAGATGATACGGATTCTTATGGAAACGTGCCATCTGTAGAAAGTTGCATACCTCAAGATAAAAAGGAAGCAAATGATGACCATGAAAAATCTTCTGTATCATCTGCATTCAATCAATTTTCCTCCCACCTTTGCCTCGTAAGCAGAGGACACAAAACACGAAGTAACGGCGGTTTCCTGATCGGTTTTATTGAAAGAAACACTCACTCATTAGGATATCCCGTTTACCGTAAACATTCTATTAACCCATTCATCGTCCATAGATGTAGTGTGCCGCATTACATCTTCCATCGGAATCTTCGTATTTAGCAGGTTATCTCACTTAGATACAGATAACATATTATTAACGAACAATCATTTTAATGGGCTTAATCTTATTATATTTTTTAGGAGCTCTGTCACTGTCCTTTTTATGTTCCGTCCTGGAGGCGGTACTTCTTTCCACTCCCATATCTTTCATTTCGATGAAGGAGATACAAGGCAATAAAACTGCCACTCTGATGAAACAGTACAAGAATAACGTAGACCGTCCGGTAGGCGCGATTCTTTCACTCAATACCATCGCTCACACCATCGGTTCTGCTGGAGTGGGAGCGGAATCCATAAAACTCTTCGGAGAAGAATATTTCGGTATAATCTCGGCTATTCTGACGCTCCTCATTCTGGTGCTTTCGGAAATCATTCCTAAAACCATCGGTGCTTTCTATTGGCAATCACTCGCCATGCCTGCAACCAAGGCTATCAAGGTACTGATAATCATTTCTTATCCGTTGGCACTTCTGTCAGAGCTTATTACCAAAGTGTTTACACCTAAGGGAAACCGGGTTACCATGAGCCGCGAAGAAGTCTCAGCCATGGTCGATGTGGGAACCACAGAAGGCATCTTCCGTGAATCTGAAAGCAAGATTATCAAAAGCTGTATCCACTTGTCCAGTGTGAAAGCAAGAGAAATCATGACTCCGTCCATCGTAGTAGAATCCGCACATCAGGATTTGACAATCAAAGCATTCTACGAACAACAAGAATGGAACTTCTCCCGTATTCCAGTCTACGACAAGGGCAAGGATTACATAATAGGATATGTGCTGAAAGACATGATATTGAAGGCTTTATCCGAGGACAAATTCCAAACCAAACTGTCATACATGATGCGTCCGATTCTCTCTTTCCGTGAAGATGAATCTGTCTACCAAATATGGGAGAAAATGCTGGAAAAGCGTGAACACATCTCAATAATCGTCGATGAATACGGAAGTCTGCGAGGCGTGGTCTCAATGGAGGACTTCATTGAAACAATGACGGGTGTAGAGATTGTCGATGAAGATGACGTAGCTGTAGACATGCAGGTACTTGCCAAAGAAAAGTCCGTGTTAATGACACAAAGCAAGAAATAAAAACACGACTATCTTACGCTGAAATAGAGATAGCGTAAAAACTCCGCACCAATCTGACGATTGGTGCGGAGTCTCTATTAAATAACCAGATATTGGCTTCTAAAAACCTTTACCTTTGGCTCTTTCATATACCATTTCCTGCTTGATTACTTCTTCTCCGACTTCACAATCTCGTAGCTTTCAGCATCGATGTGGTAAAACGACAAATATGCCTTGCCTTCCTTCGCCTGACGCTCCGCTATCTTGTTGCGGTAGTCCTTCATTCGCGCGGCAAACGTGTTGATTTCCGACTGTCCCTGCGCAGCTTTTTCCGACTCGCAGCCCACTTCCACATTTTCTCCGTGCACTTCCTCAAGTTTGGCATAATCAGCCTCCATTTTCTTCACCGCAGCCTCGTCGATACGGTCTTCAACAAGCACACCTTTCACTCTCAGCACCTTATGAATGGCATCCTTTTCAAATGCCCCGAAAGCTCCAGCAGCCTCCGCACGAAGCATACGGTCGTCCTTCGCGCTCACAAGAAATGCCTTGCGTCCGCCATGCTTGCACAAATGCGAGCACTCCCCTTCCACAACAATTGTGTCGCCAACATATTTTTCCGCGTTGTCGAGCACGTTGTCAACTGTCAGCGCCTCGTCGGCAACCGCCGCCTGACCACTGTCTGCCTTAGATCCGCAACTTGCCAAAAATATACTTGCAGTCGCCATTAATGCCAATAACGTTTTTTTCATCTGTTTGTTTTATTTTGAATTAGTGAATAATAATATCGGAATAAACACATAAATACCGAGAATAAGCGTCACAATGCCGCTCGCCACCGCCTTTCTACGACAACGGCGACAAACCGCAAACGCCACAACCGCCAGCACCGCATTGAACACCAGCACCATCCAACTTCCGGCAAAAGCTATGCGTGGATACACCAGCTGGTCGTTGCCCGACGTGAACGACAGCGTGAACGGGAAAACATACGCCTCCAGCTTCTCATAACGCGACTTCGCAATCTTCTCGCTGAAATTGCCGAGCAGCGACATCGAATTGTTGTCGACCGCGCAATATTCTATCTTATCGCCATCGTTGACATTGACAACCCAGTTGAATACGTTTGCCATCATGACTATCTTCTCCGTTTCCGGATTCCACTTAAACGGCATCCGCCGCATTGCATAAGTCGAAGACTCAAGCATATACACATTGTGGTCTGCATCAGTGACAACGCCAAGGAAACGATGGTCGACATTCTCCGTGACAAACACATGGCGCACATCAATCTTTTCAGCGTCTGCCACACGATGCACATAAGGTCTGCCCACCTGCATTTTCACATGGTAAAGCCGATGGTTGGCATCTGCCATCAGATAGCCCTCGTCATACGGCTTACGGGATGTGACATTGGCATTCATCACCGTTGCTGGAAATGCAAAGCCCTCATCTTTAAGCATCTTCGTGAACCGCGCACTGCGCTCAGGCAAGACGGCATTTGTCGCCATATCGACAAACTCCATTCCGTCAGACGTGAATCGGAACACCTCCGTAGCGTCTTCAAGCTCCAGACGCTCCGGCATCGACTCCATCATCATGTCGACCCTGGCATTGACACGGTTCTCCTCCCGCGGACTGCTTACAAAAACCCACGAGTTTTCCTTAAATATTTTTATCGACACCTGACGCCCGCAGACAGTGTCGGGCAACTCATCCTTGCCCGACAGCACGGTGTAGAACACCTGCGGAAGCAGGCGGTCGCGCTCGTCGCGTGTCACCTCTTTCGACAAAGAGCCGTCAGCATTCAGCTCAAAATACTTCACCTTGCCGTCATCGTCGTCGCTACGCGACATGACAAACTTATCCGACACCGGGCTATAATAAACCACCTGCGACTTCGATGCCGACGGCACGGCAAAACCGACAAGCCACGGAAGAAACCATGCCAGAACCAACGTGGCTGCCACAATAAGAAATATGTTACTCAATTTTTTCATCATCAATCCTGAAGGCCCTCCTTAAACCGATATACCGAACGATAAACAAGCAACGCACACGACAGCGAGGCTACGACAAACAGCAGCAGCACGCCGTTGTAGGCCTCCGGTGCATCGCCGGCAAAAAGCCATGAAACAACACCGACTCCAAGCAACGACAACGCCACCTTCTGGACTCGGCATCCTTCAATACACACCGCTGCGGTGAAAAAATAGGCAACGACTCCAGCCACAAACCACGGCGACATGGTCAAAACAACCCGCGACACGAGTTCCGGGGCAAGAACACGCATGTCGTAAACCACAACAATCACCGACGTCACAACCGAAACCACCACTATTTCAGCCAAACCGACAGCAAGCATGGCAAGCACCATACGGTTTTGCGAATACGGGAGATGCAACGTCAACTTAAACCGTTTCTGCACCATTTCAGGCAGCATCTGGGCAAGCCCCACACCAACGCCCACCGCCAGCGGGATAAACGTCAGATGATTCACAAACATATTGTCCTTCATCAGCATAATCTGCCAGATATGCTCTACGCCCTTCACTGTTCCAACCCGGTTCATGCTCAGAATCTCGAATCCAGCCATACACACCGACAGAAGCAGTCCTATCAAAAACACACCGCGTGTTTTCAACCATTCTTTATATATTATTGCCTTCAACATAGTTCTAATATTTACCTGTCAATCCTATGAAAATGTCCTCCAACGACAATTTTTCCTGTCGTAAATCCTTATACTCGATTGCTTTTTCCTCCAATATTTTCCGCACAGCCTCACCGGTCTCGAAACTGAACGTCTCGCAATTCTCCCGAATGCGCGAAGTGCTGTAGAGGCGGCTGTCGGACTCCAATGCGCTGCAATCAGCAGCCGTAAACGCATAACGATGGAATGTGTCCATCAATTCCTTCACTGGCTTCTGCACCAATATCCTGCCATAGTCAAGAATTATGCAGTCGTCCACAAGCCGTTCCATATCCTGGATGATGTGCGATGTCATAAACACCGTCTTATTCTCCGCCTTGGCATACTCACGCAAATAGTCGGTAAACAGACGGCGATAACCCGGATCAAGCCCCAAAGAAAAATCATCGAGCACCAAAAGGTCGGCATTCTGCGCAAGAATCAATCCCAACGCCACCTGCGACCGCTGGCCGCACGACATGCTTGACAACTTCTGGTCGGGCGTGACTTTCAGTTTCTCCATCAACTCATAATACGCTGCACGATTCCACTTTTTATAAAATTGAGAATAGAAACGCTCTATCTGTCCGATAGTCATAAAGGCATACTGCACATGCCCCTCAAGCAGCAACGCGATGCGCTCGCGGGTAGCCGCCGACATTTTTGTTATGTCTTCACCAAAGATTTTGCACACACCACTCTGCGGACGCAGATAGCCCATCAGAATGTTGATTGTCGTAGTTTTTCCTGTACCGTTCTTTCCGAGGAGTCCCAAGATGCGTCCTTTCGGCACATCAAACGACAGATTGTCATAGATAATCCGCCCCTTTCCATAACGCTGAGACAACCCCTTGACGGAGATTACAATCTCTTTTCCTTCCATTTGTTGACTTTGTTTACTTCTTCAAGGTGCAAATTTAAGGCAATAAAAACCGCCTGCAAATACCTAAAAAAGAGTATTCGCAGGCGGCTTACGTCCTATTCAATACCTAATAATTGTGTTATTCGGTGAAATTCATATCCTCAATCCGTGTAAAACAGATGTTGGCCCAGTTCTTGTTAGCAATCACCGAGGTGAGACACAAGCCCAAAGCGCGCGCCGCATTGACAATCATATCTATGTCGTCGACATAGAAACCGCTTAGAAACATCCGTCCTTTAGGTTTCATTGCCCGGGCGTAGACAGCGATGTCGTCGAGAATGATGTTGCGGTTGATGTTTGCCATGACAAAATCAAACGCTCCAGTCTCTGTCACCGTTTCCGCGCCACCAAGACGCAACTCCACTTCCGGTGTATCGTTGAGTTTTATATTGTCCACCGCATTTTCGTATGCCGCCGGATCAATCTCCACACCGACCACCTTCTCCGCGCCTCTCATAGCCGCAAGGATGGCAAGGATGCCCGTTCCCGTTCCCATGTCGAGCAACGACAGTCCCTCAAGGTTATTGTTGAGCAATCGGCCTATCATCATACTCGTCGTTTCATGATGCCCTGTGCCGAAAGCCATCCTTGGATCTATCACGATGTCGTATTCCGCAGACGGATAGTCGTGATGGAACGAACTGTGGACAACACACCGGTTCTCAAACACAATTGGTTGGAAATAGTTTTTTTCCCACTCGCTGTTCCAATCCTGACCAGGGATAAGCTCCTCTGAAAATTCAATCTTTCCTTCAAACGGATATGAAGCGACGGCATCTCTCACCGCTGCCGCGTCATACAGCTCTTTTTTCACATATGCCGACAATCCTTCTGCGTCGGGGACAAAACTTTCAAAATTCTTCTCACCCAACAGCGCCGCCAGGATGTCTGTTTCTGACTCCATACACGGTGTCATGTTAAACCGCACCAAATAATAGTCGTTCATTGCTCAATTGTGTTTTTTAATATAAAATAAAAAAGAGACTACCTTTATCAAGCAGTCTCTTTAGAGGTTCGTGGCGGAATCGAACCGCCGTACACGGTTTTGCAGACCGTTGACTAAGCCACTCATCCAACGAACCATTTCGTCTTTGCGATTGCAAAGGTAGGCAAAAGATATTTAACGTGCAAATATTTATTGAACATTTTTTCGCTGACTTTCATCCCCGTTTGGCAAAGCGTTATTTATCAGTACTGTTACCAACAAGTATTTTTCTTCAGAAAATGCGCTTGACGGGATAAAATCGAACGCCATGGCTTTGCCGGCATGAAACAGTTTGATTCCGGCATCCGCGACATCGCACCTGCAGAAAGCCTCCCATCCTGTCTTTTTTACTGAAATGACGGCATTCTCCCCGTCGACAAACTCGCGTTCAATTCCGCCTTCGCCAATCCTTACACGGCAACGGCGTATCGACGACACGCATTCCTCACTCAACGCATAATAGAAATATGCAAGTCCGAGCATCATCGGAATCACGAAAAACTCAACCATAAGGGCTGCGTAGAGAAAATTCAGACTACACAACGCCAAGGCCGGGAACGGCAAGGCTACAAGCACAAAGAGCCACCATCTCCGCTTCAAATACAAAGGAAACAACTGCCGCATATAGGCACCAGCAGACAATTTATAGACTTCCGACTCTATCATTTAGACGTGTCAAGGAATGAAAAATACACCGCTCCGACAAGAAGCAGGAATGCCACGATATGATTCCATCGTATCGACTGCCCTTGAAACACGAATGTGGCGACAACCGTAAACACAACCAGCGTTATTGCCTCCTGCATCACCTTCAACTGAACCAACGAGAACGGTCCTCCATTTCCGGCATAGCCGATGCGGTTGGCAGGCACCTGAAACGCATACTCGGCAAGGGCGATTCCCCAAGAAAACAGTATCACGGTATACAGCGGCCAATTCTTAGTTATGCCAAGCTCTCCCAAACGCAAATGTCCATACCATGCCAATGTCATAAACACATTAGACACAACAAGCATCAATATTGTCAATATCGCAGAATTCATCATTTTCCAAGTTTTATTCCATACTTTTCATAGACAGCCATACTCTCACGACAGCACTGCTGGCTGATTCCCGTTCCGTCGGGTTTGAACAACGCTTTTAGATTGATATAATTCTTCCCGTTGTCATACGTAAACGAGAACACCTGTTTCTTCAACTCGTTTGCCTTGTCGCAGGCAGGAGCATTACCTGTTGCCGGGTCTGCTCGGAGATCCAAAGGCACACTGTCGACTCTGACCGGCGACACCACTCCGCAAGGAGGATATCCAAGCACTGTCCACATAACCATATCTTTAATTTTTTCAGGAGTGCCGACACCCTGTATTGCCACCGAGGCAGAAGATATTCGGCGTGGGATGAAATCATTGTCTGTGGTCCATTCCACAGTATCCGTCTCGAAATCTTTTCCTATCAACGAATGATAATATGAGCGCGACAGCACCTCGGTCATAACCGCAGGAGTCACCGACGCGCTTGCCAGATACGGAGCAAGCAGATGTTCGGCTGTGCGGCGGCGCACATAGCCATATCCTTCCCCCTTCCTTCCCGAGTCTGAATAGTTGGTTCTGATCAGATAATCCCCCACGTCAAAACGGGCATATCTCCAATTGTCGGTTTCAAAATACGCGGCATTGCCATAGGCGTCTATCACACCGAAATTGGCTTCCACGCCAAGAGGCTTCGGCAACGTGTCGAGCAGACATGCGAAATCATCCACCGTGCGGCATTTTCCCAGAGCAATTGCCATAACCGCGCCCTCTTTATCCATTACCGAGACCGTGTCGTTCTTCAGATTGTAGGACGCCGTGTTCATTATGGCAAACCCAGCATCGTTCATTCCCATCCAAGCCTCCTTGCATTCCTTGTCGGAACTGTTGAAAAGCGCCACATAAGGAATTTTTCCGGCGGCATCTATCCGTTCCACCTTATTGTTCAAATCGCTCGTATCGCGATGCTTCCACAAAATTGGCCTGCCGTCGGCAGTCAGGCTGCCTGATATGATGGCCGAGGTGCATGCCGCTGCGTCCACAACAGCCACACACGCCAACATCACCGATAATATTGTCTTCTTCATCTGCATCTGTAGATTTTTATTCTACAAAGGTAATGCATCTATAAAAAATATGGCAATTCCGGATAAAAAAATCCAAAACTGCCATATCGTAATTTATTTTCAGACTACCCTACTTCACGATAATCTTCTCAGTCGACACCCCGCCGTTGCCAATCATTCTGACAATATACATGCCAGCCTGAACCGACAACGCCAAACGGTTGCAATTGCGAGAATTTGCAACAAGGGCGCCCGCCTCATTATACACAAACACCTCGTCGGCCACTGCGCTTAAACGCAACTCACCATCGGCATAATCAGCTGTCAAACCGCTGTTTCCGCCAATGCACTCAACGCCCGACTGTCCATAATAAACCGGCTCATACTCATTGCCATAACGGTCGAGCACACAGACTGCATAATTATATCCCGACTTCTTGTCGTCAGGCATTGTATATGTGGTTTTATAACTCACTCCGAGCAGATATTCCGCAGGGATGTTTGAATCCAAAGTTTCCACATTCACAGACTCCGGCACTGCATACACCGAATAGCGCACATTGTCCACTCCTGTCCACGACAGCACCGTGGCACGCTTGTTGAGCGCCGACACCTGCACCTTCTCCAAATCGGATTTCTTCCAATCAATTGCAGGCGTAAGCGCTTTGTTCTGGAACTTGTTCACCTGCAGCCATTCGCCAAAACCGGATTGCTTCTTGCCTGTTACATAAGCCGCTGAATAAAACACCGCTCCCGGAGCCTCGTTTTCCGTATAGTCGCGTGAGAACTGCACCTGCTTTCCAATCTCTTCCCAATCGCTGGTTGTGTTTGACGAGTTCAAGAACGAAATTGAATGGCTTGCGTAATGATGGCGTCCAAAATGCTTTGCCACATACGACCACCACTTTGTCATCGGCCCGAATGGATTGGTCTTGTGGTTGGTTTTCCAATACAGCTGCGGAGAGATGTAGTCTATGGTTCCAGCCTCAAGCCATGCCACAGGATCAGAAAAAATTCCATCATATTGCCAGTCGCTTGCCACAGGGCAACGGTCGATGCCGTGTTTTGCCGCAACAGCGGCTGATGTGCACGCCGCGCCGGCAGGGCTTATGCCGAAACGCACATACGGCTTTTGCTGCTGCACCATTTTGTAGACATCGGCAACCATCTGGTTTACGTTGTTTCTACGCCAGTCGCCAAACGTCATCGACGCGCCTGATTTTTGCCACAGATCGTAATCGCCGGCGCTGCTGGTCACAGGTATACCTTCTGGATAAAAATAATCGTCAAACACAAGTCCGTCAACATCATAGTTGCTGATGATTTCCTTGCACACGTCAACGATACGCTTACGCACCGACTCCAATCCAGGATTCAGAATCGTGGTTGTCTTACCATCACTTTTGGTGTATGCCAACAACATACCCGCAGACTTCAAAGCCTGGTCCTGCGCTGTCGACCAATTGCTTCCTGTAGAGAATCGATACGGATTGACCCACGCATGGCACTCCATTCCCCTCTTATGGCATTCCTCAACCACAAACGCCAACGGATCCCATCCCGGATCCTTGCCGCGTGTTCCCGTAAGGTAACTCGACCATGGCTCGTAGCTTGATTTATAGAATGCGTCACTCATTGTGCGCACCTGGAAATAGACGGCGTTGAAATTGTTTTTTTGCAAAACGTCGAGATACTTGACCATCTCGTTTTTTTGCGCTGTGGTTGAGCTGGTGCTGCTTGGCCAGTCGAGAGCCCACACTGTTGCCATCCACACGGATCTCACTTCTCTCTTCACGCCCGACGACATCGGCAATGCCGCTATCGCCAGCAAAACGGCAGCTAAAGCACTGCGCTTCAATAATGAGGAAAAATTCATTTTTTAGGTTTAGTTAGGATTTTGATACAAAATTTTTTATCACTCGCCAAATTTACGAATTTTTCTTCACGTCAGCGCCGAGCGTGCTGGTTTTTCGCTAAATTTGTGACATCAATGCCCATTTTGTTAAAAAAGCAAAATGGGCGGAACATTCGCCCGGCATGACCTCCCAAACGGGAGTAAAGCAAACGTTATACTATTTTATGTTTTAAAAACACGGTGCGTGTGGATTTTATTTGTATCTTCATCCCCGAAAAAGATTTAATTTTAGGAATATGAGAAATTTCACCAACGTAAACGATATCGGCGACTTGAAGGCCGCAGTGAAAGAAGCATTGGAAGTGAAAGCCAACCGCTTCGGGTACAAACACCTTGGAGAGAACAAAACTTTGCTGATGATTTTCTTCAACTCATCGCTGCGCACACGCCTCAGCACCCAGAAAGCAGCAATGAATCTCGGCATGAACGTAATCGTTCTCGACGTGAACCAAGGAGCATGGAAACTTGAGACAGAGCGTGGCGTGATTATGGACGGCGACAAGCCCGAACATCTTCTTGAGGCCGTTCCGGTGATGGGATGCTATTGCGATGTAATCGGTGTGCGGTCGTTCGCACAATTCCAAAGCAAGAACGATGACTATTCGGAAAAGATTCTGAACCAATTCATCAAATACTCCGGCAGACCGGTGTTCAGCATGGAAGCGGCGACACGCCATCCGCTGCAAAGTTTTGCCGACCTTATCACAATCGAGGAATACAAAAAGAAGGAACGCCCGAAAGTGGTGCTCACATGGGCCCCGCATCCAAAAGCGCTTCCACAGGCCGTGCCCAACTCTTTTGCAGAATGGATGCGCGCTGCCGACTATGACTTTGTCATAACCCACCCACACGGCTACGAACTGTCGGAGGAATTCACCGCCGGAGTGCCTATAATCTACGACCAGGACGAGGCTCTCCGCGACGCTGACTTCGTATATGCTAAAAACTGGGCGGCATTTGCCGACCCCAACTACGGAAAAGTGCTGAGCACCGACCGCTCATGGACTGTCACCACAGAAAAGATGGCGCTGACAAACAATGCCTATTTCATGCATTGTCTGCCGGTGAGACGCAACATGATTGTGAGCGACGACGTAATTGAAAGTCCTCAGTCAATTGTCATCCCAGAGGCTGCAAACCGCGAGATTTCAGCCACCGTGGTCTTGAAACGCATTCTTGAATCACTATAAGACAATGAAACGGTTTGTGTCAATATTGGTGGCAAGTGTTGCCGCACTTGCCGCATTCGCATCGCCGTCGACACGGCAATGGGACGAAGGTCCGCTGAAATGGAGCGACTTTAAAGGCAACCCTGCTATAAAGTCGACAACTTCTTATTTCAAAGGTTTTCTGAAAACGGTCACCGACATTGAGCACGAGGGAAAGACGCGGTTCAACTCCGACGTGAGCTTTGCCACTTCGGCGGTTGCGCTGATGGACTGCAATGCGTCTTATGCCGACTCCGCCTACCGCACCGACCAGATGCTGCGCTATCACCAGCTGCAGTTTGACATGCTCGAGATTGTACGCCGCAGGCTTCAAGCCGACCTTAATTCGGGAATGACCGGCATTGAGGCCGACAACAGAGTAGCGTACTATCAACGAATATACAATGAGCAGACATCCGATTTGGCGAGAGCGACGGTCAACGGCAGCAACGACCAGCGGCTTCAGCAGTACGAATACATGACCCGCAAACAACTGGAGGAACAACTGCTGCCCAGCGTGCCTGAAGTAAAACCGAGCGACTGGCAAGCCGGTTGGTTTGTAGGCACCGGATGCCTGATTCCGACAGGCGGCATTTCCGACCTGTTCAACTACGCATGGTTGTTCAACATCGGACTCTCCGGCGGATACAAGAATCTGATTCTTAAAGCCGACATTTCATACGGGCAGCCAGACATACACAATTTCACAGACTACAATTTCAACCCGTTCAACAAAACGACCGCCGAAGGCAACCGCTATCAATCGCTGAACAAATACACGAAACTGCTGTCTGGGAGCGTCTCGTTAGGCTATCGCGTCATCGACGTCAAACGTTTTGCCATAACACCGCATATCGGCGGCGGATGGACCAACTACGCTTGGAACAGCGGCGAATTCAAGGAGTTTGAGGAGAATGGGGAAACAGTTTGGAAACTTGTCACCGAATCGCAGAAAGAGTCTTTCCACAGCTTCAATTTCATGGCCGGCATCGACTTCGACTGGCGTTTCCACACCACAGTAAGCGACAAGTCGTCATTCTTGTCGGGACGTCGCGAGCAATACACATCGTCGGTCCGCCTGACACCATATGTAATCTGCTACAACTACGGATCGCTCAGTCCGGCAATAAAAGGCGTGCACTTTGGAATCAACTTGACATACAGCGGATTCATAAGGGCTCTACGAATCGACTGACACACAACAAAAGGCAGGAGTTCGTTCCTGCCTTTTGTTTTATTTCTCAGGCAATCGCCTGCTTTCTTTTCTCAGCACTACAGCAAACGCAGTGACGACCATCAGACCGGTAAGCACCCACGATATCGGATAGACCGACATCAGCATCTTGAATCCGTGATAGTTGGGACACACCACATAAACCCACACAATCCTCAGCAGGCACGTGCCGACAACCGTAAACAGCGTTGGCATCAACGACCGTCCCATCCCCCGCAACGACGATCCGGATATCTCATAACTACATGCGAGCCACTGGAATGCCAACACCGTGTGCAAACGTATCGCTCCATACTCATGGACCACCGCGTCGGTCGAGAAGAAATTCAGGAAGAAGTCGTCCTGCCACACAAACAACAGGTTGGCAAGTCCACAACCGACGACGCTCATCGCCATGCAGAGCCAGAATATGCGCTTCACACGCTGCATCTGCCCCGCGCCGTAATTCTGCCCGATAAAACTGATTGCAGCGCCATTGAACGCCACAACAATGAAATAGCAGTAGAATTCAAAGTTCAATGCCGCCGACGAGCCTGCCACCGCGCCTGCACCATAGGTGTTGATTGTAGACTGTACTATCACGTTCGACACCGAAAACACCATTCCCTGCAACCCTGCCGGAACTCCTATTTTCAATATCCGCCTCAATTCCTGTCCATAAATGCGGATTCCCTTCAATTGAAGTCTGAGCGGTCCCCGCTCTTTCTGCATCAACACCACAATCATCGCAGCGCTCAATGCGTTGGCGATTCCGGTAGCGATAGCCACTCCTTCAACACCCATTCCGCACCAAAGCACAAAAATCAAATTGAGCGCGGTGTTGACAATACCTGCCACAACAAGGATGTAAAGCGGACGGCGCGTGTCGCCTTTGCTGCGCAACACTGCTGAACCGAAATTGAAAATCATAAAAAACGGCATTCCCAAGAAATACACCCGCAGATAGAGCACTGCCATGTCGAGCACCTCCTGTGGCGTATCTATCAGTTCAAGAATCGGGCGTGCCACCGCCACGCCAAGCACTGCGAGAAACAATCCGCTGGCGAGCGCCAGCACAGACACCGTCGACACCGACCGGCGCACGCCATCGTCATTGCCGCTTCCTATCTGATTGGAGATTATGGCGTTGGCTCCCATCGAAATGCCGACAAATAAATTGATGAGCAGGCTGATTACCGGAGAATTGGCGCCAACGGCAGCAAGTGCCTCGCGGCCTACGAAACGTCCCACCACCGCCACGTCTATTGAATTGAACAATTGTTGAAGCACACTGCTTGCCGCCAACGGCAGGCTGAAAAGCAATATTTTTTTCAACAACGGTCCGTTGAGCATATCTATCTGATTCTTCTGCGCCATCAATTTCTCTTTTTATAACAGTGTGCAAAGTTAGCCCAAATATGCCACTCTCAATGTACCCGAATTCTTTATTTTGCTTTATTTAAAATTTCATCCGCCGCATTTCCGCAGAAAGCAAGAAGTCATCACAACTACTTCCGCCCTCCGCCTACCGCCGACGGCAACTGCGATGCAATCCATCGACACACCGGCATCCTGACCTTGTCGACAAGAATGCACACGACAAAAATCGCCACATAAAGCGCCACACTGCGCCACACGAATCCAAACGTGTCGTAGTCCTCATAAAGACCAATCAACGAGCTGCGCAGCTTAATCCAAAAATATGGCGTCTTGTGAAGCAGGTAGACCATAAACACAGACACCGAAACCCAATTGACCGCCGGCGAAGAGAATGCCGGAATTTTCACAAAGACCATAAACAATGCCACCGCCGACAACAGCACAAAAGGATTGTTGTAAGCGAAATCAAGAGCCAACCCGATGGCGACTGTCGACAATAGATAGACACACAAATATCCCCACAACGGAAAAGCCTGCAGCAACGGCAAGTTTCTATGCAGACAATGACCTATAACGTACAGAAACACCATCTGCATCACGTTGTAGCCTGTAGGATTTATTCCCCCTTTATGAAACCAGCCCAGATACACGTTTATGAATATCAACGCAAGCAGCATCAGATGCAGCCTGCGCCCGTCAAGACGCTCCAGTCCGGCATTCAGGAGCGGGCTTAAAAGAAACAAAGCAAGATAAGCCGGGACAAACCATAAGTCAGTTTTTGAATAAACAAGCAATGCGCCCACAAAACCGTCTGCCAAACAACCCGCCTCAACGCATCTGCATGCATAGGCAAGCAGCGAGGCAAACAGACACCACAGCGTGAAGTCAAGCAAACGGCGCCTGGTAGCCTTTATCCCGTAATAGCCCGAAATCAGCACAAAGCAGTTGACACCCACTATCGACAGTGATTCAAGAACGTCTTTCCACAAAACGCCAGAATCCAACGCATACAACTGTTCTCTTGTGGGCAAACCGAATGTGGCGCCGACAAAATGAACCATCAGCACCATCATCATACTCAATATGCGCAACATCTCTATTGCCGAATTCCGTTGTTTCATCACAATCTTTTTTTTAGAACGCCTCTCCTATCGCAAACACGAAGCCACAGGTGTTGCGTCCGAATCCGAAATCAATACGACCATTGACATTATGTTTCAGCTCAACACGCAGTCCGATGCCTCCATTCGCCAGAATGTCCTTGCCTCTGAAATGTCCGGGCGACGTAAACACATTGCCCATTCCTCCCCATAGCGCCACGCCAAAGCGTGAAAACAAATGCTGACGGTATTCCACCTGCAGCGTTGTCAGGTTATTGTCGATATAACGTCCTGAATAATAACCCCTCATACGGATTCCGCCACTGCCCAAAGCTTCCCGTAGCGGCCACGGCGACTGCTTGCTGTTGAAACTTGCATACGCGTCAAAGGCAAGCATCGCTCCTTTCCACAACGGCTGATAGTAATTACCCGTAAAACTGAGATTGAACAATGTCCTGTCAAACGTGCCAAGCACCTGAGGCCTCACCCCCATGCGCAGCATCAGGTTCACACCTCGCCGCGGCTGAAGAATGAAGTCGCGCGTGTCGTACTGCAGCACCAATCCGAGCCCCGTGAAGAAATGCGATTTGTCTTGTCCCTCAAGATAATCGATATTGTCAATCTTTGTAATCTCGGCATAAACCAAGTCGATCAATGCGCCGATATTGAAATTGCCTGTCATCAGATACATAAGGTCGGACGTATATTTCAACTGATTTCTTGTATAGTCAATCTTCGGATTCAAGCCACAAGCCTCTCGAGAGATTCCCCAAAAATCAAGCGGGGAATACGTATACTCCAACTTATAGGAATAGCGCAGTCTTCCTCCCGGGAAATGAGTATTTCCACTGGCTGTCAGGGCAAAAAATCCATTAAGAGTCACATTGCCTATCAATGTGATGTCAGAAGGCTGCATAATCGAGTCGGTGCGGTCAAGCCGATACAGACCTGTCGCACCGCCGCCTATTCCGAAACTGCCCTCTCTCGTATACGACGGCATCACAATGAAGTTCACATCAAACTTCTTTTCAAACGAACGGTCCTTGTTTCCCGTTGCCAGTCGGTCAAGATAACGGAGAAACTTCGTGTCGCGTTTCAGCATTGACGTGAACGGACCGGGAACCTCCTTCTGCGCAACGACAGTGTCGGCCGGCTGTGGCGACAACAGTTCTTTAGGCACAAGGCTGTCAATCTCCTCCTGCGACAGCGGTATGTAACGGTATGACACAGTGTCGGTGCGTTCCTGCGCGACCGCCGTCAGACAAGCCACAAACGCCACGACAAATGCCACGGCAACGCTCTTTGCCAATATTATATATTTGTCAATTATGGGTTTCATTTTCTCAATTGGTTATGCAAAGATACGTTGCACGCAACAATATTCAAAGGGCTATCGCTCAACGACATTCTTTTCGGACATTTTTAATGCCTAAATCACCAAAATTTAAATTTAGCGCGCATACGCCAGTTGTTATATCATTTTGCAAACACAAGGCTCATTTATAAAACATTTTGACAGCAATGTTTGGCAATATCAAATTATAATGTTATTTTTGCGCTAAAATAAGAAAAATATGGAACTTATCATACCTAAACGATACAAACTGAAATTGCTTCCGGAAACAACCGAGATTGCAATCAAGTTTATCAAAGACTCTTTTCAAGAGCGGCTTGCCAAGCGCTTGAACCTGCGCCGCGTCACGGCTCCGCTTTTTGTGCTCTCTGGCACCGGTCTTAACGACGACCTCAACGGCGTGGAGCACGCCGTCGGTTTCGACATCAAAGCCATGGGCAACCGCCATGCCGAAGTTGTCCACTCATTGGCAAAATGGAAACGCACAAAACTCGGAGCCTACGGCATTGCGCCCGGCTTCGGACTCTACACCGACATGAACGCCATCCGCACATTTGAGGATTTGGACAACATACACTCATTATATGTAGACCAATGGGATTGGGAAAAGACAATAACAGAAAGCGACCGCACCCTTGCCTACCTTATTGACACCGTCAACGACATATATGCCGCGCTGCGCGAGACGGAATGGCTGATTTACGAGCGTTTCCCGCACATCACCCCAGTGCTTCCCGAAAAGATAAAGGTGGTTCACTCACAGCAACTGCTCGACATGTATCCCGACCTTGACCCGAAAGAGCGTGAGCGCGAGATAACGAAACGCTACCGGGCTGTGTTTATCGTCGGCATCGGCGCAGACCTTTCCGACGGCAAGCCTCACGACGGCCGCGCCCCTGACTATGACGATTGGATTACGGAAAACAGCGATGGCTACAACGGTCTGAACGGAGACATTATGCTTTGGAACGACGTGCTCGACATACCGTTTGAGATTTCATCAATGGGAATACGCGTGAGTCCGGAGTCTCTGCACAAACAACTTGAACTGCGCGGCTGTCTTGAGCGCGAGCAGCTTAAATTCCACCAATCGCTGCTCAACGGCGAGCTGCCCTACTCAATCGGCGGCGGTATCGGTCAAAGCCGATTGTGCATGTTCCTCCTGCAGAAAGCGCATATCGGAGAGGTGCAGGCAAGCATTTGGCCAGAGGAGCACATCGAGGAATGCCGCAAGAACAACATCCTGCTGATGTAGTCCAATTCTCTTTGTTTCGGCATCTATTTAGCGTTGTATCAAACTGAATTTGCCAATACCATTCCAAAAGTTTACAAAAGCTCGAGACGATAAAGATAAGTGATGTTAGGACCGTTGATAAGTCCTAACATCACTTTTCCATACTTAATCAACCAATCTTCTCACAATCGAAATAAGACCGGTTCATATGGTGAGTGTCAACCTCAATGCCATATTTGCTCATGAATAATTGGGCAAGCATAGGTTGTTCACGAGTCACACCGATAGGTGGTGTGGTTGTGGCAGTACTCGTTTCTACAAACATACCTTTTTCAAGGCGTTGTCTCTTGTTCTTACAAGCAGCATTGCCGCTGTTCTTAACTGATATTTTCCAAAGTGCCATAATACATTGATGTTATGCAATAATTAGTGAATAAAAACTGTTTTGATGGCGCTAAGTAATAAAGGGGGTATGCCAACTGTGGGCGCACCTCCGAAAAAGAATAATGTGCTTGTTTTTTTCTTATATCAAACTATGATTGGATAATATTTTGTAGCATTCTTGATTCTTAAGCATATTCTTCTGAATCATTTATTTTTTCGTCAAAATCAATAATTTTCACATCATATTCTTCAAGAATCTTCTGCCAGCCCTGAGATAGGGATATTCTTGCCTTTGAGTCTAAATAACGTTTCGCTTTCCATATTCTATCTTGTCCCAAGAATATTTCACTTTTTGATTCTGCATCATCATTCTTATCGAATGCTATATTGGCATGATAGTCATCCCAAATGTCTCCATTCAGTAGGTCATATAGGATAGCCAGTTTCCTGTGACTCCATTGCTTTTCGTTTCTGTTCAAGGTCTTGTTTTCTTCAAAGAACTCACATCTTTTTTGTTGAAGTAGTTCTTCGCATTTCAGACCTCTTTCCATGTAATCTTTGAAAAAACTGATAAATTGCTTTGTTCGGACGATTCTCTTCCATTCACTAGTTTCATAATTGTTGTAATACCAAGGCGATTGCTGACTCCAAAATGTCTTATTGTCAATCACATAAAACAGAAGTATTTTCTTTATGTCAATATGTGATGTCTCTGTAGGTTTTGTGCCAAGAAGTCCGACTATATTATCCTTGAATGATGTTATGCTATCGAGGATGTTGTTCCTGCCAATAATCTCTTCATCCTGAAAAAACTCAAATATGGTATTGCCACCTACCCCCTTACCATCCAGAAAGTATGGAAGATCCTGAATTTCCCAAATGCAAGATTCTATTTTGTTAGTCTTGGCTTCATCAGAGAAGTAGAGTCTTGATAAAAGTACTTCCTCTTCACTGAAGGTCTTACTGTTGATGTTGTCCTCTTCTTCTTCGTCTTTCGTTGCAATATCAATTTCGTGAACACGTCCACGTTTGTTTATGAATGCATTGACTATTGTGTCTATAGACGTTGTAGAACGTTTGAAGCATTGGTATCTGATGTAGTAGAAATGTAGTAATCTCGCCAAAATCTGGTCGTTTCTTTCATTCTCTTTGCACTTTTGGAAATATGTCATCCACGGCCAAAAGAGCATCGATTTGTTTCTAGCAATAGACTTGTTCTTGTAGTCATTCCTTATTTCTTGATTACCGCCTCTTGGATCAATGATGTCCCATTTGCCTTCATAGGTGTTTATCTCATTCCAAAGACAATAAACAAATGAGTCAAACCAACCTGTGTAAAGGCCATTGTAGAGAGATTGCAACTTATTTCTGAACTCCAAGCTACAGATATACTTAAGGCCTTTTATGTAGGTTTCAATGGCATCAATTTCAATAGTGCTTCCCTTTTTTGATGGTTCATTGAAATATTCCAAACCTTCAATACATGCAAGAAAATTGTTGAATCCCTTGTCTGCATTTGCATTTTGGGCATTACCCTTTGTCCTGTTTCTCCAGAAGAAAGTCTGCCATAACTCCCACTTACGTCCGTATTTGTATAACTCTGTGCTTGGCAAGACTCTTGATTTCTGCATTTCATTGTCAGATAACTGTTCACCACGAGAATTCATGGTTATGTACAATTCCTCGCCTTGGGATGTGGCTTCCGTTTTGAAATGCCAGAAATGAATATTTGTGAGAAGATAATCAAAGTAGAAATTTGATGTGTTGCCAAAAATCTTCTTGATTGATTTGAGTGCAGAAATCATGGACATCACGGTCGGGTCATTCTTGTAATCATCAAGGAACCAGTGTGGCGAATTCTCTAAATCCATGATGAAGTCAAAAGCACTACAACCTCCGTCTTTAGCATGTCTAATCAATTGAACAAGGAACTGTTGGGTTAGACTTCTAACTTTGTAGTTGAAGCCCATATGCAAACCGTCCTCATCAGCTCTGCATATTGTCAAGAAGTCATCAATTCTTTTTTCAATAGTAGCTCTATAGAGAAGAAGCAAAAAAAGAGTAGTGATTCTCTGTTGACCATCAATAAGAAACTCGTCAAGGATTCTCTCACTTTCGTATTTAACATATGAAGGTTTGTAGGAATAGAGAAATCCTACATTTATGTTCTTGTTTGTGTGAACATGGTGGCATTCCTGACAAGGAGAGCCCTTTTCCTCCAACTCCTGAAGAAATTTTTCCAATACATCACTATTATTACCCCATACATATTCTCTCTGTATCTCGGGAACAATCATATTGTTTAGAGAAAACAGAGTTAGAAGGTTTTCATCTTTAAGATATGCGTTATACTTGCTCATTTGATGTATTTAAGAAGTTACTTATTCGTTTAATTATATATTCTCGTCTTGCAAAGATATCGGATTTATCCCATCGGTTCATCATTTTCATATCGATAGATTTGTCATGACGTTCAAGAAAGATCTTATTGAAAGCATCATATACATGAGGCCTGATAAAGTAACCATCTTGAGACTTACGCATGATGTCTATTCGTTTCTCCAAGAAGAAGTCATTTCCATAGCCTCGGTTTACAGATTCATGAAGCACACACATGTTTCCAAGAGAATTGACAGGTATGACTTTTTCAATTTTATCATTTATACGAGACTTGATACCTTCTTTCCAGTTTTGGTTATCCCAATCTATATCGCAGTCATCGATATAAATTTTTTCCTCACTGATCGTTTGGTTTATAATCTCAAGATATTCTTTTAGTATCTGTGTTTGCTTTACCTTGTCTTTGATTCTGTTTCCAACAGGTGTCTGTGGGAATATATGCTCAAGGTCTTCTTTGTACGCCTTGAAATGTTTGGCAGTAAGGTACGCACTATTTTTTGAAGAGAGGATACTGATGATGTCGAGCAATGTTGATACCGTTACCAGTTTCTTATCATACCAGTTTTCAGAGAAAGCGGTTTTTTCATTTTCCTCTTTGCTTCTTTCTGACTGTTTGATTAAATCATCAAAAACTTCAGTACTGGCAATCCTTTTCTTTAAGAAATGAATGAAATCTTTCCTGTAAAGTTCTTTCCATTGCTTCAGTAGTTCTTTGAAGTTCAAAATAGAAGAATCTTCTGATTTTTCTCTGGCATAGATGCTTGTGAAGAGTATGAGATGGTATAGTACTTTGTCGTTATACCAGTTCTCCATTGTCCTTTGTAGTAATTGAAGCTCTTCCAAAAAATTATCATCTATTACTTTCTTCTCAAAGAATTCCATGTCTAACACACCATCTCCGTATGCCAGGACATACAGTTTATAGAGATTGTTGATAGGGTATGTCGCGTCATTGAAGGATACAGAATTTTCGTCTAGTACTTTGGATTCTTTTGTGAATTGATGAAAGTAGTTTTTTTTGTTATCATCAGCCCACCAAAGATTAATACTATCGAGTAAAAGTCCTATCTTTACCCTTCGCTCATTGATCAATACGTTCTGTTTTATGCTATCATCAAGATTTCCGACCTCTTTTTTTGCAATTCTAGTAATAATCAAGGCTCGGATAAGGTCAGCACCATCCAAAGGGACTTTTTTCCCGTTCAAATTTTCAAATAGTTCCTGCTCTTCAATATTCTTAGGAAGGTTCACAATTAACTTGACATTGTTGAGAATCTTGTCCTTCATTACAGAAACAGTATCATAATTGGCCTCAAACCAAGTCTGGATTGTTTTATAGGCATTGAACAGATAGAATATATCCTGATAGTCGTAGTCCTTTCCTTCGTTTCTTGCAATCTCCAAAAGTTGATCCCAATCCTGTATGTTTTTCAGTTCGCTAGGTTTGAAAATATACTCCTTGAGAAACTCTTCAGTCTCATGCCTTACATTGTATTGCAGCTTCTCGTTGATTAACTCGTATTCGCCGAGATATGAAAGAATGACTGTTAAGGTAGTCAGCCTTTGCTGTCCATCCACAACGCTGAAAGAGTCCTTAAATTCGACGAGGGAGATATTCTGAAGGCAGTAAAATAGATTAAGGTCCTCATGGGGAGAGAACTCATTAATGTCTTTTAGCAACCGTTCAATATCTTTTGTATCCCATTTGTATCCTCTTTGATAAGATGGAATGGAATACTTTCTCCCATGTAAATAAGAGTCGAACAGTTCTTTAGAGCTATAAAGTAATTTGTCGTATACTATCATTATATGCTTTGTTAAAATATATTCAAAATTCTTTTATACATTATGATATATAGATGGTTCCAACAATCCATACAAGCTTATTTATTTGATTTAGAGCCATTGCTATATCACGCTTCTACACACATAACGTTTTGGCTGCAAAGTTATTGCTTTTGTATGCCTTTTCTGTTCACACCTATATGCCATTTTGCAAAAGAAGCTTTTTTTCAGGCGAGTTATAAATATAACACAGCTGCTATGATGGACTCATGACCATCATTATTTCTGATTATTTTGCCCGATGATATAAAATAGCGACCTGACACCCTCAAGCAAAGGAAAACAAAAACGCCTACCGTTGTGGTAGGCGTTTTCTTGTTTATGCTGATTCGTTTACAAACCCAATGCGTTGAGCTCGTTTTCCATATTCAGCTGATAGTAGATGTTGCCGAGCAAACGTTTTGTCTGAGTGTCGGTAGTGTCCAATTCATAAGCCTTCTTCATGTAAGGAAGAGCGGCCTGATACAACGGATCAAGTTTCTCCATCTTGAACTTAGTGAAAGCCGAACCCTGAAGTTTCTCCGCCTCTGTTGCAAGAGCCACAGCCTGCTTCATGTACATACGTCCAGTGTTGAACTGAGCCTGGACGTTTTCCGGCTCCATCTCAACAGCCTTTTTGTAGAATTCCAATGCCGAGTCCTCATCCTTCTTCTGCTCAAGAACGAATCCCTTCAAATTGTAGAGAGCGGCAGTCGGCTTGTTGGCGATAGCTGCGTCAACCATGCTCAATGCCTCGTCAAGGTTGCCCTTGTTGACATTGTCGTTGATGATTACGTTCATATATTGAGGATCCTTGTCGCCGAACAAAGGAAGAGCCTCTTTTGCAATGGCAACGATACCCTCGTTGTCCTGCAAGCCGGCGTAGCAGCTGATTGCATAGTCAAACGCCTCTTTCTCCTTGTAGCCCAATTTGCGAGCCTGCGCAAACGACGCAACAGCAGCCTTCATGTCTTCAGCCTGCCAAGCGGCGATACCGCGATAGAATGCGATAAGCGACATTGTAGAGTCAGCCACAGCCACCGGGTTGAACTTATCTTTTCCAGCGATTCCCATGTTAGGCAATTCGAGGTATGCTCCCCATGCGTCATAAGCCTCTTTGTACTTCTTCAAGTTGTACAAATCAGAACCAACACGGTTGAAATCAACATGGTGTCCGACAAGGATGCCGGCGATATCCTTAGAATATTCAGTCTTGATTTTTGGAAGACCCGTCTTCTTGTCCAATTTAAATGAGCCATCCTTGTTTGTCTGCTTAACAGAGTCCAAAGGAAGAGCCACCTTGAAGTCGTTAAACGCGGTCATCAACGAAGTTGCCATAAGCTCCTTGTCTGCATCCTTGCCAAGCTGAAGCATAGCCATACACTGGTCGTAGATGCCCATGTTTGCCTTTCCTGCAACAAACCAAGTCTTAGCCTGGTCCTTAGTCTCGGCATTTTCCAACGCCGGTTTAATCTTGCCGGCAGCCTCTTTATATGCGTCGACCGACACATTGAAGCCTCCAATCTGATGCTCTACATCGTCAACAAGACTCTTTTGAGCAAATGCACCGAACGTTGTCAAGGCGCAAAGCAATAGAATTGATTTCTTTTTCATTTTAGTTAGATTTTTATCTTTTTTATTCAATATTATTATCTACAACATCTGTCGACGGCTCTTGGTTCTGTCCATCGGCATTATTTTCAGCAATCGCCTCCTCGTCGTCGCATGTGTCGACCACGCAAACCGAAGCAATCTCATCGTTGCGCTTCTCCAAATTGATCAGACGCACGCCCTGGGTTGCACGACCCATCACACGCACATCAGCCACTTTCAGACGGATTGTTATGCCCGACTTGTTTATAATCACCAAGTCTTTGGTGTCGTCAACATCCTTGATGTCGACCAGACGGCCGGTCTTGTCGGTCACATTGATTGTCTTGACACCCTTGCCGCCGCGGTTGGTGACACGATAGTCGTCAAGCACCGAGCGTTTGCCATAGCCTTGTTCAGAAACCACCATGACTGTTTTTTCCGTACCGAAAGGCATTGTTATCATTCCTACCACGGCATCGTCGCCGCCATCAAGCGTCATGCCCTTCACGCCAGCCGACATACGACCCATTTCGCGCACTGCCGACTCGTTGAAGCGGATTGCACGGCCGTTGCGGTTTGCCAACAGCACTTCCTCGTTGCCGTTTGTCATGCGCACTTGCAGCAGCTCGTCGCCCTCACGTATCACGATTGCGTTGACACCGTTCTGACGAGGACGTGAATAAGCCTCGAGACGCGTCTTCTTGACTACACCATTCTTCGTGCAGAACATCAGATAGTGAGAGTTGACAAAGTCGGCATCGCCCAGACGTTTCACATTGACAAACGCCTTGACCTTGTCGTCCGACCCGATATTGAGAAGGTTCTGGATTGCACGTCCCTTGCTGGTCTTTGTGCCTTCCGGGATGTCGTAAACCTTCATCCAATAGCAACGTCCCTGCTGCGTGAAGAACAGCATATAGTTATGCATCGTAGCCGTATATATATACTCGATGAAGTCCTCTTCGCGTGTCGATCCGCCTTTGGCGCCGACACCGCCACGATTTTGCGCGCGGAACTCTGTCAACGGAGTGCGCTTGATGTATCCAAGATGCGAGATTGTGATAATCACGTCGTCGTCGGCATAGAAATCCTCAGCGTTGAACTCTTCCGACGCATAAACAATTTCCGTGCGACGCTCGTCACCGTATTTGTCACGAGTCTCGACCAATTCATCCTCAATTACCTTGCGGCAAACATCCGGATCGTTCAAGATTGAATTCAAATACTCAATCTGGCGCAACAAGTCTTCATATTCCTGGTGAAGCTTCTCCTGGTTCATGTTGACCAATGCGCTCAGACGCATGTCGACAATAGCCTTAGTCTGGACATCATCCAAGTTGAAGCGCTCGCCCAAACGCTGACGCGCCTCGTCGGTTGTCGCCGAAGAACGGATAATTTTAACCACTTCGTCGATATTGTCAGACGCCACAATCAGACCTTTGACAATATGCGCGCGGTCCTCAGCCTTCTTAATCAAGAAACGTGTGCGGCGGATAACGACATCATGCCTGTGGTCGACAAACGCCTGCAACAGCTCCTTGAGGTTGAGCAACTTCGGACGGCCTTCAACGAGCGCTACATTGTTGACGCTGAACGATGACTGAAGCGGAGTCATCTTATAAAGCTTGTTGAGCAGCACGTTGGAGTTGGCGTCTTTCTTGACTTCCACAACCACACGCACGTCTTTGCCTGATGACAGGTCCTTGACATTGTTGATGCCCTCAACCTTCTTCTCTATAGCGAGGTCGGCAATGGATTTCACCAATTCCGACTTGTTGACATTATACGGGATTTCAGAAATGACAATCACCTCATGTTCCTTCTCCGTTTCAATCTCAGCTTTCGCTCTGACCACGATACGTCCGCGGCCTGTCTCGTATGCCTCTTTCACACCGGCATATCCATAGATAGTGCCGCCCGTTGGGAAATCAGGCGCCTTGATGTGGCGCATCAGTTCCTCTATTGTGATTTCCGGATTGTCAAGAAGAGCAATCGAAGCGTTGATTGCCTCCGTGAGGTTGTGAGGAGGCATATTGGTCGCCATACCCACAGCGATACCCGAGGCTCCGTTTACGAGCAAGTTCGGGAAACGCGTCGGCAACACTGTCGGCTCCTCCAAAGTGTTGTCGAAGTTTGGCATGAAATCTACAGTATCCTCGTCAATGTCGCGGAGCATTTCCTCGCCAATCTTCGCAAGACGTGCCTCCGTGTAACGCATTGCCGCCGGAGAGTCGCCGTCGAGCGAGCCGAAGTTACCCTGTCCGAACACAAGCGGATAGCGCAACGCCCAGTCTTGTGCCATTCGAGCCAGCGTGAAGTAAATCGACGAGTCGCCGTGTGGGTGAAACTTACCCATAACCTCACCTACGATACGCGCACATTTCTTTGTCGGCTGGTTGGACGTGTTTCCAAGTCGCTCCATTCCAAACAGCACACGCCTGTGCACGGGCTTGAAGCCGTCCCTCACATCAGGCAGCGCGCGCGACACTATCACCGACATTGAATAGTCGATGTAAGCGTCCTGCATTTCTTTTTCAATATTGATCCTTCTAATACGATCTTCTATCATAATTGTTCTTTAAAAATTCATTACAGCCAGCCCCGAAAACAGGGTTTGGTTCAATATGGCAAAGATACAAAAAATTAACGACATATACCCGCCATCAACGACAGTTTTTCAATGGTTTTTCATCAATTTTCACAATGCCGTGCGGAGAACGTCAGACACGCCGTAAAAACACACAAATCCGCAGACGGTAACACGGCTCCGCCTGCGGATTTTTATTTATTTTTCAAGCACTAAAACTCGCTTGTGAAATGGAATTTAATTTTCGGGAAGTCAGACTGCGCCATCTGCAGCACATAATTGGAATCGGCAAGAAACACGTCGCGCCCGTCACGGTCCAACGCCATAAACTGATGCTTGCGCTTTTTAAACGCTGCCAAAGCATCGGCATCGTCGCTCTCAATCCAGCATGCCTTGTAGAGATGTATCGGCTCCCATCGGCATTGCGCGCCGTATTCGTGGAGCAAACGATACTGTATAACCTCAAACTGCAGCTGTCCGACAGTGCCGATAAGCTTGCGGCCATTAAACTGGTTGACAAACAATTGCGCCACGCCCTCGTCCATCAGCTGCTCGATACCCTTGTTCAGCTGCTTGGTCTTCATCGGGTCTGTGTTCTCGATATATTTGAACATCTCCGGAGAGAAGCTCGGCAAGCCTTTGAAATGCAAATCCTCGCCGGCGGTCAGCGTGTCGCCGATTTTAAAGTTGCCGGTGTCGGGGATACCCACAATGTCGCCTGGATAAGCTTCGTCGACCACGTCTTTCTTCTGCGCCATAAACGCGGTAGGCGCCGCGAAACGCATCGTCTTGCCTGTGCGCATCTGCTTGTAGTTGACATTTCGCTCGAACTTGCCCGAACAAATCTTCACGAAAGCGATACAGCTGCGGTGGTTGGGGTCCATGTTGGCGTGAATCTTGAACACGAAACCAGTGAAATTGGGCTCCTCCGGCCTCACCTCTCTCTCCACTGCCATAATAGGCTTTGGCGACGGCGCTATCTTAACAAAGCAGTCAAGCAGCTCCTTCACGCCGAACGTGTTGAGCGCCGAGCCGAAGAACACCGGTGCGACAGCACCCTTCAGATACTCCGACTCATCAAATTCCGGATACACTCCGTCGATAAGCTCCAAGTCGTCGCGCAAGCGCTTTGCATCTGTCTCTCCGACACTTGCGTCGACAGCCGGGTCGTTGACGTCGGAAATCTCCACTCGTTCGGTGACATGCTGCTTGTTTGGCGTGAACAAGTCGAGCGAATGCTCATATATATTGTAGACACCTTTGAAATGCGCGCCGATGTTGATAGGCCAGCTGAGCGGACGCACACTGATTTTCAGCTCGCTCTCCAACTCGTCGAGGATGTCGAACGGATCGCGGCCCTCGCGGTCGAGCTTGTTGACAAAGATAATAACGGGAGTGTTGCGCATACGGCACACCTCCATAAGCTTCCGCGTCTGTTGCTCCACGCCTTTCGCCACGTCGACCACAATGATTACACTGTCGACAGCCGTAAGTGTGCGATACGTATCCTCCGCGAAATCCTGGTGTCCGGGAGTGTCGAGAATGTTGATTTTGTAATCGCCATAATTGAAGCCCATCACGGATGTCGCCACCGAGATGCCGCGTTGTTTCTCTATCTCCATCCAGTCGGACGTGGCCGTCTTTTTGATTTTATTGGACTTCACAGCCCCTGCCACATGGATAGCGCCTCCAAAGAGGAGAAGTTTTTCGGTCAATGTTGTTTTACCGGCATCAGGGTGACTGATGATTGCGAATGTGCGACGTCTTTTTATTTCTTCTTCTAATGTTGCCACAAGAATTGCGTTGTTTTTTTATTTGTTTACTGATAATCCTCCTTGTCAAAAAGGGGCTTGATTTTGTCTTTATGAAAATATGTTGCCAAAAGCGAGACGAATTTCGAGATTTGAGCCATCGCCACCTGCGTGGATTCCGAGAGCTGCCGCCCCTGCAGATGCATCATCATCATGCCGTAGAGCGCGTTGAAACACGTTTCGATCTCACCGGATTTCTCATCACCGGATTTCGAGCGAAGCTCAACAATTATCGGCAGCGTCTTGTAGAATTCCGACGCATACTCCGGATATTTCACACTCTTAAGCAGCATCTGGTGCAAATCGGTCAGCTGTATCACGACGTTCTTGTTGATTTGGATATGCCCTTTCTCTTTCACCCCCTCGATGCGCATCATGTCCATCAGGTCGCCATACCACTGCAGCATCGCCGCCTTTGTGTCCTCATCTGTGGGATAGTTGTCAACGATGCGCTGACGCACGGTTTCAATGTCGAAACGGCATGCGCGGAATATGTCTTCAAGCTGCCACATATACAGCAGATATTCCGCTATATTCTCTTCTCTAAGTTGCTTTGCCGTGAACATTAGCCTAACCGAATTTGCTGATTTTACGAAGGATTGGCTCGTTGAGCACCTTGATTCGACGTCCGTCGACCACGATTACATGCTCATTGACAAACGACGACAGCGTGCGGATGGCGTTGGAAGTTGTCATGTTCGACAGATTGGCCATGTCCTCACGCGACATGTATATGTTAAGCGTCTCTCCGTCTTCCTCAAAGCCATAATTGTCGATAAGCACGACAAGTGCCTCTGCCAAACGTCCTCTGATATGTTTCTGCGTAAGATTGACTATCTTCGTGTCGGAACGGCCGAGATTGTGCGACAGCTCATGGATGAAGAACCACGCCAGCTGACGGTTGCCGTCAATCAGCTCCTCGACAATCTTCATTGGAATCGTGCCCACAACAGAAGGCTCCATTGCAATCGCTCCCGAAACATACGGCTCGTTGGCGAAATATGCCCGATGCCCGAAATATTGAATCGGACGGATCAAGCGGATAATCTGCTGACGACCGCCTATCCCTTCCTTGTATTTTTTCACCTTTCCCTTCAACAGGCACCACAAATATTCCGGAGTTTCCTTTTCCGCGTAAATGATTTGGTTACGCTTGTAGTTGTGAATGGTAAAATTATCAATCACAACCCTCTTCTCCTCAGACGTAAGGACGTTCCAAATCCCCGCCATGTCTTCCTTGACTACTTTTTCTAACGCGTCTCTTGATACCATCATCCGCTTATTTGCTACATAATTATGTTTTAGAGCACAAATATACAGCATTATATGTTCATTTCCAAAAATTATCCACAAAATTTAAACGAGTCGGTAACAATTGCCCGGCATTACGGAAACGGCGCCCTTGAATTCCAGTTCAAACAAGACGCTCAGCAACTTATGCACAGGCATTTTCAGCAATGCGCTCAGCTCATTTATCTGCACCAAATCCCTTCCTTGCAGACAGTCGACAACCGCCTGCTCCTCTTTTGTATATTCTATAAACAACGACTTCTCCACCGGCTTCGCACTGCGTTCCCAACGCATCATGTCAACGACATCCGACGCCGACGTCACAAGCGCAGCCACATTTTTGCGTATCAATGTGTTGCATCCTTCGGAATACACATCGCCCACCCTTCCCGGAAAAGCGAACACATCCCTGCCGTAGTTCTGCGCCACTTTGGCAGTCACCAACGCGCCGCCCTTAAACGCCGACTCCACCACCACAGTGCAGTCGCTGAGCGCGGCTATTATGCGGTTTCTCGCCAGGAAATTCGACCGATGCACGCGCGTACGGCAGCCGTATTCCGTTGTCACAGCTCCGCGGCGGCGCACAATGTCGGCAGCCACAGAGCGATGCTGCGCCGGATATATCATATCCAGCCCGTGCGCCATCACAGCCACCGTAGGCATCCCGTACTCCAACGCCGCCAAATGCGCCGCGACATCGACGCCATACGCCAGCCCGCTGACAACAACCACATCCTTCCCCACCAGCTCGCCAAGCCCAGCCACCAAATCGCGCGTGAGCTTCTGCCCGTAAACGGTGGCATGGCGCGTTCCGACTATCCCAACCGCGCACCTTGCGTTGAAGTCCGTGTCGCCTTTTGCATATATCAGCAACGGAGCGTCGGGCACATTCTGAAATCTTGCCGGATAGTCCTGATTGCGGAAATAAAGGCATCTGATTCCGTTCCTCGCCACAAAGTCGAGCTCTTTCTCAGCCTCGCAAAGCAGCCCTTCACGATAAGACGCAGCAAAAATATGGCTGCCGGCACTTGCCAACTCAGCCAATTCCCGCTCCGACATTCTGAAAAACTCAGCCTCGCTGCCCACCGCCGCCAATATGGCTCCGGCGGTCTCCGGCGTGATTCCTTTGATTTTTGAGAACGCAACCTGTTCTATCCCCGGCAACGACATGTCAACGCAAATGTTTTTTAAACACCTCGGCAAGCATATCCCCTCTGTCGAGCTTGCCGTCAGAAAGACAGACGCAGCTCACCACAGCCGACACCACCGACTCTCCCGTGTCTGTCTTGAACAAATCCTGATGAAACACAAACCTGGCGCCTTTCCGCTCCACCCACAACTTGCTGACAAAGCGGTCGCCGCTGCGGAGCGGCGTCTTGTAATCGATTTCCACCCGGTTAAGCACCGGAATCACACCCTTCTCCTGCATCTGCGCAAACGAAATGCCGTTTGCCACGCAAAAGCCATGGCGGGTATGCTCCAAATAGTGCAAATAATTGGCATTGTTGACGATGCCCTCTGCGTCAAGTTCGTAATCGCGCACTTCCATCTCGCGCTCATATACATATTTTGTGTCTGTCATCTGCTAATTTTTGCACAAAGATAATGGTTTCTCCAACAATTATAACTACCTTTGCAGACATATTTGAACGATGAACATTCGCAGTGTAATTAACGCGATTGAGGATTTTGCCCCTCGCGCTTTGCAGGAGAGCTACGACAACGCCGGACTGCAGGCAGGCGATGCGACAAATATCTGTACGGGAGTACTTCTTACGCTTGACGTGAACGAAAACACAGTCACAGAGGCAAAGGAGTACGGCTTGAACTGTGTCATTTCGCACCATCCCCTTCTCTTCAAAGGAATAAAATCCATCTCTCCCGACACTCCTACGGGACGCATCCTGATTGATGCGATAAGCAACGGAATAACAATCTACTCAGCGCACACCAATCTCGACAATGCAAGATTCGGTGTTTCAAACCGTATGGCCCAAATGCTCGGGCTTTCCGGAATACGCACTTTGCAGCCACAGTCGGCGACATTGGTAAAGCTGGCGGTCTTCGTGCCGGAGACACACGCCGACAAGGTGCGCGACGCAATGGCTGATGCCGGAGCTGGAGCAATCGGCGACTACGACCGCTGCAGCTATTCGCTGGAAGGGACTGGCCGATTCCGCGCCGCAACGGGTGCCAATCCTTTTGTCGGAGAGATTGGCGAGATTCACCAAGAGGCTGAAACGAAGATTGAAGTCATCGCACCGCGACGACTTTCAGGCAGAATCATCAGAGCGATGCTCGACGCCCACCCCTATGAGGAGCCGGCATACGACATCATTCCGCTCGACAACGCCGACAACTATTCAGGAAGCGGCGCTGTGGGCAACATCAAGCCGACAACGATGGGCGGGTTTATCGACCTGCTGAAAGCAACGTTCAACTGCAAGGCAATACGCTACTGCGGCGACGAGCGGAAGACAATAACCAGAGTGGCACTATGCGGAGGCAGCGGGGCTTTTCTGACATCAGACGCCATCGCTTCCGGAGCCGACATCTACGTCACCGGCGATGTGAAATACCACGATTTCACTTCGTTTGCCGACAAAATCGCGATTGCCGACATCGGGCACTACGAAAGTGAGCAGTGCTCAAAAAGCATATTCCGGGAAATTCTGGAAAAGAAGTTCCCCGGCTTGACAATCAAAGACGCAGAAACAGATATCAATACAATAAAATACATATAATATGGCAACTGAAAAGAAAACAGCAGCAACAGAAGGATTGTCGGTAGAAGAACGCTTGAAAACGCTCTACCAACTCCAAACACTCTTATCTCAAATCGACCGCATCAAAAACCTCCGCGGCGAACTTCCTTTGGAGGTCAAGGACATGGACGACGAGGTTGAACGCTTGAAAACCCGTATCCAGAAATTCAAAAACGAGGCGGAAGAATTGCGCAAGGGTGTGGCTGCAAAGAAGGTGGAAATCCAAAACGCACAAGACGCCATCGCAAAATACACAGAGCAGCAGAACAACGTGCGCAACAACAAGGAGTTTGACTTCCTTGCAAAAGAAATCGGATTCAAGCAGCTTGAAATCGAGCTGGCTGAGAAACGCATCCGCGAATACACCGAGATGGCGAACCGCAAAGCCGACGACATCAAGAGCACACAGGAGACAATGGAGGACAACGTGCACATCCTCGCCGAGAAGAAATCAGAATTGAGCGAAATCATCTCAGAGACAAAGCAGGACGAGGAGAAACTCCGCGAGCAGGCGAAAGCCCTCGAGGAGAAAATCGAGCCGCGTCTGCTCAAGGCTTTCAAGCGCATCCGCGAGAATGCCCGCAACGGTCTTGGAATCGTCTACGTGCAGCGCAATGCCTGCGGCGGCTGCTTCAACCGCATCCCGGCACAGCGCCAGGTAGAGGTGAAGCTTCACAAGAAGGTGGTTGTCTGCGAATATTGCGGCAGAATCCTTATCGACCCGCAGCTTGCCGGCGTGAACGAGGAAGCATAAATCAGCAACCGCATAAATACAACAAGTCCCGGAGGAATATGACATGGATTCCTTCGGGACTTGCTTTTTCATGACACCAAAGTGTCAAGCTTTCACACAGCCGCCATCCTACTTATTGCCGTTCTGTTCCAAATAGATGGCAGCCTGTTTCACTTTTTTGAACAGGTCGGTTGCAAACACAAAATCATTCAGCGTCTCGCTGTCTGCATGGAAGATTGAATGCTTGTCGCCCACCCAATCGACATTGCCCTTGTTTATAAACACGATATGCTCTCCTATGCCGAGCACCGAGTTCATGTCGTGGGTGTTGATTATGGTCGTTATGTCGTACTCGTGGGTAATGTCCCACAACAACTCATCTATCAGAATCGATGTCTGTGGGTCGAGGCCGGAGTTTGGCTCGTCGCAGAACAGATATTTCGGATTCAACGCTATCGCCCGCGCAATCGCCACACGCTTCTGCATACCGCCGCTGATTTCCGACGGATACTTCGACTCGGCGCCATTAAGATTGACACGGTTGAGGCAGAATCTGGCGCGGTCGAGCATTTGCGCACGTGTCATGTCTGAAAACATTTTCAACGGAAACATCACGTTCCCGAGCACCGTCTCGTTGTCAAACAACGCCGAGCCCTGAAACAGCATTCCTATTTCAGTACGCAAAGCCTTGCGCTGCGCCAACGACATCTTCACAATGTCGCGGCCGTCATATAGAATTTGTCCCGAATCAGGCGTCAACAGTCCGATGATGCTCTTCATCAGCACGGTCTTTCCCGATCCGCTTTGTCCGATAATCAGATTAGTCTTTCCATTATGAAACGTCGCGTCGATGCCTTTAAGCACCATCTTGTCGGGAAACGACTTTTTTACGTTTTTTACTTCAATCATTACTGCAACAATAATTTGGTCAACAACACGTCGAGCAACAGAATCAAAATGCTGCTTGCCACAACTGAATTCGTACTTGCCTTGCCCACATCGAGCGCGCCTCCCTTGACGTTATAGCCATAGAACGATGCCACGCTGGTTATCACCACCGAGAAGAACAATGACTTGATTATCGCATACCACACGTACCATTCAACAAACATTGTCTGGATGCCGTAGATATACTGCGGAACGGAAATCATATCCGTGAACTGCGCTATCATGAATCCGCCGACCAAGCCCGACGCCATGCTGAACACGGCAAGCACCGGAATAAACGTCAGCAACGCAAGTATTTTGGGCAACACGATGAAGTTGCACGAGTTGACACCCATAATCTCAAGCGCGTCAATCTGCTCGGTCACACGCATTGTTCCTATCTCCGAGGCAATGTTGGACCCCACTTTGCCGGCGAGGATCAAGCACAAAATCGACGATGAGAATTCCAGGAGAAGCACGTCGCGGGTTGCAAGACCCACGGTGTAGGACGGCAGAAGCGGATTGGAAAAATTAATCTGCATCTGAATTGCGATAACTGCACCGATAAACAGGGATATGACAATCACCAACGGAATGGAGTCCACTCCAAGTTTTGAGATTTCGACGGCATAGCGTTTCAGAGACTCTTTCAGGCGGTCGGGACGCGTAAACACCCTACGCATAAACAACGCATATTCTCCAAACGTATGTAGACAAGATGTTATAAACAACATATATTATTTTCTTTATTTCTCGCAAAATTACTCATTTTTCCGCCACTCGGCAACCACAAGCAAACCATTTTCTCAATTTTGCGGTGTTTTTGACTACTCCCGACACAAAAAGTCAGCGCCGCATCCATCGACACGGCGCTGACTGCTTTTTCAGGAGTTGCTGTTATTTCTTGTTCCGCTCAATCCACTTGCGTGCATTGACAAACGCCTCTATCCAAGGTGTAACCTCGTCGGTAAGACGGCGGTTTTCAGGATAGAATCCGCACTGCCATGGGAAGATGGCACGCTCAAGGTGAGGCATCATCGCCAAATGGCGACCGTCGGCCGACGCTATACCCGCAACAGCCTTAGGCGATCCGTTAGGGTTGGCTGGATATGACGCATACGCATATTCCGCAACCACGTTGTAGTTTTCAACGCCTTCAGGCAAATTGAACTTACCTTCGCCGTGAGCCACCCAGATGCCAAGTTTGGAGCCTGAAAGCGACTTGAACATCACCGAGTTGTTTTCCGGAATGCGGAGGCCAAGGAACTGCGACTCGAATTTATGCGAGTCGTTGTGCTCCATCGTAGCCTTGTGCTTGAATTCCGGGTTGATGAGGTTCAGCTCTATCATCAGCTGGCAACCGTTGCAGATGCCAAGGCTCAGAGTGTCCTTACGGGCGAAGAAGCGCTGCAGGGCAGCCTTTGCGTTCTCGTTCCAGACAAAGCCGCCAGCCCATCCTTTCGCCGAACCAAGCACGTCGGAGTTGGAGAAACCTCCGCAGAACACAATCATATTGACGTCGTCAAGAGTTTCGCGACCCGACATAAGGTCGGTCATGTGAACGTCTTTCACATCAAAGCCGGCGAGATAAAGCGAATATGCCATCTCGCGGTCGCCGTTCACGCCCTTCTCGCGGATAATGGCAGCCTTGATGCCTGTCGGAGTGCGGCGGTTGCCGGTAAGTCCGTAAGAGGCAAGCGTGCCATTGAAATCCTTCGGCAATTTATAGCGTATAGGCTGCTTCTTATAGTTCTCAAAACGCTTTTTCGCACATGCCGCGCCGCTCTGACGGCGGTCGAGCAGATACGATGACTTGAACCACAAGTCGCGCAGATAATCAATGTCGAGCAGATACTCGCAACCGAGATTTGACACGAGAACCACACGCTCGTCCTGAACCGTGCCGATTGCCACGGCATGCAGACCGTCGACAGCCGCTTCCACAGCCTTCAAGTTTTTGTTCTCAACTTGCATCACGACAGCACTGTTTTCAGCAAACAACAGCTTCACGACATCCTTGTCGTCAAATCCGTCGAGGTTGATGTTCAAACCGCCCTTCGTGTTGGCGAATGTCATCTCAAGCAACGTGGTGACAAGACCGCCCGCCGAGACATCGTGCATTGCAAGCACCTTGCCTTCATCGACAAGCGACTGAACAGCGGCAAATGCCTTTGCGAAATATTCAGCGGAGTCGATGCGCGGCACGTCGCTGCCCACACTGCCGAGCATCTGCGCGAACGCAGAGCCACCGAGCGCAAGCGGAGAATTGCTGAAATCAACGTAGACAAGAGTGGTGTTCTTCTTGTTTTGAACCACCGGCGACACAACCTTGCGCACGTCAGACACCTCAGCGGCAGCCGAGATAATCACCGTGCCTGGAGCCATCACCTTTTTCTTGCCGTATTTCTGCGTCATCGAGAGGCTGTCCTTGCCAGTAGGGATGTTGATGCCAAGACGGCAGGCAAAGTCGCTGCATGCCTCCACTGCCTTGTAGAGAGCGGCATCCTCGCCGGCGTTGCGGCAAGGCCACATCCAGTTGGCGCTGAGCGAAACGCCCTTCAATCCGTCGCTGAGAGGCGCGCCCACAATGTTTGTCAAAGCTTCCGCTATCGACGCCACAGAGCCTTGTGCCGAATCAGCCAAAGCCAATTGCGGAGCGTGGCCGATTGATGTTGCGATGCCTTTCGTTCCTGTATAGTCAAGTGCCACAACGCCGCAGTCGCTGAGAGGCAACTGTATCTCGCCCTGACATTGCTGGCGTGCCACCTTGCCTGTCACCGAACGGTCAACCTTGTTTGTCAACCAGTCCTTGCAGGCAACCGCCTCGAGCTGAAGCACATTTTCTATATATGTGTTGACGTCTGATTTCTTGTATTTAACCGACTTCAGATGGCGTTCTACCGTAGAGTCGGTCATATAAGTCTTTGGCGAGCTGCCGAACATGTCGCTCATAGCCAAGTCGATCGGGCACACACCGTCGGTCTGCTCAAAGACAAAACGATGGTCGCCGGTGGTTTCTCCAACCACATAGAACGGAGCGCGTTCGCGCTCGGCAATTGTGCGCACCCACTCAATGTCTTTTTGCTCAATCACCATGCCCATACGCTCCTGCGACTCATTGCCGATGATTTCTTTCGACGACAGTGTAGGGTCGCCTACCGGGAGAGCTCCGATTTCAATTTTTCCGCCTGTCGACTCAACGAGTTCCGACAAAGCGTTCAAGTGTCCGCCGGCACCGTGGTCGTGGATTGACACAATCGGATTGTTGTCAGACTCGGCAAGCGCACGGATTACGTTTGACACACGCTTCTGCATCTCCGGATTGGCGCGCTGCACGGCATTGAGCTCGATAGAGTTGTCGTATTGTCCGGTGTTGACCGACGACACGGCGCCGCCGCCCATACCGATACGATAGTTGTCGCCGCCCATCAGCACCACGCTTTCGTGAGGCTTAGGCTCGCCCTTAAGGGCATCGCGCTTTGCTGCGAATCCCACGCCACCGGCAAGCATAATCACTTTGTCGTAGGCAAATTCCTCTCCGTTTTCCTTATGCTCGAACGTGAGCACAGAACCGCAAATCAGCGGCTGTCCGAATTTGTTTCCAAAGTCGGACGCACCGTTTGATGCCTTGATAAGGATTTCCTCAGGCGTTTGGTAAAGCCATTTGCGCGGCGCCATCGCCGAAGCCTCCCACACACGGTTTTCCTCAGTGCGCGGATACGAGGTCATATAGACCGCCGTTCCGGCTATCGGCAGACTCGCCTTTCCTCCTCCGAGGCGGTCACGGATTTCACCTCCCGTTCCTGTAGCCGCACCGTTGAACGGCTCTACGGTCGTCGGGAAGTTGTGGGTTTCCGCCTTCAACGAGATTACTGTTTCAACGTCCTTGATTTGGAAGAAGTCGGGGCCTTGCGGATTTTTCGGAGCAAACTGCTCTATCACCGGACCTTCTACAAAAGCCACGTTGTCTTTATATGCTGACACAAGCTTATTCGGATTTTCCTGCGATGTCTTTTTAATGAGCTTAAAAAGAGAAGACGGTTTCTCCTCGCCGTCGATTACAAACACGCCGTTGAAGATTTTATGACGGCAGTGCTCAGAGTTGACCTGAGAGAAACCGAACACCTCGCTGTCGGTCAGCGGACGGTTGAGCTTTGCGCTCAACGACTTCAGGTAATCCACCTCTTCCGGATTGAGCGCCAAGCCTTCTTGCTCGTTGTATGCCTCGATGTCGGAGATGTAAACAATCTCATCCGGTTTTTTGAGAATTTCAAAGATGTCGGCGCCGAGATTCTCATAAAGGCGCTGAAGCATCTTGTCGTAGGTTGGATTTTTTGCTGTTGTCGGGAAAAACTCTTCAATGCGTTTAACTCCGGAAAGACCCATGTTCTGGGTTATTTCCACCGCGTTCGTACTCCAAGGGGTTATCATCTCCCGGCGCGGTCCCACAAACTTGCCTTCCACCGTAGAGGCGTCAAGCAGCTGGGCGTCGTTGAACAACCATTTTAATTTTTCAATTTCGCTGTTTTCCAGCTTGTGGTCGGTATCAACTGCGATAATCGAACCCGACACATTTTTGAAGAAACTAATCATATTTATTGAGTAGGGAATTGGTTTAATTCTTCTGCAAAATTAATTAAAATCGCTTACATATACGGACTAATCTCCCCGAATATGTCGAAAAATTATTCTTTTTCGCATAAAAGATAGTAACTTTGCAATGCTTTTAGCAAAAAACAAGAATCCAAATGGCAACGATATTAAATATTGAGACGTCTACCGACGTTTGCTCCGTCTGCCTGTCGCACGACGGTGAGATGAAATTTCACGACGCTGACTACAAAGGACGCAACCATGCCACCGTGCTTGGCGGCTTCGTAAAAAACGCCCTCGACTACGCAAAGATGTGCGAGATGAAACTTGACGCCGTCGCCGTGAGCATAGGCCCTGGTTCCTACACGGGTCTGCGCATCGGCTTGTCGGAAGCGAAAGGCCTGTGCTTCGGTCTCGACATTCCGCTGATTGGCGTAAACACCCTGAAACTGCTGAGCGTGGCTGTAATGTTCTCAAAAAACATCGGTCCCGACGACTATTTCGTGCCGATGATCGACGCGCGGCGCATGGAGGTGTTCACAGCGGTCTACGACCTTGCCCTCAACGAGGTTATGCCAAACCAGGCGATGATTCTCGACGAGAATTCGTTTGCCGACTTGCTGGAGTCGCGCAAGCTGCACTTCATGGGCAACGGCGCCGACAAGGCTTCCGACTTGATAAAGAGCCAGAATGCGGAGTTCACTCTCGGCATACGTCCCAATGCAGCCGACATGATCGCCCTCTCGGAAAAAGCATTCCGCGAGAATGATTTTCTCGACCTTGCATACTCTACGCCAAACTACATCAAGAAGTTCCACACCACAACGCCAAAGAAAAACGTTCTTGGCTGTCAACCAACGAAATAATTATGTTAGAATACAACACACAGAAAGAGAAACTGGTGCTGCCAGAATATGGCCGCAACGTACAGCAGATGGTCGACTATTGCCTCACCATCGAGAACCGTGACGAGCGCAACCGGTGCGCATCTGCCATCGTGGCGATAATGAGCAATCTGTTTGCTGCCCAGGCGGGCGTTGACGACTTCAACAAGATGCTGTGGAACCAACTCGCCATAATGTCAGACTTCCGTCTCGACATCGACTATCCGTGCGAGGTGATCAAGCCCGAGAATCTGCACTCCAAGCCGGAGAAGATTCCTTACAAACTGACGCCAATACGCTTCCGCCACTATGGCAAAATCGTCGAGAATCTGATTGACATCGCCCAGGACATGCCCGAGGGCGAGGAGCGCACACAGCTGGCTCTGCTCATTGCAAACCAGATGAAGAAGCTCATGGTGCAGTCAAACATCGACGGTGTCGACGATGAAAAGATATTCAAAGACCTCGCCCTCTATTCGCGCGGAAAGATTGTGCTGAACCCAGAGGAACACAAACTGCGCGACTTCAAGGATATGGTTACCGAAAAACCAGCCTCAAACAATAAAAAATCGAAAAAGCGCAAATAAACGATGATCACCGCCGACCAACTTATCGAAATCGGACGCTACAACAAGGCGCACGGCATCAACGGCGAGATTTCCGCCACTTTCGACTGCGACACGATGGCCGTCGGCGAGCTGTCGGCTCTGGTGTCGCCGATGGACGGCATTTTCGTGCCGTTCTTTGTCAACGGCATACGCCCGAAGAACAACGACACTCTGCTACTGAAAATCGACGGCATCAGCAACGAGACGCAGGCTAAACGCCTCGTCAACTGCCCCATCTACGCTCTCGCCGAAGAAATGCCGGAGCAAGATGAGGTGTACTGCGACTTTTTCATCGGCTTCACAATCACAGACACCGACGGAAACACTATCGGCACAATAACCGACGTGGACGACTCCACGGAAAACGCATTGTTTGTGGTGGAAAACGAGGGCAAAACTGTCTATATCCCCATTTCGGAGGATTTCATCACGGAAATCGACGAGCAAGGAAAAACAATCGAGATGGATTTGCCCGAAGGCATCCTCGATTTATGACCCCGCGCAGCGGAATGCCTTCTAAATTTTGCTAATTAATCAAATATACTGTTTATCTTTTTTGATTTAACAGAGAGATTCTGTATCTTAGCGAGAAATATATAAAAAAACAGAATCTCAATGTCCGATAAAAATGACTTTCAAGAGTTCTCGGAAGACGCCGCTGTAAAGTTTATCAGAGAGCGGCTGTCGGAAGACGTGGCTTCACGGCTGTCAGACGACGACATCCTCGACATTGTCGATGCCGCCTACGACTACTATGACGACAACGGCCTGCTCGACTTGTCAGACTTCGACTCAGACGTAGACGAACGCAAAATGGCCAGCGCCATAATCGAAAGCACCGGCTGCGGCCTGACAGAAAGCGAAGTGTTGGAAATCATTGGATTGGAAAACCTTTACGAAGATTCGCTTAACGATTTCTAAGACATTTATGCGTGCAAAAAACATATTATATTCTCTTGCGGCTGGCTTTGTCGCAATCTCGATTTCAATAGCGCCGGCTTATGCCAAGGACAATTTCTTCAAACGCTCGGCAAATGCTGTGAAGGAATTCTTCAGCGACGACAAAAAGAAGGACGACAGCACTCCCGACAAGGAAAAGAAAGAAGAAAAAGCTAATCCCGAAAAGAGCGGCACAACAACAACAACAACAACAACACAGTCTGAAAGCGAAAAAATCGACGACAAATCGGTCACTGAGCTCTACGACCTGTCGTTTGAGGAAAACAAGGCTCTTCCGAAACTGGGCAACCAACGCGCTAAAATACGCGAATACCAGCAGATACAGGCAAAAAAACTATTGTCGTCAGGGCAAAACATCGAGACGACACGCAACGGAGAGGTAATTATAGCCACTGTCGCCGCCAACGACCTGTTTCTGCCAAACGACACCACACTGCGCCCAACGGCGGCAAAAGTGCTGCGCCCATATATGGAATACCTTAAAGAGCCCGACATGTACCGGATGCTACTGCTGATGCACAGCGACAACACCGGCTCAGAGGCATACACCAACCACCTCACCACGGTGCGCGTGTCGGCCGTGTTCGACTGGATAAAGGACAATGCCGTATGCAGCGACTATGTGATTCCCTATGCAATGGGCGCCGACGACCCGCTGCCAAACACTCCCAACAATTCTGTCGACAACCGCGAGAAGAACCGCCGGTTGGAGATTTATCTTGTCCCGGGCAAGTCTATGATACGCAAATCTTCACGCGGGCAGCTGAGATAAATAACACCACCATCTACAATACAAAAAAATCCATCAGAATTTCTTCCGATGGATCTTTTTTTGTGATCCGGCTGCGATTCGAACGCAGGACCCACAGCTTAGAAGGCTGTTGCTCTATCCAGCTGAGCTACCGGACCATCTTTTTCAAAAGTGTTGCAAAGGTACGGCAATTCATTGAAAATAGCAATAATCTTCCGAAGTTTTTTTTCAGAAAATCTATCTTTCCTTCTTTTCGGCTCTAAATTATCCGTTTTTCTGCGGTTTGCCACGCCTCAGCCAATCCGCTGCAGAGTTTGAAACGGGAATGTGGCCACATAGACATCGGTGCCTGAGGGCAGGTTCATTCCGGCAATGGCACGGCTGATTTCAGCCAACGGCACACCCTGCCTTTCCATCTCTCTTATTCTCTCCGAGATGAGCGCGGTGTCGATGCCAGCCGCTGCCACAACAGCGATGCCCTGCACATAGAGAGTGTAGGCGGTCTCCTCCTCAACAGCACGGTGGCTGACGCTGCCGTCGGAACTTATGTCAAAAAGGTGCAGCCGACAGACCGCACCTTCATAGACCGTATATGGCGCAAGGAAACGCATCTTGTCAGTTGCGCAGCCCGCGCTGATATGGATGGGCGTTGTAGATGTCCTGACGCAAGCGCGAGCGCGAAAGCGAGATTTTGTCGACAAAGACAGCGTTCTCCATCACCATTTTGTAGTTCATATATCCGTATACACGCTTTGTGGTGCGCGTGGAGTCGGTCTGCAGCACAATCGATGCCGTTTCTTCCGGCATCAGACTCTGCGACTGAAATTCAGAAGAGCCGTCGGCATAGTCCACTCCTACAAACAGCGTTGCGGCGTTTTTCGCGTTGACCATCTGCATCCGCCATTCATAGCGGTCGCCTGTGCGCATCTCGCTGTCAGCGGGATAAGAGAAAGCCAGCTGCACCAGACCGCCGCACTGACGCCTGTCGAAGAGCAAAGAGTGCGACTGCTGCCACACGTCAACGCTGTCGCCAGCCGCCACAAGCCTCTCTCCAACCTTCTTTGCCTCGTTGCGTGCGTCCCGCTGTCGGTCTTCAAGGATAGACACCACATCGTCGTAGACGTCGCCATAGATGTCAAGATTGTGTCCGTACCACATCAGCGACTTGTCGAAGTCGGCTTGCGTGTATCCGTTTTTAATCAGTATTGACTGCTTCAAAGCCTTGCGCGACTCATCGCTTCCATAGTCAGACCTGTTCAGCTCAACCACGGCGTCGCCTTCAGCCATGTCGGCAAGCAGTACTGCCATATCTTTCTCCGGAATCACCCCTTTGGGAGTCTTGGAGCAAGACGACAGCAGCGCCGCTGCAGCCACACACAATATGCACAGACAGGTTCTCATCTTATTGTTTTGCATCCTGGTTTCCGTCATGCTGTCCGGCTTCGCTTTTCTCGATTCCGGAGAATGACAAATACTTTGAATTGAAGAGTATCAGCCACACGATACCCACAGATATCGCCGCGTCGGCAAGATTGAACACCGGACGGAAGAACTCGAAATCGGTGCCACCCACCCACGGCATCCAGTCGGGCCATGTGCCCTGCACAAGGGGGAAGTGGAACATGTCGACCACCAAACCGTGAAGAAACGTTCCGTAGCCGCCGCCTTCGGGGAAAAGCGTTGCAACGGAATACCACGTCGACTCACTGAAAATCAATCCATAAAACATTCCGTCGATAACGTTGCCTATGGCTCCGGCGGTGACCATCGACAGGCAGACCACGAAACTTTTCGGGTATGCCTCGTTCTTGCGTATCTTGAACAGGAAATACACGAGAGCCACCGACGCAAGGATTCTGAATATCGACAGGAACAGCTTTCCGCCCAATTCTATTCCAAACGCCATGCCCGGGTTCTCGATGAAATACAGTTCAGCCCAGTTGGTGAAAGGCATCGACTCGCCGAGGCGGAACGACGTTTTCACCCAAATTTTAATAACTTGGTCGGCAATTATAATCGCAAGGACTATAATTGCCGCCAAGGTTCCATTAGAAATTTTCTTTTTCTGCATCAATGAAGTTTACTTCTTTTTTAAACTTTCCTGCTGTTTGCCCTCGATGCTCAGAGTGGCGTGAGGCACAGCCTTCAAGCGCTCCTTGGGAATCAGTTTTCCCGTCTCGCGGCAAATACCGTAGGTTTTGTTCTCTATCCTGACAAGAGCCGCTTTCAGATGCTGGATAAACTTCATCTGGCGCTGAGCCAGGCGTCCCGACTCCTCTTTGTTGAGAGTGTTTGCGCCTTCCTCCAGCACTTTGAATGTAGGCGACGTGTCGGCGGTGTCGTTACCGTCAGAGTTTGTCACCTCATTCTTAAGCTGCTCATAGTCTTTATATGCCTTGTCGAGTTTGGCAAGGATAATCTCCTTGAATTCCTGCAACTCGGCGTCTGAATATCTCGTTTTTTCTGCCATAGTTATAAAAGTTATATCATTTCCCTATTTATGAATCTTTACAGATGCCGACAAATCAGGATACTCGTCCATGTCGAGCGGAGTGCGGTCGGCGTCGGCGATTTCGGCGATGGTGACGCTCTCTGCGAGCACCTGACGGCCGATATAGTCGGCATATTCGCGCACAGCCTCATCAGTGGCGGCATTCGGGGTGACCACAACATCGATTTTGTCAGTTATCTCAAATCCCTGACTCTTGCGGATGTTCTGGATGCGGTTCACGAGTTCGCGGGCGATGCCCTCGCGGCGCAGCTCGTCGCTGACAGTGATGTCGAGCGCCACAGTGAGCGAGCCCTCGTTGGCAACAAGCCAGCCCGGGATGTCCTCCGAAATCACTTCCACGTCGGAAAGCTCAACCACAGCCTCTTCACCGTTAACGGTAAACGCAAACTTGCCCTGCTTCTCAAATTCGATAATGTCGTGCTGCGACATTGCCGTAATCTGCGCGGCAAGGAGTTTCATTATCTTGCCAAACTTCGGACCGAGCTTCTTGAAGTCGGGTTTCACCTTCTTCACGAGCACGCCCTCGTCGTTGCCCACAAACTTGATTTCCTTTACGTTGACCTCGTTTTTGATAAGCGCGCTCATTGCCTCTACGCTGTTTTTCTGTGCCTCGCTCATCACCGGCACCATGATCATTGCCAGCGGCTGACGCACTTTCAGATTGGCCTTGCGGCGCAAAGCGAGCACCATCGACGTGATGTCCTGAGCCATCTTCATCTCCTCCTCAAGCGCCTTGTTGATTACGCTTTCGTCGGCAACAGGGAAGTCGGCCAAGTGAACCGATGTCGACTCGCCGGTAGTAGCGGCGGTCAGGTCGGTGTACAGACGGTCGGCAAAGAACGGCGATACGGGAGCAATCAGCAGAGCCACCGTCTTCAGACATGTGAACAGAGTCTGATAAGCCGACAGTTTGTCGTCGTTCATCTCGCCGCCCCAGAAACGCTTGCGGTTGAGGCGCACATACCAGTTGCTCAGGTTGTCGCCCACGAAATCCGAGATGGCGCGTGCAGCCTTTGTAGGCTCATAGTCGTCGAGGTCGGCCGACACTTCCTTAACCAGCGTGTTGAGCAGAGATATGATCCAGCGGTCGATTTCCGGGCGTTTCTCCACAGGAATCTGTTCCGCGGAATTGTCAAATCCGTCGACGTTGGCATAAAGAGCGAAGAATGAATATGTGTTGTAGAGCGTGCCGAAGAACTTGCGGCTCACCTCCTCTACTCCAGCCGTATCGAATTTCAGGTTGTCCCATGGCGAAGAGTTTGAAATCATGTACCAACGCAGCGGGTCGGTGCCATATTTTTCAATCGCGCCAAACGGATCTACGGCATTTCCAAGACGCTTGCTCATCTTGTTGCCGTTCTTGTCGAGGACAAGTCCGTTGGAGATTACCGATTTGTATGCTTTCGTGTCAAACACCATTCCGGCGATGGCGTGCAGGGTGAAGAACCAGCCACGAGTCTGGTCCACTCCCTCGGCGATGAAATCGGCTGGATACACCTCACGCTTGTCAAACGCCTCTTTGTTTTCAAACGGATAGTGAATCTGAGCGTAAGGCATCGAGCCCGAGTCAAACCACACGTCGATCAAGTCGAGCTCGCGACGCATTGGCTTTCCGCTGTCGGAAACCAGCTTGATGTCGTCGACATACGGACGGTGCAGGTCGATTTTATCGTAGTTCTCAGCCGTGTATACACCAGGGACAAAGCCTTTGTCCTTGTAAGGGTTGCTCTTCATCACGCCGGCAGCCACAGCCTTTTCAATTTCGTTATAGAGCTCCTCAACGCTGCCGATACACTTCTCCTCGTCGCCGTCTTCGGTGCGCCAGATAGGCAGCGGAGTGCCCCAATAGCGGCTGCGCGAGAGGTTCCAGTCGTTAAGGTTTTCAAGCCATTTGCCGAAACGTCCGGAGCCTGTCGACTGCGGCTTCCAGTTTATAGTGTTGTTGAGTTCAATCAGACGGTCGCGCGACGCCGTTGTGCGGATAAACCAGCTGTCGAGCGGATAGTAGAGCACAGGTTTGTCGGTGCGCCAGCAGTGAGGATAGTTGTGCACATGCTTCTCAATCTTGAACACCTTGTTCTCCTGCTTCATCTCCATACACAAGCGGATGTCGAGACTTTCAGCGGCAGCGGCTGCTTTGTCGTCATATTTTCCATCGACGTTGAACTGCGGGTCGTAGGCATTCTTCACCCAAGCCCCCTGATAGTTCTTATACACGTCGACATCGACACACTCCGCCACGAAACGCTCGTCGAGCTCGTCGAGCATATAGAATTTGCCCGTAAGGTCGACCATCGGACGCGTCTCGCCCTTCTTGTTGATCATGAACAGCGACGGGATGCCTGCCGCACGTGCCACAAAGGCGTCGTCGGCACCGAATGTCGGTGCGATATGCACGATGCCCGTACCGTCGTCGGTGGTCACATAGTCGCCAGCGATTACGCGGAAAGCCTTGTCGGCTGCATTCTTGAAATTGCCGTCGGCGTCCATCTCCACAGGCTTAACCCATGGGAACAACTGCTCATAGTGCATGCCCACCAAGTCGGGACCCTTATATTCAGCCACCACCTTGAACGGCACCAGCTTGTCGCCCGGCTTATAGTCTTCGAGCGCCAGCCCCTCGGCCTTCTGGTTGAAGTGGTGGTAAAGCAGCGGTTTTGCCACGATTGCCGTGATTTTCTCGCCGTTATATCCATTGTATGACTGCACAGCGAGATAGTCGATTTTCGGACCCACGCAGAGCGCCGTGTTTGAAGGCAATGTCCACGGAGTAGTGGTCCATGCGAGGAAATACGGCGTACCCCATTCAGCCATTTCCGGACGCGGATTCTTGATGCGGAACTGAGCCACGCAAGTTGTGTCCTTCACGTCGCGGTAGCATCCCGGCTGGTTAAGCTCGTGCGAGCTCAATCCTGTTCCGGCAGCCGGCGAATAAGGCTGGATTGTGTAGCCTTTGTAGAGGTATCCTTTTTTATAGAGTTGCTGGAGCAGCCACCAGACCGACTCCATATAGCGGTTGTCGTAAGTGATATACGGATCTTTTGTGTCGACCCAGTATCCCATCTTGTGGGTAAGGTCTTCCCATTCCTTGGTGTATTTCATCACCTCGCGTCGGCAAGCCATGTTGTAGTCGTCGACAGAGATTTTCTTGCCGATGTCCTCCTTGGTGATGCCGAGCGACTTCTCCACTCCGAGCTCCACGGGCAGACCGTGAGTGTCCCATCCAGCCTTGCGCTTCACATGGAAACCCTTCATCGTCTTGTAGCGGCAGTACAAATCCTTTATGGTGCGTGCCATCACGTGGTGGATGCCCGGCATACCGTTTGCCGAAGGCGGACCCTCATAAAACACAAACGAAGGATGTCCCTCGCGGATTTTCATACTTTCCGCAAAAACCTGTTCTGCGTCCCATTTTTCCAGAACCTCCTTATTGACGTCGGAGAGGTTGAATCCATTATATTCCTTAAATTTATTCTTCATTAGAATAACTGCTTATCAATTTTTGTGCAAAGATAGTGCAAGGCGAGCGAAATGCAAAACAAACTTGTTTGATTTTGCTTTTCCTTGGCAACCTTCTGAACTTCGCAGACCTCAAAATCTCAGAAATAAATTAGCGACATTAGGCAGAATCTGACTACTTTTGCAAAAACTTTTTTTCAGCACATGTTATGAGACAACAACTTTGGGACAAAACCGCCATAATCTTCGCCGTCGGAATCTTTCTGACGTTTGTGGCTTTCGACGTGATCTGGTGTATGGACACCACCTTTGCATCGTTCTCTTTCTTTGAGACATACGCAACTAAAATCATCGCAACGCTGGCGCTGGTCGGCGTCTATGCCCTGACGCGCTGCCGATGGGCGCAGATTGTGGTCATGGCTCTGCTCGACGTGCTGCTGGTTGCCAACTTGATGTATTTCCGCACCTACTACTCCGCCATCCCGGCAAGCTCATATCTCGAGGCGGGCAATCTTGCCGACTTCAAGGCAAGTGTGACCGACTCGCTGCGGTGGGCAGACATCGTCCTGCCGCTCATCACCATAGCGACAGCAGTCATGGCATTTCGTTACAAAACCACCAAGCGTCAGCCGCTGACAGCCGTGCTGAAATGGTGGGCAGCGCCGCTTGCAGGCTTCGCCCTGCTGCTCACGGGCGTCAATCTGTGCAAAGGAGGCTTCCACAAGTCGTTGCGCTCCGTGCGCCAATCGGCTTATCTCTGTTCTGCCGACGCGCCTATCTTCTCGGTCTTCGGATGCATCTGGTATGACATCACCGACGCCGCCGAGCCAATCACGCCCGAGAAACAGGTGGAGATTGAGCGATGGCTGGCGTCGCAACCGAAACACCAGCCTGCCGACAGCGTCACTGAAAAACGCAGCAACCTGCTGATTGTCTTCGCCGAGTCGCTTGAAAGCTGGGTGCTTGAGAAGAAAGTCGACGGCAAGGAAATCACGCCTTGCCTGAACAGACTGCTGAAAGAGAAGTCGACGCTCTACGCGCCCAATGTGCTGACACAGGTGAAGGGCGGACGTTCAATCGACGCGCAGCTGATGATTTGCAGCGGACTGCTGCCGCTGATGAGCGGCACGTACAGCAGCCTCTACTACGACAACACATTCTACACGCTTCAGAAAGCGATGCGCGGGCTGAAGCACTCCCGGAGCTACCTGCTGACCATCGACAAGGTGTCGACATGGAATCAGGGCGCGGTGGCACGCAGCTTCGGAACCGACACCATAATCTCCTACCACGACTTCAAGATGACCGAGGCATTCGGCACCCACAAGCGCATCGGCGACGCCTCGTTTTTCCAGCAATGCCGGGAGAAGATTGAGCGCGGCGAGGTGTGGAAGCCGGGCGAGTCGGTCTACATGCAGTTTGTCACATACTCCGGCCATGCGCCGTTCAAACTGCCCGACCATCTGCGCACCATCACGTTTCCAGCGTCTATCCCTGAGAAGGCCGCCGACTATATGACCACCGCCCACTACACCGACAAGGCCATCGGCGACTTCGTGGCTTATCTGAAGACGCTGCCGCAATACAAAGAAACCATTGTGGTGATTGTCGGCGACCATGAGGGACTGGCGTCCTACCGTCAGGAACTCGTCGGCAACCCAGCCTGCCGCGGACTGGTGTCAGACAAGCAGCTCACGCCGTTTATCGTGCTCAACTCGCCAGTTGGGATGCGCTACGACAAGTTTATGGGACAGATTGACATCTACCCCACACTACTCAATCTCATGCAGCTCGACGCCTACCGCTGGCACGGTCTGGGACAAAGCATCCTCGACCCGCGCAAGCAGGGCGTTGCCGTAGGCTCGGTGATGAATGTGGAAGGCACGGGAAGCGACAAGGAGGTGGAGCGGCTGAAGGAGGCTCACACCGTGTCGGACTACATGCTTCGCTACGATTGGCTGAAACGCCTTGACTAAAGCCGTCCCTCGTCGCTGTAGCTGTAGAATCCCCTTGACGAGAAGATGATATGGTCCACCACGCAGACGTCGATCAGCTTGGCGGCATTTTTGAGTTTGTCGGTCAGGGCGTCGTCGTGCGCGCTTGGGCGCAACGAGCCTGACGGATGGTTGTGTACAAGAATTATTGCAGAGGCAAGGTTGTCGATGGCGTGGCGCAACACAATCTTCACGTCGACCACCGTCGCCGCCACCCCTCCCTGGCTTATCCTGGCACGCGTGATGACGCGTTTGGCAGTGTTCAGATAGATTACCCAGAACTCTTCATGGTCGAGTCCCGTCAGCTTGTCGAGCATCAAGTCGTATGCCTTCGACGGCATATTGATCACCGGTTTCTCCACCGGACCCTCCTGCGCATATCGCTTGCCCAGCTCAATGGCGGCAAGCAGCGTCACCGCCTTTGCGTCGCCCACGCCCTTGAACGAGCGCACGAGGTTGCGTATGGTGCGCCTCGACAACTCCTGAAGGCTGTTGCCCGAATCGGCAAGAATGCGTTGCGACAGGTTTATCACCGACTCGCCGGGAGTGCCGCTTCCGAGCAGCAGCGCGACAAGTTCGGTGGTGGTCAGTGCCTCCACACCAATAGCCAACGCCTTCTCCCTCGGACGGTCCTCCGCCGATAGGTCGGCAATCCGGCTTGACCTGTAAGGTGTTTCCATCGCAGTGATGTCTGTGTGTGTTTATTTTCCTTTTCTGATGGCTATCTCTTCCTCGATGTTGCGTCCGCGGCGGAGAATGATTTTCGTGAATAACGCTTTGAGGAAACCGCAACCGTAGCCGCCGAGCTGCACCACGCTCGCCACAATCGACAGGGCGGCGATTTTAAGGCTCTTGGTCATCGCAAGGGCACAGCCGAACACGGCAAGCAGATATGCCACCAGCGGCAGCAGCCACATCCACGACACAACCGCCGCCAGCACAGCCATGACCGCCACTCCTGTCACAAACACGGCAGGAAGCCAATGCACGAGTTTCAGCGAGTCGGGATAGAGCAGATAAAGCGTGATGCGCGACATGCCGAACACGTAGACCTGACGGCAGAACAGCCGCATGTTTACGCGCCGCTTGTGATAGACGTAGGCCTCGCGAATCAGCGATATCGCGAATCCAGCCTGGCGTATGCGCGTGCTCATGTCGATGTCTTCGGAAAACATCTCGCGGAATCCGCCCACCTTCTCCCACACCCGGCGTGAGAAGCCCATGTTGAACGTGCGCGGCACGAATTTCTCCAGCTGCACCTTGCCGCCGCGGATTCCTCCGGTGGTAAGGAATGACGTCATCGAATAGTTGATTGCCTTCTGCGTGTCGCTGAACGACGAATGAGCGGCATCGGGACCGCCGAAGCAGTCTGTAGGACTCTCCTCCAACGCCTTGCGCAGCGTTGCGATGTAGTGTTCCGGAATCACGCAGTCGGAATCAAAAAAGAGGAAATACTCGCCCGATGCACGCTCCATTCCGTAGTTGCGCGCAATGCTCCGTCCCTCGTTCTCCTTGTAGAAGTACTTCACGTCGACCCTGTCTTCAAACTCCTTCACCGCAGCGTCGCACCGCAGCGTCGAGCCGTCTTCGACAAGCACCACCTCAAAGTCCTTGTCGGTTTGTTTCGACAGGCTGTCGAGCAGGTCGCGCACCTCGTCAAGACGGTTGTAGACGGGTATTATTATAGAGAAATAAGCCATCGCCTTATAGTGTTATTTTGCAAGCAGTTCGTCGACCTTTGCAGCCAAGTCGTTGCCGCGCAAGTCGCGCGCCAGGATTGTTCCGTCGGGAGCGAACACGATGATATGCGGGATTCCGCTCACGCCATAGATTTCTGTAGCCTCCGACTGAGCATTGTCGATGATTGTCCACGGCAAAGCCAATTCCTTGACACATTTTTTTGTGTCGGCAGGCTCATCCCACACGGCAAGTCCGACCACTTTCAGCCCCTTGCCGTTATATTTTTCGTAGATTCCCTTCAGCGTAGGCATTTCACGGCGGCACGGACCGCACCAGCTTGCAAAGAAGTCGAGCACCACATAGTCGCCCTTGCCGACGTAGTCAGACAGTTTCACCGTCTTGCCGTTGCTCATTTTCACGCTGAAATCGGTAAACATCTGTCCGGGAGCGGTTTTTTCCATGCTTAGAGCCTTTTGCTTGTATGACGCCACCGCATTCGATTCCTTTATCCATTGCACGGCGCCGTCGAGCAGCTCGTCCATCTCAGCCACCGTCATACCGTCGGCAATCTGCAGGAACAACATATATCCCGCGGCGTTTGTCTTGTTTGCCTTATATGTTTCCACAAGGATGTCGCCGCTCTTCTGCGCCACATCGTTGTAAAGCGTCTCGGCGGCCTTCATTTTCTCGTCGTTGCTCATCTGCGACTGCATGATTTGCTTCTGGCGGGCTTTGTAGTCCACCGTAAGGCTGTCGAGCATATCGCCTACACCCTCCACGATGTTGTTCAGCCGTGTGCCTTTCACCTGACCGCGGTCATTTATTGTCGCAGTGCCCGGCTCAAGGATGAAGCTCAGCCGTCTTTTGCTTCCTTCGGCAATAGCAGCAGGGACAGCCTCCCCGGCACCAACCTCCGTTGCAAACACCAGCTTGCCGTTTTTCACCACCGCGCTGTCGATGCGTTCACGCGTGTCGAGATTTATTATATACATTTTTTTGCCGTTAAGCTCCGCGGGCACCGAGCCCGACAGATTCATCGTGGCGACCTGCGCCGTTGCGGCAGCCACACCGATGGCAAACATTGCCATTGCCGTATTTATCCGTTTCATCAGTCTTGTTTTTATTTGTAAAGGAAACGGCGTATTGACCGTTTCGGTGTTTTCTCGAATTCTTCCTCGTGGATTTCCACAGCAGCCACCTGCGAGTAGGCAGGAATCTCCTTGTTGAGCGCCGCGATGTTGTCGTCCATCTGCTTTTTGATGTCGTCGTCGGTCAATCCCTGCGACTGTGCCAAGTCGTAGTCGGGATGCACCAGAGCGATGATTTTTCCGTCGCGTTCAATCACAATCGACTCGTTGACGTATGGCAGGTTGTTGAGTTTCTGCTCGATTTCCTCTGGATATATGTTCTGCCCCGACGGGCCGAGAATCATATTTTTGTTGCGTCCGCGGATATATATGAATCCGTCGCTGTCCACGTTGCAGATGTCGCCGGTATGCAGCCAGCCGTCGCGCAGCGCCATTTCAGTCTCCTCAGGGTTCTTATAGTATCCGAGCATCACGTTCGCGCCTCTCACGAGCAGCTCTCCAGCCACATTCTCAGGGTCGGGAGAGTCAACCATTATCTCCACGTTGTCGGTAGGACGTCCGCAGGAGCCTGGACGGTTTTCCTCGTGTCCGGCATACGAGATCAGCGGCGCGCATTCCGTCATTCCGTAGCCCACGGTGTAAGGGAAGTTGATGCGGCGCAGGAATTTCTCCACGTCGGCGTTGAGAGCCGCACCGCCCACGATGATTTCAAACAGCTCTCCGCCGAACGCCTCGTTGAGTTTGGCTTTGATTTTGCCGAGCAGACGGTCGTTGACAAAGGGCACAGTCATCAGCAGCTTCATCACCGGCTTGTCGAGCAGCGGGAACACTTTTGTCTTGATGATTTTCTCCAACACCAACGGCACTGTGACAATCAGTCGCGGATGCGTCTTGGCGAAAGCGTCCATGATGATTTTAGGCGACGGCACACGCGTGAGGAAATGCAGATGGCATCCTTTCGACAACGGGTGCAGCATCTCGATCGAGAGGCCGAACATGTGTGCCAGCGGGAGCATGCAGATTGTGCCATGTCCCGGGCCGAGCCACGACAGTTTGGTGAGAGCGAAGGCTATGTTTGAGGAGATGGCGCGGTAGGGCACCATCACACCTTTTGAGAATCCGGTAGAGCCAGATGTATAGTTGATTATTGCCAGACGGTCCATATCGGGGGTCTTGTAGACCACGTCGTCGGCAGTGAAGCGTTCAGGATAGCGCTGACCGAAAATCTCGTTCAAGTGTGCGCGCGCATATATTATCTTTTCGTTGTTTGACTCAAAGAGGCTGCAGTCGGCGATGTTGAACGCCGCCTCCACCTTCGGAGCGTTGGCGATGTCGATCTGCCCCCACACGGTTGTGTCGCAAAACAGGATGCGCGCATCCGAATGGTTGAGGATGTGATGGATTGAGTCGGCCTTGAATTCGTGCAGGATAGGCACCGGCACCGCGCCGTAGGTCATTCCTGCGATAAACGCCACCGCCCATTGGGTGCTGTTTTTTCCGCAGAGGGCAATCTTGTCGCCCTCCGCTATGCCCGCATGTTCAAAAAGCAGATGCAGTTTAGCCACTTTCCGCGCCACGTCGCGATATTGCAACGATATGCCGCCAAAATCGGTGAACGCCAGTTCTTCCCAATTCTTTTTTATTGAATTTTGGAGTATTTCATTAATATGTTGCATAATGATTTTTTTCTTTATCATTTCTGCAAAAATAACTATAAAAACCGAATGTACAAACGATTCCCGACCATTTGTCGGGTTTTTCCGCCTTGCAGGCTATGGATTGGTAAATTTAAGTTAACGCCAGAGCGCGTTTTCAGTGTTCATCTATCAAAATCAATGAAGCGTACCCCGATGCAGCCGCTTTAATCTATTGTGTTTTTTCTTGCCGTTTTTCGACCATAATTTTGCATTGGATTAATACATAGTTTTATGCAATTACACGTGAAAATTTTTGTTTTTGGTTTGTTGGCCTGTCCGTCTGCGTTGATGCAGGCGGCAGAGTCCGACAACTCAGCTGCGGCATGGACGTTCAGCCAATGTCTGGACTATGCCTACAGCAACAACATCAGCCTGCAGAGACTTGTTCTTGACAACCAAAGCGACGAGGCGACGCTCGAGCAATCGAAAGCGCAGTGGCAACCAACGCTCGGCTTCTCCACCACGCAGGGCTACATCAACTACGCCTCACCGTCGGAGAATCAGACAGCCAATGTCTATTCAGGCGCCTACGACCTCAACGCCTCGTGGACAGTGTTTAACGGCAATATCCGCCGCAATCAGATAAAATATGACGAAATGCAGCAGCGCATCTCCGCTCTCGGTGTCGACGAGCAGCGCTACACACTGCAGACGGAGATTCTGTCTAAATATCTCAACATCCTGTATGCAAAGGAGGCTATCGCCATAGCACGCAAGAATGTGGAGGTGAGCAAGTATCAGATGGAGCGCGCCGAGGCACTGATGAATTCGGGCAAGCTGTCGCGGGTGGACTATTCGCAGATTGAGTCGCAATGGCACACCGACCGCTATTCGCTCACCACAGCCGAGACCAATCTGGCATCTGCTAAAGTAGCTCTGAAAACGCTTCTGGAACTCGACATCACAACCGACTTCGATGTTGCCAACATCAACTTCGACGAGACAGAGATTACCGCCGAGCTGCCGCGCAAGACCACCGTGTTTGAGACGGCTTGCTCATGGATGCCGGCGCTGCAACGCTACAAACTGGCAGGCGAGGCGGAGCAGTACAGCATCGACATTGCCCGTGGCGGCTACTACCCTACCGTGTCGCTCAACGCCGGTGTCGGCACGTCAAACACATCGGGCAGCGGAAATCTCGGCACGCAGCTGAAGGAGCGTCTCAACGAGCAGATTTCGGTGACTGTCAGTGTGCCTATCCTCGACCAGAAGAAGAACAAGACGGCGGTTGCGAAAGCACGGATTGCCCAACTCAACGCCGACCTCGACTATCAAGAGGCCGTGACATCGCTGTCGCAGACAATCGAGGGCATCTATATTGACGCCGAGAACGCACAGTCCAAATATGAGAGCTGCGCTGAGAAACTGAAGAGCGCGTCGCTGACCGACGAGCTGGTAAACGAGCAGTTCGCGCTCGGACTGGTCAACACGCTCGACCTTCTCAACGCCCATTCCTCGCTGCTGACGGCGCAGCAGGAGTTGCTTCAGGCAAAATATCTCACAATCCTCAACAAGCGATTGCTCAACTTCTATCAAACACAACAAATATCACTTTAGCAATAATATGAATCCCAACAAGTTATCAACACTGATTCTGTCTGCCGCGCTGACATTGGCTTCGTGTGCCGACAAAGAGAAGATACAACTCGAGACGGCAACGGTATCTGCCGGCGCCATCAGCGAAACCGTAACCGCCACCGGAACGCTTGAAAGCGTGACTCAGGTGGATGTGGGTACGCAGGTGACGGGTAAAATCACCAAACTGTTTGCCGACTACAACTCGGTGGTCAAGAAAGGCGAACTGATAGCCGAAATAGACAAGACTCTTCTCGAAAGCGAGGTGGAGGCTGCCAACGCCAATCTTGAGAGCGCGCGCTCCACCTACGAATACCGCAAGACAAACTATGAGCGCGACCGCAAGCTGCACGACAAGAAACTGATAAGCGACTACGACTATGAGACTTCGCGAAACGAATACGACGTGGCGCGCCTCTCCTACCAGAAGAGCAAGGCCGACCGCGTGAAGGCGACGGAGAATCTCGGCTATGCCGAAATCTATGCGCCAATCGACGGTATCGTAATCTCGCGCGAGGTGGAAATCGGACAGACCGTCGTTGCCAACATGACGGTTGCCAATATCTTCACCATCGCCGACCTTGACAACATGCAGGTGATAGCCGACGTCGACGAGGCCGACATTGGTCAGGTGAAAGTTGGGCAACGGGTTACGTTCACCGTCGACGCCTACCCCGACGACGTGTTCAACGGCAAGGTGACGCAGGTGCGCCTGAACCCCACAGAGGAATCGAACGTGATTACCTATGAGGTGGTGGTCTCTGCCGACAATTCCGACCATAAACTGATTCCCGGACTGACAGCCAACATCACCATCTATACCGCCGAGTCGCAGAATGCACTCATTGTGCCAGCCTCCGCCATTAAATTCTCGCCCAAGGACCTTGACGACGAGTCGCTTCCTAAAAAAGCACAGGACGCGCCCAAAGAAGCGAAGGCGGTGGTGTGGACAGTGCGCGACAACAAGCTCTATCCCATGGCAGTGACCATCGGCACAAACAACGGTGTCAGCGTGGAGATTCTGTCAGGACTCAAGAAGGGCGACGTGGTGGCTGTCGACTACTCAGCCGATATGGCGGCGCAGCAAGCCGGCGACAGCGAGGAAAGCAGTCCGTTCGCGCCCAAACACCCAGGGCAGAAAAAGAAGGAGGGACAAAAATGAAAGAGATAATCCGTCTCGACGGCATCCACCGTAATTTCGTCGTGGGCGGGGAGACCGTCCATGCGCTGCGCGGAGTGTCGTTCACAATCAACGAGGGTGAGTTTGTCACAATCATGGGCACGTCGGGCTCCGGAAAGTCAACTCTGCTCAACATCCTCGGATGCCTCGACACACCCACGTCGGGCAACTACTTCATCGATGGCGCGGAGGTGCAGAAAATGAGCAAAAACGAGCGCGCCTACATACGCAACCGTAAAATCGGATTCGTGTTTCAGAACTACAACCTGCTGCCAAAAACCACTTCAGTGGAGAACGTCGAGCTGCCGCTTTTCTACAACTCCGCAATCGGAGCCAAGGAGCGCCGACGCCGCGCCGAGGAAGCCCTCGACGCCGTGGGGCTGCACGACCGCATGATGCACAAGTCGAACCAGATGTCGGGCGGACAGCAGCAGCGTGTGGCAATCGCCCGCGCGCTGGTCAACGACCCGGTGCTGATTCTTGCCGACGAGGCTACCGGCAACCTCGACACGCGCACGTCGTTCAGCATTCTGACGCTGTTTCAGCAGTTGCACAGCATGGGTCGCACCATCATTTTCGTGACCCACAACCCGGAGCTTTCCGACTACAGCAGCCGCAACATCGTGCTTCGCGACGGCAAGATCATCTCCGACGAGCGCAACCCCAACCCTAAATCGGCAGAAGAAGTCTATAAATCATTACCCGTAATCAACGACTGACAAGATGAAGATTGGAAATCTATTCAAAATAGCGCTCAAAGCGTTAAACAACAACAAGATGCGGTGCTTTCTGACGATGCTCGGCATCATCATCGGAGTGGCTTCCGTAATCACGATGCTCGCCATCGGCCAAGGCTCAAAAGACAGCATCAAGAAGCAGATTTCAGAGATGGGAAGCAACATGATAATGATTTTTCCAGGCAACATGGAGCGCGGCGGCGTGCAGCAGAGCAGCGACGACATGCAGTCGATGAAGCCCGTCGACTTCGAGAACATCCGCGACGAGGCAAAATTCGTGGCAGCGGTGTCGCCGATGGTAAGCAGCCAGGGACAGTTTATCTGCGGCGCCAACAACTACCCGTCGAAGGTGGAGGGCGTCAATGCCGACTATCTTGAAATCCGCAAGCTGAAGGTGAAGGACGGTATGGCATTTTCCGACCTCGACATCAAGCGCGCCTCCAAGGTGTGCGTGGTGGGCAAAACGGTGGTCGACAAGCTGTTTCCCAACGGAGGCAACCCCATGGGCCGTGTAATCAGGTTCAACTCCATACCGCTGACAATCATCGGTGTGCTAGAGTCGAAAGGCTACAACAGCATGGGTCAGGACCAGGACGACATTGTGCTTGCGCCCTACACCACCGTGATGAAGCGCATCCTCGCCATCGACTACATACAAGGCATCTTTGCCTCCGCCCTCACCGAGGCGGCCACCGACCAGGCTACCGACGAGATTGAGAAAATCCTCAACCGCAACCACAAAATCAAGAGTGTGGACGAAGAGGACTACGACATCCGTTCACAGCAAGAATTGAGCGAGATGCTCAACTCCACCAGCGACATGATGACGCTGCTGCTCGCCTGCGTAGCAGGCATCTCGCTTCTCGTGGGCGGCATCGGCATCATGAACATCATGCTCGTGTCGGTGACCGAGCGCACGCGCGAGATAGGCCTGCGCATGAGCATCGGCGCGCGCGGACGCGACATCATGACGCAGTTTCTCATCGAGTCGATAATCATCAGCGTAGCCGGAGGCGTCATCGGCGTGGTGCTTGGCGCGGCAGCGTCGCTGTCGGTGAAATTTTTATTGAACTGGCCTGTGACAATTCAAATTTATTCTGTAGTTTTGTCATTCCTTGTGTGCACGGTCACTGGAGTGTTTTTCGGATGGTATCCGGCGCGCAAGGCGGCGAATCTTGACCCTATAGAAGCATTGAGATATGAATAGCATTCCCACCACAAAGCGCAGCACGATACTCGGCCTGATGACACACGTCATCGTGCTGACCATCGTGTTTATCCTTCCGGAGGTGATTTTCACCGCCGCCATGGGACAACGGGCTAAATTCGGGCCGCGCCGTTTCGACATCTACATCCACACGGTGATGTACATCATCACGTTCTACGTCAACTACTTCATCCTCATTGACCGGCTGCTGTTCAAAAAGCGCACGTGGCTCTACCTTGTCGTGGCGGCGCTGTTTGCCGCGCTGATGGTTGTGGCGGGCAGCTACTCCCACATCGTCATCGACAAGCTGCTGGGAGTTGCGCCGCCGCCACACCGTCGCGGACACCACGGCGGAGGACTGTTTATCGTCAGCATTATGATGCGCGACTACGTGATGCTTATTCTCACCATCGGCTTGAGCGTGGCGTTGAAGATGGGCTTGCGCTGGACAAGGATAGAGAAGCTCAACGAGCGGATAATCACCGAGCGCAAGGACATGGAGCTGCGCAACCTCAAAAACCAGCTCAACCCCCACTTCCTGTTCAACACGCTCAACAACATCTATGCGCTGACGGCGTTCGACACGGAGAAGGCGCAGAACGCCATACACCAGCTGAGCAAACTGCTGCGCTACACGCTCTACGAAAGCGACGGCACGCAGGTGACGCTCGACAAGGAGCTGCAATTCATCAGAAGCTACATCAACCTGATGGCGTTGCGTCTCAGCGACAACACCCGCCTGACGGTAAGCATCCACGACGGCGGCACAAACGGCTTGGAAATCGCCCCGATGATGTTCATCTCACTGGTGGAAAACGCCTTCAAGCACGGAGTGAGCGCCGGCTCGGAGTCGTTTATCGACATCCGCATCACGCTTGACGGCAACCGCATCTGCTGCCACGTTGAAAACAGCCTGTTTCCGAAGCAAGAGTCAGACAAAAGCGGCTCGGGCATCGGACTTGCCAACCTGCAGCGCCAGCTGGAGCTGCTCTACCCCGAAAGCCACGACTACAGCGCCGCCGCCATCGGCGACCGCTACGTGGCAGAGCTATCGATAACACTTAACGCAACAAAAGACTAATAGACAAACGCTTATGGACATTACTTTGAAATGCTGCGTCGTCGACGACGAACCGCTCGCACGCGGGCTGATAAGCTCATTTGTTGAAAAGACACCATTTCTGTCGCTTGAGGCATCGTTCGCATCCGCTTCGGAGGCAATAAAATGCATAATGGAGAATAAAATCGACCTGCTTTTTCTCGACATTCAAATGCCGGAGCTGAACGGCATAGAGTTTGCGAAAATCATTCCGCCGGAATGCCGCATCATCTTTGTCACCGCTTTCGAGAAATATGCGCTCGACGGATTCCGCAACAATGCCATTGACTACTTGCTGAAACCCGTAAGCTATCCGGAGTTTCTCACCGCCGCCAACCGTGCGCTGCAGTGGGCTGAGCTTAAGGCCCGTGCGGAGGCCGCGCCACAGGCACAACAGGTTGCCGACAACCAGCACATCATCGTCAAGAGCGAGTACAAACTCATCCAAATCGACGTGTCGAAGATTCTCTACATCGAGGGACTCAAAGACTATGTGAAAATCTACACCGAGGACTCCCCCACCTGCATCCTGTCGCTGATGAACATGAAGACCATCGAGCAGCACCTGCCTGCCGACCGCTTCATCCGCGTGCACCGCTCGTTTATCGTGCAGATGTCGAAAATCAACGTCATCGAGCGCAACCGCATAGTGTTCGGCAAAAAGTACATACCAATTTCCGACACCTACAAGAAGGCGTTTTCCGACTATCTGGCGCGCCACACCGTCACTGCAGAACGCAACACTACTCCTACGGAAGAATAAATGCCGTCGGGGCGGCGCTGTAAAACAGATTACAGCGCCGCCCCGTTTTTTTATGATGCCGGCATTACCTCCGCGTTTTCCTACAGGTTTTTCAGCGTTGATATTCGCTCGAGCGGATTTTCCGCACCGAAGACGTAGTTGCCCGCCACGAGGATGTCGGCTCCGGCGTCTTTCAGCAGCCGTCCGGTTTCCTCGTTCACCCCGCCGTCGACCTCAATCAGCGCTTTTGAGCCGCGCAGCGAAATCAGGTCGCGCAGCTCGTGCACTTTCTTCACCGAGTTCTGGATGAATTTCTGGCCTCCGAAGCCAGGGTTAACCGACATAATCAGAGCCAGGTCGATGTCGTCGATAATGTCGGCGAGCATCGACACCGGAGTGGCAGGATTGATGGTCACACCGGCTTTCATTCCAGCCTCCTTGATTTGCTGCACCACGCGCGACAGATGCGTGCAAGCCTCGAGATGCACGTTCATATACGTTGCGCCAAGGTCCTTCACTTCCTTGATAAACTTCTGCGGCTCCACAATCATCAGATGCACGTCGAGCGGCTTGTCGCAGATGTTTTTGAGGTTTTTCAACACAGGGAATCCGAAAGAGATGTTGGGCACGAAAACGCCGTCCATAATGTCGAGGTGGAGCAATTCCGCCTCGCTACGGTTGATCATCTCCACGTCTTTCTGCAAGTTGCAGAAGTCGGCAGAGAGCAGAGATGGTGAAACTATCATATCTATGTTATTTTTTCTTTTTCAGCAAGTTATAGGTAATAAACACTACGATTACCGCAAGCAGCGCATAGCCGCCGTATGAGAGGTAGGAATTGTAGTGCTCAATCTGCGCCAACAGGTCGGCAGGCGCAACAAACGTAGAGAGCCATGCGCCGAGAGCTGCAAGCACCGCGTTCCACGCACCCGCTCCGAGGGCTGTGAACACAACGAATTTTCCGATGTTCATCCCCGCCAAACCGGCAGGAATCGAGATGAGCTGGCGCACAGCAGGGATCAGTCGTCCAACGAACGTCGACACCGCCCCGTGCTTGTCGAAATAGGCTTCGGCATTCGCCACTTTAGCCTCGTCGATAAGGCAGATGTGGCCGAAACGGCTGTTTGCGAACCGGTAGACGATTGGCCTTCCGAGCCACACCGCCAGATAGTAGTTGACCAACGCGCCGATGAGCGCGCCCAACGTTGCCAATGCCACAACCACGTAGATGTTTATATGCCCTTGCGCCACGGCGAAGTAGGCCGCCGGAGGCACAACGATTTCAGAAGGGAAAGGGATAAACGAGCTTTCAACCGCCATAAGCGCCACAATGAGCAGATAAGCCGTAAACGGGTCGCTTATCATCGCTACAAACCAATTGTATATTTCTACAACCATAAATCAATATTTTCTGTTAATTATTCCGCAAAATTAATACTCTAATTTCATTCCACTCCTATCTCGCGGAACATTTCGGCATATTTCTCCGCTTTTTTCTCCACGGCGAGCGGATAAGCGCGCGACGACGACACCATGCGGTAGTGCCGGCAGAGGTTGCCACGATGTGTGAATTCAACATATTCGCCCGTCTTCGGCACCGCTGTGCCGTTGATTGCGGCTATTATCACCGACGACTTCTCGCCAGCCGTCACCACCGTGCGGCAGTCAGGCAGACGGTCGAGAAACCCGTCAAGGTCGATTGGCTCCACCACTTCAAGGAATTTGTCGGAAGCGTTGTCTTTCTGACGCACCACACGCACCGCCGCGTCAAACATCGCGATTCCCCTCTCGGCGGCGAAACGGCGTATCGCCTGCTCGTCGTAGCCCCCGGGACGCACAAAATGGTTCTTGTCGCCGAAAAACACTATGCCCATTATGCGCCACATGTCGTTGGTGCGGTTTGGGTAATAGAAGTGCATCGACCACCGTCGTTCGGGCGGCGGGAACGATCCGAGCATCAGCACTTTGGCGTTGCCGGGCATAAACGGTTCGAACGGATGGTTCTCAATGCGTCTTTTTTCCATTCGCCAATATTTTTTTGTAAGCAACCATCATCGCCACGGTGACCGCCGCACTGACAATAGCCACAACTGCCGACTGGCTTCCAGCCTCGCCCATTGCGGCTGCGTCGATTGAGTTGTTGCCCATCCACATAAACGCCACGACAGCGGAATTGTTGAGCGCATGGCCTATGACAGGCACCCACAGCGAACCGCTCCACAGATAGGCGTAGCCGAAGAAGGCACCCAGCACAAGACGTGGCACAAAGCCGAAAAACTGGAAGTGGAGCGTGCTGAACACGAAAGCGGCAGTCCACACCGCCAAGTGTCGGCGCCGCATGCCGTCGCAGCAGATGCGCTGCAGCGCGCCTCGGAAAAACATCTCCTCACCAAGTCCGGTCAGCAGTCCGACGCACACCACCGAAGCAATCAAATCCCACACCGACGAGCCGCTGAGCAGCGTGTCTGTGGCCTCCTGTGCGGCGTTCTCCTGCGCGCGCATCCATTGCTCCACCGGCTTCATCGCCTCGGGCAGCGACAGCGACGCGTTCCACGCCACAAGCCAGTTCATCGCCGGCGTCATCGCCAACGAAATCAGCACAATGCCTGCCACCGCCATTGCCGACGGCGCCTTGTCGAGCCGCAGGAAGCGCAGCGGGGTTCCGCCACCGCAGAGAGTGCCCACCGCCACGGCGGGGAGCATGAACATAATCAGATTCTGCAACGTTGTGGCAAGCCGCATCTGCGTCAGCGCGTCGAGCGCGTCGATGCGAGCGAGCATCTGCGACAGCAATGCCACCAGAAACAGTCCGACCAGCAGACCAGAAGCGAGCACCACGACAGCCCTCGAGGCAGAGAAACGATTGTTTGTATCGCCAAGCATCATATTCTTATTCTATCATCTTTAAAAATTCATCCTCGCCGATAATCGGAATGCCGAGCGAGCGCGCTTTCTCCAGCTTCGCCGGACCCATATTCGCGCCGGCAAACACGAAGTCGGTCTTCTTTGAAATCGAGCCGGAGTTTTTACCCCCGTTGCGCTCAATCATCGCTTTGTACTCATCGCGCGAGTGATGCTCGAATACACCGCTTATCACGATTGTCTTTCCGGCGAGCTTGTCGGTTTTCTCCATCGCCTCCTTCGCCACGCCCATCTGCAGCCCGGCAGCGCGCAGACGCTCCACGATTGCGGCATTCTGCGGGTTCTTGAAGAAAGCCACCACGCTCTCGGCAATCACCTGCCCCACGTCGTCGATAGCCACAAGGTCGTCGACCGTGGCGAGCATCAGCGCATCGATAGAGCCGAAAGCGAACGCCAGTTTCTTAGCCATTGTCTCGCCCACATTTGGAATCGAGAGCGCAAACACCACCCGTTCGAACGGCACTTGCTTCGATGCCTCGATGCCGCGGAGTATGCGCCGCGCCGTGAGCTCGCCGCAACGCCCCACAATTGTCAGTTTGTCGTCGGTAAGGTCGTAGATGTCGGCCACATTCTTCACCAGTCCCACCGCAAACAGCTGTTCGGCAGTTTCCTCTCCGATTCCGTCGATGTTCATCATCCGCCGTCCCACGAAATGCTCTATGCGCCCCGTGATCTGTGGACGGCATCCGTCGCGGTTCGGACACACCCATGCCGCCTCGCCCTCGTTGCGCACCAGCGGCGTGCCGCAGACCGGGCAATTCTTCACGAACTGCAGCGGCAGGCTTCCGGGTTGGCGTCGCGAGAGTTCGACCCCCACGATTTTCGGTATGATTTCTCCACCCTTCTCCACATATACGTAGTCGCTGTCGTGGATGTCGAGCTGGCGTATGATGTCCTCGTTGTGGAGCGAGGCGCGCTTCACGATTGTGCCTGACAGCAGCACCGGCTCAAGGTTGGCGACAGGCGTTATCGTGCCGAGGCGTCCGGTTTCGAACGACACCGACTTAAGCCGAGTCAACTCCCTCTCCGCCTGGAATTTATAGGCGATAGCCCACCGTGGCGACTTCGCCGTGCTTCCGAGCAAACGCTGCTGCTGAAGGTTGTTGACCTTGAACACCAGCCCGTCGGTAGCCACCTCGAGCTGCTTGCGCGCCTCCGCCCAATGGTCGATAAACCGTTTCGCTTCGGTGACGTCGCGCAGCAACTCTGTAGCGTCCGACACCTTGAAGCCCCACTTTCTTAAAGCCTGAAGCGACTCATAGTGAGTGGTGTATGGCAGGTTGTCGCCCAGCAGGAAGTAGAAATAAGCGTCCAGTCCGCGGCGCGCCACCTCCGCCGGGTTAAGCGTCTTCAGCGTACCCGCAGCAGCGTTGCGCGGATTTGCGAGCAGCGGTTCCTCGTTGAAAGCCCTCTCCTTGTTGAGCGCGTCGAACGATTTCCACGGCATCACAATCTCGCCCCTCACCTCAAACTTGTCGGGCCAACCGCCGCCGGCAAGCGTCAGCGGCACGCTCCGTATCGTCTTCACATTGACCGTCACGTCGTCGCCATGCACTCCGTCGCCGCGCGTCACGGCACGCACCAGCCGGCCGTGCTCATACGTTATTGAAATCGACGTACCGTCAAACTTCATCTCCCCTACAATCTCGAGCGAGCCACCGCCCAGCTGCTGCTTTGCGCGCCGCAGGAAGTCTTCAACCTCCTCGATTGAGTAAGTGTTTGAGAGCGACAGCATCGGCCTCTCGTGCGCCACCTGCTTGAAGCCTGGCGTCAGGTCGCTTCCCACGCGTTGCGACGGCGACAGCGGGTCGAAAAGCTCCTTATGCTCCGCCTCCAGATCCTGCAGCCGGCTCATCATGTCGTCATATTCTTTGTCGCTGACAGTAGGCTTGTTAAGCACGTAGTAGTTGTAGTTGTGCTTGTTGAGTTCCTCTCTCAGCCAATTTATTTCCGATTCAAACAAATCCATATTTCCAATTATTTTGCCACGAATTTAGTGAAATTTCCCGTAATTGCAGATTCATGACGGCTAATTTCTAACCGCGCGAGCCAAAATTTTCCCAATACGGGCGGAGCGCATTGCGAATAAACGCGGCGACATCGGCAAACGGCTCTTCTTCAGTCTTTGTGATTTTACGCATAAAAGCAGCCCATCTCATTTCCATATTTCCGCTTTGGGCAAAATCATCACGAAAGAACATTGCATCTGCATCATAAGCCGTATGCCTGTTCTGAAACGTTTTTATGATTGCCTCTTGCAAAACAGATGAATCAAATTTGCCATCTTTAAGAATCCTATACAAGTCGTAATAATCTTTCATCCGGCTGTTCTGGTCAGCCAAATCAATAACCGCATGCATCTTTTCCGCGATGACTGACTCAATTGAATACGACAGTATGCTTACGCTTGGCAATTGCTCCAACAACGTTGGATAATCCAAGACTATAGGCGCCGGTGTCACCACATCGCCAAACCCCACATCCATTGTCAGCACTTGCGAAATAGAGTCCATTCTTACCGGTATGCTCAATCGCACGCCATGATAATCCCTAAACTCTGCGATATTCTGCGCAGAAATCCGCTCCACATCAAACGCCACAGCATCGTCACTGCATTCAGCCGAACAAATTTCCCTGAATATTGAAACCATTGCAACACAATCATTGCTAATGTTACACCCAAGTAAATCTATGTCCAAAGTAGGACGTGCGGCAAAGCGCTCATAAGCATACATCAACGCTCCACCCTTCAGATAGAAATTGCCCCGGAAACGCGTCTTTGACAATCGATATAGCAAACGTTCTTGAAAATATCGCGTCAAGATTGTTTGATAAAACACATTTTCCTTTTTTGCCACATTCAGCAATTTTGCACGAATAGATTTCCCGGAATTTTTATTTTCGTAGCCACTCATAATTTAACCTGCAAATATTTTTCAAGGATTCCACCCACACGCAATCTGCGCGCATAATCCATAAGTTTTCCTATGTTCCTGTCCTGACGTTCAAGATAATTATTCAAGATTTCGGCACACACATCAATTCCTATTTTGTTGCGAAATTTAACAGCGTCACACACACTGCGCTCCACATCGTAGACACTGACCCAGAAACCTTCAACCACCATATCGGCAACACCAACCGCCAAAACCGACTCGGAGCAATAATGAATCTGCATCTGCGGAAATTCGGGCAAATTAATCTTACGCCCCCTTTCTACCGCAACATGAAAAGCCTGCGGCAAAGAGGTGGTGAGTTTATGAATGCTCCAAGCCGACCAAAGGCACAGGATTCCATTCGGCACAACAGCGCCTACGTCAACCATACCGGCAGACAGTTGGTCGACAGTAGCATAAACTCCCCGGCGCACCTTTACAAGCTCCCCCATACGAACACGCTCCAACATTTTGTAGTAAGCCGTACGCCCGTTTTTTTTGACATCACTTGCCTTTATGTATGAATTCTCCATATTTCCTTTGATTTCCGTACAAAGATACTACAAATATTTATAACTGCTGTTGTTTTGTACGGATTTTATATACAAAGCACTGGGGATTTTATGATAAAAAACAGACAATTCCCCGCTCTGCGAGATTCTGAAGCAGAACGGCGACGCAGTGACCACGCTCGCCGACCGCCGCTTCTTCGCGAAGGAGGCCGTCGGCGTGTTGAGCGCATACGACAGCGCCATCTTCAACTATTTCGACGCCGAGAGCGACAGCGACTTCCGCGTTGCCATCCTCAAGCACAACAACGCCTGCGACATCGTCCTTTGCGGCCGTCGTCCCTCTTCCCTCATTTGGTGATGCCGAGTTTTATTTTTTCCTTTCTTTATCTTCTCTTTCTATTTTTTGCACGAAAGGCGGAGCCCGAGGTAGTTGTCGCGGAGGTCTGGAGTATCTAAGAAACGGATCGACACACGACAGTACCTCGCAAAGTCATAGCAGCCGCCACCACGGTACACACGGAAGTAACCCGACGACGATCCCTGTGGGTCGCTCTGTGAGGACGACCGATAGTCTCCATACCTGTCGCTACACCACTCCCAGACGTTGCCGCTCATGTCGTAGACGCCAAGCTCGTTGGCCTGCTTCGTGGCTACAGTATGCGTCCTGTTTCCGCTATTGTTGTCATAGTACCACGCCACCGAGCCGATGTTGTTGCCTCCGGCATACTTATAGCCTCGGCTCTTACGCCCGCCCCGGGCGGCGTATTCCCACTCCGCCTCCGTGGACAGGCGGAACTGCTTTCCCGTCAATTGGTTCAACTTTTGAATAAACACCTGGCAGTCGTCCCACGACACCTGTTCAACAGGCAGATTGTCTCCTTTGTGACAGGATGGGTTGCTGCCCATCACGACTTTCCACAACGCCTGCGTCACTTCGGTCTGCCCGATGTAGTAGTCGCTGAGCGTTACCTGATGTGCCGGATATTCTGCAGCTAACGCATCGCTGCCCTGCTCAGAGGTCGCACCCATCGTGAATGTGCCGCCCTCAACAGGCAGCATCGTGAACTTGACACCGTTGACCGTGAATGTCTGGGAGCCTTCAACAGCAACCAACTGCGGTGCAGACTCCGTTTTCTGCTCCGTTTTCTGCTCCATATCCTCACCTACGCTCAAAAACTTGGCACACACAATACCAACCACAGCCGCCACCGCTACACAAGCTGCGATTATCCACCATTTTTTAGTTGATTTTTTTCCTTCTCCAATCACTTCTGTTTTCGATTCAACCGTCGGCTCTGCTGCAAGTTGCGACACTGGCTTCTCAACGACAGATGGATCGTTGCCATACAACTCCTTGACGAAATCGCAGACCGAGAGCGTGCGGTCCTTGCGAGAATAAGCCATAGCATGCACCACTGCCGGACGAACTTCTTCAGGAAGGCACACCGACCAATCATTCAACGAGAACTCCAAATCTATCGCTTCGGGAGGAGTCTTGCCGGTCAGCATGTTGGCGAATGTGGCAGCGAGGGCGTACACATCCGACTGCGGCGAGAACTGCTTCAACCCTACATACTGCTCCGCCGGAGAGAAGCCTGCGCTGTATGCCAACGTCCGAACGGTGGTCGTGGCATTGCCCCGACGGTCGTAGTGCTTGGCAAGACCAAAATCAATAAGCACAGGCTCACCGTTGGAACGGAACATAATGTTGCCAGGCTTGATGTCGAGATGCGTGATGCGGTTGCTGTGCAGAAACACCACGGCGTCTGCCACGGGTTTCAGAATTTTCTTTGCCACACCAATAGAAAGCGCACCGTGCTTTTTCACATAATCCGCAAGACTTCCGCCATCAAGAAACTCCATCACATAGCATGCCGTACCGTTAGCCTCAAACACCTCGTCGACCGGCACTATGTTGCGGCATTGTCCGCACAGACTGTTCAGCCGCCGCGCCTCAGAGATGAAATCCTTCAAGCCATCGGCAGCCTCCCCCTTTGTGTCAGCCGTGCTGACCTTTCCAGAAGCATCGCGCAGACATCCGTCCATGAAAAATTCCTTCATGGCAAACTCCACGCGCACAGGTATCTGCCCCACCTGCTCCATCGCTGAAACCTTGTAGGTGATTCCGAAGCCGCCCTTGCCGAGCACCGCCTCCACTCTATATTCACGTTTACCGCTCCGCAGCACAGAGCCTACCGGCAGCACGTCATCCCATTGTTCCATTTCATCCATTACTTGAAAACCGCCACAAACTTACAAAAATCCGAGCATACGAAAAAGCACGCACCCCAACCAATCATCAAAAATATGCTGAAAAACATTTTTTTGGGAAAATAATGTTGATTTTTAGGAGTGTATGTTGATTGATTTGCGTATCTTTGCAAATCGAATGCCAGGAAGGCGTTCGACAGGTTTGTTTAATTATATTGACAAAACATTAATGGCTGACAACAAGAGAATTAAAACGGCTCTCGTCTCCGTATTCCACAAAGACGGGTTGGATGAACTTTTAAGTTTGTTACACAATCACGGAGTGAAATTTCTTTCCACGGGAGGGACAAAATCATTTATCGACGGTCTGGGATACGAATGCGAAGCGGTTGAAGACCTTACCGGCTACCCTTCGATTCTCGGCGGACGCGTCAAGACACTCCACCCCAAGGTGTTTGGCGGCATTCTCAACCGCCGCGACAACGCCGGCGACCAAGAGCAAATCAAGCAATACGAAATACCGGAGATCGACCTTGTGATTGTCGACCTCTATCCTTTTGAAGAGACAGTGGCATCTGGAGCGTCAGAAGCCGACATCATAGAGAAAATCGACATAGGCGGCATCTCGCTTATCCGCGCCGCCGCCAAGAACTACAACGACGTTGTGATTGTGGCGTCGAAGCATCAGTACGCGCCGCTCTGCGAGATTCTGAAGCAGAACGGCGACGCAGTGACCTCGCTCGCCGACCGCCGCTTCTTCGCGAAGGAGGCCTTCGGCGTTTCGAGCGCATACGACAGCGCCATCTTCAACTATTTCGACGCCGAGAGCGACAGCGACTTCCGCGTTGCCATCAACGGCTCGCGCCATCTGCGCTACGGCGAGAATCCACATCAGGCGGGCAAGTTCTTCGGCGACTTCGACAAGATGTTTGAGCAGCTTCACGGCAAGGAGATTTCCTACAACAACCTTCTCGACATCGACGCGGCCGTGAACCTTATCGGCGACTTCGACGAGACCACGTTTGCCATCCTGAAGCACAACAATGCCTGCGGCATCGCTTCTCGCCCAACCATCCTCGAGGCATGGAAAGACGCTCTTGCTGGCGACCCCGTGTCGGCGTTCGGCGGAGTGCTCATCGCCAACCGCGAGATTGACGCCGCTACAGCCGAGGAGATGCACAAAATCTTCTTCGAGGTTTGCATCGCACCGTCGTACACCAAAGATGCACTCGCCATTCTCGAGCAGAAGAAGAACCGCATCATCCTGCTTCAAAAGTCTACCGAGCTTCCGACACAGCAGTTCCGCTCCATTCTCAACGGCGTGCTCCGTCAGGACAAAGACCTCCGCAAAGAGACTACAGCCGACCTCAAGCAGGCCACGGAGAAAGCCATCACCGCCGAGCAGGCAGAAGATTTGCTCTTCGCCAACAAGGTGGTGAAGCACAGCAAGAGCAACGCCATCGTGCTCGCCAAAGGCAAGCAGCTATTTGCGAGCGGCATCGGTCAGACATCGCGTGTCGACGCCCTTCGCCAAGCCATCGAGAAGGCCAAGTCGTTCAACTTCGACCTTCACGGCGCGGTCATGGCATCCGACGCCTTCTTCCCGTTTGCCGACTGCGTTGAAATCGCCCACAACGAAGGCATCACAGCCGTGATTCAGCCCGGCGGTTCAATCCGCGACAACGAGACCGTTGACTTCTGCAACAAGAACGGCATCGCCATGGTTATGACAGGCATCCGTCACTTCAAGCATTAAAACAACCGACAATAATAACAGCAAAATGGGAATATTCTCACTGACACAAGAAATAGCCGTTGACCTTGGAACGGCAAACACGATCATCATCCACAATGACAAGATCGTGGTCGACGAGCCTTCGTATGTGGCTCTCGACTCCAAAGGCAAGCTTGTTGCCGTAGGAGAAAAGGCTAAGATGATGCAGGGAAAGGAGCACCCGGGCATCCGCACCATCCGCCCGCTGCGCGACGGCGTTATCGCCGACTTCAACGCCGCCGAGCTGATGATCCGCGGACTTATCAAGATGGTAAGCTCGAAGCACCATTGGTTCTCTCCGTCGCTGCGCATCGTGGTGTGTATCCCTTCGGGCAGCACCGAGGTTGAAATCCGTGCAGTCCGCGACTCGAGCGAGCATGCCGGCGGCCGCGACGTTTATATGATTTACGAGCCGATGGCAGCAGCCCTCGGTATCGGTCTCGACGTCGAGGCACCTGAAGGCAATATGATTGTCGACATAGGCGGCGGCACAACTGAGATTGCGGTAATCTCTCTTGGCGGCATCGTCACCAACAAGAGCATCCGTGTGGCAGGCGACGTGCTTACCGAGGACATCCAGGAGCACATGCGCCGCGCGCACAGCATGAAGGTTGGCGAGCGCATGGCCGAGCTGATTAAAATCAACGTCGGCTCGACGCTCACCGAGATGGACAACCCACCGGAAGACTACATCGTGCACGGTCCGAACCAGATGACCGCCCTTCCGATGGAAGTGCCGGTGTCGTATCAGGAAATCTCCCACTGCATCGAGAAATCGATACTCAAAATAGAGGCAGCTATTCTGAGCGCATTGGAGAGCACACCACCCGAACTTTATGCCGACATTGTCAGAAACGGCATCTATATCTCGGGCGGCGGCGCGCTTCTCCGAGGTCTCGACAAGCGTCTGTCGGAGAAAATCGGCATCAAATTCATTGTAGCCGACGATCCTCTGCACGCAGTGGCGAAGGGCACAGGCATCGCGTTGAAGAACCGCGACAAGTTCTCGTTTCTCATCCGATAGCGTTCACCCATCGGCATAAAAATTCACCAAGAAGGCGTCAACCATTTTGTTTGCGCCTTCTTGTATGTATAAACAAGGTATATTGACCGCAAACTGGTGAATTCACCGCAACCGACTGACTGTGAATAATATTATTAGTTTTTTTGTGCGACATTCGTCGTGGATTGTGTTTGTGCTGCTTGTTGTGGCAAGCTGCTGGATGCTGTTTCAGAAGAACCCATACCAGCAGCATGTGTTTCTGACATCCGCCAACCGGGCGTCGGCCGTAGTCTACAAGGGCGCCGGCGAGGTCACATCATACTTCAACCTGCGTTCAATCAACTCCGACCTTCAGGAGCGCAACGCCACGCTTGAGATGGAGGTGATCAACCTGAAACGCCAAATCGGCGAATACAAGACGCTGCTGCAGCCCAGCGGCATCGCCCTACCCGACTCCGTGGCACAAAACTACGAATATCACTTTGCCAACGTGATCAACAACAGCGTCACCCACCCGAAGAATTTCATCACCATCGACAAGGGCCGCCTCGACGGCATCGCCCCCGAGATGGGCGTCGTTGACCAGAACGGAGTGGTTGGCATCGTGAGCAACGTCAGCGACCATGCCTCGCGCGTGCTGTCGCTTCTCAACTCCGACATGCGTCTGTCGTGCAAGGTGAAGAACACCGACTATTTCGGCAGTCTGGTGTGGCACGGCACCGACCCCTACCACGCCACGCTCGAGGAGATGCCGAAGCACGTGAAGTTCCACCGCGGCGACACCATCGTCACGAGCGGCTACTCGGCGGTGTTTCCGCCGGGTCTTATCGTCGGCGTGATAGAGAGCAACCAGCAGGCCACCGACAATAATTTCTTCTCTTTGAAGATACGTCTCACCACCGACTTCACCCGCCTCGGCACCGTGCGCGCCATCAAGAGCAAGATGGCAGGCGAGCTGAAGCGACTTGAACAGGAAGGAGGAACCGGCAATGAATAAAAGCATCTTCCAGACACTGGCGTTGTTTGTGCTGCTTGCCATCGTGCAGGTGCTCGTGTGCAACAACATCAGCATCCTCAATTTCGCCACTCCGTTTGTGTTTATCTACGTCATCGTGCGCCTTCCGCTCACGCTCCACCGCAACTGGGTGATGGTTATCGGCTTCCTTGCCGGTCTGATTATCGACATCTTCGGCGACACCGCCGGCATGAATGCCCTTGCATGCACCATTCTCGGCGCAGTCCGCGAGACGGTTGTGAAGCTCTACGTGACCCACGACGACGAGATTGCCGACCCCGTGCCTTCGGCGAAGACCCTCGGACCTGGAGCCTACATCAAGTATTTGCTGACGATGACGTTTGTCTACTGTCTTTCGGTGACCTTCATCGAGGCTTTCACGCTTCATGATTTTCTGCTATCTTTGTACCGCGTTGTAGGATGCACCGCACTGACATTCGTCATTCTGCTCGGCATCGACGCGCTTGTCAACGCCAAGAAATGAGAGAGTACGAACTGGAGAAACGCCGATTTGTCATCGCCGGACTGATAATTGTCATTTCGGTGCTTTACATTGTGCGCCTGTTCAATCTACAGGTGGCCGACGAGACATTCAAGAAAAACGCCGACTCCAACGCCTTTCTGCGCAAGACCATCTATCCCTCGCGCGGTATGATCTACGACCGCAAGGGACGTCTCATCGTGTTCAACCAGCCGGCATACGACGTCATGGTCATCCCCAAGGAGATACACGACCTCGACTCGCTCGACCTGTGCAGCACGCTGCAAATCACGCTTCCCGAGCTTCGCAAGAAGTTTGAGGAGATGCGCGACACTCGGCGCAACCCCGGCTACTCCTCGTTTACCCAGCAGGTGCTTATCCGCCATCTGTCGCTCGAGGACTATGGCCGCCTTCAGGAGAAGCTCTACCGCTTCCCCGGATTCTTCATTCAGAAAAAGACACTCCGCAAATACAACAGCACCAGCGGCGCCAACATCCTCGGCAACATCCGCGAGGTGAACCAGAACGATATCGACAACGACCCCTACTACCGCGCCGGCGACTACACCGGCGACCTCGGCATCGAGAAGAGCTACGAGACGTATCTGCGCGGCAAGAAGGGGCAGGAAATACTTATCCGCGACGCCCACGGACGCATCCAGGGACGCTTTGAGAACGGAGCGAGGGACGTGGCTCCCGTGTCGGGCAAAGACCTGACACTCAGCATCGACTACAACCTTCAGGAGTATGGCGAGAAGCTGATGCAGGGCAAAATAGGTGCAATCGTTGCCATCGAGCCGGCAACGGGCGAGATTCTCGCACTCGTGTCGAGTCCCGGCTACGACCCCTCACTGCTCATCGGGCGCGACCGCGGCAAGAACTACCGCGAGCTTGTCAACAACCGCTACAAGCCGCTGTTTGACCGCGCCATAATGGCAGCCTACCCTCCCGGCTCCCAGTTTAAGCCCACCCAGGGACTGATATTTCTGCAGGAAGGCATGGTTGGTCTCGGCACGATGTTTCCCTGCCACCGCGGCTACATCAACGGGCGTCTGAAAGTGGGCTGCCACGGCCACGAGTCGCCCATCTCGCTGAAGCCCGCCATCCGCACGTCGTGCAACGCATATTTCTGCTGGGGCTTCAAGACGATGATCGACAAGCGTTCGAAATACGGCACCCCCGCCAAGGCGTTCGAGATTTGGAAGAACTACCTTGTGGAAATGGGCTTCGGCTACAAACTCGGCGTCGACCTTCCGGGCGAGAGCCGCGGATTCATTCCCAACAGCAAGTTCTACAACAAAGTGTACGGCGAGAACCGCTGGAGTGCCAACACGGTCATCTCGGTGGCAATCGGACAGGGCGAGATACTCGCCACTCCGCTTCAGATAGCCAACCTGTCGGCAACGATAGCCAACCGCGGCTGGTACTACACGCCCCACGTTGTGAGACGCATCAGCGGCACCAAGCTGCCCGCGCAGTACACCACACGCCACACTCCGCACATCAACAAAAACTACTATCAGGACATTGCCGAGGGCATGCGCATGGCAGTGGTGGGCGGCACGTGCCGCCAGGCGCAGTTTGGCGACATCGAGGTGTGTGGCAAGACGGGCACGGCGCAGAACCCCCACGGACGCGACCACTCGGCGTTTATGGGCTTCGCCCCGATGAACAATCCCAAGATAGCCATCTGCGTCTATGTGGAGAATGCCGGCTTCGGCGCCACCTTCGGAGTGCCTATCGGCGGACTGATGATGGAGAAATACCTGACGGGGCAGATTTCGCCTCACCGGCAGTATATCGAAGACCGCATGCTGGAGTCGAACACGATTATCTACAGCGGCGTTAAGAAACATTGACATAAAAAAAGGACACAACAATATGCTGAAAACAGACATTAACGAAAGGAAATGGGAACTTGTGAGCAGCGAATATCTGTTCCGTCGTCCGTGGCTGACGGCACGCCGCGACGTGGTGCGTCTGCCCAACGGCACCGAGATACCCGAATTTTATGTGCTTGAATATCCCGACTGGGTCAACATCATCGCGGTGACCGCCGACGGGGAGTTTGTGATGATACGCCAGTACCGCCACGGCATCGACCAGACACGCTATGAGCTTGTGGCAGGCTGCGTAGACCCCGGCGAGGACCCTCTGACGGCAGCCAAGCGCGAGCTTTATGAGGAGACGGGATTCGGCGGCGGCGAATGGCGCAAGATTTCGGTGATTTCGGGCAATCCCAGCACCACCACCAACTGGACCCACTGCTACGTGGCAGAAGGCGTGGAGCGCGTAGGCAGCCAGCATCTTGAGACATCGGAGGACATCAGCGTGCATCTTCTCAGCGCCGACGAGGTGCGCTGGCTTCTCGACCACGACGAAATCAAGCAGGCGATGATGGTGGCTCCCCTGTGGAAATATTTCATTGAGAAAAAATTGGTATAGTCTGCCGTTTTTTGACTACCTTTACAGAATTCAATCGACAACAGAGAACTATGACAAACAAGACAGTCTTAAGCGATTTATACAAGCAAGTGACAGGCGTAGAGCCAGCCGGAATCACCGAACTTCCGTCGTCGGGCTCCAACCGCCGCTATTTCCGCCTCACGGGCGAGCGCACGATGATAGGCGTGATAGGCACATGCATCGAAGAGAACGAGGCGTTTCTCTACATGGCGAAGCATTTCGCGTCGAAGAATCTGCCCGTTCCGGAGGTTTACGCCCACAGCAACGACCGAATGGCATACGTGCAGCAGGACCTTGGCGACACGCTGCTTTTCAACGCCATCGAGAAAGGGCGCAAGACCACGGTGTTCAGCGAGGAGGAGAAAGCCCTACTGTCGAAGACTATCCGCCAGCTTCCCGACATTCAGTTTGCCGGCGCCGACGGTCTTGACTTCTCGAAATGCTACCCCTCGTCGGAGTTCAACGCCCGCTCGATAATGTGGGACTTGAACTATTTCAAATACTGCTTCCTCAAAGCCACCGGTATGGAGTTTCAGGAAGACCTTCTCGAGGACGACTTCCAACGCCTTGCCGACGTGTTGCTGCGCAGCTCCTCGGCAACGTTCATGTATCGCGACTTCCAGTCGCGCAACGTGATGATCAAGGACGGCGAGCCGTGGTTTATCGACTTTCAGGGCGGCCGCAAGGGACCGGTGTTCTACGATGTGGCATCGTTTCTTTGGCAGGCCAAGGCCAACCTTCCCGACAGCCTCCGCGGCGAACTGCTGGAGGAATATATCGACGCCCTGCGCAAATACACTCCCGTAGACCGCGACTATTTCTACGCCCAGCTGCGCCACTTCGTGCTGTTCCGCACGCTTCAGGTGCTCGGTGCCTACGGCTTCCGCGGCTACTTCGAGAAGAAGCCCCACTTCATCCAGAGCGTTCCGTTTGCCATCGCCAATCTCCGGCATCTTCTTGCCAACCCCTATCCGGAGTATCCCTACCTCTGCAAGGTGCTCAAAGAGCTTGTTGGCCTGAAGCAGTTTACCGACGACCTGCAGAAGCACACGCTCACGGTGCGCGTGATGAGTTTCGCCTACAAGAAAGGCATCCCCAACGACCCGTCGGGCAACGGCGGCGGCTACGTGTTTGACTGCCGCGCCGTCAACAACCCAGGCAAGTATGAGCGCTACAAGCCGTTTACGGGCCTCGACGACCAGGTGATAAAGTTTCTTGAGGACGACGGCGAGATACTCGAGTTTCTCGACCACGCCTATGCCCTTGTCGACGCCACGGTGAAACGCTACAAGGAGCGCGGATTCACGAATCTGATGGTTTGCTTCGGATGCACCGGCGGACAGCACCGTTCGGTCTACAGCGCGCAGCACATGGCAGAGCATATCAACAAGAAATTCAACGTCAAGGTGGAGCTCGTGCACCGCGAGCAGAACATCGAGCAGACGTTCAACGCAAAAATTTTCTAAGGATAAGAGGATGAAAGCACTGATTTTCGCAGCCGGCCTCGGCACGCGTCTGCGCCCGCTGACCGACAACCGCCCGAAGGCACTTGTCGAGGTGGCAGGACGGCCGATGCTCGAGCACGTGATACGCCATCTGATTTCATACGGCTTCACCGACATTGTGGTCAACATCCATCACTTCGGGCAGCAGATTGTCGACTTTCTGCGCGACAACGGCAACTTCGGGGTCAACATCCAGGTCAGCGACGAGCGCGGCGAGCTGCTCGACACCGGCGGAGGCATCCTGAAGGCGCGGCCTCTGCTCGACGACGGCGAGCCGTTCCTCGTGCATAACGCCGACATCATGACCGACCTCAATCTTGCCGACTTCTACAACTATCACCTCCACCATTCCGCCGACGCCTCGGTGCTCGTAGCCGAGCGCACCACGTCGCGCTACTTCGTGTTTGACTCCAGCCAGCGTCTGCAGGGCTGGGAGAACGTCACCACCGGCGAGACGCGTCCGGAAGGGTTTGTGCCCTCTGCCTGTCAGCTCCAACTGGCTTTCGGAGGAGTGCATGTGATTTCGCCGACGGTGTTTGACGCCCTTGCCGGCTACACCGACGCGCATAAATTCTCGATTACGCCGTTCTATGTCGACATGTGCCGCCGTCTGAAAATAATGGGCTACATCCCCGACACGGCATACCGCTGGTTTGACATCGGCTCGCCCGAGAAGCTGGCGCAAGCCGAGGCGGCAATCACCGGCTCACAACAATAAATAAACGAGAAGGAGGAAAACGAAATGGTTTTCTTCCTTCTTTCGTTTTCCAACCCTCCATTACGCAATGTGATGCTAATCACAATAATCGTCTATACAATCCTCTCCTGTCCACTCTTTCCCCTGAAAGAATGTTATTTCCTTTAATGCACCAATTTCTGAAAAGAAAGAGCCACCACTACGATGAATATATTTATTGTCAGATACATATATGTATGCAACAAACCATTGTTTTAAACTATTTGGATTATTAGTTACTACACATATCGTTTTTTTGTTGTCTGAAATAGCAGCCTCTATGATTACTCCTTTCCCATACATATTTGAACAAAAAACCTTACCCTTTTCTAAAGACAGATAATATGCGTCTAATGACATCGATTCAGATGGACATAATGGAAACTCTGTAGGTGTGTTCCAATTTTCTTGCATCGCATTGGATGTTAACGACTTACTCAACATAGAAACAGTCCCTTCATCCCAATCATTCGGCTCGTTATTCAACGCCACAGAATTTTTATGTTTCAGAATTTGCGTCAACTTTTGACGTATTTCATCGCCTTGTCTCGCAACACTTACATCGCGGAATATCCAATCACCCAAACCAATCTTTGATTGTTTGGGATAAACAACATCTTCCTTGCTCCATCTCTCTAAGTTAGCCTTGCATTTTGCGGCCTCTTCTTCAGACACAGTCCGCATCCATGCAAAATTAGGATCTTCTGTACTATCTTGCAGCAAAGCTGGATTTTCAAGGAAGGCTTCAATACTTCCACATTTTTTAATTATTCTGCTACGAGTTATTGGATTATTCAGAACATTCTCAAGCTTAGTCACCCAATGAAGATTCTCCGCTCTGTTATTACATCTATTAGTGTCCTTATGGTCAACAACCATTCCGTCTTCTTTCTCATGTCCCCAAAAAGCAGTAGCAACGACTTGATGGACACGGATGTTTGAAGCAAAAAACATATACCCATTGGTTTTGTTTTTCTTGCCAAAAGTCCATTGATTATCCAACGACCTAACTCGACAACCTTTTTTAGGATGCCTCATAATCGCGCCATTGTCTCTAACAGAATATGTTTCTCCCTTGTATTCGCAAGAAACCTCTTTTTTGAAATCATCTATATCAATCATAGCAAGCAATTATAGGTCAACAAAATCTATTTTTTTCCCTAAAACCGCCGCTATTTTAGACAAAATATCCAGTCCAACCGAATACCTACCATTTTCAATACGGCATAGATTAGAAGCATCAATACCAGCAAGTTTGGCTAAATCTTTAGCGTCCAAACCTCTATCAACGCGTATTTGACGGATACGTTCACCAATACGTGCTCGATCCTTATGTCGAAGACCTGTGCTAATGCCTAATATTCCACCACCAATGGCAAATTGTATTGACTCTCGCCAAATAGAATTTGTCATTTCCTCTTTATCATCGGAAAAATTCTTATCAAATAATACTTCCAGCCAATGAAGTTCGCAATCCTGCGCCTCCTTACTAGTATATGCCCCTATCTGACACAACACAGTAAAGACCTCTCCATCAGGAGCTACTACCTCGACCTCATTTCGACTAATCACCCTTGCGGAAGATTCTGTCGGAATTTCCAAAAAGAATTTGGAATTTTTATTTTCCATATTTGTTTCGCCGCATTTTAAGTGTTGCCGCCACTTTCTATGATTAATAAATCAATGCAAATATAGCGTACGATTGGCAAATATACCAATTACAGCCCAATTTTTTCACATTTTTTATTTTTCTTAAATGATACCACATAATAGTGTATGCGATTTCTGCGACGCTGGTTTGACATCGGCTCGCCCGAGAAGCTGGCGCAAGCCGAGGCGGCAATCACCGGCTCACAACAATAAACGCGGCAGCGGCACCCGTCAAGGATGCCGCTGCTTTTTTGTCAATCTTCCGTCACACGCATCCGAGGATGCGCTGCAGGGTTTCAATCTGATAGTTCCAAAGGTCCTTCGCCTCCTCCACCTCGTCGGGCTCGGCGAAGTCGGTCACCGTGAGCATCGTCCCGTCGGTCAGCTCCGACTGCGAGATTCTCAGCTCGAAGTATGATTTGTCGTTCTCCTCCGTCCAATGGTAGCGCACGAATTTGTCAGTGCGTATGGCAACAATCTGCACCGTCTGCTCCACACCGTTCCAATCCAGCACCACTTCCTTTCCCGTCTGCCTTGCGTTGTCGGCAAACCATTCCTTAAGTCCGTAGGCAGTAGATATATACGACCACAGCATCGCCACTGGAGTGTTGCGCATGTCATACTCAATATGAAATTTCTCTTTGGTCATTGTCTGCGAGTTTAGTTTACGGGTGCTAAATAAGCACAAAGTTTACAATCTGCCAAAAGTTTATATAAAAATTTTATTGTCCGCATGCATTATATAGGGTGACAAATTGTCAGCGTTGTCGGATTGGCACGGGATATGCAAGGAAACTGATGTCGCAAAGGTGCAGACCAAAGCGGCGCAAAAAAGGAACAAAAAATAAAAAGATATTGATTATGGCAATTAAACCTTTGGCTGACAGAGTTCTCATCGAGCCGGCAGCCGCAGAAGAAAAGACAATCGGCGGAATCATCATCCCCGACACAGCAAAAGAAAAACCGTTGCAGGGCAAAGTAGTAGCTACAGGCAATGGCACAAAGGATGAAGAAATGGTTGTAAAAGAAGGCGACACGGTGCTTTACGGCAAGTATGCCGGCACTGAGCTGGAATACGACGGCAAGAAGTATCTGGTGATGCGCCAGAGTGACATTTTGGCAATCCTCGGATAATCAATTTATCAACAATCAAAAAAAACGAAAAAATCATGGCTAAAGAAATCAAATTCGATATCAAGGCTCGCGAAGAGCTGAAGAAAGGCGTTGACGAATTGGCAAACGCCGTAAAGGTTACACTCGGCCCGAAAGGCCGCAACGTGATTGTCGACAAGAAGTTTGGCGCACCCCACATCACAAAGGACGGTGTGACCGTTGCAAAGGCAGTGGAGCTTGAGGATGAGTTCCAGAACATGGGCGCACAGCTTGTAAAGGAGGTTGCGTCGAAGACCGGTGACGATGCAGGCGACGGCACAACAACCGCCACTGTGCTCGCACAGGCTATCATCAACGTTGGCTTGAAGAACGTTGCCGCAGGCGCAAACCCAATCGACCTCAAGCGCGGCATCGACAAGGCTGTAGCCAAGGTTGTTGAAGGCATCAAGGCTCAGGCTCAGGAAGTCGACGACGATTTGGCGAAGATTGAGAATGTGGCTCGCGTTTCAGCCAACAACGACGCTGAAATCGGCAAGCTCATCGCCGACGCTATGGGCAAGGTGAAGAAAGAGGGCGTGATCACTATCGAGGAGGCTAAAGGCACCGACACTACAGTGAAGGTTGTTGAAGGCATGCAGTTCGACCGCGGTTATATCTCTCCTTACTTCGTGACCAACACCGAGAAGATGGAGTGTGAGATGGACAACCCATACATCCTGCTCTACGACAAGAAAATCAGCGCATTGAAAGATATGCTCCCAGTGCTCGAGGCAGTGGCACAGAGCGGACGTCCGCTGCTCATCATCGCAGAGGACGTAGACAGCGAGGCATTGGCAACATTGGTTGTCAACCGTCTGCGCGGCTCTCTGAAGATTTGCGCAGTGAAGGCTCCGGGCTTCGGCGACCGCCGCAAAGAGATGCTCGAAGACATCGCAATCCTTACCCACGGCGTTGTAATCTCTGAGGACAAGGGCTTGAAGCTCGACATGGCTACCGTAGACGAGCTCGGCTCGGCTGAGAAGGTGACTGTCGACAAGGAAAACACCACTATCGTCAACGGCAACGGCGACAAGGAACTCATCGCCGAGCGCGTGGCTCAGATCAAGGCTCAGATTGAGAAGACCACAAGCGACTACGACCGCGAGAAACTTCAGGAGCGTCTTGCCAAGTTGGCAGGCGGCGTGGCAGTGCTCTACGTCGGCGCGCCATCAGAGGTTGAGATGAAGGAAAAGAAAGACCGCGTAGACGACGCGTTGAGCGCAACACGCGCGGCTGTGGCTGAAGGCATCGTTCCTGGCGGTGGCGTGGCATATATGCGCTGCGTTGCGGCTCTTGAAAACTTCCACGGTGACAACGACGATGAGAACACCGGTATCCAGATTGTGAAACGTGCCATCGAGGAGCCGTTGCGCCAGATTGTTGCCAACGCAGGTTTGGAAGGCGCCATCATCGTTCAAAACGTCAAGGACGGCAAGGGCGACTATGGCTACAACGCCCGCACCGGCAAATATGAGAACTTCTTCGAGAGCGGAGTCATCGACCCGGCTAAGGTGACGCGTGTGGCTCTTGAGAACGCAGCGTCGATTGCAGGTATGTTCCTGACAACAGAATGCGTAATCGCCGAGAAGAAAGAAGAAAATCCGGCTCCGGCAATGCCTGCCGGCGGCATGGGTGGAATGGGCGGCATGATGTAAGCCTTTTCCCCTTATAGAAAAGAAAGCATCCTGACCGATTTGGTTAGGATGCTTTTTTTGTGCGCTTGACGCTTGTGTCAGTCGAAGATTTTGTCCCAGTCTTTCCACACGGGCTCGTAGCCGAGGGCGCGGATTTCGCTGGTGACGGCTTTCGGCGAGCGCTCGTCGCTGACGTGGAACTGCTCGAGCGAGTCGGGCTCTGCGGCGTAGCCTCCCGGGTCGGTCTTGCTTCCGGCACTCATCGATGTGACACCGAGCTTCATCATGTTTGCGCGGAACTGCGGGTTCTCGCGCGTAGAGTATGAGATGTCGACGTCGTGGTCGAAGATTCGGAATGCAAACGTGAGCTGCGCCAGCTCCTTGTCGGTCATCGTCACGTTTGGCTGGAATCCGCTTTCCGACGGGCGCATCCGCGGGAAGTTGACGGAGTAGCGCGTCTGCCAGTAGTGCTTCTGCAGGTAGCGCAGGTGGTGGGCCATCATTGTCACGTCGGTGCGCCAGTCCTCAAGGCCGATGAGCACACCCATTCCGATTTTATGCACACCCGCCTGTCCCATACGGTCGTAGCCGTTGAGCCTCCATTCGAAGATAGACTTCATGCCCTTTGGATGGTACACGTTGTAGCGCGCCTTGTGGTAGGTTTCCTGGAAGCATACCACACCGTTGAGTCCCGACTTCGTGAGCCGGTAGTAGTCGTCGGCCTTCAGCGGCTGCACTTCGATTGAGAGGTTGTTGAAGAACGGGCGGGCTATGTGGAGCGCGTTCTCCAGATAGTCGACTCCGGCAACCGCCGGCGCCTCCCCTGTCACGATGAGCAGGTTTTCAAACGGGCCGAGCTTTCGTATCGCCTTGCATTCCTCGAGAATCTGCGCGTCGTTGAGAGTGGTGCGCGTGAACGGGTTGTTGTGGTTGAAACCGCAGTATACGCAGAAGTTAGTGCAAGCGTTGCTCAGGTAGAGCGGGATGTACATGCTGATGGTTTTTCCGAATCGTTCCTGCGTGTATTTCTGCGACAGGCGCGCCATTTCCTCGAGATGCGGCACGGCAGCCGGCGAGATGAGCGCCATGAAGTCGTCGACGTCGAGGCGCTCCTTCGCGAGCGCCCTCACCACGTCGGCGTCTGTCTTAGAGGCAATTTTTTGGGTTGTCTCGTCCCAACTTATTTTCTCTAATACGTCTGAAAACATTTATCAATCTTTACAAATTTCGTCTGATATTTTTTGCGTTATGCGCATTGCGCAGAAGTTAGGTCCGCACATGGTGCAGAATTTGTCGTCCGTGCCGCGGCTCTCCACGTAGTACTGCTTTGCGCGGGCGGGGTCGAGCGACAGGTTGAACTGATCTTTCCATCTGAATTCGAAGCGCGCCTTGCTCATGGCGTTGTCGCGCACGTCGGCACCCGGCAGTCCTTTTGCCAAGTCGGCGGCGTGGGCAGCGATTTTGTAGGCAATCACTCCGTTGCGCACGTCTTCCCTGTCGGGGAGTGCGAGGTGTTCCTTCGGTGTGACGTAGCAAATCATCGCCGTTCCGAGCCATGCAATCTGAGCGGCACCGATTGCCGATGTTATGTGGTCGTAGGCAGGCGCGATGTCGGTTGTGAGCGGGCCGAGGGTGTAGAACGGCGCGCCGTGGCAAGCCTCCACCTGTTTGTCCATATTCTCCTTGATTTTCTGCATCGGCACGTGTCCCGGGCCTTCGATTATCACCTGCACGTTGTGTTTCCACGCCTTTTCTGTCAGTTCGCCGAGCACGTCAAGCTCGAGAAACTGCGCGCGGTCGTTGGCGTCGTGGATAGAGCCAGGGCGCATACCGTCGCCGAGCGACAGCGCCACGTCGTATTTCGCCACGAGGTCGCAGATTTCGTCGAAGTGGGTGTAGAGGAAGCTCTCCTCGTTGTGGATTACGCACCATTCCGTCATGATGCTTCCACCGCGCGACACGCATCCCGTCAGACGGCTGCCCACGAGTTTGGCATGCTCGTGCAGCACACCGGCATGGATTGTGAAGTAGTCCACGCCCTGCTCGCATTGCTCCACGAGCGTGTCGCGGTAGATTTCCCACGTCAGCTTCGCCACGTTTCCGTTCACCTTCTCAAGCGCCTGATAGATGGGCACCGTTCCCATCGGCACGGGGCAGTTGCGCACAATCCATTCACGCGTTTCGTGTATGTGCTTGCCTGTCGAGAGGTCCATCAGCGTGTCGCCGCCCCAATAGCAGCTCCATATCGCCTTGTCGACCTCCTCCTTGATTCCCGAAGAGAGCGCGGAGTTGCCGATGTTTGTGTTCAGCTTCACGCTGAACGCCTTTCCGATGATCATCGGTTCAGCCTCCGGGTGGTTGATGTTGGCAGGGATAATAGCCCGTCCCGCCGCCACTTCCTGACGCACGAACTCCGGAGTGATGTAGGTTTCGATTCCCAGTTGCTTGTTGTTAAGGTTCTCGCGTATAGCCACATACTCCATCTCGGCAGTCACCACACCGGCTTTTGCGTAAGCCATCTGCGTGATTTGCTTGCCCGGCAACGCCATGCGCGGGTTGTGGCGCACGGGGAATCGGATATCGTCGAGCGAGGCATCGGCGAGCCGCTGGCGTCCGTATTCGGAAGAGATGCCGTCCTGCAGAGCCGTGTCGGCGCGCTGCTCAATCCATTTTTCTCTCAGCCGTGGGATGCCCTTGTTGATGTCCACCTCCACGTTGGGGTCGGTGTAGACGCCGCTTGTGTCGTTTACCACGACAGGGGTGTTTTCGGTCATCACCTTCTCGCCGTCGACGATTTTCACCGTCGGAGTCAGCTTGATGCGGCGCATACCCACCTTAATCGGGTAAATCGAGCCGTCGACATAGATTTTTTCGGAATTCGGATAAGAATTTACGTTGATATCTGTAAGTTCCATATTAATAAGTTTTTTGTTGATTATTATTCATCAAGAAATGCAGTCAGAGGGCTGCTTGCCTCGGCGTGGTCCGACTGGTTTCCGAGTCCGGCAAGGTAGGCAGTGCGTCCAGCCTCCGTGGCGAGGCGGAAAGCGCGCGCCATAGCCACCGGGTCGCCAGCCACCGCGATTGCCGTGTTGACGAGCACCGCGTCGGCACCCATCTCCATCGCCTCGGCAGCATGCGACGGCGCTCCGAGTCCGGCGTCGACCACCACCGGCACGTTTGTCTGGTCGATTATTATTCGGAGCATCTCGCGCGTTGTCAGTCCCTTGTTGGTGCCGATAGGCGCTCCGAGAGGCATCACTGCCGCCGTGCCCACGTCTTCCAGCCGTTTGCAGAGCACGGGGTCGGCTTGGATGTAAGGCAGCACCACGAAGCCGAGTTTGGCGAGTTTTTCGGTGGCCTTCAGCGTTTCTACCGGGTCGGGGAGCAGATATTTAGGGTCGGGGTGGATTTCGAGCTTTATGAAGTTTGTGCCGAAGCAGTCGCGCGACAGCTGAGCCGCCAGCACCGCCTCGTCGGCGTTGCGCACGCCCGATGTGTTGGGCAGGAACTGCACGTGCTCGCGGTTTATGTGTTTGAGCATGTCGTCAGAAGCGGCGTCGCTCGTGTCGAGGCGTTTCATCGCCACGGTAATCATTTCAGAGCCCGACTCCAGGATAGCGTCGAGCATAGCATCGTTTGAGGAGAACTTACCAGTTCCGACAAACAGACGGGAAGAAAACTCTCTTCCACCGATAGTCAATTTGTCCATTTTTTTATTCGTTATATTGTCGTTCTACAATTTTTTCAAGTATGCTGATCATGTCGGCGGTGTGCTTCGCCATGTTGTCGGCGTTTATCAGCTCGCCCGACACGGCAATGCCTCTCACACCGGTTGCCATCACGTCCTCGATGTCGGCGATCGTGATGCCGCCTATTGCCACCACCGGCAGGTTGATGCTCGCGTCCTTCATCCGCGCAATGATGTCGCGGTAGCCGTCAAGTCCGAGCACGGGGCTCAGTTTCTGCTTCGTGGCGGTGAAGCGCAGGGGTCCGAGTCCGATGTAGTCGATGTCGAGATGGCGCAGCGCCTGCACGTCGTCAAACGTGTTTGCGGTTGCACCGATAATGAAGTCGCCTCCGAGGATTTCGCGCGCCTCGTCGGGGTGCATGTCGTTTTTTCCAAGATGCACGCCGTCGAGCTGCAGCTCCTTGGCGATGTCGACGTGGTCGTCGACCACGAGGATGCAGTCGTCGACGTCGGCGCAGATTTCCTTTGCGCGCTTTGCCGTGGCGACAATCTCATCGCGCGTGGCGTCCTTCATGCGCAGTTGCACCCACCGGCATCCGCCGTCGACGGCTTGCCTTATCTCCTCCTCTATTGTCATCCGGGAGGATGGATGTGTTATGAATTGCAGCATATTCTTATATTATTTTGTTACGTTGTTCTACAATAAGCTCCATGCGGCGGCAGAACTCCTCCGTGCCTACGCCGAACAGATACCCCAGGAAGGCGCATCCTCCGAAACCCACATCGGCGAGCCACGGGATTTTGCCGGCGGTCACGCCTCCGAGCGCCATCACCCTCGCGTCGACGTGTCCGCGCAGCTGCTCCTCGCTGAAATGCGAGGCGTAGCCCTGCTTGCTGATGCTGTCGAACACGGGGCTAAGAAACACGTAGTCGAGCTCTCTGCTTTCAGCCACCTCCTCCAGCGAGTGGCAGCTGCGGCTCACGGCGCCCTTCCACCCTTCCGGCACCCTCGGCGACCTCTTGTTGAGATGCACCCCGCCGATGCCCTTTTCGGCAGCCACGTCGGGAAAATAGTGCATCGCCAGCCGGTCGGCAATGCCCGCCGGCAAGGCGTCGACATAGCTCCGCATCTCCTCCTCTCCGCAGTGGGGTTTGCGCAGATGCACGGCGTCGAAACCGGCGTCTAACAGGTGTGTTATGCGCCAAGTCTCGTCGGGCAGCGTCAGCTCGGGCGTTATGGCAATGAGTTTGAACGCCATGGGTCTACCCTCCGTAGAAAGCCTTGATGACGAGCACCGTGTCGCCGTCGTGGAGCGCAGTGGCGTCATATTCGGTCTTCGGCACCATCTGTCCGTTGACCGCCACGGCGATGTTGACCGCCGAGATGCTTTTTTTGCCGAGCATACAGCTCACGGTGGCACCGTCGTCGAGAAGCAGGCTCTCATCGTTGAATTTTACAGTAATCATATCGTTTTCAGTTTGTTAGGATTAAACAGATGGTTCACCGGACCGTGTCCGCCGCCCACAGCGACATTGGCACCGGCGACGAGCGCGCTGTGCAGATAGTTTTTGGCGCAGCCCACGGCCTCGGCCAGCGGTAATCCCAGAGCGAGGAAAGAAGCGACAGCCGACGACAGGGTGCATCCCGTGCCGTGAGTGTTGACCGACACGACGCGCCGGCTGCTGTATTCGCGGAGCTCCCCGTCGGCAAACAGCACGTCGACAGCCACATCGCCGTCAAGATGTCCGCCTTTGACGAGAGCCGCGCGGCATCCCTTCTCCACGATGCACCGCGCCGCTTCACGCGCCGTTTCGAGGCTGTCGACGGGTATTCCCGTCAGATGCTCCGCCTCCATACGGTTTGGGGTCAGCAGTGTGGCGAACGGGAATAGTTTCTCCTTGATGGCTTCGACGGCATCCTCCTCGATGAGCCGGCTTCCGCTTGTGGAAATCATCACAGGGTCGAGCACCACGTTTTGCGGACGCCAGTGGCAGAACCTGTCGGCAACCGCCTCCACGATGCTCCGCGAGTAGAGCATTCCGATTTTCACCGCGTCGGGGCGCAAGTCGGAAAACACGGCGTCAATCTGCCGCGCCACCATGTCGGGGTCGATGCCCTGCACGCCGTCGACGCCGAGCGTGTTTTGCGCCGTCACCGCCGTGACAGCCGAAGCCGCATAAACGCCGATAGCCGACATTGTCTTAATGTCAGCCTGTATGCCCGCTCCGCCCGAAGAGTCGGAGCCTGCGATTGTCAGAACTATTGGATATTTAGCCATACGCACTCTTTTTTTGCTTGACGAACAAAAGTGCCTATGAAAAAGAGAATATTATGTCACACAATCCCTGCGCCGGCATTATCCGTATCAGGTTCGGAGGGTATAATCTCAGCCCTAAGGCACCCCTTTGTTCTTCCGATGCAAAGATAGTGCAAGGTGAGCGAAAAAGCAAAACAAACCAATGCTTTTTCTTTTCTAAGGTCCTTAAGGTCTTTAAGGTCCTTAATAAAAAAAAAGCGCACCTAACCGGTGCGCTTTTAGCTGGTGTATGAGGGAATTTGTTATTTGGTCACTCTTTCAAGCCATTTCACCATACCGAGCATCACGCCCATAGAGACGGCACACACGACGAGGAACACACCCCAGCATTCCCAGATAGGCCATTTGTTGTACATCAACGGGCCAATCCAAAGGAACAGGTTTCCGAGGGCAGTAGCACCGAGCCACAGACCCTGGCAGAGACCCTGCAGATTTTTCGGCGCCACCTTCGACACGAACGAGAGTCCGAGCGGCGAGATGAAGAGTTCGGCAACGGTAAGGAAGAAGTAGACCACGATGAGCACCCATGGTCCAGCCTTCATGCCCGCTTTTGCCACAGCGTCCATTTCCTTGAATGTCTCAGCCGACGGGTATCCCTGTGTCCAAGAGAAGATTGCGAGGAAGAGGAATGCGAGTCCGGCGATGCCCATACCGAATGCGATTTTCTTCGGTGTCGAGATTTCGCGTCCGCGGCGTGTGAAGTATCCGAAGAAGAGCATGATGAGCGGCGTGAGCACGATCACGAAGAACGGGTTGATTGCCTGCCATATCTCCGGCGCTATCTTGTCGGTCTGCACGAAGTCGCGTGCGAAGTAGGCGAGCGACTGTCCGTTCTGGTGGAACGAGAACCAGAAGAAGATAACTATTCCAAGCACTGCGAAGAGAGCATACATGCGCTGCTTGATTTCCTTTGCCATCGCAGCCTTCTCCTCGGCAGAGTAGTTCACGGTTTCCTTCTTCTCTTTCTTGCCCGGAGTCGGGAACACTTGTCGGCAAGCGATGAAGATGACGAGCGAGATGAGCATTGCAGCCACCGACGCGATAAACGAGTAGTGGATACCGGTGTTGAACACGTCGAGATACTGCGTGCAGAAAGCCGACATGTCGGTGACGGTCTCGCCCATGTTGGCGTCTTTGGCGAGGGTTGCGAGGTTTGCCGTCTCGTTGGCCTTCATAGCCGCTCCGTCGATGAATTTATGGCAGAGCGCGGGGAGGTCGGCGTTGTAGAGCATGTGGTTTGCCTTGAGCCACCACTCGCGGAGCAGCGGTGCCACAAACGGAGCTACGAGTCCGCCGATGTTGATGAAGACGTAGAAGATTTGGAAGCCCGAGTCGCGGCGGCTTTTCGCCTCGCGCAGGGCGTCCTCGCCCTTGAGAGCCGCCTCAGCCTCGAAGTTGTCGTACATCTGACCGACGATAGCCTGCAGGTTGCCCTTGAACAAGCCGTTGCCGAAGGCAATGAGGAACAGCGCCACGCAGGTTACCGGCAGCAACCATCCTATGTTGTCGGGAGTGGAGAGCACCGGCACGGAGAGAATCACGTAGCCGAGCGCCATCACGATGAGTCCCGCCATAATTGTCATTTTGTATTTCTGCGACTTGTCGGCGATGATGCCTCCCACGAGGCTGAGCACGTAGATGCCGCAGTAGAACACGGAGTAGATGATTGCGCTCACTTCGTCAGACAAGCCGAACTTTGAGCATAGGAACAGCACCAGCACGGCGTTCATGATGTAGTAGCCGAACCGTTCGCCCATGTTTGAGAGGGCGGCTGCGAGTAGTCCTTTTGGATGGTTTTTAAACATAACTGGAAGTTTTTTACGGTTTGTATATTTATTTGTTTTTGTTTTCTTTATATACATTAGCCACCGCCACCGCGAAAGCCGCCAGCGACAATGCCAGACACGCCCACACCGACCAGCTCAAGGTGGAGAGGACTGAGATTTTCTCCATTCCGGCGCCGATAATGTCGCCCTGCGGATAGCTCGCAATCATGTAGACGAAGTAGCCGAAAAACATCAGCGGCAGCGCGGCAAACGAGATTGAGAGCACGTGCGCTCCGCGGCTTTTCGTGACGAGGGTCGCGGCTGTGCCCGCCAAGCCGATAAACGGCATCAGGAAGGGCACCATCTCCAAGTATTTTCCGATTTTGAAGAATGTTGCCACATACTCCCATCCGTAGCCGAATCCGAACAGCGGGATGGAGAAGAGTGGCACGGCGGCATAGACCACCGCCACGGCGAGGGTCGCGCCTATGGCTGTCAGCACAAGCGGTTGTTTCAGTTGACTGTTCATTGCTGTTGTTGTTCTTTTGTTTTATAGGCGAGCGCATACATCTTTATCTGCTTCACCATGGCGAGCAGCCCGTTGCTGCGCGTCGGCGACAGGTGCTCGTTCAGCCCGATGCTGTCGATGAAGTAGAGGTTTGCGTCGAGGATGTCGGCAGGTGTCTGGTCGGAGAGCACGCGCACGAGCATCGATATTATGCCCTTCACGATAATCGCGTCGCTGTCGGCGGCGAAGTGGATTTTGCCGTCACTGTACTCGGCGTTGAGCCACACGCGGCTCTGGCATCCTTCGATAATGTTGTCGGGCGTCTTGTGGCGCTCGTCGATAGGCGGAAGCGCGTTGCCCATCTCGATGATGTATGAATACTTGTCCATCCAGTCGCTGAAGCCACTGAACTCATCGATGATTTCGTCTTGAATTTCGTTTATCCGGTTATTCATAATCGCAAAAATACGCATTTTTTGAATAAACAATGCCGTTGCGCAAGGAAAAATGCACCTTTGCAATCAAAAAAATATGTGCGGTTGTCTCTTTTTTCCGAAAAGCGGCACTCCTCCACATGTAACTTTGCAGCAGAAAACAAAAAAACACACATCCACCATGACTTACATCGAAATCATAAACCGATTCTGGAAGATTCATCAGTTCGACCATTTCTCGTCGGCTGAGATTGCCGTCTACTTCTATCTCCTCAACATGGCGAACCGCAACATGTGGGAAGACGAGATTGCCGTTGCCACCGCCGAGCTGTGCGCATCCATCGGCATGCGCCGCTCCACGATTATCCGCGCGCGTCAGAGCCTCAGGGAAAAAGGGCTGATCGAATGCCGCGAAGGTGTGCGCAACTCCCGCACGCCGGTCTACCGCATTGTCACATCCGCAACCACTAAGGCAACCACTAAGACAACCACTAAACCTACCACTAAGCCTACCACTAAGGAGACCTTATATAAAGATAAAGACATAGACAAAGAAAATATTTCTCTCTCTACGGAGGAAAAACCGATTGATGAAATCGAAAAAATTCTTGTTGCCGACCACAATTGGCAGACAGACGTGGTGAAGCTGACAGAAAAACACCGCGGCCCGGCGCAGACGGCGGAGCTGCTGCCATTCATACATGAGTTTTTCGGATACCTGCGCTCCTGCGGCGTCAGGACCAAGACGGTTGACGACTGCCGCGCCCACTTCGTCAACAAGATGAACCGCGAATACATCAAGACTTTCAATAAACATAAGTGCAAAACCTTCAAACAAGACTTCTATGAGAATCAACGACCAATTGAAGCTCCAGCTGATGGGACGGATGCCTATGATGCCCCGTTTTAGGCTTCCCGTGAGCCAGGAGTATGCCGAGAGCTGCCTCGCAATGGCGGTGGCGGCGGAGGTGGAAAGCCGCGGACACAGCATCTCGCCCGACGGCGACTTCGAGCAGTGTGTGAGGCAGACGGCAGCATGGACGGTCAACGCCTCGCCGCGCCACAGCCTGCTGCTGGCGGGCAGATACGGCAACGGCAAGACCACGTTTCTGAGAGCCCTGCAGAGCCTCGTCAACGCCTTCGACCTCAGAGACCCCATGACGGGAAAGCGCATGAGGATGCCGCTCTACAACGCTGTGGCACTCACCGAGATGCACCGCACGTCGGTCGCCGAATGGCACAACGTGGCGCGCGCACCGCTGCTCGCCATTGACGACCTGGGCACGGAGCCGCGCGAGGTGATGGAGTTCGGCAACATGACCGCCCCCATGCGCGACCTGCTCGAAATACGCTACGACCGCTCGCTGCCCACGCTCATCTCCACCAACATGACTCCAGCCGACATCACCAAGAGATACGGCGACCGCATCGGCGACCGCATGCGCGAGGTGATGGAGGTGGTGAGGTTCCGCAACGGCTCCTACCGCCGATAGCCCCCTCCCCACGCGCCGCCACGCCTTTGAAAATGGTTTTTGTCGGATTTTTTCTTCAGATTATAACCAAATAATTGTAACTTTGCATAAATTAGGATTGATATAACTGAAAGAAAGATGAAGATAAGAAATATTTTCACGGCGGCGGCGCTTGCCGTTGTCATCGCGGCAGGCTCCGCCAGGGCTGCAGAGCCGGCGACTCCTGCCACACTGTTTGAATACCCGTCGGTGCCCGACAAGCTCACCAAGCCGGCTATGCGCGCCAACTTCATGGTGGAGCATCTCTGGGACAAGTGCGACCTTGAGAAGACCGCCGTCACCGACCTCGCCGCGTTCCACAACACGTTTACCGACTATCTGTCGTTTTTCGCGCTCGCCGACAAGGCTGTGGTCGAGAAATCGATAAAGAAATACGTGGAGCGCGTGGCGAAGAACCCCACCAACCTCAACCTCACAGTAGGCATGCTCCACTCCGACGTGCTCAACCTCCGCAGCCAGTACTGCTCCGACGAGGTCTACACGATGTTTGCCGACAACATAGCCGCCGCCAAGAAGGTCGACAAGGCTCTGAAGGCAAAGCTGCAGGCACAGGCGGCGGTGCTCGCCAACTCGGCAGTGGGCACCACCGTAGCCGACTTCCCGCTGCGCCAGTCGCCAGCCGGAGCGGCATCGCTCTACGGGCTCACCGCAGGCACCACAATCCTCTTTTTCAACTCCGACGGATGCATCGACTGCTCAATCTACAAAGTGCGCCTGAGCGCAAGCATAGCCGCCTCGTCGCTCATCAAGGAGGGGCATCTGCGCATTGTCTCCGTCTATGGCGGCGACCCCGCGGCATTAGAGAGCAAGCTTGCCACCGAGCCCGCCGACTGGGAAGTGGCATGCATCGACACCGCAGCCTACGACCAGCGTCTGCGTCCGGCGGTCTACGTGCTCGACAGCGACAAGAAGATAACCACCAAATTTGTCGACATCGACAGCCTGCTGCACGCCATCGAGAGCGTGGCGCAGGCAAACGACAAATAAAAACAACTGAGATATGAGAAGACATCGCAAACTCCTACGGCGCATATTCGTCGCCGAGGCATACCGCACCTACGGCAACCTGTCGCGCTTCTTCATCCGCGTGTTTGCCGGCGTGATGTTCATGCAGTTCGGCATCCGCCAGATTGCAAACTACGACTTCTTTGTGAAATATTTCCCCGACCTCCTCGGCATGGGCTCCGCCGCCACGCTCGACACGATGATAGCCATCGAGGTGGTCTGCTCGGCATTCCTGATCTTCGGATTCCTCACCCGCCTCTCCGTGGTGCTGCCCACGCTCTCCATGGCGGTGGCTGAATGGTATATCCTCGACAACGGACTGATGGCGGGCATCGCCAACATGCCTATGGGCGAGGTGGCGCTGATGTCGAGCCTGCAGCTGGGCTACGTGCCGCTGCTCTTTGTCGGCATGTTTGTGTTTATAATGCTGGCAGGTCCGGGAAAGGTGTCGGTCGACTATCTGCTGTCGCTCTACTTCACCAACAAGGACAGCCTTAACGAACTTAAAAACTTTTAGGAGGAAAAGAATAAATATACAATGAGAACAGCCGTATTGATTTCGGGAGGCGTCGACAGCGCCGTCGTGGTGCACAAACTCAAGGAGGAGGGCCACGACCTGACGCTATTCTACATCCGCATCGGAATGGACAACGGCGAGGGCGACTGCTCCGCCGAGGAAGACATCGAGATGTGTACCGCCATAGCCCACCGCTACGGGCTGCCGCTCGAGGTGGTGTCGCTACACCAGGAATACTGGGACAACGTGATGGAATATGCGCTGCGCACCGTCAGAAGCGGGCTGACGCCAAACCCCGATATGATGTGCAACAAGATGATAAAGTTCGGCTACTTCGAGCAGCGTTGGGGCAAGGACTTCGACATAACAGCCACCGGACACTACGCCACGACCACCGTTGTCGACGGGCGCAAATATCTCGCAACGGCGGTCGACCCGGTGAAGGACCAGACCGACTTCCTCGCACAGATTTCCTACGAGCAGCTGATGCACCTGACGTTCCCCATCGGCTCGATGCCGAAGGAGGAGGTGAGACGCATAGCGCAGCAGGCGAAACTGCCCAACGCCTACCGCAAGGACAGCCAGGGAATATGCTTCCTGGGCAAAATCAACTACAATGACTTCATCCGCCGCCATCTGGGCGAGAAGAAGGGCAACATCATCGAGCTGGAGACAGGCAAGAAAATCGGCGAGCACCGCGGATTCTGGTTCCACACCATCGGTCAGCGCAAGGGCTTGGGGCTGAGCGGAGGCCCGTGGTATGTGGTGAAGAAGAACGTGGCTGACAACACTATCTACGTCAGCCGCGGATACGACACCGACAAGCAGTATGGCAAGACGCTCCACCTCGACGAGATGCACTTCATCAGCGGAAACCCGTGGGAGGGACAGACCGAGCCGGTCGACATCATGTTCAAGAACCGCCACACGCCAGTGTTTATGAAAGCGCGCTTCGTGCCGCTCGGCGGAAGGGAATACGTCATCGAGTCGGAAGAGAAGGTGCAGGGCATCGCCCCCGGACAGTTTGCCGTGGTCTACGACGCCACCGGCCACCTCTGCTACGGCAGCGGAATCATCACCGGACAGAAAGTGGTAATCTAACAACAAAAGCAGCTTGACGATGACCGACAGAGTGAAAATCAGCGTGATGGGCATCACCCACAGCCAGATACAGAAAGGCGCCTACGCCGTTCTCCTCACCGAGGACGGCGGACCTCACCGCATCCCCGTGGTGGTGGGCATAGCCGAAGCACAGTCGATAGTGGCATGGATGGAGCGCGTCAACCTGCCGCGCCCGCTCACCCACGACTTGTTCCGCTCGGTGACACGCGCCTTCGGCATCAGAGTGAAAGAGGTGTTTGTCAGCAAGTTTGAGAAAGGAATATTCTACTCCGAAATCACGTTTGCCGACGGCGACCGCGAAGTGGTGGTCGACGCGCGCACATCCGACGCGCTCGCCATCGCCCTGCGCTCGCACGCCCCCATCTACACCACCCGCGAGGTGATCGACGAGACGGGATTCATCGCCGAGGGGTTTGACGACGCGCCGGCTGCCGACAGCGACACCACCGTCGACGACGCAAGCCTGCTGCCGCTCAACCGCCTTGCCGAGGAGGAGCTGCAACGCATGCTCGCAAAGTGCATCAGCACGGAGGAGTATGAGCGCGCGGCGGAGATAAAGGCTGCCATCGACGAGAAACGCAGGCAGCAGAAACAAGAAAAAATCTAACAAAAAAATACAGAAAAACTTATGAGAAATCTACGTACAAGGTTTGCGATAATGAACTTCATGCAGTTCGCTGTGTGGGGCTCTTATCTTACCTCAATGGGAACCTACCTGTTCAGCATCGGAATGGGTGAACACATCGGAATGTTTTACGCAATGCAGGGCATCGTGTCGCTCTTCATGCCGGCGCTGATGGGAATCCTCGCCGACCGCTACGTCCCGGCACAGAAGCTGCTGAGCGCGTGCCACATCATCGCCGCCGCATTCATGATTGCCGCGGGCTACTACGGCATGACCACCGGCAGCGAGGCGCAGTTTGCAACGCTGTTCACGCTCTACTCCTGCAGCGTGGCGTTCTACATGCCTACCCTCTCGCTCTCCAACTCCGTTGCCTACAGCGGACTCGAGGGTGCCGGACTCGACCCCGTGAAGGTGTTTCCGCCGATACGCACTCTCGGCACCATCGGTTTCATCTGCATGATGTGGGTTGTCGACCTGATGGGATTCCAGCAGAACTACAACCAGTTCTTCGTCTGCGGCGTCGTAGGGCTGCTCTTCGGAGCATACGCGCTGACGCTCCCCCCATGCCCGGTGAGCAACGACGGCGGCAGCTCGGTGGCACAGTCGCTCGGACTCGACGCCTTCAAGCTGTTCAAACAGAAACGCATGGCGATATTCTTCATCTTCTCGATGCTCCTCGGCGTGTCGCTGCAGATTACCAACGGATTCGCCAACACCTATATCACAAGCTTCGGCTCGATAGCCGAATATCAGGGCACGTTCGGCGTTGAGCACGCCAACATGCTGATTTCGCTGTCGCAAGTTTCGGAAACGCTCTGCATCCTGCTCATCCCGTTTGTGATGAGCCGTTTCGGCATCAAGCGCGTGATGATCATCGCGATGCTGGCATGGGTGTTCCGCTTCGGGCTCTTCGGCTTCGGCAACCCGGGCAGCGGAGTCTGGATGTTTGTCCTCTCGATGATTGTCTACGGCGTGGCGTTCGACTTCTTCAACGTCTCCGGCTCGCTCTTCGTCAACCAGGAAGTGAGCGGCAAGCTGCGCTCGAGCGCGCAGGGACTCTTCGTGCTGATGACCAACGGCGTGGGTGCCACGGTGGGCACTCTCGGCGCGCAGGCGGTGATCAACAACTTCGTCGACATGACGTCGATGGCGCCGCAGGTGGAAGGATGGCAGACGTCATGGCTCATCTTCGCCGGCTACGCTCTCGCGGTGGCTCTGCTGTTTATGGTGGTGTTCGACTCCGGAAAGAAACGCCAGCCTACAGAAAAACTGACAAGATAAAGAAAAAACAACGTAAAAAATCAATATGCATCGATTTTATGCTCCCGACATTACCACGACAATGCTGCTTCCCGACGAGGAGGCGCAGCATTGCGTGCGCGTGTTGCGGCTGAAAGAGGGCGAAGAGGTGGAGGTGGTCGACGGAAAAGGGCATCTCCATCTGTGCCGCATCCTGAACGCCAACGCCAAAAACTGCGCCGTGGAGATTGTCGGAACAACCGACGTGAAGCCCCACTGGGGATGCCGCATCACGGTGGCTATCGCTCCGACAAAAAACATGGACCGCATGGAATGGATGGCGGAGAAGGTGACGGAGATGGGCGTTGACCGCATAGTGCCGCTCCTGTGCCGATACTCGGAGAGGAAGGTGCTGAAGACGGAACGCCTGCGCAAAATTCTCGTGGCGGCGATGAAGCAGTCGCTGAAGGCTACGCTGCCGCAGCTCGACGACCTCACGCCGTTTGACGATTTCATGAAGGCTCTCCCCGACGGACAGCGGTTCATTGCCTACTGCGACCCCGCAATCCCGAGGCGCGACTTCGTGAAGGAATGCCTTCCGGAGAGCGACGTGACGATTCTGGTGGGACCCGAAGGCGACTTCAGCCAGCCCGAGATACGCGCGGCTCTCGATGCCGGATTCATCCCCGTGAGCCTCGGCGACAGCCGTCTGCGCACAGAAACGGCGGGCGTGTTTGCCTGCGCCGCAATCCACACGATAAACCAATTGAAAAAATGATAGAACAACTCAAAAACTCTGCCTCAGGCAACTTCTTCCTGCTCGCAGGCCCTTGCGTGATTGAGGGCGAACAGATGGCTATGGACATCGCCGGACAAATAGTGGAAACCACCCGTCGGCTGGGAATTCCTTACGTGTTCAAAGGAAGCTACCGAAAGGCGAACCGCTCGCGGATAGACTCGTTTACGGGCATCGGCGACATAAAGGCGCTCGAAGTGCTGAAAAAGGTGGGAAAAACCTACAACATCCCCGTGGTGACCGACATCCACGCCGCCGAAGAGGCTGCGATGGCTGCCGAATATGTCGACGTGCTGCAAATTCCGGCGTTCCTATGCCGTCAGACCGACCTGCTCGTGGCGGCGGCGCGAACCGGAAAGACGGTCAACATCAAGAAGGGACAGTTCCTGTCGCCGGAGGCTATGGAATTCGCCGTGCAGAAGGTGAAGGACGCGGGCAACAACGACGTGGCGATAACCGAGCGCGGAACGACGTTCGGCTACCAGGACCTGATTGTGGACTACCGCGGAATCCCTACGATGCGCCGGTTCGCACCAGTGATTCTCGACGTGACACACTCGCTGCAGCAGCCAAACCAGACGTGCGGCGTGACGGGCGGACTGCCCCACCTCATCGAGACAATGGCGCGATGCGGAATCGCTGCCGGTGTCGACGGTCTGTTTATGGAGACGCATCAGAACCCGGCGGTGGCGAAGTCGGACGGGGCAAACATGCTGCCGCTCGACCGCATGGAAGGACTGCTCGAACGGCTGTCGGCGCTGCGCATGGCTGTAAACGAAATAAACCGCTGATGGGACGCATTCTCGCTATCGACTACGGACGGAAGCGCACGGGAATAGCCGTGACCGACACGCTGCAGATTGTGGCAAACGGTCTCACCACCGTGCCCACCCACCAGCTGCTCACGTTTCTGAAGCAATATGTGGCGAAAGAGCCCGTGGAACGGATTGTCGTGGGGCTGCCGAAGCAGATGAACAACGAGCCGTCGGAGAGCATGCGCTACATCAAGCCGTTTCTCGCCCAGCTGGCTAAGGAAATGCCGCAGATGCCGGTGGAAATGTACGACGAGCGGTTCACATCGGTGATTGCCCACCGCGCCATGCTCGACGGAGGAATGAAGAAGACGGCGCGCCGCGACAAGGCGATTGTCGACGAAATCTCTGCCACAATCATCCTCAACGATTTCCTCGAAAGCCGGCGATGACGCAAAAAAACACGAAATAAGATATGATACTACCTATTTATTTATACGGTCAGCCCGTGCTCAGACAGGAGGCCGACGATGTGGATGAAAACTATCCCGACCTGAAAAAACTGGTCGAAAACATGTACGAAACGATGTACGAATCGGACGGCGTAGGACTCGCCGCACCGCAAATCGGTCTGCCGATACGGCTGATCGTAATCGACGCCGACGTGCTCAAAGACACGTTCCCTGAGCTTGAGGGTGTGAAAATGACTCTCGTCAACCCGGAACTCGACATCCTGACCGACTCTCCGACAGTGAGCCGCTCGGAGGGATGCCTCAGCCTCCCCGGACTCAGCGAAAACGTGGTGCGCCACGAGAAGGTGCGCCTCAACTGGCTCGACACCGACTTCGTGGAGCACGAACAGGTGTTTGAGGGATTCCTCGCGCGAATCATCCAGCACGAATACGACCACCTCGACGGAATCCTCTACGTTGACCGCATCTCGCCGATACGCAAACAGCTGATAAAGACAAAACTGAACAACATCGCCCGCGGACGAGTGCGCTGCGACTACAAAATCAAAGAAACACGAAAACACTAAGAAACATCAACCAAAATCAGAAAAAATTATGGCTGACGACAAGAAAGTGATATTCTCAATGGTGGGAGTGAGCAAAATATACCCTCCACAGAAACAAGTGCTCAAAGACATATACCTGTCGTTCTTCTACGGCGCGAAAATCGGAATCATCGGTCTGAACGGTGCCGGAAAGTCGACGCTGCTGAAGATTATCGCGGGTATCGACAAGCAGTATCAGGGAGAAGTGGTATTCTCCCCGGGATACAGCGTAGGATACCTGGAGCAGGACCCGAAACTCGACCCTTCGAAAACCGTCAAGGAAATCGTGCAGGAGGGCGTGCAGCCGGTGCTCGACCTGCTGAAGGAATTCGACCAGGTGAACGAGAGCTTCGCCGACCCCGACGTGCTTGAGGACCCCGACAAGATGGACAAGCTGATAAACCGGCAGGCGGAGCTGCAGGACAAGCTCGACGCAGCCGACGCTTGGAACATCGACAACAAGCTGGAACGCGCAATGGACGCGCTGCGCTGTCCGCCGGAAGACCAGAACGTGGCAACACTGTCGGGTGGCGAACGCCGACGCGTGGCGCTGTGCCGATTGCTGCTGCAAAACCCCGACATCCTGCTGCTCGACGAGCCTACCAACCACCTCGACGCTGAATCGATCGACTGGTTGGAGCAACACCTGCAACAGTATCCGGGCACGGTGATATGCATCACCCACGACCGATACTTCCTCGACCACGTGGCGGGATGGATTCTCGAACTCGACCGAGGCGAGGGAATCCCCTGGAAGGGAAACTACAGCTCTTGGCTCGACCAGAAGACAAAACGGATGGCGCAGGAGGAGAAGCAGGCAAGCAAACGGCGCAAGACGCTCGAACGCGAGCTGGAATGGATTCGCATGGCGCCGAAAGCGCGTCAGGCAAAAGGAAAGGCGCGTCTGTCAAGCTACGACCGACTGCTCAACGAGGACCAGAAGGAACGCGAGGAGAAACTCGAAATCTTCATCCCCAACGGTCCGCGCCTCGGAAACAAGGTTATCGAGGCTCAACACGTGGCGAAGGCTTTCGGCGACAAGGTGCTGTTTGACGACCTCAACTTCATGCTGCCGCCTAACGGCATTGTCGGCGTGATCGGTCCGAACGGTGCCGGAAAAACTACCCTCTTCAAACTCATCATGGGACTGGAACACGCCGACAAGGGTACCTTTGAAGTGGGCGAGACGGTGAAGATTGCCTACGTCGACCAGACCCACAAGGACCTCGACCCGGAAAAGACGGTCTACCAGGTGGTGTCGGGAGGCACCGAACTCTTCCGCATGGGCGGACGCGACGTGAACGCACGCGCATACCTCTCGAAATTCAACTTCGCGGGTGCCGACCAGGAGAAGAAAATCGGTATGCTCTCCGGCGGTGAGCGCAACCGCCTGCACCTGGCAATGGCTCTGAAGGAGGAAGGCAACGTGCTGCTCCTCGACGAGCCGACCAATGACATCGACGTCAACACGCTACGCGCGCTGGAGGAAGGCTTGGAGAACTTTGCCGGATGCGCAGTTGTCGTGAGCCACGACCGATGGTTCCTCGACCGAATCTGCACCCACATCCTAGCCTTCGAGGGCGACAGCCAAGTGTTCTTCTACGAGGGCACCTACACGGAGTATGAGGAGGACAAGCGCCGACGCATGGGCGACGTGGAGCCGCACCGCATACGCTACCGCAAGCTGATGGAATAATCCCACACAAACGCGCGCACCGACGCGCTGAAAAAAAGAAATGTCGCAGACCCACCCCACCGGTGCGCCTGCGACATTTCTGCATATTTATGCCTTTAACTCAAGCCTTCGATTTTGCCGTCAACAAGTCTGATTTCCAGCGCCAACGTCCCTGCGTTCCAGGCATCCGCAGCATTTTCGGCACCGGCACCGAGCTGCTCAACAGCCTGCACCTGATGTTCTCTCGCCTAGCGTCGCATCGCTGTTCCTATAACCGATGGTATTCGTAGATGTCCTGCCAGTCGTTGAAGTGGCGGCTTTGGCTGAAGCCTGGCAGCATCTTCAGTTCGGGGAAAAAGTAGCCGAACACGTATGTAGTGCCGTCAGAGGCTTGGCAGACGGTTTTAATCTGCTCGGTCGACTCAAGGATGGTGCACGTCTGACTGTCATTGAGATAGGGGATGAGCAGCGTGAGCGTGCTGCGCTCATCGGCGTTCGGACCGTAGAGATACAGATGCTTCTCTGTCGGCCATTGGAAGCCGTCGGGCAGTGTAGGATGCACATTCTGGATTCTGCCGCTCGCAAACGGGTAAGCGGCAGTGAACAGTGCCAGTGCCGCAATGGCGTATCTGCTGGTGCCGGCGACAAACCGCTGCATAGAGGCTATAAGCGTGATGCTCAGCATGGAACAGCACGGGGCGATGAAGCGTGGCTCCTTCCATGTGGCGAAAAACAAGGCGGTTGCAAACCAACATGCGATGATGGCGAGATATTGCCATCCCGAGTGGCGTAGCTTCAACGAAAGCGTCTTGCGCCTTTTCAGAATGACTGCGATTATGGCGGCTATAAGCAGTGGGTTGAGGATGTCGAGGCCTATGAGTTTGGCACCCGTTTTGACGGTTACAGCAGCATTGCTGATGAAACCACCCCCTTGAGCCTTGCTGACCACCTCCGACGTGCGGACATCGGTTATGAAATTGAAAAATCCGCTGTAGAGCATTACGGCAACCACCAGGCATAGCGGCACGCAGACGGCAAGCATAGTCGCTGTCTTGCCTGCCAGTCCATTTCTCTTAGCCTCGAATACGAGATATCCGCAGGCAAACAGCACAAGAAACGTGTTGAAATACCCGGCAGACATGAATGCCGCCGCAGCAACTGATGCCAAGGCTATGTTTGACAGCGTCAGCGGATTCCTTCGGCTCCCGATCTGAACCGAAATTCGGAGAAAAACCAGAAAGAACACCGCTGCGAGGCATTCCGCAAGCTGATATTCCCGGAGAAGCAACGTGGTTGATATCGACAACGGATTCAGAAACGCAAGCAGCAGTGCGAGAGGGACAAGCCCCCGGTGGCGGTGGAGCAGCCTTGCCGCCACGATGGCGGCAAGAAAAAACGTCAGGACGAAAATCGCGATGTTGAGACCGCAACCCCAGCGCACCGCCTCGTCGACCGACGCGTGGCCGACCATCAGCAGGCTCGTGCGCAGCAGCATATAGTAGAGCGATGCATGCGACGCGTCACGGTTGTCGAGCCACAGAGCCTTGATGTCGGCCGCATAACCCGCTAATCCCCCACGGTCGTCGGCAAGCAGATTGCTCCGCAACTCGTCGGCATTGTAGGTATGGCCGGGCAGATAAGTGTTGTCGCCCCAGCCGATGTTGTTGTATGCCAGCGTCAGCGATGTCAGTTCGTCGCCCTCAATGACGCTTTTCTCGTGAACGTAGTATATCCGCGTTGCCAGACAGACGGTAAACACTACAAGCACCCATATCCACCACTTGCCTTCCATCGCCTAACTCAAGCCTTCGATAAGACCGTCCTTGATTCTAATGTTGAGAGCCATAGGCTTCTTCGGCAGTCCGGGCATGCGGAGAATGTCGCCTGCCACGACAACAATCATCTCCGCGCCGCTGTTGACAATCACATCGTTGACCTGAAGCTCGAAGCCATCGGCAGCTCCCATGCGCTTGGGATCGGTGGAGAATGAATACTGGGTCTTGGCGATGCACACCGGGAACGTGCCCATGCCGTTGCGCTCAAGGGTCTGCATCATGCGGCGCGCCGACGAGCTGAACACAACCGACGTGGCGCCGTAAATCTCGGTGGCTACCTTCACTACCTTCTCCTCGATGCTGTCGCTGTCGGCATACGCAAAGCGAAGTGGCGCCGACGGCTCCCGCTCGATGGTGTCGACCACAAGACGCGCCAACTCCTCCGCACCGGCACCGCCCTCGGAAAACGCCCGGTTGACGGCAAACCCTACGCCGAGACGGCGGCAGTGCGTCTCAATGGCGGCAACCTCGGCATCGGTGTCGCTCGGAAAGCGGTTGATGGCAACAATCACAGTCTGCCCGAACTTGCGGATGTTGCGCAGATGCTTGTCGAGATTCTCAAACCCCGCCTCGACGGCCGCCACATTCTCTTCCTTGACAACGCTATAGTCGACGCCGCCCTGCACCTTCAGTCCCTGCACCGTGGCTACAAGAATCGTGAGGCTCGGCTGCAGTCCCGACTTGCGGCACTTGATGTCGTAAAACTTCTCCGCTCCGAGGTCGGCGCTGAACCCAGCCTCGGTGACCACATAGTCGCTGCACGACATCGCTGCCTTCGTTGCCACGATGGAGTTGCAGCCGTGGGCTATGTTGGCAAACGGCCCGCCGTGGATAAACGCCGGCGTATGCTCGATGGTCTGCACAAGATTGGGCTTCATCGCTGCCTTCAGAAGCACCGTGATGGCGCCCTCAACGCCCATATCCTTGACCGTGAACGGCTTGTCGTCGTAGGTGAAACCCAGCAGTATGTTGCCGATGCGGCGCTCAAGGTCGGCGAGGTCGGACGCCAGGCAGACAATAGCCATCAGCTCTGACGCGGCAGTGATGTCGAATCCCGTCTGACGGGTGACGCCGTTGGTGCGCGGTCCCAGACCAATCACCACATCGCGAAGCGCACGGTCGTTGACGTCGAGCACCCGACGCCAAACCACCTTCTTAAGACTGAACCCTTCCGCCTCATGCTGATAAAGATAGTTGTCGAGCAACGCGGAAATCATATTGTGGGCAGACGTGATGGCATGGAAATCGCCCGTGAAATGGAGGTTTATCTTCTCCATCGGAACCACCTGGGCATAACCGCCGCCGGCAGCGCCGCCCTTGACGCCGAAACACGGACCCAGCGACGGCTCGCGCAGTGCCACCGACACACGCTTGCCGATGCGGTTCAACCCAAGCGCAAGCCCCACCGACACCGTCGTCTTGCCGATGCCGGCCTTCGTGGCGGTGATCGCCGTGACAAGAATCAGCCTGCTCTTCTTCACCTTCGCCTCGTCGACAATCGACAAGGGCAGTTTAGCTATATACTTACCGTAATGGTCGAGGCACTCGGCGTCGATGCCGGCACGCTCGGCTACCTTCTCGATGCGGTCCATCGCCACGCTGCGCGCTATTTCTATGTCTGATTTCATCGCTTTTCTCAAATTTATGTGCAAAGGTAGCCATTTCCACCAAACTCCACAAGTCACCGCCCCTCCACGACCGCAAAAGCGGTCACCCACACATAGCGCAACGCCAACAGATGCGCCAAACGTAGACAAAATTTCAGTTATTTGCTATAAAATACGCCCATAAAAAGACATATCAAGTTAGGAAACCAATATTTTTTAGTATCTTTGCAGTTACTATATGTCAAAGTAAGGAAATATAATAATTTATTAATCAATAAGTGCAATTATGAAAAGATTTTATCTCGCCCTGGCGATGTTGGCGGCACTCCCAGCCGCCGCCTCGGCTCAAACCATCCTCAACGAGGGGTTTGAAACGACAAGCACCGACCAGTACAGTCCCAACTTTCCAGACGGTTGGTTGACCGTTGACTCCTACACGGGAAACAACGACAGGTATCGGTGGAACGTATACTATTATGAAAAAGGTACGATGACCGGAACCCACTGCGCGTCGGTCGACAGCCCGATGTTTACAGGCGGTGAGGACGGCGGCGAGGGTCCGCGTGAGGAAATCCTCCTCACTCCGGAGCTCAACCTCGACAACACTTATCAGCTGTCGTTCGACTGGATGGCGGCGTCGAAGGCTGCCATCGACGAGGGCAAGTACGACTTCCAGGTGCGCATCGTGACCGATGGCAACGTGGAGGGCGCCGAGACTATTTGGTCGTTCAACAACGCAACACAGCTGAAGGAGAACGGCAACGTCCCATATCCGTGGACGGGATGGGCAACCTACAAAACGATGATCGACCTGAGCAAATGGCAGGGAAAGAGCATCAAGGTGGCATTTGTCTACAAGATGCTCAAGGCCACTGCCAACGTGCTCGACATCGACAACGTGATGGTGAAACAGTTCACGCCTGCCACCGGCCCTAAGGGTGTGCTGTCGAAAAAGCAGTACAACTTCGGAGAGGTGTATATGAACTCAAAAATGTTCTCCGATAAAATCACTCTCAAAAACGAAGGCAAGAACGGCTTGAAAATCACAAGCATCGACTATCCGCAAGGCATCGGCTCGACAATCGACCCTGCCGTAGTCGACCTCGACGCAAACGAGTCGCTCGACTTCCAGTTGAGCTACTCAGCCGCACTCACCACTCCGCAAAGCGGCTACGTGACGCTGCACACCACCGGCGGCGACCTGCAGATAAAGGTGCTCGCAACAAAGGTGGCGCTGCCCGACGGATACACTTTCGAGGGCTTCGAGAACGGATGTCCGCCTGCCGGATGGACCGGAAACGGATGGAAGGCGTCGAATTATTCCATCGAGGGCGACTACACCGCCTACGCTTCGGTGACGCTCGACGGCGCAAGCTATCTGACCACTCCGCGTCTCGACATGTCGACAGGCGCACACTCAGTGATATTCTCTGCCTTCAACGAGTTTGACTCCGACGAGGAAAATGCCGTGCCCGACAACGACGTGACGCTCGAATTCTCGAAAGACGGCGGCGCTACGTGGTCGACCGTATGGGAATCGACAAACTACAACGCTCTGGAGAAGGTGAGCGTAAACCTCGGCTCGCCGGCATCTGACAACTGCCTGCTGCGCTGGGCATACAGCGCCGTGGACATCAGCGACTCCGACAACATTCCTGAGACATCGGTGGCTTTCATCGACGCTATCATCCTTCCGCCGCTCTACGGCACCGGCGGCAAGCCTGCCGAGGCAACTCTCGTCTCGCCTGCCGACAAGTCGGAGAACCTTTACAACAAAAACATAACGCTGACATGGCGTCCGGCGCTCTTCGCCGACGGCTACAAGCTATATGTTGGCTCTGACGCCGCTGCCACAAACCTTGTCAACGGACAAGACCTCGGCAACGCAACTTCTTATGTAATCGCCTCTGCCGACTATGCCACTACCTACAACTGGAAGGTGGTGCCCTACAACGCGCAGGGCGACGCCGACAATGCAACTGTGTGGACTTTCACTACCATCGCCGACCAGACGATAAGCACATTCCCGTGGACTGAAAACTTTGAAAGCGGAAACGAGCCGCCGACAGGTTGGAACGTGGAATACGACAGCTACACGAAATGGTCTACTACCAACAAGGTGAACCCATTCGAAGGAAAATACAGCGCATCGGTGGGCTGCAACGTTGCCAACAAATCGTCGCAGCTCGTAACGCCCGACTTCAAAATCCCTGCCGGCTCAAATCTGCAGATGAGCTTCTACTGGGGCAACGCTATGCCTGTAAGACTGCTGAAAGACGAGACAGGTCTGCGACAGAACCCATCGACTGCCGACAACGGTGTCGACGCTTGCTTCTTTGAGGTGCTCGACGGCGGCGAATGGCATCAGCTGGCTGTGCTCTCCGACAACTCCGACGACCGATACTGGTATCTCGAAACCGTAAACCTCGCTGCCTACGCTGGCAAGACGGTGACTTTCCGCTGGCGCTACGTGGGACACGACTACGACAACGCGAAGGGCGTGGGTCTCGACCTTATCACGGTGACCACTTCTGCCGACACCAAGGCGTCGTTCAACGCTACGGATTGGAACGCAGGCACGGTCAACTACTACAAGACTGTAAACTCAACTCCGAAATTCTCGGTAATCAACGAGGGCAGCACTGCGCTGACTATAAAATCGGCGAAATTCTCAACCGAGAACTTCACAACCGACCTCGCTGCCGGAACAACGATCGAGCCGAAGAAGGGCGCCGCTTTCTCTATCACGTTCAACGCGCTCAACGCCGAGGCTCAGGTCAACGACAACCTTGTTGTGGAATTCGATGGCGGATACTCAATCTCTATGCCGGTGACCGGTTTGGCTATGGCCGCCGACTCCCACTACTACGACTTTGAGAACGACACTCCGGGCGCTCTCGCTCCTGAGGGATTCACCACAATCGACGTTGACCGCCTGCTCACAAAGCCGATGACGAGTATGAACTATCCGCAACGCGGAGCGGCTACGGCTTTCACCGTGCAGCAAAACTCAGACTGGAACGGCGTGCTCGACCCGGTAAGCGGAAACCAGACACTCGTGGCTATCGCCTCACAGGACGAAGGCACAACTGTCGACGACTGGTTGATCAGCCAGCAGCTCACCGCCACCGACAAGTCGAAATTCCACTTCTACGCCCGCAACTGGGAGTCGACTCTCGCAATCTACCCTTGCGCGCAAAGCTGCGTGGAGGTGCTCGTATCAACTACCGACAACACCAACACGGCAAGCTTCACATCTGTAATGCCTACAACCACAATGCCTTACTACAACAAGGAAACGTGGGAGCACTACTCCGTGGACCTCAGCAAATATGCCGGACAGAAGATATATGTAGCCGTGCGCCACACCGTGAAAGACGGACTGGCGGCTTTCTTCGACGACTTCTACTTTGAGCACTTCACAAACTTCGGCGGTGTCGACAACGTGAATGCAGACAACAAAGTGACTGTCTACCCTAACCCGGTAGCCTCGACACTCTTTGTCAACGGCGCTGACGCCGACACGCAGATAAGCATCTACAACGCTGCCGGAAGCCTCGTGGCAAACGTCGTCGGCTCTCAAGCCAACGTCGAAGGCCTCGCCCCTGGCGTATACGTAGTGCGCGTGGCAACAGCCAACGGCATCGCCACAACACGCATCATAAAGAAATAACACATTTCTTTATCCACAACCAAAAAGCCTCCTTGACGGGAGGCTTTTTTTTGTGCGCCGACACCCAGCCGGAAAGACAGACATAGGGATGCGCCAACCGAGGGCACACAAACAAAAGCGGGCAGCACCATCGGCACTGCCCGCTCCTCATCTGTACGATATTTTTTTACATCTCCTTCGCGATAGCATCGGCGATGGCCTGCATCTCCTCCGCCGGAAGCGTAAGTTTCTGCTTGTCGAAATACATATCCTTCTCCTCAACGATAGGAATCAGATGGATATGCGCGTGAGGCACTTCAAGACCAATCACCGCAACGCCCACACGCTTGCACGGCAACGCCTTGTCGATGGCCTTCGCCACACGGCGCGCAAACATCGTCAGCGACTGATAGTCGTCGTCTGAAAGGTTGAAGATATAGTCGTTCTCCGTCTTGGGCACCACAAGCACATGCCCCTTGTTCACCGGGTTGATGTCGAGAAAAGCAAAGTTTTTCTCATCCTCCGCCACCTTGTAGCACGGAATCTCGCCCGCAATGATTTTACTGAAAATAGTTGCCATTACAATATCTCGATTTTAACGATTTCAAAAGTCATAACACCCTGCGGCACCTTAATTTCCACGATGTCGCCCACGCGCTTTCCGAGCAAGCCCTTGGCTATCGGTGTGCTCGAAGCGATTTTCTTCTCCTTGAGGTTAGCCTCCGAGTCGGCAACGATGGTATACGCCATAGTAGCCCCGTTCTTGGTGTTTTTGATGGTCACGGTGTTCATGATCTGCACCTCGTCGGTGTTGAGTTTAGCCTCATCGATGATGCGTGCGCTCGCGAGCATATCTTTTAGTTGCGAGATTTTCATTTCAAGCATACCTTGCGCTTCCTTCGCGGCATCATACTCGGAATTCTCCGAAAGGTCGCCCTTATCGCGAGCCTCGGCAATGGCAGCAGAAATGCGGGGACGCTCAACGCTTTCAAGGTAAGCGATTTCCTTCATCTTTTTGTCATAACCATCCTTGGTCATGTAGGTAATTGCCATATCGAAATTTATTTTTAAAATTAGTAAAATAAAAAGAGAATCTCTACCAGCGCATGATCGAGACCCCTCTTCTGTCGTTATTATGTTTCTGAGACAAAGGTAAGTCTAACTTTTATGAAAAGCAAATAAAAACACCAAATTTATCGCCGATATCCTTTTTCATCACATTTATGGGCGAATTTCACCGATAATTCATACCTTTGTATGTTATTACGTAATAAAGAATGAACAAGTCTGACAGTGTGGTGATTATTCCCACATACAACGAAAAAGAAAATATCGAGAACATCATCAACGCCGTGTTCGCGCTTCCGGTGATGTTCGATGTGCTGATTATCGACGACAACTCTCCCGACGGGACTGCTGCCATTGTCGAACGAATGCAGAAGCAATGGGACGGCCGACTGCACCTGCTGAAACGCAGCGGAAAGCTGGGGCTCGGCACGGCTTACATCATGGGCTTCAAATGGTGTCTCAACGCTGGCTATGAGTTTATTATCGAAATGGATGCCGACTTCTCGCATCCGCCGAAGAAACTGCTCGAGCTGCGGCAGGCGTGTCTCGACGGCGCCGATGTGGCTATCGGCTCGCGCTACGTCTCGGGTGTCAACGTGGTAAACTGGCCTATGGGACGCGTCATTATGTCGTACTACGCTTCGGCATACGTCAGAATCGTAACGGGTATGAACGTGCGCGACACGACGGCTGGCTTTGTGTGCTACCGCCGCAACGTGCTCGAGGCTATCGACCTCGACAAAATCCGCTTCAAGGGCTACGCGTTCCAGATTGAGATGAAGTTCACGGCGTTCAAGATGGGATGCTGCATCAAGGAAGTGCCGATCATCTTCGTGAACCGTGTGCTCGGAACGAGCAAGATGAACAGCAGCATCTTCGGAGAAGCGGTGTTCGGCGTGTTGCAGCTGCGCATCCGCAGCTGGTTTAAGAAATACCCTCAACTCGCCAAGCATCAATAGCTTATGAAGACAATAATCTACAATGCCGACATCGCCAACGAAGGACGTCTGACGCGCGGATACATCGTTATCGACGACGAAATAATCGCCGAAGTGGGCGAAGGCGAGCCGGCAGCGGCTGTGATGGCTGAATGCGACGTGCGCAACGACGTCGACGGAGCACTGGTGATGCCGGGCGTAATCGACGACCAGGTGCACTTCCGCGACCCCGGACTCACACATAAAGCCGACATCGCAACCGAGTCGGCGGCGGCGGTGGCTGGCGGCGTGACTTCTTATATGGATATGCCCAACACCGTGCCGCCGACAGTCACCATCGACGCTCTCGAGGCTAAAAACCGAAGAGCGCAGGAGGTGTCGGTGGCAAACTACGGATTCTTTATTGGCGCGACCAACGACAATCTGAAAACGCTGATGGCGGTGGACTACAGCTACACGCCGGGCGTGAAACTCTTTCTCGGCGCGTCGACGGGCAACATGCTGGTCAGCGACCGCGACGCTCTACACGACATCTTTGCCGAAGTGCCCGCGCTGGTTGCCATCCATTCGGAGGACGAGCAGCTGATTCGCAGAAACCGCGAATTCTACATTAAAAAATACGGCGACGACCTCCCCGTGAAGTTCCATCCGCTGATACGAAGCACGGAGGTGTGCTACAAGTCGACGGCACGCGCCGTGGAATGGGCGGAGAAGTACGGCACAAGGCTACACGTGCTACACGTGTCGACAGCTCGCGAGCTGGAACTCTTCGACAACCGTCCGCTGCTGGAAAAGAAAATCACCGCCGAGGTGTGCGTCCACCATCTGTGGTTTACCGACGACGACTATCCTCGGCTCGGAAACCTCATAAAATGGAACCCCGCCGTGAAGTCGTGGGACGACCGCAACGCCCTGCGCAACGGGCTGAGGCAGGGTTATCTCGACATCGTGGCTACCGACCACGCGCCGCATCTGCTGTCGGAAAAGCAGGGCAACTGCCTGAAAGCGGCGTCGGGCGGACCGCTCGTGCAGCACTCGCTGCTGGTGATGCTCGAACTGGTGCGCGAGAAGGTGTTCACGCTCGACCTTGTGGTGCAGAAAATGTGTCACGCGCCTGCCGACCTCTTCGGCGTGGTGCGACGCGGATACCTGCGCCCGGGCTACTATGCCGACATCGTGGTGGTCGACCGCGAGATGCCGTTCACCGTCAGAGCCGAAAACATCCTCACAAAATGCGGCTGGTCGCCGTTTGAGGGCTACACGTTCCACAACACGGTGAGACAAACCTACGTCAACGGAAACCTTGCGTTCAACCAGGGTGTGGTCAACAACTCGGTGCGCGGACGGAGACTGAGGTTTGACAACAACACAAACAAACGATAAGAGAAAACTTTACGACAAAGCAATTTTATGGAAACTGATATTACAAAGGGATTGAATCAACAGCAAGTGGCGGAAAGCAGGAATCGCCACGGCGACAACGTGCTGACGCCACCGGAGAAAGCATCGGTATGGACGCAGTTTTTGGAGAAATTCAAAGACCCGCTAATCAAAATCCTGCTCGTGGCACTCGTTCTGTCGATAGGCATCGCCTGCTACGAGGCTTTCTGGCTCAACGCCGGAGGAAAGGCGTTTCTTGAGCCGCTCGGCATCTTCCTTGCCGTGACGCTCGCCACCGTAATCGGATTCGTCATCGAGCTGAACGCTAACAAGAAATTCGAGATGCTCAACCAGATGAACGACGACGCGGCAGTGACCGTGGTGCGCGACGGAAACATCACGCAGGTGGCGCGACGCGACATCGTGGTGGGCGACGTGGTGATTCTCGAAACGGGCGACGAGGTGCCTGCAGACGGCAACCTTGTCGACTCGGTGTCGCTGAGCATCAACGAGAGCACGCTGACCGGCGAGCCGGTAATCAAGAAGACACACATCGAGGCTGACTTCAAAAAAGACGCCACCTACCCTTCAAACCGCGCGCTCAGAGGCACCACCGTGACTGAGGGCCACGGCACGATGCTGGTTGACGCTGTGGGCGACGCAACGGAATACGGAAAGGTCTACGAGGCGGCGCAAATCGACAATGGCGTGAAAACTCCGCTCACACTGCAGTTCGAACGGCTCGGACGGCTGGTGTCATACGCAAGCTACACTATCGGCGCGCTGATTATCGTAGGCCGCCTTTGCATCTACAACTACGGCGCGGGATTCGAGTGGATGGGCTTCATCGAATACCTGCTCACCACGATTATGCTCGCCGTGACGCTGATTGTGGTCAGCGTGCCCGAGGGTCTGCCGATGAGCGTGACGCTGAGCCTCGCGCTGAGCATGAGACGGATGCTCGCAACAAACAATCTGGTGAGGAAAATGCACGCCTGCGAGACGATGGGTGCAACAACCGTGATATGCACCGACAAGACGGGTACGCTGACTCAGAACCAGATGAGAATCTACGAAACGCAGTTTGCCGCCCTGGGAAAATCGCAGCAACTTGCCGACAACGACGAATCAAGGCTAATCGCAGAGGCAATCGCCGTAAACTCCACGGCATTCCTCGACCGCGGCGCCGACCGGCCAACCGTGGTGGGAAACCATACGGAAGGCGCGTTGCTGCTATGGCTCAACGACCAGCACACCGACTACAAGCCGCTGCGCGACAACGCTGCCGTTACGGAGCAGCTGCCGTTCTCCACGATGCGCAAATTCATGGCAACGGTGGTCGACAGCGGTGTATGCCCGGGCAAGCGCATTGCCTACGTGAAAGGTGCGCCTGAAATCGTAATCGACAAATGCCGCAACTTCCCCGACGGAGTGACAAAGGAGCAGCTGCGAGAGGCGCTGCTCGGATACCAGCAGAAGGCGATGCGCACCCTCGGATTCGCATACCAGGAGGTGGGCGATGGCAAAGCGGTGGAGAGCGACTCGCTCAACGCCGACAACCTGACGTTTATGGGCATCGTGGCAATCTCCGACCCCGTGCGCGCCGACGTGCCAGCGGCTGTGAAGGAGAGCATCGACGCTGGAATCAAAATTAAAATCGTGACGGGCGACACTCCGGGAACGGCTAAGGAAATCGGACGGCAGATAGGACTGTGGAACGACAATACCGACAACGACAGCAACATAATCACCGGACCCGACATCGCTGCCCTCGACGACAACGACGCTGCCGAGGCGGCACGCCGCATAAAGATTATGTCGCGCGCACGTCCTACCGACAAGTCAAGACTCGTCGGACTGCTGCAACAGCAAGGCGAAGTGGTGGCTGTCACCGGCGACGGAACAAACGACGCCCCTGCCCTCAACGCCGCACAGGTGGGACTGTCGATGGGCGACGGAACATCGGTGGCGAAGGAAGCAAGCGACATTACAATCATGGACAACTCGTTTGCAAGCATCACAAGAGCCGTGATGTGGGGACGGTCGCTCTACCAAAACATCCAGCGGTTCATCCTCTTCCAACTCACCGTAAACCTCGTGGCTTGCACCATCGTGCTGATTGGTGCATTCACCGGACAGCAGTCGCCGCTCACCGTCACACAGATGCTGTGGGTAAACCTGATAATGGACGCTTTCGCAGCCCTCTCGCTCGCTTCGCTGCCGCCAAACGAAGCCGTGATGCGCAACAAGCCGCGACGGCTCAACGACTTCATCATCAACCGCACTATGAAATGGTTTATCATCGGAGTCAGCGCTGTGTTTGTCGTCGTGCTGTTCGGATTCATGCAGTATCTGAAGGCAAACCAAGTGGACTCGCTCGACGGCTTCAACCTGCCCGACTTCTTCGCAAGCTTCCTCAACTTCAGCAACGCTGAGATGAACGCATACGACGTGACTCTGTTCTTCACTTTCTTCGTAATGCTGCAGTTCTGGAACCTCTTCAACGCGAAAAGCTTCGAAAGCGACTACTCCGGATTCAGCCGTCTGCGCGACAGCAAAGTGTTCTTCCTGACTGCCGCGATAATCATCGTCGGACAGGTGCTTATTGTCACCTTCGGCGGAGAAATGCTCAACGTAGTGCCGCTCGGTTGGAAAGACTGGCTGAGACTGATCATCGCATCGTCGGCGGTAGTGTGGATAGGCGAGCTCGTGCACCTCGTGCTGCGGCTCAAACACAAAAAAGCATAACTCACTATGGGACTCGTTTACAACAACAAAAACAAACTCGACATCGAAATTCTCTCGGAGGAAAAACTGGAGAAGAACGAAGGCAAACTCTGCGACTTCGTTATAATCCCCGAAAGCCATGACGAGTCGACCGACAACAGCGACAAAGAAAAAAGCGAATAACGCCCCCCTACTTCTCAAAAAGCCTCCCCCTCGGAGGCTTTTTTTGTGCCGCTACTTACACGCAGCTGCGCGCATGGGGCATAGGCATAAAAAAAATTGATTGTCTCCCGACAACCAATCTTAATTAACCTTAAATCTAATACCATGAAAAACACATTGCAAAGGTATCGAGTTTTGACTAATCCACAAGCGTCAGCCTAAAAAAATATCACGTATTGGCAATAGTTTAACTTACGTGGGCAGATTTGTTGCCCACACAAGCATAAGAGAACACAAAAACAAGTCAGAAATGCGCCAATTCCGCAACACACACTGCGGTTATTGACAAATAATCGCTAACTTTGCAGAAAACAAACACGCCAATGATAATCAAAGACGCGAAATTCGTTATAAGCAACTCCGATGTGAGGAAATGTCCGGAAGGCGACACGCCTGAATATGCATTCATCGGACGGTCGAACGTGGGCAAATCATCGCTCATCAATATGCTGACCGGCCGAAAAGGCTTGGCCATGACTTCGTCGACCCCAGGAAAGACTATGCTCATAAACCATTTTCTGGTCAACGACAGCTGGTATATCGTCGACCTCCCCGGCTACGGCTACGCAAGGAGGGGCAAAGACGCCCGCGAGAAGCTGCGCACGATGATCGACTCTTACGTGCTCCACCGCCATCAGATGACCAACCTGTTTGTGCTCGTCGACATACGCCACAAGCCGCAAGCCATCGACCTCGAGTTTATAAACTTTCTCGGAGAGAACGGAATCCCGTTCAGCATCGTTTTCACGAAAGCCGACAAACTCGGTCCGATAGCCGGAAAAAAGATGGTGGCGGCATACAAGGAGGAACTCTCGAAACTTTGGGAAGAACTGCCGCCGATATTCATCACTTCAAGCTCCGACTTCCGCGGCCGCGAAGAGCTGCTCGACTACATTGAAAGTATCAACAAATCACTCTGACAAGCTATGGCAAACCACAATACAGAACAAGAATTTGCAGCGGCGATAAAAGATTGCCGCGAGATTTTCGAAAAAAAACTGAAAGACTACGGTGCGGCGTGGCGCATACTCCGACCGTCGTCGCTCACCGACCAAATTCTAATCAAGGCTTCACGCATACGCTCGCTCGAAACCAAAGGCGAGGCAATGGTGAACGAAGGCATACAGCCGGAATTCGTGGGCATCGTCAACTATGGCGTGGTGGGACTGATACAACTGGAGCTCGGAGCAGCCGACCAAGTCGACATATCCGCCGAAGAGGCGCTCTCGCTCTACGACAAATGGATTGGCGAGACCACACGGCTGATGCTCGCCAAAAACCACGACTACGACGAGGCGTGGCGACTGATGCGCGTCAGCTCATACACCGACATTATCCTGTCGAAACTGCAACGCACCAAGCAGATTGAAGACCACAACGGAAAGACAATCATCTCCGAAGGCATCGACGCCAATTATATGGACATGATAAACTACGCTCTGTTTGCGCTCATCAAACTGAGTTATGACAAATAGCCACTCTTCGACTCCGCATTGGCGGGAAACTGCCGCAAGATGGACTGTGCTGGCGCTGAGACTGGCGGTCGGCGGAACGTTTGTGTTCTCCGGACTTGCTAAAGCTATCGACATCTGGGGCGTTGGCTACAAAATCGACGACTATCTGGCTGCGTTCGGATGGTCGTGGGCAATGCCGTTTGCCGGAATGATGGCGGTGGCGTTGCCGCTGTTTGAGTTTCTTGCCGGACTGATGCTCGTCATCGGCTCGTTCCGACGCGCCACGGTGATTGCTCTGCTGTGCTGCATGGCGTTCATGCTGCCGCTGTCGGCCTACGTGATGGCTTGCGACCCTGTCCCCGACTGCGGATGCTTCGGAGAGGCATGGACCCTCGGAAACACGGCTACGTTCTGGAAAAACGTGGCGCTGACTGCCGCCCTCGCCTATCTGCTGATGCGCAACAAGAGGCTGCGCAGCCTCTACGGCCCTGCCGTGCAATGGCTCACGCTCACCATGCCTGCCATCGTGGCGATGATTGTTATGGCTTACGGATACTACTTCCAGCCGATGATCGACTTCCGCCCATACAAAGTGGGAACAGTGCTGACCAACTCCGGCGAATCGTTCGACGACAGCAACTACGTGTTCATATATGAGAAAAACGGAGTCACAAAGGAGTTTTCAATCAACAACTTGCCCGACACGTCATGGACGTTTGTCGACCGCAGAGAAACCGTCGTGAACCACGAAGCCGACAAGAAGGCTTCGCCAATAACCGCCTACGACGGCGACAATTCCGCCGCCGACAACCTCATCCCGGAAAAAGGCGTGACTCTGCTGCTGCTGATTCCCGACATCGAGGAAATAAACTCGCTGACAAACTTCCGCCTCAACGACATCAACGACCTCGCCGCCGACAGCGGATACCAGATGATATGCCTCACGGGCTCTGACGAAAAGCAACTCGACGAATGGAGAGAACTGTCGATGGCCGACTACCCCGTATACCGCATGGACGACAGCCAACTGAAACAGATTGCCCGCGGAAACCCCGCGGTGGTGATCGTGGCCGACGGAAAGATTGCCTACAAGTCGTCGTTTACCGACTTCTATGCCGACTTCGACAACGCCACGAAAGGCAAACATCTGGACATCAAGACCTACACCGAATCGATGGGCGAAGACTACGAATACTTCCTGTCGCTGATGCTCGCGCTCGCAATCGGCATGGCGGCTCTGCTGACAATCAACAGGGCTCCGCTATTCTTCAAACTCGCAAGGCTGAAGAAAAACAAGTCGGAAAAAGCTCCCGACAGAAATCCAAGATCGTGAACATCATCTATAACAACAGCGCAGACAGTTCGACAACGATAAGTCAACTCGCTGTTGCTGGAAGGCACGTTCTTGATGTCGTAGCAATTCTCGAACGTCAAGGCTATAGGGTCAATGTCGACATTTTGACAACGGCTTGCACTGCTACACAAGTAGCGATGTGTTTCGTCCACGTCAAGGACGCTTTGCGGATAATCAATCCACTTAAGCTCGCGTACATTCTTGTACATCCGTCGTTTTTTCGCAGACAGGGATTACGTTGGATTGAAACCTGTCCCAAGATTACAGACGAAACATTTTCCAACGGCTATGGCTATCCGTTGATATGGCTGGCGAATAAAAAGAACGAGTCAGAAAGAGAATGGATGAAGCGACACAAACTTCTTCCCGATGGTGTTTTCTTCACTTGCTACAAAGAGGCGGTTAATAATAACGCAGAAGAGTTAATGGATATTATGGGTTTGTGTAAAAAGAAGTAAGTTTAACTACAAAGATAGGCGAATGGAAATATTTGCCTATCTTTGTCATCGATAAATCAACGCTGTATGGAGAGAATCAAACTGGCGAAAGAAGAGAAGGAGGCTTTACGGATTCTGCACGAGGGCAAAATCAATATGACAACCGACCCTCAGCGAATCGGCAGTCTGTCCTATGGATTTGAAGCGCTTGAACGGCTTGGTCTTGCTCGGTGCGCGTGGTCTGAGGGACACGTAATCGAGGATGTCGCAATAACAAGCAAAGGGAGACGGTATGTTGACCATAATCCCAAATTGCGGAACCCTGTTGATTGGCAGAAAATCCTCGCAGTCGCATCGGTCATATCTGTTATCATAGCGGCTCTTGCATTATTCATCGCCTGCTCTGCGATTAAGCAAAACAATTCGTAATTTTTAAATAACAGCAGATATGGATAAAAACATTATTAAGCAACTACTGTGTTTTACAATCACAAAATATCACGTATATTTGTAAAATAGATTTCAGCCGATTTATATTGGCACATTCAGTTTAATTCAAAAATATATTTATGACAAAAGCAAAGTCTTCTTCAAAGAGTACCAGTAAGGCTCGGTCTGCAAAGACGGGCAGATATGTTACAAAAGATTACGCAAAGAAACACCCAGCGACTACGGTTATTGAGCACGACAAGAAGAAATCGTGATACCGAACCGCTCCATTATCTGGTGTGCAAGCCAACCGATAGTGTAGGCATACACCTCTTCGGAATCCTCCGAGAAATCAACGCCTATCACCCTCATTGTCTCAGACACCGCATGAAGCAGCTCGTGGACGAGGAAACCGAAGTCCTCCGCACTTTGTGGTTTCCGTGGCATCCACACAAAGAACACCCCGTTCTGCTGGTCTATAACGGTACATCCTTTGTTCGACAACCCTATCGCATCAACTGCGTTAGCTGCTGTTTCTTCGTCCACATATTTGCAAAGCTCTTTGCGCAAGGTCTCCTTACTGCCGAAATGCACCATCAAGTCCCTGTAAAGATTGGGGATGCTGATTATCTTGTTTTGGTAACTTTTCATACGCTGAAAGAAATTTTCTAAAAAATAGTGATAGGTAAATAAAAAAGTTTTATCTTTGCAACAAGAAAAAGCCTTGTTATTGGCAAGCGGCGCGGATTGTAGTTCCGCGAGGGGCTACCAAGAATGAGGCTTTATTTTATCATATTTAATATACTTCCATTATCTGATATGCTGTATATTGAGTATTCTCCTTCATAGTAGTTTCTTACGATTATCCAACATTTTTTGTCTTTTATACTCGTTTCAAACAAATAGGTTGACAGATTGTTGTCATGTCTGTCAATACATTTGCCTCTATATACAGACTTCTTTAATAAATTTTGCAAATCAAGCAAAGCCTCGTTTTTGGCTTGAACATCAAAGAACGGCTGGTTAAGCCATTCCTTTACACCGCGCTTCGAGATAGTTGCCACTTCTCCTATTTGTGGCAACGAAAACTCTTTCCCGACCAATTTCTCATTAGCAAGTTGTCGGAGAATCTTTCGGCGATTTTTGACGTCTTGCGGCAGAGGCTCTTTAACGGTTCGTTTGCAATCTATCCCTAACATCCGACTATTGTCCTTCACCCAGTACGGCAACGACTGCGCTTCTGCAACTCTGCTCTTGTTCTTCTTCCACCAATCTTGAAAATACTTGTTTGGCTCCCGAATCACGCTCTTACTTTCGGGTATAGGCTCATCATTAAGGATAGCCTCCTGTATTTTATCAAACTCTTTTTCATCTGCAAGTATCGGCACGACATAGCAACGGCATTGCGGATGCCAGCCCTTGAATACAAAATCTTTCGGGTATACTCCTCGACTGCCTTTCTCGCCACGCTTTGCCGACAAATCATTGCAAATATCTGGCTCTGGATGATTATCGGATAGCACGACGCGATAGCCAATAACGAAATCAAGTTGTCGCCATCGTTCTTGATCCGCGGTACGATATGCCATATTTGTTTCTGTGCGCGCCAAACGCATAGCGTTCTTGTATGATGAGCGATACACACCGCGACCGAAAGAATAGTCCTTAAGGTTCACCGTCTGCCACGATACATTACCTGTCACAGCGTCAACAACCTTGCGCTTCCACACGCGCCCATAAACAGGCTCTTTTCCGACAACGTTGCCGTCAGCATCAAATATGTCTTGTTCGCCCGTCTTGACACGAAACCGACGAAACATCATATCTGGGCGCTGAAGATACTTGCGCACCTCTCGCGACACCGTAGCGGCGCTCTTGCCTTCGCCCATCGCTACAGATAAAGCCATTTCCATCTCGGTTTTGAAATCACCAACATATTTCCACACGCGCTGTGACAGATTCAATCCACCATACTCAGACTTGCGTTTGAAGAACGCATCCACACTTTCTTTGTTCCGCGCGAAATACCGAGCGTAGTGATTATCCTCTTTAACTTTTTTACCAAAGATTGACGTAATCAGCGCATCGCAAGATTTGTTCGCATTTTCCCACTCTGCAATGACGCCGCCCTTGATTTCGTTGTATACGCCGCTATACAACGCTCGGAGAATAGCGTTTGCTTGTTCACTCAATCTTTTGCTGTCAGAAAACGAGAATGCCGCAGACACTCCGTTGGACACTTTCATCGCAGAAAGCTTCAACAGCTCATCGGTAGCGGTAGCGTAAAGCCGTCGCACATTGTCGGCATAATGCTCTGTACGCGAGAAAAGCATTTTAGCGGCTTTCTCGTAGTCAATCTTTTTTTTAAGCATAGTTGGCAGCCCTCCCCCAACGCCACCGACAGCGACCTGAACTGACGCTTTTTGACGCTTTCATTGCGAAAACCAAACACTTGTTTATCGAAAAACCAAAAATTTGCACTACCTTTGCACCCGAATATGAGGCATCAAAAAACTTGCCGCATATAGGGAATTTGTTCAAAAAATTCAGAATTCTAAAAAATATTACAAAAATGAGAAAAAACATTGTAGCAGGTAACTGGAAAATGAACACGACACTTCAAGAAGGTGTCAAATTGGCAACTGAAGTCAACGACGCTTTGAAGAGCCGCACTCCTAACTGCGACGTTATCATTTGTGTTCCTTTCACCCACTTGGCTTCGGTCAAGGCGGTTATCGACGACAGCAAACTCGGTCTCGGTGCAGAAAACTGCGCTGACAAGGCCAAAGGCGCTTTCACTGGCGAAGTGAGCGGCGCTATGGTTGCTTCAACTGGTGCTAAATACGTGATCCTCGGTCACTCTGAGCGCCGTCAGTACTACCACGAGACTTCTGAAATCCTCAAAGAAAAAGTGGCTTTGGCTTTTGAAAACGGCCTTACTCCTATCTTCTGCATCGGCGAGGTGCTCGAAGAGAGAGAGAACGGCACATACTTCGACGTTGTGAAAAAGCAGGTAGAGGACGCCCTGTTCCACCTTTCTGCCGACGACTTCAAGAAAATCATCCTCGCTTACGAGCCGGTTTGGGCTATCGGTACTGGCAAAACCGCCACTGCTGACCAGGCTGAGGAAATCCACGCTTTCATCCGCAAGACAATCGCCAACAAATACGGCAACGACGTGGCTGAGGAAATCTCAATCCTCTACGGCGGTAGCTGCAAACCGTCAAACGCCAAGGAAATCTTCTCGAAGACTAACGTTGACGGCGGTCTCATCGGCGGCGCCGCTCTGAAGGCTGAAGACTTTATGGGCATTGTAGACGCTTTTTAATAAAGCATAAACAATTTACATACTTACAGAGACTGCAAATGTGGTGATTTTTCACTACATTTGCAGTCTACTTATTTTGACGCTTCTTTTGACAAAAAAACTGATGAAAAAACAACACTTCGCAATCCTCGCGGCTGCCGCCCTCATAACGGCGGCGATGGCTACCGCCTCAGCGCAGCCGGGCAAGCACAACGTGCGCTCAATAGCCGACACCATCCGGACAAACTCCAACGGACGGGTGACAATCACATGCAGCGACGGTGTGGAAGCGCTGGCCGTAATCGACACCACCGAAGTGAGACAGCCGTCAGCAAGACATGAGAGCGACACCGACGAATCGCCTGCCACAACCACGCAGCGACGACACGCCGTGCACCGCGCCGGATACCGCATACAAGTGTATTCCGACAACAACCAAAGGCAAGCTAAAGCAAAAGCGCAGCAGATTGCCGCCAACATCGGAAAGCAATTCCCAAGCTACGGGCTGTATCTCACATACAACGCCCCGTACTGGAGACTCAGAGTGGGCGACTTCACAACACAAGAGGCAGCACACTCGGCTTTAAGAGCGCTCAGAGCGAAATTCCCAGCACTGGCGGGCGACATGCGCGTGGTTAGAGACAGAATTAAAGTTTACGAATAGCATAATTTGAATGGACAACAAGAAACAACTTGACGGTTTAGACATTGAGAAAGTAAACAAAATTGCCGAGCACTACGAAGCAATCCTCTCGCTGCTCGGCGAAGACACCTCCCGCGAAGGGCTGGTGAAAACACCTATGCGCGCCGCAAAAGCAATGGCATTCCTGACTTCCGGCTACCGCAAGGACGCCGACAAAATCGTGAAATCCGCTATATTCAGCCACGAAGGCTCACGGATGGTGATTGTCAAAGACATCGAGTTCCATTCGCTCTGCGAGCACCACATACTGCCTTTCTTCGGAAAAATAGCAATAGGATACATCCCCGACGGAAACATCGTGGGACTAAGCAAAATCGCACGCGCGGTCGACGTCTTCGCCCGACGGCTGCAAGTGCAGGAACGCATGACACGACAAATCTGCGACCTGCTGACACGCGAGCTCTCCGCCAAAGGCGTAATCGTATTCTGCGAAGCAACCCACATGTGCATGCGCATGCGCGGAGTGGAAAAAGAATGCTCCACAACGCAGACCATCGAATATTCCGGAGTGTTCGAAAAAATTGAATACCGACAGGAATTCCTCTCGATGCTCAAACAATAATGCAGCGGAAAGCCCGAAAATCCGGAAAAATTCAGTAAGTTTGCCACAACGAAAAAACAACAATAAAAATATAATTCTCAGACATGGAAATTACAGGTAAAATCATCGTAGTCCTTCCGCCTCAGAGCGGCGTTTCTCAAGCAGGAAACAACTGGAAGAAACAAGAATACGTGCTCGAAACAGAAGAGACATACCCTAAGAAAGTGCATTTCGACTTCTTCGGAGAGCGCGCCGACCAATACAACTGGATCAAAATCGGCGACCGCATCCGCCTAAGCTTCGACATCGAAAGCCGCGAATACAACAACCGCTGGTACACAAGCATCCGAGGCTGGAAAGCCGAAAAAGCCGACGATGCCGCCGCGACTCAAGCCCCGGCCGCGCCAAGCCCCGCAGCACAGCCTGCGGCACCGATGCCAGACTTCACACAACCTGACAGCAACAGCAGCAGCGACGACCTCCCTTTCTAAACGGACGGCAGCACAACGAAACAACGGCGGATGGAACTCAACTCCATCCGCCGTTGTTTCATAACCTACCGCGAGAGCGACGCCAATACAAACTCCCCAACACTGTATAGCAATTTGCACTTCAACCAACGCACCCGCATGGGGTACGACATTAGTAGGACAAAAGAGGAGGCTCACAGAGGGGTTTCAATCCACGCACCCGCATGGGGTGCGACCAATCTAACAACCCGTCAAATATTCTGTTGTATAGTTTCAATCCACGCACCCGCATGGGGTGCGACCGCTCCGTCCATTCTCAATCCTATTTTCGGATTTGTTTCAATCCACGCACCCGCATGGGGTGCGACGCATCAGGAAACAAAACCTTAACGGACTCCTCAAGTTTCAATCCACGCACCCGCATGGGGTGCGACCTAACATACGTTGTCTCAGACCACCACGCTGAAGTTTCAATCCACGCACCCGCATGGGGTGCGACTTCGCACCCGCGGATATGTACATATCTCTTAAAGTTTCAATCCACGCACCCGCATGGGGTGCGACCAAGCACGGAGGCGGTGGCGGCGCAGAAGGCAGCGTTTCAATCCACGCACCCGCATGGGGTGCGACACAGCAGAGCCTGCAACCGCGAAAAGCAACATCATGTTTCAATCCACGCACCCGCATGGGGTGCGACCAAGCACATATACAACGACATCTGCGAAGGGGAGTTTCAATCCACGCACCCGCATGGGGTGCGACAGAGCAATGCGGAGGCGGGCTCCATCACTCTCGTGTTTCAATCCACGCACCCGCATGGGGTGCGACACAGCCAACGAAAATATGATGTTGCAGTTTGACGAGTTTCAATCCACGCACCCGCATGGGGTGCGACTCAGTGCATACCCACTCTGAACCATCTTCGTTTGTTTCAATCCACGCACCCGCATGGGGTGCGACACAGCAAAAAATGCTTGACGCTCAAAAGGCTGAGTTTCAATCCACGCACCCGCATGGGGTGCGACAGCAATCGTAGGTTTCGCCTCTTTCGCCGAAGCAGTTTCAATCCACGCACCCGCATGGGGTGCGACCATACAATCGTGTCGCCCTTCATCGGAGTGTCAGTTTCAATCCACGCACCCGCATGGGGTGCGACCGTATACTCAGCAATGAGCTGAATGTCATAGTGCAAATTTACCGAATTTGCGAATAACGGCAAAATACAAGCAATTGAAATTAATTTTCATTGTCATTGATGGTTAACTTATTGATAATTACGGAGTGCGAACCTATGGCTTTTTATGCAATGCTTCGCGTTCGCAACCACATTATATTATGAGTTCACCGGTTACGTCAATGCTGATGTCTTTGCCTATTGTCTCCACCTTTCTTTTCCAATTGTTTCCCAAGACGTAGAAACGTATGCTGTCTTGTTGTTTATCAATGATTCCTGCCATTTGATTTTTCAAGTCTACATACTGTGCTTCTGTCAGGATGCATTCGAAAACTGAGTTTTGCACTCTCTTACCATAGTTCATACATGCTTTCGCTACGTTTCGCAACCGTTTTGCGCCATTTGTCGATGTAATGTTGACATCGTATGTAATCAATATAAACATAGGCTATTGGATTAGGAATACAGGATAGTCGTCCAGGTCGTTGCGCAGATATCTTGCCAGCATCATAGCCTGGATGTGTGGCAGCAGGCCGATGCTTACTTTTTCGTTGAGAAAAGGATGTTGTATCTGCTCTTTTTTCCGAGCTTGCCATGCGGAGATAATCGTTCGTCGGGCATCGTCGGTCATGATGATGCTTTCATCGCCCTGTTGCAGGAATTGATTGCCTGTGATTTGCTTTCTGTTGATTAGAGACAAGACAAGTCTGTCGCCAAGATAGGCACGCAGTTCTTCCATTATGTCTAAAGCCAAAGACGGGCGGCCAGGCCGCAGAGCGTGCATAAAACCCACATAAGGATCAAGCCCCACTGTTTCCAGCGCGGCTGTCACGTCGTTGGATATCAGAGTGTAGACAAACGACAGCATTGCGTTGACGGCATCTTTGGGCGGGCGGCGGTTTCTCCCTTTAAAAACGAAGCTTTCCTTTTGATTTAGGATTAGATGAGGGAATACGCCGAAATAGTATGTGGCGGCATCACCTTCGATTCCCCTGACACGTTCCACCGAGTCGGCGTTTATCACCTTCCGACGGCATCTCGACAGCTCATCGGCGGCCCTCTCCACATCTGTGTCGCTGCCGTTGTCGCGGACAAACCGACGCAGGATGTTGCGGTAATTCTGAATTTTCGCAGCGATGAACAGCCGGCACAGGTGCAGTGTGTAGTCGGGATTGTCGGAGCGTTGATATTGTGCTTTACGCAACAACACATTGCCTTTTGTCGGACCTTGCGAGCGGCTGATAAACCGCCCTTGCGGCGACAAGAATGTCAGCGCGACTCCGCTGTCGGCACATAGTTTCATCAGCCCCGGACTTGCGCCTATATATCCGAACGTCACGATTTGCTCTATGTTGTGGACGGGTATTCGGAATATTTCTTTCTGGTTTACTGATATCACGACATTCAAACCGTCTTTGCTTAGATAGGCGTCGGGTGTGGTAACGTACAGAGTGTTAAGTAGTATTCTCATATAGATATCTGGCTAAATATGTGGAAACGCGGGAGCCGGCCATCTCGGGCAAGCACAGGTTGACCAGCGAGCAGTTCTTGCAATGGCTTGCCCTGACGGCTTTTGGCATTGCTCCGCTTTTAAAGATTGCATGCATCTGCATGGCGCATTGGCACGTAGTCTGCCTTAACGCATCGGAGATGCAGACCGTTTCGCGATGCCTCACTTCGTTGTAGTAAAGCGCCGCATAGGTGATGTTTATGCCATACATTTCCTCCAGGCACATCACCTGTGCCGCCAGTTGCACTTCGTCTCTCTCGTCGGGCTTGCTATGTCCTCTTTTGTACTCCACGGGATATGGTTTCCAGAGTCCGGGATATTTCGGATGGGTGATGGCGTCGGCCGATGAATCGGCAGGCATAAGTTCGACGGCATCGGTTATCCCATAGAGTCCCAACGTCTTTGACGCCACAGGCACGGAGCGCAGAGTAATCACATCGCCGTTTTTTTGACGATAGAAGGGATTGTCAACGTTTTCATGCAAGATATTCCCTTCTGCCGTCAATCTGTTTTCTGCCCATTGCTGCTCAATGTGGATCAATGCCCATTGCCGGGGACAGAACATATAGTGTTGAATCCCCGACAGCATGAGCATCTCATCGTCAGTGTACATTGACAAATTAGATAAGTTCCTCTTTGGCTACACCTTCAGGCAAATCATTCTCGTCCACTGTCACTTCATAATCTGCGAATGAACGAGGCACAGTTACGCCTTCTTTACGAGTTACATGAACGCAGTCGAACAACTGTCCGGCTCTGGCATTTCCCAAAGGAGAATCGTGCTTAAATACAATCAACGCTCTTGGATTCATCTCGCCTCTTGCGGCGGCACGGTCATTCTCGAACGCATTAATCAAAGCATCAAACAAAAGATTTTTATCTTCCTCCGAGAATCCTGTTTTCGCAGCATCTGTTGCGGATATGAAACCATGCATACGATACAGACCATAACTTACGGTGTATTTATTACCAAAAGTATTGTTCTTGTCCGCATCGCCTGCCTTCGTGACACAGCAACGTGTGATAGAATGCATATTTGAAGATATCGGGTCTATTGAACGGGCAAACGTAAACTGAACCGGTCCTCGCACAACACCAAGCCCTTTAATCTTTGATTGACCTTTATTCTCTTTTTTCTTCGCATCTTTTTGTTCTTTACTATCGTCAGAATCACGATCAGTAGCCTTCTCGTCGCTCGTACTCATTACGGCACCAAACGTTCTTATGTCATAGTATTGAGCGCACATTCCATCTCTCCCGGCTTTCTGCGCTTTCTTTTCATCAATTATTGTATTCAAGACATTTCCTTCTCTTATGAAAATGTCATACGGAGATTCAAGCCCTTTCAGTAATTGAACGTAGTTGCGCACTTTACGTTTAAGACATACATCTGTCACCAAACCTTGTTCTGTCTCTTCATCAATGCGAGGTTGGTTGTCGAAATCAGGGTCACCATTGGGATTTCCATCTTTAACATCAAAGAGGAAAACGAAATCATAACGGTTCTTTATTGCTTCCATATTAATTAAATTTTAAACTTGTTATTTTTGTTCTTCTTGTTCTTTCTTATCACTCTTTTTTTGATTATTATATTGATAATAATAACCCAATGCAAACTCACCGCGTTCTGTCAATGAGAATTTATCAGGGAAATGCCCTATTTTAGCAGCAACATCTGCAATATCCACTGCGTAGGAATACTTACCCATGCGCCTGCTTTTCTTTTGATAAACAGGGACATATTTTGCCAACAGAAGTCCCATTACCCGTGCGGGAGAAACCGATACTGATGCAAAAAATCTGTCCTTAATGGAACTGTTGACTTCTCCTTGCGCCGAATACTGCAGTTTGCAAATCAATGCGAACAAACGTCCGCACAGATATGCCTTACTTAAATTTTGTTCGTCTAATTTATTTTCCATTTTACATTTATTTTTATTGTTTCTATTTAAAATCAATCTGATAACTATCGATTTTTCAACGCTAAAACCACAATATTTGTCATTTTCATGTTCTATTTGGCTTAATACGTTTTGAAGAACCATCAACGGTAAAGAAGAGTTTGTCAGGGCGGCATACCACAACATCGTTCCAATTCGCGATTTTGCTTTATAATCACTTTGGGTTTTATTCGTTTTCTTCTTTATGCAATTATTTAGAATGGTGTTTATTCCCGGATAGTACACCTCTCCATCCTTTATTGTTGCAATATCTTCAAACCATTGTTTCAAATTACTCTGATATTTGGCAACACTCATCGCCATCCAGTCTCTTACTGCTATTCGAGCGGCAGCAGAAGACAACGTGCAGCAATAGAAATAATTGACAACATCCGTATCTACACGTTGGCAACTACCGCTCGCCACAGACGAAAACATCTTTCTTATTCTCTCCTCCGTAGGCTGACAAATGTCAGACCATGGATCAATGTCATCATCCGGCACTTTTGTCCAAAACAAAGCAATTGTATCATCGCTTATTTTTTGACGATTCGTATATTTGAACTCTTTTTTCCCATTTGAATCAAAAATTTCATGACCATTCTGTGTAAGGAATTTAAGTGCCTCGACATAATTTCTTGCACATTTTGTACAAATTCCGGAATTTAGATTTCCTTTCAGTCCATATGACTCAAAAGCATTTTCATTATATGATACCAACATGCTTCCAGACGTTTGTCCTTTTGGCATCTTTATACCTCCATGGGATTCATCCAATATGGGATATTCATCAGTACCACAAACTGTACACAAACCATTATATTTGCTTTTTGCACGAAGCTTTTGCTCATACTTCTCTTTAATAGCATCTTGAACACACTTCATCTCAACAAGACGCCCACCTGCCCCTTCTATAACAAAGGTCATGTTTCCTTCTTTGCCTCCTCCATTTCTGAAAGCTTCAATGGCTTTACCAACCTCTTCCGGTTTACTATAAAAAGAAAAGACCGGCTCCAATTCTTTAATGAATCTATATTCCTGAAGTTTGTTGAAATATCTTTCAAATTTTTTTTCTTCTTCCGTCTTGTTTTTATTACCCGAAGAGTCCTCTTGACAGTCTCTATAGCCAAATAACGTTTCTTCCGGCTTATCAAGCAATAGTCTTGCTCTACCTTTTTTAGCAGGCAATTTCTCAGCTTCAATCATCACTTCGCAATGAACCAACTGTCTAAAATTACCATTACTATCAATAACGATATCCCAATTACATTTTTGAGGTTCAAAAGCATCATGTCCTTTATAAACTCTTCTGCCTAATTCAACTAATTCTGCGAACATAACTCTTCCTCTTTATTAAATTCGAATAAAATGCGATTAACAGAATCGCTACGTTTGGCGCGCAAATGAGATGTTGAAAGCATTTTTTCGTTCAACTCATCAGGACATACAAGCGTGCTGTTTTTCACTATAGCATCTGTCATATAGATTGGAGTTGCATTATGATTCTGATCATACCAGATGTCAAACAAAAGGTTGCCTATCGGATAAGTAAGATTAAGGTCTGCAGCCCTCTTTTCATCCTCAAACGTCACAGGAAAGAAGTCACAAGAAAATTCGCGAGTTCCCAAATATGGTTGATGCCAACACTGCCCTTTCTTCAAACGACGGTTAAACATCTCGCGATATTTGACAATTGGCTCACAAGCTGTCCGACCTTCTTTTCCATCTCTGTTTTTCACCCTCTGTATATTATCCTCCGACATATAAATGGCTGCCTCAATGATATACTCAACATCCCGCAAAACGATACTGTTTCTCTGGCAACGTTTATCTTGTATATAAATCGGCGCACCACTTTGAATGGAAGAAAGCTCATTTCTCTTAAATGAAGAAAATGATATCGGCTTCAGAATTTTGATGCTTTTAACAACCCACTGAAACTCGGGTTTCCAAAGGATACATTCCAACACACCTCTCGCCGCAGAAGGAGTCATGCATGGATATGTCATACGCTCAACTTTCAGCGCCGGTTGGGTAAAACAGGCATATTCGCCCTTTACCCTTACTTTTACAACATTATTATCTATCATATACAATAAATTATTTCTTCTTCGTTACTCAATCCTATTTCTTCAGAATAATTACCATTCCAAACTTTAACACCTGATGGTGTTTCTGCAATTTTATCAGAATTGCTCCGTTCAAACCAGTCATAAATCTGAACACAGTATTGAGCAATTTTCTGATAATCCTCACGTGAAAGGTATTCTTCTCTCCTAATCTTATCATATAGTTGCAGAGTCTCATCGCTATACCTATATATGAACAACGACATTGTATCGCTTTTTATAATACGATATCTATCTGCCACATTCTGAAACATCAATCTCTCTCGTTCCACAGTTACAGTGTCCTCCGATACATAGTTTTTTATTATCTCTGTATAGTATTCCGAATAGAAGTCGGCTTCAGTCAGTCGATTTTCGTTATTGCGATATAGTAGTTGGGCGAATTGAGTAAACGTTTCATACTGAAGCGATGGTTGCCCTTTTTCTTCCAATTTGAACAAAAACACTCTTCCCTTTTGAAGTTTACCTTCTCTGTTGCATCTACCCGCCGACTGAATAATCGACTCCAACGGAGCGAGTTCACGAAATACTATGGGAAAGTCCATATCAACACCAGCCTCTATAAGCTGGGTTGAGCATAAGATCAACTTTTCTCCATTTTTTAGTTTTTCTCTCACCTCACTGATAATCCTCATTCTATGCACTGGAAACATATTGGTTGACAGGTGCAGAACCTGAATATCCGATTTATTTTTCAAACTATCATATAGATATTTAGCCTTTTTCTTCGTATTGCAGACAATGAGTACGGAATTCTGCTGCTCAATAACATTTTCTGCTATTTCATCTATGGATTTGGCGTTGTAGTCATCAATAGGACAATACTCCACTCTTTCTGTAGCAGCAAATATATCGGCAGGATTTTCTACCAACGACTTGATACTGTCTATTCCTTTAAAATCTCTACGTGTATGGAAATTAGGTTGCGTGGCTGTGCAAAATAAAACGCTACAACGACAAAGATGCAACATATCATTCAGCATATTCATTGTGCATTCTGCTAAATTGACAGGCAGTGTCTGTATCTCATCAAATATGATAATAGAATCTTGTAAATTATGCAATTTCCGACATTTAGAGCGTTTATTGGAAAAGAGCGATTCAAAAAATTGCACTGCTGTAGTTACAATAATCGGATAATCCCAATTTTCCGTCGCCAACAATTTCGGTGCTTTACAATAACTTTCTTCTTCACTGCATTCTTCATAGACAACATTTGAATGATGTTCCAACACAACATCGCGTTCCTTGAATATTGATTTCAACTCATTAGCGGTCTGGTCAATAATACTAATGAAGGGAAGAACAATCACTATCCGCTTAATGTTTGGATGAGTTTTTGCATGATGAAGCGCCCAATTCAAACTACACAAAGTTTTTCCCATTCCGGTAGGCAGTGTCATAGAAAAACAGCCTTGATTTTCTTTTGCAAGTTTCTGTGCATACTGCCGCACATCTGTCCTGAGTTTATTAAGAGGTGTGGTGAGAGGGAATGTTTTCAACTTGCAATTCAATGCTTCCAAAAGGGCATCCACGTCAAGCTTATGATGAGGCCGTGCATCACTCTGACTTTCTTGAAAATGCCGCTCCGTATCAAGGCTATCTGCATCAACAAGAGAACTATACAGCATCCGAACAAACAACTCCTTTGTCGTTTTTCCCTCTATTTTGCAAAACGGGACATTGTCACATGGCATAATTTGCATACAATCATCTTTCACCGAACGACATATGTCTAGCCATTTAGAATCGTCCTTCTTGCATATTTCCAAAGTTTCAAACATAGCGTCTCTATTAGGCAGCCCTGCGTGATGCCCAAATATCGGGAATGAGACAAATACAGACTTATCTTCTTTTGCTTTATAAGCACCCCATTTTGCATGTGGCTCTTTTTGTCCTTCCATTCTTATATATTTTTGGAAGTCTTTGCTATATTTCCCAATATCATGCAACAATCCACAATAGGCATATATATCTGCATATTCATCAGACAATGCAAATGACTTCATTATCTGCGCCACACCTACGCTATGTTGTTTCATAGTCTGCACTTCTCCTTTATTATTTTCCGAATGGGCGATATATTTATTTACTGTCTGCTCCATACATCTGTCTATTTTTCATTTTTTATTCTTGAGTCGATGCGGTGCTCGCGTCCGATTGTTTCGGGGAGCGGGTATGCGCCCCATCCGGTTTCTCTGATGTTGTCGCGGATTGGTCCGTCATACCACCAGTCGTAGTGCTTGCGGGATATCATTCCGATGTCCCATGCTTCGTGCACTTGCGCTGCCACTGAGATGCCGTATGCGGTTTTCAGGTCGGTCAGCTCGTCGAGGGTCAGGCTGGAGCGCGTTGCGGCTCCCATTTCTTCGATAAATGTTGTTTTTGGGAAAAGGAAAAAGCTGGCGAAGATGTTGCATCTTTTTTCTACGGTCAACCTAGAGTCGTCAGGAAATGTCAGCAGTAGGTGTGCAAGTTCGTGGCAGGCGGTGAACCGGATTTGCTCTGTTGTGGTTTTCCGCAGCCTATTGTCGATTACTATCAACGGGTGCTTGTTGTCTGCCCACGTGCTGAGTCCCAACACGTTGTCGGGCAGTTCCGTCAGCAGTATTTTAATACCCTTCCGCTCCAGCAGTCTGAGCACAGAGGTAATGGGTCCGTCACCACAGCGCCACTGCTCCCGGAGGATGTCGGCAGCCTTCTGCACGTCGCCGATGGTGGATGCTCTGAGGTTCTGAAGAGGGTTGACGAAAGAGGATTGGCAGTCTGCGCGACGCTCTTTTTCGATATATCGCTCCGCCCAGAATGAGAGTTTCGCATCAATAACGGCGATTTGCTCTTCTGTGAGGATGCATCCAGTGGAAGCACGCAGCGCCGGCAGGTCGATGCCCACGCCGCATCCGTTGAGATATGCTTCGCTGATGCCGAGAGCGCGCGACAATGCCGCGAGGGCATTTTGCTTTGGATGCATTATGCCTTTCTCATAGCGTGAGATGCTTTGCTTCGTGATTGCGCTGCCGGTCAGTTCCGACAGTTTCTTCATGCTGAATTGGCGCATGAGTCGTGCTTCTCGCAGGCGGATTGTAAAATTACTTTCCATGGATTATTGTGTTTTGTTGACAAATATAGGGACTAAAATCGAATTTGTCAACATTTATGATATGTTTTTCAGCAGGTTTTTAATCGATGCGCAACGGGGGGATGCAGACTCATGCCTGCATCCCCCCGCATATTTTTTCCGGCAAGACCGCCGCCCTACTTCTTCACATAAGGCAGCACCGCGTCGCGCCACACAAGATATCCGGCGCCAAGCAGATGCAGACCGTCATTGGTGAGCCCCTTGCGCATGCTGCCCGTGGCAGGGTCTACCATCTTTGAGTACAGGTCAATCCACGTCACGCCATGGCGCTCAGCCATCTCCTTATACAGGCGGTTGGTCTCCACAATCACCTGCTCCTTGCCCACCATCTTGCGGTAGCGGCCGAAACTGTTGTCGATAGGCAACAGACTCTGCAAGTAGATTTTGGTGCGTGGCGACCCTTGCTTGATTTTCACAATCAGCTTCTCCATCGACGTGCAAAGGCTGTCGGGAGTAAGGTCGTGAGAGATGTCGTTTACGCCGCCGAGAATAAACACCTTTGCCGGCTGCCCCTCAACAATCGGGTCGACACGGTCGATGAAACCCTGAATCACGTCTGACGAGATGCCACGGTTTTTCACGTTCTTCATCCCGAGCAGTTCGTGCCATTCGCAACCGTTGGTCTGGCTGTCGCCGAGAAAAACGATGTCTTTCTTCCCCACCGGCAACTCGCTGAAAAGCGAGGAGCGCTGGAAATAGAATTCATTGTAGACATATTTTTCCTGAGCCGCCATATCGCTTGAAAAAAGCGTCGCCGCCAGAAGCAGCGACGCCATTATAGACTTTTTCATTGTGTCACAAAGCAATTATTAGTGTTCGCTGCGGTAAGCGTCGACAGCAAGCTTCACAGAGCCATGGAAGAGAAGCAGACGTTTAGCCTCGTCGTAAGGCAAGCCGAGTTCTTCCGACACCATGCGAGTGCCGCGGTCCACGAGTTTCGCGTTGGTGAGCTGCATGTTCACCATCTTGTTGCCCTTCACGCGACCCATCTGAATCATCACCGACGTAGTGATCATGTTGCAGATCATCTTTTGTCCTGTGCCTGATTTCATACGCGAGCTGCCTGTTACGTATTCCGGACCTACGATCATCTCGATAGGAATTTCGGCAGCCTCCGATACCGGTGCGTCAGGGTTTGAAGTGATAGCCGCCGTGAGCAAGCCGCGCTGGCGAGCCTCCTTCAATGCGCCGATAACGTAAGGAGTGGTTCCCGAAGCAGCGATACCGATAACCGTATCCTTCTCGTTGATGTTATACTTTTCAAGGTCTTTCCAGCCCTGAGCAGTGTCGTCTTCAGCGTTCTCCACCGGGTTGCGGAGCGCAATGTCGCCACCGGCGATAAGGCCGATAACCCATCCCGGATCCATACCGAATGTAGGCGGAATCTCAGAAGCGTCGAGCACGCCGAGACGTCCGGAAGTTCCGGCACCGATATAGAAGATACGGCCACCCTTCTTCATGCGTTTCACAATGCCCGTCACGAGTTTCTCAATCTGAGGAATTGCCAGTTTGACGGCATCGGCAACCTTGTGGTCTTCGGTGTTGATGTCCTCAAGTATTTCGTGTACCGACTTCTTTTCCAAGTCATTGTAGAGCGATGATTGTTCGCTGATTTTCACAAATGCCATAATAGTTGTTGTAATTTATTTTGAATGATATTTCAACAAGCCTTCCATAGGGCTCTTGATAATGTTTCCGATAGTGATGTCGAGCGCTTTGGCTGCCTCGCCAAGCACGTCGCGATAGTAGTGAGCCACCGAACCAACGAAGCTTACAGGCAGTTGCTTGTAGCCTTCATAGTTCTCGATGTTGCGCACAAAGAACGCCTTGAACGCGTTGAGCACCAGGCGGTGTATTGCCGGCTCCTCGATGTTTTGAATCAAGAACGGCGACAAAGAAGCGAGGAAGCGGTTGGCTGCCGGCTCTTTATACACTTTTTGGATGATTGCCATACGGTCGAGGTTGTACTCCTTGAGGAATTTCTCGCACAATGCCTTAGGCAACTGGTTTTTAAGCACATCGCCTACAAGCAGCTTGCCAAGCACGGCGCCGCTGCCCTCATCGCCGAGGATATAGCCGAGCGGCGACACGTTGCCCTTGATTTCCTTGCCGTCGTAGTAGCAAGAGTTTGAACCGGTGCCGAGGATGCAGGCGATGCCTGGCTCAGTGCCGCAAAGCGCGCGGGCGGCTGCAAGAAGGTCGCTGTTGACGGAAATTGTCTTTGCTCCCGGCACACAAGCGGCAATCGAGCGGCTTACGTTTGAGCAAATCTCATCCGAGAGGCAACCAGCGCCATAATAATACACTTCGTCAATTGAAAAATCCTTAACCTCCGGTGCCAATTCTTTTTCAAATGTCTCGCGGATTTTCTCCTCTGGCATCAGCAACGCATTGACACCAGTTGAGAAAAAGCGCTTCTCAAGTTTGTCTCCATTGAGGACACACCAATCAATCTTGGTTGACCCACAGTCTGCAATTAAAACCATATCTAAATTTTTATATATATTTTCTTTTTATACAAAACGTATCCTATCGACCAGTTGATTCCGATGAATATCAACGCGTAGAGCAACGACGCGAACGTGCGGTCGGTGACAAGCGGCACGAGTGCCTCGTCGTAGATCCATTTGTGGATCGACAACCCGAACACCGGAACGGTGTTGAACAAAATGCCGAGCACGCCGCCGAGCACATACATAAACAACGGGTTGACGCCGAAAGCCTCAAAAAACTGTGTCCAGCGCTTGTAACCCTTCACGTCGATTATCCATATCAAAAGTGCCAGCAAACTTGCAGCCAGACCGCAAGTGACGATGGCAAACGTCGGTGTCCAGAGTTTTTTGCTTATTGGCATTCCATAGCTGAACAGGAAGCCGGCAAACATAAGGATTGTGCCGATAAGGAAGAATTTCTCCATACGCTCGCGGTTGTCCTTCACCTCTACGATGACAAATCCGCAGCAGAAGCCGATAAGCACGTGGGCTATCGACGGAAGGGTGCTGAGCAGACCTTCCGGATCTATCGGAAGTGTGCGGGTCTCATAGATTTCGAGAGAGACCGACGAGCCCATCTTCACGGTGTCGGAAACCGTTGTGGCGGTGTCGCGGTAGAGATGCGCGTCGCCGATGACGGCGTGGTCAATCACATAGACAATGTTGTCAAGCGAGAAATCAAGTCCGTTGAACATGAGCAGCAACGCTCCGTAAACCACCAATATTCCTGCAATAATCCACGGTATTAACTTGTGCTTCACTGCAATCGCCACAATGGCGCAAGCACAGTAGCAAAGTGCCAGACGCGGCATAACGCCAAGTATACGCAAGGTGGAGAAACTGTTGGCGGCATCGAGGATGCGCTGGCCGAGAGGCAGCGCGGCATCGGCGCGGTAAAGGCCGTAGCATAAACGGCTGAACCATGCGATAGCCATACCGATAAGGAATATCACGATGGTGCGGCGCACAATCTTCACAAGCGTGGCATGGGAATATTCAAACTTATATTTACGCATCGAAATATAGGTGGAGATACCCATGATGAACATAAAGAACGGGAACACAAGGTCGGTCGGAGTCAGACCCAACCAACTTGCATGCTCAAGCGGAGCATAGATTGCGCCCCATGAGCCGGGATTGTTCACCATAATCATCCCTGCCACGGTGATGCCTCGCAGGATGTCGAGCGCGAGGATTCTGCTTTTCGGCTTTTTCAAAGCCACTTCTTGTTCCATTTTTACGTATCGTTATTTTTTAATTGTACATTCGTCTACTAAATACGCTATCGACTGATATGGCACTCCGCCATTCACTGTCAGTCCGATTTCACAGGTACGGCTGTTGGAGAAGCCGCGTTTCACGCCGGCTGCCTCAAGCTGCTTGCGCAGTTTGCGCAGAGCGTAGCGGTTCACTTCCGGGTCGGTAAAGCCTTTGTCGCCGGCAAAACCGCAGCAACCCACTTCCTCGGGAACAACAACCTTCGTTGTGCACATTCCTGCCAACGCCACAAACATGTCGTTGAGCTTCATGTGGCGCGTAGAGCATGTGAAATGCAGTGCTACTGGCTCGTCGGTCTGCACAAAGCGCAGATGCGGCGCCAGATACTCATAAATAAACTCTACCGGCTCATATAGTTTCACTCGCTTGATTGTGTTGCGCATGCGGTGCAGACACGGACTTTGGTCGCATAACACCGGATAGCGTCCGCCGTCGGATGCCTCAAACAGGGCATCGTCAAGCTCCTTGGCCTTACGGTCGGCAATGTCGGGCATGCCCTTGCTTTCCCAGATGGTGCCGCAGCAAAGGTTTTTCATATTCTTCGGGAATATGACCTCATAGCCGGCTTTCCCTATCAGAGAGACCATCTTGTCGATGAGCGGCGTCGACTGTCCCTTGCTCTTGCCCATAGTCTGGTTGATGCAGCTCGGGAAATAAACCACCTTCAGCTCCGACGGCTGGGTCTTTATCGCATGGGGATAGTATGCCAGCGGGAACGCCGACGACCACATAGGCACACCTATCTTGCTCAGCCCGCGGCCAACGGCATCGGTTGCCTTGTCGCCGATAACGGCATGGGCGGCGCCTGCAGCGGAAAGCACCGGACGGAGTGCCGACTTGATGGCCGACAGATGGTTGGCGGCGAAATCACCCACCTTGTAGCCAACGCTGCCCTTTGGCAACGCCTGGGCGCGCAAATCGTGAATCATCTCGCCTGTGTTTATCTGCATCGGGCACGACGTAGAGCAGAGGCCGTCGCCGGCACAGCTCTGTATGCCCGGATATTTAAACTGCTTTGTCAACGCGGCAAGCCAGCCAGTAGAGTCGCCGTCGGCACGGAGACGGCTGATTTCGCGTTGCACGACAATGCGCTGGCGCGACGACAATGTGAAGCCGCACGTCAGACAGTTGCGCTCGCAGAAGCCGCACTCGATACAGCGGTCTACGCGTGGATTTGTCAGAGGCAGCGGCTTTATGTTCTTTATGTAGCACTCCGGATCGTCATTGAAAATGACACCTGGGTTCAACAGCCCTTCCGGGTCAAACAACGCCTTCACACGCTTCATCACGTCGAACGCCTTCTCACCCCACTCCAGCTTGACAAACGGAGCCATGTTGCGGCCGGTGCCGTGCTCCGCCTTCAGCGAGCCGTCGTATTTGTCAACGACAAGATGCTCAACCTCCTGCATCAGCGTGCGGTAGCGGTCAACCTTCTCTTTCGTGTCAAACGACTGCGAGATGACAAAATGATAGTTGCCTTCAAGGGCGTGACCGTAGATGCAGGCATCGTCGAAGCCGAATTTCTCAAGAAGGTCGGCAAGGTCGGCGGTTGCCTCGGGAAGGTTCTCGATGTGGAACGCAACGTCCTCGATAAGCACCGTCGTGCCGAGCGGACGCGTACCTCCCACCGACGGGAAGATTCCCGAACGGATTGCCCAATATTTTGAATATTCCTCCGGTTTGTCGGTGAAATATGCTGGCTTGAACAGGTCGAACGGCTCAAGAATCTTCTTGATAGCGTCGATGTTTGCCTGAAGTTCCTCCTTGGTGTCGGCTTTGGTTTCCGTAAGCACGGCTGTCAAGCCCTCCCCTGTAGTGTCGTTCACACTCGACAGCGATTTCTTGTCGAGCATCTCGGCACTGAACACCGGTCCGTTTTTCATTGCCACAACCGCACGGCAGGCGTCCTTGATGTCCTTGAAATAGAGCATCGCGCTGGCACTGTGAGGATAGAGGTGACCGGTCTTCATCGTCACCTCGGCAAGAAATCCGAGTGTTCCCTCCGAACCTACCATAAGGTGGGTGATGATGTCGAACGGGTCTGTGAAAAGCACAAACGGAAGGATGTTCAAGCCCGTCACATTCTTGATTGAATATTTATAACGGATGCGGTCGGCAAGTTCCTTGTCGGCGTTCACCTCGTCGCGGATGGCTTCAATGCCGCTGATAAAGTCGGGATGCGACTTGCGGAAAGCGTCCTTGCTCTCAGCGTCGCCGGTGTCGAGGATTGTGCCGTCGGGAAGAATGATGCGCGCCGACACAAGCTGACGGTCGCTGTTGGCATGCGTGCCGCAGTTCATTCCCGATGCATTGTTCACAACGATTCCACCTACCATAGCCGCATTCTTAGAAGCCGGGTCGGGCGTAAAGATGCGTCCAAAGGGTTTCAGAAGCTGATTTACGCGCTCACCGATGATGCCCGGTTGCATCGTGATGGTTTCCGCATCGGCGGAAATTTTATAATTTTCCCAATTTTTGCCTGCCACGATGAGGATGCTGTCGCTCAACGACTGTCCGCTGAGACTCGTGCCGGCGGCACGGAACGTCACCGGCAAACGACGGCGGCGGGCTGCCGAAAGCAGACGCGACACCTCCTCCTCCGTCTTCGAGCGCACCACAATCTGTGGCACAAGGCGGTAGAAGCTGGCATCGGTGCCCCACGCCAGGCGGCGCATCTCGTCTGTGTAGATGCGCTCGCGTGGGATAAATGCGCTTATTTCTTTTAAATACGACTTATAGGTTTCTTTCATTGCTTACTTATATAAATAATATTTCTTGGCTTTTTCTTTAAAAGCGTCCGCGTCTTTGTTCCAATAGTCAACCATATCGCTGACCTGATAGTTCTTGGAGAAGAGTGTGCGGATTTTGTCGGTGCCGCACACCTTGTCGAACATGTCGAATCGGCTCTTGTCGGTGGCGGTGTCGAATATGCGTTTTTCTGGATAAAGTTTCGCCAACTCCTGCATCGCATAGAATTGGATGAGCGTGAGGCTCGAGCCTGGCACGTCGTCTACATAGAACTGCACGCCCTGCAGGTTCTCGCCCTTGCCTGTTCCGTAGAACGGCTTCACGTGTATCGGGCGGAACTTGGTGCCCGGCAGATTGAGGGCGTTCATGCGCTCTGCAAACTTGTCGGCGTCAATCCAGTCGGCGCAGATAAGCTGGAACGGCAAGGTGTAGCCAACGCCGATCGAAACGTAGTAAAGCTCGCCGAGAATACCGGTGGCTGGATAATAGAACGCCGTGGCTGGCTGTGGAATATGCGGTGAAGGCAACACCCATGGCATTCCTGTCTTGTCGAATGTCATTGAGCGTTTCCAGCCCTTCAATGGCACTACTGTGAGTTTCGCTGCCTTCTCGCCACGCGCCACGCGCTCGCCATTGAGATAGCGTGCCATCTCGCCCGGAGTCATGCCATAAAGATACGGAATCTTGAACTGGCTGACAAACGAATAGAATCCGTCCTCTACCAAGCAGCCTTCAACACGGTTGCCGCCGAGGGGATTCGGACGGTCGAGAACCACAAACTCTATGTCGTTCTCAGCGCAGGCGTCGAGAGCCAGACCGAGTGTGCTGACAAACGTAAACGAGCGGCAGCCGATGTCCTGAATGTCGTAGACAAGGGCGTCGATGCCGGAAAGCATCTCTTTGGTCGGCTTCTTGGTCTTACCGTAGATGGAAAACACCTTGACACCGGTGGCTGGGTCGGTGGTGTTGCCAAACTCGTCGCCGGCATGCACGTTGCCGCGCACTCCGTGTTCAGGGCCAAACAATGCCACAAGCTCAACGCCTTTGGCTTCATGAAGAATGTCGACTGTCGACTTCAAGTTGTTGTCAACGCATGTCGGATTGGTTATCAGACCTACACGCTTGCCTGCAAGCTGCTTGAAATCATTGTCGCGGAGCACCTCCACGCCCGGCTTCGTCGCCGCAGCAGCGCCGAGCGTCGCCGCAACACACAAAGCGATTGTTAATATCGTTTTTTTCATTGTTCTGTTTCTTGATTATTTTTTACCGTAATTAGGGTCAATCTTGCGGTCAACAAGATAAGTGACTATCAGAGTCGCGATGCAGCACGCCATCACCATCCAGAAGAAGTTGACATAACCGATTGCCTCCTGAATATAACCTGCCACGAAACCTGGCAACATCATGCTCAACGCCATGAACGCCGTGCAGATGGCATAGTGAGATGTCTTGAACTCGCCTTCCGAGAAGTACATCATATAGAGCATATAGGCCGTGAAACCGAAGCCGTAGCCAAACTGCTCGATGCAGACTGCCACACTGATCACGATTGGGTCAGACGGCTGTGCGATGGCAAGATAAACGAATGTGAGGCATGGCAGCGTCATGCAGGCTGCCATAGGCCAAAGGGCTTTTTTCAAACCCACCTTCGATGCAAACACGCCGCCGACAATACCGCCGGCAAGCAATGCGATGACACCGAATGTGCCATAGACAAGACCCACAAGCTCTGTGGTCAAGCCAAGACCTCCCTCAGCTGTTGAATGCACGAGGAACGGCTGGCACAACTTAATCAAGAATCCCTCCGGCAAGCGGTAGAGAAGCATAAACGCAACCGCGAGAAGGAAACCCGGCTTCTTGACGAAAGAAACAAATGAGTTTGCAAACTCTGCAAGCCCTGATGTGCCGTTGCCTTCTGTATCGGCTGAGACACGTGGACGGTCGTCGGCCGAACGAGGAAGGATAAACGTATGATACATAGTCACAAGGAAGAACACTACGGCACTGACTCCGAGTGTAACCTGCCATGACCATGGTATGTCGCCTGTAGAGGTTTCAATCAAGCCGGCAATGTAGACAAGCACGCCCTGTCCGAATACGGATGCGATGCGGTAGAATGTGCTGCGCACTCCGATGAAGGCTGCCTGGCTGCTCGGACTGTGGGCAAGCATATAGTAGCCGTCGGCGGCGATGTCGTGGGTGGCAGAGGCAAAAGCCGCGATGATAAACAGTATCAGCGTGATGGTGAACATGCTGATTGGGGTCTGTCCGGAGGCGATAGTCGCCACGTCGGGCTTAGGCAATGTGACGGTGAGCAGAATCATCAGCGCTGTCATCAACACTTGCATGGAGAGAATCCACCAACGCTTGGTCTTTACGACATCGACGAGCGGACCCCACAAGCCTTTGAGGAACCACGGGAAATAAAGCAATGTTGTGAAAAATGCCATGTCGCCATTAGGAACACCCATCTTGGTGAACATCATGACGGAAATGTTGTTGACCACGAAATAAGGCACGCCCTCTGCAAAATACAGAGTCGGAACCCAAAACCATGGAGATATTGTCTTGTTTGAAGTTTTCATGTCAGGAGTTTAATATTGTTTTGTTATTTCCGCATCTATAAAATAGTGCAGAAGGATTTGTTTATAGTCATAGCCTTTCTCGCCCATCACGGCTGCTCCGATCTGGCAGAGTCCGACACCATGTCCCCAGCCCGCGCCTTTAAGCACGAAGCGTTCGGGCAGCCCGTCGCGCTCGCCTTGCTTCTCCACTACAAAAGCGGAGCTGTATAGGTGCGACGGCGACAGCGTGCGGCGTATTTCGAGTTCCTTGCCGATGATGCAGGTCTTCTTGGTGCCGACAATCTTCAAGCGGTAAAGACGGCCCGACGTGCCACGCGCCACGGGGATAAGGTCGACGATGTCGCCATAGTCCTCGCCGCTGCGCTCGCGCACAAGACGCGACAGCTCGGCTTGGTCATACTCCACCGTCCATCGGTAGAAGTCGGTGGTCTCCTGGTCGTAGCTGTTGAGCACCTGCGAGAGGATATGCTTGTCGGTGGTGTTGCAGAATGCGGCTGGCGACGAAAGTATCCACTCTCGGGCATTTTCCTCGACCGTAAGGTCGGGATAGTCCATTGCGTTGGCGTTGTCCAATCGTGCCACAAGATAGTGATAGTGCTTTGGCTCCCAGCAGTTTTCAAACTGCTCAAACACTCCGCCGCACGACTTCGAGAAGCGGGCGTCGCAGAGCGTGCCGTCGTAGGTGAGCACCTGTCCCCACGTCGCTTTGATGGCGTCGCGCACGGTGGCTGTCGACTCGCGGGTGATGCCCTGGTAACGCTGGCAATGGTCGTCGGCGCAGACGTCGAAATTAACATGATCCTCGCGGTCGTACCAACGCACCAGCTCTCCTTCTGTGCGTGTGCATGGATTGTAGGGCGTTTCTTCGGCTGCAAGCTGCTTGTTTTTCTCTATCTGTGCCAAGAGCCAGCTGCGGGAAATCACGGCATGCGCTTTCAGCAGTTCAAGAGAGGCGGTGGCGCTCATTTCCGACGAAATGACGCTGAGCAGATATTCCTCGATGGGAAGGATGTTGACGGCCGTCAGCTTGTCGCCTTCCACGATGATGCGCAGAGAGCCGCGAAACGACTGGTTCTCCTTGCGCTCCCAGTGGAAATTGACACCGATGGTCACGTCGATAAGTTCAAAACTGCCGTTCTCGGCATCGCAGGGCGTAAACTCCACGCTGTCGTAAAGCGCGCCGCCCCACAGCACTTTTCCATCGCTGAGGGTGGCTTCTTGAGCGCCTTCCACGGTTTGACCTCCGAAACTGTAGGCTGTCGGGAAGACAAACCGTATCGCAGGGCTGCTCATAATGCCCACTTTCACTTGTGGCTGTGACATAATGGTCTGGTTTTTATTTAAGTTTCTGGGCTATTTCCAATAATTCGGCTTCGCTGAGACAGCACTCGTCAAAGATTGCCTTGATATCGGCTGCGGTAATCTTCTCGAAGTCTTTCTCCAACGGGGTGATAAACACGCCTCCCATATCTACCGACGCGGGGCTGATAAGGATGTTGGCGTCGCCCTCGGCTGCGTAGCACGACGGACGGTGTTTCTTGCGTGGAAACACAAGGATGGTCCAAAGTCCGTCTTCATACCAGCACAGCACGTTGAGCATCGGTTCCGGCTCGCCTTCCGGTATCGTCAGTACATTGTAGACAAGGTCAAACATCTTCTCGCCCTTGTCGACTGCCGACGTGCGGATGCAGAAGCACGGATGCGACATTCCCTTTACAATCGACAGCTCTACGCTGCCGCCGCTGACGATGATGTCGCGCTCTGCCGACGCCATCTGGTCTTCCATCGGCATGAAGCCGCGGTTGCCAGCCTGAAAGTGCATGTGGTCAGGTGCCGACGCGCCGCATTTAGGCCCGTTGTAAAACAGCGTGAATCCCTCCAAGTCGCGCGACAGGTTCATCATATCGGCGATGCGCCCCTTGATGAGCTGGTCAACGTGCTTGTTGCACGGAATCGTGAGATGACGGGGGAAAATCGGGAACGGATTGATGAGTATTGTGTAGTCATCGCCCCAGGCAATGCCCTCCTGCACAGCCGGACGATTGGCTGCGCAGAGGAAGCATTTGCGTTCTTTCAGCGATTTGGCGTCGACCTTGGCTGCCGACGAAACAATGCGTCCGGGATTGAACTGCACCTTGATTGTGGTGCCGTCCACGTTGAATTCCTTGACCTTGACATTCTTCAAAGCCTCGAAATTATTACGGGCGGTGTCCCACACCTGCAGCTGACGGTCGAAAAATTCTGATATGTTTATACCCATTGCCTCTTATTTCTTTTTGTTGAATGCAATACGCGCCTGGAGCTCCCATGTGCGGATGCGGTCTTTATAAAGGTTGTGGGCGTTCATCTTCACTACGTCGAGCGATGCGTCTGAGTTGTCGTCCCAACGACGGCAGTTGTAGACTGGCTCATAGACACGTCCGATTTGATATTCGCGGGAGAAGTTCAAGCCGAGTGCGTAGTCCTCGCCGTAGCTGGTGTTAGGCACCTTCACTTCGCGGAGCACCGGTGTGTAGAATGCACGCGGAGCGCCGAGACCGTTGATACGGAGGGCATTGTTGCGGCCGTTCTCCGGTGTCCACTCTTTGTGGTCGATGATGCCCGGAGCGATCATGTTCATATTGAAGTCGGTCATCATGTATGTGCCCACTACCATAGCGCAGTTCTGCTCATAGAAGGCGTTGACCATGATTGACAAGGTGTTTTCGTCGCGATAAACGTCGTCGCTGTCAAGCTGCACTGCAAACTTACCGCATTTTGGATGATGAACACCCTCGTTCCAGCAGCCGCCGATGCCGAGATCCTTGCGTTCCGGAATGATGTGAATCAAGCGGTCGTCGCCCTTGAACTCGTCGATTGCCTCTGTTGTGCCGTCGGTCGAGTGGTTGTCGATAACGATAAGGTTGAACTTGAAGTCAGCCTTCTGGCTCAACACCGACTTGATGGCGTCGCGGATAGTGCGGATACGGTTGCGTACGGGGATAATTACCGATGCCTCATACTCGAAGTTGCCTGCGCTGAACTCTATTTTCTTGAATTTTGGCTCAAGATAGCCACCGATTGCTTTCAAGTGGGCTGTGCATGCCTCTTCCATCTCAATCTGCACGCCACGGTTCTTCGGGTCTACATAGTCGAAAATCTTCTCGCCGCTCTTGCGAGTGTCGAGCTCTACATCGGAATAGAGATACTCGTTGATGTGAACGAGCTCTGCTTCCTGTGTGATTTTCAAACGCACGTCGTAAAGACCGGCAAAGTCATATTCCTTGTCGATTTTTGCTACTGCGCTCTTCAATGCGGCTGCATTGAAAAGAAGCACTGATCCGAAATCGAAATCGTCGCGGAGACTGCCCTGCTGATAGTCGATGACCGGAGCGTTTGAACGCTGGTCGCCAACCACGTTGTAGTGGTCGGCATAAGCCATACCGGCAGCTGAGTCGTCGGCGATTTTCACCATGCGCTCAACAGCAAACATGCCGAACTCCAACGAGTTGTATTTTGTGTAGAGCATAGCGTAGTCGCAGTCGGCTTTGGCAGCGATCTTCTTCATAGTGTCGCTGCTGTTGAGATTGCCGATGGCAATTTTCTCGCAGCCTTCAACTTCGCCCTGGGCGTCGGCTCCGGCAAGCAGATAGATGTTATGCACCAAGTCGCATGCCTTAAGACCTGCCACTGTATTTTTCACTTGTTCCGCATTCATGAACGGAATGAAACAATCGATTCTTTTCATTTTTTATTTTATTTTTAATTTTTCTATTGGGGTTAATCTGTTATTTCTTGTTGAAAAATTCCATTATCTGACCCATCAAGGCGCGGCGGGAAGCGGCGTCTTTGATAGTCTCAAACGGGAAGCCCATCACGCAGGTGCGGTAACCGCCCTGGTCAGCAACGACGGCTGCAGGGATATTGTTCTCGCCGTAGCGCATCAACGTGCAGCCTTTGGTCTTGTCGGCTGGATAGATGCCGTCGGGCGACTCCACTGCGTAGAATTTGTCGTTGAGCGTGGTGTAGTATTCCACATTCAAATCGCCGAACGAGTCAAAATATGTCGGAACGGTGTGGGCTTTGCCCTCTATCGTTGCCTGTCCTACGCGCCACTGGTAGCCGAGCGTCTGCTTGGCAAACTCTTTCGACGCCTCGTCGGGATTGGCCTTGTCCCAAATGTCGGTTGCCACATAAGAGCCGCTCACGAGGATGCTGCCGCCGTTGGCTGTATAGTCAGCGATGGCTTTCTGCAATGGTGCCGTAAACGCAAGGAAGCGGTTTGGCACTTCGCCACGTCCGATTTGTGTCTCTTTCTGCTTGCCGAGGATAAGGTCGGCAAGTTTATACTGCTTCATGTCGACGATGCCGTTCTCTACGGCGGCAACGCTTGCCGACACAAATGAGTAGCCCGACTCCATCAAGGCTGCGCCGTGGATGGCTGGGTAGTCGAATGTGTTGCCGGCAATCACTTTGTCCTCCTGGTCGGCACGGCTGGCGCCGAAGCCGGCTGAGTCGTCGTCATACCATGGAATGTCGCGGCGGAACTCATACATGTCGCCGATGGTGTTGATGTCCGACATATAGGGCACACCGTGGTCTTTCGCGCTGGCGAATCCTGCCACATCCGGACTTGCTACAAACGAGTCGGGCGCACAGACGCGCGTGAAGCCGTTGACCACAAGCACTTCGCCTTTGGAGCCGTCAGCCTCGCCGAGGGCGAGAATCTCCGACGGGAAACTTACACCACCGTCGTTGGCTGCCACAATGCGGTAGCTGTGGATGGCATTGTCTGATATCTTGGCCACATATTCCGGCTTCTTCACTACGGCTATCTGACGGAACGCGCCGTCGCCGATGCGCTCGCTCACAATGTAGCTTTGTGCCTGCGCGCGGTCGCACAAGGTGTCGACGGTTTCCTTCCATGTCAACCGGTATTCGCCTTTCTTCACTTTGGCGATGGCGAAACTGTTGACGGGAAGCGGCTGTATCATATAGTCGCTGCGGCCTTCCTTGGCGGCGAAGAACTGTGCCATTCCTTTATAGATGGCACGGCTCACCGTGAAACGGAACGTTGGGTCAAGGCCGTAGCGCATGTCGGCGAAATTCTGATGCGACAACAATTCGAGAAGCATTGCCGGAACTTCAGGCACGCGTGCCTCATAATAGGAGGCGTCCCACATGCCGCGGCGAATCCATTTCGAGTCAAACTGCGCGCGCACATCGCTGCAGATATTCGACATAACCATATCGGTGAGCTGACGTGAGTTCATTCGGTCGGTGCCGTTCGCATACTTGTCGCCCTTAGTGCAGTAGATGCCGAGCGTGCCGATTATATCGTCGTTCTTGGTTGTTCCGGCATCGCTGTGGAACGCAAACGAGAGGTCGACGGGGATATTCAAGCCTGCCTTGCCGGGTATCACCGACGATCCGCCTGCAAGATAGTTGACCCACAAGCCGCGGCAACGATAGTCGTCGTTGTAGTCGTTGACTCCATGCGACGGAGAATAGACCGAGTCGGGCACTCCTGCCCACTGCAACCAGTAGCGTGCGCCCTCGGTGAATCGAGGATAGCCGCTGAGCTGATAATTATGCGCCAGGCGGTCGATCATCGTGACGGCGCTGAGGTCGCTCACTTGCTCTTCCGTGAGATTGTCGGCAATCCTACGCTCGATGTTGCCCATACCGCCTCCGATTTTAACGGCGTCGGCTGTGACCACCTCTCCGGTCTTGCCGGTGTTGCTTGTCAGCGTGACAACGGTATGGCTGCCGGCTGCCAGGTCAAAATGTCCGAGATAAATCCATGTGCCGCCTCCCATTCGCTGGTTCACCTGAAACTGCTTGTCGCCACCGGCTGTGTGAACGGTGTAGACGGCTTTCTCTGTGCTCTCCGGAAGAGTGGCATAGGAAACGTAGACTGCATACGACCCTGCCTCGGGTATGTCGGCCGACCACGAAGCGGTCGATGCGTTTTTGCCCTTTGTCGACGCAACCTTGCGGAAGGTGCCGTCGCGGAACGGATTCTCGAAATCCTTGTATGTCTTTGTCTTGTATGCAAAACCTGCGCCGCCGTCGGTCCATGCCTCCGTGCCGTTGCTCTCCGCATAGGCGCCGGCTGCAAAGCCGCCGTTGTTGTCCACAATCAGCTCGGCACGGCGCGTGTCGCGCTCGCGCGGACTCATCACATAAGCGCCGGCATTCTCAAGCATCGGCATGAGATACGGCATTACAAAGCTCTGTGTGTAAAGGTCTTCTACGGTCTGGAAGATGCGGGCGCGCTGCCACTCCCAACGATTCAATTTCGGCTCGAAATAGAAGCCATGGCTCTGCCACATGGCGATAACCTTGCCGTCGAGACCTTTCTTGGGGTGACGCGTCTTGTCGAGTGCGTAGACAAACGGAGCCTTCTCCGACTTGCGGACGTAGGAATAGCCGGCGTCGGAATACAGACGCTCGACAGGCACTCCGCCAACTGTCACTTCTACGCTGTAAGGCTTGTCAAACATCATTGCCACCTTGCTCTTGACCGTCGCGTTGTAGCCGGCAAGTTCCGGCACATAGCCATACGCGGCATTCATGTCGAGCTTCAATTTTGAATTCTCAACATCAATCATTGCCGAGTCAACGGCAACCTTGCCTATGCCAAGACTGGCTGGCAAATTCTCATTCAAAACAACGGCAATACGCCCCTGTGTGGCGGCGTCAAGCGGCTTGAATTCCGCATTGACCACTCCCACTGTGGCAATCGTTGCAGCTGCCAGTAGCAAAACCTTTCGCATCGTTCCTTTTTTTGAGTATTATTGTTTGATTTTAAGTAGTATCTGCTTTATTTGCAAATTTACGATAATATGCCTATTCAAGAAAAATTTATTGATTCAAATCTTTATCGGTAAAACATTATTTAATATTTCAACACAGATTTTTAGAACCATTTCCCTCAAAAAAAAAGCCGGACGAAAGCTTTGCGAGTGTCGCCAAGCGTCCGTGCCGGCAAGCTATCTGTCTGTAGAATGATACTTAACAAGCCCTGGCATCGAGCTTGGTGCGATTTTTTTAATCTTTATGTTGTAGGAATCTGCAACTTCGGTCAGCACCCCGCTATAGGCGCACGCATTGGAGCCGACAAAGCAGACGGTCTTGCCCTCATAGTCATACTGAAGCACGTTGCGGCGGAAGAATGCGTCAATGGCATGGCGCACAAGACGATAGACGTAGTCCTGGTCGAGCTTGTCCATCAAGAATCGGGAATAGACACTCAACGTGTTGCTCGGAAGCGAATGGTCGTAGATTGCCGACATTATCTCGTCGGGCGACAGATTGATATACTCGAAAAAGTCGTTGACAAGCTGCGCAGGAGCAATGTCCTTCAGGCAGTCGCTGAGAAATCGCTTGCCGATATACGCGGCGCTGCCCTCGTCGCCAAGAATATAGCCGAGCGAGCGCACATTCTTCACTATCGCGCGGCCGTCGTAATAGCACGAGTTGGAGCCGCTGCCGAGAATACAGGCTATGCCCGCCTCGTTGATCAGCAGCCCGCGGGCTGCGCCGAGAAGGTCGCTCTCGACGGTGACCGGAGTCTTGAACTGCGCAACAAGCGACGCCTCGACAATCTTCTTCTTTTCCGGACTCGTACAGCCGGCTCCATAGAAATGGATTCGCTCCCAACGACGCTTGAAAAACGCCTCCGGAAGTTCAAGACGGATGCTGTGGCTGATGTCGCGGCGGGTGTGGAAAAACGGATTCAAGCCTTTTGTAAAAGCATGTTCCACCACGGTTGCGCCGTCGACCAATGCCCATTCTGTACGTGACGCACTGCTGTCTGCTATTATTTTCATCTCCTTGTCAGGTCTTGTTTTAGGTTTCGTTCAAATGGTTGTCTCATGCAAGAGATATCAAATCCTAAGGCTTCATATTGATGACTCCTTGACAAAATGCTCCCCCTTATTGCACATTTACACCACAAATTTAGCATAAAAAAATTGGAATGCCGCCATGACATCCCAATTTTTTATCTTTATGTCAGTTTTATACAATTTCCGCGTTTCATTCAAACGAGGACAGTGCGTTTGGACAAACGCTAAAGCGGGGCGGCTCCACAAGGAGTCGCCCCGCCATGTTGACTGTTACAATTGTTCGGTTAGAAACCTGCTGCGGCAGCGTGGTTAAGCGCTGTATAGATGCAGCTTGCAAGACCAATAAGGATGATGCCTGCCACGCAGACCACCAGTCCGGCACGCTCGCTCCAATGGCTCTTGAACGTGGCGATTGGATTGTCGTTCGGATTGATGAACATCGCCTTCACTACAAGCAGATAGTAGTAGAGGGAGATAATCGTGTTGAGCAATGCTATGAACACGAGGACGTAGACGGCAACGCTTCCTCCCTCCAGCGCGCTGGAGAAGATGAAGAACTTGCTGAAGAAACCTGCGAACGGTGGGATACCGCCAAGTGAGAACATGGCGAGCATCATGGCGAACGAAAGTTTCGGATTGGTCTTGTAAAGTCCGTTATAGTCGGTCATGTCAACCTTGCCTGTGGCGTTCTCAATTGCCTGGATAACGCCGAAGGCTGCAAGGTTTGAAACTACATAGACAAGCACATAATAGCTCAACGACGCAACACCGGTGGCGTTGCACGCTATCACACCGAGCATGATGTAGCCGGCTTGCGAAATCGAGGAGAACGCAAGGAAGCGCTTCATGTTGGTCTGACGGATGGCGAAAAGGTTACCGAGTGTGATGGTGAGGATAATCAATGCGTAGAGCATCCATTCCCAAACCTGGCTGTAGACCGCGCCGAAGGCTTGTGTCAAGACTACGAACGCTGCAAAGGCTGCCGCGCCTTTCGACACTACCGACAGATAGGATGTGACCGAGGTTGGCGCGCCCTGATATACGTCGGCGGTCCACAAGTGGAACGGAACAAGGGATATCTTGAATCCGATGCCGGCGATTACAAACGCCATAGCGACATAGAGCAGGAACTGCCCGTCGACAAGCATCACCGATGCAGCGATGTCGCTGAAATACAGAGAGCCTGTGAAGGCATAGACAAACGACAGTCCGAGCATATAGATTGCCGACGAGAAGACGGCTGTGAAAAGATATTTCACGGCTGCCTCGTGGCTCTCATACTGCTTCTTGTCAAACGCCGCCAACGCTGCCAATGGCAGTGAGGCTGTCTCAAGACCGATGACGAAGATAAGGAAATGGCGTGCCGACACCATAAGGTACATGCCGAACAATGTGACAAGCATCAATTCCAAAAATTCGCCGCGGCGCACTGACTGCGTCTCGCTGTTGTTCCATTTGATGGACTGCAACAGGACGATAAACATACCTATGTTGAGAATATTCTTAATCGACGCTACAATAGGCGACGTTGCATACATCCCGGCGAATGCCTCGCCTGTCTGCTGCGGGGCGAAGAAGCCATAGACTGTGAAGGCGCCGAAAAGCACCAATGCGGTCACCGAGAGCGAACCCTGCACTTTCTTGCAACCGAAAGTATCGAACAGGAACACCAGAATGAACACGATGAGGAGTCCGATTTCGTGGTGCATCAATAAAAACTGTGAATAATCCATAATTTCAATTTCTTTTATAGTCCGTTACTTTATTGTTACTGTGCATAAGTCATTATGTGTTCTACAATCGGACCGAAGCTGTCGCGAAGGATAAGGTTGGCCATATCCGGGAAACAGCCGATCGCTGCGATGGCGAGCATCAATGTGACGGTCGAGAACCGCTCATACCAATGTGCGTCGTCGAGCTCGCGGTGGTGTTCGTTCTGAACCTTGCCGAAGAGCAACTTGCCGACAACTCGCAGAATGTAGACTGCCGTAATCACAATCGACGTTGTGGTGACAATCGCAAACGTGTGACGGAAGAGGTTGCCGTCGCCGAGAACGGCGTTGTAGATTGTTGTGTTCTCAAACGAGCCGAAGAAGATGGTCATCTCTGCCACGAATCCGCTCAAGCCCGGCAAACCGAGCGATGCAAGACCGGCGATGATGTAGCCAACCGAAAGGAACGGCATTATCTGCATCAAGCCGCCCATCTCGCGAACGTCGCGGGTGTGTGTGCGGCCATAGATCATACCGATGAGGGCGAAGAACAACGCTGTCATCAAACCGTGTGAGAGCATCTGCATTACGGCACCGCTCATCGCTGTCTGGTTAAGCATCAGAATGGCGAAAAGCACCAAGCCGCAGTGGCTGACCGAAGAATATGCATTGATATACTTCAAGTCGGTCTTGACACAGGCGGCAAACGCTCCGTAGACCACGCTGATACCCGTAAGAATCATGAATATCCAGCCGAGCTGCATGGCTGCATGAGGCATCAGATAGATGGCGATGCGGAAGCAGCCGTAGCCTCCAAGCTTCATCAACACGCCGGCGTGGAGCATTGACACCGCTGTAGGCGCCGATGCATGACCGTCGGGCGACCATGTGTGGAACGGGAACATCGCGCCAAGCACGCCGAATCCTACGAATGCGCAAACAAACAATGCGTTCTGCCAGTCGAGGTCTACGCCGTGTTGTGCAATCTCAACAAGGTTCATCGTATGGCCTGCGTGATAGTAGATGCCGAGGATGCTGATAAGAAGCAATGCCGAGCCGCCCATAAGCATAAGGGTCAGCTTCATCGCAGCATAGTTCTTGTTGCCGCTGCCCCACACTCCGATGAGAAGATACATCGGGATGAGCGCAACCTCATAGAACATGAACATTGTGAACAGGTCAATCGAGATGAAGAAGCCGAACACTCCGGTTGAAAGAAGGATGAACCAGAGGAAATACTCCTTTGTCAGAGGCTCGATTTTCCACGAAGCGAATGTGCCTGTAAACACGATGATTGCCGAAAGCATTATCATCAAGACGGAGATGCCGTCTACGCCAACTGCCAGATGGATGTTGAGAGGCTCAAACCACATATAACTGTCGGTGAAGAGCATCGGTGCGTCCGGATTGGCGGCACGCGCGCCTACAAACTCGTAGCAGAGATACGCCGCCGCAATCAGGAGCAGCGACGCACCGGTGGCTGCCACGGCGCGCACCTGCTTGACGTTGCGCGTCAGAAACAGCGCGCCGAGCGTCAGCACAGGAATTATAACGAATAAGAAAAGTATATTAAACATAACTTTATTTTTTATCTATTCCGTCAACTTTAAATTAATACTACGAATGTCACTGCCGCCAAAAGCAATGCGCCGATCAGGTAGACCCAAACATACATCTGGATGGATCCCGACTGAAGTTTGCGGATTGCGAAGGATGCGCGGTTTGTCACTGACGCAAGGGCGTTCATCGTGCCGTCGACAATCGTATGGTCAAACCATGCGATGCTCTTACAGATGATGCCGAAGATGATTTTATGTGTGACAAACTGATAAATCTCGTCCATATAGAAGCGACGGTAAGCCGCACGGTGAAGGGTCTTCATCGAGCCGGCGATACGGTCGGGCATCGCGTTCTCCTTGCGGTAGAGCACTGTGGCAATCACGATGGCAACCACTGCCACTACTACGCTGGTGCCTGCCACGCCCATGTCAAGATGGGTGATGAGTTCCTTGCCGTCGTAGGTGACGAAGCTGCCGAATGGAATGAAGCCTGCCACACACGAGATTACCGCAAGAATAATCAGAGGAAGGGTCATTACCCACTCGCAGTCGTGCGGTGTGTGGTGGCTGTAGTCTGGTTTGTTCCACCAGAAGATGCGGTAGTAAAGACGGAACATGTAGAATGCTGTCAAACCTGCCACTGCCGACATCCACACTCCCCAGAACGGGCTGTACTGATAAGCGGCGACAAGAATCTCATCCTTACTGAAGAAGCCTGCAAACGGAGGTATACCTGCGATAGCGAGACATGCGATAAGGAATGCGATGTGGGTTATCGGCATATACTTGCGGAGGTTGCCCATGGCGTCCATCTCGTTGCTGTGCACCATGTGGATAATGGCGCCGGCGCAAAGGAAGAGCAAGCCCTTGAACATTGCGTGTGTAAACAAGTGGAACATTGACGCCATATAGCCTACGCCCTCGTGAAGTTCCGGACGGGCTACGCCGAGCGCCGTAAACATAAAGGCAATCTGTGAAATCGTTGAGAACGCGAGCACGCGCTTGATGTCGGTCTGCGCGCATGCCACAACTGCGGCATAAAGCGCGGTGACTGCACCGGTGACGGTGATCAGGTCGAGCACCTCCGGTGTGCCGAGATACATCGGGAACATACGTGCCACCAAGAACACACCGGCAACAACCATCGTTGCGGCATGGATCAAAGCCGAAACTGGTGTCGGGCCTTCCATTGCGTCTGGAAGCCAGATGTGCAACGGGAACATCGCCGACTTACCGGCACCGCCGATGAAAATCAGAGCCAACGCCCACGATGCGGCTGAACAGCCCATAAACGTAACGCCTGCCGAGCTTGTGAGGATTCCCGTTGGGTTCGACATCAGCGACTTGAAGTCGAACGTGTCGCAATAGTAAGCCAAAAGCATTATACCGATGAGGAAGCCGAGGTCGGCGAAACGAGTCACGATAAACGCCTTCTTCGACGCTGCCACAGCGGCTGCCTTCTCATAGTAGAAGCCTATCAGAAGATATGACGACACTCCCACCATCTCGAAGAAGATAAACATCTGGAAGATGTTGGTGGCAACAACGAGTCCGAGCATCGAGAACGTAAACAATGAAAGGAACGCATAATAACGCTGGAATCCCTTCTCGCCGTGCATATAGCCGAGACTGTAGAGATGCACCATGAACGAAATCGTTGAAATAACGATAAGCATCATCGCCGAAATCGGGTCGATATAGATGCCAAGCGTCACCTTCAAGTTCTCGCCGAACGTAAGCCATGTGGCATCATAGACCACCTGAGCCTGGCGAACTCCGTCGACAATATACTCTGGGCTGAAAAAATAGCTCAACGCAACTCCATAAGCCACAACGGCTGTGACGAGCATAGAGAGCGTTCCGAAAATTCCCGCAGTCTGCTTAGGCATCTTCATGCCTACAAGGCCGAGCACGAAAAACGTGAACAACGGCAGCAGAATTGTGATTATTGATAATGACAAGTCCATGAGCTTAATATTTCATTTTAGTTAAACTTTGGATATCAACATTCTTCACTGCGCGGAATATGTTGATCACAATCGCAATCGCCAAAGCTGTCTCTGCCGCCGCGATGGCTATCGCGAACAGGGCGAAAAACATTCCCTCCATCTGCCCAGGGAAAAGAAAGCGGTTGAAAACCACAAAGTTGATGTCAACAGAGTTGAGCATCAATTCCAAAGAGATAAGGATGGCGATCAAATTCTTACGGGTGATAAAACCGTAAACGCCGCAGGCGAACATCACCAGACTCGGCACCAAATAATAAAGCATTGTCAAATCCATTGCAATTATCTTTTACGGGCGATTACCACACCACCGATTATACATGCCAATAACAACACACTGATTGCCTCAAAAGGCAAAAGATACTCAAACTTCTCGGTGCCAAGCAAGGCATGTCCGATTTTCTCCACCGTCACATCGCTGGTCGTCGACAGCAATGACGCTGTCTCTCCACCAAAGAATGAGAACAAGGCGTAGCCGCATACGGCAACACCGGCAAGGGCTGCGATAAGTCCGAGTGTTTTACGTTTGGATGCCAAACGCTCGGCATTGTTGCCGGGTTTGCTTGTGAGCAGAATCGAGAATACGAACAGCACCAAGATACCGCCTGCATACACTGCTATCTGAACCGCGCCGAGAAACTCATATCCTAATTGGAAATAGAGTGCCGCCGTGGCAAAAAGAGTGAAAAGCAAGTAAGTGGCCGAACGCAGGATTTTGCGCGAAGTAACCGACAAAACCGAGAATACGATGATTGACAGTGCAATCACGCAATACACGATTGAATTACCTACTACATTCATATATACTTTATATTAATTTTTCTCTGTTGTTTCATTTTTAGATGCCTCGGCGGCTTTCGCCTCCGCTGCTTTGGCTGCGGCCTCTTCCTTGGCCTTCTGCTGCGCCTTCCAAACCTCTACTGGGTCTTTTTCCGGAAGATAATTCAGCTGTTTCACAAGTTTCGAACGCGTATAAACCGCATGCTCAAACTTGTTGGTGAAGTGGATTGCGTGGTGCGGACATGCCGAAACACACATCTGGCAGAACGTACAACTGCCAAGGTCGTACAAATATTTCACCAATACTTTTTTCTTCTTCCCGTCGGGCAGCTCCACCATCTTCGATTCGATGTGGATTGTCTGGTTCGGGCAGTTCATTTGGCACAATCCGCAAGCAATACACTTGTGGTTGCCTTTTTCATCATAGATGAGCTCCAACGTGCCACGAAAACGTTCGCCTACCGGCAAATTGTCTCTGTTGTCAGGATATTCCTCCGTCACCTTCTTCGTGACGAACTCCTTTCCTGTCACTTCCATTCCCTTCAAAAGGCTGACCATACCTTTGCCTAATCCGGTGAAGTAATCTTTTACACTACTCATAACTCTATTGTGTTCAGTCAACTGTTTTTTCTCATACCGGCATTCATAAAAATTCATTAAAAACATCCGGAAGGAGGTCCGGTATGTTTGCCTCCTTCCCGATGTTGTCTGTCATGTACTATTTCTCAACCTGGCCGCCGAGTATGTCGAGCAATTCTGTCGTAATACCCTGCTGTCGCAGCTTGTTGTATTCCAATTTCAGAGAGTCGTGCAGCTTTACTGCATTGTCGTTGGCACTCTGCATTGCCATCACGCGCGCTGCCTGCTCTGAGGCGGCGTTCTGCCCAAACACTTCCTGCACAAGCGACAAAACGTAGAGCGGCAGAATAGCGTTATAGATCCGGTTGGCGTCGGGTTCGAAAAGATACGGACGGTTTGTCGGGCCATCGGCTTTGCCGAAGGATTCTGCCGACACTGGCAGCAACTGCTGCACGGTGAGCCGCTGCTTGCCTGCCGAAAGAAACTTCATCGACACCACCTCTACGCGGTCGGTCTTGCCGCCGACATAGTCGGCTTTAAGAGTGTCCACAAGACGGCGGATGCCGTCGATGCCCGATTTCGGACTGGCTTCGGTGCGCTCAACCGAAACACCGTCGCCGGCGACAACAGCGGATGCCTTGACAATCTTCTTGCCCACTGGCACCACGTTTATCATTACCGACGGGTTGGCTTTGCGCAATTCATTGATATGTCGGAGCAAGCCCTTGAAGATGTTGATGTTGTAAGCGCCGCAGAGACCCTCGTCGCTGCCAAGCACCACTATTGTCACCGTCTTCACGTCTCGAACGTCAGTCAACTCGGAAGTATACTCGGCGTCGGTCTGCATAAGGTTGCCCATTATGCCCTGAAGCTGATTGCGGAATGGCACCAAGCGGCTCAAATTCTGCTCCGCCTTGTGCATCTTTGCCGATGAAATCATCTTCATGGCGCCGGTGATTTTCTCCGACGACGCCACCGAACCGATTCTTCCCTTAAGTTCTCTTAACGTTGACATTACCTAATTCCGTTTCTTTATTGAGCATATTTAGCAGAAACTGCCTTGGCGGTCTCGGTCAGAATGCCCTCTACCTCGGCGGTCAACTGACCTGAACGAAGCACGTCGAGAACATCCGACTTGTGTCCTGCCTGCAGCATCTGGATAAACTCTGTTTCAAACTCTGCGACTTTGTCCATCGGCACTGCCGACAGCAGTCCGCGCGTTCCGCAGAAAATCACGGCAATCTGCTCCTCCACGGCCATCGGATGATACTGCGGCTGGATGAGCAGGCGTTCGTTCTTGCGTCCCTTGTCGATTGTGCGCGCCGTAACGGGGTCGATGTCGCCGCCAAACTTGGTAAACGACTCCAACTCGCGGAACTGCGCCTGGTCAATCTTCAATGTGCCGGCAATCTTCTTCATCGCCTTGATCTGAGCGTTGCCACCAACACGCGACACCGAAATACCGACATTGATCGCCGGACGGATACCGCTGTTGAACAAGCCCGACTCAAGGAATATCTGACCGTCGGTAATTGAAATCACGTTGGTCGGGATATACGCCGACACGTCGCCGGCCTGAGTCTCGATGATTGGAAGCGCCGTGAGTGAGCCGCCGCCCTTGACGATGGGCTTCAGTGCCTCCGGAAGGTCGTTCATGCTCTTTGCAACCTCATCGTTGTCGATAATCTTCGCTGCTCGCTCCAACAAACGTGAGTGCAGATAGAAGATGTCGCCTGGATAAGCCTCACGTCCCGACGGACGCTTCAAAATCAACGACAGCTCGCGATAAGCCACCGCCTGCTTCGAAAGGTCGTCGTAAACAATCAGCGCGTCGCGGCCGCTGTCGCGGAAAAACTCGCCGATAGCCGCGCCGGCAAACGGTGAGTAATAGCGCATCGCAGCTGAGTCGCTCGCCGATGCCGCCACAACAACCGTATAGTCCATAGCACCATATTTCTTCAGCGTGTTGACAAGCGAAGCAATCGATGAAGCCTTCTGTCCGATAGCCACATAGATGCAATAAACAGGCTTGCCCTGCTCATAATTCTGACGCTGGTTGATAATCGTGTCGATAGCGATGGCGGTCTTGCCAATCTGACGGTCGCCGATGATAAGCTCGCGCTGACCGCGGCCGATAGGAATCATCGAGTCGACTGCCTTCAAGCCAGTCTGAAGCGGCTGCTTCACTGGCTGACGGAAGATTACGCCAGGAGCCTTGCGGTCGAGTGGCAGACGCATCAAAGAGCCCTCGATGGGTCCTTTGCCGTCAACCGGCTCGCCAAGAACGTTGATCACACGGCCCAACAGTCCTTCGCCCACAGGTATTGATGCGATTTCACCAGTGCGGCGAACCGACATATTCTCGGTCACTTCATTGACTTTGTCAAGAAGCACAACGCCCACGTTGCTCTCCTCAAGGTTCATGGCAACACCCGTAGCACCGTTGTCAAACACCACGAGCTCGTTTGCCTCCACATTGTCGAGACCATAGACGTGAGCCACACCGTCGCCAACGTTGAGCACTGTGCCAACCTCCTCAAACTGAGCCTTGCCTTTAAGGCCGTCGAGTTGCTGCTTCAGTATGTCTGAAATCTCACTTGGGTCAATCATTTTTTATTTCTTACTTAGAAGTTTTAAACGCAATTTTCTTAAATCATTGCTCATCGAAGCGTCGAGCACCTCGCCATCGACACGCACCGTGAAGCCTCCGATAAGGGAAGCGTCGACGCGCTGACGATATTCAAGGGTGCGGCCCTTCAGATGAGTTTGCACGGAGTCCTTGATTTTGTCCATGACAGCCTGGCTGAAGCTCGACGCTGTGGCAATCTCAACCTGTGAAATCTTGTTGACATCGCGATAGCGCTTGCCGTAAGCCAGTGCCATTGAGCGTATGAAGGATTCCCGTCCATGGCTGAAAACGAGTTTGAAAAACTTGTCCAGACACCCGTCGTTCTCCGCGCCCGACGCAACAAGCAGCAGCTGCTGCTTGTCGGCAAGCGGAAGAAACGGATTTTCCACCGCGCGCGACATCTGCGGATGCGCCTCATAGCCGGCGGCAAGACGCTCCGTCTGCTCATAGACGGCGGCGGCTTTGCCTGCTTCCTCGGCATAGAGGTGCAGCGCTTTGGCATAGCGGCTCGGAATCAGTCCTTCATTCATCTTTTACGATTTAAATTATTATCAATTTTTCGTTTCAATCTCATCCAGCAATTTGTCTACAAGCTGCGACTGAGCTTTTTCGTCAGCCATATGCTCACGGAGCAACTTCTCCGCAATCTGAATGGCGAATGTGCTAACCTCGTTGCGGAATTGCAGTTCGGCTTCCTTGCGCTCCTGCTCTATCGACACCTTAGCGGCTTCCATCACCTTGTTGGCCTCGACCGTTGCGGCTTCCTTGGCCTCCTCAATGATTTGCGCCTTCATTCGTGCCGCCTCGCGCAGAATCTCCGCCTGCTGCTTTTGCGCCTCAAGGATAAACTTGTCCGCCTCAGCCTTCGCATTGTCGACATGCTCCTTGGCCTCCTCTGCATATGCAACGCCCTTGTCGATCAAGTCGGCACGATCTGTCATCATTTTGATGATGGCAGGCCATGCAAACTTGCCGAGGAGGACGCACAGCAGCACGAAGACCACAAACATCCAGAATACCAAGCCAAATGCAGGCGTAAACAGTTCCATCTCTTAAGTTGTGCTTGATTAGATGAACAACGAAAGTACACAAACAATCACACCGAACAACGCTACACCCTCAACAAGGGCTGCGATGACGATCATATTACTACGAATGTCGCTTGCCGACTCCGGCTGACGGGCAATTGCCTCCATAGCGGCTGCACCGATCTTACCGATACCGATACCTGCACCGATTACTGCAATAGCTGCTCCAAGTGCAGCACCTAATTTCCCTAAACCTGCCGCAGCAGCGGACTGTAATAAAACTGCTAGTAACATAATAGTTTGTTTTTTGAATTAATTATTTAATTTATTTCATTTCTTTTTCTTCACGCATCTCTTCTGTACGGGACAACCCGATAAAGACCGCGGACAACATGGTAAATACGTATGCTTGAATAAATGCGACCAATAATTCCAGCGCAGTCATAAAGATTCCGAATGCCACCGCAACAAATCCCATGGAACCATTAATCAGAGGTCCCATATTCGCCGTAATAAAAATGATGGATATCAAACTGAGAATAGCAGCATGACCGGCCATCATATTGGCAAACAAACGGATCATCAATGCAAATGGCTTCGTAAAGATTCCGAAAATCTCAATAATCGGCATCATCGGGAACGGAGCCTTTAACCACCAAGGAACATCAGGCCATAGAATCTCTTTCCAATATTCCTTGTTCCCCCATAGATTCACAGCCAGGAACGTACAGATAGCCAGCACAAAGGTAACGGCAATATTACCTGTAATATTCGCACCGCCGGGGAAGAAAGGAATCAATCCCATCAGATTATTGATCAGGATAAAGAAGAAAGCCGTCAGCAGATAAGGTGCATAACGCTTATAATCCTTACCGATACAACCCTTTATCACATCATCATTGATTGCCAGGATACAAGCTTCCATCATGCCCACCATTCCTTTAGGAGCTTCCTTTTCTACTGGATGTTTTTTGTACCAACGGGCACAACTCAACACTAGAATCACCAGAATGGCACTATTGACAAACAACCCGGTAACATTCTTTGTAATAGAGATATCCAAAGGTTTTACTTCGTTACCGCTAGCATCCTTTTCCACTATCTTACCTTTATATTCACCGTCTTTAGCAATGTACAG